>Ga0256407_10000082_pt1 | contig 234715 bp, 224 predicted proteins | sample RumenRJG_04DNA_FD_193489 | JGI IMG/M metagenome (GOLD analysis project Ga0256407, IMG submission 193489) | Bovine rumen microbial communities from Lethbridge, Alberta, Canada - RJG_04 | ecosystem: Host-associated > Mammals > Digestive system > Stomach > Rumen | place: Canada: Alberta...
TCAACCCTTACGACGGCAAGCGAAAGTCAGTCCTTCTACACACCAAGGAGCAGCCTGAAGTCACCGAACTCCTTGACATCATCTCAGCAAACTGCTGAAATGGGTGTCCCATTGCGGAAAACAGGATTAGATGAGTCTTGCCTGGTCAAAGCCGAGTAGTTTGGCACAGACCTTGCAATAATAACCAGTGAATAGTTTTTTCATAGGTTAAGTTTTAGGTTAGAATTGCGAACGCCGCCTGCAGGGAATGCACGCGGCGTTCATCTTTTTTGATCCGTACCCTATTGTTGCAGCGTACCGCCCACGAGGTCCAGGATCTCGGAGGTAATCTTCTGCTGACGGCTCTTGTTGTATTCCAGGGTCAGTTCCTGCAATAGGTTGTTGCCGTTGTCGGTAGCCGTCTGCATGGCCACCGTGCGGGCGGCGTGCTCGGCGGCGTTGGCATCCAGCAGCGTAGTATAGATACGCAGGCGCTGGAAGGTAGGTACCAGCTGGGCAATCAGCTCCTCCCGGGAAGGCTCCACGATAAAGTCTTCAGGAGCCGCTTCGGGGATGTTTTCCACCGAGAAAGGAAGATATACCTCATGCCGGGTCGGTTGCGATGCCGTAGAGTGGAAGTGGTTGTAAATCAGTTCCACGCGGTCGAAGCGGCCTTCGTCGAATGCCGCGATCAAGGTATCCGCCAGGGCGGCAGCGCCCTCGTAGGAGGGCGTATCGGCCAGTTTCGTGTAATCCTCCGGCGAAGGATAGCCCGCCTTGCGCATGGCATCGGCCATCTTCCGGCCCACGCTGAACACCGTCACCTTTGCCCCTTCCTGCTCCCACTTCTTTACCACCGCCGACGTTTTCCGGATCACCGCCGCGTTGAATCCGCCGCACAGCGACGAATTCGAGCTCCACGCCACCACCGCCACACTTTCCGTCCGGTCTGTCTGCTCCCTCTTCTTCGCAGGGAACTTGGGAATATGCTCATCAGAGGGAACATACTGCCCGGACGTCTCTGTCCCTATCTGGTTGACAGATTCTGCATCCTGCCGTGCTGCAGGTTGATTTTGAGGAGCATATCCCCTATTTTTCTGCGACGAGGAATCAGCCTGCTGCACGGCACCGGCAGGCTGCTCTGAAACAGCAAGCAAATCAGCCAGGATACGGGAAAGGCGCTGCTCATAGGGCAGCATGTTCCCGATGGCCGCCTGCGCCTTGTGCAACTTGGCAGAGGCCACCATCTTCATCGCCGAAGTAATCTTCAGCGTACTGCTCACGGAAGCAATCCGTCCCTTGATTTCCTTCAGCGAGGGCATAGGCTATTGAAGAGACAAAACCACATTCTCCGCCTCTTTCTCCAGGATGCGGGTTACATTCTCGTCCAGTTTGCCGGCCGCCAGGACCTCCAGTACGTCGGCCTTGTGTGAAGCGCGCATGCGGTCCAGGAAGGCATCCTGGAAGGCGGGCACCTTCTCGATGGGGATATCCCGCAAGAGGGCGTGCGTGCCACAATAGAGGATGGCCACCTGTTCGCCCACGGGCATGGGGCTATACTGGGGCTGGATCAGCAGGACATTGTTCTTGCGGCCTTTGTCCAGGGCCATGGCCGTCACCTTGTCCATATCGGACGAGAACTTGGCAAAGGCCTCCAGCTCATTGTACTGGGCCTGATCGATTTTCAGCGTACCGGCCACCTTCTTCATGCTCTTCACCTGGGCGCTCCCACCCACGCGGGATACCGAAATACCCACGTTGATCGCCGGCCGCATCCCGCGGTTGAAGAGGGAGCTTTCCAGGTAAATCTGTCCGTCGGTAATCGAAATCACGTTGGTGGGGATATAGGCCGATACGTCACCCGCCTGCGTCTCGATAATGGGAAGGGCGGTCAGCGAACCACCCGCACGGACTTTTCCCTTCAGCGAATCCGGGAGGTCGTTCATCTGCTCGGCCACTTCCTGCTGGCCGATGATTTTCGCAGCCCGTTCCAGCAGGCGGGAATGCAGGTAGAAAACATCGCCCGGATAGGCCTCGCGGCCGGAAGGACGCTTCAAAATCAGGGACACTTCCCGATAGGCCACCGCCTGCTTGGAAAGGTCGTCGTACACCACCAGGGCACTGCGGCCGGTATCGCGGAAATACTCGCCGATGGCGGCCCCGGCAAAGGGAGCGTAATACTGCATGGCCGCGGGATCGGCGGCCGTTGCAGCCACCACCACCGTGTAGTCCATCGCACCCTTGGCGCGCAAGGTCTCCACGATGTTCGCCACCGTGGAACCTTTCTGACCCACCGCCACATAGATGCAATAGACCGGTTGGCCGGCCAGGAATCCCTCCCGCTGGTTGATAATGGTGTCGATGGCGATGGCGGTCTTTCCCGTCTGGCGGTCGCCGATAATCAGTTCGCGCTGACCGCGCCCGATGGGAATCATCGCATCGATGGCCTTGATGCCCGTCTGGAGGGGTTCGTTCACGGGCTGGCGGAAGATAACGCCGGGGGCCTTGCGCTCCAGAGGCATCTGCGTTTTCTCGCCCTCGATGAGGCCGAGTCCGTCGAGCGGATTGCCGAGCGGATCCACCACGCGGCCAAGCATCTGCTCGCCCACGTCGATGGACGCGATGCGGCCGGTACGGCGCACCGTCATGCCCTCTTTGACCAGGTCGGTCGGGCCAAGCAGCACGGCGCCCACGTTGTCTTCTTCCAGGTTCATCACCACGGCCATCACCCCGTTGCCGCAATCGAGCAGTTCGCCCGCTTCGGCGTGCGTGAGCCCGTACAGGCGGACGACCCCGTCGCTCACCTGCAACACCTTGCCGACTTCTTCCCACTGGAGGGAGGTGTCCACCTCGCGCAGTTGCTGCAGCAGCACCTCGGAAATTTCACTGGGTTTGATATTCTGAGCCATATCTTTTACATCTGTTTATACAATCCGGTGGTTGCGTTCCAGCAACTCGGTCCGGATGGTTTCCAGCTGATGGCGCACGCTCGCGTCCAGCAGCCGGTCTTCCAATTCGAGTCGGAACCCGCCCAGCAGGGCCGGATTCACCTCCGTGACGATAACCGGCTTCCGGCCGGTTTTCTCCTGCAGCAGCTTCTGCAGCCTTGTCTCCAGCGTCCCGGAAGGAGCGGCCGTCACCAGCCGCACGCGGACGATGCCTTCCCCCTGGTCGCACAGCGACAGGAAGTCGTGGAAAACCAGTTTCACCAGGTCCAGGCGGCGGTTTTCCAGGAGCATGGACAGGAAACGGTCCAGTTCCGGCAACAACTTCTCCGGGGCCAGGGCGCTTTCGAAAAGAGCCTTTTTCTGTTCGGGGGACACCCCCGCCGGATCATCCAGCACCTGCTGCAGGGCGGGCATAGCGGCCAACACTTCCTGCAGGCGACGGACCTGGGCGTCCGCTTGCCGTGCGTTTCCGGTTTCGGAAACGTACTTATACAGCGCCAGGGCGTATCTCGATGCTATGATTCCGGTATTCATATCTCTTCCGTAAGCTGCTGTACGAACCGTTCTGCGGCAGCGGGGTCTTCCATTTCCTTGCGGAGCACCTTTTCGGCAATCCCGATGGACAGTTCGGCCACCTGGGCCCGGACTTCGCGCAGGGCGCTTTCCTTTTCAGCGGCGATTTCGGTCCGGGCGGCGGCGAGGATCTTGTCCGCTTCCTCACGTGCCTCGGCCTTGGCCTGCTCCAGGATTTCCTTGCGGGATTCGGTGGCCTCTTTCAGCATCGTAGCCTGCTGCTTGCGGGCCTCCTCCACCAGCCGGTCCTGCTCCTGTGCGAGCGCGTGCATCTTTTCTTCCGCCTCGCGGGCCAGCCGCAGGGAGTTTTCAATGCGTCCCGCCCGCTGCTCCACCATGTCCGTAATGATGGGGAAGCCGAACTTCCACAGGATGAACAGGACGATGCCGAAAATGAGCACCATCCAGAACAGGAGGCCGAAATCAGGCGTTACCAGCGACATGGCTTACTTGCCAATGAGGCAGACTAGGATCGCGAACAGGCAGGCGCCTTCGACGAGGGCGCCGACGATGATGGCGGTCAGACGATAGTGGTCGGCTTTTTCCGGCTGACGGGCACCCGCCTCCAGGGCGGCCTGGCCAATCTTTCCGATACCGATGGCTGCCGCGATGGCGGCAATACCCGCGCCGAAGGCAGCACCCGCCTTTCCGAGGGCGGCGCCTGCGACGGCCTGAAGAATCATTGCTAACATAATCTTGTATCTTTTAAATAGTTACACTTATTCTTTTTCTGCGACCTGACGGCTCAGGCCGATGAAAACGCTGGAGAGCATGGTGAATACGTAGGCCTGGAGGAAGGCTACCAGCAGTTCCAGGATATCCATGAAAACACCGAAGAGGACCGCGATCACGCTCATCCCCGCGTTCAGTCCCACGCCCATCTCGGCCGTCAGGAAGACCACCGCCACCACACCCAGGAGCATCATGTGCCCCGCCAGGATATTGGCAAAGAGACGGATCATCAGCGAGAACGGCTTGGTAAACATGCCGATGATCTCGATCAGGGGCATGAGCGGGATAATCTTTAGGAAGGCCGGCACGTCGGGCCAGAAAATCTCCTTGAAATAATGCTTGTTGCCAAACAGGTTCACCGCCAGGAAGGTGCAGACCGCCAGCGTTAGGGTAATGGCGATGTTGCCGGTAATGTTGGCGCCGCCCGGGAAGAAGGGCACGATGCCCATCAGGTTGTTGATAAAGATGAAGAAGAACGCGGTAAGCAGGTAAGGCGAATAGCGCTTGTAATCGGGACCCACGCAGACCTTGATAATGTCGTCCTCGATCATGGTTACCAGCATCTCCACCACCCCCGCAAAACCGTGCGGAGCCTCCTCCACAGCATTATGTTTCCGGTACCAGCGCGCCCCCAGCAACACCAGCAGGACCACCACAAAACTGTTCACCATGAGGCCGAACACGTTCTTGGTAATGGAAATGTCCAGCGGTTTCAAAACGCCCCCCGGCGTATCCTCCACCAGTTTTCCCTCGTGCGGTTCGCCTTTTGCGGCAATGCGGAAGCCTTCGTATTCCTCCCCTTCCTCGATATGCTTCGACGAAAAGACATGCCAGCCGGTGGTCTTGCTGCGGACGATAACCGGCAGGTGCACCGTCACGTGATGGCCGTTCACCGTAGTGATATGCCACCCGTACGCATCACCCACATGGCCGTACAGGTATTCGTCCATATCCAGCTCGCCAGAAGTGTCAGACTGCGCAGCGAGGACGAGATTTTCCTGCTCTCCGGAGGCAGCAGCAGACACTCCCGGCCACAGGAGCAGGGCCAACAAAAAGACCGTTATGCGAGCAAGCCATCTCATACCTCAACGCAGACACTAACGTGATTATCGGCAACTTCCACGAAGCCGCCGCGGACAGGAATTCGGTCGGTCTTGCCGCCGGCGGTAAAGACAATTTCGCCGGGAGCGAGCGAGGACAGCAGCGGAGCGTGGTCCGGCAGGACTTCGAAACGACCCAGCGTACCGGGCAGTTCCACGCTGTCCACCTTGCAGCTGGCCAGCGTCCGTTCCGCAGAGACGACCTCCAGGAATATGTCCTTCTTCACCGCCATTATCCGTTCGCCTGTTTCAGGAGTTCTTCGCCCTTCTTGATGGCTTCCTCAATGGTGCCCACGTTCAGGAAGGCCTGTTCCGGGAGGTAGTCCACCTCGCCGTCCAGGATCATATTGAAGCCCTTGATGGTATCCTCGATATCCACCATGACGCCCGGGACGCCGGTAAACTGCTCAGCCACGGAGAAGGGCTGCGAAAGGAAACGCTGCACCCTTCGGGCGCGATTGACGGTGGTCTTGTCTTCGTCGGAAAGTTCATCCATGCCCAGGATAGCAATGATATCCTGCAATTCCTTGTTGCGCTGGAGAATCTGTTTCACCCGCTGGGCGCAGTTGTAATGCGCCTCGCCCACGATGTGCGGGTCCAGGATGCGGGAGGTGGACTCCAGCGGATCCACGGCCGGGTAGATACCCAGCTCGGTAATCTTGCGGCTGAGCACCGTAGTGGCGTCCAGGTGGCTGAACGTGGTTGCGGGAGCCGGGTCGGTAAGGTCGTCGGCCGGCACATAGACCGCCTGCACGGAGGTAATGGAACCCTTCTTGGTAGAGGTGATGCGCTCCTGCATCTGTCCCATTTCCGTGGCGAGGGTGGGCTGATAACCCACGGCCGAAGGCATACGGCCCAGCAGGGCGGACACCTCGGAGCCCGCCTGGGTGAACCGGAAGATATTGTCGATGAAGAACAGGATGTCGCGCGGACCCGCACCCGTATCGCTGTCGCGGAAAGATTCCGCCATGGTCAGGCCGCTCAGGGCCACGCTGGAACGGGCTCCCGGCGGTTCGTTCATCTGTCCGAACACCATGGCCACCTGGGATTTCTCCACCTCTTCGCGGTCTACCTTGGACAGGTCCCACTTCCCTTCCGCCATGCCTTCCTCGAATTCCTTGCCGTAGCGGATAACGCCGGATTCGATCATTTCGCGCAGGAGGTCGTTGCCCTCGCGGGTACGCTCGCCCACGCCGGCAAAGATGGAGAAGCCGTTGTGTTTCTTGGCAATGTTGTTGATGAGTTCCTTGATGAGCACGGTCTTGCCCACGCCGGCACCGCCGAACAGGCCGATCTTGCCGCCCTTCAGGTAGGGTTCCAGCAGGTCGATCACCTTGATTCCCGTGGCCAGGACCTCCTGGGAGGTGGTCAGGTCCTCGAATTTAGGGGGTTCGCGGTGAATGGGAAGGGCGCCCTCCTTGGAAAAGCCGCCCAGGCCGTCGATGGCATCGCCCGTGACGTTCAGCACGCGCCCGCGGATCTGGGCGCCTACCGGCATCGAGATCGGCGCATGCGTATCGGTGGCTTCCATGCCACGCTGCAGGCCGTCCGTGGAATCCATCGCCACGCATCGGACCGTATCCTCTCCGATATGCTGTTGAACCTCGATGACGAGCACGCCGCCGCCCGGCCGGGCCACCTCCAATGCATCGTGGATGCGCGGAAGTTCCTGCTGTGCAGCGCTGTCCAGTTCGAAATGGACATCGACCACCGGCCCGATCACCTGGGAAATCTTACCATGAATTGCTGCCATATTTGTGATTAGCATTTTAACTGATTCCAAATATAGCCATATTTTTGTAACTTTGCAACATCCGCCGAAAGGCAATATCGGGGTGTGGCGCAGTTGGCTAGCGCATCTGGTTTGGGACCAGAGGGTCGTGTGTTCGAGTCACATCACCCCGACCTATTTCAACAGCTCGTCCGGCCAGGGAACCGGCTGTCCGGTAGCCCGGACAATGGGCATGGGGGCGTTCCACCCGCGGAGCCGCGCACCCAGCACCCGGGCCAGTTCGGCCACCTTTTCCGGATATTCCGCCGCCAGGTTACGGGTCTCGCCGATATCGTCCCGGAGGTTGTACAACTCGAACGGAACCCCGTCCTGCACCCGCTGGCCGGGTACCGTGTTCATCATCACATAAACCAGCTTCCAGTCGCCCACAATGACGGTGGAGAGGAAATCCACCTCGCTCTTGTATTCCCATTTCCATTGGTGCGGATAGTGGAAAAAGAGGGGTCGCTGCGGGTCGATGTCCGAAGGTTTCCCGGAAAGCAGGTTCACCAGGCTCTTGCCGTCCACTTCCTGCGAAGTGGTGTATTTTTTCACGCGGCCCATCTCCAGGATGGTCGGGAAAAGGTCTTCCGGGACCACCGGCGTGTCGATCCGGGTCCCCGGCTCCGTCCTTCCGGGCCAATAGACCATCATCGGCACCCGGATGCCACCCTGGTAGCAGGAACCCTTTCCCTCGCGCAGCGGGGCGTTCTGGGTATGGGGAACCCCGCCTTTTGCCTTGACGTCGGCATTGCCGCCGTTATCGGACATAAAAATAATGATGGTGTTGTCTGCGAGGTGGTGCGCTTCCAAGTAGTCCAGCACGTCGCCCAGGCTCTTGTCTACGCCTTCCACCATAGAGGAAAACTTGGACTGGCCGGCGTCCAGGCCCATTTCCTTCTTGTACCGGTCAAAGAATCGCGTGTCTTTCTGGATGGGCGTGTGGGTGGCGTAATGCGACAGGTACAGGTAGAAAGGCTGGCCCCGGCGCACCGGCTCCTCCAGGGTCTTGAGGGCCTCGCGGGTGAGAGCCTCCGTGAGGAAAATGTCCTGCCCGTAGTATTCGGCCATGTTCTGGACGGCCGCCATATTCCACAGTTCGGGTTTGTTCCCGAAATAATCCGTTCCCAGATAACTCTTCGGCAGGCCGGCGTTCGTACCCGCAATGTTCACAAGGAAGCCCATGTTGTAAGGCGATGCGCCCGGCGTTCCGGCCGATGCCCAATGGGCTTTCCCCACGTGGATGGTGTAGTAGCCCGCATCGCGCAGCAGGCGCACCATCGGGGTGGCCGTCTGGACATCGTTCACACCCTCGGAGAGGGGGCCGTCGGGGCAAAGCCCGTTGATATTCCAGTCCGGACGACGGAAGATATCGGTTTCCAGTTCTTCGTACACCGCCGCTCCGTTCTTGCCGCCCACGGCATCGGACGGCTGGTTGCCCGCCATAGAGACCCAGTTGGTAATGTGGGAGTGGATGGCGTTCATACCGGACATCAGGCTTGCGCGTGTAGGGGTGGATACCGGACAGGCATAGGCATGGGAGAAAATGACTCCCTGCTGCGCCAGCCGCTCCATGTTGGGGGTATAAAACTGGCGGTTGCGGGGATAGACCTCGTCGCCATAGGCCACCGAACTCTCCGGCCAGCCATAATCGTCAACGAGGAAAAAGATGATATTGGGCTGTTTGGGCCGGGCGGAAAGGCTTCCAGCCGTTCCGAGGGCTGCCAGCAACAGGGCCGAGGTTTTGCAAGGGCTCATACGATTCAGGTATTAAAGGATTTCATCCGGCCAGGCAACCGGTTTTCCGGTAGCGCGCACCACCGGCATCGGGGCGTTCCACTCCCGCAGGCGGGCTCCCAGGCGGCGGGCCAGTTCGGCCACCTTTTCCGGATGCTCCGCAGCCAGGTTGCGCTTTTCGCCCACATCCTCGCGGATGTTATAGAGTTCGAACGGCCCGCCGGCGGCCACATGCTTGCCGGGGAGGGTGTTCATCATGATGTAAACCAGTTTCCAATCGCCCACGATGATGGTGCTCATGAAGTCGATTTCTTCCTTGTATTCGCTTTTCCACTGATGCGGATAATGCATCACCACCTCCCGCTCCGGGTCCAGGCCCGAAACGCTTTGGGGCACCTCGAAGGCATTCGCCTCCTTCTGGGATCCGATCTGCCCGTTCTTCATGGCCTTGGCCACGTACTGCGAGCCCTTGGTCACCAGCGGCACAAAACTCTGGCCGTCCAGGGGCTGGACATGCTCAAATGCGGTCACGCCCGCCATTTCCAGGATGGACGGATAAAAATCTTCCGGGAGGACGGGGGTGTTGATGCGGGTGCCCGCCGCCGTCTTGCCGGGCCAGTAGACCATCATCGGCACGCGGATACCGCCCTGATAGCAGGAACCCTTTCCCTCGCGCAACGGGGCGTTCTGCTGATGCGGGATGCCGCCTTTCGCGGTGATGTTGGCGTTGCCGCCGTTATCGGACATGAACACGATGATGGTGTTGTCCGCGATGTGATGGGCTTCCAGGTAATCCATCAGGTCTCCCAGGCTCTTGTCCACGCCCTCCACCATGGAGGAAAACTTGGACTGACCGGCGTCCAGGCCCATTTCTTTCTTATAGCGGTCGAAGAAGCGCGGGTCCTTCGAGATGGGCGTATGGGTGGCGTAATGGGCCATGTACAGGTAGAACGGCTGGCCGCGGCGCACCGGTTCATCCAGGGTCTTGAGCGCCTCGCGCGTGATGGCCTCGGTGAGGAAAATGTCCTGCCCGTAATACTCGGCCAGGTTCTGCACCGCCATGTAGTTCCACTTTTCGGAGGTGTTGCCGAAGTTCTCGGTCCCGTAATACGAGCGCGGCATCCCGTTCACCGAACCCGCCACATTCACCATGAAACCCATGTTGTAGGGCGATGCGCCCGGGGTTCCCGCGGCCGCCCAGTGGGCTTTTCCCACGTGGATGGTGTAGTAACCCGCATCGCGCAGGTGCCGGACCATCGGTGTGGCCACCTGCACGCCGGCGATGTCCTCCGCTCCGGGCCCGTCCGGGCAAAGCCCGTTGATGTTCCAGTCCGGCCGCGCCAGCGGGTCCGCATCCGGGGCATCGTACTGCTGATCGGTAAAGAAACCGCCGTTCACCCCGTCGCTGGGGATATCCCGCAGGGCCGATGTCCAGTTGGTGATGCCCGTGTGGGCGGCGTTCATACCCGACATCATGGCCGTACGCGTGGGCGTAGACACCGGACAGGCGTAGGCACTGGTGAGAATGACGCCTTTCTGCGCCAGCCGCTCCATATTGGGCGTATGGAAATGCAGGTTACCGGGATAGACCTCTTCGCCGTACGCCACGCTGGAATCCACCCAGCCGTAGTCGTCGATGAGGAAGAAAATGATGTTGGGTTTCTGTTTGGCCAGGGCCGCCATTGCCGGCGACAGGAGGGCCGCCCCCAGAAGGGCCGATTTCCGGATGCTCATACTCATGGGATGCTATCGTAACGGCACCAGCGGAACGGTGCCGGGAATGGTATCATCGGGCGGAGCCCCGTGCAGATAGATAATGCGCTGGTTGGGACTGCCGCGGAAATGCAGCGAGGTATCCCGCTGCTCCAGGATAAAGGGACCGTCCACCAGCACGTCCAGCCACGGAAGCAGCTGGGCCAGGTGGGCATCGGCCTGGATCTCCTCCAGGGTGAAACCCGTCCAGCACCAGATGGTCTTAGTGGTCTCCTGCTTGATACGGCGGGCCAGTTCCGTAAAGGCATCCACCTGATAGAAGGGATCGCCGCCGGAGAAGGTCACGTTGGACATCTCGTCGGCCTTGATGACGGCCAGCAAGTCTTCAACGTCCATCTCGTGCCCGCCCGCGAAATCCCATGACTGGGGATTGTGGCAGCCCGGACAGTGATGGGCGCATCCGGCACAGTAAATGGCCGTACGGAAACCGGGTCCGTCGGCCATTGTCTGTTCCAGGATATTCAGCACCCTGATTTTCATGCCTACTTATGTACCACGCGGTCCTTCAGTTCGGCCAGTTTGCCGGAATTCCAACGGTCGGTGGTACCCACCAGGTAACCGGTGATGCGCTGGAGCGTATCGATGTTGTGACCGTGGCAGTGCGGGCACTCGTGCAGGTTCTCCTCGGCATTCTCGAAGCCGCAGTCCATGCAGCGGTTGCGGTTGTGGTTCACGCTGCCGTAGCCGATATCGTACTTGTCCATCAGGTCCACGATGTTCATGATGGCCTCGGGATTGTGGGTGGCGTCCCCGTCAATCTCTACATAGAAGATATGGCCGGCGTTCTCGTACTTGTGGTACGGGCCTTCAATCTTGGCCTTGTGCTCCGGGGTGCAGTGGTAGTACACCGGGATGTGGCTGGAGTTGGTGTAGTAATCCTTGTCCGTAACGCCCGGAATGATGCCGAAGGTCTTCTTGTCGCGTTTGGTAAAGCGGCCCGCAAGGCCCTCCGCAGGCGTTCCCAGGAAGGTGAAGTTGTGCTGATAGGTCTCGGCGAAGACGTTGATTTTCTCTGCCATGTGCGAAATGATCCGCAGGCCCAGTTCCTGGGCTTCCTCGCTCTCCCCGTGGTGTTTTCCGATCAGGGCGATGAGGCACTCGGCCAGGCCGATGAAGCCGATGGACAGGGTTCCCTGATTCATCACGGCGTCGATGGGGTCGTTCTCCTTGAGCTTCTCGCTGCCCAGCCAGAGGCCGCTCATGAGCAGCGGGAACTGCTTCTTGAGGGCGGTCTTCTGGAAGTTGTAACGCTCGTTCAGCTGCTTGGCGGAAATGTCCAGGGCCCAGTCCAGCTTCTCGAAGAAGGCCTGGATGCGGCGGTCTTTGTCTTCCTCTTCCTTCATGGCTTCGATGGCCAGCTTCACGATGTTGATGGTGGTGAAGCTCAGGTTGCCGCGGCCGATGGAGGTCTTGGGACCGAACTTATTACCATATACGCGCGTGCGACATCCCATCGTGGCCACCTCGTGGACATAGCGTTTCGGATCGTTCGGATCCCAGGCATCGTCCTGGTTGAAAGAGGCGTCCAGGTTCAGGAAGTTGGGGAAGAAGCGGCGGGCACTCACCTTGCAGGCGAACTTGTACAGGTCGTAGTTGCGGTCTCCGGGCAGGTAGCTGACTCCGCGTTTCTTCTTCCAGATCTGGATGGGGAAGATGGCGGTGGAACCGTTGCCCACGCCTTCGTAGGTCGTGTTCAGGATTTCCCGGATGATGCAGCGGCCCTCGGCCGAAGTATCGGTACCGTAGTTGATGGACGAGAAGACCACCTGGTTGCCGCCGCGGCTGTGGATGGTGTTCATGTTGTGTACGAACGCCTCCATGGCCTGGTGGACGCGGCCAACCGTCTGGTTCATGGCGTGCTGCAAGGCGCGCTCACGGCCCTGCATGCCCACGAGGTCCCGGCGGAGGTAATCATCCACGGGGGCCGACTTCAGCTCGGAGAAATCCTGGTTCATCATGGCGCTCACCTTGTCTACCTCTTCCTCGAAGGTCTTGCGGACATAGGGGGCCAGATAGAAATCGAAGGCGGGGATGGCCTGGCCGCCGTGCATTTCATTCTGCACGGTCTCCATGGAAATGCAAGCCAGGACGGCCGCCGTTTCGATCCGCTTTGCGGGACGGGACTCCCCGTGACCGGCCTTCAACCCATATTCCAGGATCAGATCCAGCGGGTGCTGGATGCAGGTAAGCGACTTGGTGGGATAATAATCCTTGTCGTGGATATGGATGTAGTTGCACGCAACGGCTTCGCGCACGTCACCCGACAGCAGGCACTCGTCCACATAGGTCTTGGTGGCCTCGGAGGCGAACTTCATCATCATGCCCGCCGGCGTATCGGCGTTCATGTTCGCATTCTCGCGGGTGATATCGTTGGCCTGCGCATCGATGATGGTCTGGAAAATCTCGTTCGTCCGGGCTTTACGGGCCAGGTTGCGCTGGTTGCGGTAGGCGATATATTTCCGGGCGACCTCCTTGCGGGGACTCTTCATGAGTTCGAGTTCCACCAGGTCCTGGATGTCCTCCACACCCAGTTTATCGGGAGCCTGTTTAGAAATGGCATCCGCTATCTTTGCAGCCAGGACGATATCCTCGCCCTGCTCGGTTACATCCATTGCTTTCAGGATGGCGGCGACAATCTTCTGGCTGTTGAATTCGACCAGCCGGCCATCACGTTTAACTACGTTTTTTACCATATAAAAAAAGTGTCAGCTATCACCCGGCTCCCATGGGGCCGGACGGTTAAAAAATATCTAGTGTTGATTGTGCGGACCCGGATTCGCTCCGAACGCAGTACAAATATACAAGATATTTTCCCGAATTATACACATATTGTCAAAAAAAGTTATCAACAAGTTATCAAACGGCCTGTTAACTCGCTGGTTAACAGGCCGTTAAGCTAAAAACTAAATTAGAATTTCTAAAAATTGGATAACATTTATGTTACCCAATCACCCAGACAAGCAGGTGACGGTCGAACGTAATGTACTCCAATTCGAATTCTTCTTCGTATCCGTCTTTGTGGATGAACGTCGCTTCCAGTTCTCCCTCGCCGCGCATGCGGAAACGCTCCACCTCGATCTGCTCGGCAAAGTCTACATTATAATGCGACAATCTTTTGAAAACCGCCTCTTTGGCGCACCAGTACATGGCCAGCTGCTCGTTCCGGCGGTCGTCGTCCAGGTCCTCGATTTCCTCCTCGGAAAGGGCCTTCTTTTCTACTGCGGAGAAATCGCGGTCCAGCGACTCGATGTCGATGCCCACATCCTCGGTGTCGTTCAGGATCACCGCAACGTATTTCTCGGTATGCGTGATGCTGATATTGGTTACCAGGTTCTCCAGATAGGGTTTGCCATTATCGTGGTGGCTCAGGTAGACCTTCTCGTCGAACAACTCGTTCAGCAGGGCCCGAACCGCCAGCCGCTGCTTGCGCAGGGACTCGCTCTTGATGAACGAGATTTCTTCCATCTCGTCCGTGGGCGTTGAACTCATTTCCTTGAGTTGTTCTTCGGTTTCCGTAATCTGCCAGACCGCAATGGTGGTCTTGGAATCCTCCAATTCTTTCTTTAAATATAAAGCCATATACGCTGTTTTTGTCTCCTTTTGCGCGGGAAATAAACGACCGCGCGCCCCGCAACACCTGTTGCAGGGAGTTCTCGGTTATATATGCAATCGCGATAACGGATCGTCAGACTGGGCGTCCGCCGTTATGGGAGCTATACAAACAGAACTGGGAGGCTGTTCCATATACAATGTTTAATAATCGGCACAAATATAGTATATTTTTTGTATATTTGCACCGCTTTTCGAGAAGAAAAAGTTTTAAGTTTTAAATATCTAATTGATTATGGCTTTTTTGACAAATGAGAAACTCGTCATCGTCGGTGCTGCCGGCATGATTGGTTCCAACATGGCGCAGACCGCCATGATGCTCAAGCTTACTCCGAACATCTGCCTCTATGATGTGTATGAGCCCGGTCTGAAAGGCGTTGTCGCCGAAATGAACCATTGCGCCTTCGAAGGTGTCAATCTCACCTGGACGACGGATCCCGCCGTTGCTTTCAAGAACGCAAAATACATCATCTCTTCCGGTGGCGCCCCCCGCAAGGCCGGCATGACCCGCGAAGACCTCCTGAAAGGCAACTGCCAGATCGCAGAGGAGTTCGGTAAGAATGTCAAGAAGTATTGCCCGAACGTTAAGCACGTGGTCGTTATCTTCAACCCGGCCGACCTGACCGGTCTGGTGGTGCTCCTGCACTCCGGCCTGAAGCCCAGCCAGGTGACGACCCTCGCCGCCCTCGACTCTACCCGTCTGCAGACCGAACTCGCCGCCCACTTCAAGGTGCAGCAGAGCAAGGTGACCGGTGCCCGCACCTATGGCGGTCACGGTGAGGCCATGGCCGTTTTCGCCAGCAAGGTGAAGATTGACGGCACGCCGCTGAGCAAGAAGAACCTTTCCGAGAAGAAGTTCGAGGAGATCAAGCAGGCCACCATCCAGGGCGGTGCGAAGATCATCGAACTCCGCGGACGTTCCTCGTTCCAGAGCCCGGCCTACTGCGCTGTGAAGATGATCGAGGCTTCCATGGGCGGCAAGCGTTTCAACTGGCCTGCCGGTACCTATGTGAACAACGAGAAGTACCAGAACGTGATGATGGCTATGCCTACCGTGATCGACGCCACCGGTGTCCACTTCACGAACCCGAAGGGTACCGCCAAGGAAATGGCCGACCTCCAGGCTTCTTACGAGCATCTCTGCAAGATGCGTGATGAGATTGTCACGCTGGGCATCATCCCGGCCGTGAAGGATTGGAAGAAGGTTAACAAGAACCTTTAATCATCCGGCTCTTCACCCGTTAGGGGCGCAGCCAAATTTCCGGATTCTGGGGGTTCCGACCTTCCCAAATCTGGAAGTGGAGAGCGGTTTCACCGGCGATGGTATCCACGGTGCCCAGCACCTGACCGGTTTTCACCTTTTCGCCCGGTTTTACCGAAACGCTGCCCAGTTTACAATAGAACGAGAAGTAATTGCCGTGCTGCACCAGGACACACTGGTTGTAGCCCGGCATTACTACTATCTGTTTCACCGTGCCGTTGAAGACCGCTTTCACGGCCGTTCCCTTGGTCAGGCCGATGGTCATGCCGTTGTTGAACGGCAGTTTCACGTTCTTGAAGACCGGGTGATAGTGCTGGCCGTAATGATCGATGACGGGGCCCTCGGCCGGCCAGGGCAGTTTGCCCTTGTTGGAGGAGAACTCGTTGCCCAGTTTGTAGTCGATGGGCGCACCGGGTTTCTTGCCGCCTTTCTTGGTTCCCTTCGATTCCATGGCCGCCCGGATAATGCGCTCGATTTCGCGGTTCAGAGCCTCGACCTGTTTGCGCTTGGCCGCCAGTTCGTTCTGGTAGCGTTTCTTGTCTTTGTTGAGCTTGTTGACCAGCGCCTGCGATTCGGATTCCTCCTTCTGCAGCTTGTTCACTTCCTGCTGGCGCCGGGCACGGGCTTCGCGGGCCTCGGCCTGCTTCTGCTCCAGTTGTTCCATTTCCGCCTCCAGTTCGGCCCGGGTTTCCTTGATCTTGCGGGCCTGCACGTTCATCGACGCGCTCAGGTCGCGCAGATAGCTGTAACGCCGCCAGGCTTGTCCCAGGTTGCGGCTGGAGAGGATATACATGTACCAGATGCGGCTGTCCCGGTTTTTATAGGCATTGCGCACCAAGCGGCCGTAATAGAACGAGAGGGTGTCCAAGCGGCCCTGGATACGTTCCACTTCGGCTTTTCGCACCCGGATTTCGGCCTCGATGGCCGCAATCTCCTGGTCGCTTTCGGCCACCAGCGCTTTCCGGTCGGTGATTTTTTTGCGCACCAGCGACAGGGTGGTAAGCGCACTCGTGGTCTTGGAAGAGGTGGCCTTCAGCTGGCGGTCGATCTCGGCGATCTCCTTTTCCAAGGCGGCCTTCCGGTTCTCCTGGGCCTTGGTATTCTGTGCGGCGACAGGGCCCGCGGCCATCAGCACGACAGCCACGCACAGCAGGATATGCCGGAGAAAATGTCTCATTCTTCTTTTTTCTTATCCTTGGCCTGCAGCCGGTACATCTTGGCCAGGTCGTATTCGCCCAGGGCGTTCAGGACCTCGGCATAATGCTCCAGGATGACGGCGCTATCCTTGCCGCCGTACAGCATGGCATGCTTAAAGTAAGGTTTGGCCTCGGCATCCTTGCCCAGCAGGTGCAGGATCCAGCCGTAGGTATCCAGCAAGGTGGGGTTGTCCGGTTCTTTCTCAATGGTCTTCCGGCTCATGGCCAGGGCTTTCTTCAACTGTTGCCCGTTCACGGCCAGGTTGTAGGCATAATTGTTCAGTACCGGAGAATAATCCGGATCAATCTTCAAAGCCCTTTCGTAGGCTTTGTAGCTGCCGCGAAGGTCCTTGAGATGATAGAGCATATCGCCGATGGTGCAAAGGGACGGCAGGGTGCGGGAGGTATCGTCCGGACACTTGGCGATGATGCGTTCGCAGTTGTCGATGACTTTTCGGAACTGTTTGGTGGCGTAGTAACCGCCGTTCTGCAGCTCCAGGAAGGTGATTTCCTCGGGAAAACGCTGCATGGCTTCCTCGCTCTCGGCAATCACCCCTTCCCAATCGTTCCGGGTGCCCAGCACCTGGATATAGGTCACCGAGGCGGAAACGCTCTCCGGGTTGGCATCCCGCGCCGAGCGGAACGCGTCTACGGCCCGATCGGCCCGATCGGTCCCAAAATAATACATCCCGGCGGTGGACAGGAGGGAACTGTCGGTCGGATGGAGGGAGAGTCCCAGGTCGATGAGCGAGTCCAGCTGGGGAAGGAAGTTCTGGATGAATCGTCCGTCGGAATGCTGCAGCAAGGCACCCAGGTAGCGGGATTTATCCTCGGCGGGAGTATCCTCGTTGCCGAAAAATTCCGTCAGCGCGTTGAAATAGGCCGGATAGTTCCGCCGAGAGCGATACACCTCTGCCTTTCCCAGCATGGCCGGCGGATAATTAGGATCCAAGGCAAGCGCCTCGGAATAATAAGCCAGGGCGGAAGAGTCCCGGTACTCGGCCATTTCATGGTCTCCCAGCATGGCGAGAACCCGTTCCGAAGCCTCTACCGCATTGTAATCCTGCAGCACCTTGACGGCCTCTTCGGGCTTGTTCTGGCGACGCAGGATGTCATATTTCACAGCCGTCACCTGGTCGTTACGGCCAAAGACCGTTTCAATCTGGTTCATGGCTTCCAGGGCCTTATCCGGTTTACCCTGACGGATATACAGGTTGACCAGGTTGTAATAAACTTCGGTTTTCTTGGGAAAATCCTTGAGCATCTGCTCATAAGTGGCCAGGGTCAGTTCTTCCTCCCCGCCCATGGAATAGGCAATGGCCAGGCGGTCGCGATACCAGTAATTGGTCGAATCCAGTTCCACCGCCTTCAGGTACGCCTTCTGTGCCCCCCGGAAATCTCTCCGGCACAATTCACAAAAGCCCAGATGATACCAGGCGGCATCCATGGAGGGATATAACGAAGTAAGGGCCAGCAAGCGGGAGCGGGCTTCCGAAAGGCGGCCGTTTTGCAGCGATTGAACCGCATCGATCAAGGCGGCATCCGGATCAAACTTCTTTCCGGAAGCCATCCGGCCCTGCGCGCCAAGCGTCAGGACGGTCATCAGCAGGACCGTCGCCAACAAGATGATTCTTTTCCCATTCATGATCATACAAAATTAGCACTTTTCATAAAAAGTATGCCACTTTTCGAAAAAAACAGCAATTTTTCGAAAGAAAAACATAATTGTGGCCAAACGGGATTGGATGTGGCGGAAAATTTGGCCGGCTTACCCAGGCCTTCCTAACTTGCGAAAAACTTCAATCGCTATGTGTACAGTTTGTTTCAAATCCATTGCCAAGGCCCTTGCGGCCCTCCTGATTCCGGCCGCCTCCCTGGCTGCCTGCGAGCGTTTCGACACCATCTCCGGCACGCCCCGGGACCTGACAGAGAATCCGAAAGAAGAAGAAATCCGGGAATCCAACCTGGACGAACACGTAGATACAGTCGTCTACCTGGCCGCCCTGGAATTCGAAGATGGGTATGACTGGTCCAAAGATACCGTCCTGCGTGACATTTCCGCCACGGCCGTCCTGCTCAAAAGGGACCCCATTAAGAAGACCCTCTCCCGCGTCACGTCCTTTCCCGCAGGACTGGCCTCCCATCCGAACCCCCTCTTTTACGCCGACGGACACCTATATAGTATTATATCCCAGGACGGGCAGCGGATTGTGTGCGAAGACGGCTCGGAACGCTTCCACTGGGAGGGGGACGAACGCGTCGAAGGCCTGCTCCCCTCCCCGGAGGGCATCGCCACCCTGGGAATATCGCCCAAAGGGCTCTTCTATCGGATGAATGGAGAGGAAATTGTCGCCTCGGCCGAAGGTTCCCTCCTCCACGGCCTGCACAAAGACGGGGATGCGGTCGTGTTCTTCTACGAAGTGCCCGATGAAAATGCCGGTACACGCGTCCTGCACCGGTTCAAGGTGGTAAACCGGCAGGTAGAGGAAATAGGAGGAAACAGCTCGGGCGCCATCTACGACATAATGATGGCCAACGGGAAACTGTGTATCCTGTCGCGCCAGAATATCCGCGTGAGCATGCGGATTGCCGTGGAAAACCAGTCCACGCCCGTAAAACGGACGGCCCAGACAGCGGCCGATATCCGCCTGCTGCGCGCCCGGGAATCCGTTTATGCCTGTATGCAAGATGTAGCCAATTATCCCGAGACCAAGTCCATTCTCTGGGGACCCGACGGAACCGACCTGTACGAAAACGGGAATGTAGCCTTCTTCCCCGACACCTGCCGGAACGCAGACCCGGGCCGCATCGGCCTTGTCCGCCTGTCCGGAGACGGCCAGGTCCAGGCTTTTGGAATGACAGCGCCGGATGAAAGCGGCTGGGAAATGAATCCCTCCGAAGGGTCGCGTTTCCTGTCCCGCGACTGTGCCGCCTGCGCCGGCGGCACCCTCTTCGCCGCCTTCAGCCGCACCAACGCCTCGCCCCAACTCTGGATAGGGAAAACCGTCCACGACCTCCCCATCACCAACGGCTACATCACCGCCCTCTCCGTAGAACTCATCCGCAAATAATCACCCAGGACGCCGATGGCGGATAGTGGCAACAAGGAGCCCGTGCCACCCTCGGCATCGTAAGAGGGGGGACCGGAACGGATGTGAGCGTAAGCGAACGGAGTGAACGGTGGGGTCGAGCGCAGCGAGACGGCTCACGTTGCCACTATCTGCCACCGGTCGGCAAGTGCCGGCAGAGATTACCAGCTGAGGGTACGGGATTCGTCGGGATTGACGCGGATGTAGACGCGAAGGGTCTCTTCGGGAAGGAGCGCTTCGATGTTTTCGGGCCATTCCATCAGGCAGAGGCAGCCGCTGTCAATGTAGTCGTAAAAGCCGATATCGAGGGCTTCCGCCTCTCGTGTAATCCGATAGAAATCAAAGTGATAGATAGGCTCCCCCGCTCCGCTCCGATATTCGTTCACAATGGCAAAGGTAGGCGAACTGATAGCATCCTCACGCACACCCAGCCGGCGGCAGAGAGCCGTAGTAAAGGTGGTCTTCCCCGCCCCCATGGGCGCGAAAAACGCAATGATGTTCCGACCTTTCGTCTCTTCCAGGAACTGCCCCGCAGCGCGGTCCAGGTCATTCAGATCCCGGATAATGATTTCATGTGTCATGATTCGGAAGCTTTATCCAGCACCACGGCCAGGTCCTCCACCGGACGGTCCGCATAATGGCTGAAGGTATTCAGGCACAAAGGACAGGCCGTCACCACGGCGTCCGGCTGCTCGGCCGTCAGGTTCTCAAAAGCGTTCAGGGTAATCTCCCGCCGCTTTTCGTAATTCAGCGAAAGGCTGCCCAGACTGCCGCCGCAGCAAATGCTCTCGGCGTGGTTCTGGTGCGCCTCAACCAGGTTCCCCGCCGCCAAAAGAGCCTCGCGCGGTTCTTCATAGATACCGCAGCCGCGGCCCAACTCGCACGGGTCATGATAGACCAGGGTCCTGGACTCATCCTTGCTCACCTTCAGGAGGCCGGACTGGATCAACTCATTGAAATAGACGCTGTGATGCACCACGCGGATGCCATCCAGCTTATAGTTTTCTTTGAAGATGCGATAGCAGATGGGGCAGGTCAGCAGCAGGGTATCGCAACCCGACGCCCGGATAATCGCGGTATTCAGGCGGATCAGTTCGCGGGCCTGTTCCTGGCGGCCAGCCAGCAGCATCGGCCGTCCGCAGCAAAGTCCGCCATCCGGATCCATCATCCTGGCCTCGATCCCGGCTTTGGAGAGCAGCGACATCGTCGCTTTCCGGATACTCGGCGTCAGATGCGTCATGCAACCGGCGAAATACAGGACCTTGCCGGTCCCCTCCACCGGGAAGGAATCGGGCCGGATATTCCGATAGTGCTGGTTGATGGAATATTTCTTCAATTCGCGCTGCTTCAGCCGCATCAGCGGTCCGTCCACGCCCACCTGGCACACTTCCGAACATTTGCCGCACATCAGACACTTCTCGCTGATTTCGGTAATCCGCCGTTCGTTGCGATGCCGGATCTGACGGTTCAGATAGACCGTGCAATCCTTCAGGTTCTCCTTGCGGACGCTCATCGGACAGGCATCGATGCACACGCCGCAACCCGGGCACGACAGCACCTGGATGCGCGCAAAACCGCGACGCGGATGCCTTACCTTCAGGCCGGCGTTGCGCATCGGGATGAGCATCATCTCGGCCGGAATGTGCATGTACCGGGTGAACGGCAGCACCAGCATGAAGATACCCAGGGCGATGGAATAGGCCCACCAGGTAGGCAGGTAATTCAGTTCATTCCCAAAGAACCAGCGGAAAAAGTGGTTCATGGGGACGGTGAGGAAACTACCCCCGCTGATATGTGCCGTAAAGCTCTCGCAAATAAGCCGGAGCGGGAAGATGGACCACAGGGAATACAGGCCGATGGTGTCCAGCAGGCTCGCCCGCGTGGTGCGGCGCATCCCGAAAAAGCGGGACCGGATCCGTTTGATCATGGCCAGGGCGATGCCCACCAGGATCAGCAACAGGAAGAAGTCCATCAGGAAGAAGAACACCGCTCCCTGCAGGGTGGTTTCCGTCTCGGCCACGAAGAAATTGAAGAAGATGGGATAGTACAGCAGACGGATGCGTTCCGGAACGAACAGCCACACCTCCAGGTGTCCCAGGACAATGATCATGAACCAGCCGAAAGCAATACTGGAATGCATGAAGCCCAGCACCCGGTTCCGCTTCCATAACTTCACATGGATGAGGCAGTTCAGGAAGATGTCCTTGATGTTTTTCCAGGCCGTGGCCGGTTTGACCAGGGAAAGCAGGAACCGCCTCCGGTCTTCCCGGGAAAGCTGGAACAAGATGACCAGGATACCGATTCCACAGTACGCCAGGACGAAAATCATCCCGACCATGAAGGGAATTACAAAGGGGTCGAACCCGTTGGCCAGACGATCGATCATAGGCTACCCTCCACGTTATCGTACAAACGGCACACGGTCAGGATCACCCGCCGCGTATTGATGCCGCGCGGACAGACCATCGTGCATTTCCCGCAAAGCATGCAGTTGGAGAGCATCCGCTCCACTTCGGCTTTCCTGCCCCGCTGCAGCCCCAGCAGGAGCTTGCGGACGCTCATCCCGGAATGTTCCGCAGCCGTACACGTCGCACTGCAGCTTCCGCAGCCGATGCAGGTCCGTGCACCCGGTTCGATACGGCAGAGCTTCCGGTACAAGGCCGAATCCAGCGTATCCAGCTCGATGGCGGAACTGGGAGAGAGAGTAAAACCGAAATCCATTATTTCTTCTTCGCTTTCAGGTATTGATATACATTCAAGGCCGCGCTGCGCGCTTCGGCCAGCGTTTCAGGAACCGTTTTGGGGCCCGTACAGGTACCCGCCAGGAACAGTCCCTTGCGGTCCGTGCAGGTCACACCCGCAATGTTGTCCAGGCTGCGGAAGAAACCGTCTTCATCCAACGGCAGGGACACGGAACGCGCCAGTTCGTTGTTGGCCCGGTCACAGACAATTCCGGACATCAGCACCAGCAGGTCCAGTTTCACCTTCACCGGCTTCCCTGAGAGGGTATCCTCGGCCTTTACCTGGACGCGTCCGTCGATGGTTTCGGCCACCTCGGACACGCGGCCCCGGATGAAATGGATGCCGTAATCCCGTTGCGCATTGATATAAAAGTCTTCGTATTTCTTCCCGAAGAGGCGCAGGTCCATGTAGAAACAATAGATTTCCGCATCGGGGAAGAGTTCTTTCATCTCGATGGCCTGTTTGATGGCCGTGATGCAGCAGACCTTGGAGCACTGGGAATTGCCGGCTTTCACATCGCGCGAACCCACGCAGTGCACAAATCCGATCGCCGCCGGTTTGACGGGAACGCGCTCATCGGAACGCGTATTGAACCAGTTCTCCAAATCACGGTTGGTGATGACCCGGTCGTAAATGCCGTATCCGTATTCCTCCTTTTTTCCCGCCTCGAACAGCTTGAATCCGGTAGCGAATACAACCGCCTTACACCGGAGGTTCTTGCCGTTGCTCAGCACCGCGGCATATTCTTTCTGGAGGGAATTGATGGAGGCGATTTCCGTATCGGTGTAAATATCAACCTCTTTCAACGCATCCTTATAGGGCTCCAGGACCTTGCTGGCGGGCGTCATATCGGGGAAGAGCCGGTTCCACTGTGCCACGTGCCCGCCCAAGGAGGAATTTTTCTCTACGATGACGGGGGTCAGCCCCAGCGCCTTCAGCTGGACGGCCGTTTCCATTCCGGCGATACCACCGCCGACAACCAATATTGTTTCTTTCATACTCAGCAACATTTAAGGACGTTGGGAAGACCGGGCTTGCGAAGCTCTTTCTCGTCCAGTCCGAGGTATTTCTTGGAGGGGTCGTAGGGCACGCCCATCTTATCCAGCAACGGCTCGGGACCCACCTGATGGATCTGCAGGCCCAGATCCCACGGATCCACGCCCAGCACCAGGCCGGCCAGCTCTTCGTAGGTCAGGACCGGGATGCCATAACCGTCTTTGCCATAGGTCTTACCCGTCTGCTCGGAAATGACATACTGCCAGCGGTCCAGGAAATACGGGCAGCCCGGGCAGTTGGTGATGATCATATCGGGATGATAGGGTTCCATCGATTCGAACTTCTTGTGGGTGTTCGAAACGCTGTAGCCCCGGTTGGCTTTTACCAGATACTGCCGGAAACCGAAACCGCAGCAGTGCCGCCGCTCAGGATAATCAATCACCTTCCCGCCCCAGGATTCAGCCATTCCGCTCAGCACGCAGGGATATTCCGCTCCGCCCACGCCCTTGTGGGGGAACATTTTCGAATAATGGCAGCCGATGTGTTCGACAATGCGCAGGGGCTCGCCCGTTTCCTTGTCGATGAGGCGGAATTTCGCCCGCTCGGCAATTTCGTTGCGCAGCTTAAACACAACGTCGGATGCGTGGCAGACATATTCAGGCTTATCGAATTCGCGCCGGCAGGCCTTCCAGAGGTGCTCGCGGATGCGCGCCTCCAGTTCGGGGAATTCGCGCCAGGTTTCGAGGATTTCGCAGTAGTTCCCGAAAGAGGTAATACAACTGGTAACCAAATTCTTGTAACCGGCTTCCTTCATCAGCGCGAACTGGCGGGCCACGATGGTCATCGCCGTCTCCTGCGGGATGGTATCGCTGTGATAGGCGATGCCGCCGCAGGTGGTGTGGTGGGGCGTCTCGTACAGGTCCTTGCCCAGCAGGTCTCGGACGATTTTTACAAAATACGCCTCCGAAGCCGGGAAGAAACTCTGCCGGATGCAGCTCCGCACATAAAACCAATGATTATCAGGAATATCCTTCTGATAATCGGACCAGATTTTCTGTTTTCCCTGATAGATCATGGCTCAATCCTCGTTGTTAAAATGACCGCGCGAGCAGTGGTTGAACGTGTACTGCAGGTATTCTTCCTGCGTCATTCCCATTTCCCGGGCCTTCTCCAGGGAATATTTCTCTACCTGTTCGATGCGCTCCGTCCCGCCCGTCTCGTCGTAGATGGCCCGGAGTTCGTCGAGATCCTCCTGTGGAATCTGACGAAGGGCGCCGGGACCCGGTTTGCCGAAGTTCGCTCCCAAACGGGCATACACTTCCTCTTTGTTCTCCAGGACCCACTTGAAGACCGGTCCGGATTCGGAATGGTCCTCAAAACGGAACGTGGTGGGATGGACGCAATAACCCAGGTTCAAGACATTGTAGTTGAGGGCCTTGGTCAGCGGATACAGCTGGCGGCCTTTCTCGGAGGCGGTAAAATAGCCCAGCCGGGCCGAAAGGTTGCGCAGGGCCATGATAACCAGGCCGGGACCGTTCTTGCGCGGACAACGGGTCACACAGGACATGCACTCGCCGCAATACCAGATGGTATCGCTCTTCAGCAAGGCCTCGATTTCGGCATCGTCCTTGCGCTGAACCGTGTCCACAATCTTGCGCGGATCGTATTTATAGAACTCAGCCGCAGGGCAGATGGCCGTGCACGTCCCGCAATTGATGCAGGTGTGCAAGCCCTCCTTGAAGCGGTAGTCCTTACATAATTCGTCGTATAATTTACCCATATAAGGTGTAAAGGTAAGGACTTTTTCTTAAAAAAGAAAAAACCTAGAGGTCCAGCAGGTCGCGACGGTCCAGGAAACGGAAGGTCGAGGCCTCTATCAGGTGCTCGGGACAGATATCGCCCGGAGGCATCCCGCAGGCCACCGCCTTCAGGTCTGCAATGGTGCGCGACAGCTTCAGGATACGGGTGTAGGCGCGGGCGGATAGGCCCATCCGGAGCATCAAGGTCTCCAGCTGGTCGCGGCAGGCGTCCGACAGCGGGCAGTATTTTTCCACAAGCTTGCCGGACATTTCGGCATTGGTAAAGATGCCTGTTCCCGCAAACCGTTCGCGCTGGAGGGCGCGTGCCGCGGCCACCCGGGCCGCCACCTGCGCGCTGGATTCCCGCTGCACCCCTTTCCCCCTGCTTACCAGCAGTTTGGGATCGACCGGATGCAGCCACAGATGGATATCGATCCGGTCCATGATGGGACCGGACAGGCGGCCGAGGTAGTTGGTTCGCTGGCCTGCCGTGCAGGTGCACCGCTCCCCTTCTCCATAATACCCGCACGGGCAGGGATTGGAGGCGGCCACCAGCATGAACGAGGCCGGGTATTCCAGCTTCATCCGCAGCCGGGAGATGGTGACCTTCCGGTCTTCCAGCGGCCCCCGGAGCGCCTCGATGGTGGCCTTGGGCATCTGCGCCAGCTCGTCCAGAAAGAGTACCCCGTGGTGAGCCAGGGTGATTTCCCCGGGAAGGATGTTGTCTCCCCCGCCCCCGCCGACAATGGCCGGCAGGGAGGCGCTGTAATGCGGTGCGCGGAACGGCCGTTCGCGGATGAGTCCGAACACCTCGCCGCTCCGCTTTCCCGCCACCGAATAAATTTTGCTGGTCTGGAGGGCCTCTTCCGTGGTCATGGGCGGCAAAATCCCCGCCAGGGCCTTTGCCAGGGAGCTTTTCCCGGCACCCGGAGCACCGACCATTACCAGGTTGTGTCCCCCGGCCGCGGCAATTTCAATGGCCCGCTTGGCCCCTTCCTGCCCGATGATGTCGGCGAAGTCCATGCACGAAGGAGCCTGTTTCTGCTGCTGGGCCTGACGCTCGGCCTGCCGGAAACGACGGGTGTTCCAGATAAGCATTTCGGCCGGATCCTCTTTCTCTTCCAGGATGGCCAGCACATCGGCCAGCGTCTCTACCCCGAAGAGCAGGGTGTCCCGGTTCTCGACCGCCTCCATGGCCGACCGGGCGGGCAGGATGGCTCCCGAAAGTCCCTGTTTCCCCGCCAGTTCCACCATGGACAGCGCCCCCGGGACCTCGCGAACCGATCCGTCCAGTCCCAGCTCTCCCATGATAATGTAGCGTCCCAGTCCGGGCAGGTCCCGCTGCCCAGAAGCCGCGATGATTCCCAGGGCGATGGGCACGTCATACCCGCTCCCGCTTTTGGGCAGGTGGGCAGGCGCCAGGTTGATGACAATTTTCTTTCCAGGCACGCGGAAACCCATTGACTGTAAAGCGGTTACCGTACGCAGCAGACTTTCTTTGACCGCCACGTCCGCCAGCCCCACCAGATGGATCCCGATACCATTGATTACGTCTACTTCTACAGTGACCGGCACGGCGTCGATTCCAACGCACTTGGCCGCATTGATATGAATAAGCATCGTCCGATAGTTTTACGTTTCGGGCGAAAATGCTGAAAAAATCAAAGCGCTTCTTTAAAAAAAATATAATTGTGGCTAAATGCCAGCCGATGTGGCGAACCGGGATAGCCGTCCTCTCAAAAAAACTGAAAAAAAATTGGAGATTGTATTTTTATTGCTACCTTTGCGGTGTACTAATACAATAGTACACTGATACAAGCCACACGAAACGGCGAAAAACGTAGAAGTAAAATGATAGAAATCAACAACTTAGCATTCAGTTTCCCAAGTCGAGACGTCCTTCAGGGGATTAACTTAAGACTGGAAGAAGGCAAGTTTTATGGCCTTCTGGGAGAGAACGGCGTAGGGAAGACGACCCTTCTCACCCTCCTTTGCGGGCTGAAAAAGCCCAAGTCCGGCACCATTCGCATCGATGGCCGCAGTCCCTTTGACCGGCAACCCTCTTTACTGCAAGAACAGTTCTACCTGCCGGACGAAGTGCTGTCCGTTCACGCCACCGCAGCCGCTTTTGCCCGGGAGAAAGGCGTATTCTGGCCCAAATTCAGCATGGAAGTCTTTCAGCGCTTGTTGGAAGGATTCGAGGTCGATGCCCGCCAACGGATGGACAAGATGTCCGCCGGCCAGGTAAAGAAAACCTGGATTTCCTTCGCCCTTGCAACGGGCGTGCGGTATTATTATCTTGACGAACCGACCAATGGCCTTGACATTCCCTCGAAAGCGCAATTCCGCAAGGCCATCATGCAATTCACCCATGAGGATACGACCCTGATCATCTCCACGCACCAGGTCCGCGACTTGGAAAACGTGATAGACCCGATCATCATCCTGGACAGCAAAGAGGTGCTGGTCAACGCTTCGATAGAAGAGATTGAATCCAAACTCTATTTTGATTACGGCCAGGAAGCGAATCCCGCGGCACTTTACGCCGAGCAGACTCCCGGCGGCTTGATCCAGGTCTATCCGAATGACAGCCATGCCGTGTCCAAGATTAACCTGGAGGCTTTCTTCAATACCGTTCATCACCATAAAGAGGAGGCCAAAAACCTCTTTGGCAACCAATAGGAGGACCCTGCCATGAGCGAGACATTCAACTTCAAGAGGTTCAGCACCTACTTTTCGTATGACCTTACCCAGATGTGGCGCAACAAAGCCATGACAGCCCTGTTGCTTGGCGGAGGCGGACTTATCTTCTTCCTTTTCTATGTATCCTGCAACTTGACTCTGTTCCAGCACCTCAAAACCCCCGATCTGGCATCCAGGGCGGGCATATTCATGCTTTGCGTCTTTCTCTTCAACCTATTCACCACCCGCACGTACGGGTTCCTGACGGACAAGAAGAAAGGCGCTGATTTCCTGATGGTTCCGGCATCAACCCTGGAAAAATTCCTCTCGATGATCATCATGACGATCATCGTCCTGCCCTTGCTATTTATTCTGACTTATCTCTGCATTGATGCGATCCTGTGCCTTTGCTTCCCGTTGAGCGGGGAATGCCTCTTCCAGGCAGCCGGGGAACTGTCTATCAAAAACTTTCTGGTGATCCATGTCCACAATATGTTGTATTACCTGTTCTGCGGACTCGTGTTCAAAAGAAACAAGATCTTCTGGTCCATCGCCATCGGAATCATCATTGGCATCCTGTTCTCCTTATTCGGCATTTCCGGTCTCATGGACAATTCCACCTTCTCCCAGGATGATATTCTACAAATCGTCGCGCAGCTGAAACGGGCAGGCGGCATCTTGATAGGCGCCGGTATCGTTGTCCTGGCTTGCGGCGTATATTACAGACTTAAAACCATCATGCACTAATGGACTTTCAAGCAGACAAACCCATCTACCTCCAGATAGCGGACGGCATCTGTGACCGCATCCTGTCGGGAGAACTGGCAAGCGCGGACAGGATTCCGTCCGTGCGGGAATACGGGGCGGAACTGGGTGTCAACCCCAACACCATGATGCGGTCCTATGATAAACTGCTTACCGAAGGAATCGTGTATAACAAACGAGGCATCGGCTATTTCATTGCGCCGGATGCCAGAGAAAAAATCCTGGAACAGCAGAGACGGGTGTTTTTAGAGAAAGAAGTCCCCGCCATCAAGGCCAGGATGAACCTGCTGGGCCTGGATCCAGCCATTTTTAAAGATTAAGAGACTCCTCCATTTATACGGGGGTAAAAACGAAATGCGACAATTCCAGAGAGAGGGTGTAAGAGTGTAACCCCGATGAAAATGAAAGAGTTAGAGGGCCTATAACCCCGGCGGGCCCGTAAAACGAAATGTTACATTTGCTTTACTTTTGCGTTACATTTGAGGCCGTTTGAAAGGCTGTATTTGAGTTTGAATGTTACATTGCCTCCTGAAAGGGCCAGAAACCGGCCTATTTCGGGGGGCTTTTCTGTATTTGGCCGTGTACTTGGATCCAATTCAGAGGGCCGTAGAATGGCGTTTTAAGGCCGGATCTATAGGGCCATTATTCAGGGCCAGAAGCCGGTGAGTCCTACAACCTTTCAAATGCGGCTTTGCGACCCTTCAAGTACCTTAAAAATGGCCTTTCAAGGCTTTGTGAGTTAGATCCAAGGCAAGAAAGAAGACAGCCACTTAAACCGCCATTAAGACCGCCATCAAATCCGTAATTCCAAAACGAAAAGTATGCGTTAGACCGCCATTAAGACCGCCAATTTTGCGACATTCCCCCCCCTATACGGATAGGATAATGACAAAAAAAGGCCGTTTTTGCAGCAAAAAACGCGGTTAAGCACCCCCTTATGCACATAGAAATGCGCGATTTTTGGCAGATAAATGCCTGTTGGATAAGGGATAAGCGGTTAAAAGTGTTCAGAAAAGTGCGCAAAATCACTGTTCCGGGCTATTTTTGCTCTTCGGAAGGGAACATTTGTATTGTCGATTCATTGATTTCTGCCAACTCCTGAAGATGACGCTTTGTGGCAGATCTTCTAATAATTGACATGCTTGGAGCCCTCAAAAGAACCCAATGTCCAGAAGGCACCGAATATACAGGTATCCCTACAAGTTCAGAGGCCGCGAGATCTTCATCATCGCCGTCAGTATAACTGTTTATTTCTTTAATCCGGGCAAAGTGGGCCTTTGTGGCGAAATGGTTTACAATAAACTCCCCTCCCTCTATCTCGCAAATATGGAAGATTCGATTCCCCTGGAACTGCATCACCTGTATCCCGCCATCTGAATGGCGATCGCCAATAATAAGACCCCCCAACGTTATGTCGGTAACACCTTCTTCAAATCTGTCTCTGACAAATTCTATTGATAGTTCTCTGATCAACGTAGATTCTATTGTTGTGGCTGATGTCTGGCCTTATTCGGATGCTGTAGTTCCTTTGAAAGAACTTGAGCGCGTGTTAGGGACCAAGTTGAAAAGATTAGACGATGGTACAATTATACGCTGTTCACTCCATTGTGTGGAAGGTGAGGGATGCCTTGACCAGGGCGAGGGCGGTGATGGACTCCATCGGGATATCCTTGGGGGCAAATGAGGGGTTGAAGCTGGCGAGGCAGACCATCCCGGGCGTCTCTGACTTACGGATATATTTGACCGCCGTGTAGCTGTCTCCGTCGGTCTGGAAGGAAAGCAGGTATATTTCCCCCCAGAGGATGCTGTCGATGGACAGCTCCTTTTTCTTATACATCACGATATCGCCGCTCTTGAGCAGCGGGGACATCGAATCCCCCCTGACGAAGATTGCACCATCGACTGTCGGCAGGTTCGGGATCCGGAGATAGTCCACAGGATCCGCGTGCATCTCGTTGAAGATGGCCACCAGGCCGGCGGCGGCATCAAAGTCATATAGGGGAATCTCTTGAACGGGGATGGTCCTGTCGGTTCTTAATTGGAATGTTTGCTGGGGTTCAACCGATGTGGAGGGGATAATCATTTCCCCTTCCCCAGTCAAAAGCCACCCAATATTAAGATCTGGAAAATTAAGAGAAATTCTCTCAATCTTGTCAGGCTGGAGGGAGACGCTAATGTTGCTCACATAACGCTTTGAAAACCCGCATATTTGCTCAAATTTATTCTTGCTTAGTCCCTTATACTCGATAAAGGAAATCAGCCGTTCTTTAACATTTCCTGCCATAAGAAATCTTCATTTATTTTTGAATAATAGAAAATTTCTCAATTTTCTTGCGCAATTAAGAAAATTTCTCTTATCTTTGCAGAAACTTAATTCGATTAAGCCCGGACAAAGGTACGAAAAAATAAGAGAAAATTCAGAAAAATGGCAAAGACACTGACAGTTTACACGCTCTACGGGGATGACGAAGCCCTGCAGATTGTATTGAAGAGACTCATCGAAAACTCTTTTGCTTTCCACTACACAGGCGAGTTCCTGTACGACAACACGCCCTGGGATGAATTCATCGACACCCATTGCCAGGATATCAAGGACCGGCTCCACGCCTACGAGGAGCATTGGGCGGACAACTGCCTGGGCTTTGAATTCACAGAAAGCGATACTGAGTTCACCTTCTATAATGAAGGGCAGGCGGTCTGCAAGGCCAGTGTGAAACCGGTGCATCTCTCCCGGGCTCTGGAACTGTTCCGTAAACTCTGCGTGCTGGCATCCCGGCACGGTGTCAATATCCAGTATGACAGCAATAAATAATCATCGAAATATGCGGATTTTCATCAAGGTAGCGGACAGTCTCCGCTTGGAACTCGCCGAGAAGTTCCAACTTTCCAAGGTCAGCATCTGGTCTGCCCTCAATTATCTCACCTACAGCGACCGCGCGGAATCCGTCCGTCGCTATGCCCTGGAACACGGCGGCAGCATCGTGGAGCAGGACTTTACGCCCAACTGCCGGATCAAGCACACCACCACCGAAATCATCCAAACCTTCGCCGGCGGGATCCAGATCCGTATCAACCGGCAGAACAGCAATGCCCGCGTCCTGCAGGACGATAAGGAGATTGAGTCCTACGACAATGTAACCGTCCAAAGCTGGGGAAACCTGCTGCACCACGCACAGGAGCTGTCCGAGCAGCGGGTAGCAGCTGCTGCAAGGAAATGAGAAGGATCCTGCGAATAGCCGGTTATACCGCTCTCATCGCATTGGGCGTTGCGATTGCGGTGACGGTGGATATCTGGCCGCTTGTATGGGTCGTCGGGTTCCCGCTTGCATACGCGGGCGCACTGGGGATATATAAGGAATGGACAGCCGGGAAGGCTCTCCCAAAGCAGCGGGCCGGTGATTTTGAGTTTCATAGTTGATAGAATTGGATTAGGATGGGGATTACCGCTGGTCCCCGAATCGGGGAGGTAGCTCAGTTGGTAGAGCTTGCTATGTGCAAACGTAATAGATAGCTGAAGCGTTTGGTCGGTGGTTCGAGTCCACCCTTCCCCGCAGAATAGAAACAAATGGAATATTACGGAAACATAATAGCAGTAACTGTGGCTGATTTGACCGGGGGAGATTCCCCGGTGATGACGCGCGCCTGCTACGACAACCTTACAAGACGGAAGAGTGTCAACATTCTCCGTCCCGGCAAGGGTTATGGTTCCTATGCCCTGATAGAGTACGCATCCCTGCCGGAGCGGTTCAAGGTCCGGTTCGTGGAAAAGTACGGCAATCCCGAAGACATTATGAAAAAGGAACAGGCGGGACTTCCGCAGGACCAGGCCGCCCAGCGGTTCTTCTATGATCATATCCTGCCCAACGGGGAGCATATCCCCGAAAACAAGCAGGAGGAGTACACCATCAATGCCAGGGTGCTGAATGCCCTGCAGGAGATGTTCAACACGCAGAAGGCCATGCGCCGAGCCTGCAACAATAACACGCCGGTCATCTGGGCTAACATCTTCAAGGCCTCGGAGGAACTGCGCGACGCCTACCACCATTCCCTCCCGAGGAGTGAAGCCCGCCTCCGGGACAAACTCCGTGAGTATGCCAAAGAAGGTTACGCCTGCCTGGTATCCGGGAAGTTCGGCAACCGTAACACCACCAAGATCACGAAGGCTGCAGAGCGCCAAATCATCGCCCTGCGCCGCTGCCGGGTCCCGGTGTACTCGCTGACCCAGATGTTTGAAGAGTACAACCGCATTGCCGAGAAAAAGGGTTGGAAACCCCTCAAGTCTGAAACCTCCCTCCGTCAGTTCCTGGAGCGCCCGGATATCAAACCCCAGTGGTATGATGCCGTGTACGGAGAGCTGGCATCCAAGCAGCTATTCTCCCGCCATAACAAGACCCTGATGCCGTCGATGCGTGACAGCCTGTGGTATGGTGACGGTACCAAGCTGAACCTTTTCTATAAAGCCTACGAGGGCGGGAAACTGGTTGTGAAGACCGCCTTTGTGTACGAGGTTGCCGACGCGATGAACGATACCCTGCTGGGTTACGCCATCGGCAAGAGCGAAAACTTCGACCTGCAGTACCGGTCATTCCGCATGGCCATCGAAACATCCGGCCACAAGCCCTATGAGATTGTGACCGATAACCAGGGAGGGCAGACCTCCAAGATAGCCCAGGCATTTTTTGCCAGCATCATCACTCACGTTTCCCGCACAACGTCCCCGTATAACCCGCAGTCCAAGACCATTGAGCGCCTGTTCGGAGAGTTCCAGCGCCAGGTGCTGGCAAAGGACTGGAGGTTCACAGGCGGCAACATCTCGGCCAAGGAAGCCTGGAGGGTGAACCGGGAGTTCATCGATGCAAACAAGGAGTCCCTTTATACCTACGAGGAACTGCTGGCGGCCTACGCCAACGCCCGGCAGGAATGGAATGCCATTGGTGACCGGATGGCCGCTTACCTGGCCAGCGCCAACCCGGAGTCCGAGGCCGTGTCCGAGATTGATATGGTGAACCTGTTCTGGATCCGGACGGACCGCCCTTCCCGTTTCACCGCAGACGGCATTACCATCCAGCACCAGAAGCAGAAATACACCTTCGAGGTCTTGACCGAGGACGGGATGCCGGACTACGAGTGGCGGAAGGTGAACACCGGCAAGGAGTTCATTGTGAAGTTCGACCCGATGAAGATGGACGCCGCCCTGCTTTTCGAGCAGACTCCTACCGGCCTCCGGTATGCGGCCACGGCATATCCTTACCTGACCGTCCACCGCAATATCCAAGAGCAGCGGGAAGGCGAAATGGCGCTCATCCGTCACAATGACACCGAAAACAAGCGGATGCGGGTACTCCGCCGGATCGAGAACCACGCACTGGAGCTGGAGCATGGTGTGGCCCCGGAGCAGAATGGCCTGAAGACGCCCGTCCTCAAGGGCATCAGCGAGAGCGAATTCGAGACCTTTGCCGATGCGATCATCATCACCGCCCAGAAGGAGGCCCCGGACATGGTGGACGTGGGGCCCTTCAACAAGGCCGTCAGCAATATGGACTACGACGAAACGGCAGCATTGAGCAGACTATAGCAAATCCTTCATATTATGGCACAGAAACTTTCAGACAAAGAGAAAAAGGATATTCAGCGGCAGCTGATATCCTATGCCGAGGGCTACGACAGTCAGTCCAAGGCCGCCAATTCCCTACAGGGCATCACAAGCCCTGGTACCTTCAACGCCATCGTGAACGGCAAGTTCGAGAACGTGAGTGACAACATGTTCCTCAAGATCCGCGCGGCCATCGCCGCCGGCCAGACTGACGGCTGGCGCCTATGCGAGACTGCGGCTTTCAAAGATGTGGAGACGTTCCTTGATGATGCCCAGCGCTACCACAACGTGTCCTGGGTGGTTGGACCGGCCGGCATCGGCAAGACTACGGCAGCATATCAATACGCCCGGGCGCACCGGAACGTGTATGTGCTCCCTTGCTCCGAGGACATGCACAAGGCCGAGTTCGTGGAAGAGCTCGCAAAGAAGATCGGTATCCGGAACGACGGGCTGACCGTAAGGGCCACCCTGAACCGCATCGTGGATGAACTGGTGAAGAAAGACCGCCCGCTGCTGGTCTTTGACGAAGGGGACAAGCTGACGGATTCGGTGATGTACTACTTCATTAGCCTGTACAACGCCCTTGAGGACAAATGCGGCATCGTGTTCCTGTCCACGGATTACATCGACAAAAGGATGAAGAAAGGCCTGAAACTGAAGCGCAAGGGTTATGAGGAACTCTATTCCCGTATCGGCCGCCGGTTCGTGCCTCTCTCCATGGTAACGGAGTATGAGGTGAACGCCATCTGCAGGGGCAACGGGCTCACGGATGATAGTGCCATAGCAACCGTAATCAAAGACTCCGGAGACATCAAAGACAGCAGTGTAGAATTCGACCTCAGGAGGGTCAAGAAGTCTACCAGGCTCCGTCTCCGTATAGCAGCTGCAGCACGTATCTAAAACCTTATTCAAAACCCTTTCAAACGGCTCTTAAATGGCACGGACACTATCAGCGAAACAGGTACTCCAGATGAAGTTCGATACCGTCCGCCTGGGCGGCGGATGGAACGACTGCGTGGGCGAGGTGGAGACCTCGGGCGTGTGGTTCATCTGGGGGAACTCCGGCAACGGCAAGACCTCCGCGGTAGTGTCGCTGTGCAAAGAGCTGTCCGCTTACGGCAGGGTGCTCTACAACTCCCGGGAGGAGGGAATGAGCCTGACGATGCAGAACACGCTTCGCCGGTACGGGATGGGAGAGCTGGGCAGTAAGTTCCAGATCTCGAATCTGACGCTGGAGGAGCTGGATGCGAAGATATCGCAGCCAAGGGCCCCGCGGTTCATCGTCCTGGACTCCTTCCAGTTTATGGGCCTTACTTACCGGGATTTCCGGGCCTTCTGCGAGAAGCACCGCACGAAGCTGCTGATCTTCGTCAGCCGGACGCACGGGCGCCAGCCGGACGGCAGAGCCGCCTGCAGTGCGATGTATGATGCCTCCTTGAAAATCTGGGTGGAAGGCTACAAGGCTTTCAGCAAAGGGCGATTCATCGGCCCTACCGGGGAGGTTACCATCTGGGAAGATGGAGCCCGCCGGTACTGGGAAGGGAGAGAGAACAAATAACAATCAAGCGTATGGGAGCAAAAAAACACAATTACTCAAGGTTCTACGCCATTGCAAAGGCTAAGGGCATAGACTTAGAGCTGTACAAAGACGACCTCATTTCGGAGTTTACGCACGGCCGCACCACGTCCCTGAAGGAGATGAAGGAGGCTGAGTACAATGAGATGTGCGACTGCCTGCAGGATGACCGTAGGCAGAGCGAGACCAGCGAGGCTTATCTGGCCCGCCGGCGCAAGGCCCGGTCAGCTGTTCTGAACAGGATCCAGCGGCTGGGAATCGACACCACGGATTTCTCAAAGGTAAACGACTTCTGCCTGAACAAGCGCATTGCCGGCAAGCCTTTCGGAATGCTGAACGTCGATGAGCTGGACGCCCTAATTCCCAAGTTGGAAGCAATGCTCCGAAAGCCGAAGCCCCAGCGGGAGGCCAAGACCCCCGCGATGCCGCTCTATTTCTTCTACAGGCCCAATCAACTACCGAACTGATGAAACCGATTATGCAAATCGACCCCGACGGGCCTCAGGGGAATATCTTTTACATCCTTGGACTGGCCACCGCCAAGCTGCTGCGCTACCCGGAGAACCGCCATGCCATTGATGAGATGCGTCAGAGAGTAACGAACGCCCATAGTTATGAAGAGGCGCTCAGTATCATTCAAGAATACGTGACCATAGAATGGAAAGGAGGTGTACCTATGTAATAGTTCAAAAGTGCGTATGGGGAGGCGACAGGCATATTTCGCGTCCAAGCCAAATCTAATTTGAAGGTTGCAAGCCAAATCCACGGGACGCATTTAGGGGTTCGAGTCCCCGACCTCCCCCCAGTTTTTAACTTTTAATTGAAATGCTTATGGAGAAAATGTACACAAAATCGGACGTAGTCCGGCTCATCAGCAAGGAAAGAGACCGTTGTATCGTCATTGCCGGTCAGAAGAGCCAGGAGCTTGAAAAGACCGGGCGGCAAAAGCCTGCGCTCAAAGGGGCCCTCAAAAGAGCCGCTGAAGCTACCGACCAGGTCATGCTGAAAATCTTCGGTGGCAAGCGGGATGAGAGGGTGCCCTATGAATTCCAACTCGAACAGCAGGTTTACCGGGATTACTTCGGGGATGAGGCCCCGGTGGACAAAGTGCTACTGGATGCCTGTGTGTTCCCGTCTGAAGAGAAGACCATCCAGGTTGTCAACGATGCCAACTACGGTGGTGCCCACTGCTACATCATCCGGGAATGCCTGGGCTTCGCCGATGGCCGGACTTCCTATGTGAATTCCGAGCAGGTCATCCAGTTTATCCAGAAACTTGATGACGGCACCGTCATCCCGGGCCTCCAGTCGGAGCAGCTCGTTCTGGCACTCATCGACCGCCACAAGAAACTGAACGCCCGTTTCCCGTCGGCCCAGAACGAGAAGATGATCAAGGGACTGGAGATGTTCCTTGAAGCCAGCCGGGAGCGTGTCGAAGACCGGATGAACCGGGGTGTCATGGGAGACCTGAAGAAATGAAAGAATACCTGGAGGAACTGGCAAAGGAAGCGGCAAGACGCGCAGAGTATATCGCCATGTCAATGCCAGAGCCATCATACCCTAAAGGCGGTATTTGCCTATTAGAAAAACCTCTTTCCCCAATTCCAGGAACGGAACAAGTAATACCACAAAAAAGGATTAAACAATGAAGGAAGAAACTAAAGAGAATATTCAAGGTTGTGGTTGCATTGGTTGTGGCTGTTTAATATCACTAATACTCTTCGCAATCACATTTTTGGGGACAATAGCCCTATTAAAATTTATCCCCTTTATCTGGAACTCTATAATCATACAATGATGGATATCAGTAAAATGACCCCGCAGCAGAGGGCCGAATTGAAGGCCCAGCTTGAGGCTCAGGAGCGTGCCGAGAAACAGAAACGCGAAGATGACGTGAATGCCTACAAGGATCTTGTGTCCGGCTTCTGTCACAGGACCAAGGATCGGCTCCTTGCCTTGAGCGGGCAGATGCGCCATCACAAGGATGAGGTGTTCAACGACGTGGAGTCCATCATCCAGCTGAAGGAGGCCCTGTACAATACCAAGGTTGACAGGCACAGCAACTCATTTACGGCTGACGGCATCACCGTCACTCTCGGCCGCCGCACCAACGACGGCTGGGATGACACCGTGGAAGTGGGCATCTCCAAGGTAAAGGATTTCCTGGGTACCTTGGCCAAGGATGAGGATTCTGCGAAGCTTTACAAGGCGGTGATGCAGCTGCTCTCCAAAGACCGCAAAGGGAACCTCAAAGCCTCTGCTATGCTCCAGTTGGAGAAATATGCAGCCGAGTGGAACAATCCGCTCTTCTCTGAGGGTGTTTCCATCATCCGGGCTGCCTACTCTCCGGTGGAGACCTGCGACTTTATTTCCGTCTCCTATAAGGATAAGGAGGGCAAGGTTCACGCTATCCCGCTGTCGCTGGCAGCTATGACCAAGGAGGATTGAGCTATGCCGACTAATGACAAATTGCCGGATGCCATCATCCGAGAGAGAACGGAAAAGGCGATTAAGAGCCTTTCCCAGGGACTCAAGAAAGAACTTGCCGTCAACGATGCCCAGACGAACCCGTCCCGTCGAGTCAATACATCCCTTTTGGTTGTGGCTGATGATGAGCGTTTCATTGCCTTGGATGGCTCCGCCCACATGATGGGGCCTCTTTTCAAAGAACTCTTCCAGCGGCGTCCGGACCTGGTTGGGGTGGTCAGGGAAACCCTGAACGAGATGTACCGCATTGCTGACCGGTAATGCTAATCCGGGGCGGTGATGAGCCGCCCCTTTTTCAAAACATGAGCAAAACAGATACAATGAACAAGAAACTCAGACTGCTTGTAACGGCTGAATGCCCTAACAAATGCCCAATGTGCTGCAATAATCGCTTTGATATTGGGAAGATTCCCGTTGTGGATCGTTTCGACTACGACGAAATAATGATTACTGGCGGTGAACCCCTTCTATTCACAGAATGCCGGAACCTTATGATAACACTCAAAGATGCCGCCTTGTACTGTGGCCGTTCAGTGAAGCTATACATTTATACAGCAAAGTTTGATATAGAATCTTTCTGTACTCTTGCGCCGATAGCGGACGGCTTTGTCTATACGCCACACAGCCAGAAGGATGTGGAAGCCTTCCTGGAACTCAATGCTTTTATTCTTCTCCACCAGAAATCTACCGACATCAACCACCTATCGTTGCGTCTTAATGTTTTCCCTGAAATAAGGAAGTATATCCCTGTTAATACCGATTTGGCTCTTTGGAAAATCAAGGAGATGCAGTGGATAAAAGATTGCCCGGTACCTGACGGTGAGGATTTTCGCAGGATAAAGAACTTGTTTTCCTTTGAAAAATACAATGATTATGTCAAAAGATAATTTTACCAGAGAATGGATCATCGAGCAGGCGCTTGATGTCCTTAGCCGGTATGAACCAGGCGTCCTGACTATCCGTGCTCTCCACTACCAGCTGGTGAGCCGAGGAATGACAAATGATATCCAGCATTACAAGCGAGTCGTGGCCGCGACTGGCGTTGCCCGTTGGGACGGGAGGATTGCATTCGATGCTTTTTCTGACCGGGAGCGCAGTATGGCGTGTTTTACTAAGGGGGACCCGGTCTGCCTGGAAGATGAGATTGAAACCGGGAAGAGACAGGTTCATGCCTGGATGAACGCCTACTACAGGAACCGTTGGGAGAATCAACCGTATTACCCTGAAGTATTCATCGAAAAGAAAGCCTTGGAGGGTGTTTTTGTCAAAACCTGCCGTTCCTGGGATGTCGCACTGGGAGCCTGTAAGGGGTATCCTTCCTTGACATTCCTTCATGAGGCCTCTATCAGGTTCAGGCTTGCGGAGAGGATGGAGAAACAGCCCGTTATCATCTATTTTGGCGACTACGACCCTTCCGGAGAGGATATCCCGCGAGCCCTGCAGGAGAATCTGGAAAACCTCGGTGTGGAGTCCCTTATTGTCAAGCGGGTATGCTTAAATGAAAACCAGGTTGTCGCCTGGGGACTGCCACCGGCACCGACCAAGGTCACCGACTCCAGGTCCGTCCACTGGGACGGCCTTGGCCAGGTGGAGCTTGACGCCGTCCGTCCGGAGATTCTGATGAAACTGCTGGAAGAGGCCTTTGTGGAAATCTTTGATGACGAACTGTACGGCGAGTTGATGGCAATGGAGCGAGAGGAACGGGAGGAGTACAAGGCCGAACTGAAAGAATATGTTACATCCTTAGGTGATTAGCCATGAAGAAAATCATGTTCGATGATCGGTTTGCTTTGACGAAGGCCGTGCTGGAAGGGACAAAGACAATGACCCGGAGGATGGTTCCGGACATTCCTCCGGTGATGAAAATAGCACGCGACGGGACGATGGAATTCCACCCGGCGACGCAGCTGGAAGTCCGTAACGGGTATTTGAGATCATTCCACGAAGGGTGCAAAGGTTGGTATACCCCTGTACTCTGCCAGCCCAGATACAAGATTGGGGAAGTTGTGGCAATTGCGCAAAAGTATTGTGAGATAATGGCATACCTTGCAGACTCATTTTGCCAGCCCCGTCCCGATTATATGATGGACAAAGCTGCGTGGAATAATAAAATGTTTGTTCGGGCCGATCTCATGCCTCATCAGATCCGCATTACGAATATTCGCGTCGAACGGATTCAGGACATAAGCAACGAGGACTGCCTAAGGGAAGGAATCTATCTGGATAAAACGGCACCCCCATGCTATCGGCCGTTCTATACTTTCCAAGGAAGTCAAGAATGCGGTACACCCGTCGGTTATCATACGGCACGCGAAGCCTATGAGGGCCTCATAACGCAACTTTCCAGCAAGATAACATGGGACGACAACCCTTACGTGTTTGTATACACCTTTGAACTCGTGAAGTAAAATGGATGAGGAATTAGTATTAGACTTTATTTCGGCTGTTGCCCACATGCGGAGGCTCCAGAGAGAAAAACGGGCCACAACTCCGCTTGGCCAGCATGTACTGAAAAGTGCAGAGGAAAGGGTGGATGAACTATTGGATGAACTAACATGTGAAGATGAAAAATGAAAGAGGAAACAAAAAGAACTGGAGGAACTATAATGGACCCGAAGAAAGTGAAAAGAATCCGTAGAATCCTCCGGCATCGGTGGATGCTATGGCCACGGCTTGAGTCTCTCCAACTGCAGGAGGATACGTGGCGTCGGCGTGTGCTACAACTGGGGTCAGTCCCTGGGGATTTCGCGTATGAGCACTACGTTAGGGCCAAGCGCCTGAAAATCCGGATGAAGAAACGTCTCGGAATGCCCATCTGGGAAAAGGGTGTCTGCGAAATCTGCGGTTGTACGGACACAGACCCTTGTTTCAACCCGTATTGGGGACATTGCTGGTGGGTTGATGAAGAGCACTCCCTTTGCAGCCACTGCGACATCTACGCCATCCGGCAGGATCCTGAAACCAGGCACTGTATCAATACCCATCAATGACCATTTTCGTGAGCTCACGAAAATGATGTTTTCAGGGGTCCAGCCTTACGGCCGGGCCCCTTTTTATTAAATTGCGTTAAGAATCCCTGTTCCAAGCCATTAAAAGCGATAACTTTGTAAGTAAAAGTCTTTCAGATGCCCCGGGGAAGAAATCAGGATCTCATCAAGGCGAGGAACGAGAAGATCGCTCAGCGGTGGTATTATTGGACCGAGAAGCAGCGCCTCCGGTTCGATGATGCCCTGAAAATCCTGTCCCAGCAGGAGTTCTTCTTGTCGGAGGACAGAATTATGTGTATCCTCCGGGAGCATATCAAGGAACACCCCAATCCGAAGATTGCCACACACATCAAAATCAAGGCACCCAGGCTGACCGCCGAGCAGCTGTCCCTATTCCCCGACGTGTAGGCTGTCGGTCACGTTCACGTTGATTGTGGTTTCGTACACCTTGACCCTTCCCGGCAGGGAATAGGACCTGGACTGGATTCTGAACATCGGGGACATCCCGCCGCCGAAGCAGTAACCGTGCAGGGCGTGGACCACCTTTTTGTTTATCTCCAGCCGGCGCCGCATCTGGGAGAAATCGTTACCGTGTTCGCCAGAGCTGAAGTGTGAGTCTTCGTCACATTTGAAAGCGGTTTTGAGGATGACGGTTGCGATACCTCTCTGTGAGAGCGGGGATTTCTCATCCTTGAAGTCCACCGTCGATGCGTCTATGAGGCAGCAGGGGAAGAGGATGGGATATTCGTACCGGTCATCATACTGGGCCGGGTAGAGCTGCCCGGTGTCTTCGTCGATGTGGTCGAGTTCCGGGACCTGGAGGCGGAGTCTTTCCGCGATTTTGAGATAAAGATCTTCCATATCTGATTACTGGTTGATGATGCGCAGGATTTCCTTTTCGACATACTCGGTGAGGCGGGTATCCAGCTCTGTGCTGGGACCCATGAACTGCCGCTTGGGGATGTCGATGGTCAGGGTTTCTTTCTTTGTCAGGGCAAGGCGTTTCCATTTTTCAGCCTCTGCCTGATCCGGCCCGCCGGCCCTGGCGGCAGACTTGCCCGATTTGGCCCCTTTCGCGCCTTTCTGGGCGCTTTTGCCGCCTCCCCCGAGCTGGTAGTACTTCGCCCAGGCAAAGCGCCGCATTTTGGGCGTTATGCGCGGGTGGACGGTTCCGCCCTCATTATGGATGGAAGCATAGACAACGTCATTGAAGATGGTGACCTTGGCCATCCCAGGCGTGTAGCCGATGGAACTGAACAGATGGTTCCGTGCAGACATAAGGGTGCGGTACTGGGAGTCTGCCCCAGGAGTCCCGGAGGAGAGACGCTTTGCTGGGGGCCAGGGATGGAGGCCGCCATTGACGAACCCGCCCTGCCGGAAATTGTCCTGGAAATGCTGCTTGGCTATCTTGCCGGCAGCGACCGGGAGTTTCCGGGCAATCAGGTTCTCGAAGTCCGTCACCATCCGCTGTATGTCCTGCTGGAACTTATCCATCGTTTGAAAGGCGTTTGAAAATAATTTGCATTTCAAATAAAATTACTATATTTGCAGTGCCGGGGGTGTACCAGTTTACTGGAGCCTCCGGTTCTTTTATTTGAAGGCCTCCTCATAAACAATTTTATCGTCCTGGATGCAGATGACCTTGATGAAAGGCACATACTGTTCTCCTTCCCCCAATTTTTCCAACCCCTTATAGCGTTTGATCGCTGATTTCAGAATGCCCTCATCAAAGCCACCATTTGGATAAACCAGAACGGCGATCTGGGTGGTTCTCTTTTTAGCACAATGCTTGAGTCCCTTGAAAATATTGTTTTCTGTTGCGGTTTCCCTACCTGCAACTTCGAATAACATACCGTCCCATGTCCCTTCCGTGAACCTCTGCCCAAGGGTTCCGCCCCTTTCTTTTTCAAGAATGACAGCATGACCATTCCTACGGCCTACGTTCTGAGCCGTCTTCTCATACTTGCCGCCCACTTTATCAAAATTGTGCTCTTTGTGCGAAGCAGACATACCGCCTGATATCCGGTCATACTTGACGTGCCCGTAGTTCTTATCCTCTTTGAGGCGGCGATATAGTTCTTTGTTCCTCCTGGCGTTGTCTTTCCGGGCCAGTTCATTGATGCAGGCCCGGATGAACGGGCAGTTGTAGCAGTCCTTTTTCCGGTCATAGAACATGGATGCAAGGCGGTTCCTGACGCTGGCGTTGTAGAACCCACAGTGTGCGCAGTCAGACGGGAAGTAAGGATGATCGTCCGAGAACACTTGGCCGGTCTTGGCCGGATTGCCGCCAAGGCCCGGAGACGGCGGGGCGATATCATCCCCTCCAAGGCCGGTGTTATCAGTCACAGGGCTATCGGTGGACTGCCAGCCGCATTGGCATCCCCATTCATCTCCGGGCTTGTGCTCCTCCCAGAACGGGTCGTCAATGGGCCATATGTGGTTGTAGAACGGCATATGTGACTCCCGGGGATTGACGGCGGTACTGGGCAGCCATTCAATATTCGGGAACACGTCGGCCTCCTCTATGAACTGCCGCATCTCGGCGGCGCGGTGCGCCCGCCGGATGGCGGTGTCGTACTCCGTCCGGAGCCAGGCGTTGACGTGGTGGTCCACGATGCCCTCCGTGTCCTTTTTGAACTGTTGGAAGGTCTTGACGTTTCCGTTTTCGTCCAGCAGCTGGGATGCCATGTCACGCCCCATCCTGTGAGCCTTGAATGCAGCGAAGACCTCGGTATTGGTGCGGAGCTCCTTCAGGAATCCGCTTTCCCCGGAAGGGGCCTGGTACCCGGCCTCTACGCCACCCACCATGATACGGCTGACTTCCCGGAAGAGGCCGGCATCAATCTGGGTGCGGGTGTTCAGCTTTCGGCTCTGAATGTTGCGAAGGGCCGTCTCTATGATGCTGGAGTCGAAGGTGAAGGGAACGGACGCCTTGTGGTCATCCGCAGCCTCGCTGTAAAGGGCATCTACTACCAGTCTAAATCCGCCCCGCTGCCCGGCAGGGCTCTTACGAAAAAACGGGCCATCCGGTTGAAGGCATTGTCCTTCTTTCCGTCCTTGCCTTTTCCGGGTTTTGCAGGAACCCGCTTTTCCCCGGTACCGTCCGGATCATCGCCATCCCCGCCGGCCTTCCCAGGATCCTGCGGGTCATCGTCATCATCGTCGGGAGAAAGGAGGCTTGGTGCCTGGTGGGCTTTCTTCAGTTCCTCCTTCATTGCCTCGTAATCCTTTGGTTTCGGGATGCCGAACTCCTCATAGAGATAGTCGTCATCAATGGGCAGGAGCAGGTCGTTCCGGAGGGTTTTGAGGACGTTGACCTTTTCCTGGCTGTTCTTGCTCTTGGGCGGGACAAAGAAGAATTCGCCGCCCTCGGTGTTAATGCCCAGGCGGGCGAAGGTCTCCGTCATCTCATAGTTCAGGATGTTCAGGATGGCCTGCTTGACAAAGAAGTTGATATCCTCCTCTCCCTCCTTCTGGACGGTGCCCAGGGCCTGGGTGCCTTTATCCCCGGCTTCGGTGGTAAGGGTGTTGCCGGTAACGGTCTTGGATATCTCATTGTTGCAGTAGGTGCCGAGTTTCTCGTACAGGTCGCCGCCCCCGGCCACGTTCTGTGCCTGGATGAGGTTGAGTTCCGTGCCGCTGGGGTGGACGATCACGCCGGCGCCGCCCATCTCGGAGATATCCTTCAGCAGCTTCTGCCGGGCTTCCTCATCCCAGGCGTCGTAGGTTCCTTCGCGCACCGGCCGGCCGAAGATCTCGGCGAAGTCTGCCCAGTCGCCCACGTTATTCCGTTTGAGGACCACCCAGAAGGCGGCGACGGCAAGATTTCCGATCATCCGGGGCTTTCCGATGTACAGGAGGTCATCGAACTCATCCCAGCTCTCGCCGGTGATATCGCCCTGGTGGTGGAGGATAACGCGGTTGATGGCGTCCACGTTTTTACGGGGGATGAGGTCGTAGTTGATCCATCCTTTATCATCGCGGTAGAACTGGAAGAGGGAACCGCCCACGCCCTCCCATTCGTGGTCGTACAGGTCGCCCAGGAACTGGAGGAACCATGGGGACTTGATGTGTTCCTGCATCGCCTCATCCACCTTGCCGTCCCGCATGAACTGGATAGGCGTGGAGAGGACCGCCGCCTTCTGCTTACGGAGGACGGAGAAAAGGTGGCTGTCGAGCTTGACATCCTCATACAGGTCGATGAGCTTTTCCCGACGGGGATAGTCGATGACCTCGGCCGAGCGGATGGCATTCATATAGACGCCCACGTCCAACCCTCCACGCCTGGTCTGCCGGAGGATGATGGTCGGGGCCGTGACGTTTCCGGCGTATCCGCCGGAGGTAATGCGTCTTTTACTTTTCTTTGACATATCAGAAATGGTTTACTCTCTTACGGTCGCTCCGCATCTGGAATTCCGGGGCGGAGGCGGAGCCATCCTCCTGTGTGAGCCTGTCGAGCCCCTCCACGGTGACTTCCCCCTTCTGCACCCCTTTGAGCCACTCCACGGCCCGCTCGTAGCGATCGATGCGGGTCTGTGTCATCAGGCCCTCCCGGATGGAACAAAGGTGATAAACGGCGATGTCCTTTGCGAACATCAACAGGAGATTGTGCCGGGCGTCGCCTTCTGCGGAGAAAGCCTTCTCGCAGTCGTATCGGGCGGACAGGTAGCCCTTCATCTCGGAGATGGCCTGGTTCTCGACGATCTCCAGTATGTTTTCATCCTCCCGGATCACGCGGTCGAGGAACTCGGTGCGGATGGAGGATGGGTAATCGGCTTTGGTGATGAAATTCGTTGCTGCCATGACTATTGTCTGTTTTTGCTCTTGCGAGCGATTGTCTTGTATGATATGTAGGAGGAGGGCAGGAGTTCCTGGATCTTCTGGTCTATAATCCAGTTGCCGCCTTCAAGGCAGTCCATGCCGTCCGCGTGGAATTTCAAGGCCATCGTGAAGTATTTGAACTCATCATCCAGCAACTTCATATTCGGGTCCTCTTTCTCTGCGGCATTCAGGATAAGCAGGCCTTCCCGGTTCAACGGTTCAAGGTGAGCTTCAATGCGGGTGGCTTTGTCGCCTTTGTCCCGGGTATCCGGGGTCACAGACAGTTCAATGCCCGTGCGCCTGCGCTCCTTGGCGATAGCGGGACGGAAAACCTGCTGGAAGACAGGATCCTGCAGGGAGTTGTTTTCCTGATATATGTAAACCGGTTTCCCGGTCTTCATACGCGCCAACTGGAGGAGGGAGAAATAATGGCCGACGAACTCCGCCGTGGTCATCTTCCCAAGGAACCCTTTGATTACATACAGGGTGGAGTCCAGTTTGCCAAGCAGAAACATTGCTTTCTGGGAGCCTTTCTTGTTTGCGGACGGTCCTTTGGATTCGCTGGTGGTGGGGTCGGCATAGATGACCAGGAACGGGAACCGTGACAACGTGGGCACTTTGCCCCATTTGGTCGAAGGGAAGATCTTCCCCTCGGTGAGCGGGTTATTGAAGTATTCCCCTTCCTTGGCCTTCGTGCTGATCTTGGAGAGGACCTTATCAATCATCTCCTCCGTGTTCTTTTCCGGCCAAGTGCTCTTTCCGTGCTCATCCCGGATGTTCACGATATCCCAGTGGTCGGCTTTCTTGCCGGCACGTGTAATGCAGCAGTCTTCGGCGATGATATTCCCGCACCAGAGGATAAGGGTAGGCGTGGAGATGGAACGGGTCGGATAGACGGCCTTTTCCCACCAGTCCCAGTTTTTATCGAGGACATCGATGTTCCGGCAAGCCTCATCGGTATCAAAGTCATCCTGATACAGCACGTCCGGGCGGACGGCCTCGTTGCGGAGGCCTCGGGGAGCATTACCGGCACCAATGGCCAGGAACATGGCCCCGCCCTTGGTCTTGAAACACTTTTCCTCCCAATCGCCCAGGGACTTTTGTTCCCCGTAATACTGGATGATGCGGCGGTTCGCCTCGAAGTTGGCCCGGTACGGGGCGAGCAGGCGTTTGGCAGCATCCTCCGTGGCAGAACAGAGCAGAATCATCTTCCGCTTGCCTGTCAGTACCAGGAACATGATGATCATCATCACGACGGTACTTTTTGCCAGTTCCCGGGACCAGGACAGGACCTCGTACCATTCGTCGTTGTTCAGGATCCGGTTGATTGCCCTGATATGGAACTTGGCAAACGGCGCTTTGGCGTAGCCCGGGAAAAAGAACTTCATCCATTCGACCGGGTGGGCTTCCAGGTAGAGGCGGTGCTTCTCAATCTCGGCCGGGGTCATCGACTCATCAATCGGCGTATCCTCGTACACCGATTTCTTGATTTCCTCCCACAATTTGAGAGCATCTCTTTCAATCTGCTTCATGGGCTACAGGAGGGATTTGATGAACTTATCGAAAGCCCCTACAAAGGTCTTTGTCAGGTCGGGGTCGACGGGACGGAGCCATTGGATGAAGCGGTTGCCGACGGATACGACGTCGTGGATGCCCACGTCGTTCTCCAGTTTGTTGATGGCATCCGTCAGTTTGCAGATGATGTCCGCTTCCCGGGCGGTCGCATACCTGGGCCCGTCCTCCGGTTTGCGGTCCCGGATGGTGTTGTTGATTTCGGAGAGCTGCCGCTGCAGGTTCTTGATCTGTTCCTCGCGGGTCATCGTCATCGATACCTTGAGTTCATCCCACTTGCCTTTCTGGATCCAGCGGATGACGGTCTGCCTGGACACGCCGACGGTGTCTGCGATTTCCTGCTGTGTGCGGTTCTCGTAGAGATACATCGACTTCGCCCACTGGAGACGGGTGTTGTCTTTATTGGTTTGCGTGCGGTCCATAACCTTGTTAATTGATTCACTTGCAAAAATGACCGATTAAGGCGGGTGGAGCAAATTCCAGTTTTATGATACCCGATAAAAACGACATGATAACGCTCAGGAACGGTATGATAAAACCCAAATTTTCATAGGTCAAGATAACCCCTCATTTTTGCGGAAAACAGACGCGAAATGAAAAATATCTTCAACATCATAGCGAACCCCGACAAGCAGGGATGCACCATCCTCCTGTACGGGGAGATTGGCGATTATGCGGAGGTCAAGGCGCAGGACATCCTTACGCAAATCATGGAGGCGGAGGCCAAGTACAAGAGCATAGACGTCCGCATCAACTCTATTGGCGGGCAGGTCGGGACCGGTATCGCCATCTTTAACGCACTCAAGGCATCGAAGGCCGATATCACTATTTATATTGACTGCCTGGCGGCATCCACCGCCTCCATCATTGCCGCCTGCGGACGCACGGTGAAGATGAGCCGTTATGCACGGATCCTCATTCATAAGCCCACCGGCGGAATCTGGGGAAATGCCGATGAGATCAAGAACTACCAGGAGCAGCTGGTGGAGATTGAGAATACCATCTGCGACATCTACTCCAAGCGCACAAAGATGTCTGTGGAAGATATCCGTTCTACTTATATGGACGGGAAGGATCACTGGCTGGACGCGGAAGAGGCTCTCCGGCTTGGTTTCGCCGACGAAGTGTACGATGATCTCCCCGTTAAGGCGGAAGATATCCTGAACCTGCCAGTTGACCAGATGTGCGGCCTGTTCACCGACCGGTATGTGGAAACCTTTAATCATCAACATAAATCCCACAACAAAATGTTTGAAACGATCAAGAAAATGCAGCAGTTCAGCGATTGCGCTGACGAAGCTGCCGTAATTGCCAGGCTGAACGAAATCAGCAAGAAGGCAGAAGCCTACGACACCCTCAAGACCGAGAACGAGACTCTCAAAACCGAGCTCGCCGGCTACAAGAAGGAAAAGAAGGAAGCAGAGGATGCGGCCATCAACGCCGAGGTCGATGCCGCCGTCAAGGACGGACGCATCGATGAGACCCAGCGTGAGAAGTTCGTCAAGATGCTCCACTCCACCGAGGCGGAATCCGCCCGCGAGATCCTCAATGCCATGAAGCCCAAGCGCCTCGTGAAGGACGTCATCGCCAACGGTGCCGTCGCTGAAACCGGAGCCTGGGAGCAGCGCCAGAAGGAAATCCGCGACAACTACAACAAGACCATCTAAACATTTCACATTATGGCAATCGTAGTAAAAAACACCAATTACAATGGTGAGGTCCTTGAAAGGATCCTTACCGTTGCGGCGACCGGCAACGAGATTGTTGCCAAGGGACTGATCCATGTCATCCCCGGCGTCGAGAAAAAGATTTCCATCCCGCGCCTGCACACCGGCAAGATGCTGCAGAAGCGCAAGGAAGATCCCAAGGTCGAAGACTCCAAGGGTAACTTCAACTACAGCGAGAAATCGCTGGACCCGAAGGATTTCATGGTCTTCACCGTGTTTAACCCCCGCACCTTCGAGAACATCTGGCGCAAGTGGCAGCCCAAGGGTGACCTTGTGTTCGCCCAGCTCCCGCCCGAGGCCCAGAACGCCCTTCTGGACGCCCTGTCCAAGCAGGTCCAGTTCGAGCTCGGCACCCACTATGTGACGGGCGTCTATGGTGACTCCGACGATGAGCTCTTCGACGGTATCCTCACCCAGGCCGCCAGGGATAAGGACTGCATCATCGTGACGAGCGATGCGACCAAGCAGACCGACCGCCTGAAGGCTGTCCGCAAGGCTATCCCTGTGGCCATCCGCAACAATCCTCACCTCCGCCTCGTCATGAGCGTCAATGACTTTGACGAATACGACGATGAGCTCACCGCTCGCGAAGGGAAGAATGCTTCCGAGACCGAGACGAACCGTCAGGCCTACAAGGGCATCAAGATCGAGACACTGGCTGCCTGGCCGGATGATCTCATCGTGGCCACCCTGTGCTCCCCGGATGCCATGACCTCCAACCTGTTCGCCGCCGTGAACCTCCAGGACGATGAGCACGTCATCCAGATCGATAAGGTCTCCCCGATGTCCGAGCTCTATTTCTTCAAGATGCTCATGAAGGCCGACACCAATATCGCCTTCGGCGAGGAGTTCGTGGTTCTGGACAAACGCCAGTCTCCCGGCTTCGTGGATGGCGGCGCTTTCGACCCCGAGGCCCCGACCTTCAAGAACGGCGCCCGTACCGTCAACCTGAAGGCTGACAATACGCCGGTCAACCGTACCTACGCCACTTCCAACGGTGCCGATGTGACCGCTGAGGTTGACTCCGATGTGGACTGGCTCGATGTGGACGTGGACGGCAACAAGGTGACCTTCACTCCGCAGGCCTTCGCCTATGACGAAAACGCCAGCGAGTCCACCCGTTCCGCTACCGTAACCATCGGTATCGAGGGCGCGGATGCAACGATTGAGGTAACCGTTAACCAGCCTATGGCTGCCCAGGCTTAATGATTAGCCGGCAACCAGCATCAACTGACCTTTTGTTATGGATTTCGAGATACTGAAGGATTTGCTCATGTTTCTGCTCCCCGGTGGCGCAATCGGGTCCGTCGTGACCTGGTTCGCCACTCGGAAGGAGCGGAAGGTGGATGTCCTGACCAAACTGCAGGAGTCTATAGACCTGCTGACGCGGAAGTACTCGGAGGCCCTGGATGAGAACGTCCAACTGAAGGCGGACAATGCGAAGCTGCTGGCAAACCAGAAGATCCTGGAGTCGAAGATCGACTACCTCACCGAACAAGTCAGAATTCTTACACAACAATTAAACAAGCAAGGCAATGAAAAATCTTATCAGGGGAAAAACCCTAATTCTGCTGGCAACCGCCGCCCTTCTGTCCGTGGCGTGCGGGCCGGCAAGCAAAGTGGCATCGTACCAGCAGTCGGAAACGGACAGCCAGGTCCTGTCCCAGAATCAGTTCGCACAGGCAGAAAAGGCCGCGTTCGACAGCCTTCTGTACAGATACCAGAATCTCCAGCAGGAGATGACGGACCTGAAAGCGACCTTCGCGCAGCAGATCCCGGCGGTCCAGGCGCAGCTGACGATTCCGATGCAGAGTCTCACTGACCTCCCGGAGGGGGCCAAGTTCGGGGACTCCAGCGGCAGAGCAACCATCGAGGCCCAGCGTCAGGGGGACAATATCATCCTTACCGGTCGATGTGACAGCGTAGCCCGACAATGCACCATTTATGAACGCCAGACATTCCGACAACAGAGTACCATCGATTCCCTCAGGCGTGAACTGCAATCCAAAGATAGTAAGCTGTCTCAAATGGCATTAGAACTCGCCTCTAACAGCTCTCAAATGGTAGCAGCCACTGAGGAAACGAGGAAGCCTCCACGAAAGGTCGGCGGCTGGTTTGCAGCCGGAGCAGTCCTGGGACTTGCCGGTGGGGCCGGAGTCAACCTCCTGTGCAAGCGCTTCCACGTGGGAACCATTATCAAATGTTTATTCACCAAATCACGCGTATAGCTATGGAAGGATACATTCACGGAAGTAACATGATCGTCTTCGTGGGAAGCAAGGCCCTGGGCCACTGCTCTACCTGCGAGATTCAGGACACGGCTGAGACCAAGTCCCGTTCCATCAAAGTCCTGCCGGACTACAACGGCGGTTCGCAGCAGACCGATACCGATCTCCAGCCCTCCACTGGGGAAGACACCTCTAAGGACGGTCTCTGGGAGGAGAAATCTGTTTCCAAGCGGACCGTATCCATCTCTGCCGAAGGATTCATCTGCGAAGGGGAATCCGGCGAAGGATACGAGGACCTCTTGGCAAAGATGGACGCCGGCGAACCTGTCAAGGTCAAGTATGCCCACCAGGGCGAGGAGAACACGAAATACCGTGTCGGCATGTTCCTCATCACCTCCCTGAAGAGGAACGACCCTGCCAACGATGACTCCACCTACTCGATTTCCCTGGAGAATACCGGGAAGGTCCGTACCAAGGTCATCCAGTAGATACTATCTGCTGTCCGGGGCCATCCCGCCCCGGACGGCTTTTAACCCACAAACAAAGAACAGACAATGAGCAAACAGCAGAAACAGCAGCCGGCCAACCGGCCGATTGAAATCGAAATTAACGGAGAAAAATACCATTATATCGAAACGATGGGGGCTATGATGGGCTTCAAGCAGGAAACCGGCCTTGATGCGCCGGTGGACACGGAAGACAACGTCAAATATATGTATCACGTCGTCAAGGCGGTTTGCCGCCGGGAGAAGAAGCCTTTTGATCTCTCCTTCGAGGAGTTCGCGGACGGTCTGGACGGCGAAGAATACCTCCGGGTCACGGCAGCTCTTGCCGCCAAGGCTTCCGGCAACACTAAGGAGGGTGACGAAAAAAACGTGTAAGGCCCACCCCGATAGAGAAGATCCTTGGGGTGGCCGTCGGCAGGATGGGCCTGTCTGTCCATGATTTCTCCATACTGACGCCATCTGAGTTTGATGCCATTTACACGGAATGGCGATCCGGCAAGGATGCGGAGGTGCAAGGAGAATGGGAACGCTGCCGGTGGATATGTTACCACATCCTCAAACCCTATGCGGCCAAGCTCCGTGTCACCGATGTCCTGAAATTCGAATGGGACAAAACCCCGGCCAAGGGGACCGGGAAGATGACAAAGAAGCAACGCACCGCTGAAAACAAGAAATTCAAAGAACTGTTGGAACTCTGGAAAGACGATGAGTAAGAGAGCGGAATACGAGATACTGCTTACAGGGAAGGAGTCGGTTACCACCGTCGCCTCTAAAATCGTGTCCGCAGTAACTCAGGGGCAAAAGACCGCTTCCGCTGCCATCCAGAAGGTCAACAGCGACCTGCAGGCGCAGGGGACCGCCGCCGCTGCGGTAGCCTCCAAGAGCAAGGCGGCGCTTGACACGGTGGCATCCGGCGCCGCCGGTGCCGCCTCCGGCATCAAGGCCGCTGCTGACGGGGCCACTCAGTCTGTCGGGAAACTGACAGGGCAGAAGGCAGGCCTTGCGGAACTCAACCAGGAATACGCCCGCCTCAAGCAGCTGCGTGCAGAAGCCGCGCAAGCCGGAGACGGAGAGCGGGTGTACAACCTGGATGGGCAGATACGCCAGGTCGGGTTCCAGATCAACCAGGCCAAAAAGCTGCAGGCGGAGACCGCCGCCCAGCAGAAGGCCAACGAGTCCCTCGCATCCTCTTATTCCAGAACCTACAGTCAGGTGAAGAATGATCTGGAGACCGGTGCCGCGAGCGTTGATTACTTCAACGAGCGGATGGAGATGCAGAAGCAGACCATCGCTGATATGACGGCCCGGTACCAGCAGATGAAAGCGGCAAAAGCCGACTCCGGGGAGTCATCGCGATACCTGCAGTCATTGAACGAAGAGAAAGGCGCCCTTGCCGGTATGCGGGACGCCGTCAATCAATACAAGCAGTCCGATATCAGCCTCCGGACGCAGATTGCTGCCGTCCGCAACGAGATGGCTAAGATGCGCCTGGAGGGCAAAGAAAACACGGCAGAATACAGGCAGCTACGTCAGGAGCTGGAGCGCCTCGGCACGACCTACCGGGAGCTGCAGATGGAACAGACCGCCCTTTCCACCGGCGCCACCCAGATAGGCGGTATCATCAACGGTGTTCAGGGTCTGATGGGGGCCTATTCCGCTGGGTCTGGCGTCGTGTCCCTCTTTGTACGGGACAATGAGAAGTTGATGCAGGTCCAGACCAAGATGCAGTCCGTAATGGCCGTGATGATGGGCGTGCAGCAGGTGGCGAATACCCTGCACTCCACCAGCGCTTTCCGGATGGTCACCTGCAGGAAGGTGACGGAGCTCTGGACGGCGGCTCAGAACCGGCTGACGGTCTCCATCGGGATGACTACGGCGGCGGCCAAGGCATCGATGGCGGTAATGACAATGGGAGTATCCCTCATTGTCACGGGAGTAATCACGGCTATCAGCAAGCTCATCTCCAAGAAACAGGAACAGCGCCGCAAGGAGGAGGAGGCCAAAAAAGCCGAGGAGGATGCCCAGAAAGCAATCCGGACCCAGGTGGCGAACAGTATTGCATCGCAACTGGTCTCCTACCGCAAGTTGCAGGCGGGGTGGAAGGCCCTGAACGGGAATGCCCAGAAGCAGCAGAAGTTCATCAAAGACAACGCCAATGCCTTCAAAGATCTCGGTGTGCGGGTCACGTCCGTCAAGGATGCAGAGAATGTGCTTATCAGCAACGAATCTGCCTTCATTGAGTCCCTCAAGCGCCGGGCGATGGCAGCGGCCGCTATGGAGCTGGCCTCAAAGAAATACCAGTCTGCCATTGAAAAGATGCTGCAGGCCGAAGAGGCAAAGAAAGTTACGAAGGAGGACCGGCATAAAGCTTCGAAGTATGCTCAAGATGTCTATCTCTCTGAGGTTGCTTCAGCCGATGGAGTCCTTGGCCGTGGCGAGGTTACCGGCCGGGAAAGACAGATCAAGGATAAGGCTTTCCAAAGCAAGATATACACCTATGGGGAGGCCCGTGCCAAGGAATACAACGATGCTGCGAATAAGGAGATAAAGGAGGGCGATCGCTACTTTGCGCTCGTTGATAAATATAATAAGCAGGCGGATCAGCAGCTCTCCAACCGTGGCATATCTCCGGCCTCCGGCGGTGATCCCGGTTCCAAGGCCGGGAGTATCGACGCCATCGAGAAGCGGATTCAGGCGCTGACCGCCCGGATGAAGTCCGCCGGTGCCACCGAGCGGGCGGAACTCCAGAAGGATATCAATGCCTGGCAGAAGAAACTGGATGCAGTGAACCTCGAACTGGAGGCGCTCAGCATCCCGGCCGACCCGCAGACCATCCAGGAACTGGAAACGGCCATCACTTATTACGGGAAGCTGCTGAAGGTTGCCGGCGCCGATGAGCGTGCCGAAATTCAGCAGACCATCAACAGTTATACCAAGAAAAAGACGGCTATTGAAGACGGCTTGAAGGCCCTTTCAGTCCCGGTCAACCCGAGGAGCCTGGAGGAGTATTCGGACGTTTTATCTGCCCTTGAACGCAAGCTGCTGACGGCATCTACTGCGGAGCAGGCAGGTATCCAGGCCACCATCAACGCCTACAAGCGGGAGGAGGATGAGATGCGGGCAAGGATTGCCCTGGCATCCACTCCGGCCGTTATGGACAGCCTTGCCGATTATGAGCAGGCTATATCGGCCTGCGAAGCGGTCCTGCAGTACGCCGGTGAGGAGGAGAGAGCTATCATCCAAAAAACCATCAACGAGTACCGGCGGAAGAAGGAGGCTATCGAGAGTGCTCTGGATACGCTTGACGTACCGTCCGACCCGAAAAGCCTGGAGGATATCGGCAAGGTCATCTCGGCATTGGAAGCGAAACTCCTGAAAGCCGGGGAATCTGAACGCGCCGAAATCCAGAAGGAGATTTCCCTTTGGGATGCCAAGAAAGATGCCATCGAAGAATCCTTGCAGCTGGTAGGGATGGAGGATCTCGCATCGATGGTCCAGAACGGGCTTGGCACCGGGGGAGAGCTTGAACTGAAGTTGCGTGCCCGCATCACCGGAGCGGAGATTGCCCGGCAGAAGATTCAGGAGCTGCAGCAGATGGCTGCCGTGGCACAGACCGATGAGGAGAAAGCCTCCATCAAGGCGGCTATTAAGCAGTGGCAGCAGTATGCTGTTCAGTTCAATAACACGCAATCCGCTGGGGAGAAGGCCACGGGGATGCTGGAAAACATGTCTGCCATCGCCAACAGTATGTCCGGCGTTGTCGGGGAGAATGCTTCCGGCTGGCTGTCCTGGGGCGCCAATGTCCTGTCGGCGGTTGCCGCCGCACTGCCGGCCATTGCATCGGTTATCGGCGGGAACATTGCGCAGGCCTTCGCTGGTGCCACGGCACAGTCACAGTCCGTCCCGTTCCCGTACAACCTCATTGCCTTGGCAGCGTCTCTCACCGCTGTAACGGCGGCGGTTGCATCCATCCCGAAGTATGCGGAGGGCGGTATCGCTTACGGTCCGACCATCGGCCTGTTTGGTGAGTATTCCGGTGCATCCACCAACCCGGAGGTCGTGGCTCCGCTGGACCGTCTCAAATCCCTTATCGGGAACACCGGTGGCGGTGGAACGGTAGAGTTCCGCATCGAGGGCCGCACTCTGGTCGGCATCCTCAAAAAAGAGAATAAACGCAGTTCACGCATTGGCTGATGGCACTCGGAGTAAGATACAGAGGTTCTTTCCTGTCAAAGGACGGGGTTGCCTGGAGGATGGATATCCTTCAGGAAGGCTACGGTGGTGTCGAGCCCGGGGGGCTGGAGCTGCCGGCCGACTGCCCGCTGGAGATCGAATGGGAAGAGACCGACAAGCTGGACCCCGTGCAGGGATCCTGCGCCACGCTCAAGATCATCAGTGACCGTGACCGTCAGTATATTGACCTTTATACCGTGCAGGTCGGGGAAATATGCCTCAAGGTATACCGGAACGGGGTTCTGTACTGGACAGGGAGCCTTGATCCGGAACTCTACGAGGAACCTTTCTCTTACACGACCGGGTATGACGTCACCCTTACCTTCTCTGACTTTGCCTGCCTGGACCGCATCGACTGGACCCGGACTGGCCGGATGACCATTCACGAAATGATTGTCTATTGCCTGGGCCTTTGCGGTCTCCAGTATCTGGACGTCGAGAAACTCATCAGCACAAAACTTGGCCTGTATTATTCCTCGCCGATCACACTTGAGGAGATATATGTGAACCAGGAGAATTTCTATGATGAGGACGGGGAGCCGAAGACCGCCCGTGAAGTCCTCGAAGCCATCCTGCAGCCGTTCGGCCTCCGGATTGTCCAGAAGGCCGGCACCATCCATATCTACGACCTGAATGCACTATACGCCCAGACTGCCCGCAATCTTGAATGGGGTTACAACGATGACGCCGTTCTGGGAGTGGACAAAGTATATAACAATGTCAAACTGACGTTCTCTCCATACGGCGATGCCGAGATGATGAAGGGCACCGTCGAGGAGGACCCGTCACAGACGGTGGACTCTGGCCCTAACCTCAAAGCTACCATCAAGCAGAACTACGAGAGGAACAATTACGGAAGCCTCATCGCCCTGGACGGGTTCAAGCTCTACTATGATGAGACCCACAAGAGCAACATGGAGATCAGCGGCGGCGCCAAGTTCTTCCAGATGCGGGCAATTTACAGCGGGCAGGATGAAACGGGGGTAATCGCATCTTTCAAAAGGGGAGATTATTCCGTTGCCGAAGAGGACGGTGCGAGTAACAAAGTGAAACAGCAGCTCATCGCGGCAAGAGATTGCGGGACCATCGCTGGTGGGAACGTGAATTCAACCCTGCTCGTGACGTGTCCACCGGTTTTCCTGGGCTATGTGTCATACCTCAGGATGGACTACCGGCTTCGCATCAACCTGGACCTTCTATTTGATGTCCGATACAACCCTTTTGAGGCAGAGGGAGACTATAATGACAACGCCAAGTGGTATAACGGATTGTTCAACTGGTCCTCGCACGATGGCCCCTACCAGAATATGCAGGACTGGTGCAACCAGGGTTATGTCCCGATCAAACTGACTCTGGTTGATGAAGAAGGGAACGCGCTTTACCATTATGAGAACCGTCGTGTCCTTGAGAGCAACGGTTATGACAATTCCGGGAAGGCCCTCTGGAAATCTGGAGCGGCCTCCTGGGGAGATGCCTATCTATGCTATTATGACTTCGAGGACCGAAAGTCAAAAACCGGGTTTGGAGGTTGGAAGACGAATAAGCAAATCATCGGTTATTACCGAGACGAATTGCCTGACAAATGGAAGACCATTGATGACGGGGAATATATCGACCTCCCGTCGTGCGGAGGATATCTGGTTCTGCAGATCGGCAGCGGCATCCATCAGTTCGACTACAAGCGCGAAGTGAAGAATATCTACAAGTTCGTCCGCTGGATTGCCTACAAGGAACCGTCCATCACCCTCTGCAAGAAAAACTACAAGGAGGCAGAGACGGAAGATATTGAGGATACGGCCTGGCTGAACCGCTCGGCCAAGGAGGAACTGGAGATAGATACAATCCTGGGGACGCTCCCGCAGAACCACGGCGTTCCCAACGCCAAGGGGCAGCTATTTACGAGCCACAACGAAGCCTACTCGAAGTTCTCCCGGGCCGGGGTGGAAGACCGGCTTGAGCGTTTGCTGATAGGCACCATTTACAGCCAGTATGCCACAAGGCACGACACGCTGTCCGGCACCGCCAAATTGCAGCCCGCTTTCGGTATATTCAGCGAAAGGGCCACCGCCGGGAAGTTCATGCTGCTTTCGGAGGTTCAGAATTGCAAGGAAGGTGAGTCCTCAGTAAAAATGGCTCTGCTCACCGAAGAGGAATACCAAGGAATAGAATACAACGGATGAAGAATTACAATGTCATAACGACTGGTCGGGCTGCGGTTCCCCGCAGCAAAAGGCTCCGGGACGCTGGTGGAAATCAGGGTTCCAGAGGTACTACCGTTGTGGCTAATGGTTCCGACCCGGGCGCCTCTTCCAACTGCGACGGTCACTCCCATGCGAACAAAGCGGCCTTGGACGCCATCAGCATCGACAACGCATTCTACCTTTGGCTGAAACAGAAGATCGACGGGGAAGATGATTCCACCCGGCAGAAGGTCAAGGCCGGGTATGCAGATGACGCCGCCCACGCTGCCGAAGCTGACCACGCTCTTGATGCTGATACTTGGGAGGGACACCAGTTCGACCAGTATTTGAATCAGGCCGTCCGGACTACCGATATCGTGCAGTTCGCCAAGGTCATTGCCGGTCTGTTCCGGACCCCGGACTTTGTGTCCGGCATTGAGACCGGTTCCGGCGCGGCCATTGATGAGAGGGGTAACGGTGAAATGAACGGGCTTACACTCCGTTCTTTCCTGAAGGTGCCGATGCTCATCTATAACAAAATCCGCGTGACCGGCGGTGAGATGTGGAACACGGAAGGCGCCACCATTGCAGAGGTGACGCAGGATCCCGGGAGTGAAACGGCTTTCACCCTGCTTCTGGACATAGAAGACGGCGACCATTTGGAGCTGGCAGTGGATGACATCTGCAAGGGCCACTACAACAGTAACGGTGGCTTCATCACCTCCTATTTCCGGGTTGTGGCTGTAGATGATGCGGCCAAGACTGTCCGCGTGGTACTGGGGGCAGATTCGGAGGTCCCCGGGGGCGTGAATGCTGCCCCTGTGCCTTACATGAACATTGCCCGCTATGGTAACTTTACCGATACGGGCCGCCAGCAAAGCCAGTATTTCAGTTCATCGGAGCAGCGGATTGCCATGCTCTATGGGGTGGATCAATACATCATCCAGCCCAGGAACTATGCCACCGTCTGGGGGAATGTGCCGGAATCGCTCATTCCTACCGGTATCCCCGTCAATAACAGGGCGGCCATATATCTTGATACGGTCATCGCCCGGGACTTCCACCAGATTGACCCTTCCGGGAAGGTTATCAAGACCATCCGTGACCGGGGCCTTTGGGATGCTACCACGGCGCAGGATGCGCCATATCTGTCCAATGCCCAGTATCAGGATGAAGTTTATCATAAGTCCTGCAAGTACCGTTGCATTGTGGAAGGGACTACCCAGGAACCCCGGTATGATTCGACCGACTGGCTTCTGGTTGCCGGGGATACGTCGCTCTCCCTTGACATAGAGAGCAGCGACGGGGACACTTTCCTGTTCGGGGAACTGAATACTACCCTCCAGGCGGTGGTCAAGCGTGGGGTGAATGACATCACTTCTGAAATCCTGACTACGGACTTCTCATGGACACGAGACACCGGGGATGTGGTGGAGGATTCAACCTGGAACACCAACCATGCAGGGACCGGCAGTTCCATCACCTTGACCAATGAGGACCTGCCCGTTAACCACCGGACCGGGCGTTTCATCTGCCGGGCCTATGTCCGGGACGGCGCCGAGACTTTGAGTGCATCAATAGCGTTTTAGAACCGTTTGAACAGTATTTGAAAGATATGAAAAAGATTAAGAGACTGAATGTCGTTTATACCCCGCCGAATGTGTCGGTGTCCCTGCTCGTGAAGGGCGGGAGCCTGACCCAGACCCATTGTGCGGAGACGGATGAGTTCATCCCGGACCGTGGTATAACGCCCCTGGTACTCACCCCGGAAGTCATTGTCCAGGATCCGGATGGTATCATCCCGGGCGGGGTGGCCGCGTTAACCGGAGTCTGCTGGTATGCTCTTCCGGAGGATATTGCGGCCAGCGTCCCCAATGGCTCATATATTGGGGCTGAGCTGTCCCAATATCTCATCTCCGCCGCCACGGACGGCTATTCCATTGATGCGGATGGCTCCCTCCGGGTGGAAGCCAATATCCGCTACCCTTCCAGGGTGGTGCTGGTCTTCACGGCCAACATCCCGGACAACAGGAGCGGAAAACTTATCAAGGTGCAGGATTCCGTCCTGTTGAGCACCACGTCCATTGCCGTCCCGGCGGCCTTGACCCTTGACAAACCGGCATCCTGGAAGTTCAACCCGATTGAGGACACCGGTGTCAGGACCATCAGGGCCAGCCTCAAGCTGGGCGGCGTTTCGCCAGACCCCGCGAAGGTCCGGACGGCATTCTGGTGGTATGTGGCTTCAGGCAATACGGAAGTGCTTATCAATGGGGATGACCATCTCTTCTATGAGTCCGGGCAGAATTCCGCCGCTCTGGTCATTGATCCGGAGTATTTGGATGAAGAAAGAATCATCTGCAAAGCTGAATATGCCCTGGAGGGGGAAACCCTTCCTTCCGCGCCTACGGCCAACTGCCTGACGGCGGAAACGGTCATCCGGCGCCGATACCCGGCTTACGACTTTGAGAACTACATCCATGGTGGCGTGGAGGTCTCTCCGACGGCCAGCCATGTGAAGAATGAATGCGTTGTTACGGTTGGCCAGAAGGTCTTGGCTTCGCCCTCAAGATACTTCACTGTTATCTGGTCCATCAAGGATGCCGTATATGGGGCGGAATGGCGCATTCTGGGCTATGGGGATTCCATAATGATTCCCACATCGGAAATTGAACAAGGGGCAGATATCGGGCTTGAATTGGAGGAATTTGAGCCGCTGGGCGCCTTGGCCGATGACAATGATGACATCCTGACGGATGATGACGGAAGCATCTTAACACTTTAGCCATGAAATACAGTTACGCAAAAATACCTTACGCCAAGGCCGTTTTGGTCGGCGTGGACAAAATCCGGAAGCGGACCGCCGCCGGGGATGTCATAATCAACGAAGGGGACCTCTTGACTTACGGTAAGGGGGATGACTTCAAAAAGAAAGTCAAGCAGCTGGGAGGCACCGTCCTGACCGCTCTTGAAGCAAAAGCAGAATTAGAAAAGACCTTGTAATTATGAGCAATGTAAGCGGACTGACTACAATCAAGTATGTCAAACAGGGCGACACCCTGAGTTGTGCCTTGAGAAGCACGTTCCCTCTCAAGCAGTTCATCACCAATGGCACCAATGCCATCACCCCGTCCTTTGCGACGAATAAGCCTTGTATCTATCCGGTCATCCGGAGCAGCCTCACGGCCACAAGGCTTTCCCCGCTGACCAACGGCGTGGTCTGGAGTTATAACGGGAGCGTCATCAACTTTAGTTCCAATGGCCTTTCCACGGCAATGGGCGCCATTGCTGCGGGGACATTCAAATCTGAGGTGAAGACTATTGACGGCATTACCGTCCCGACGCTGACCATACTGAAAGATATTGCTTCCGCAAGCAATATTGATTCCGATACCATCCTCTTCCAGGCCGTGGTCAATACCGGCTTCCAGACCAGCGTGTCTGCGTCCATTGAGATAGGAATTGAGCAGACGGATGGCGAGGCCTTCATCCCTTACATCACCGTGAATAACGGCGGTGTGATAGATGACAACGTCTCCACCCTGACGGCCAAGGCCCATTTGCTTGTGGGCGGTTCCGAGCAAACGACCGGGGTCACCTGGAAATGGTACAAAATGGTGGTGACCGACGGCGTTGATGGATGGGTGGCCATCAACAAGACTACCCAGCAAATTACCCTGGCGGCATCCGACATCAACGCATCCGAACTTTACAAGTGCGAGGTGACTTTCTCCGGCAAGACCGCTGATGCCGTCCTGGAAGTGGCCGATGAGACGGATGTCCTCATCATCTACCCGAACCCCACGGACGGGCACGGGAACACTGTACCGGAGGAACTGAATGCCGATGGCCAGACACAGATTGTCTATGCCCCCGAGGTTCGCAAAAGAGAGAACCAGACCGTCCAGTCTGGCTTCACCTTCAACTATCTCCTGACGAACTCTTCCGGGGACGAAATCCATTCCCAGGACGGGGGCAATATGTTCACTGTCACCCTGACCCATGCCCAGACTGCACAGGGAGATCTCACGCTCATCATCACCGCTTCGAAGTAATGTGCCTTAAAACACTGTTTGAACGCATGATAAAAGCAAAGCACATAACAAGGATTGCTTACAAACAGCCGCCTGAAAAGGGGGATAAAGGAGACCGTGGGGCCATTCGTCGTGTATCCGAATGGGTCTCCGGAACCAAATACTATTCGGGGGCTGATGGTGAACCTTATCAGGATGTGGTCATCTATAATGGGGTTCACTACCTCTGTGAGAAGACCAATAACAGCACTGCTACCCCTTATCAATTGGTTGGGTGGGGCGCAGATTTATGGAGCGTGGCGTCTGACTATAAATTCGTATGCACGAAGGGCCTTTTCATTGGGACAGGGGCTCAGGGATGGATTGCGGATGAGGGACGGATTTACCACACCTCCGGGAAAATTGAGCTGTCAGCAGACGGGTCAATAAAGACCAGCAATGGTAATTTCAAAGTGGATGCCGAAGGAAACCTCACCGCCGTTTCTGGGACATTCTCAGGGATATTACGGTCACGATTTACCACCTTAAATGGGAATGTAACGCTTGGTGACCAAATGAATGTCCTTAGTGGTGGGTATTTGACACTGACCCTTCCCGTAAATAATGCTGACTTCGCAGGCCGGAGGCTTTTTGTTGTTGATGCAAATTTTCCCCCTTATACGAAATCCGCATTGGCAATGTACACCGATATTCAGGTTCCGAGTGGGGCCTATCTGCGCGGGCTTGGAGAGTATAGCGGTGAAAACACACAGGCATATAGTCATATAAGCATTCGCGGAGGCTCAATTGAGCTTCTTGCGATACCTGATTACCAAAGTGGAGTAATCTGGGTTGTAACCGCTGGACATGAAAATATAATCTATAAATACTAAGTTATGGGAAAGAAACAACTCAAAAACCTTGATGTCAGCCCTTCGATGACTGACGCAGACTTCCTGTATGGAAGATCTACTTCTGCAGGGAAGAATGTCAAATTCCCTGTGAACCTGCTCCTGGGGAACGGCTATGCGTGCCGCCGCTGGAGAATAGACCATTCAACCCCTGTTGGGGAGGCGGTGGGCAATATCGACTATCTGAGAAACCTGCCCTCCCTCCTGGGGCTTGGCTGCTACCTGGTGGATGATGCACACAACCGCCGGAAGCTGGACCCTACCAATCATTATAAACTGGCCACTGGAGAGACGGCCAAGCTGGACGGCTCCATGGGGCAGTATATGTGGGGGTGGCGCACCCCGTTCTATATTGCTATTTGGGTGGAAAGTTATTACCTCTATGAGGCAGCGGGGCTCAAGCCCATCCCGGGACGTGAGAATTATCGCATACCGATTGCCTCCTCGGCTGCTGGTCATGCTGGCATCATGGACCGAATCAATGATATATTGTGCTCGGTCATCAATACTGCCGCCCAGTACCGTGGCGGCAATGGTGCAGCCCTTGCTTCCGGCAACGCCTCCGCTGACAATCTCACTATGCTGGGCTATGCCGCCACCCAGATGGGCACTTCCACCTTTGAGGCCAAGGCCGCCAAGCGTGGAATCGGCTGGGGCGCAGGCTGGGACTGGATTGAGACTGTGACCGAAATTCTCTTTGAAATTATCATGGGTACACGCCACTGCCAAACTGCGTTTAACGCTACCAAGGATGCCAACGGGCTCTTCCAGGGTGGTCTTGGTGGTGGCATCAGCGGAATGCCGTCATGGGATACTTTCAACAATTATTATCCCGTTGTCCCTTATTCCGCTGGCGTGGATCTGGCTGATGGTGTCGGGGTAGTGAATTACCCTGTGAAGAATTCCGCGGGCACGACAGTTTACACGGCCCCGGTCCCGGTGTTCTTCGGTCTCAAGAACCCTTATGGCCATCTGTGGGTGGGCAAGAACCGCATCGTCGCAAAGAAGGCCTCCGATGGCTCTTACGACTTCTATGTGGCCAAATCCTCCAAGACAGTTTGGGACTATTCCGATACGGCCAACATGCTCTATGTGGGCAGCCTGGGCGCCCGCGCCGAAGCTGGATGGGATTACATTTCCAAGATGAATTTCAACGGCCTTGCGGGTGTCCCTTCCGAGTGCGCCGGAACATCTTCCACTTATTATGGAGACGGCTGTTATCGTGACGTTGCCACTTCGGGTTTCCGCTCGCCTCTTGGCTCCGGCAATGCTAGCAATGGTGGCCATGATGGCCTGGCGTGCTTCAATGGTAGCGATGCGCCCTCGAATGCCGCTGCGGACCTGTCGTCGCCCCTCTGCGAAACGCCCGATGATTTTGACCCGGTTCCCTTTGTGCCAGGTGCTTAGCCCGAAGGGATGAGGGGCGACGCGCAGGCAAAGAACCCGCGCAGCCCTGAAAGGGCGAGCAAGAAACCCGGCCCCGAAGGGGCTTCAAGATAGTTCTTTGAAATACTGTTCTTTCCTTTCCGTGGAAAACGGCCACGGCGGTGTGTCAATCATACCGCCGTAAGGCGGTTTTTTATATTGAGATTTTTGGAGTTTGCTGGAAATTCGTAACTTTGTGCTGCCTGAAAGGGTGGGTTTACTCTCTAAGGCGGTAGGTTTCGGGTTTCCGCTCGCCTCTTGGCTCCGGCAATGCTAACAATGGTGACAATGATGGCCTGGCGTACTTCAATGGTAACAATGCGCCCTCGAATGCCAATGCGAACCTGTCGTCGCCCCACTACTTGGGCCGGGTGTTTTGTGTTTGCATCCCCGGTCTATTTGAGGGTTGACCCCGGCTCTTGCCGGAAAACATATCATCAAAACGGGTTCCGGTAGGTCCGCAAGGATTCGACGGCGCTTGTGAGAAAAAGCAGACACAGGACACTGTAACACTTAATGACACTCGTGACACTGTGACACGCAGACATGGACATCTGTCTGATGTGGTGGGCACCAAAGAGAACTTCAAAGTAGCCCACTATTGCGCCTCAAGGCGTAAGAAGCGACGGAAGGAGGTGAAGGCCTTTGAATCCAATCTGGATGAGAATGCTGAAAGCCTCCTTCAGCTTTTTCTGACGGGCACCTATCAGATACGCCCGGAAGATTACTCCTATAAGACCATCCTGGAAAAGAAGGGTAAGAAGGCCCGGTTCCTGTCCATGCTCCAGTATGAGCATCATGTGTTCCACTGGGGGATACTGAACCCGGCTGAACATATCATCTGCAGGAGCTTCGATGAGCGCACTTTCGCCTGTGTCCTGGGACGTGGGCAGCATCAGATGGTGAAGATGATTGCCGCTGACATCGCAGCCCATCCGGAACTCAAGGCCTTTGCCAATCTGGATGTATCGAAGATGTATGCCAATGTTCCCATCGATGTGCCTAAGCAATACCTCCGTCGGCATATCAAGGATCCTCTCCTGATGAAGTCCTTTGATGCCGTCTTGGACAGCAGCATCGGGACCCCGATGGGGAACGGTGACCTGGAACACCCTGCCGGGCTCGCTATCGGGCTCAAAATCTCCACCATCAATGCCAATATGGCACTTGCGCAGTTCACCCACGACCTACGACGGCTCTTCGGCCTGCAGGGAAATGAAACCCTCATCCGGATGATGGCCGCCCAGTATGTGGATGCCAGGCGGGCAACGGCCAAGACCGATGAAGAACGGGCGGAACTTTCCAAAGGGAATGACTACCTCATCCGGAAGTTCCGGGACTATGTGCAGCGGGGCATCAAGTTTCCCTACTGCTTCATGGACAATCTCCTGATTCTTCATGAGGATAAGACCTTCCTTCACATGGTCACTGACTGGATTGCCCTTTATTGGGGGGCTGAACTCCGGATGACGATGAACGAGAAATGGCAAGTCGGAAGCATAGCCGGGGATTGCCCCGAAAAGGGCCCTTCCCGCTATTCTGACGGCTTTACCATTGTAGGGTACCGGATATTCAAGGATGGCCATATAAGGGCAAGCAAGATGGTAAAAGAAGACATCAAGCGGAAGATCCGGAAGGGCCTCAAAATGGGGCTTACCTATGACCAGATCCGGATGGCCATTTCCTCACAGTTGGGCACCATGGTACACGCGAATTCTATCAACTTCATAAACAAATATCACATGGAAAAGAGAGAACGTTTGGGCGCAAAAATCAACAAGCGCAAGAGTCAATGCCCATTTGACATCCCCCACACTCAGAAACGGCAGTTTGAACGCCTTCTGTTTGACCCGGATGTGGAAGCCAATGAAGATGACTTCCTGATGGAACTCAGGGCCTATTCAGTGATTGACTCCATCCAGGAGTTCAATGATGACGGGTCCCCGAAAAAGTGCCTTGCCATCATGTTTGAATGGAAGGGGAAGCAGTTCACCTACCAGAATGAGAAAGGGAAGGATGTGCTTGTTGAGCCTGGCCAGGTCTATTATGCCTATACTGGGTCCAAGGTCTTGATTGAACAGACCGAAACGGAATTCAGTGAGGAAGACTTGCCGGCAGACACGGTCATTCAGGTGGCCGTCAACCAGCGAAAGAAGAAATTCTATAAATTCACGTAGAAATGAAAAAAGTCTATTTGAACCCGCAGCGCCCCACTCATTACGATGGGGCGCATTTTATTGTGTATCTCAATGCCCGCCCGGCCCAGTACCAGGCGGATGAGAACTCTGAACCCGTGGAAGGTGTGGAATACACCGGAACCATGGAGGATGGTGGCACCCTCATCGAGTGTGATGAATGGAACCGCGATAAGCTGATCAACGGCATTATCCGGACCAAGTATCTCCAGACCGAAGAGGACGCCATCAAGACCCATCAGATTCAGCTGCTCCAGGCGAAAGCCGGGCTGGAGGAAGGGATTCTTTCCGAAGAAAAGCAGGCTGAGTATATGCAGGAATGGGCCAACTTTCAGGCCTTCCGCCAAGAGGCCATCGACCTTGTGAACTCCTGGGATAACTGGGAATAGGAGGGACAGGCCATGAAACACGACATTAAACCCTTTGTGGCTTGGCTCAAATCCTGGGAAGGCGGTTTTGTCAATGACCCGGACGATAAGGGCGGCGCCACCAACAGGGGCATCACCCTGGCCACCTTCCGCTCCGTCTATGGCCAGCACAAGACCGTCGAGGACCTGAAACGCCTGACGGACGCCCAGTGGGAGCACATCTTCCGCACGAAGTTCTGGGACCGCTGGAAGGCGGACCAGATCCAGGACATTAGCGTTGCATTCTTCCTTGTGAGCTGGGTATGGGGAAGCGGTGTCTGGGGCATCAAAAACCCGCAGAAGGTCTTGGGGGTCGGCGTTGACGGCATCGTCGGCCCGAAGACCATTGCGGCGGTCAATGCCCGGAACGGCCGTGACCTCTTTGAAGCGTTGAAGGCTGAGAAGCGGGCTTACCTGAACCGTATCTGTGTCAGCACACCCTCTAATAAGAAGTTCCTGAAGGGCTGGCTGCGTCGGCTGGACTCCATCAACTATGGGGCACTGACCCTCAATACCAGGCCGGCGAAAACACTGACGTTCTGATATGGCCAAGGTTAGACTCTCATACGACAACGGGGCGGGCAAAGGTAAGGCCTACCGCTTTATGTGCCCCGGGTGTGGATGTATTCACCAGTTCTGGGAGCGGTGGGATGACGGTTCTCCGGCCTGGAAGTGGAACTGGGATGTCAGTAAACCGACAGTCCACCCGTCCATCAAGGTGACTACTCCGGGAGGAATCCCCGGGGCGGTCTGCCATAGCTTCATAACCAACGGCAGGATCCAGTTCCTGACCGACAGCACACATCACCTCGCCGGGCAGACGGTAGAACTGCCGGAACTGGAGGATTGATTTGAACGGAGGCCCAACGGGAGGGGCTTATAAAAAAACTCCCGACCTGTAAGAAACAGTACCACCCACTTCTTACACAAATGCGTCACAGCGCAAAGTCGGGAGTAAGACTCTCGCTTGCACTGTGACGTTTTTGTGCGTATGGGTGGTACACCACAAAGATAACAATTTTTTTTATTCAAACGATATGAGAACACCAATTTCCTACTATGGAGGCAAGCAGACGATGCTGAAGCACATCATGCCGCTCATCCCCTCCCACCAACTCTACACCGAAGCCTTCTGCGGCGGTGCGGCCGTCCTGTTTGCCAAGCCGCCGGCGGAGGCAGAGATCATCAACGACATCAATATGGAGTTGACGAACTTCTACTGGGTCGCGCAGGTTTATTACAGGGACCTCAAGACCGAGATTGACAAAACCCTTCACAGCCGGGACCTGCATGCCCACGCCGCACACATTAACGCCTACCCGGAGTTTTTCACGCCGGCGCAACGCGCCTGGGCTGTCTGGGCCCTATGCAAGATGTCCTTTGCCGCCATGATGGACGGCTCTTTCGGTTACGACTTCGGCGGCGGAATGCCAAAGAAGATCCAGAATGCCAAAGACGAATTTACCGAGCAGATATGCCGGCGCCTGGAACACGTGACCATTGAGAATAGGAATGCGCTCGATGTCATTGAGACGTATGACTGCGAAGGGGCCTTCCACTTTGTGGATCCGCCCTACATCAACAGCGATTGCGGGCATTACGAGGGCGTGTTCTCTGACAGGAACATGGAAGAGCTGCTGCGCCTGCTGGAGACGGTCAAAGGGAAGTTTATGCTGACAATGTTCCCCTACGAGCCAATCGAGAGGTTCGCCGATAGGAACGGCTGGACTATCCACCGGGTTGAGAGAATGATTACGGCCTCAAAGACGGCCCGTCGGAAGCAGGAGGAGTGGATGGTCTGTAACTATGAGGAACAGCATCAGTGCTCCTTGTTTGACCTCTCGACGGAGGATGTAGTAGATTCCGAATGAGGGCTGTTTCTGGGCTTTTTGGCGAGCTCCCAGCCGCATTATGTATAAACCCTTAAACACAACACAAATATGAACAAATACCACGATATTTTAACGCGGATTCTGAGGGACGGGAAGACCCAGCAGAACAAGAAAGGTGCAATCAAGTACCTGCTCAACCAGCAACTGTCACTGACCCCGGGTGACCTGCTTGACATCTTCGAGGGGCACAACCTCGCCCGGAAGAAACTAAAGAACGAACTTGAACTGTTCACGCACGGGGAGAGGAACGTGGAGAAATACCGAGAGGTCGGCATCTCCTGGTGGGACTACGTCGGCCCTATCCTTGTGAACTCCTACCCCACCTATTTCGAGAAGCTGCCGCCGCTGGTGGCGAAGATTAACAGGGAGAAACGGAATAGTAAGAACTATGTCCTGTTCCTGGGGCAGACTGACGCAGAAAGCAACCAGGCGCCGTGCCTCTCTCTTGTGCAGTTCCAGATTGACGAAGGCGAATTGGTCTTGACTGCCTACCAGCGCAGCTCTGATGCGAGCCTTGGCCTGCCGTCAGACATCTACCACTTGTACCTCATCTCCCGGCAAATTGACCTCTCTTTGAAGTCGATAACCCTATTCCTGGGCAATGTCCATATCTACGAAAACAACCTTCCCAACACGGAAAGGTTGCTAAATGGGGAGGAGGTGAAGTTTGAACTGAACGTCTGATTAGCCTGCCTTGTATTTGAAAGGCCCTCAAGTTCCGTTTGATTGGAGTTTGAGGGCCTTGTTTGATGGGCGTGCGCAAAATTTCCGTCGCGTTTCGTTCTGGTCTTTCCCGGGTGCGATTTTATCGCATTTGGTTTTGTATTTCGCCGCGATTCGTTTTGCCGATTATATTTATGAAAAAAATACTTACCCTTTTGCTTATTGCGACAGCAGCAATAAGTGCTTCCGCACAACCTTATAACGTCTCCGGGAAAGTCCTGGACGCAGAAACGAAAGAAAGCGAAACCGGCGCCATCCTGCAATTCTTTACCGCCGGGGCCGACAAGCCGGGCGCCTTTACCGCCGTCGGTACGGACGGGACGTTCTCCATCCGCCTGAATGGCGGGACGGAGTACCGCGTCCTGGTGGGCAATCTGGGCCGCAAGAGCGTAGAAAAGACCTTCAAGATAGAAAAAGAAGATGTGGATCTGGGCGTCATCTTGATGGAAAATGATGAGAACCAGTTGTCTGCGGCCGGCGTAACGGCCCAGAAAACCCTGGTTAAGATGGAAGTGGACAAAATGACCTACAACGTCTCCGAAGATGTGGACAGCCGGTCTTCCACCGTTCTGGAGATGCTTCGAAAGGTACCGATGGTAACCGTTGACGCACAGGACAACATTACCGTGAACGGCAGCAGCAGTTTTCTGGTCACCGTGAACGGCCAACCCAACCCGATGCTCACCAAGAACGCTTCCACGGTCTTCAAGATGATGCCGGCCAGCGCCTTCAAGGACATCGAAGTCATTACCAATCCGGGTGTAAAATACGATGCGGAAGGGGTTGGCGGCGTGCTGAACCTGGTTACCGAAACCGGACCGGGTGCCGGGAACGGGTCTGCCGTGTCCGATGGGACCTACGGGACCGTCCGGGTCAATGCGGGTACCCGGCAGAGCACGATCGGCGGCCTGGTTGCCGCGCAGAAAGGCAAGTTCACCATCAGCGCAGACATCAACGTGGGCGGCAGTTACGGGTATCGGAATGACGTGGAGGGAGAGAACGACCTGGGCGTCCTCAAGGAAACGACCACCAGCAGGAACGCTTCGGATGGCTGGCTCGGAATGGCCAGCATCGCCCTTAGTTACGAACTCGACAGCCTGAACCTGTTCAGTGCATCGATCGATGGATACAGCATCCGGGAGAACGACGAGACCGATGCGTCCGTCACCAGAGAGGCCTCCCTGTCCGCCGACACCTATACCCAGGACGGGAAGGGAGAAACGAGGATGGGCAACTGGAATCTGGGGCTTGACTGGCAGCACCGATTCGCCCATGCGCCCGGGCGCACGCTTACCCTGTCTTACCGGGGCAGCCTCAACCCCACGAAAAAAGACAACAGCACGCTCCTGATGCCCGAGACCCTCCTTCGTCCGTCCCGGAACATCGACGGCAGGACCGACGCGAACGAGCACACCTTCCAGGCCGATTTTACGACCCGGTTAGGCAAGGCGGCCGGCAATCTGTCCACCGGCGTCAAGTTTATTTACAGGGGAAACTCTTCGGAAGAAGATCTCTATCTCCGAAGCGACGGAATCAACTATGTCCTGAAAGAAGAAAGCAGCATCGACTACAATTATACCAATAAGATAGGTGCCGCCTATGCAGAGTACAGCCATACCCTGGGTGCCTTCGGTATCAAACTCGGCGGCCGGTACGAATATACCTGGCAGGACATCGACTACAAAAAAGGGCCGGCGAAGGGATATGCCACCCGGTACGGAACCTTTGTGCCCGCCGCCAGCCTGCAATACACCCTGGCTCCTGCCAGCAACATCGGCCTTACCTACAATGTACGCATCAGTCGTCCCGGCATCAGTTACCTGAACCCGTTCGTAGATGTATCCAACCCCACCCACCATACGTACGGAAATCCGGACCTGGACGTCGCCAAGAGCCACAATTTCTCATTGGTGTACAATTTCTACAGCCCGAAAATCATCCTGAGCGCCACCCTGGGCCACGAACTGGCCCACGACGGTATCGCCGATTATACGTTCTCCGAAAACGATATCCTGAAGACCACCTACGGCAATATCCTCAAGAGCAATGCAACCAAACTGAACGTATTTGCCAACCTCAATCTGGGCAAAAGCAGCAGGATTTACGCCAACGGAGGCGTTTCCTATCAGGATATCCGCAGCCAGGAACTGGATTACAGCAAGGAATTCTGGAGTTTCAATCTGATGTTGGGAGCCCAGCAAACCCTCTTTTGGGACCTGAGGCTGTCGGAAAACCTGATGATCATGCCCAAACGGTACACCTTGCAAGGCTGGACTTCCGGCATCAACTTTGCCATACTCAGTATCACCAAGACCTTCCTGGAGGACCGTCTTTCCGTCTCCGTTACCGGCGTAAGCCACTTGGATACAAGCAGATATATGAAATTTGAAATGGTCAGCGAAGGACATGGCTATGCCTCGAAAACCCAGGTGGACATTCCCGTCCGACAGGCAATGATTGCCATCAGCTGGTCCTTCGGCAAGTCGGGTATCAAGGTGAAAAAGACCGACAGGACCATCAAAAACGATGACATCCTGGAGAAGGAAGCGGACGCCGCCGCCAGCGGGAAACTGCCTTCCGGAATGTAACTACCTGTCGAACAAGGCAAACAGGGCGCTGCCGCTGCCGGACATGGCCGCATAGACGGCGCCGGCATCGTACAGGGATTGTTTGACGGCCGCCAGGGCCGGATGTTTGGCAAAGACGGTCTCTTCGAAATCGTTCTCCAGGCAATCCTTCCATTCCGATACCGGTCGCGCCAGGGCTTCCCGCAGCGGAACCGGCTGGTGCTCCCGAACTTCGCGCGGGACGATGCCGCGATAGGCATCGGCCGTGGAGACCGCAATCCCTTCGGGGACCAGCACCTGCAGCTGATAGCCTTCCAGCGAGAGCGGGAAAGGGGTCAACACCTCTCCGCGACCGGTTCCCAGCATGGGTTCTTCGTAGATAAAAAACGCGCAGTCGCTGCCCAGCCGGGCCGCATAGGCGGCCAGTTCTTCCCGGGAAATGGGCAGGCTGAACAGGTCAGAGAGCATACGGAGGGCAAAAGCGGCATCGGACGAACCGCCCCCCAGGCCGGCCCCCACCGGGGAGGTCTTCTCCAGATAAATCTTGACCGGGGGCAGATGGAAGTCGGCATCCAGCAAGGAATAGGCCCGGGCGGTCAGGTCCGACAGCGGGTCCCAGTCCACTCCGCCGGCTTTGGCAAGGGTAATCATGAGTTTCCCGTCGGGCGAGATGGCCTGCGCCACCTGCTCCTGTCCGTACCGGGCGAACAACGAAGCCGCCGTCTGTCCGAAGGTGTCGGCGGGAACGATTTCCAAGGTGTCGGAAATGTCGCGATACGGGACAAATACGGTCTCCAAATCGTGGTATCCGTCCGTCCGTTTGCGGATTACGGACAATCCCAGGTTGATTTTCACATGCGGGTGCGCGATCATCTTTTTCTCTTTTTTGGCGTACTAAGTTACAAAATAATTATCTTTGTAAGTTATAATAATAAAAGACGGAATGAAATTTTATGATGTCATCGTGGCGGGCGCCGGTCCCGCCGGCCTGTGCGCCGCAGTGGCAGCCGCCCGGCAAGGAGCCCGGGTTGCCCTGGTGGAGCGCTATGGCGTAGTGGGCGGAAACCTCACTGCAGGCTATGTGGGCCCCATCCTGGGAATGGTCGGGAAAGGAACCCTGCGGGACGAGCTCGTCAAACTGCTGGGCGTCCCGGAGAACGATATGATTGGGGAAACCGGAAAGGCCCACGATGTAGAACGTGCCAAGCTCCTGCTTGCCCGCTGGGTAAACCACGAGAACATTGACGTCTATCTTCAGTCCTCCGTTGCAGGTGTCCTGAAAGAAGGCAACCGCGTTACAGGCTTGTCCATCGCCACCCAGGAAGGTCTCCTGGAACTCAAAGGCAGCGTGGTCATCGACGCCACGGGCGACGCGGTGGTCTCCTACCTGGCCGGCGCGCACATTGAAAAAGGTCGGGAAGACGGCCTGATGCAGCCGGTGACCCTGGAATTCACCATTGACGGCGTGGACGAACGGATAGGCCTGATCTGCATCGGCGACGTGGACAACGTCCAGCTGAACGGCATCCGTTTCCTGGATTGGTGCAAGCAGCGGGCCGATGAGGGCAAACTCCCCCAGAAACTCGCCGCGGTGCGCCTGCACCCCACCGTCTATCCCGGACAGCGCCAGGTGAACACCACCCAGGTGAACGGGGTGGATATCACCCGGGTAGACCAGATTTTCAAAGCCGATCTCGAACTGCGCGAGCAGATGTTCCTCCTGGAAGCTTTCCTCCGCGAAAACGTTCCGGGCTATGAGAACATCCGCGTCATCTCCAGCGGAACCACCACGGGCGTGCGCGAAAGCCGCCGGGTGATGGGCGACTATGTCATCACCGCCGAAGAACTGGCCGCAGGGTGCCGCTTCCCCGATGTGGTGGTGCACAAGGCCGAATTCATCGTGGATATCCACAACCCCGCCGGCGCCGGCCAGGCCGAGAACCATATCCAATATTGCAAACCGTACGACCTCCCCTACCGCTGCTTCCTCCCCGCCGGGCTGGAAGGCCTGCTGGTTGCGGGACGCTGTATTTCCGGCACCCACCGCGCCCACGCCTCGTACCGGGTCATGTCCATCTGTATGGCCATGGGCGAAGCCACCGGCATTGCCGCGGCCCTCGCCGCCCGGAAGGGCTGCACGCCGCGTGCGCTGGATGTAAAGGAACTCCAACAAATTATGACCAACCAGGGAATCGACCTTTTCGATGAATAATTTTCTCAAAAACAATGCGCTCTCGCTGATGCTCCTCACGGGTGTCATCATTGGCGGCGCCCTTGGCCTTGTATTCGGTGACGGTGTACGTTTCCTCCGCCCCTTCGGCCAGATTTTCCTCAACCTGATTTTCGTGCTGGTGGTTCCGCTGGTATTCTTCAGCATCGCCTCTTCCATTACCGGACTTCAGCGCAGCCATGTAATCGGCAAGGTCCTGCTGTGGTCGCTGGTGGTCTTTGGCGGCATGTCCGTCATTGCCGGCATCCTGGCCTATACGGGCACCCTGGTATGGAATCCCTTCACCGGGATGGAAACCGTTACCGACGGCACCCTGATTGCCGAAAGCCGCCCCTGGGGAGACCTCCTGGTCAGCAGCCTGACCGCCCCCGACTTCCTGGCCCTCTTTTCCAAGACGCGGATGCTGCCGCTCATCATTTTCTCGGCCCTCTTCGGCCTGGGCACCGCCGCGTGCCATGCCGAAAAGGTATCGGCCTTCCTGGAGGAAGGAACGAAAGTGATTGTCAAGATTGTGGAGATGATCATGTACGTGGCCCCGATTGGTCTGGGCTGCTATTTCGCTGGCCTGATGGCCGACCTGGGCGGCCAGATTGCGGGAAGTTACCTGCGCATCTTCCTGCTCTTCCTCGTCCTCACGGGCATCGTCTACTTCGTCCTGCAGCCCCTGTATATCTTTCTGGTATGCGGGAAAAACGGCCTGCGGGCTTTCCGGCAGAACATTGTAACGCCGTCCATCACCGCCATCGCCACCACCTCCAGTTTCGCCTGCATCCCCATCAACATCGATGCGGCACACCGGATGGGGGCCGATAAGGCCGTGGCCGATGCGGTTATCCCGCTGGGCACCAACCTCCACAAAGACGGTTCCGTCCTGGCGGGCGTGCTCAAGGTCCTGTTCGCGATGATGTTCCTCGGTTCCTTCCAGCCCTCTGTTTCCAACGCCATCATGGTCATTGGCATTGCCATCCTGGTGGGCGTGGTGATGGGCGCCGTCCCCACGGGCGGTATGACGGGGGAACTCCTCATCTGCTCCGTGCTGGGCCTGGACCCGGCCTTCGCCGCCACCCTTATGGTCATTTCGACCATCGTTGATATTCCTGCCACGCTGATCAATTCAACGGGCAACCTGACCGGAACGGTCCTTATCAGCCGGCTTTCCGGAAAATAATTTCGTAAAAATGGAAGAAAAGAATATTGGCCGCATCCTCGCCATCGATACGGGATCGACCTCCACCAAAGTGGGTTATTTCGTTGACGGAAAACTCCTTTTTGAAGAAAAACTCATCCATAGCGCCGAAGAGGTAGGACGCTTCAAACACGTCATGGACCAGGACAAAATGCGCCGGGACGCCATCATGGGCTTCCTCCAGAAAAAAGGCATCGCCCTGGAGGAACTGGACATTGTCATGGCCCGCGGCGGCCTGTTCGCTCCCGTGCGTACGGGCGTGTACCGGGTTAACCGCGATATGCGCGACGTCCTGCTCACCTGCCGTGACGGGACACACGCCTGCAACCTGAGCGCCGTAATTGCCGATGACATTTCCGACCGGGTGAACGAAGTCCGCTACGAGAAAGGCATCCCCGCCCCCTTCGGCCTCTGCCACGCCTATATCGCCGATCCGCCGATGGCCGATGAAATGCTGCCCGAGTGCCGTCTGGGCGGCATTCCGGAGTTCCCCCGCCGGGCCTTCTTCCACGCCCTCAACTCGCGGGCGACCGTGAAGCAGTACCTGCGCGACCACGGTCACAAAGAGAACGACGTAACCGCCATCGTGGCCCACATGGGCGGCGGCATCACCGTTACCCTGCACCGGAACGGCCAGGTGATTGACACCAACAACGGCCTGGGCGGCGACGGTCCCTTCACCCCCGAACGCGCCGGCACCTGCCCGGCCTTCCCGCTCATCGAAATGTGCTTCAGCGGCCAGTATACGGAGAGTGAGGTCAAGAAAAAGATTCTGGGAAAAGGCGGTGCGGTGGCCTACTTCGGCACCAACGACCTGAAGGTCATCGAGGACCGTGCCCTCGCGGGCGATGTGGATTGCGAGACCTTCCTGAACGCCTACTGCCTGAATATCGCCAAATACATTGCCTCGGAAGCCGCCACCGTAGAAGGAAAGGTGGATGTGATCCTGCTTACGGGCGGAACCGCCAACAGCAAGCCACTGTGCGAGGCCATCCGCCGCAAGGTGGCGTTTATCGCGCCGGTAGAGGTGTATGCGGGCGAGCATGAGCTGAATTCGCTCGCCGAAAACGGCTATAACGTGCTGGCCGGAACCGTCCGGATCCGCCGTTACGACAAGAGTGCCATCGTCCCCGACGAGGACTAGCCGAGCAGCTTCATCAGCGCCCTGTCCGAGATATCCGGAACCAGGCTGCGGATTTGTTCCGAAAGCGCCTCCCAGGAGGCTTCGGGCGAATCCGCAACTGTTATATCCATCAGGTCATCCGGCCGGCAGAAAGAAGCGTGCTGCCAGCCTTTATAAGTAAGGTAGGGCCCGTTATAGACCCGTTCAATATTGCCGATAACCACCTGCGTATCCATCTGCAGCCGCGTCATCAGCGCATCCAGGGCCGATTTTTTGAGACCGCAGAGCGCCCGCAGCTGCTTGGTGGTCATCTCCCCTTCGCGGGCAATGGCATCCACCACCATCCGCTGCAGCCCTTCCGGGCGATATTTTTCCTGCGCCCGCCGCCAGGTCATCAGTTCACGGTACCACCGGACGGTCGCGAACGCGCTTTTCCCGCCGCAGAGGAATTTCCCGTAAACGATTTCCCCGGTATTCACCACATCCACCTTCCAGTCCCACGGGCCCAGGGTTTCTTCAGTAAACCAGCATTCCCGCGGCGTCAGGTCCTCGATGGAAAAACCGGGAACCGGGTTGGAAAAGAACGGGACGATGCCCAGCCTCCGGATGGCGGCGAGCATCGTCTCGGGTCCTGTCACAGGTGCGACCGGAAGGTCTATGCACCTCATTATTTGCGGAATTTCAGGTAATCCATGATCAGGCTTACGGCCTCGTCCTCGGACAGGTTGTCCATGTTGATGACCAGGTCGTAATTGCGAGCATCGTACCGGCTGGTACCGGTGTAGCGCTTGACATAATTCTCACGCCTCTTGTCCACTTCCGCGATGACCTCTTCGGCCTCTTCCCTCGAAAGCAGCTGCTTGGTCATGACGCGCTGGACGCGATGTTCGTACGAGGCGGTGAAAAAGACATCCACCTTGTTGGGCTCGTCCTTCAAGACGAAGAAACCGGAACGGCCGGCAATGACGCAGGAGCCCTGCGAGGCAATGGCTTTCAGGATTTCCGTTTCGGCATTGAATACGTCGTCCGTGGTGACATCGGGCCGGAACTCCAAGATGTTGGGGTTGTCCTTCTCCAGCAGGGTGGCCGCCTTGGGGACCGGCGCAACCATCTGCAGGAATTCCGAAAACCACGTTTTCTTCTCTCCCTTGAGTTTCTCGATACCCATGGCCGACAATTGGAATTGGTGCCTGAGTTTGGAAATGAGTTCCTTGTCGCTATAGCGGACACCCAGCGCTTCGGCCAGTTTACGGCCGACAGTGCGGCCTCCGGAGCCCAGCTCACGGCTGATGGTGATGATAATTTTTTCTTCCATATCACAAATATGGCACATTCTGTTCACTTTTCCAAAATTATGCTATCTTTGTCCTATGCGTAAATTCCTTTTCATCCTCCTGGCAGGCTTCTTTGCCTGCTCCTGCGCCCAGGCCACACGGATTGTGCTGGGCGACGAACAGTTTTCCGCTTATCTCCCCCTGTTGGAAGGAAAGCGGGTGGCCTTGTTGAGCAACCAAAGCGGTATTGTGGGCGACCGGGTAGAGAACTGGTGCCTGCAGGGTGGCCAGGAAGTCACCCCCGACATGGTGAACATCCCCTTCGGAACGCCGTCCGACACCACCCGGCCCGTCACCTACGGGCCCCATATCCTGGATGTCCTCCTGGAAAAGGGCGTAAACGTAGCGGCCATTTTCTCGCCGGAGCACGGTTTCCGCAACATGGCCGACCCGGGCGAGCACGTGCAGTCGGGTATCGATGAAAAGACCGGCGTGCCCATCCTGTCCCTTTACGACAAAGGATCCTATATGCCCAGCGAGGAAAGCATGGGGAAATTCGATGTCCTGGTGGTGGATATCCAGGACGTGGGCCTGCGGTACTATACCTATTATGTTACGATGCAGCACCTGCTGGATGCCTGCGCGGTCTATGGCAAGAAGGTCGTCATCCTGGACCGCCCGAACCCGAACGGCTTTTACGTGGACGGTCCCATCCTGGATATGAAATACAAATCCGGTATCGGCAGCCTGCCCATCGCCATGGTGCATGGAATGACACTGGGCGAACTGGCCCGGATGATGAACGGAGAGGGTTGGCTGAAAGACAGCCTTCGCTGTGACCTGACCGTGATTCCCTGCCAGAACTACACGCACCGGAGCCGCTGCACCCTGGTCCTGCCGCCGTCCCCGAACCTCAAGGACATGCGTTCCATCTACCTGTACGCCTCTACCTGCTTCTTCGAAGGCACCGAGGTGACAGCCGGACGCGGAACGGCCTGGCCCTTTGAGATTTACGGCCATCCGGCCATGGAAGCGCGCGGCTTTACCTTTACCCCGCGCAGCATCCCCGGCGCCACGCATCCGCGCTATCAGGACCAATGCTGCCAGGGAGTGGACCTGCGCGGCATTCCCATCGAGCAGATTTGGGAGGAACAGGTGAACATGAATTACCTGATCGATGCCTACCGCCACTTCCCGGCCGACAGCGCCTTCTTTATGCGGCGGAACCACTTCGAACTCCAGATCGGGGTCCCCTACGGACGGGAAATGGTGCTCGCCGGCGCTTCTGCCGATGAAATCCGCGAGCGCTGGACCGACGACGTCGCCCGGTTCAAGGAGCAACGCCGTCCGTACCTTCTTTACGAGGAGTAAGGTTATTTCCTGACAGGCTTGTAAACCGGCACCAGGGCCTTCATGATGACCCAGGAGAGCAGGTAGGCCAGGCCGCAGTAACAGAAAATGATAAAGTAACCGGCGGGTTTGCCTTCAAAGCCCAGGAAGCGGAAGGCATTGCCCGCCTGTTCGGCGTAGGTAAAGAGGTTACCGGCAATCTTCTGCAGGGCCATGGTGGAAATGCCGCCCGCCAGCGAGCACATACCCGTAAGCGTGGCGATGGTACTCTTGGGGAAGAGGTCGCCTACCAGGCTGTACACGTTGGCCGCCCAGGCGGAATGGCCGGCAGCGGCCAGGCCGATGAGGATGGCCGGCCACCAGGGCGAGTTGAACCAGGCGCCGCAAGGCTGGGCCAGGATGGCCAGCAGGGGGAACATGGCGAACCAGAGCATGGACCGCATACGCGCATCGAAGGGATGCATCCCTTTCCGCTCCACATAGAATTTGGGTACGTATCCGCCAAAAATGGACAGGACCGAACAAATGAGATAGAGGGTGATGAGCAGCAGTTTTCCGGTGGTGGAAGTGGCCTTGGCCCCGAACTGGGTATCGAAATAGGACGGCGCCCAGAACAGGAAGAACCACCAGACGCAGTCGGAGATGAATTTTCCCATAATCAGCGCCCAGGTCTGACGGTATTTCAGGCATTCCAGGATAGGAATGGGCTTCTGCTCCGCATCCGGATTGACGGCGACCGGTTCTTCAGCATCGTCCTGGTGGATATACGCCAGTTCGGCCGCATTCACCCGTTTGCTCTTTTCCGGTTTATCGTACAGGAAGACCCAGAAGAAGACCCACACGAATCCCAGGCCGCCGATAATGATGAAGGCCATCTCCCAGCCGTATCGCACGGCCAGGGTGGGAATGGTGAGCGGGGCAACCAGCGCCCCCACAGATGCTCCCGCGTTGAAAATGGTCGTGGCAAAGGCACGGTCCTTCCGGGGGAAATACTCGGCGGTAACCTTGATGGCCGCGGGGAAATTGCCCGATTCACCCAGGGCCAGCACACCCCGGCAGAACATAAACAGGTAGACCGATGTGGTAGAGACCGCCAGGGCGATGTTGCTGCCCGCCTCCAGGCCTCTCAGTGCTTCGACCGATGCCAGCCCGGTGAAACGGGCTGTCATCCAACCGGTTGCGGCATGCAGGCACGCGCCCGCCGACCAAACGATGATGGCCAGCACATATCCGCGTTTCACCCCGATCCAGTCTATGAACTTGCCGGCAAAGAGGCAGCACACGGCATAGAACAGCGAGAAGAAACCCGTCACGGTTCCGTACTCGGCATCGGTCCAGTGGAAAAGCGGTTTGATGAATTCCTCGTAGGTAAGCGACAGCACCTGCCGGTCCAGGTAATTGACCGTTGTGGCAAAAAACAGGAGCGAGCAGATCCACCAGCGGAACGAGCTAATTCCCAGCGTTTTATTCTCTTCCTTCATTGTATTCCCGGACAGCTTCGTAGAAAGCGGTTATATTCTGGAAGGGCACGTGGGGCGGCACGTCGCAGCCCGAAGACAGGATGAAATTGTCATAGGCCGATGTCTTGTCCAGCAGCTCGCGCACGGCCGCCTTCACCTGTTCAGGCGTGCCTTGCCGGATGACCCCGACCGGGTCGATGTTTCCCATAACGGGAAGATCTGCCGGGCAGGCCTCGAGCACCTCGACCATATCGGCCCGATTGCCGCAATGGACGGCGGACGCGCCGGAACGGATCATGGCATCGGTGCAGTGGCCGGTATTGCCGCAGTTGTGCAGGATGATTGTGAAGGAATCGTCCTGCAGCGCATCGACAATTTGTTTCACATAGACAGAGGAATACGCATAGCAGTCGTCGTTGGAGACCAGTCCGGCGGCGGGTTCGGCCATGATGACGCCGTCTACACCGGTTTCTTTCATGGCCCGGACGTAGGACAAGAGGAAGGCGGTGCATTTTTCCAGCAGTAGTTCCGTGGTTTCCGGCTCCATATACAGGGCCATCATGAATTCCGACAGATCGTAGAGGCGGCCGGCCAGGGAGAAGGGCCCGATGCAGCCGGCATAGACGGGCTTATCCTGGATGCGGGAGGCCACCAAAGCATTGGCTTTCAGGTACTCCGGCACACGCCCCTTGTCCAGGGACGGGACTTCCAGGGCTGCCACGGAATCATAATCGGTTACCAGACGACCCAAGACATTGGGGATCTCGTCTTCCGAAAAACGGATTTCGGCGCCGAACGCTTCGGCTTCTACCGTCAGGTCCATGATGGCCGTCACGGCATCGGCCGGAAAACGCTCGCTCAAGGCGCAGATGGCATCGGCATGGACCTGGCCGTCGGTAACGGCTTTCAGGACCGTGCTGCCCACCAGTTCAATCCCGGGATGCGTCATGATGGGAATTACTTGGCGTCTCTTCTTTTGTAGCATGTCTTGTTCTTGCAAATTTCACAATGGTAGGGCTGCCGGACAAGCTTTTCACCCAAGGCGAAAAAGCCGCTCACGGATTTTTCCGGAGCCATCAGCGAGGATTCGGAAAGCCGGATGCCACAAGGCTGCTCCGGGAAAAGGGAAAACAGCAGATGCTGCTCGCGGATGTTCCAGTTGCAATAGCCGGGGCTGTAGGGCATGGAAATGGTTTCCTCGCCCGTGTAGTCCTTCTCCATCCGGGCTACCGAAGCTTCGGCGAGCACCGTTCCGATGGAGTCGGCGATAAAATCGGCCACGATATCGCCCTCGGCGTTCAGTTCCTTTACCGCCGCGTCGAATTCCACTCCGGCGGTGCCCACGAACACCAGGGCGTGGGACATCCCGTCCAGGTAGGAGCAGATGATGCCTTCCGGGTTGAATTCCACCCCACCCATGCGCATGCGGCGCGGCGACAGCTTTTCGGCCGGTACGATATCGTACATATACCGGACAGTAGCCCGGGGAACCAGGCGGTCGCGCAGCTGGCGCACCATCTCCCGGATGCGTTCTTCGGGGACGGTGTCCTTGTATCCCATGGCAAACCAGATCTCCTTTTCGGGCAGGTCGGCGGGGTTGATATGGAAGGCGCCCTCCGTCATCAGTTCAGCAGGCTTTTGGCAAGGGTGACGGCTTCGTTGGCATTGGAAGAATAGCCGTCCGCGCCAATCTTGGCGGCGAATTCGGCGTTGAGCGGCGCACCGCCCACCATGATCTTGACGGGCAGGCCGGCTTCCTTCACGGCTTCCACCACTTCCTGCATATAGCCCATGGTGGTGGTCAGCAGGGCGGACAGGCAGATGATATCGGCCTTATTCTCCCGGGCCGCCTCGATGAAGCGCTCCTTGGAAACGTCCGCTCCCAGGTTGATGACGTTGAACCCGCGGCCCTCCAGCATGGAGGCCACCAGGTTTTTCCCGATATCGTGCAGGTCGCCTTTCACGGTGCCGATGACCACGGTGCCCAGGGTGACGGTCTGCTCGGCCATCATCAAGGGTTTGAGGATATCCAGCGCGCTTTTCATGGCACGGGCGCTCAGCAGCAGGTTGGGCACGAAGGCTTTGCCGCTTTCAAAATCGGCGCCGATAGCCTCCATGGCGGGAATCATGGACCCGTCAATGATGTCCTGGGGGGTCTTGGCCGCATCCAGCGATGCCTGGACCGCGATTTTTGCCTTCGGGGCCATTCCCCGATAAATGGCTTCGTACAATTCGTCCATCTTATTTGCGTATTTCTTTGAGGATTTCAACCATTGCCACAATATTTTCTACCGGCACATTCGCCTGAATGTTGTGGACCGTATTGAAGACAAAGCCGCCGTCGCGGCCGAAAATGTCGCACAGCCGGAGCACTTCTTCGCGCACCTGGGCCGGCGTACCGAAAGGCAGGGTGTGCTGGGTGTCGATACCCCCGCCCCAGAAGGAGATGCGGCTGCCGAACTCGTCTTTCAGCCGCTGCGGTTCCATATCCGTTGCCGCAATCTGCACCGGGTTGATGATATCGAAACCCGCCTCTATCAGGCAGTCCATCAAGGGATAGATGGCGCCGCAACTGTGCTTGAAGGTCTTCCAGGAGGTGTTTTCGTGGATCCAGTCGTTCATCCGTTTGTAGTACGGCAGGTAGAGGTCGCGGAAGGTGTCCACGGAGAGGAACTGGCTGTTCTGGGTACCGAAGTCGGCTCCGCAGATATAGACCACGTCTACGTTATCGCCCGTTACCGCGTGGATTTTTTCCAGGTTGCGGATGGCCAGGCGGGTCTGACGGTCGAACATTTCCTTGATATAGTCCGGCCGGCAGACGGTAGACATGTACCACTCGGCCACGCTGCGGATGCCGCGGGGTTCGCGGATGGCGGGCGAGATGATGCGGGCCACATCGCCCAGGGCCATGCCGCCGAAACTGGCCACCACGGCCCGTCCGGTCGCCGCCGCGCGGGTGGTTTCCCGGCGCCAGTATTCCAGGGTGGCATCGTCTATCTCCCCGTATTCCTGAAGGTTGTCCTCCACGTTGAGGTTGTCATCGTCAATCTCGCCCTGCTGGCGTTCGATGGAATCGAAAAAGTAGCAGCGCTCCGGCATATAGCCCGACGGCGGGAGGGATTTGTCGCCCTCCGGATAGGTGTAGAGGCCGCCTTCGTGGGGCGTGAAGGAATCCACCATCCTGGCCGGCAGCATAACCACCTGCCCCCAGGGCATGCGGTATTCCTTCCAGTCGGTGTTGGGGACGCCGATGGCATTCTTGGGCGCGAAACAGCCGATGGTGTCGATGCCCAGCGCCTCGGCCAGGTCATCCTCTACCAGGCCCAGCATCTGTCCGGGCTCGTGGACATAGACCGGATGGTCATCCAGTCCGTAATAGCGCCGCAGGCCCGCCAGGGCATTGCAATGGATGCCCGTCACGGCGCAGGAGCCCATGTCGTAGGCGAGTTTGTCGGCCGTTTTGTGCTCCAGTACGGCCCTGATTCTCTCTTTTCCGGTCATGTTGCTATTTCTTGATATTCCGGCAGTTTTTGGCCACAAAGTATTTGGCCTTGAGTTTGGGCGCGGTGGCGCTCACTTTCTCGAAGGAGGCGCCGTTCACATCGTCCAGCACGATGGCGGGGCGATAGTCGCTTTCGGCTGCGGAAATCTTCACATTCTTGAAGGTAATCCCCTCGGCGTGGCGGATGAAGAAGCCCCAGGCGGGCAGCTCGCAGAACTGGGAGAATTCGGGATAAGCCTTCGGCATCTCGGGAACCTTGTCCAGTTCTTGGGTACCCACCTTGGCAAAGTCCGGATTGCCCGCACCCGGGAACTTGATTTCGATATTCTCCAGCACCACATTGCACACCGGCTGGCCTTCCAGGCCCACGATGCCGCAGGGCAGCACGTTCCGGGGCTGATCCTCCAGGGTAGGTCCCTCGTATTCAACGCCATAGTCCGGCTTGTCCAGCGGGACCTCGGCGTAGAGGTTGCGGATGGTGATCCCGTTCATGGTGCTGGGCTTGTCGCCGCGGCGCTGACCCACATTCAGGTAGATGGGATTGGCCGTGTTGTAGGATTTCAGGCCGTCCACCACGATATTCTCTGCAAAACCGCCGTCTACGCTCTGAATGGTGATGGCGCTGCGGAAGGTATCATAGACCACATTGTCCAGGACCTGGATGTTGCGGAAGCCGCCCACGCCGAAGGTACCGAACTTGATGCCGCTGGCGCTGGAGGTAATGGTGTTGTTCCGGACAATCACGTTGTCGTTGCAGACATCCTTGTGATGGGATTTGAGGCAGATGCCGTCGTCGGAAGCATCCACGAAACAATTCTGGATGACCGCATTGGTGCAGTCCACGATGTCCAGGCCGTCGTTGTTCCAGAAGGCGCGGCTGTTCACCGTCACCCCGTCTATCAGCAGGCTGTCCACCCGGTCGGTGGTGCAGGTCCAGCAGGCCGAGCTGCGCATGTTGATGCCTTTCAGGGTCACGTTCCGGCTCTTGCAGAGATAAAAGAGGTGGGGACGATGGGCGGGACGGCCCAATTTGAGCGGGTCCTTGATGACACCCACGGCCACCTGGGCCAGGAAATTGTTGGCAAGTTCACGGCCCTGGCCGTCTACGACACCCAGACCCACGACACCGATATTCCGGGCTCCGTTGGAAATGATCAGGCCGAAGGCATCGCCTACCTGGCGGTAGTCGTACGGATTGACGGATCCCACGATAACAGCGCCTTCGCCCAGCTCGATGGTCACGTTGTCCTTCAGTTCAATGGTGCCGGTGAGGTAGCGTCCGACCTTGAAAATCAATTTGCCGCCCCCTTCCTCGCTGATGAAATCAATCGCCTTCTGGATGGAGGTGGTATTCAGCGTGGTACCGTTCGACTTGATGCCGAACATAGACGCATAATAGTCCTTGGCCGAAGCGGAAACGGCAACGGCCAGACACATGATTGATACAAATAACTTTCTCATAGCCAGATTATTCAGGGAGTGAACTATAGCGGGTAGACTGGGCCGTATCGGTCAGGAACTTGATGGTAGGATCGATACCGGCTGCGGAAATCCCCAGGTTCACCGACCCGGGAAGAGGCGTATCTGCGGGGAGGTATCCCTTTGCAACCTGGTCTTTGATATTCGCTTCCAAGGCCTTGTGGCGGCACTCGATGACGCCCTTTCCTTTGATGGCGACATTTTTGGCATCCTTGGACCAGATGAGGGCCGGGGCGCCGTTGTAGTCGTAATAATTGGTGGATGCCACCAGCACCGCACCTTCGCCCAGGTACAGGGTCACGTTGTCCTTGAGTTCGATGGCGCCGGTAATATAGCGGCCCACATAGATGCTGAGGGTACCGCCGCCGTGGGCGCTGATAAAGTCGATGGCACGTTGGAAGGAAGCGGTGTTGTCTGTAATTCCGTCGCTCTTAGCCCCCCAGACCGTAGCCAGGTAATTGTTTTCCTGGGCCAGGCAGCCAAGGGAAACGAGCCATGCGGTTAACGCTATCAGGATTTTTTTCATAAGGCAGATTCGGTTTTATTCGGCATAGGAAGACTTGTACATCACCACCTGCTCCTTGTTGGCAGGTGCGGCGGACTCGTCATAGACCACACTTTCCAGTTTCAGGCCCTGGACATCGTCGCACACGATAGCGGGACGATAGTCGGCCTTCTGCGCCCGGAAAACGACGTTGCGCAAGGTGATGCCGGTGGCGTGACGCATGTAGAAGCCCCAGGCGGGCAGCTCCTTCCACTGCGAAAATTCGGGATAGTAGGAAATCATCTCGTCGATGCCGTCCAGGTCCTCCGGGGTGGTGCCGCGGAAGGCATAACGCGGATTGCCGCCACCGGGGAAGACAATCTCGATGTTCTCCATCAACACGTTCTCGATCTTATGGTTCGGGATACCGGCGATAATGCACGGGGAAATGTTGCGGGGCAGGTCCTCGATGGGCCCCTCGTAATTGTACCCGGCGTCCGGCTTGTCCAGCGGAACCTCGGCATAGACGTTCCGGATGACGATGTTGCGCATATACGGGGGTTTCGGCCGGTTCCACCGCTCGCCGGTGCGCAGGAAGATGACGTTGCCGGTATGCAGGCTGCGGATGCCATCCACCGTGATGTTTTCGATTTCGGCACCGTCCACCGCCGCGAAGGTAATGGCCGACCGGTAGGTATCGAAAATGGTCATGTTGCGGATGGTGAAATTCTTGAAACCGCCCTTCGAGACCGTTCCGAACTTGATGCCGTTCGCGCTGGATCGACCCACGCAGTTCTCCAGGAGGACGTTCTTGCACATGTGGTTGGCAGAATGGGACTTGAAGCAGAAGATATCGTCGGCCGCATCGATGTAGCAGTTCCGGATGATCACGTCCTCGCAGTCCACGATGTCGATGCCGTCGTTGTTCCAGTACGATTTGCTATCGACCCTAATCCCCTCTACATAAACGTTGTGGCACTGGTCATAGGTCTGGTTCCAGCTGCCCGGATCCTTCAGGAAGACATCCTTGATGGTCACGCCGTCGCACTCCCGGAAGTAGATGTTCTGGGGACGGTTCACTTCGTTGGGACGGTCCAGTTTGAGGGGATCCTCAAAGAGGCCGCGGTGGATGTATTCCACCATGTGGTTGGCCACCGTGAAGCCCCGTCCGTCGATGGTGCCGCCGCCCGTGATGCCGATATTTTTCTGCTTGAGGGCGAAGATCATGCTGGTCCAGCCCACGTACGGGTCCTTGACATAGTCCCAGGGGTTGAGCGAACCCAGCAGGGTGGCGCCCTGTTCAAGGTGCAGCGTTACATTGTCTTTGACATAGACGGTGCCCGTCACCCAGTTGCCGGGGGTGAACACGACCCGGCCGCCACCGTTTGCGCTCGCAAAATCAATGGCTGCCTGAATGCTCTTGGAATTGAGTGTGACCCCGTCTGCCCGGGCACCGAAATCCGCCACGAAATAGTCTTTCGCAGCCAGTCCGTACGCCGACACGGATAGCGTCATCAGGAAAAAGAGGAATTTTTTCATACTAACGATCTTACTTACTCTGCAATATCGGAAGATTAATTGAAACTTACAAGTTTTTCGGAAAATAATGGACCGTTGTGGTGGATATCACCACAAGAGGATTATTTCAAAGGGTTAGCTTTGCAATAAATGAATAATGAACGTTGCTTATGGACAAATCCCGAATGCTGAAATTATTCGTTGTGGCAATAGCCTGTGTCCTTGCCACCAGTGCTGCGGCAAGGGGGCGGGTGGGAGCCGGCTATCTCTTAGGAGGAACCACACGCACTGATGAGACAGGCAAACAGCGATATCTCGCGCAAGGTCCTGTCGTTTATGCCCGCTGGAGCATTGACTTTTCCTATTATCTGGACCTGGACTTCGGGGCGGAATGGCGTTATCAGTTCATGCATTTTCCCGGTGACGGCATCCATCCGCTTTCCGGGCTTCCGACCGGGGAGCGATTCAACGAAGAGTATATCACCGTGCCGCTCAACCTCAACTTCATTATCTCTACAGAAGACCTGGGTGCACTTGGATTTCTGGATTATGTCGGCGCATACGCCGGTCCAAGACTGGACTGGTGTATTCTTTCTTACAACGGGAGCGACCGCTCTTCTTCTTTCACAAAGCAGGAAGGCCTTGCTTACAGGCCCCTCAACGTACTCGCCGGCATCGGCTTCTATTTCATTAAAGGGAAGTGGAGTTTTACCTTTACTGCCGATCATGGCTTCCTTGACCGCTGCACAAAAGACGACGTAAAGCTGACGAACGACTGGTTCGCCTCTTTCAGGATTGGATTTGAATTCGGAAAATGAAACGATTGACTATAATTCTTTGCCTGCTTTGGCCTTTCGCGGCAGCGGCGCAAGTGAACTTGAGCCTGTTCGACACGGGTTTTCATGCGAGTACGGCCATCGGACAACTAGAGGAAATGAGCGGGCAGAGTGTCAGCACATCTTCCTATAACTCCTATTACAACTCCGGCACTACCCATCACTACTCCGGCACTACCGGGGCCGATGCGATAAAGGATGCCAAGAGCAAATTCAAAAAGCCGTCGGCCCGCCCGCAGAAATATCGCCCTCCGCGTCCCTCCAAGGCCCAAAAGGAGTATGCGCGTAAATTGAAAAAGTGGAATGACCGCTCGAAGAAAAAGAGAGAGCAGGCGGTAAGCGTCCAACGCTACGCCCGCACCAATAATTTCAAGTTGAAAAATGTCCGGCCCCTTCCGGAGAAATCTTCAGGGACGTCGATTCCCAGAATGATTATCATCAACAATATCCCGAAGCATATTACGCTGGACTACCCCGTTCACAGGGACACGGTCTGGAACAAACGGTCCGACGGAACCTTGGAAGGAACGGTCTGTGAAAGCAAATATTTCGCTTTTGGCGCCATTCCCGGTGAAGAAGGCTGGTTCAACGAATTCCGTTTCACCAATCCTTCCGACAAGGAAATCATCGTCAAGGTGGAATATGAGTTGAAATACGGCAGGGACGGAAAAACGCTCCGCGAGCAGAAAGTTGTCCATATGCCGCCCGGAAGAATCAATGAACCAAGCGTTTACAACAACAGCCTTGGCGTCTATACCCAAAATAGCTGGCGTTACCGTATCTTAAACGTTACCAGGCTATGAAAAAGGTCTTGTTCATCATCCTGGTAGCGCTTTGCGCCCGGTTTGCCTGCCGGGCAGACACGTGGTCCGATATGCTCCGGGCCTATAAACTGGACCTGAGCACGCTGGTACGCGGAAACGGATACCAGTTCTTCCGCTCGGAAGCCGGAGGAATCGGGATTGCCTACTCCGAAATTGACAGCTCCGGCGTGTGCCATTTCTCCCTTGCCATGGTCCCCGTGGAGACCCGTCTGATGCGCTGGCTGCCCCAAGCAGGAGCCAATTTCGTAGAAGTACAGGAGAATGGCTATACTTCCGGCGTCCTGGCCCTCCAAGAGGTGAAGGGTCCCGATACGGACCCCAGACTGGGTAGCTTCAGTTATGTCATCGAGCCTAAAATATTGGTGGGTCCGGACGGCAGAATCCTGAACCTGGGGTACTGGGACGACAAACTCGTCTTCCTGGTGGAAAGGGACTCCGGGGTGTACTGGGCAGGAGAAGACGGGAATATCGTCGATATCCCGGCCGCCGATCCCCCTTCTCCGGTTTCGGCTCAAACTCTTCATATCGAAGATACGCGCGCCGTTGATATCGGCCTTAGCGTGTTTTGGGCCGACCGGAATGTCGGGGCCGATACTCCCGAGGCGTATGGTGACTACGTTCCCTTCGGAACCGATGTCCCCTGGGGCGGGGCCTGGAGGACGCCGACACACAAGGAGTTGAAAGACCTGGTCGAGAAATGCTCCTGGGAACTTACCGCTTACAACGACGTGAATGGATACAAAGTGACAGGTCCCAACGGGAATTCCATTTTCCTCCCGCTGGGAGGTGCGTTCCTGGATGACGGAACGATCGACCGTCCGGGGACAATAGGTGCCATTTTGTCCTCGGAACGCCCGCCCGGACAATACTATATCGATGTCGGGGACTTTTTTCACCTCCAGATGACTTGCAGTACTTCTCAGGAGTATCGTCATTATATCAGATATATGGTGATTGCCGAAAAAATGAATCTCCGGCCCGTTTTACCAAAACCATAAAACTATCATGAAAAAGTTGTCTATAATTCTATCAATGCTGCTTCTGGGCACCGTCTCCGCTTGCGCCCAGGAGGTACCCAAGGCGGTGGACCTGGGGCTCAGCGTACAGTGGGCCGATAAAGACATCGCGCCCGAAACCGACATTCCTCAGGGCTGGAGAATGCCCACGCTGGCGGAAATCAAAGAGCTCCGCGAAGGCTGTACGCAGTCTTTCACGGAAAAAGACGGGGAGGAGTGGATTGTGTTCACCGCGAAAAACGGCAACAACGTATCCTTCCTCTATCCCGTGGGAAGCCGGTCGGCCCGGGCGTTCGGCATTGCGGGCTCTGACGGATGCTACCTAAATGAAATCATATTGAATCCGCTCCTGAAAGATCCGGGACGGAATGGGTATTACACTTGGGAGGAACTGGGCGAGAGCCATTCAGGACAAAGAAAATATCCCGTTCGTTTAGTAAAAGAATAAAACCATGAAACGACTTTTGTTTATTTGTATCGCCATCGTGCTTCTTGCCGCTTGCAAGGAAAAACGCTGTTTTACAGATGTAACGGGCGAAATCCATCTTGTCCGGATTGGCTTTGAGGATAAGAGTTTCAGGGATTTTACGGTAGTGTCGGATGTCCTGTATGCGGGAAGTGACACATCGTCCCGATATAAGATGATCTTCTACCTGCCGGACGGCTGGGACAACAGCTATCCCATTTTCCTGGACCGCTATGTCCCTACAGACGGGCAGGCATGGACGGCCTATCAGGGCATGCCGGTTGCCGAGGCGGCGCTGAACCAAGGTGATATGATTGTGGTGCTGCTTGCCTACAATGAAGGGACCGCCATCCCGGACATCCTTCTGGCCGAGCATTTCCTCAAGGAGCACGACACCGACCTTCCGGGAGACAGCAAGAATATCCTCACGGCAGCCTATTTCGATTTTGAATGATGAAACCGCATTTGCTCATCCTGCTGCTCCTTGCCTGTGCCGCCCGGGCCCAGACTCCCGAGGAGTTGTACGAAGCGTACAGTACTCCTGAGACTCGCGCTGTCCTGGAACGTTTTGAGGAGGCCGAACGCCGGTCACAAGAGGCCGAGGCTGCGGCGAAGGCCCGGCGGACGCTGGCTCTGGGCGGAGCGATTCTCATCGGTCTTATTCCGCTTGGCTATATCGGCCGGGAGATTATCCGGAAGAAGAGTTGGAGGGACAATCCCGGCGGCACAGTCCGCGCACTGGGTGTCGGCCTGGCCGGGGGCGTGGTCCTGTTCGGACTCAATTATGGCGTCCTGTACCTGAAGATCAAGTACGGGGACGGTTTCAACACCATCCTGGCCTTTCTGATTGTAGCGGCCCTGGTAGCAGGAGCCATCTATTTAATGAAGAAAAAACAATCATGAGGCATAAAGATGCCATAGAAAAGTCTTATCTTTGCTATTGGTGAGACGCTTTGCCATTATACTAAGTCTTTTGCTTTCATGGCAGATGAGTGCTGTGGAAAGGCGCTTTGTGAACTATGGCAGCGCCGACGGGCTTTCTTCCAATACGGTCTATGCCATCGTCCAGGATAAAGACAACTTCCTCTGGGTGGGTACCCGCGGCGGCCTGAACCGGTTCGACGGGGCCCGTTTCCGGTCCTGGAAGGAATTCGGACGCGTGAACGCCCTCACGGTGGACCGGCAGAACCGCCTGTGGGTGGGCACCGTGGAGGGGCTGTATGTTAGGGACCCGGTCCGGGACGTGTTCAGCGAAGGGCCCAGAGGTCTTGTCCGGGCCCTGGCTACGGATTCCGACGGCCATGTCTGGGCCACCGTCGGGGACACCCTCCTGCTCAGGCTTTCCTATGCCGACGGCATCCGGACCGAGGTCCGTACCCGGTATCAGAAAAGGGACCACGAAGGGGATTATCCCTATTTCCAGATCTTCGAAGCACCCGACGGCAAGCTATGGCTGGGCGGACGGCTGACCTCCTGCCAATATATAGAAGACCGGAAGCATCCCCGGATTTGTCTTCCCCTCGGTTCCGCCCCTTGTCTGACCTCTTATGCCTGGGACGGAAACCGGCTGCTGGCCATCTACGACCATTATAATACCCTTTGCACCCTGGAAGACGGCAAGTTGGTCACGCTGGGGAAGATGCCCGTCGCCCATGCCCGCCTGCTGACGGACAGCCGGGGGCGCCTTTGGGCCGCCGGTTCCTACGGCGTGGCCCTGATCAACCCGGACAAGCCGGAAGACTCGCCCGTATTCCGCCGCAGCCAGAAAGACCCTTACAGCCTGATATCCAACGAGTTATACTGCATATTTGAAGATCGGCAGGGCAACCTCTGGGTGGGTGGCGACAACGGGATGTCCGTCCTCTGCCCCACCCTGCAGCAGGTCCGCCGCGTTTCCGACGGGCAGGTTACCGCCCTGATGGAAGACCGGGACGGGAAACTCTGGATCGGCCTGGCCGAGGATCGCGTATCGCGCTTCTACCAGGACCGCGGCGGAACGGTCTATGTGGGCCTGTGGAACAACACGGGGTGGGAAGTATGGAAGGACGGCAGGATGCATAAGGAGCGCCTGAGCGGCCCTACCCCCCGGGAGCAGTGGCCATCGGCGGCGGAAAGCTTTGACGGCGCCAACTGGATTGCCGATTTTCTGGAAGACAGTGAGGGCCGCTTTTGGATTGTCACCTGGGAAGGCGTGGGACTCAATGAATGGGATCGCAAGGCCGGAAAGATGTTGCCACCCCACTGGCTCAGCCCCTTCCGCTACCCCACCCCGCAGGTAGATTCCAACATTTACGTGAGTTCCCGCCTGGGCAGCCGGGTAATCGAGGATGCCGGAGGGAATCTGGTTTATGCCACCACCCAGGCGGGCCTCAACATCATCGACAAACAGACCGGCCGGGTTACCAAATACCTGCCCGGCAATTCCACCCTTCCCGACAACTACGTGACCGACCTCTGCCTGACCCCTTCCGGCACCCTGTGGGCCGCCACGCAAAGCGGCCTCTGGAGCCCTTCCGGCGCGCATTTCCTGGACGGGAAGCTGGTGCAGTCGGTGCAGGCCGATGCAGCCGGCCGCCTGTGGGCCGGCACGGAGGAAGGGCTGTATTTCATCGACACGGACGGAAGCACCGGCGTGGCCCGCAAAGAATTGGGATTCCCCTCCGACATTTACGGAGAAAAGGTTTCCTGCACCCTCTCCGACGGTTCCCTGGCGTTTGGCGGCAGCGACGGCGCGGCGGTTTTCCACCCCGACAGCCTGCTGCGTGCAGGAAACGGCCGGTGGCAGCCGGCCCTGACCGAATGGGTCACGGAGGGCGCCTCCCTGCAGTTCGCCTTTTCCGCGGAGAACCTCGCCCTGGCCCCGCTCATCCGCTACCGCTACCGCCTGAACGGGGTGGACGAAAACTGGATCCCGGCAGATTATCCGCAGTTGGGCGGCCGGTACAACGGCCTTTTCCCCGGACGCTATACGCTTGAAATCCAATGCACCGACCTGTTCGGGCGGTGGCAGGACGGCGCGTTGCGCCAATCGGTCCGGATCCGGCCTCCGGTGTGGCTGCGCTGGCCCTTCCTGCTGGGCTACCTCCTCCTGCTCGCGGGAGCTTTCCGACTCTTCGTGCGGTATCGTGAGAACCGCCAGCGGTCGCTGGTCCTACAGGCAGAATTGGAGACGCGCAACCGCTTTTTCGGCATTATCTCCCACGACCTGCGGAACCCCGTTTCCGGGATGAAAACCCTCGCGCACGCTTTGGAGGAGGCCCCCGACGACCGCCTCCGGGAGGGTGTGCGCGCCATCGGAAAGGCGGCCGATCACACATCGGACCTGTTGGAAAACCTGCTGATGTGGTCACTCGGCCGGCAAGGCGTGCTGCAGGCGGTTCCCCGGACGGTCCGGCTGGCCGATATCGTCTCGGATGCCGCCGCCGGCAAACCCATCCGCACGGAAATCCCGGAAGGATTCACCGTCACGACCGACCCCGACATGCTCACCACCTGCCTGCGCAACCTGCTGGACAATGCGGTCCGATACTCGCCGGAGGCCGGCTCGGTGGTGCTGTCGGCCGATGCGGAAAAGATCGTCATCCGCGACCACGGTCCCGGCATGGACGAAGAGACCCTCCGCCGCCTGTCCCGCCCCGGTCACCTCGGGCTTGCGATTACCCGCGAGCTGGTGGACAAGATGGGCTGGCGACTCATCGCCCGGAACCACCCCGACGGCGGCTGTATCATAACCCTCCTATTCCCCCATCATGATTAAAGTATTGCTGATAGACGATTCTTCCGTCTTTGCCCTGGGCCTCCGGATGGCCCTGGAGCGGAACAGCGACCTCCACCTGGCCGGCCATGTGACCACGTCCGGCGAAGCCGTGGCCTGGCTGAACGCCCACCCGGAAGTGGACGTGGCCATCGTGGACATCACCCTGGAACAGCAGACCGACGGTCTGACCCTCCTGGGCATCCTCCGGGAGGCTTTCCCGCACGTAGCCGCCCTGGTGCTATCGCACTATAAGATTCCGGCCTATATCATCCAGTCCATTACCTATGGTGCACGGGGCTACCTGGCCAAGGATTCCGCCCCGGCCGAAATTGCCGCTGCCATCCGGAGCATCGCCAACGGGAACGGCGTCTTTTTCGGCACCACCCTCCCGAACAAGGAGATTATCCGTCTGTTCGGCGGAGAAGAAAACCTGAATGCCCGCCGGCCGCAGGATCTTTCTCCCAAGGAACTGCAAGTGCTTCAATTGGTTACGAGCGGATACAGCAACGCCCAGATAGCCACGGCCCTGGGCGTTGCCACCACTACGGTGGATAGTTATAAGGAACGGATCAAAACCAAATTCGGCCTGGACACCCTGGTGGAATGCGTGGCCCATGCCGTCGCCTCCCATCTGGTGGAGGTGTAAAGGTTTAGTCCAGCATATGGCCGTCGGACGGGTCCAGGTGGTGCCAGGAACCGTCTTCCAGCTGGATGTACAGGGAGGGTTCGTCCTTGTACTTGAAATCCTTCAAATTGTTGTACAGACGCTCGCCCTCCAGGTTGAAGATGGAGTATCCTTCCTTGTCTTTTTTCAGGAAGGAGCCGATGATAAGGGCGTGCTTCGGAACAACCCGGATGTAGGCATACCGGGCCTCAAAGGCATAGGCCCTGTCCAGCGAATTCCCGGACTCCACAATCGGGACCAGTTTGTCATCCTCTATTTTGTACACGCCGCACTCACCGTTGCAGGACCACTTCCGGGTGGGATATTCGATCTGCTTGTCCCATCGGAAGCCCCAGTAAACGACTACCAGGCCCTGGGCCTCGGGAACATAGTCGTCTCCTTCCAGAAAATCCACTTCTGTCGGAGGCAGGAAGTATAGCGAACTTCCCTTTTTGTCAATGACCGGAGACGTGACCCAGGTTTTGGTCTCGTTATTCCAAATGGCCGTAACGGGAGCATCCTTGGTCCATTTGTCTTTCCCGATTTTGATCTCATAAGGACCCATCTTCTTTCCCAGGTTCTTATTCTGCATCTGGGCATTCATGGCCGCGGGGACAAACAGGAGCGCAGCCAGCGCAAATAATGCTAATCGTTTCATAATCAAATCAATATAAATCTGAATAGTTAATGATGGGGCCCGTATAGCCTTTCAGGCCCGGATTTACATAATGATAAGTTTTGCCGGAAGGCAGTTTCACATCCATCTCGGCAATTTGGGCAAAGTGCTGATAGATGAAGATTTTTGCAGTCTGTAGCAGGTCCTTGGTCCGGACCGATGCAAGCGCCTGGCGGAAGGCCGGGCCGTCCTCAATGGGCACAGTCAGGTAATAGATAGGGATGGCGGACAGGTTGCTGGTGAACGGGAAGGCGCCCTTTTCGGCATCATAGTTGTGCCAGTTGATGGTCATGCCGGTATTCGACCCCACTGCCTTGTCCAACATGGATCGCAGGAACAACAGCGGAAATCCTTCCATTTTCTTATCGATATATGCCTGGTTGGCGGCGGGATCGGCCAGGCGGGCCTCGAACTGGGCCTGCGTTTCAAACTCGTCCTTCTTCTCGCCGTACCCCTTGCGCTGCCCCCGGGCAATCATGAAATAATCCGTGGTCTTGAGGGAATTCAGGTAAAGGTAGAGGTCCTTCCGGTCCAGGATCAGGGGCTCCAGAATGTACGAACCGTCCGTCCAATGCTTTGCACCCCACTTGCCATCTTTCTTCACAAAGAACATCTTCTTTCCCACGTATTCGTTGTTGAGCGGAGAGAAATTTACCAGTTCCGTGTCGTGGTCCACGATCTGGATGCCCTCGAACTCAGGCTCCAGCACGGTTTCTCCCTTGGCGTTGGCAAAGCCGTACAGGCCGTCCCGGCAGAATACGAAACCGTCCGGGGTAAAGGTCACTTCGTCATAAACGGCATCGGTCCGGACCCCGTCGTTGGTCAGGACAAAATACTTGTCCTCTCCATCCCGGCGGGCAGAAACGCCGTATTCGTCCACGTGCATACTGGCATGGACAAAAGGCAGGATCACCTCGCCTTTGGTGTTGACAAGGCCGCAATTGCCGTCGTCGGCCGCCGCCCAGGTCCACTTGGTTTTGGCGGTGATGGTTCCCACATCTTTGTATTTTACGGGAACCAGTTCCTTTCCGTCATCGTCGATGATGCCGGCGTGGCCGCCTTTCCAGACAATGGACTGCTTGTTGTAGAACTGGATGCTGTCGAACTGAGGCGCAGCCAGTTCTTTCAGGGTGATGGGGTGTTTCTTGATTTCCGAAGGACCGGAACGGGCCACCTTGTACAGACCCCAGACAGGCTGGCCGGCCGGGCTGTTCTTCTGCAGCATCACCTTGTCGGATTTCAGGCTGAACTCCACGTCCGTGGCCGGGAAGGGGGCGATGACCGAGGAATGCCCTTTGTAGCACATCGTACCCAATCCGAACTCATATACATTCCATTCCGTCGAGGTGTTCCCTTTCTTGGTAATTTTCTGACAGGTAATGGCATACGGGTTGTTCATAAACTCGCCCATATAGATTTGCTCAAACTGCGGTTCCAACACCCAGAAACCCGAAGTGGGCTGGGGGTCGCGGCCCGATTTGTTGAAGACATAGGCATTGTGCCAGATTCCCTTCTTGCCTGTCTTGGGGTCCCGCAGCACCACGCAGGTGTGGTCGTCGTCTCTTTGGTACTGGGTCGTGAACGAAACTTGTCCGCCGAAATTGTCGTTCCGGTAGTAATTGTTGTCTCCGCTGCTATGATCCATCGCGTTGGTGAGCAGGCTCGACAGGGCGCTTCCCAGCGCCATCGAGCCGGCAGTCAGAGCCGTGGCGGTCAAAGCCGAGGAAACCGAAGCGGAAGAAGAGGAACTGCCGCCGCCCGAGCCCTGGCTCCTATAGTAGGGGCACCATGTTTCATGCTGCCACGGGTAGGTAATGTTACCCATGGTAATACCGCAGTGCGGGCAATGCTTCTTTCCTGTGGTAGGATTGGTTGTGGGATTGACAACGGCCTGGCCCTGGCTCAGGCCTGCCTGCGCATGAGCAGATACTCCTGCAACCAGCATGAGCCCGCTCATCAGGATTCGACAAAAAACGACGTGTTTCATTATGCGGCTATTTTTACAAATATAAGCATTATTTGCAAATGTAGCCATATCCGCACTGTGTCTTGTGGTGTCGTTCACCACACATTTGTTTTTCTTCTTGACTTATAATAACTTTGCTTTCGTTAGTATAACCCGTTTTAGCCAAGCAGATGGAACAGACGAACTACCCCCACATAGACCTTTCGGCCTGGAAACAGGTGGGCGAAGGCGGCAACGGCAAGACGTATGAGAACCCGTCAAGACCGGATGTTATCCTGAAAGTCAACAACGCCCGATTAAGCACGCTTAAAGCCGTTCAACACGAGTACGACATTTCCAAGGCCGTGGAGGGCCTGGGACTGGCCGTCCCGTCCATGCATGAAATTGTCCGCGTTGGCGACGCCTATGCCTCCATCTCCCAGCGCATCAAAGGCAAGAAATCCCTCTCCCGCATCTGCCATGACGAGCCCGAGCGGATAGAAGAAATGGCCCGCCTCCTCTGCCAGAAGGGCAAGGAGCTCTTTGCCACCCCGTGCCGGACGGATTTCTTCCCCAGCCGGAAGGAGCAGATCCTCAGCGCCATCGACCTGGCGGGTTTCGTCAGCAAGAAAAACCGCCGGAAGATTCGCGCATTTGCCGAGACCATCCCGGAAAACGACTACTGTGTCCACGGGGACTTCCAGCCCGGGAACATCATCCTGTCCGGAGAGAATACCTACTGGATCGACCTGGACCGGTTCGCCCACGGCGACCCTTTGTTCGATATCGGCCACCTGTACCAGATTTGCAAGGTTTACTCCTCCATGAAACGGGTGCAGGATATCTTCCACATGACGCAGGAACAACTTTATCGCTTCTGGGATGCGTTTGCCCGGGAATACACCGGACAGGAGGACCACGCGGCCTTCGACCGGGTTTGCGGGAAGTTTGCCTGCATGGATATCATCCTGCGCACCCACTTCGTGAAAGCCACTTTTGCAGAAAAGATCTTCTTCGGAATCTATGTCAGAAGACTGGTGAAAGAGTATTTCGATGGTGAATAGTAAAGTCTTGTTAATGATGGCCTTCCTGATTCCTACAACCGTTTTCGCCCAGCAATCCCTTCCGGTAAAAGGGATTGTAAACGCACGAGACCTGGGCGGTTACGCGGTGCAGGACGGCCGGATTGTCCGGGAGGGGAAACTCCTTCGGGCCGCCCACCTCGCCGATGCCTCGGACGCGGACATCCGCTACCTTGAGCAGCTTCCCGTTACGGTTGTCATCGACTTCCGAAAAGAACAAGAGAAAGTGGGCAAAGTGGACCGGGAGGTTCCCGGCGCCCGCTATACGAGCCTTCCCGTCGATCCCAGCGGCAACGCTATGGCCACTGCCACCGAAGAGGAGAAGGAGAAAGTATCCGGCAAGAAAAAGTTCGATGTCAAGAAGATCATCGTGTTTGCCGCCTTTAACAAAAAAGCCCAGACAATTGCACGGGAATTGTATCCCACGCTGCTCTTCCAGCCGGAATGCCAACAGCAGTTCGCCCGCTTTTTCCGTCTTGTCTTGGAAACCGAAAACGGGGCCGTCCTCTTTCATTGCACCCAAGGGAAAGACCGCACCGGAATTGCATCGGCCCTGCTGCTGGCTGCCCTAGGGGCTGACCGGGAAACGATCGTGGCCGATTTCGACGCGACCAACCGGGTCTATGAGAAAGACGTGCGAAAATACTCGCGTCGCGTGAAGTTCTGGGGCGGCAAGGAAGAAGAAGTGGGCGTCGTCAAGGCCTTTCTGGGCTGCAACACGGAGAATTTCATCAAGGCGCTGGACCGGATTGACCAGGAATTCGGCTCCCTCCAGGCCTACCTGAAAGGGCCCATCGGCCTCACCGACGCCGACATCGAAACCCTCCGCGAGCGGTATCTTGCGAAGTAATTCATTCTCCCTTACATAGCGCCGGCCGGATCAGAGTGAATCGAGCGGCGGATGTGCAGAAGAAGTGTTATCATTTTGATAATCCAAGAACTTTTGCTAACTTAGTCGTTTGATTAAAACCACATAACACATGAGAAAGAACATTTTTGGAAAAGTCCTGTTATCTGCAGCGTTGGCGCTGCTCTTCATTGCCTGCACAAAAGACGAAGAAACCAATCGGAAAGTAGTCGTTTTGCTTCCGGATGCCGGAATCATTGACCGTTGGGCCACAGACAAGGCAAATCTGGAAACCGTTCTGGGCAAGTATAACTTCAGCACCACAGTCTATACGGCTCCCGAGACAACCGAGGGTGCACTGCTGCAGGTAGAACAGCTCCGGAAGGCCATTCAGGACGGAGCCAAATATATCGTCCTTACCGCCATCGACTACACGAAAATCAACGAGTCCGGACTGCTTGCGCAGCATCCCGACGTCAAAGTTGTCTGCCACGACCGCTTTGTCCTGGACAACCCCAACATCGCCTATATCTCCTCCGCTGCCACGAAGTACATCGGATACATGCAGGCCCAGTTCCTGCTCAATCATTTCCATTCGTCCGGTGCCTCTTCCATGACCATCGAATTGCTGGAAGGCCCCGATACCGACATGAACGCCAAGGATTATTATGAGGGCGCAATGGAACTGCTCAAGAAATACATCAACAGCGGAGAGCTGGTGGTCGTGAGCGGTAAGAAAGAGTACAGCCAGGTCAAGGCAGCCAGTTGGAATATCGCCGATGGCAAGAAAGCCATGAAAGACCGCCTTAACAGTTATTCAACTGGCCAGCGCCCGGACATGGTGCTCGCAGCCAACGACAACCTGGCCCAGGGTGCCATTGAGGCTCTCTCCGAGGCGGGCTTCACGGATATGCCGGTCATTACAGGTCAGGACAATACCGCTATGGCACAAAGCAACATCAAGAGCGGAAAACAAGCCATGACCATAGACAAGAACCTCGAGGATATGGCCTACAACACTGCCATGATCATCAACAGCCTGATCTCCGGCTCCCCCGTCCAGTCCAGCCAAAGTATTCCCGTCGGCTCCGTCAACATCCCGGTCTTCTACTCAATGATTACCCTGATGACCATAGACAGCTATTAGCTTTCTTCTGCGTCCAGGGGCAGTAAGTATTCCTCTGGATTCACCCAATAGACATCGCGTTTTTCGGAAATACTTGATTTTTAGGAAATTATAAAAAGAACCCCGCAATATTCACGGGGTTCTTTTCCATACTTACTCATTATCAACGAGTTACAAATTACGCCAAATACTCTAACGCGGCCCAGGGCAGCACAAATCTAGAGGGTGATCATCCACCAAAAAGGGCATTTTGGTGGATGGCGAGGACAAAAGGGCCGTTCATCCACCGTAGAGGGCATTTTGGTGGATGGCAAGGGCAAAAAGGCCGTTCATCCACCGTAGAGGTCGTTTTGGTGGATGGTGAAGGCAAAAGGGCGGTTCGTCCACCAAAAACGCCGTTTTGGTGGATGGCGAAGGCGAAAGGATGGTGAAGGCAAAAGGATGGCGAAGGCAAAAGGATGGCAAAGGCTGGACGTTCCAACAAAAAACCGCCGCTTGCAAAGCGCCGGAGACATATAGGAAGTTTCGTCTGTGAGATGGGACATAGCCAACCGAGACTTACTTACCTTTGAAACGGCCTTCCGCTGGCCCCTTTTTCAAATCCACCTTGGCGGAAATCTGCTTTACTATCTACAGAATGTCATCAAGTCCAACAAAACGCAGGAGTTAATCAAATTTTTGTGCGTTTTTTATCGTTTTTATTTGATTTGTGTCTTTTTTTGCCTATTTTTGTGAAAGATATGGTATTATAAGAAAATAAAAAGCACATAACCATCAAATAAAAGTGTAACAATAAAAGTAAAATTTTACTATTTCGCAAATATTTATGGCTGAAAGTGTAAAAAGATTGCAGTTCCTTCTGACCCTTATGGAATCCAAGGGGGTTGGGAAGTATGAACTGGCCCGGATGATGGGCGTTTCCCCGCAGAACATCTTCACGTACATCAAGCGCGATGATATGAAACTATCTTATGCTCAGGAGATTGCAAATAAACTGGGTTACGATCTGACTATCCGCCTGGAAGGTACGGAGGATGCCGGTAAAAACGTTGTCGTAGATATAGAGGGTATGGTGGGAAAGGATGGTCTTTCACGGCTGGCTTTCCTGAGGATGGCCATGAGCCAGTATGGGATTGAGAGGAAAGCACTGGCAGAAAAGCTTGGGCTCAACTACTCGGGAGTGAATAAGTGGTTCAAAGTCGATGATATTGCCATCTCATATATCTATAAGATTGCTGAGCTTTACGGACTGAAAGTAAAGATTAAGGCTAAAGTGCACCGAGTATCTGCCCCAGGAGAGATAGAATTATAAATTGCTGCGCCAGTATGAAAAAACTAATACTCCCATTGTTATTGTTGACCTGCCTGCTGACTTCCTGTAACAACGGAAAGCTTGAATGGTGGGAAGTTGTGAATCCGCCCAAGCATAGACTTGAAGATGCATCAGGACGAAACGATAATTCAGCGCTGGAGCAGAGGTTGTTTGATGCTATGGATAACCTCGAAAGTGAAACAAGGTCGTCCCGGGTGCATGATGCATTGGGATCCGGCGTTTTATGGATTCAGATTGCCGCCCTTCTTGAACTCTTCTCTTGTTTGGCACTGGTTATTGTCGGGCTTGTTGCAAGGTTTTCTCCTACGCCAAAAGATTGGGTGTTATTTGTCTTGATAACATTGGTGCTCATCATTGCGCTCATAAACCTTCCGCTGCACTTGTATGTAAACAATGGGAATAACAGGCATAGTACCGACATAGGTGCGCTAATAATGCTTTTCGGTTATATATTCGCCGTCCCGTATATCTTATATGCCGATATTTTGGATGTAAACAGGTATGCTCCTTCGGCGCTGGTGGGGTATGCATATACCGCAGTCCTGCCTGTCTCTATGGTAGGAGGTGCATTCTTCCGGGTGGTGGCAACATACGGATCCTATGTGTTCGTTGCGCTCATGCTTGTATACATTGTTGCTTCCTTGCTTAAAGCCATTTACAGGAGAGAGCCTTTTATGAGGGTAGTGGTAGGTTTTGTATTTAAGCTACTTATTACGTTCTCAACTGTTTTTCTTTTGTACGAAGCCATGCCAGCGATGGTCTCTGTTGTCAGTACCTTCTTCTTACTGCTGCTAGTCTTTGCAGTCGCTACTTCTCCTTCAGCAAAGTATGATTCATCCAGCTCTAAAGAGTATGACTCTTCATCGGACAATGAGGATAAAATTGATTACTATGGCCCGGATAATATGCGGAATACCTACATGAAGAATTCAGATGGTGATGACATCTATAAAAGCGAATCCGATGGAAGGTATTATAAGCACACCTGGACAGGATATGAAGAAGTTGATGAACCCTGATTAACGAAAACTGAGAATTTGCCTGTCTATGCATAGAAAGGACAACGTTATTAAACCCTCTACAGTCTTTTTGCTTACAGCAATTACGACTTTATCCGGTTGTATGAGCTCTCAGGAGATTGCGTCAGATGGTGCATGGCTGTTGCAAGCTGTTGGAGTGATTCTAGGTGTAGTTGTTGGCGTTAAGATCATACAGTTGACACAGTCCGTTTTGGGCGCCATTTTAGGAGTCGCAGTGGGAATAGGTATCATTTTCGGGTTTGTCGCGCTTTCAAAAACAGAAGCGGCATTTATTATTGGAATAATAGCTGTGATTGTCTTTGTTGTGGCTATTGTGGTTTATTTGTTAAGGGAGGCCGGGCTAATTTGATTCTAAGCGTTACTCTCTAATCCCCTACTTATTGATTTGCTACACAACTGTGAAAGTTAAGGAGCTCCGTCATACCTTCGAAAGAATCAATCCCACCCGTCCGGTCAGCGTAGCGGCAGGAAAGGAGTTTTGCTCCAGGGCCATCCCCGGCCCTGGCCCTTCGCAAAACTCCGCATCTTGCGGGTCCCCGCCCACAAGATGCGCGCCCGTATCAAGGAAGGGGAGGAAAGAGACCGATATCTCTCGCCCAAAGGTAAGCTTCCTGCCGCCACGTGCAGCATAGCTGCGGGTCGGCCCAGTACCAAATATCAACTGTCCCGACAAGCGGGCCAGTCCATATTCGGCACTGTTCCTCCAAGGTAAAAAGTTTAACCTGGCTGCTATTCCTCCACACCTCTGTCGGGATGAATCCCGCCAGAAGTGTTCCGGGCATCCCTGGACTCAGAGGTCCAGAAGTTGTGGAATTCGTATGAAACCACGGCAGAATCCCATCGGCCGCCCTATGACCACAAGTCGCATATCTCGGGGAACAACCTGTTCATATCGGCATACCACGGCTTCGCTTTGATGGGAGATGAACATACACCGGTGGCCCATCCTTTCCTGATGCCTCCGCTATTTCTGGCTACGTTTGACAGTGCTACTGTTGAGGCGGGGACAATGCGCCTTGCTGTTGATGCGCAAGTGTCTCAGTATACCCAGCCGAAGCGTTATCGTTTGTATGCCCGTCTTCGGCTCACAGTTCCCGGCAAAGGATATGGCGTCAGGGGAATGCGGGGATTCCTGGCAGAAGGGGACTGTTCGCAGAGGATGACCATCACCATCCCGAATTATACGGAAATCTGGAACCTCAGCGGGGAGAGATTCCAGATTCAGGCGATGTGTATTCTGTTGGATTCAGAGACCGGTTTCCGTAGTCAGTATCAGAGAACTACCGCGGTTATTGAACCCAACTGTCAATAGCTTCCCAGAAATCAACAGTCTCTTTGAGATCTATCTGGCCGGTCTGTGTGCGGAAGACATATCCTGCATCTCTCCAGTTGTATATGGTTTGACGGGTTACGCCCAGGGCTGTTGCCAGACCAGACACGCTGATAGATTCTCGCACCTCAAGCAGGTGCTTCATCTTCTCCAGTTTCTCCTGGCGGTGCTCAATCTTCGAAAGGGCAAAGACAAGCATCTGTCTGATGGAAACATGGACATAGCCAAGATCACGAAGGTCTGTGAGCACACGGATAGCCTTCTCGGTTTCAAAAGTGAATCCGAGATACCGGTCGTCGCTATGGCCATCGTGCGTCATGAGTGCCCTTTATAAAAAAGTAAACCGCCGCTTGCAAAGCGCCGGAGAGATATAGGAAGGTTAGCCTGGGAGATTGGACATAGCCAATCAAGACTTATATTTAAATTGGGTAGCGGGAGTGGGTCACGATCCCACGACCTCCGGATTATGAATCCGACGCTCTAACCAGCTGAGCTACCCCGCCGTACCGTATAAGGCACAAAAAAAGTTGAGATAGAAGGATTCGAACCCTCACTGACAGAGCCAGAATCTGTAGTGCTACCATTACACCATATCTCAATGTACCCGCCTGAAAAGGACTCCTTCCCATTTGGGACTGCAAAAATAGATATATTTTGCGATTCTGCAAAATTTTCAGACCATTTTTTGAGGTACGGCCCGGCAAACCGTCAGGCATGGCCCGGCACCCGTCAAGCACGCTGGCGAATCAGGCACAGGCCGATGAAGGTAAAGCCGGCATTGAGCAGCAGCAACTCATAACTGAATTTGTAGCCGCCAAACCAGCGCTCGGAGTTCAGCTGCAGCATCAGGCAGAGCAGCGGGGCCAGGAAAGCCACCAGAGGAACCCAACGGTCACGGACCTTCCAGCGAGTCAGAATCCCGAAGGCAAAGAGGCCCAGCAGCGGCCCGTAAGTATAACTGGCCAGTTTATACACCGCATCAATCGCACTGGTATTGTTCAGCAAATTGAACACCACAATCGTCACACCCATCAGCACCGTCATCGCAATATGCACCTTCTTCCGCACGGAAGTAACCTGCTCATCACTCTTATTGGCCGTGCCGATAATATCGATCGTAAACGAGGTTGTAAGCGAGGTCAAGGCCGAGCCGCCGGCGGAATAGGCACAGGACACCAGGCCGATAATGAACAACACGCCCACCACGGCAGGCAGCAAACCCGATGTAGCCACCGCCGGGAAGAGTTTGTCGCCCGTCTCGGAAATGCCGTTATGCGCAGCGAAAACAGACAGCATCACACCCAGCGAAAGGAACATCGCAATGACCGCAATCTGCATGATCACGCTCACCACCAGGTTCTTCTGCGAATCGCGCACATTCTTGCACGTAAGGGTCCGCTGCATCAGGTCCTGGTCCAGGCCCGTCATGGCAATGACCGTAAACAAGCCTCCCAGGAACTGTTTCCAGAAAAACTGCGGATGGTTTACATCGTCGAACCAGAACACCCGCGAAAGACCGCTTCCGCTGATGGTAGACAGGATACCCTTTCCGTCCAGCCCCAGGTCACGGGCGATAAACACAATGCACAGCACCACGGAAATAATCATGCAGAACGTCTTGAGCGTATCGCCGTTGATGACGGATTTCACGCCGCCCCGGAAGGTATAGGCCAGGACAATCAGCATAGACACCAGCACATTGAGCCAGAACGGCAGGCCGAACGGGTCGAACACCAGCAACTGCAGGGTCAGGCAGACCAGGAAGAGCCGCACCGAAGCGCCCAACATCTTGGAAATGAAGAAGAACCAGGCTCCCGTCTTATACGAACTCACCCCGAAACGCTGGTCCAGGTAGCCATAAATGGACACCAGGTTCAGCCGGAAATAAATAGGGGTCAGCACAAAGGCAATCACCAGGTAACCCACGAAAAAGCCCAGGCACATCTGCAGGTAACCGAAACCCGCGGCCCCCACCATTCCCGGTACCGATACATACGTGACGCCGGACATAGTGGAACCGATCATCGCGAAAGCCACCACCCACCATTTGGATTTGCGGGAACCGGTAAAGAAACCGGCATTGTCGTTGCCACGGCCCGAAAGCCAGGAAACCACCATCATCGCCGCAAAATAGGCGATGACCGTCAAAAGGACTGCTGTTGCACTCATACGGTCTTGTTTTCTGCGAGGGCCGCGCGGACCGCGTCCTCAACCTGCGCCGCCAAAGCCTCGTCCCCGGCCGTTACCGGAGCCGCGAAAGACAGGACCTGAAGAATCCTCGCCTCCGTTTCGGGAATGCCTCGCGAACGCATATAGAACTGTTCGTCTTCGTTCAGCCGGCCCACAGTGGCCCCATGCGAGCACTGCACATCGTCGGCATAAATCTCCAGTTGGGGCAGGGTTTCGATGTGAGCCTCTTCGGACAGGAGGAGATTATGGTCTTCCTGATAGGCCTGGGTTCCCCCGGCTCCCGGTTCCACCACCACCCGGCCATAGAAACGGGCCCGAGCCCGGCCGCCGGCAATGCCCCGGAAGGTCTGCCGGGAGGTACAACCCGCCACCCGGTGATGCACCAGGATCCGGATATCGACCTGTTCGTCCGCCGTGCTCATATACAGGCCGGTCACCTCCAGCGAAGCGCCCTCGCCCGCGAGGTCCACCGCCACGTCAATGTGGCGCGATTCGCCCGGCAGGACAATGTAGCGTAGCACCAGTTGCTCGCCTGCACCCACGGTGTAGCGTTCCTGTTCCATATCAGAAGCTGTCAAAGCCTTTATTTTCAATCAAAGTCACCAGCTCGCGACCGCCCGTAGCCACGATACGGCCGTCCTTGAGGACATGCACCACATCGGGAACCACGTATTCCAGCAACTTCTGGTAGTGGGTAATGATGATGGCCGCCTTTTCGGGCGTATGCAGGGCATTCACGCCGTCGGCCACAATCCGCAAGGCGTCCACGTCCAGTCCGCTGTCCGTCTCGTCCAGGATGGAGAGCACCGGGTCCAGCATGGCCATCTGGAAGATCTCGTTGCGTTTTTTCTCGCCACCCGAGAAACCCACGTTCACCTCGCGCTTGGCAAACTCGCCTTTCATCTGCACGAAAGCCATCTTTTCTTTCAGCAACTTCAGGAATTCGGCACCCTTCATAGGCTCTTCTCCACGGGCTTTACGCGCCGAATTCACGGCCGTCTTCAGGAAGTTGGTAATGGTGACGCCGGGAATCTCTACCGGATACTGGAACGACAGGAAAAGGCCCGCCCAGGACCGCTCTTCGGGGCTGAGGGCCAGCAGGTCGCGGCCGCGGAAGAAGGCGCTTCCGGCCGTAACCGTATAATCCGGACGCCCGGCCAGGACGGCGGAAAGGGTACTTTTGCCCGCCCCGTTGGGGCCCATCACAGCGTGAATCTCGCCCGGACGGATTTCCAGGTCGATCCCTTTTAGGATCTCGCGTTCTCCGATGGAAGCGTGCAAATCCTTGATGGAAAGTAAAATATCACTCATGCTATTCATTATTCTTATACAAACGCACCCAAGTGGCCAGCGACCACAGGCCATTGGCCAGGTAGAGGCCGCACACGATGGGCATAAAGACGTGACCCACACTCAGGTGCAGGATAATCTGGGTAATGTTCACCAGCAGCCAGGCTATCCAGCAGTCCCATTTCTTGAGGGCCGACAGCAACTGCGCCACCAGGATAAGCACCGTCACGCAGGAATCCAGGTAGGGGTGCGGATCGGCCGGGAAAAGGCTGTCCAGCAGCCAGCCCCACACGCCCGCAACCAGGAAAACCGTGCCGATGGAAAAGAGGCGCTCGGTCCAGGAGAGCATGGATACCTTCAGGGCCGTAGGGTCTCCGGCACTCTGCTCGCCCTCGCGGGGATGCGTCCAGCGCCAGTGTCCCAACACGTTGATAGCCAGCGAAATGGGCTGGAGCAGGAGGCTGGCGTAGAGGTTCTTGTTCCAGAACATAACGAACAGGGCCGCCGTGTAGAGGTATCCTACCCAGAAATTATATTTGCTGTTCCGGCCGGCCAGGAACACACAGGTAAGGCCCAGCACGGAAGTAATTAAATCGATGATCAGATATTTGTCCATAAAACTATCCTACACTGCCCTCCAGCGATACCTGAAGGAGTTTTTGTGCTTCCATTGCAAATTCCATCGGCAGGCGTGAAAGCACTTCACGGGCATAACCGCCCACAATCAGACCTACGGCATCCTCGGCGCCGATTCCCCGCTGCTGGAGGTAGAAGAGCTGGTCCTCGCTGATCTTGGAGGTGGTTGCCTCATGCTCCACAACAGCGGTAGGACAAAGTCCCTGGATGACCGGGAAGGTATGCGCCCCGCAATGCGGTCCGATGAGCAGGCTGTCGCACTGCGAGAAATTGCGGGCCCCCACGGCACCCGGGTTCATGCGCACCAGGCCGCGGTAGCTGTTCTGGCTGCGTCCGGCGCTGATACCCTTGCTCACGATGCGGCTCTTGGTTCCCCGGCCCAGATGGATCATCTTGGTCCCCGTATCGGCCTGCTGGAAATTGTTCGTCACCGCCACAGAATAGAACTCCGAAGAAGAATAATCGCCCTTCAGGATGGTGGAGGGATATTTCCAGGTGATGGCCGAGCCCGTTTCTACCTGGGTCCAGCTCAAATGGCTTCCGCTCCCCTTGCACAGACCGCGCTTGGTGACCAGGTTCAGGATACCGCCGCGCCCCTGGGCATCGCCCGGATACCAGTTCTGCACGGTGCTGTATTTGACATCGGCATCCTTTTCGACCACAATCTCCACCACGGCCGCATGGAGTTGGTTTTCATCCCGCATCGGCGCGGTACAACCTTCCATGTAGCTCACGTACGAGCCCTCATCGGCCACAATCAACGTGCGCTCGAACTGTCCGGTGCCGCTGGCGTTGATGCGGAAATAACTGCTCAGTTCCATCGGGCAGCGCACCCCCTTGGGGATGTAGCAGAACGAACCGTCGGAAAAGACGGCACTGTTCAGCGCGGCGAAGAAATTGTCGGACACCGGCACCACGGACGCCAGGTGTTTGCGCACCAGGTCGGGATGCTCGCGCACCGCCTCGGAGAAAGAGCAGAAGATAATGCCCTTCTCTGCCAGCGTCTTGCGGAAGGTGGTTTTGACCGATACCGAATCGAAGACCGCATCTACGGCCACCACCCCGGCCAGGGCTTCCCGCTCGTGCAGGGGGATGCCCAGTTTCTCGAAGGTTTCGGCCAGGGCCGGGTCTATTTCTTTGGGGCGGTCGGCATCCTTTTTGGGAGCCGCGTAATAGATAATATCCTGATAGTCAATGGGCGGCATCTTCAGGTGACCCCAAGACGGCTGCTCCATCTTCTGCCATTTGCGGAAGGCGTCCAGGCGGAAATCCAGCAGCCATTGCGGCTCTTCCTTCAAGGCCGAGATGCGGCGGATGATGTCCTCGTTCAGGCCTTTGGGGATAAAGACCTGCTGCACATCCGTCACAAACCCTTCCTTGTATTCCTGGGAGGTGAATTCCTGTATGATTTTATCAGATTCTTTCACAAATACTTACATTTTCAGCAAATCGGCCAGGACGATGGCCGTCACGGCCTCGACGATGACCGGGGTACGCAAGGCGAAGCACGTGTCGTGACGACCGGGAATCTCCAGCGTATCCATTTCCTTGCGGGTAAAATTCCAGGTCTTCTGCGGTTTCCCGATACTGGAAGTGGGCTTGAACGCCACGCGGAACACCACCGGATTGCCATTGGTGATGCCGCCGTTCACGCCTCCCGCGCCGTTTTTGGACGGATGCACGGAGAACGGCTGGCTTACGTCGTCGAAGGGATCGTTGTGCTGCGAGCCACGCATGCGGGCCGCGGCGAAACCGTCGCCGAATTCAATGCCGCGCACCCCCGGGATGGAGAAAACGGCGTGCGACACCAGGCTTTCCACCGAGTCGAAGAAGGGTTCGCCGAGGCCCGCAGGCACCCGATCCACCGTGCATTCAACAATTCCGCCCACCGAATCCTGCGAGCGGATGGCATCGTCCAGCACCTTGCGCCAGATATCGGCCGCGGAGAGGGAAGTTTCCTCGCCGGGAACCGGATAGCGGTCGCCCGTACCGTGTGCCGCGGGATCCCGGGAGACCACGCCGCCCAGGCTCTCGTTTTCATCGTTGCGCAGTTTCTCGGCATCGGCGGCTTTCCCGCCTTCATCGGCCAGGAAATCCGATGCGCAACCGGTCTTAATGCTGCCGCAGCGGAAGAGGTCGGCCAGGGCCGCCTCCCGCGTAACGCCGCCAACTTCAATCAGTTCCGCATTTACGGCGCAGCCAATCATCTTCTTGGCCACCACACCGGCTGCCACCAGGGGCAGGGTAAGCCGGCCGGAGAAATGGCCGCCGCCGCGCGGGTCGTTGAAGTCCATCCACTTGACCGAAGCCGTATAATCGGCGTGGCCGGGACGGGGGATATCGTTAAAGAGTTTGTAGTCCGTAGAGCGGGTGTTCCGGTTATGGAAAATGACGGTCAACGGGGCGCCGGTCGTATATCCGTTGTACACGCCGCTGAGGATTTCGGGCTCATCGGCCTCGATGCGCGGGGTCGTGCCCTTGGCACCGCTCTTGCGGCGGAGGATATCGGCCGTGAAATCATCGACCGACAATTGCAGACCGGGCTGGACCCCGTCCAGCACCACGCCGATGGCCTCTCCGTGGGATTCCCCGAAGATGGACACCCGGAATTTCCTACCGAAACTATCCATGGCCTAGCAGAGTTTCAAGAAGACTTCAATAGCCTGATATTCAGCCATTCCCAGATGGTCGTAGAGCTTGGCGGTATTCTGCGTACGCTCTTCGGCGCGCTGCCAGAACTCACGGGTATCGTCTCCGGGGAACGGCACGATATCCTTCTGGGAGAGGTGGCGGAAAATAGCATGGCGTTTCTCCACCAGCTCGTCCGGACTCAGCGGAACGGCCATATCTACCCGGTCCAGCTCCCACTCCATCCAGGCACCTCGGTAGAGCCAGATATTGGTCTTCTCCAGCCAGGATTCGCCCGACTCTTTCAGTTGCTCGATGGCCTCCAGAGCCGCCTCGGTACACACCCGGTGGGTGCCGTGCGGGTCGGCCAGGTCACCCGCCATGTAAATCTGGTCGGGTTTGATTTCCAGCACCAGTTTCTTGATAATGTCGATATCTTCCTGCGAGCACGGGTTCTTCTTCACGCCGCCGCTCTCATAGAAGGGCAGGTTCAGGAAGTGGACGTTCGTGTCGTCATTCAGGCCGAAGGAACGGACCGCACCGCGGGCCTCGCTCCGGCGGATGGCGCCCTTGATGTCCAGCAGCGCACGCGGTTCCGGATCGCCCGGACGCTTGGTGGCGATGATCTTGCGCACCTCCTCCACCTTGTCGGCGAACCCGAGCTGGTGGGCGGCATCCATGATCTGGATCACCACATCGTCATGAACCGCCACGTTACCGGAGGTTTCGTACGCCACGTGAACATCGTGCCCCTGGTGCACCAGACGGATGAAGGTACCGCCCATGGAAATCACATCGTCGTCCGGATGGGGCGAGAAAATGAGCACCTTCTTGGGGAACGGGGTCGAGCGGACCGGACGGGTGTCGTCGTCGGTGGCGCCGGGTTTGCCGCCCGGCCAGCCGGAAATCGTATGCTGCAGGTCGTTGAAAACCTTGATATTGATGGCACTGTAGGAACCGAACTTGTCCAGCAGTTCGCCCAGGGAGTTCTCCAGATAGTCCTGGTGGGTCAGTTTCAGGATGGGCTTGTTTACCTTCTGGCACAGCCACACCACCGCCTTGCGGACGAATTTGGGCGTCCACTCGCAGGGACCTACCAGCCAGGGCGCCACCACCCGGGTGAGCATCGAGGCTGCCGTTTCGTCGGCATAGAACCGGACGTTGTCATGGTTTTGCAGCAACGAGGCCGGGATGGCGGTCGTGGCCGGACCCTCAACGATGTCGCGGACCACCGAAGCCTTCGCTTCGCCCCAGGCCATGAGGATGATCTTCTTGGCCGACATCATGGTGCCGATGCCCAGCGTGATGGCCTGTTTGGGCGTATCGGCGATATTGCCGTTGAAGTTTTCGGCCTGGCGCTTGCGGGATTCGTAGGACAGCATCACCACGCGGGTATGGCTGCGGGGCGAGGAACCGGCCTCATTGAATCCCAGCTGGCCTTTTGCGCCGATACCGATCACCAGCAGGTCGATATGGCTGGCCAGGGTATCGATGCAGGAACAGTATTCCGAAACCTGCTCCTGCGGGATGGTTCCGTCCGGGATGTGGATGTTCTCCTTGGGAACGTCTACCAGATCCAGGAAGGAATCGTGCAGCAAACGGTTGCGGCTCTGGGGAGCATCGGGCGCAGAAGGAAAATATTCATCGATCGAGAAAATCTCCACATTGTGGAAGGAAACATCGCCTTGACGGTAGCGGCGCGCGAGCTTGCGGTAAAGCGAAATCGGCGTGACACCGGTGGTGAGGCCCAGTTTGAAGGGACGCTTTTCGCCGGATGCCTGGTGGTCGCGGATGGCTTTTACGATGATGTCCGCAATCTCCACACTGGCCACCGAGGAGTCTTCCGCTATCTCGGTACGAATGGCTTCGTAATTGTGAAGAATTCCCTTGGGAATGTTCTTGTCAATGAGTCCCCCGTCTTTGGGGAGGTTGAAATGTTTCATTTTTTAGTTAAGATGTTTCAATATTTTGTGTTAAAGTCTACTATCGGACAAACTGAAGGTGTCGCCCTGGCGCATATCGCCCGTGTCCAGGCCTTTCTTGAGCCAGCGCATCCGCTGTTCGGAAGTACCGTGGGTGAACGAGTCCGGCTGCACGGTACCGGTATTTTTCTTCTGGAGATAATTGTCGCCAATCACTTCGGCGCAGCGGATGGCTTCCAGGATATCTCCGTCGTCCAGCGAACGGTAGCGGTTGTTTTCATCGTGACCCCATACGCCGGCATAGAAATCGGCCTGGAGTTCGAGCCGCACACTGATTTTATTGGATTCGCTCTTGCTGACCCGCGACATCTGCTGATGGGCTTTCCCCAGAGTACCCAGCAGGTATTGCACATGGTGGCCCACCTCGTGGGCAATCACGTAGGCATAGGCGAAATCCCCGCCCGCGCCCAGCTGGCGTTTCATGCTGGAGAAGAAGGAGAGGTCGATATAGACGCTCTGGTCGGCTGAGCAGTAGAAGGGCCCCACCGAGGCATTGGCGCTGCCGCAACCGGACGTGGTGGCATTGGTGTAGAGGACCATCGTGGGGGCCTGGTATTCCATTCCATATTGGGCAAACTGGGCCGTCCACACATCCTCCGTACTGGCCAGGATGCGTTTGGCAAAGGTGGCCAGCTCCTGTTCCTCCTGGGAGAAGGTTACCTGTTCCGTCTGCTGTCCACCGGCGGAAAGGCCGCCGTTTTGCTGGACGGCCTGGAACACGTCGCCCAGGTCTCCGCCCATCAGCAGTGTCAGCAGGCCTACAATCAGGATACCGCCAAGTCCGAGTCCGGCTTTGGTCCCGCCGGAAAGACCTCTGCGGTCATCTACATTCGTGCTTTCCCGTCTTCCGTCTAATCGCATGGCTTTTCTCTTTTTTTGCAGTCTTTATTTGTCGTTGTAAATCACTTCATAGGGGCGGAACCACGCCATAACGGTCTTTTGGAGGTCTTCCGCATGAACATTGTGGAAACCGACAACCGTATTCTCATACTCCACGCCTGGATAACCCAGGATATTGAGCCGGATCAGCGACCGGCCGATATCGGAATCGCGCACCCGGATGTAATCCACCGGCGTGCGGGCCTGTAGCAGCAAGGGCACGTTCGACTCAATATAAATCTTCTCCAGGGTAATGTTGCGCTGCACGACGTTCTGGGCTCCGGGGTAAAAACTGCGGTTCCAGTCACTATGGTCAAAATGCAGGTTGAACCCCAGGTGGCGTGGACGCTGGAGGTGGATGTTCCGGAACACGATGTTGCGCACCCCGGCTGTCAGAGTAATATCCTTGTCTTGCAACATGGTCCAGACATGTCCGTCGGCAAGTTTCCGGGTTCCGGAAGGATGGGTCGGCGGAACGGTGGACGGCATTTCGCCATGCTCATGCAATCCCGTTGAACGATAGACCCGGCCATTGTGCAGCACGGCGTCGCCCTGGTGCTGGATGGACATTCCCTCTTCCCATTCCTTGAAGGAGCCGGCGGTCATGCGGGAGAAATACCCGATAACGGCGGCATCCGGATCGGGAAGGTCCACGCAGTTTTCCACCAGGCCGTTTTCAATCCAGCCGATGCGGGGAGAATTCATCGGGAAATCCAGGCCGTTCATGGCCACGGCATCGTTGTCGGTGCGGAAATGGCTGTTTCGGATGATAAAATCGCGGCCGGCACCCAGGTGAATCGCATCGTGGATTCCTTCGATGTGCAGGCTTTCCAAGAGGATGTTTTGGAAATCACATACCTGGATACCGAAACTCGTCTCGGGATAACCGAGCACCTGGGTATTTTTGATGGTCAGTTTCCTGACCCCCAGGAAAGCCAGTTCACCACGCAGGCCCACAACCAGCGTATCTTCCAGGTTGCCGCCCATTCCGTTGCATTGAAGCAGGAGACCCTTGATGGAGATGTTCTCGTCGATGCTCCCGTCGAGGGCGCCGGCATTCATCAGCAAAGGCTGCGGGTCCTTCCCTTCCGCCGGTATCTCACGACTGATAATTACCCCTTTGGCAAAAGAGAGTTTGGTATTCGCCTTGATCAGCATCGTCCCGCATACCCTGTACATTCCCGGACGGGAGACAACTATCCGCCCGCCCTCGTCCAGACACTGCTGGAATGCCGCCTTGTTTGCCTCGGCCGAATTTTCCGGCAAAAAGCCGAATATGGCCGCGTCGCGTCCGCCTCCACAAGAAAGAGCGACAAACAACAGCGGTAAGATTCTCCAATGGCGTTTCATAACGAATCGGCTTTAAACGCCAAAGATAGTAAAAAATATTAAATATTTAAAATCCTACCGCTACGTTATTTCAGAAGAACTATTCCCTGATAAACGGCTGCAGGTACTCGGCAATCCGTTCCATCCAGGTATAACTCCCGGTTCCGGGAGAGGCTACCTGCTGGAAACAGTGCTTGCGCGTGGCCAGCGTATGCAGTTCGCTCTGGATACCCATTGCGCGCATTTTCTCCCAGGTCTTGACGGAGTTCATCGCCGCCCAGCCATCGGCATCTCCATGGATGAACAGCATGGGAGCGGTATCCAAATCGAAGCTGAATTCGGGCGCGAGCACCGCGTCGTCCTCATTGCCGCCGGCGGTGTTGGGACGCTCCAGGCCGTCCGTCAGCGCATAGGCCGGATAGATGCCGATACCCCACTGCACCTTGCAGGAAAGCTTATCGATAGCATCGATGGGATAGTAACTCTTGTGCCGCGAGGAAGTGACGCCCATAAGGGTCAGGTGTCCGCCGGCGGAGGAACCCATAATGCCGATACGGTTGGGATCCAGGCCGAACGAGGCGGCCTCGCTGCGGACGATGCGGATGGTTCGCTGGAGGTCCTGCCACGCGGTGGTGTGCTTGGCCAGCGGTTTGGCCGGACGCGGCGTGCGGTATTTCAAGGTTACGACGGCGATACCCAGGGAGTTCAGGTAACGACGGATGGGTGCCACCTCAAAGCCATCGGGATCGTTGTGGTTATAGCTGCCGCCGGAATAGATGATCTGGATGGCGTGGGTATTCAGCTGTGCAGGAATATGCCATTCGATATAGGGCTCGCACTGTTTTTCCTGGCGGTCCGGCATCTTGCCTTCGGGCCACACGGCCTCTTTGCGGTAAATGGCGCGGTCTGCATCGGAAGCATAGCGGTCCATCAGTTTCTCTTCGGGCTGCAGGGGGCCCAGGAAGCCCATCTGGGTCATGAATTCAATGGCCCGTTCGAAGCCCAGGGCCTTGTGCCCCTGGTTGGGATAGAGGTGCAGTTCGGCCGGCACGCCCATCCGGCGAAGCTGGCGGTATACCTGCGTGGAGCCGTTGGGAGTATAGGGATCCAGTCCGCCGTGGTGCATGCTGATGGGGCAGGTATGCCCATCGAACTTGAATACGGAGCTCAATTTCACATCGGAACCATAGCCCTCGCGGGTGGCGGGCGTTCCCGTTTCCCCGTCGGTGGTCACATAGGCCGGTGCATTGGCGATGGCCCAGTTGAGGTGGCAGGGAAGCTCGTCGATTTTATCGATGGGTTCGTAGGCGGGCGTTTCGGAACTGGTGGCCAGCAGCAGGGTCAGGTGACCGCCGGCCGACATACCCACCGCCCCGATTTTCTCCGGGTCATAGCCGCGTTTCTTGGCCTGGCTGCGCACCAGACGGACGGCCCGCTGACCATCCTCCCAGGCACTCTGGTAGATGGGGAGGCCCTTCGGGCGCGGGGTGCGGTATACGAAATTGACGCACTGAACGCCAACGGCGGTCAGTTGCTCGCGCCAGTATTTGATATAGTGCATGTCGCAGCAGTTCTGGTAGGATCCGCCGGAAATCAGGATCATGCAGGTGCCGTTGGGCTTGGCGGGTTTGTCGAACCACTCCAGATAGGGCATGCGATATTGGTCGGGATTGAAGCCTTCCGCCTTGGACACATCGGTCATGGCGGCAATCTGGTGTTCCTGGACATCCGGCATCTTACCGGCCGGCCAGACAGGCTGACGCTCCCAGCCAAAAACGCTCAGGGAGCAGCAAATCAACAGAAGGGAAAGGATTTTTTTCATATGGTTTTTAACAAATTAACAAGATGGGAGGGAACGGCGGATCAGGCGGCGCGGAATGCGGGTAAAGACAATGTCGTATCCATTATCGGTGCTTTGGGATCCATCTTCATAGAGGATGCCCACGTCGCCGTTTTTCAGCAGGACCATGGTGGAATAAGCCGCCGATCCCGGTTGAACGGTGAGGATATCCGTCCAGGTTTGGCCGTTGTCACGGCTTGCGGCCAAGGTCAGGCCGGCGCGTTTCTTTTCCTCTTTGATATAAGAGAAGAGGAGCGTCCCGTCCGGAAGAGCCAGGACATCCGCGTTGCACGGATTCACCGCAAAGTTCTCAGTAAGAGCCGGTTCCGCCCAGTGCCAGATACCGTCCTTCCCCTTTGTGGCCGTGTTGATGGAACGCGGGCCATAGACCCAGCGGCGCCCGGTCATGAACAGGCGTCCATCCGACAGGAAGGCCAGTTTGGCCTCGTCCGTAAAGGTGGTCACCGGCTCGCGCTGAAGCGTCCAGGTCTCCCCCTCATCCTGTGAATAGAACAGATGCGAGTCGATGGGCCAGGGAACCGGCATCGGGTCTGGATAATCGCGGTCCAGGACGCAGGCAAGCAGGAGAATGTCTCCGTCCGGATCCACAACGCCCTTCCCGGAGGTGACAAATGCGCTGTGAAGGTCTTCCGGAAACGGGATGATGCGGGGCTTCGTCCAGGTGATGCCGCCATCCTCGCTGGTGCAGATTGCGGTCTGCTTCAACCCGCGACGGAAACCGGCGCGGCCATTCCCGCAGGCCATCAGACAGAGCATTTTCCCACTGGGAGCAAGGGTCAGGGAGGCGTCGCCATAGCCGAAACCCAGATATCGGGACGTATCGCCGCGGGCGATAAAAGTTTGGGGACTCCAGGTCCGGCCGCCGTCGGTACTGCGACGGGTGCCGATATCGATACTGGTGCTGCGATAGCCCAAATCGGCCAGAGACTCATACCGGCGGTCCACAACCGCCACGATATTGCCGTCTTTGTCCAGCGCCATTGCGGGGATGCGGTAGAAATGGCAGGAATCACTTCCTTCGGCAAAAACTACCGTACTTTCCATCCGGGGCTCCGTGCAGCCCGGCAGGAGAGCACCCAAGACCATCATCGTTATAATTCCCCATCTAAACATAGGACAAATATAAGAAGAATGTTTCAAACACCGAAATAATCGTTTTAAATTGTAGGGACTGAAAAATTATTCATTTTTACAATTTATTATTTCAAATTTATTCATTACATTTGCGCCGGTTATAATTATAATAGTGTTTTTATGACGAACTTCAAAGGGGTATTCCTGAAACTCCTGGCGACGGTCCTAGTTGTTACGGCTTTTCTGCCTTCTTCATGGGCGCAGAACACCCGCCAGGTAAAGGGAACCATTTATGACGAGACAGGCGAACCCTTCCCGGGCGTCGTTGTCTTGAATCGCAAGCTCAAGCTGGTTGCCACGACCGATGCGGATGGCAAGTTCCTGTTGGAGAGAGTTCCGGTAAACGCCGTGCTCACCGTAGAAATGATGAGCTACAAACCGCAGGAAATCCATGTCGCCGACGTGAAAAAAGAGGTCAAGATTTATCTGGAACCCGATTCCCAGGTCCTGGAAGAATCTGTGGTAACGGGTATCTTCACCCGCCGGAAAGACAGTTTCACCGGCTCGGTCCAATCCATGACCAGCGACGATATCAAACGGGTATCCAACTCCAATGTGGTGGAATCGCTCAAAAACCTGGATCCTTCCCTGATGATCCTGGACAACCTGGAAGCCGGTTCCAACCCCAACGCCATGGCTTCCATGCAGATCCGTGGCGCCTCCACGCTGGCAGCGGAGACGTCCGGTCTCAAGAGCAACTTCCTCGCCAAGGCCAACCAGCCGCTGTTCATCCTCGACGGCTTCGAGACCACGCTGGAAAAGGTGACCGATATGGATATGAACCTCATCCAGAGCATCACCATCCTGAAGGATGCTTCCGCCAAGGCCATCTACGGATCGAAGGGTGCCAACGGTGTGATTGTGATTGAAACCAAGTCCCTTACCAACGACAAGACCCGCGTCACCTACAACGGCAGCCTCACCATCGAGGCCCCGGACCTCACGAGTTACAACCTGTGCAACTCCCTGGAAAAACTGGATGTGGAGCAGCGCGAAGGCTACTATAACAGCAGCGATTCGTTTGAGACCATCGCCCGGCAGACGCTCTACAACGAGCGGCTCAAGAAGGCCATGGAGGGCCAGGATACCTATTGGCTTTCCAAGCCCCTGCGTCTTGGATTCGGCCAGAAGCATTCCGTCAGCATCGAGCTGGGCTCCAAAGAGTTGAAGGCCCTTGCCACCTTCTCATACAACGACACCCAGGGAGCCATGAAAGGCTCCTTCCGCGAGGTTATCTCCGGCAATGTCAACTTATCCTACCGCCGGGGCGGATGGACTTTCCGGAACATCATGAGCATTTCCTCCATGAACAGTTCCGAATCGCCCTGGGGCAACTTCAGCGACTATGCGGCCCTCAATCCCTACCTGACGCCGTATGACGAGGAAGGCAAACTCAAAAAAGTGCTGCAGAGCAAGGACTATACCTACAAAGGCATTACGACCCACTTCGGCCTGGTAACCAACCCGATGTACAACGCGACCATCGGTACCACCGACACCAGCGAGTACCTGGCCATTTCCGACAACTTCTACGCCGAGTACCAGTTCCTCAAATACCTGCGCATGGTGGCCCGTTTCGGCATCGATTCCCAGCGGACCCGCACGGACGAGTTCAAGCCGGGACAGCATACGGACTTCTACGACACCAACGAAATCCTCCGCCGGGGTAGCTACGAGCAGTCCAACGGCAACTATACCACCTATTCCGGCGATGTATCGGCACAGCTCAACCATAACCTTGCGGGCAAGCACGACCTCTTTGCCACGGTGGACTGGAGCATTTCCCAGACCAACTACGAAGAGATTGTCAACTACACGGAAGGCTTCCCCAACAGCAACATGAAGAGCATTACCTTTGCGCGCCAATACGCCAAGGACCGGATTCCGACGGGAAGCGACGGCCTGAACCGCAACCTCGGCGCCCTGGCTACCGCCGGTTATAGTTACGACAACCGCTACATGGCGGACGCCACCATCAAAGGCAGCGCCTCTTCCGTATTCGGAACCAAGAACCACTGGGGCATCTTCTGGAGCGCCGGTCTGGCCTGGAACCTCCACAACGAGCAGTGGATGAAAGACAACGTTTCCTGGATCAACCAGTTGAAACTTCGGGCCAGCATGGGTTCGTCCGGTAACCAGAACTATACGAGCAACGTGGCCCTGCCGGTCTATACCTATTATTCTTCCGCGTATTATAACGGCTTCACCGGGGCGGCCCTGAACAACATGGCCAACCCCGAACTGGGCTGGGAAGAGAAGATGGATTACAATGTGGGTATCGACTTCCGCACCAAGTCCCTGAACGTGGTCCTGGATGCCTATATCGCCGATACGCAGAACCTGGTCTTCTCCAGGACCATCCTCCCCTCCACCGGCTTTTCCTACACCAACGACAACCTGGGCAAGGTCCGGAACAAAGGTCTGGAGGCCAGTATAAGCTGGACCTTCTACCGGAAGGGTTCCTCCTACATCAGCCTGTTCGGCCGCACCGCCATCAACGACAACCGGGTGCTCGAAATCTCCGATGTGCTCAAGGCCTACAACGAGCAGCAGCAACAGCATGCGAAGGAAGCCGGGATGGCCGATCCGGTAATCCAATACTACGACGGCATGCCCCTGCATTCCATCTGGGCGGTCCGCTCCCTGGGAATCAGTTCCGACCAGGGCAACGAAGTCTTCCTGAACAGGAACGACAACATTACCACCACCTGGAATCCGGCCGATCTGGTCAACTGCGGCTCCTCCGACCCGCTGTTCAATGGCAATTTCGGTATCAACGGCGAGGTGAAAGGGTTCGGTTTCAGCCTTACGGCCACCTTCTACGGCGGTGGATACCTCTATAACAGTACGCTCCTGAACAAGGTTGAAAACACCACCCTGGAAAACAACGTGGACAGGCGGGTGTTCAGCGGACGCTGGGCCAAGGCCGGCGACATTGCCCCGTTCAAAGCCCAGAAAGGTTCCGGTACCGTAACGAAGGCCACCAGCCGTTTCGTCCAACGGAACAATGTGCTGAGCCTCTCTTCCGCCACGGTGTACTACGAGTTCCCGCTGCGCGTCATCCGCGCCCTCAAACTCAGCCGGCTCAGGTTGAGTCTCTATACGAACGATATCTATACGTTCTCTTCCATCGAAATTGAAAGGGGTACCTCCTACCCGTACGCCAGAAAGTTCTCCTTTAGTGTTAATGCCTCATTCTGATAGTGTTATGATTAAGACGATAAAGAAACTGGCGTTATTGTTCATCGCCCTGACAGGCCTCCTGTCGTGCAACAAATGGCTGGAAGCCACTTCCTCCACGCAGGTATCCGATGCTACCCTCTTCTCTTCCCGGAGCGGTTTCCAGGATGCCCTCTGCGGCGTTTACATCAGCATGGGTGAAGAAGCGGAATACGGCGCCATGTGGAGCTGGTATGTAAATGAACTGGCCTATGGGCCCTATGCCCAGCAGTTCAGCCCCCTGTTCACCGCCATTCAGAATCACGAATGGGACGACAATAATGTAAATTCGCTGATCTCCCAGATGTGGAAGGCCGGCTACTATTCGATAGCCAATATCAACAAAGTGCTGTATGAATTGGATGCCAAGCCGGATGTCGTGTCCGACCGGATCGAGTGGAACCTGATGAAAGGTGAACTGCTGGCCCTCCGGGCGTATATCCATTTCGACCTGATGCGGATGTTCGGCCTGGTCCAGCTGTCGGACGCAGATTACGAAAAATACACCGTACCGTACGTTACCGCCTACGACAAGGAACCCACCCCCCAAAGGACCTATCGGGAAACCCTGGCCCTGCTGGAGGATGACCTGAATACCGCCGTCTCGCTGCTCGAAGACGACCCGATCCGGGGAAAGGCTTCCGAAGCGTGGTTGATCAATGCCAATGCAGACGGCTTCTGGAATGCCCGGGACAAGCGGATGAACTACTTTGCCGCCAAGGCGCTCAAGGCAAGGGTGCTCCTGTTCCGTTACGAGCTGGATGCCGCCGCAGCCTTGGCACAGGAAGTGATTACCGAGGCCACGGCCGCCGGAGCCTGCCAATGGGTAGATGCCGACGCCATGACCAAAGCCACCTCGAACGATGTCATAGACTGGACCTTCTCTTCCGAGCAGCTTTTCTCCCTGGAAGTGACCGGTCTGCAGTCTTTGACGGATGCATATATCTTCAATACGCTCGGATCCGGATCCTCCTCGATCCTGATAGACAAGGCGGTAGCGGACCTGTCGCTGTTCAATACGGCCACCATCCCCGCTTCCGAGGACATCCGGGGACCCGCCCTGATGCTGAAATTCTACGGGAACCAGTATCGTCCCTACAAGTATTACAACAACTCCTCCTATTACGCAGGCTATCGGAACCGGATACCGATGATCAAACTATCCGAAATGTATCTGATTCTTGCCGAAGTAGCCGCAGAGAAAAAGGATCAGGACAAACTGTTCCAGGCCCTGATCGACGTCAGAAGCCACAGGGGCATTCAGGATCCGTCCCCCATCAACTGCGATCCCAATTTTATCAGTCCCAATTATTGGTTCTCGGGGCTGCTGATGGAAATTGTCCGGGAATTCAACGGGGAGAACGTGGGTTATTTTGCAGCCAGGCGCATTTCGCCAAAGGCTCACGCCTGGATCAACATCGACATGAATTGGGTAAATAGGATCATTTCGCTTACTCCCTATTGCTATCCTACGGATGAATTATCTTACGGAAGACACCAAGATTTATGAGACGCATATTACTTTTGACAGTTGCAGTGCTGATCGCCTGCCTGTCCTGCAATAAAAGCGAGATCCAGACTTTCCGGGTGGAAGACTGCTCGGTTTCGTTCAACGGAATAGAGAATTCCTTCTCCCTGAGAGGCTGGGTAGGAGAATACAAGGATCTCCACATCCCGGTGCGGATGCTGGGCATCCCCGTCGACTACGACCGGGAGATTACGCTGGACATCAAAGATTCCATCTCCACGGCGGCCGACTATCAGGTCCTTTCTTCCGTAGTCAAAGCCGGCGAGATGAAAGCCGATATCGTGGTGAGAGCCAAGACATTGGAGGATAATGTAGAGCAGAAGGTAATCGTGATGACGATCGTCCCCAATGATTATTTCCGTACCGGGGTTCCCGCTCTGCAGAAAGCCATCGTGAAATGGACCAATTCCTACGCCCGGCCCGTTCCGGACGTGTGGAAAAACTGGTATCTCTACATCAGCACGGGATATAGCAAGAACCTGCACAAAATCCTGGTGGCGGAATACGGTGACGAGATTGATTTCTGCGTGAGGCGGATATCGGAAGTAACGCCTGAAAACGGGTTGATTTACAAAGACCCCACCTGGTGGAGCGCCCTCAACAAAAGGGTGCGGGAAATTGTCCGCGACCACGACCTGACACATCCCGACGATCCTTACATGCACAGTGAGGATTATGAGGACTATCCCAATTCTTCAACGCCCGTAGGCCAGGGTAAAAAGCCCGAAGTGATTCCTACCATTTACTCAACCCTCGTGTCCTTATGATCAAACGACTTGCCCTCCTGTTTATTCCCTTCACGCTGTTGTTCTCCTGCTATCAGGACCTGAGTACGACAGCCGACAAGGTGCTCCCTGACATCCAGATCACCGGTGTGCCGGACACGCTGGAGACGTTCTATGGGGAGGATATTGCCTTGCGCGCAGTCGCGACGCTGGGCGGAGAACCGTATGACGGTTTTACCTATGAATGGGCCATTGACCTCAAACCGGAGAAAAACGACGACCGGATCAGCCTTTCTGAAACGCCCGATGTCTCCTACCGGGTGGCCAACCAGCCCAGCGAGATGCCTTACTGCTTGTCGTTTACGGTCACCGACACCGAAACCGGCCTTTCCAAATCGACCTTCTGCCACGTTTACGTGCGCTCTTCCCTCGGAGAAGGCATCCTGGTGGCCCATACGCGGGATGACGGACAGACCACGGATTTCGACCTGATGGCCTGCAAATACGTGACCCACGGCTATACCAGCGATGTTCCCCGCTATACACGGGACCTGTTCCAACTGGCAAACAACGAGCCCATCAACGGGAGGGTCAATACCGTGCTTCCGGTGGTCCGGTCCGATGGTGCCGTCTATAACGAAACCCTCATTCTGGTGGGAACCAACGAGCACCTGCTCGCCCTGGATCCCCTGACCTTCAAGGTCGCCAAACAGGACGCCGCCCTGTTCAACGACTTCAAAGAGTCCACCTTCGAGGTGCATAACCTGATCAATTACGGCCAGGTCATGACGGCCGCCCAGATTAACGGAAAACTGTGGCTGAATATCTGCCACACCAACAACATCTTCAATATCGCCGGTTACAGCGGTATTCCTGCGGATGTCTTTACGCCGACCAACGTCGGCTACGCGTATGCGGTTCAGCAGAGCGATGTCGCCTTCTTCCATGAGCAGCAGGGCAAGTTCTACTATATGCACGCGCAGTTCTCCGGTTATAGCAGTTTTGCCCTGGTAACGGACCAGATTGGAGCCGACCTGTCCGGTGGCAAATCCCTCTGGGCCGGCGCCGGCAAGGAAGGACGCTGTGCCTTCCTGGTCCAGGCAGCCGATGGCAAACACCATATCGTGTACCTCCACCCCAGCGACAACGAGATGATCCATTATTCGCTGGATGCGAACCAGTGGCTCACCGATGCCCAGTACTTTGCCTTCTGCGACAACGCCGACATCCTGTTCATGGCATCGGGCAGCAAGATTGCATCGGTTACCGTGATTGGCGGCAGCCCCGTTTACCGGGAAATCAACTGGTCTCCGGACAGCAAGAACGAGGTCATTACGGGAATCAAGTTCTATACCCAGGGGTGGTACGGAACCCACGGTTTCGACTACAACTCCTATTCGTTCCCGCTCGCAACCAACCGCATGCAGGTTGTGATCATAACCCACAACGAGAAAACGGGCGAAGGCAAAATTTACCTCAGGCCGTTCAATGTCAGTACCGGCCTCTTTACCTATAAAGATAATGGCGTGTATGGCGGATTCGGAAGAATCACCGCAATCACAACAACGTTCAAATAAGATATGCAGCTGAAAAAAATACTCTTACTCGCGGTATTACCGGTTCTACTCTGCCCGCTTCGACTCGGAGCGGAAAACCAACCCGGCATCAAGGCCTCCCTGGAAAAAGGAAAGGTTCTCCTCGATATTCCCGATTCGCTCCTGGGCCGGACCTGGGCCATGGCCTCCACCGTCAGGGCCATCAGCGACGTCAAGATCGGAAACGTTGGCCTGAAAGATGTCAACGGTCTGAAATTCTATACGTTCGAGAAAGTGGACAGCACCCTCCGGCTCAAGGAGGTATCGTTCGATTTCTCCTCTTCCGAAGGGAACATCCTGAACGCCTTGTCGGACTGCCACACCGGCGCCACCGTAGAGAAATTCAAGATCAAGTCTTCCAGCACCCCCAAGCGATCTGTCGTGGATGCCACCGATTTCTTCCTCTCGGACCGGAAGGAACTGGACCCCACCGAACGCAACCCGATGTCCGGCCAGACCGTCAAGAAGAGCTACAAGAAGGACCTGTCCTATATCTGCGGGGCCAAATGCTTCGAAGATAATTTCTCCGTAGCGGTAAGCCGCACCTACACGTATGAAGTCAAGAAGAAGGTCGTTCCGCTGACCATCGAGTCGGTCGCTTCCTTCCTGCTACTGCCGGAAGAAATCTATCATCCGCGGATCGCCGACCCCCGGATCAATTTCTTCTTTACCCGGCGGACGATGGTCGAGGACCTCAACTCCACAAGCAAGGACATCTGGTTCGTGAACCGCTGGCGCCTGGAGCCGTCCGATACGGCGGCCTACCGCAGAGGAGAGACGGTGGAACCCGTCAAACCCATTACATTCTGGATAGACAGCAACTTCCCCGAGTGGTGGAAGCCCTACATTACCCAGGCCGTCCTGCAGTGGAACGAGGTGTTTGAGCGAGTGGGCTTCAAGGATGCCGTCCGGGCCCTTCCTTTCCCGGAAGACGACCCCGATTTCGATCCCGAAAACATCCGCTACAACTGCATCCGCTACGCTCCGGTATCGGTCCAGAACGCCATGGGTCCTTCGTGGACCGACCCCCGCAGCGGAGAGATCATCAACGCCTCCGTGTGGGTGTACCACGATGTGATCAAACTCCTGAGCGTGTGGATGTTCGTCCAGACCGCCCAGGCCGACCCCGAGGTCCGCTGCACCGACATCCCCCGGGAGATTCTCGGAGACGCCCTGACCTATGTCATCCGCCACGAGGTGGGACATACCCTCGGCCTGATGCACAACATGAGCGCATCTACCTGCTTCTCGGTCGAGCAGCTGCGCGACCCGGCTTTCAGCCAGCAGCACGGCACCACCACCTCCATCATGGACTATGCCCGTTTCAACTACGTGGCCGCTCCGGGCGACAAGGAGCGCGGTGTCCGGCTCACCCCGCCCAAATTCGGAGAGAACGACTACTGGGCCATCCGCTGGGGCTATACGCCCGTGTTCGATGCCGCCAGTTTTGAAGAGGAAACCCGCATCACGACCCGCTGGATTACGGATTCGGTGGCTTTCTCGCCGGTTTACCGCTATGGCAAGCAGCAGATGGGCCTGTTCTTCGACCCGCGCTGCCAGGTCGAAGACCTCAGCAACGACGTTTTCGCCGCCTCCGAAGCGGGTGTCCAGAACCTCAAGTATATCCTGTCCCACTTCCTGGACTGGATCCCCGATGAGACGGACCCCGATATGAAATACCGGACGGAACTCTACCTGGGCATCGTGAACCAGTATCTCCGTTACGCCGGCCACCTGATGCACAACATCGAAGGCCTGTACCGCAACGAGACCCTCCCCGGAGACGGACAGAAACGCTTTGAAAACGTGCCCCGGGATATCCAGGTGCGCGCTTTGGACCAGGTTTTCAAGATGTATGAGGACCTGGACTGGCTGGAAGACAAGGCCGTGACCGGCCGTCTTCCCATTGTCGGCTCGCCGGTGGATGCCGTCCGCAAGAGCATCGCGGAGAACCTGATGAGCAAGGTTTTCGCCGCCGGCATGATCGACGGCATCGATACGGAGCAGTTGACGGGCAAGGACCTGATAGACATGCTCTATGAGAAGGTCTGGCAACCCACCGCCAAAGGCCGCTCGCTTACCGACGCCGACCGCCTTTTCCAGCGCATCTATGTGGAATCCCTGATGAACACGGTCGGTTTCAAGAACCCGACGATCAAGGAAAAGACGAAGGAGCTCCACGATCCGGACCATTGCTGCGACCTGCTGAACCCGGATTCCCCGATGGGCAGCATCTGCTACGACGAAATTTCCGGTTTCGAGTGGGAGCCGCGGAATTTCGGCGGGGGCCATATGAGCCAGTCCACCGTATATGCAGAACTGATGCGGGTGCGCAAGCTCATCGACCGCAAGACCGGGAAGGGCGAAGACAAGGGGCACTATGCGCTCCTGAGAAGTATCATTGATTACGGCGCAAGATAATGAAAAAACTGTTTCTCATCCTGATTGCGCTGTCGTTTGCCCTTGCCTCGCAAGGTGCAGACACGTACGAGTCTTTTGTATCCAAAAAAGGAATCAACCGTGCGGGAACCTGCATGCGCATCTATAAGGACGGGGACAAACTCTGGATGGAGTTCCCCGATTCCCTGATGGGCCGGCGGGTCATCCTGTCCTCGTTTATGCGGAAATCGTCGGGCTGGACCACCTGCGGGACGGATATCTCCGCCCGGGAGGTTTTCACCCTGTCGCAGACCGATTCCCTGCTGCTGCTGACATCGCCCGTGGCGACGCCCGAATCCACCATCGCCCCCGTGCGCTATGCGTTCCCCATCAAATACCGCAATGCGGATTCCACCGCCGTCGTGGTGGAGGTAAGCAAACTCTTCAGCCCGTCCAACAAGGACGCCTTCAACCCGGCACGCGTGCAGGTGGACGGCAACGCGATGGTGTACAAGGCGACGCCCAAGACGGAGTTTACCCACTTCAAAGAACTGATTGCGTACCCGTCCAGCACCGGCGTGCTGCAGGGAGTGACTTTCAAGGTCTCGCCCGCGTACGATCTGGGCGGAGGCATGCTACAGGTGATCGAGGAAGAAATCCTGTCGGTCGATGGCGATGTGGCCACCCTGCTCACCCTGGTGCCGGAAACCTCCGTAAAGGTACGGGTTGCCGACCCCCGGATTGGCACCGTCAACTCATCCCGCAACGTCATTTCGAGCAACAGGGGGATAAAGAAGGAAGAAATCGTCTCCCGTTGGGATATTTCCGGCGGCAAGAAGATCGTGGTGTATGTGGACACCCTGTTCTCCGCCGCCCAGCGGGAAGCCGTGAGCCGGGGTATCCTGGCCTGGAACAAGCCCTTCCAGGCTGCCGGACTGGGGGATGTGATTGAAGTGCGCCCCTACGAGCGCGACCTCTGCGCCGAGAATCCCCTGGTGAGCAAGGTGATGGCGGACGTCCACAGTTCGTCGGGAAGCCTTGCCGTCTCCACCATTTCCGATCCGGCCACCGGCCTGATATCGGCCTGCAGCATCACGGTGCCCGCCGGGCTTCGGTCCTATGCCCGGATGGACGGCCTGTTCGGCATTTCCGATGTGGACCCCCGCTGGCACGAGTATGAAATCCCTGAAGATGCCTTCTGCGAGGTTATCACGGCCAAGGTGATGCAGGCCTTCGCGCGTGTGCTGGGCCTGGGCGCCAATGCGGTCGGCTCATACGCCTATTCGCCCGAGCAGCTGCGGGATCCGGCCTTTACCCGGGAGCATGGATTCACCGCGTCCGTAACAGACGACGTACTGTTCAATTCGATGGCCCGCCCCGGCGACCGGGAACGAGGTGTGGTGACGGTGGTGAATCAGCCCGGAGCCTACGATTACCTGGCCATCGAGTGGATTTATTCCCGTCCCGACGCGGCTTCGGACAAGGCCTTGGCCGACTCCCTGATACGTTCGAAAGCGGGGAATCCTGCTTTCTTCTTCCTTCCGTACACCAACGATTCTCCGGACCCCCGTTGCTACCGTGGCGACCTGGGCAACGACCCGTTCGAGGAGTATGCCAATGCCGTCAGGAGGCTGCATTACATTGCCGCCAACGCACCTGAGTGGTACGAAAGGACAGTCCCGCAGAACACTAGCTTCAGAGCCTGTCTGCTGGAGCAGATTCTGCTCCATCATTGCACTGAGCACAGGAAACTTGCGCGCCTGGTCGGAGGTCTGTATGTCCAGGATATATCTTCCGGCAGCAAATACGTAGCCGTAGGCAAAGACGATCAGAAGAAGGCGCTTGCAACAGCCATTAACGGGCTGAACAAAACGGACTATATGGATTCCAACAAGGAGCTTCAAGCGTTCAGCGGAGCCTACAGTGAATTTGCAACGATTATGCGCATCAATGCTGTCAACAAGAACTCGCTGAATTCGAGGCTCAAATGGTGTGCGGCCGCTACGAAACTGGGCATCACGGATTATCCGATTGCGGATCTGCTGTCCGACATTACGGATGAGGTTACGGGCAACATGCGTAAGGGCTACCTGCCGGAAGGAGAGGAATTCCTGGTGGGCGTCTGGATGGCGATGGGATTGATGAGGAGCCTTCCGGTCTATGAACAGAACTACAAAGAATACAACCATAAGACCGTGCAGCTCTATGCTCCCCTCCCCTTGTCGGAACGGATCTACGGAACCGTCCTGGAGAACGCCTGCATCGTTGAGCTGGACCGGTTGGAAGGCATCCTGAAGAAAAGCCTGCGGGCGGCGCAGGGCGAATACGACAAGAACCGGATCCGCTACCTGCTGTCGCAACTGGAAGGAATGAAAGGAACAAAAACACCATAATATTATTTACTTATGAAAAAGTATGTATTACTGGCAGTCGCAGCCCTGGTAGGGCTTGCTGCAGTCTCCTGCAAATCGGAGGAGAAGGAAGCCGAAGATGCCCTGAACATCCTCGGTACCACCATCAATGTTGGAAAAGATGCCGCCTCGCCGGTCATCTCTTTCAAGGCTAACAAGGCCTGGACGGCCACCAGCGATTCCCCGTGGATCGTTCCCGCCCAGACTTCCGGAGAAGCGGGTTCCGTCAATCTGACCCTCGCTGTCGCAGAAAACACCACCTGGGAGCAACGGAGCGGAAAGGTTACCGTGGCCGTGGGTATGGTGAAAACCGATTTCACCGTGATCCAGGGAACGGAATCCGTCCTGGAAACCGGAGTCGTCATCGAAGTCTCGCCTGAAGCCCAGGACATTGAGATCCCGGTTAAATCCAATCTGCAGTACACGGTTACGCCCGATGCTGCCAGCACCTGGATCAAAGTCGTTTCCATCAAGTCCGCACCGACCGAGAAAATGGTGACGGTTCATGTGGATGCCAATACCGAGCTCGCCCCGCGTGAAGGAACCTTCTTCCTTACCGCTCCCGGCTATTCCCAGCAGTATGTCGTATTCCAGAATGCTGCCTGGACGCCGGCCGTCCTCGGCAACGCCGTTTACATTGGCAACAGCCAGGACATTTACGACAACGAGACCTGGAGCATCAACCTGCACCAGCAGTACATCGTCAATCTGGCCACCGCTGACGGTGACGAGATTACCCTCGCCCTCAACAAGAAAGGCAAACTGGAAGGCGATGTGTTCAAGTTCTTCCCCGTGGACAAGATTCCTGCCGCTACCTATGAAATTGACGCTACCGGCAAGAAAGACGACAATACGTTCTCCATCAAGTCCTCTACCGGCAAAGAGAAATATTACACCCATATCGTAACCGACAAGCGCGAAGTCCTCGTTTACGACGGAACCGTCACGGTTACAGAAGAGAATGGCGCTTATACGATTACGGCCATCCTGATCGATGCCGCCGGAGAGCAGCACAGCTATTCCTATGCCGGCACACTCGAAATGACCACCGACTTCTGCGGCGGTGGCGGAAAGGTCAACTGGAAGAACACGTTTGATACCTACTTCACCACAAAGGCGAACGGCTGGTACGTCTATTTCTATCTGCCGCGCATGAATCCCGAGGTCAAGACGGAAGTTGCCCAAGCTTCCTTCTCCTTCTATTCCGCTGCCGGTGAGGTAGACCTCAACGACCTCCCTGCCGGAACCTATACCTTCGGCACCGCAGAAACCGATCCGGACCTGAAATATAAGAATGGTATCGTCAAGGCCGATGCCGGTCTCCTTTCCAATGTATCCATCAAGCTGTACAAGGAGGATGGTTCCCTCAAGGATACCGAAGTTACGGCGGAATCCACCGTTCTGACCATTACCAAGAATGAAGACGGAACCAAGAACTTCAAGTATTCTGCAACCGTGAAGCCTACTGATGAGGACCCCGTGCAGGTGAACATCGACATCGATGTCCCGCTTGACAAGGCTACGGATGAGCAAACACACCCGTACGATGACAAGGATGATGAATTCAAGACCCTGGAGGGCGCTGCCGGAACCCAGTATGTAGGCTATTGGTACAGCAAGTTTATCGGAGCCACTGGTGCTAAAACAGCCCCCGAGGACCGCACAGAAGCCATTGCCGGTACCGATTGCAACATCTTCAGCTTTGGTTCCAACTCCTATTTCAACAACTGCTGGTCCATGATGATTGCGGTCATTGCCGATGCGAACTGGACCTTCGAGAAGAACTTTGCGAACCGCTTCTGCAGCACGCCTATCCAGGACGGTACTTATACCTTTGGAACCACAGCCCAGATCGGTGCGCTGATTCCGCTGATGAACGGTGCCACTTCCAGATGCTACGTTAACAACACCTATACCGGTACCATGTATTATCCGGTTTCGGGATCGGTCACCCTCAACAACGGAACCATTACCGTGGATCTGACCTGCAAGGCCACCGAGGCCGGCCTCGAGGGCCGTCCGAAGAGCCCGGCAACCGTCCACTTTACCGGCGGAACCGAATTCACTTGCTATTATCTGCAGGATTGGAGCGCGGTTAATCGCGTGAAGAATATTTCCATCAATTCTCCTGTTCCGATTGACTAATCTGCGGCGCTTCAGCGCAACGCAATTGTAAAAGCGAGGATGGCCAAGGACGAAAGACGCCTGGCCATCCTCTTTTCTTTCTAAAATAATCGTATCTTTGTATCCATGAGCCGTTCCAAAGAAATTATCCGTACCAGCGTCATCGGCATCGTCGCCAATGTGCTGCTGGCCTCTTTCAAGGCCCTGGTGGGCCTGCTCGCCCATTCCGTGGCCGTGGTCCTGGATGCCGTCAACAACCTCAGCGATGCGCTCTCCAGCGTCATCACCATTATCGGTACCAAAATTTCGCTACGCCCGGCAGACAACAAACATCCCTTCGGGTACGGCCGCGTGGAGTACTTCAGCGCCATTATCATCGCCGTCATCGTCCTGACGACCGGTATCACTTCGCTGGTAGAGTCCATCAAGAAGATCATCCATCCTACGGAACCGGACTACACCACCGTGACGCTCATCGTGATCATCGTGGCCATCCTGACCAAACTGGCCCTGGGCTGGTACGTCCGGAACAAAGGCCGGCAGCTGGACAGCGACGCCCTTGTCGCCTCCGGCTCCGACGCCCTCTTTGACGCCGTCATCACCCTGGCCACCCTCGTTTCTGCCGGCATCATGCTTCTCTGGAATGTCTCGCTGGACGGCTATCTGGGTGCGCTCATTTCCGTAGTCATCATCAAGGCCGGCGTGGAGATGCTTTCCTCCCCCATCAACCAGTTGCTGGGGTCGCAGGCTCCGCCGGACCTGATCCACCAGATCAAAACGGATATCGGCGGGATGGAACCGGTACAGGGTGTTTTCGACATCATCCTGCACGGATACGGTCCCAACCTGTCCATCGGTTCGCTGCATATCGGCGTTCCCGATACGATGACCGCCCACGAGATTCACGGCCTGACCCGCCGGATTTCAGACCGGATGTTTGCCCAATATGGCATTGTCATGACAGTGGGCGTCTATTCCATCGCCACCGGAGACAACAAATGCGTGGAACTTCAACGCGATGTCATCCAGACCCTATCCCGGCAGGAGCATGTCCTGCAGGTACATGCTTTCTATTATGACAAAGACAAAAACAGCATTTCCGTCGATGTGGTGCCGGACCGGACCGTGACGGACGACGAGGCCTTCATCCGCCGGCTGCAGAAGCAACTGGAAGCGGCGGCGCCGGGTATGAGCATCGGTATTGTCATCGACCACAACTACAGCGACTGACGCCTGGCCGGATTGGCAATCTGGCAAGATAGATACCCGCACGGGGACGGCCGTCGGGGAAGGTGAGTTCATGGGAGGAGTAGTACACGACCACCAGCTCGTCTCCGTCTATCACAAACCCGGGATAGCTGTTGTCGCCGCCCGACGGCAGGCTCTTCCAGCATTCGAAATCTCCCCGGGTATTCCCGCGCCATAAGCAGGTTTTGGTTTCTCCGTTTTCACCATAGGCACGCCCGCCGATGATGAGGGAAGCGTCGGGCAGCACCGCCATTTCCGGGCCGCCAAGCTGGAAGCTCAGAGGGGTCAGCTGCCAGTCGGTGTAAGGAGGCTCGCTCACGCCGATATAGGCCTTTTTATCCTCTTTCTCGCGGCGGATCAGCAGCACCATCTTCCCGTCCGGGAGGAAACGTACCGTGGTCTCGTTGGGAAATCCGTCCAACGCGATATCGGTCACCTTCTCGAAGTGCACGCCGTCGGTGGTTTTGAGCAGCTCCAGGCGATTGTCGTCCGGGCTGAGGTAGTTGACGGTGTAGCCGATACCCCCGTACCAGGTCATCCGCCAGAACCAGTCGGAGCTGCCGGACTGGGGATAGTCTACGGGCTGCGGTTCGCTGAAGGTACGGCCGTCCGAGCTGAAAGACACCTGCGGAATGCGTTTCATCAGCTTCTTTCCTTCATACACCGATCCGCCCTGGATAACCATCAGGCGGCCGTCGGAGGTGATGGAGAGCTTCGGGTCGCGCAGGTCGAACCCTTCCTTTTCCAGCAGGGCTACGCTCTTCCAGGTCCGGCCGTCGGTTGAACGGAGAATCCGGGTTTTTCCGGCGGCAATGCCGTTCTCATCGAAAATATGGCTCACACCTTCGCGGAAACTTACATACCACGCATCCTGATAGCGGATAATGGACGGGAAGGCGCTGTAACCCCTATCCCAGATCCGCTCCACCCGGACTTCCTCCTTCGTGGAGGGGCAGTTTTGGGTGTGGGCCTTATCGAATCCGGCCAGGAGGGCTGCGGCGATGGTTACGAGAACGAGTTGGATGGCTTTCTGCATATAGGCGGTTATTTTGTTTTTCAAAGATAAGAACAAAATCTTATATTTGCATAGAAGCATGAAAATGAAAGTTTTACATAATCTTTGTTTATTGCCGCTCCTGCTGGTATTTTCCTGCGGACAGCAACAGGAAGCCGTCATTCCCTTCGAGCACGCGCTTCCGGCCCAGAATATCAACGGGCGCCAAAATGGAACCTATAATAACATTGAGCTGGCCATTCCCGGCGTGCTGACCACGCTGGATACCGACCTGGGTATGATGATGAAATGGCTCCGGGACAATGTCCAAAGCGGCAGGCATACCGTTTTTGTGGAAGGGGAAGCCATCCCCACCTATAAGAATTGGATACGGGACCACGTTCATACGATGAAGGCCTTCCGCCACTGGGAGTACAACCTGAAAGCCTATCTGGATTTTACCCTGGCGTATCAGCGCCCGGACGGGAGCTATTATGAGTTCATCAAGCAGATGGACGACCCCCACTGGTCGTTTGTGGCCGAAGATGACGTGCTGTTCTTCCCGGAAGACAACCTGTACCTGGCGCGATTGGATATCGAATCGGACATAGAGTATCTGGTGGTGGAAGGGGCTGCCGAGTATTATAAAGCCACGGCAGACCGCCGCTTTCGCAGAATGGTTCACCATCGATCCGCCTTATGTTCCCTGTTTCGGTGGGGTAAAGGGTCATCCTGCCAATCGATATGTCAACGGCTGCATTACCTCCTTCACCGCCGGAGAACTTGCCAAGGCGGCGTTCAACTGCGGGTATGAGGCCTATGGATGGGATATCCTCTGCCGCCTATACGAACAAATGGTGGAAGATGGCGGGAATATCTACTTCCTGTACAACCGCTTTACGAAAGTGCCGGAGAATGCCAAGGTGGGCCCGGCGGCCTGGGGTTCGGCAGCCGTGCTCTCCGCCATCGACGAGGGCCTGGCGGGCATCGAAGACCTGGGGTGCCGGTATCGCATCCTGGGCTTCTCGCCCAAGTGGCCCGTGACGCCCTACAAGGAGCTTCGGTATTTCAGCGGATATGAAGTAGGCGGAGATGTGGTGGATGTCCGTTACATCCTCACCGATGCCGGGATGCGGTATTGTGTAGACTCTCCCGCCCGGCAGATGTCCGCACACATCCTGCTGCCGGAAGGGGCCGATGCAACCACGGTCCTGCTAAACGGCAACCCGGTTGAGTTCTGGCAGGTCCTTGTGGGCGACAGCCGCTATGTCGACTTCTCTGCCCGCGGGCTCAAAGGCCGCGCTAATATTGAAATTCTGTTTTAAAGAACCGGTCCTTGGCCTCACTCATGGCTTCTTTCCAGGGCTCTTTCCCTCCGGCAGACTGAATAATCCAGAGTTTCAGCTGCTTTTTGTGCCAGTTGACGCTGCAATTGGTGCCCCAGGCGCCGCCGTGGCCGAACCAAGCATTCTCGCTATCCTCTTTCGGGGCGGTAAGCCCGAGAGAGTAGCCCTCCATTTCTGCAGGACGGGTAGAAAGCGCCAGAATGGACTTGACGGTTTCCTCTTTTAAAATGCGGACGCCGTTATCGCCCACGCCAAGATTCATCAGCATCTTGTAGAACTTCAGTTGGTCTTCGGCGGTGGTCCAGAGTCCCGCCCCTGCCGAGGCAAACACGTGGGAATCGTTATACGGACGCTGTTGGTTGGACATTTCCTCTTTCCAGACAGCCGGCTCGCCCTTCTTCAATTCATATAGCTCAATCTTATGGCTGATCTGTTTGTCCGTAGGCCAGAACCAGGTAGATTTCATTCCCAGCGGATCCAGCACCTCCTGTTTGAGATACTGCTCCCACTTCATCCCCGTGACGACCTCCACGATGGCTGCGCCGATATCGATACCGGTGTTGGAATAGCGGATATCGGTCCCGGGCTCGAAGAGCAGGGGCGATGCCGCCGCGATGGACGCGACCTGGCGGAGAGGGGCTCCTCCGCTCCATCCTCCGCCCCTTACATCCGGGCGCTTGGCACTGATTTCAAAGGGGAATCCGCCGGTATGGTTCATCACCATCCGCACCGTGAGGATATTCTTGGCCTTTCGCAGCACCTGGGTGCTGTCCGTCGTTTCCGCCTGGACCCACAGTTCCTTGAATTCGGGGAGGTATTTCGATACCGGATCGTCCAGTGAGATTTTTCCTTCCTCGACCAGCTTCGCGATGGTCACGCCGCAGAAACCTTTGGTCTGCGAGCACTGCATAAAGGCGCTCTTGAGGGTAATGGGCCGTTTGGACGCCACGTCGGCATAGCCGATGCAGCAGGTTTCCTGCACCCCGTCTTTATACAAAATGCTGATGGCACCCGGCAATTCCCCGCTCTCCAAATAAGGCTGCAGGACATCCTGGGCGAAGGTAGTTTTTGACGGGACCGGTTTCCGGGCCGCAACGTTAATGCTCAACGCGGCAAATACGGAAATCAAAAGGATAGAAGAGAGTACTGACTTTTTCATAAAGTCAAAAGTAGAAAATTGTTGCTAATATTCAAAATTTGACAAATTCTTTTGTTTCTGTCAAAAAATCGCAATTTTTGACAGATGTAAAGGATGCGAAGGATTGCAACGAAAATAGGGGTGATTTGTAGAACGCCAGTGGGCACAGAAAAAGCATCGCGGTGTGCGATGCTTTTTTCGTGTGCCCAAAGCCGGGCTCGAACCGGCACGCCTTTAAAGGGCACTGGATTTTGAGTCCAGCGCGTCTACCAATTCCGCCATTCGGGCAAGGCGGCTCCGTGGTATTCCACAGAAGCAGACGGACAAAGGTACAAGTTTTCTGACAATTATCAAAAAATAACGTATCTTTGTATAATTATCCGTATTGTAATGGAAGAAATCCGGGTTGTCATAGGAGGCCGGACCGCCAGCCGGGTCATCAGCGCAGATTCAATTCAGGCGCTTACCCCCCTGCTGGAGGCCTATTCCAAGGTCTTTCTGGTCTATGACCGCAACGTGGCATGGGTGGCACAGGAAATCGCTGCAGCCTGCCCTCCGGCCGGAATGAAGGTCCTCGATGCTTCGGAAAAAGCCAAAGACATGGCCACGGTGCTGGACCTCTGTTCCTGGCTCCTGGAGGCAGGGGCCGACCGGAGTTCCCTGCTCCTGGCCGTGGGCGGGGGCATCACCACAGACCTGGCCGGCTTTGCCGCCTGCATCTATCGGCGAGGTATCCGCTTTGCCTTCGTGCCCACCACCCTGCTGGCACAGGTCGATGCCGCCATCGGCGGAAAAACCGGCGTCAACTTCCTGGATTTCAAAAACATGCTGGGGGTCATCCGCCAACCCGAATTCACGTTCGAATGCGCACAGGTCCTCCGGACCCTCCCCCGCCGCGACTTCCTGTCCGGTGCCGCCGAGCTCCTCAAGACCTTCCTGATCGATAATACCGGCAATGCGTACGAAAAAGCCGTCGCCCTCCTGTCCGCCCCGGCGGACAGCGCCACGCTGCAGACGCTGATCGCAGCCGCGGCAAAGGTCAAGGCCGGCATCGTAAGCCGCGACGAACAAGAGCGCGGCGAACGCCGCTGCCTCAACCTCGGCCACACCTTCGCCCACGCCATCGAACACGAAGCCCGGCAAGCCGGCCTGGACGTCACCCATGGCGAAGCCGTCGCCGTAGGCATCCTCCTGGCCGCCCGCCTCTCGGAGGCGATGGGACTGGCGCCCAAAGGCCTTGCAGCACGGTTGGAAGCCGATTGGACGGCCTGCGGCCTGCCTACCGGCGTTCCCTTCGACCCGGCAACCCTCACCGCCGCCATGACCAAAGACAAAAAAGCGGAAGGCGACACCATCCATTTCGTCCTCCTTTCCTCCATCGGACAGGTAGAAATCCGCAAGATTTCCGCCGCCGAAGCAACCGCCCTCCTCATATGATCTGCACCAGCCTACAGCACAAAAACCTGGACGCCCTTTTCGAGGCGCTGGAAAACACGGAGATGGCGGAAATCCGCCTGGACCGCTGCCCGCTTTCGCCGGATGATATCGAAGGACTGTTCGGATCGTCCGATGTGCCGCTCGTGGCCACCTGCCGCATCGCGGAGGTTCTGGCCGACCTGCAACGTGCCGATGGGATTCCCGATACGGAAAAAGGCCGCCGGGAGCAGCAGATCCGCGCTTACGACATTACGGAACGGCGGCTCACCAAGGCGGTGGAAGCCGGAGCTGCCTATATCGACCTGGAGATGGAAGCGCCCGCTCCGATGAGCAAACGGCTGCGCAAAGCCGCGCAGGAAAACGGCACCATCGTCATCCGTTCCTATCACGATTTTGCCGGGACACCTTCCCGGGAAAAACTGGCGGAAACAGTTTCCCAGTGCCGCGAATTCGGGGCCGAAGTGGTTAAAATCGTCACCACCGCCCAGTGTGAAGCGGATGTACAAACGGTCTTGTCGCTTTATGACGATTTTGACCGCCTGATTGCGTTCTGCATGGGTGAAGCGGGCCGTCAAAGCCGGCTGGACTGCCTGGCAAAAGGCGCCCCCTATACCTACGCCGCCCTCACGGAAGAGGAGGCGACCGCCCCGGGCCAATGGACAACCGAGTCCATGAAAAAGGCCCTCTACGGCAGCTGGAAGCCCATTTCTTGTGACGCGCCCCTCCAGATGCCCTGCTCCAAGAGTTTTGCCCAGCGGGCCATCCTGGCTGCCGCCCTGGCAGAAGGAACCTCCCATCTGAGCGGCTACTCCCCTTGCGGCGACAACGAATCGGCCCTGGCCGTCGCCCGCAGCCTCGGCGCCACGGTCCTTCCGGTGGAGGATACCGCCGGAACGTTGACCATTACGGGCATCGGCGCAACGGCCGGATCGATGGATCTGAAAGAAGTCCATGTGGGTGAATCGGGCCTGCTGACCCGGCTGATGATTCCCATCGTCGCCGTACTGGGCAAAGGAAACGTTCGCATCACCGGAGAAAAGACCCTTCCGGGCCGCCCGCTGAAAGGCGCAGCGGACATGATGGCTTCGTTCGGCGTGCTGCTGGCCAGTGAAAATGCCCGCAGCAATGCGTTCAACGACGTATTCGTACCCCTTACGGTGAAAAACAACCTGGTCCCCGGCAAAGCGGAGATTTCCGGAAAAGACGGCTCACAGCTCATTTCCGGCCTGCTGACCGCCCTCCCGCTCACCGGCAAGAATTCCACCCTCTACGTGGAAGATCCCAAGAGCATTCCCTACATGTTCATTACGGTGGACGTGCTGGGGAAATTCGGCATCCGCATTCAGAGCGAGATGGAAGGGGACGATATCTTCCTGCAGACGCAGGACTGGGGCCATTGCTCCCAGATAACCTTCAAGGTCAAAGGCAACCAGCAGCTGAAAGCGGCCGATCTGGCCATTGAAGGCGACTGGAGCGCCGCCGCCAATTTCCTGGTGGCCGGTGCCATTTTCGGCAGCCTGGACCTGGACGGACTGGACACCGCATCGCTCCAAGCCGATCTTTCCATCATGGATATCCTCACCGAAGCAGGCGCCAGCCTGTCCCGGCTCGATGAAGAAAAGACCCTCCATGTCCAGCGCGCCCCGCTGAATGCCTTCCACTTCGACCTCAACCAATGCCCGGACCTCTTCCCCATCGTGGCCGTACTGGCCGCCTTCTGCCAGGGAGAAAGCCGCCTGGCCGGCGTGAACCGCCTGGCCGGAAAAGAAAGCGACCGGGGAAAGGCCGTGGCCGACATGCTCACGCAAATGGGCGTGAAAAACCGCATTGAGGACGATGAAATGATCATCTGCGGCCGGTCCCTGCAGCAGCGTCTGCTTACCGGAACCCTCCTTCGCGGCGGATCCTACACCTCCCTGCACGATCACCGGATGGTGATGGCCCTGAAAGTGGCCGCCCTGGGTGCAGACCGTCCCATCACCATCGACGACGAGGCCTGCGTGGCCAAATCCTTCCCCTCTTTTCATGAAATATTCAACAAAATTAAACACTGAAGTGATATGAAAGTTATTATCAGACAAACCAAACGCGAGGCGTCCATCTGGGCCGCCCGCCACATTGTTGCCGCCATCAAGGCCAAAGCCGCTGTTACCGATAAACCCTTTGTCCTGGGTCTGCCTACCGGTTCCACTCCCATCGATACATACGATGAAATCATCCGCATGTACCGCAACGGAGAGGTTTCCTTCAAGAATGTTGTCACCTTCAACATGGACGAGTATGTAGGCCTGCCTGTCGAGCATCCCGAAAGCTACCACTCCTTCATGTTCAAGTACCTGTTCGATCATATCGACATCAACCCGAAGAACATCCACATCCTGGACGGCAACGCCCCCGACCTGGCTGCCGAGTGCGAAAACTACGAGAAAGCCATCGAGAAAGCCGGCGGAATCGACCTCTTCCTGGGCGGAGTGGGCGAAGACGGTCACCTGGCTTTCAATGAGCCATTCTCTTCGCTGAACTCCCGTACCCGCGTGATGACGCTCACCTACGACACCCGCGTGGTGAATTCCCGTTTCTTTGACAACGACGTGAACCAGGTTCCCCACCAGGCCATGTCCGTGGGCATCGCCACCGTGATGGGTGCCAAGGAAGTGCTGGTCGAGGGCTTCGGCGCCAAGAAGGCCCGCGCCATTGCCGCAGCCGTAGAAGGTCCTGTAAGCCAGTATGTTACCCTTTCTGCCCTCCAGTATCATCCCAACGGAATCGTCCTCATCGACGACGAAGCCGCCGGTGAATTGAAGGTCAGTTCCTACCGCTACTTCAAGGCAGTCGAGCAGGCTGGTTAATATGAGAAGATACGGTTTGATGGCCGCGGCGCTCCTGCTCTGCGGCCTTCTTTCCGCCCAGGTGCGGAACGAAATCCGGGTCCCCGATATCCCCGGCTACATTACGCTCAAAGGCGATATGCACATGCATACCGTATTCTCGGACGGCTCCGTCTGGCCCACCACCCGCGTTGACGAGTGCGTGATGGACGGGGTGGACGTACTCTGTATGACCGACCATGTAGATTCCCGCCTCCACAAATACATTAAGGACGGGACGCTCAATCCCGATAAGGTAAACCGCAATACCGCCTATGAAATGGCGTCCAAGTACGCCAAAGGGAAGGGTGTTATCGTTGTGCGCGGCGGAGAAATCTCCAGCCAGATCATGCCTCCGGGCCACCTGAACGTGCTGTTTACCGCCGACAACGAGCCCATCGGTGCGGCGATGGATGCCGCCGGCCGCGACCATCAGCCCGAAGGGGCCGATGCCGCCCTGAAGGTGGCCAAGAGCCAGGGAGCCTTCGTTACCTGGAACCACCCGCACTGGTGCCGTCAGGCGCCCGATGTCACGCGGATCTATCCCGAACACCTGCAGTACATCAAAGAGGGTGTCATCAACGCCATCGAGGTTTACAACTGGTGGGACGGCATCAGCAAAGAGGCCTTCCACTGGGCGCTGGAGTACAACCTGACCCTCGTGAGCGGTACCGATGCCCATCATCCGATGTTTACGGTTATCAACACGGAGGCGGGTGACTTGCGCCCCGTGACCCTGATCTTTGCCCGTGAGCGCAATGAAAAAGGCGTCCGCGAGGCGCTGGACGCCCATCGGACCGCGATATTTGCGGAAAGCAATGTCTACGGAAAGGAGGATCTGCTAACGGCGCTGCTCACGGCCTGCGTGGAAGTGGAGAAGGTCAGCAAGAGCAAGACCAAACTGACCGTGGAATTGTACAACAACAGTTCCATTCCGGTCCTGCTGGACAAGGCGCCCGGCAGCGAGCAATGGCAGATTGCCCGTCACGTGGTCCTGCATCCGTTTGAGCACCAGACCCTTACACTCTATCGGCTGGACAACACCAAGCCGCTGGAGGCCTCGGATTTCGACTTCCATTACACGGTGACGAACTTCTGGACGGACGCCGACGTAAACCTTCACTGGGTACTGTCCATCCACAAATAGTATTTGCAATCATAAGGTATTCTATACCAGACATTTACCGGAAAGCCGGTTCTCTAAAATTGAGAACCGGCTTTCCGGTAATTGGCTCATTGCCAGACACTTACAAATGCAGAATTAACGGAGGTAGCGGGAGCAGAATCGCCAAATCTCGTGGAAGGTGTCCATATCGGCTTCAGCCCAAGAGTGGCCGCCGCCTTTCACTTCATATAGCCAGACCTCGGTTTCGGGGCCGCCTTCCCAGGCCGGAGCACCACCCAGATACTTGTGCAGCAACACCGGATGGCGTTTTACCGGGAGTTCCTCTTCGCTGTAATAGGTGCTCTTCGCCGCCGCCACCACATAGCTAACGGCCGTAGGAACAGCCAGATAAGGGCCCCAGCCGCCTTTGTTCTCCGGATCGCCACACCATTCCGAAGTATGGTCTTCGGTTCCGTGTACCTCCATAAAAGGCACCGGAGCGGTATAGGTAATGGGCAGCATGTTGTATAGGCACAGGCCAGCCATAGAGCAGATGGCGGCAAACACTCCGGGCTTCTTCTGGGCCATCAGGTAGCACATTTCGCCACCATTCGACATTCCAACCATAAAGGCATTGAGCGGACTCAGGTCATATTTGGCCTGGAGATGATGCACCAGGAACTCCAAATAGGCGACATCGTCCACCTCCCAGCCGTCCTGCCGTCCAGGATAGCCACAGTTCCACGACGGTTTTCCATTCGGGTCGATCAAACCCTGTGCGCAGCAGAGAGCAAATCCTTTCTCCTGGGCCAGATCTATCAGCCCCGGTTTCATCTTCAACGCCGATCCCCCATAACCGTGCAGGGCCACCATGAGCGGCGCCCCGGCCGGCAAATTCTCCGGCACATACATCCAGTACTCACGCGTCATTCCCTGGAACGACACATATTCGTGCGAACAACGCTCAGCCACCGGCTGGGCCAGGAGGCAAACTGCGCCCCATAACAACAGGATTCCTGTCAGGAAGATCTTTTTGTTCATCTTCATCTTGGTCTATTAGTCTATCTTCTGTACAAATATATACAAAAATCCCGGAAGGTTGATGTATTTTAGAAGACGACCGTCCGGAAAAACGGCCTCTGGTGTGGACGGTCCCCGGTTGGAAGGGGCGACTGTCCGGGAAAATAGGCCCCAGTGTGGAAGGTCCCCTGTTTTGAAAGACGACCGTCCGGGAAAACGACCTCTGGTGTGGATAGTCCCCAGTTGGAAGGGGTGACCGTCCGGAAAAACGGCCTCTGACGTGGAAGGTGGGTTGTTTCAAGTGGGGACTATTCACATAGGAGCCCCGGATCCCGGACGGTCGGTGGTTAAGGATGATTTCGGTAAACAAAACAAGCCCATTTTGTTTACCAACGGAGGTCTAGGTGTCACTACTCTCCTCATTTTTACCGAGGGTAGAACCATCTACCTTGTCAAGATTGAGAACGGGTCCAGGTGATAGTAGTCTCCCCTTTTTTACCGAGACTACTGACACTTCCCCTGTCTGGTCTAGGGTGAATAGAGTTAATTCCGGCAGGGCAGGGGCAGAATGGGACAGGGATGGGGATGCGAAAAAGGCGGCCCGGTGGGGTCGCCTTTTCAGCTTGTAGGCTGACGAACTGCTCGGCAGCAAAGCCTTGGCTGATGCGCTATTTAGCAGCAAAGCCTTGGCTGATGCGCTTTTGGGCAGCGGAAGCCTTGGCGGATGACGCTTATTCAGCGGCAGGGGCCTCGGCAGCGGGTGCCTCAGCGGCAGGAGCCTCGGCGGCGGGAGCTTCGGTAGCCGGAGCCTCAGCCTTCTTGGCGCGGCTACGACGGGTCGTCTTCTTGGCCTCTTTCTTAGGAGCGGCGCTGGCGAGAGCGGCCTCGTTGAAATCGACAAACTCCACAAGAGCCATTTCGGCAGCGTCACCAGGACGGAAGCCCGTGTGCAGGACACGGAGATATCCACCCGGACGGTCGGCGATCTTCGGAGCGATGACACCGAAGAGTTCCTTGATGGCCTCTTTGTTCTTGAGGTAGCTGAACACCACGCGACGGGAGTGGGTGGTATCCTCTTTCGACTTCGTGATGAGGGGCTCGACGTACATCTTCAGGGCCTTGGCTTTGGCAACCGTGGTGCTGATGCGCTTGTGCTCGATCAGGGCCGATGCCATGTTGGCCAGCGTAGCCTTGCGGTGTCCGCTCTTGCGGCCGAGGTGATTGATTTGTTTATTGTGCCTCATACTTTATTCGTTGTTATTCTTTTTCTTAACTTCGATATTATACTTGGTGACGTCCATTCCGAAGCTGAGCTTCATCTTCTCCACCAGCTGGTCGATCTCATTCAGCGACTTCTTGCCGAAGTTGCGGAACTTCATGAGTTCGGCACGGGAGTAGGAGACGAGGTCGGCGAAGGTGTCGATGTCGGCAGCCTTCAGGCAGTTGTATGCCCGGACCGAAAGACCCATGTCGGAGAGCTTGGTCAGCAGGAGGTGACGGGTGTGGAGGGATTCCTCATCCAGCTCCTTCGTGTCGGCCTCGATGACGTTCTCGACAAAGATCTTCTTCTCGTCGGTGAAGAGTTTGAAGTGGGCGATCAGAATGCTCGCAGCCTCCTGAAGAGCAGCATCCGGCGAGATGGAACCATCGGTCACAATCTCGAGGTTGAGCTTCTCGTAGTCCGTCTTCTGCTCGACACGCCAAGGCTCTACCGTCCAGTTCACGTTGCGGATCGGCGTGTAGATGGCGTCCACGGGAATGGTTCCGATGGGCGTATTCTCATCACGCATCTCCTCGGCGGGAACGAAACCGCGTCCCTTGGTAATGACCAGCGTAAGTTCGATGGTTACGGAAGGCTCCAGCGTGCAGATGTGCTGCTCAGGATTCAACACCTTGAAAGAAGACAATCCCTTAGAGAGATCATCTGCGATAAACTCATGCTTACCGCTGATAACGATGTTTGCCGTCTCGGTTTCTTCAGTCTCAATCATCCGCTTGAAACGAACCTGCTTGAGGTTCAGGATGATGTCCTGCATACCTTCGATCACACCGGGAATGGTCGCGAACTCCTGGTCCACGCCGTTGATCCGGATCTGACTGATGGCAAAACCTTCCAGAGAGGCGAGCAGGATGCGACGAAGCGCGTTGCCGATGGTCTGTCCGTATCCGGGCTCAAGCGGCCGGAATTCGAAACGGCCCACGGTGTCCGTGCTTTCGAGCATGATCACCTTGTCCGGTTTCTGAAATGCTAAGATTGCCATGATATTTCTTATTAGGTGTTAGCGATTACTTGGAGTAGAAGTCGACGATCAACTGCTCGTTGATGGCCTCAGGAATATCCGTACGGGCCGGAATGTTCAGATACTTGCCGACGAGGGTCTTGGCGTCGAACTCGATCCAGGAATACTTGGTTGCATTGGCAACGCTGGCCTGAACAACCTCAAGGCTCTTGGAACGCTCGCGAACGGCCACGATGTCGCCCGGCTTGACGATAGCGGAAGGGATGTTGCACACGACACCGTTCAGGGTGATGTGGGCGTGGCTGACCAGCTGACGGGCGGCGGCGCGGGTAGGGGCGATGCCCATCCGGTACACCAGGTTGTCGAGCCGGGATTCGAGCAGGAACAGGAGGTTCTCGCCGGTCTGGCCTTTCATGCGGGAGGCCTTGGCGTAGATGTTCCGGAACTGACGCTCGAGAACGCCGTACATATACTTCACTTTCTGCTTCTCTTTCAGCTGTACACCGTATTCACGGGATTTTTTGCGCTTGGCAGCCAAGCCGTGCTGTCCCGGAGGATAGTTCCTCTTGTCAAGGTACTTGTCGGCTCCGAAAATGGGCTCGCCGAATTTACGCGCGATTTTGGTGCTGGGACCTGTATATCTTGCCATATCAATAAATCTTTTAAAGGTTAAACTTTACGACGGCCTTTAGGTCTGCAACCATTGTGCGGCATCGGGGTGACATCGATGATTTCGGTCACGATGATACCGGCGTTGTTGATGGTGCGGATCGCGGACTCACGACCGGCGCCCGGACCCTTGACATAAGCCTTCACTTTGCGGAGACCCGCATCGAAAGCGGCCTTGGAAGCGTCCTCGGCAGCCATCTGGGCGGCATACGGCGTGTTCTTCTTGGAACCGCGGAAACCGCACTTACCCGCAGAAGACCAGGAGATAACCTGACCCTGGGAGTTGGTGAGGCAGACGATCACATTATTGAAGGTTGATGAAATATGGGCCTGGCCATAAGCTTCAACCTTGACAACTCGTTTGGAGGATGTTGTTTTCTTTGCCATAATTCATCTGATTTTACTTGGTCGCCTTCTTCTTGTTGGCAACGGTCTTCTTCTTACCCTTGCGGGTACGGGCATTGTTCTTGGTGCTCTGGCCGCGTACAGGAAGTCCGATACGATGACGGATTCCCCTGTAGCAACCGATGTCCATCAGACGCTTGATGTTCATCTGGACCACGGTACGGAGCTCACCCTCAATCTTGTATTCCTCGTTGATGGTGTTACGGATGGCGGCCACCTGGTTGTCATCCCACTCTCCGACCTTGATGTTACGGTCGATTCCACACTTGTCAAGAATCTTCTGTGCGGAGCTGCGACCGATTCCGAAGATATAGGTCAGACCTATCTCTCCTCTCTTGTTATTCGGTAAATCTACACCGGCTATTCGTGCCATAATCTATTGTTACTTAATTTGTTTTACAAATGATTATTATCCCTGGCGCATCTTGAATTTGGGATTCTTCTTGCAGATAACATACAGACGGCCTTTGCGTCTTACGATCTTGCAATCCTCGCTGCGCTTCTTGATGGATGTTTTGACTTTCATATCGCGAAAAATTTTATTTGTACCTGAAAGATATTCTTCCTTTAGTTAAATCATAAGGTGAAATTTCAACCTTCACCCGGTCGCCCAAGAGGATATGGATGAAGTGCATCCTCATCTTCCCAGAGATGTTGCAGAGAAGGACGTGTCCGTTCTCCAATTCTACTTTGAACATCGCATTAGGAAGAGTCTCGATGACCGTTCCGTCCTGCTCGATTGCTACCTGTTTCGACATTAAAAAATCACTTTAAAATTTAATTGTACCGTCTTTTTCGATGTAATCAAACGTGGATAGTTGTTCAGCCTTGCCTTTTCTGACAACAACCGTAAGTTCGTAATGCGCCGCTTTCTTGTGATCGGCCGTGTGCACTGCCCAACCATTTTTAGCTAAATACACACCTCTGCCGCCTGCACAAATCATCGGTTCAATACAAATCACCAGTCCCTCGGGAAGGCGAGCTCCGTGGCCTTGGCGCCCGTAATTCGGGACACCGGGAGCCTCGTGCATCTCCTTGCCCAGTCCGTGGCCTTCCAGCTCGCGGACCACCGAGAAACCGAACGATTCACAATACGATTGTACCGCGTGTCCGATATCGCCGGTTCTGTTACCCGCCACAGCCGCCTCGATTCCCTTATACAGGGAGGCCTTTGTAACATCCAGGAGCTTCCGGGTCTCGGCGTCCACCTCCCCAACCGGGAAGGTGTAAGCCGAATCACCATTGTATCCCTTGTACAAAGTTCCGCAGTCTACGGAGACGATGTCTCCTTCTTTGAGGACATAGTCCGACGGAAAACCGTGAACTACGACATCATTGACAGACATGCAGAGAGCTGCAGGGAAGCCCTCAAAACCGAGGAAACTGGGGATGGCACCGTGGTCGCGAATGAAAGTCTCAGCTACCCTGTTCAACTCGTTGGTTGTCACACCCGGGGCAACGTGTTTACCGACTTCCGCCAGCGTCTTCGAGACGATTACGGCATTCTCGCGCAACAGTTCTATCTCCTCTTCGGTCTTGGGCCTAACCATCTTTGATGATATTTCAAAAAACTACATTCCGGAGCGTCCCGTCAGGCGGCCCGTCTTCATCAGACCGTCATAGTGACGCATCAGCAAATAACTTTCAATCTGCTGGAGCGTGTCGAGGACGACACCCACCAGGATCAGGAGGGAAGTACCTCCGAAGAAGCTCGCGAAGGAGTTGCCCACGCCCAGTACCATGGCTCCGGCAGGGAGGACGGCGATGATGGCGAGGCAAATCGCGCCAGGCAGCGTCACACGGTCCAGGATCTTGTCCAGGAAGGCCTGGGTGGCCTTGCCGGGCTTGACACCGGGGATGAAACCGCCATTCTGCTTCAGGTTCTCGGCCATCATCTGGGGATTCACCGTCACGGCCGTATAGAAGTACGTGAAGATGACGACCAGCAGGCCGAAGATCAGGTTATACCAGAAACCGGTATAGTTGCCGAGCGTAGCCGCCAGACCTCTCGTCGCATCGAAGCGGGAGAAGATCAGCGGGAAGAGCATCAAAGCCTGGGCGAAGATGATAGGCATCACACCCGCGGCGTTGATCTTGATCGGCAGGTACTGGCGGACACCGCCATACTGTTTGTTGCCGATAACGCGCTTGGCATACTGTACGGGAACCCGGCGGACAGCCTGCACGAGGGCGATCGTGGCAAGGATCACGAGGAACCAGGCCACCAGTTCGATGATGACGAAGAGGGCACCGCCGTTGGTGGTGGACAGCTTCGCACCGATCTCGGAAACGAGCGCGAACGGGAGGCGGGCCACGATACCGATCATAATGATCAGGGAGATACCGTTGCCGATACCACGATCCGTAATACGCTCACCGAGCCACATCACGAACATCGATCCTGCGAGCAGGATGAGGGTAGAGACCAGATTAAAGACGAAGTTGCTGTAACCGAGACGGTTCACTGCGACGAAAGCCTCGCCGGGAATCTGGTTGTGGATCTGGGCCATGTAGGCCGGACCCTGGATGCAGAGGATGAGGACGGTCAGATAACGGGTGATCTGATTCATCTTCCTCCGTCCGCTCTCGCCTTCCATCTGCAATTTGCGGAAGTAGGGAACGAACATACCGAGCAACTGGATGACGATGGATGCCGAGATGTACGGCATCACACCCAGTGCGAAGATCGAAGCGTTACCGAAAGCACCGCCCGAGAACATGTTCAACAGGCCGACGAGGCCGTCCTGCGAACTCTGCTGAAGGGCTGCGAGATTTTCGGCATCGATACCCGGCAGCACGATGAAGCAGCCGAGACGATAAACCAGGATGAGGAGGAATGTGTATCCCAACCTCGTCCTGAGTTCTTCGATCTTGAAGATATTCTTAATGGTCTCGATAAATTTCTTCATCTCGATTATTCCGTTACGATAGCTTTGCCTCCGGCAGCCTCGATCTTGGCGATCGCGGTCTTGGAGAATGCATCGGCCGTGATGTTGAGGGCGGCGGTAATTTCACCATTGCCCAGCACCTTTACGAGATCGTTCTTTCCGGCCAGACCGGCAGCGACGATATCCTCGATACCGAGTTCATTCTTGCCAAGAGCAGCGGCCAGCGCCTCAAGGGCGGGCACGTTGACAGCCTTGAATTCAATACGGGTAGGATTCTTGAAGCCAAACTTAGGCAGACGGCGCTGGATAGGCATCTGACCACCCTCGAAGCCGATCTTGTGCTCGTAACCGGCACGAGCCTGGGCACCTTTGGTACCACGGGTGGAAGTGCCGCCACGACCGGAACCCTGGCCACGTCCTACTCTCTTTCTGTTTTTGGTGGCACCCTTGGCGGGTGCGATAGTCTCAAGTTTCATCTGTTAACCTCCTCTGCTTTAGATTTCTTCAACCTCAACGAGGTGACGGACTTTGGCAAGCTGGCCTTCGGTGATCGGGTTCTTCTCGATCTCGACGGTCTGGTGCATCCGGTGGATGCCGAGGGAAAGCAGGTTGGCCTTCTGGCGCTTGCTCTCACCGTTCTTGCTCTTGATCTGGGTAATTCTGTATTTTGCCATGTCGTTGTCCTCCTATCCGTTAAACACTTTGCTCATAGGAATACCGCGCAGACCGGCGACCGTGTAGGCGTCGCGCATTTCGGTAAGGGCAGCAACCGTAGCCTTGACGAGGTTGTGAGGGTTGGAAGAACCCTTGGACTTCGCAAGCACGTTCTGGATGCCGGCGCTCTCGAAAACGGCACGCATGGCACCACCAGCCTTCACACCCGTACCAGGGGCGGCCGGCTTCATAAAGACGCGGGAACCACCGAACTTGGTCTCCTGCTCGTGAGGAATGGTGGTATTGATGACCGGAATCTTCACCAGATTCTTCTTGGCATCCTCGACACCCTTCGCGATAGCGGCAGTGACTTCATTCGCCTTTCCAAGACCATAACCGACGACGCCGTTCTCATCGCCCACGACCACGATGGCCGCGAAACGGAAATGACGTCCACCCTTGGTGACCTTGGTAACGCGCTGGATAGCGACGAGGCGGTCCTTGAGCTCCAGGTCAGAGGTCTTCACTCTTTTTACATTTGTATTTGCCATAGTCTTTCCTGATTAGAAATTGAGGCCGCCTTCGCGTGCGGCATCTGCCAAACTTTTAACCCTTCCGTGGTAGAGATAACCTCCGCGGTCGAAAGACACGGCGGTGATTCCCTTCTCCAGGGCGCGTGCCGCAACAGCCTTACCGACGATGGCGGCAGCATCAATACCATTCTTACCTTTGCACTCGGCGGCAAGGGCTTTGTCATTGGAAGCCGCGGCAACCAGCGTTACGCCATGCTCATCGTCGATGACCTGGGCATAGATCTGCTTGTTGCTCCGGAACACGGCCAGACGGGGACGCTCCGGGGTACCGTTCACATGCTTGCGAATGCGGTAGTGGATCCTTCTTCTTCTTTCTTCTCTATTCAATGCCATAACTGTTCCTCCTATTATTTAGCTGATGCAGTCTTACCGGCCTTGCGACGGAGCTGTTCGCCAACGAACTTGATACCCTTGCCCTTGTACGGTTCAGGTTTGCGCATGGAACGGACTTTGGCAGCCACTTGTCCGAGGAGCTGCTTGTCGGCGCTCTTGAGAATGAGCACGGGGTTTTCGCCCTTCTTCACGTCGGGAACCTCGGCCTTGATCTCGGGAGCGAGCATCATGTGAATCTCATGGGAATATCCGAGGGAGAACACGAGGAGCTGACCCTGGACGGAAACACGGTAACCAACACCGACGAACTCCTGCTTGGTCTGGAAACCTTCGGAGACACCGACGACCATGTTGTGAACAAGGGCGCGGTACAGGCCGTGCATCGAACGATGACGGGGCTGGTCGGTAGGACGGGTGAATTTGATCTCATTATCCTCAACGGTGATAGCGATATCCGGATCGACTTTCTGGGAAAGCTCACCAAGAGGGCCTTTCACCTTCACCACGTTGCCGGGGAGTATCTCAACACTCACCTTCGCGGGGATGACTACAGGCAATTTACCAATTCTTGACATACTATTGAATGGTTTTTAGATTAATAAACATAGCATACGACCTCACCGCCGACATTCTGCTCTTTGGCTTCTTTGTCAGAGATGATTCCCTTCGATGTGGAGAGGATGGCGATGCCGAGTCCGTTCAGGACGCGGGGCATCTCATCGACGCCGACATACTGGCGCATACCGGGAGTGGAGACGCGCTCAATCTTCTTGATAGCGGCCACCTTGGTCTGCGGATGGTACTTAAGTGCGATCTTGATGGTGTTGAAAGGCTGGCCCTCGACCACCTTGTAGCTGAGGATGTAGCCCTTCTCGCACAGGATCTTGGTAATGGCAACCTTCATCTTGGAGGAAGGGATCTCGACGATCTTCTTTCCTGCGAGATACGCGTTGCGGACCCTGGTCAGATAATCTGCAATTGGATCAGTCATTGTTTTGTCTGTTTTGTGGACCGGCGCCCGAAGACGCCCGATATCCGATTGTTAATATAATATAAGTATAAATTCTATTACCAGCTTGCCTTCTTCACGCCCGGGATGAGACCGTTGGAGGCCATCTCACGGAACTGGATACGGCTGATGCCGAATGCACGCATGTAACCCTTCGGACGACCGGTGAGGGAGCAACGGTTGTGCAGACGGACAGAAGAGGAGTTCTTGGGGAGCTTGTCAAGAGCAGCCCAGTCGCCAGCCTCTTTCAAGGCTTTTCTCTTCTCGGCATACTTAGCAACTAATTTCGCACGCTTAACCTCGCGGGCTTTCATACTTTCTTTTGCCATGTGCTATGTTTTAGTTATTGTGTTTCTTGAAAGGCACGCCGAACTCTTTCAGGAGGGCATAAGCCTCCTCATCGGTCTTCGCCGTAGTGACAAAGGTAATCTCAAGACCATGGATCCGCGGGTTCTTGTCGATATCAACCTCCGGGAAGATGATCTGCTCCTTGATACCAAGGGTGTAGTTGCCACGGCCGTCGAACTTCTCGGCAACACCATTGAAGTCGCGGATACGCGGGAGGGAGATGCGGATCAGACGCTCGAGGAACTCGTACATCCGAACGTCGCGAAGGGTCACCTTCACGCCGATGGGCATGCCCTTACGGAGCTTGAAGTTGGAGACGTCTTTCTTGGAGGTGGTGAGAACCGCCTTCTGACCGACGATCTTGCTCAGTTCGGCTGCGCTTTCCTCCACCAGCTTCTTATCCTGGGTACCGTCACCGACACCCTCGTTGATGGTGATCTTGACCAGGCGGGGAACCTGCATTACCGTTGTATAGGAGAACTGCTTGACAAGCTTGTCAACAATCTCTTCCCGATAGACCTTCTTGAGGGTCGGGACATATCCTTTCGGGAGCTCAGCGCTCACTGCAGGGGTATTCTGTGCTTTCTTTGCCATAACTTAGATCTCCTCTCCAGATTTTTTTGCATAACGAACTTTCTTGCCGTCCACGAACTTGTAACCTACGCGGGTGGGTTTGCCATCGACCACGAGGTTGACGTTGGAAACGTGGATGCCAGCTTCCTGCTTGACGATACCGCCCTGCGGATACTTGGCATTCGGCTTGGTGTGCTTGCTGACCATGTTAACACCTTCGACGACCACGCGGTCCTTCTCGGGAATCACGGACAGCACCTTGCCGGTCTTACCTTTATCGTTACCGGCATTGACATATACGGTGTCACCCTTCTTGATGTGAATCTTTTTCATAATGTACCGATGATTAAAGGACCTCAGGTGCCAGTGAAACGATCTTCATGTAGTTCTCGCGGAGCTCACGGGCGACGGGACCGAAAATACGGGTGCCGCGAAGTTCGCCGGCGTTGTTCAGGAGAACGCAAGCATTGTCGTCGAAACGGATATAAGAACCGTCCGGACGGCGGATTTCCTTCTTGGTGCGCACGATAACGGCTTTCGAAACGGTGCCCTTCTTGGCATCGCTGCCCGGAATCGCGCTCTTGACAGTGACGACGATCTTGTCGCCTATGGTTGCGTAACGGTGGTGCGTACCGCCGAGGACACGGATGCAGAGGACTTCCTTTGCACCGCTGTTGTCAGCCACCTGTAAACGGGTTTCCTGCTGTATCATACTACTTGGCTTTTTCTATGATTTCAACTAATCTCCAGTTCTTGGTCTTGCTCAGGGGGCGGGTCTCCATGATGCGGACCTTGTCGCCTTCGCCACACTCGTTCTTGTCATCCTGGGCGACAAACTTGGTCGTCTGCTTGATGAACTTGCCGTAGAGGGGATGCTTCTTGCGCGTCTCGACCGCGACGATGATGGTCTTGTCATTCTTGCTGCTGACCACCAGACCTATTCTTTCCTTACGAAGATTTCTTTCCATAAGACTTACTTGTTACTGTGCGTTTTCTTTCTCGGCGAGGACCGTCATCATAAGGGCGATATCCTTGCGCGTCTTGCTAAAATAAGAGGTATCCTCCAATGGAGAAATCGCGTGGTTGAGTTTCTTCTGGTCGAGCTCGTTTTTCTTGAGCTGGATCTGATCTTTCAGATCGGCGATAGACATCTCGCGTGCTTCTTTTACTTTCATTTGCTTATCTCCATTATATTATTCAACATAATCCCGACGAACGATGAACTTCGTAGCTACGGGGAGTTTGTGGGAAGCGAGGCGCATTGCCTCCTTGGCGATCTCAAGCGACACACCCTCGGCCTCGAAGAGGATACGACCGGGCGTCACAGGAGCGACGAAACCCTGGGGATCGCCCTTACCTTTACCCATACGGGTAGAGAGCGGCTTCTTCGTGAACGGTTTCACAGGGAAGATGCGGATCCAGATCTGGCCTTCACGGTTCATGCGACGGGAAATCGCCTGACGGGCGGCCTCGATCTGCTGGGCAGTCAGCCAGCAATTCTCAAGCGTCTTGAGACCGAAGGAACCGAACGCAAGCTGGTTGCCACGCTGGGCCATGCCTTTCATCACGTTCTTCTGCTCCCTTCTGAATTTTGTTTTCTTAGGCTGTAACATTGCTGTATTACTTTTAATTAATTTCCTAAATTTCTCCAAATCATTGAGTATCAGCTGGTTGGGCGAACTCTACCCAATTTTTTGGGATGCAAAGTTAGTAAAAAATATTGGATTTCAAACTATTTCTAAAAAATTTTTCAACATTTTCGACCGGCATTTTTAACACTTAAGTATTATGATTTTCAGCGACTTACGTACATTGTTGAAAAATTCTTGCCTGCATTTTCGACACAAACACCGGGCTATCGTACAGATTTTGCGTAACTTTGTGTCGGAAATGAAGAAATGGAGCGCATATTGGGTCCTGCTGGCCTGCTTGCTGATCCTGCCGGAACCCGAGGGCTTTGCCCAGAAACCCGGCAAGCATGCGGGCTATATGGGAGTGGTGGTGGACGAACGCGGAGACACCACCTATGTGGACGATATCCCGCCCGTGTGGGTCTTCCCCAAAGGCACCCGTAAGCGCAAAGACTACCGGCAGTATTACAAGTTGGTCTATAATTTCAACCAGGTCTATCCCTATGCCCTGGCGGCAGCCCGTCTGGAGCACCAGGTGGACAGCACCATCAAGGCCCGCCACCTGACCGGAGCGGACGAACGCAACTACATCACCTCCCGCCAGAAAGAACTCCTGAAAGCTTTCGAGCCGCATCTGCGGCGGATGACCACGTCGCAGGGTAGCCTGCTGGTTCGCCTGTGCGACCGGGAAATCGGCAAGAACGCCTATTCCGTCATCAAGGACTATAAAAACGGCTTCGTGGCCGCCTTCTGGCAGGGTGTGGCCCGCCTGTTCGGCCACAACCTGAAGTCCCGCTATGACCCCAAGGGCAAGGATGTGGTTACCGAAGAGCTGGTCCGGAAATGGGAAAAGGGCGAATTCGACGCCCTTTACTACTCCATTTTCTTTGAATATCCCAAAAAGCCCGCCTTACCGGATGTGTAAGTCGGTCCCGTCGAATTCGATATAGGACGATCCCTCCATCCAATCCTTCAAGATCAGCAGGCGTGCGCCTGAGGGCACCGGCATGTCCACCCGGCAGTGGAAGTGTCCGAAGATGAAATAATCCACCTTGTGCTCCCGGCTGAACTCGTCGGCGAACTGCCAGAGCGGTTCCGACTCCCCTTTGAAGTCATAGCCGATATCCTTGGAAAGCCGGCTGTGGCGTGACCAGCTGTTCCCGAACCAGAAGGCCAGGGTGGGATGCAGGATGGAAAAAAGTCCCTGGAAAAAAGGATGGCGGAAGCCCCAGCGCATAAATTTGTACCAGCGGTTACCGGGCCCCAGGGCATCTCCGTGTCCCAGGCAGAAGGTCTTGCCGGCAATCTCCACCAGATAGGGCTGCTGGAGTTTCACCATTCCCATGGATTCAAAATAGTGATAGCACCAGATATCGTGGTTCCCCTGAAAGAAAAACACCTTCACGCCCGCGTCCATCAGATCCATCAGGGCGGCGAACACGCGCACATATCCCTTGGGCACCACATCGTGGTATTCGTACCAGAAATCCCAGATATCGCCCAGCAGGTAGAGCGATTCTGTCCGTTCCGCATCGATGCTCCGCAGGAAATCCACGAAGCGTTTCTCGCGCGCGGCGGGATCGTGGACATCCAGTCCCAGGTGGACATCGGCCGCAAAATAGGTGAGCGTACGTTCTGCCATCTTATGCGAAAATGAGGAGGACAGTGGCAATGATCACGCAATAGAGGGCGAACCAGCCCAGCCGCGCCTTGCGCACCAGGGCCACCATCACCTTGCAGGCGAACAAACCGGATACGAAGGCCGACAGGAATCCCAGCGCCAGGGCCGTCAGGCTTACGCCGCCGCCCAGGACCGCCTCGCCCGAGACGGCTTTCAGGATATCCAGCGTCTGCTCGCCCAGAATGGGCACCAGCACCATCAGGAAGGAGAACTGGGCCATCACGTCCCGCTTGACTCCGCTGATCAGACCCACCGCGATGGTGGTGCCGGAACGGGACAGGCCAGGAGCCACGGCACAAGCCTGGCCCAGGCCCACCACAAAGGCCTGCAGGAAGGAAATGCCGTTGCGCTTTTCGCGCGGGCGAACCTTGAACCACTGTCCGAAATGGTCGGAGAAAAAGAGCAGGGCGGCCGTCACGAGCAGGCACACCGCCACCGTGGTCAGGTTCTCGCCGAAGAGGCTCTCCACCTGGTCCTTGAAGAACATGCCCACCACAAAGACCGGTATCATAGATACGCAGATCTTGGCGATATAGTCCGTTTCGTCGTTATAGCGGAACTGGAACAAACCTTTGAGCAACTGGCGGATAGCCGCCCAGAACACCAGGATGGTGCTCAACACCGTTGCCAGATGGACGGTTACCGTAAAATCCAGGAAACCTTCCCCGTCCACGCCCAGCAGTTCCTTGAAAATCATCAGATGTCCGCTGCTGCTAACCGGAAGAAACTCCGTCAGTCCCTGGACGATGCCCAGGAGAATTGCTTGCCACCACTCCATTTTATTGCTCCTTCTTATCTTTCGCCACGCGCATGATGGCGACAATTTCTATGACGACCCCGCACAGGATCACCGTGGGCGCAGCGACCAGCCGGCGCCAGTCGAACATGGCCGTATTGAACACTTGCGGATCCTTGCTTCCACCGCCCATCATCAGCAGGTAACCCGCCACCATGACGAGCACGCCGATCACCATCCATTTCAACCCCTTGGAGGTCGTAGCCAAACCATTATCCATATTGTTCTAATAGTATAATTCGTCTTTTGTAAGCCGCACCAGCCGGTATACGGACAGCCAGGTGCTCAGCAGGCAGATGGCCAGGCCGGCCGCCACCACAATCAGCACCACCCACAGCAGCAGATCCAGCCGGAACACCTCGAACAGCTGCGAGAACTCGCGGCGCACCACGTAAAGGATGCCCACCAGCATCAGGATAGCCATCAGCGAGGCAAAGAGGCCCTGGAACACGGCGGTAACCATGAACGGCGCCCGGATGAAGCCCCGCGTCGCACCCACCAGCTTCATGGTGTGGATGACGAAACGGCGGTCGTACAGGGAGAGCCGCACGGTATTGCCGATGAGCACGAACGAGATGAACAGCAGCAGGAGGATAAAGACGCCCAGCACCAGCGAGATGCGGCCCAGGTTCACATTCAGGTCTTCCACCAGGGACTGCTGGTACACCACCTCGTCCACCATCGGTTCGCGTTCGATGCGCGCGCGCACCATCGCCAGGCTGTCGGACGATACGTAATCGGCCTTCAGGTTCAGCACGATCGATGCCGGGATGGGGGTTGTCTCGAACACGCTCAGGAAATCATCGCCCAGCATCTGGGCCATCTCGCGGGTTCCCTGCTCCTTCGATACAAAGCGGGTTCCCACGATGAAAGGCATCTCTTCCAGCCGGGGGAGCAAGGCCATGGCCTGCTCGTCGGACACCTCCGTCTTCATCATCACGCTCACCTGCATGTTCTCTTTGAAGTAGTCCGACACGCTGCGGGCATTGACCAGCAGCATGGCGGCGATACCCACGAGCAGCAACACCAGGGAGATACTGATGATGGAGGAAAGGTATGCGTTGCGGAGCCGCCTCCGCATGATTCGATTCTTCTTTTCTGCCATACTTGCAAGGGCCAATTTGGGTTCAAAGATAGTGAAAACTTGAAATTCTAAAAAATATTTATTAACTTTGCAAAGAATATACGTATTGCAAACGATGATGGGTGAGCCAGTTAAGAGAGTTCTTTTCGTGAACTCGGAAATAACCCCCTATCTTCCGGAAACTCCCATTTCCCTGATTGGCCGTTACTTGCCGCAGGGCATTCAGGAAAGGAAGAAGGAAATCCGTTCGTTCATGCCGCGATATGGCTGCATCAACGAGCGGAAGAATCAGTTGCATGAGGTTATCCGCCTTTCCGGCATGAATATCATCATTTCCGACGTGGATCATCCCCTCGTGATCAAGGTGGCGTCCATTTCGGCAGCCCGCATGCAGGTGTATTTCATCGACAACGAAGATTACTTCCGCCGCAAACAGGTGGCCTACGATGAAAAGGGGAATTTCTTTGCCGACAATGGAGACCGGGCCATCTTCTTCGCCCGCGGCGTCCTGGAGACCGCCAAGAAACTGCGCTGGGCCCCGGACATCATCCACTGCCACGGCTGGATTACCCACCTGCTCCCCCTCTATCTGAAGAAAATCTACAAGGACGACCCGATCTTCGCCAACAGCAAGGTAGTTCTTTCCCTGTACAACGATACACCCGCCGAGCCTTTTGCCAAGAATTTCAAGGATGCCGCCCGTTTCGCCACCCTGAAAGAAGAAGACGTGGCTCCGCTGGCCGACGCCGATGGCATAAAACTTGCTCAAACTGCCATCCGGTACTCGGATGGGGTCATCCTGAGTACTTCCGGTATCGCTCCCGAACTGAAAAAGACCTGCAAGGACGCCGGCCTGCCGGTGCTCGCCTACAAGGCCAAAGCCATTACGGACGGGAGTTATATCGATGAGTACAACAATTTTTATGATCAGCTGTAAGGAATGAAGTTGAAATTATTTGCCTGTGCCGCAGCCCTCGCCTGCTGCGCCGCCTGCATCGATATCGACAATGAAGTTGGGGAGAACCTCATCGCCACCAACCAACAATACACGATTCACACGGCCGAATTCGACTTGGAGGACATCCGGTTGGATTATGTGGACGCCCTTTCGGGGTATTCCTCGGACAACATCGTCTTCGGTGCCGTACGCGACGCCCGTTACGGCCTGTCCACCCGCAGCTGCGCCTTTGCGCTGGTTCCGGTTTATGACACCCTGGACTTCGGCACGAACACCCGTCTCCGCGGCTTCCACTTCGCCGCTACGGCCGACACCGTCTCCCTTCCCTCGGAAAGCCAGCGCGGTATCCTCCAGAACGTGAATGTTTACGAGCTCCTCGAGCCCCTGGACCCGGACCAATACTACACCAGCACCTACGTCCCGCATGGTTATGAGACCATTTCGAAAGGTGTTCCGGTCTATAACGGAACCGACACCCTCTCCTTCGACTTTACCGATGCCTTCGCCCAGAAATACCTGGAGAAGCTGAAGGTCATCGCCAAGGACGGCATCAAGGACCTCGACTCCTATACCGCCGAGCTTCCCGGCATCCTGATCGATTGCGATGCCCCCACGGGCTATGGCGGCCGGATCAACCGGCTGAAACTCGGCATCCTGGAGGCTTCCTCCGACGGTTATATGGTTATGTCCGGCAACTACGCCCGGCTGAAATTCCGGGCCGATTACGGAAACCGCAAGGATGTGGACACCTCCTTTGTGTTCTACTTCAACCCCACGTCCCTGCAGAACGTAGACTCGCTCTATAGCGTCAATGCGAAGCCCGAGCAGTATGTGTTCAACATGTCCACCTATGAGTCCCAGGCCCTTGCCGGCCGGGCCAAAGCGGATATCTACATCGAAGGCGGTACCGGCCTGAAACCGGTTGTCCCCGCCAGAGAAATCTACCGCCTGGTATCGAACGAGATTGCCAAGAAGGGCGGAAACGGGAAAAACACCGTCATCGCCAAGGCGACCATCGAGCTCCCGTTCACCTTCCCGGACAATTATGAGGATTTCTACCTGTTCCCGCCCATCCTGAACCCGACCCTCAAGCGGGTGGATGAAGACACGCAGAAGGTAAGCTTCGCCGGCCTGACCGACGCCAACGAGTCCTCCGAGAACCAGGGCGATGTGGACCGGTCCAACTGCCGGTATGCCCCGGATATCTCCCACCATGTACAGCACCTCTTGAAATTGAAGGAGTCCGACGACATGAGCGGCTACGACGTCTGGTTCCTGGCCATGAATTACAGGACCATCGTTACCGTGAATTCCAGCAGCGCCGAGAACGACTACTATCAGCAGATGATGTACTACAGTTACATGAACAGCCTGTACGGCGGCGGATACGGCGGATATAGCGGTTACGGTTATGGCGGCTATGGCTATGACAACTACTATAGCTATATGCTGATGGCGCAGGCCATGAGCAGCTCGTCCAGTTCCACCACAACCACCACGCAGACCTTCCTGGACAAAGAGGGCTATTATGACGCCATCCTGGCCGGTCCCGAGGCAACGGGACGCCGCCCCAAACTCCGCATCACCTACGCGGTCCCGAAGGAATAACGGGCAGAGAAGAAAAAGAAAAGGTCGGTCCCAAATGGAACCGACCTTTTTTATACGCTATCTGGTAATTAGGCACCGATCTTCTCAGCAACCTTGTTGATTGCATCCTGAACGGTAGCGATGGTGCTGGTCTCCTCATCGGGAATCTTAATACCGAACACACGCTCGAATTCCATAAGAAGCTCGACAGTGTCGAGGGAATCGGCACCCAGATCATTGGTGAAGTTTGCGGACTCGGTCACCTCGGACTCTTCCACACCCAGCTTGTCAACGATGATCGCCTTAACCTGTTTTACGATTTCTTCATGCGTCATAATTGAAAAAATTTAATATTGTTAATAATTACTTATGTTCTAAAATTTTTGCAAAGTAAGTAAAAAAAACCGAGAAATGAAACAAATCCCCGAAAAATCCGCTACCCCCTACTGATTCTCAACCAGATACGCAGACCGTTGATGGAATTCAACAGATAGAAAACGTATTTGATTACATAAACCAGCGCATAGGAGGAGTCGGGCGTGGAGCGAAGGGTGATGCACCAGAGAATGATGCTGGTCACATTCACTCCCATCCAAAAGAGCCACTGCTCCATATACGCGGTGGACATGAGCCCCTGGCCGATGATGTTGCAAACGAGCGGAATCACGTCTATCAGAACCGCCACCCGGAGGAAGCCGTCGGCAGCGGAGCGGTCGAACCGGAGCAGGATGAAATACAACACGACGGTGGCCAGCAGGAAGGCACCCGTCAGGAACCAGCGCTGGCGGCCGTTCAGGCGCCGGGCCTTCACTTGGGAGGCGGCTTTGGCCCCGCGTTTGCGCCACTGCCAGAAACCTACGAACTGCATGGGCACGAAGTACGCGAAATGCAGGATGGCGTTGCCCAGGCCCGGGGCACCGCGCCGCCAGTTGAGCCAGCACATCGCCCCGTAAATGGCTACGTCCAGCAAGCCGAACAGGAAGGTGATGATAAGTCCGTTGGCCGAGCATACCGTGGCCAGGACGCCCATCAGGGAGCCGAAGGCCGCCATCAGCAGCCAGAAATGTCCGTCAGGCGATGCCTGGAGTTTATATGCCGTCACCAGGCAGGTAACGGCCGTCATCCCCACCAGGATGAAGAGGCTGAACCACCGGTTGAATTTTTCTTCCTGAATCATAGGTCTTCCGTCAATGTTCGATGAATCCGTTCGGCCAGGGCCTTGGGAACAAGGGCAGCCAAATCTTCTATAGGGGCCGCGGCAATCCGGGCCACGCTGCCGAAATGCATCAGCAGGCGCTGTTCGGTCTGCTCACCCACCCCTTTGATATCGCGCAGGGCAGACCCCAGGGCCGCCTTGCTCCGGAGGTTGCGGTGAAAGGTGATGCCAAAACGGTGCGCCTCGTCGCGAATCTGCTGCAACACCTTCAGGGCATGGGAGTTCCGGTCTATAAACAACGGATACGGGTCCCCCACCCGGATCACGGCTTCCAGCCGTTTGGCCAGGCCGATGACGGTAAGCCGCTCGGTAAGACCAAGTTCCGCCAAGGCCTGCCAGGCAAAGTCCAGCTGGCCCTTTCCCCCATCGATGACCACCAGCTGCGGGAGGTCGTCGGGGGCTTCTTCCAGCATCCGCGCATAGCGCCGGTTCACGACTTCCTTCATAGAGGCATAGTCATTGGCGCCGATTACCGTCTTGATCTTGAACCGCCGGTAGTCTTTCTTGGAAGGCACGCCGTCGCGGAACACCACGCAGGAGGCCACCGGGTTGGTACCCTGGATGTTGGAGTTGTCGAAACACTCCATGTGAACGGGCAGTTCTTTCATGCCCAGGGCCTTGCGCAGGTCTTCCAGGACCATCTGGCGATAATCGTCAGGGTCGGTGCGTTCCCGCATCTTCAAGGCGTTGAAATGGAATTCGCGGGCATTCTTCACGCTCAATTCCAGCAGGGAAAGTTTCTGGCCGCGGACCGGCAGGCGATAATGGACGCCCTCCAGCTGCACATCGGGCAGGAAAGGAACGATCAGTTCGAGGGACAATTCCCCGAATTTGGACTGGATTTCGGCGATGAACTCACTCAAAACCGCCGCCTGCTCTTCCTCGATGGCCAGTTTAAAGCCCAGGTTGAGCGACTGGATGATGGCGCCGCCGCGCACGCGGAGGAAGTTGCCGAAGGCTTCGTTGCCATCGAAGACGAGCGAAAACACATCGGCATCCTGCTCGGAGACCGAGGCCACGATTGACGAGGCATAATGCTTCCGGAGGGCGTCGGCCCGCTCCTTATAGAGCTGGGCATCCTCGAATCGCAACTGGGCGGCGGCCTCTTTCATGGCCTGCTCGTACGAGGTGATCAACTCGCGCACGCCCCCTTTGAGCAGGCGCTCGATCTCATCGATATACCGGGCATATTCTTCCCGGGAGACGCCTCCAACGCAGCAGCCCTTGCAGCGGCCGATATGCATTTCCAGACAGGGACGATATTTGCGGCGCAGCACGCCCTCGCCCGTGATGTTGAGTTTACAAGAACGCAGCGGATAGGTCCTGCGGAAGAACCCCAGGAGCTGATTGGCATAGGTGACGCTACTGTAAGGACCGTAATAACGGGAGCCGTTGCGCGTCAACTGCCGGGTCAGGAAGACCTGGGGGAACTCCCCCGTGCTCACACAAATCCACGGATAGGTCTTGGAGTCCTTCAGGAGGATGTTGTAGCGCGGCTTGTACTGCTTGATGAGGTTGTTTTCCAGCAACAGGGCGTCGGCCTCGGAATCCACCACCGAAAACTGGGCGTCGGCAATCTTGCTTACCAGGATGCGGGTCTTGGTATTCAGCCGCTCCGGCGCCACAAAGTACTGGGCTACGCGCTTGTTCAGGTCTTTGGCCTTGCCTACATAAATGACATTCCCGCCGGCGTCGTAATAACGATACACGCCGGGGGAATGGGGAAACAGCTTGATTTTTTCGCGGACGTCCACCTATTTGACAGGCTGAACATACTTCCCGACCTCGGCGGCGATTTCCTCGCCACGCAGGTCCCGCTTCAGGATGGTACCGTCCGGGCCGATGAGGATCAGGTGAGGAATGCCGTCCACGCCATAGAGTTCGGTCGGGAGCGTGCGGGCGTCCACAATATGGTTCCAGACCATGCCATAGGCCTTGGCCGTATCTACCGAGGCTTTCACGTCCTGGTCCCAGACAGCCACGCTCACCACATCGAACTCAGGACCGTGGAATTGGTCGTAGGCAGCCCTGATGGCCGGTACTTCCCGTTTGCAGGGTCCGCACCACGAGGCCCAGAAATCCAGCAGGATGTATTTGCCTTTGCCGGCAAAGTCGGACAGGCTCACGGCCTTTCCGTTGGGCTGGACAACGGTAAAATCCTTGAAGGGTTTGCCCTCGCCCGTCTGCAGGCGGATCTTGAGGGAGCTTTCCAGCTGGCGGATATCGTCCATTTCGCGGACCTTCGGATCCAGGGTCCGGATGATGGAATCCACCTGGATGTCGGAATAATCCTGCATCAGGTTGAAAATGGCGGCAACCGACAGGAGGTTGTCCTTGTTTTCGTTCAGCAGGTTTTCGGAAAGGGTGTGGGTCAGCGCCATCACCGAGTCGGCCGCTTCCTGGGTTTCCGCATAGCGGTAGGCCCGGTAATACTCCCCTATTTTGTCGGAGTATTCTTTCAGCTTCATCGTGACCGATACCTTCGGCTGCTTGGATGTCATGAACGATTCGTACTCGTCGGTAAAATGCACCATCAGCGTGGTGCCGTCCGGTACGAACTGGGCGCCACCGTCTTCGTATTCCACCGTGGCCAGGGCCGTACGGTCGGTGGGCATTTCAAAGCGGAAGGTATGGGTGGCCGGGTCCACGGTCAGGGTGGTGTCAATTCCCAGGGCGGGAACCGAAACCGTCACCACATCGGGACATTTGTTGTCGAAAGACCCCATCAGGACGGTCTTGTCGGACACTTTCTGTGCGCAGGCGCCCATCACCAGGGCTCCTGCCAGTACAATTGCAATACGTGTATTCATATTAAATCAAAAAAACCTTCTCTTCGTTGCGGCTCTGTTCGGCCAGGTAGCAGATCTGGTGGCTTTCCACAGCCTCCTCGACCGGCGAGGCGCAGGGACGGCCCTCCGCGATGGAATGGACAAAGTCCTCTACCACAGAAAGGTCGGCATAGCCATGCAGCGGGAGCTCGAAGACATCGCGGAAATCGAACACCTCCTTCGTCCCCTCGGCAAAGCGACGCAGGACGATGGTCTGCTCGTCGGCATGGATCTCGCCCTCGGTACCGCTGAAGATGGTATCGCGGTTATCCTTGCGGGTAAAGGCATTCATCTGGATATCGAAGGTACTGTAGTCTTCCGTCTGGAAGGATACGGTCTGATGGTCGGCCACGTCGCTCCCACAGCGGTAGGCGCAGCGGCCGAAGCGACCGGACTGCAGTTCCTCCGCAATCACCTGGTCCAGCGTCCGGCCCTCGGGCACCACAAAATTCCCCACCCAGTCGTGCCGGCGCTGATACAGATCCACCGCCGAATACGGGCAGGAACGTTCCACCGGACAATCGACACAACGGCCGGCCGCCCCGGCGGGTGCGTTTTCCGGGCGGAAAACCTTCAGCGAACCGAAGGAAGAGACCTTGCGGGCATGCTTTCCGGTGATCCACAGGAGGATATCCACATCGTGGCAGCATTTGGAAAGGAAACTGGGCGATGAATCGGCCGCAATCCCCCAGGGTCCGCGCACGTAGGTATGCGTCATGCGGTCCGTGCCGATGTTAACGCGGTGCGACGCACTTACCACCTCGCCGATGGCGCCGCCGCGTACCAGTTCGCGCAGCTTGCGATAGTAGGGATGATAACGGAGCACGTAGCAAATAAGCACCTGTACCTTCGCCCGGCGGGCCGCCTCGCTAATCTGGCGGCATCGTTCGATGGATTCCGCAACGGGCTTCTCCAGCAGGACATGCCAACCCTGGGAGATGGCCTGCATCGTCTGGTCGAAATGGAGGTCGTCCGGAGAAGCGATGATGACACCATCTACCTGCAAAGGAGCCGCAAAGAGGTCCTTGGCATCCCGGAAACATACCGCCTCGGGCAGGCCGAAACCGGCAGCCACCGCTTTCCGGCGGATATCGTCCGGCTCAACCACGGCCACCAGAGACACTTCCTCCGGATGTGCCTGGACATATTCGAGGTACTTTCGGGTACGATTCCCCAATCCTATCGCCGCAAGTCTGATCATTTATTTCTTGTCTCCTAAATCCAAAATTCGTACATTCCTGATTTTCAGACCCTCGCCGTGGCCGCAGAAGGAAATGAAGCCCTTCTTGTTGGTCAAGCCCGGATGCTCGCGGCCATCCACGATGCCCTTGGCGGCAGCCTTGCGGACATCGCCGTCCACAATGACCTCGCCGTTAACGGTAACCGTAATGTGGTCGCCTTCCACGCGGATTTCCTCGGTGCTCCACTCGCCCAGCGGCTTGTGGACAATCCGTTTGGCAGGAATCACCCCATAGACCGAGCCGTGAACCTGGTATTCGCGCAGGTTGGCGTACTGCGGGGCGTCGTGGTCCAGGATCTGCACCTCGCACATACCCTTGTAGGCGGCATCTACGCCTTCCGGCGTACGCACCCCCACGCCGTTGTTCACGCCGGGGGCGAGGAAGCAGAATTCGAACCGATAGACGAAGTTCCGGTATTCCTTGTTGGTGTAGAGGTTGCCGGTAGAACCGTAACCTGCACTTACATAGAGGGTTCCATTCACAGGCGTATAGCCTTCCAGGTCACCGTGCCATTTGTCCAGGCTGGAGCCGTCGAACAGCATCTCGAAGCCCTGGGCCTTCTCTTCGTCGGTCAACTGGGAAACCGGGGCCGGCTTCAGCTCGGAGAGGATTTTGTCAATCTCGTCCACGGCATAGCCGTCATCGGCGCCGCCGCCATCGCTGAAGAGGACGCGGGCCTTGCCCAGCAGGGTCTGGAGGTCCTTGTTGTCAATTTCTTCCGTTGTCTTGGAAGCAATCCTCCGGACGGCGTTGGCCGCCTGCGCCCGGGTACCCAGCTCCGGATCGTCCAGATACCGGCCGGCCAACTGGAAGGCCTTCATGGTAGGCAGATACGAGAGAGCCAGGAGGATCTTCTGGGTTACGGCCGCGTTCGGGGCCAGTTCCAGGGCCTTGGCATAACCAATCCGCTTGCGGACCGGGTCGCTTTCGTAGGCCTGAACCAGTTCCGTATAACGGGAAACGGCCTTTTCGCAACGCGCCGGAACGGCTTTCGCCTGCTCCAGCAAGGGCTTGGCGGCCTTGTAGTTCTCTATTTTGAGCAGGGCGTCGAAGGCCTCATCGGTTTCGATGGCTTCCGACAGCACCTTCACGGCATCGTCCGTGCCGCTCTGGGCCAGGGCGGCATAGAACCGCTCGGGATGACGGACATCGTGGAGGATATCCACCACCTTGTCGTACTGTTCACTGGCGGGCAGGGTGCTCAGAGAGGCGGCAAAAGCCTCCTGCCAGGCGGGGACATCGGCCGGAGCGGCCTGGTCCAGCCGGCTTGTCAAAGCGGCCGTCTGCTCGGGACCCACCATTCCGGAGAGCGAGCGCATGGCCATGGCGTGGGTGTCTACATCATGCGAATCGGCATAACGCAGGGCCACCGGGGCCACTTCGGTAATGTGACGCGTCGAGGCCAGGGTGAAGAGGCGGCTCATAGAGGTCGTTCCCTTTTCCGCCGCTTCCGTTACCGCCTCGCTGATGTCGCCCGGGAAGGAAAGCAGGGCGCGCATGGCCGCATCGGCATTGCTGCCACCCAGTTCGCCAATCAGGCGCGACAGGAAATATTCCCCGCCAATCTTGCCCATGGCCTCGCAGGCGGCTGCAGCGGTTTCTTCGTCCCCTTCCAGGCAGGTGGCCAGCAATTCACTCTGGGTGCCCACCTTGTGGTTGCCCAGGTACCGGACGATATCGGCCTTGGCCGGATCGGAAAGTTTCTGGAAGGATTTGTCCGCCACCACGGCTACCACCGCTTCGGTTCCCAGGGCGGCATCGGCCTCGGTGAGCACCGCGTTGCGATAGGCCCGGTTGTCGTCGGTCATGGCGGCTTTGAGCAGTTTTTCCGCTTTCTTCTCCGGCAGGGCTTGCATCAGCAGGCCGGCCGCAGCCGTACGAATATGGTCACTCCCCTTCAACAGCGGACGGGCGTTCTTCGCCACCACTTCCGCATCGCCTTCCTCCAGCCAGCCGGCCAGGAGGTTGATATAGTCTTCGGGGGAATTGTCTTTCAGGAAGTTAGCCGTTTCGGCGCTGGAGCCTATCCGGCCCAGGGCAGCGGAGGCGGCCGCTTTGACGGCGGCATCGTCCGTATTCATTGCCCATTCCAGCACGGTGGGTTCGGCTGCAAAGAGTCCCTTGGCCGCCACCGCCGCACAAAGTTGTGCGCGGTCGGCCTTCTCTCCCTGCACCAGGGCCAGGAGGGCTTCTTCACTGCCTTCCAGCTGGGCCAGGGCATCCAGGGCCGTGGCGGCCAGGGCCGGATTCTGGGCGTACTCGGCCAGCTGCGGGATGTCTTCTTCGCCCGCCAGCAGGCGGAACTGGCTCACCAGGAAATTGGCATAGGAAGGGTCCTGTGCTTCGGATATCGCTTGTTTCAACTCCGCCTTCATCGCGGCGTTCTTTTCGGGCTGGGCGGAAGCCTCGTTAACCCGCGCGGCCAATTCGGTAAGCGGATGCTGGGCCAGAGCGGTCACGGCCGCCAGGACCAGGGTAAGAAGGATAGATAGAACCTTTTTCATCTTGCTGCGGGTTTAGAGGATCATCGAAGCCCAGGGGGCGCGCATCGGCTGGTTGATCAGCAGGTTGGCCGCATCGTCATCGATGAAACGCTGCGTGGCCGGATCGAAATTCAAGGTACGGCCCAGACGGAGGGCGCAGGCACCGATATTGACGATGGTGGCACTGTGATAGCCGATTATCTCGTCCAGCGCAAAGTGCTGGCGGTTCTGCACGCAAGAAAGGAAATCTGTATGGCGCGGAGCCGGATCGGGCAGTTCGTTGATGACCTCCATCACGTTCGGGATGGTGCACTCGAAGCCCTTGTACACCTTGCCCTTCGGGCCTTCGATGTACGGGACCTTGCCCGTGCTCTCGTAACCCTCCCCTTCGAGGATGATCTTGCATCCATCGGCATAGGTATAGGTAATGCTGCGCCAGGTGCCCACGGCGTCGGGGTGCTGCGCGGGAGCGTCCACCTCTACCTTGACGGGGAAATCGTCGTCCTTGCCCAGCAGGTACTGGACCGGGTCGATATAGTGCTGGCCCATGTCGCCCAGGCCGCCGCTCTCGTAGTCCCAGTATCCGCGGAAGGTGGAATGCACGCGATGCGGATGATAGGGTTTATACGGGGCGGGACCCAGCCACAGGTCATAATCCAATTCGGCCGGAACCGGCTGCGGGGTCAAATCCTCGCGGCCCGTCCAGAAGAATTTCCAGGCGAAACCCGTTGCACCGGAGATGCGCACCGTCAGGGGCCAGCCCAGCAAGCCGCTGTCTACCAGTTTCTTGAGGGGCTCTACCGTGGTACCCAGCCCATAGAAGGTGTCCTTGAAACGGAACCAGGTGTCCAAACGGAAGATGGTGCCGTACTTGCGGCAGGCTTCCACCACCTTCTGGCCCTCGCCGATGGTTCGGGTCATCGGCTTTTCGCAGAAGATATCCTTTCCGGCACGGGCGGCTTCGACCGCCATGATGCCGTGCCAGTGAGACGGCGTGGCAATGTGTACGATATCCACATTCGGATCGTGAATCAGGTCCCGGAAATCGTGATAAGCCTGCAGCTCCGTATTGAACTGCTTGCGGCCCTTCTCCAGACCCGACTCAAGGTGCTTCTGGTCCACGTCACAGATCGCCACCAGACGGCAGCGCTCATCGGAAGCGAAGTGCAGGCCGGACTTGCCGATACCGCCTACGCCAATGATACCCCGCGTCATCTGGTCACTGGGAGCCGTGAAAGACTTATTCCCGTTCATCGCTCCCAGCACATTGCGCGGGAGGATGGTGAAGCCGGCGATGCCCAGGCCCGCCTTCTTCAAGAAATCTCTTCTGGATTCAGCCATAATGATGGATTTTACGTTAACCTTGCAATTTACGAATTTATCTTCGGATTTCATAGCATTGCAGACGAAAAAAGGGCCGGCCCGGAAGGGCCAGCCCTGAAAGTGCTATGTCTGGGGGAAGACTACTTGGCGTCGCGATCGTTACGACGGCCGCCACGGCCGCCACGACGACCCCGGTCTCCGCCGCGGCCTGCGCCACGGTTGGAGCTGGAAGCCTGGGCTGCAGAGACACCCGCATTCGGGGTCAGGTCCTGCTTGCCATACTTCTCACCGTTGCAGATCCACACCTTGATTCCGAGGGCACCGACCTTCGTGCGGGCAACTGCCAGCGCGTAGTCGATATCGGCACGGAAAGTATGGAGCGGCGTACGGCCTTCCTTGAACATCTCGCTGCGAGCCATTTCAGCGCCGCCGACACGGCCGCTGATCTGGACCTTAATGCCCTCGGCACCTACGCGCATCGCGGTGGCGATAGCCATCTTGATGGCGCGGCGATAGGACACGCGGCCTTCGATCTGACGGGCGATGGAGTCTGCCACGATATTGGCATCGGTCTCCGGACGCTTTACCTCGTAGATGTTGATCTGGACATCCTTCTTGGTCACCTTCTTCAGCTCTTCTTTGAGCTTGTCGACCTCCTGGCCGCCCTTGCCGATGATAACACCCGGACGGGCTGCCTGAATGGTCACGGTGATGAGCTTCAGGGTGCGCTCGATCACAATCTTGGAAAGGCTGGCCTTGGCCAGACGATTGGTCAAATACTTACGGATTTCGAAATCCTCGGCGATCTTCTCGGCATAATTACCACCGATCCAGTTAGAGTCCCAACCACGGGTGATACCGATTCTGTTGCTGATTGGATTAGTTTTCTGTCCCATAATTTTACTCCTCTACTGTTGCGGTTTTCTTAACATCGAGAACGACGGTGACGTGATTCGAACGCTTGCGGATGCGACCGGCACGGCCCTGAGGGCACGGACGGATGCGCTTCAGCGTGCGGCCTTCGCCCACCATGATCGTCTTCACATAGACATTGCCGTTATCGAGCTCCTTGGACTGATCCGGATTCTTCTTCTCCCAGTTGTCAATGGCGCTGCGGAGGAGCTTCTCCAAACGGACCGACGCTTCTCTCTTCGAGAAGTGAAGGAGGTCGAGTGCACGGTTAACCTCTACACCTCTGACAGTGTCTGCCACAAGACGCATCTTGCGCGGAGATGTAGGGACATCATTCAGTTTGGCTACAGCGGTGTTCCGCTTGGCCTCTTTCAGCCTTTCGGCCATTTCTTTTTTACGTTTACCCATAATGCAATCTCCTTAGGTGTATTACTTCTTGTTATTGCCAGAGTGTCCGCGGAACGTACGCGTCGGGGCGAACTCACCCAGCTTGTGACCCACCATGTTCTCAGTCACGTAAACGGGAATAAACTTATTACCGTTATGAACTGCGATCGTGTGGCCGACAAAGTCAGGGGAGATCATGCTGGCGCGAGACCACGTCTTGACAACCTCTTTCTTCTTGCTACCATCATTCATAGCAAGAACCCTCTTCTCCAGGGCTTCCTGGATATATGGACCTTTTCTTAAAGAACGACTCATAATCTCTAAAGTTTAATTCCGTTTATTTCTTTCTTCTTTCAATGATGAACTTGTTGGAAGTCGCCTTAGGATTGCGCGTCTTGTAGCCCTTTGCAGGCAGACCCTTACGGGAACGCGGATGTCCACCGGAAGCACGGCCTTCACCACCACCCATCGGGTGATCGTGCGGGTTCATGACAACACCACGGTTGTGAGGGCGGCGGCCCAGCCAGCGGCTGCGTCCGGCCTTACCCGACGACTCCAGGTTGTGATCTGCGTTGGACACGGTGCCCACGGTAGCGCGGCAGGAAACCAGCACCATACGGGTCTCACCGGAAGGGAGACGGAGAACGGCGTGGTTGCCTTCACGGGCGGCCAGCTGAGCGAACGTACCGGCGGAACGTGCCATGGCGGCACCCTGGCCGGGACGGAGCTCGATATTGTGGACGAGCGTACCAACCGGAATTTCAGAGAGAGGGAGAGCGTTGCCCACCTCCGGAGCGACACCGCTGCCGGAAGCGATAACCTGACCGACCTTGATGCCGGCAGGGGCGATGATGTACTTCTTTACGCCATCTTCATATTCGACCAGGGCGATACGGGCGCTGCGGTTCGGATCGTACTCGATGGTAAGAACCTTTGCGGTGCAGTCGTCCTTCGCGCGGAGGAAGTCGATGACACGGTACATTTTCTTATGACCGCCACCGATATAACGCATGGTCATCTGACCCGTGTTATTACGGCCGCCGGTCCTCTTAAGCGGCTCGAGAAGGGCCTTGTGAGGCTTCTTGCAGGTGATCTCGTCGAAAGCGCTGATCGCCATGTTCCTCGTACCCGGGGTAGTGGGTTTGAATTTACGAATTGCCATAACTCAGTCCTCCTTAAACATTAGCGTAGAAATCGATCTTATCTTCGCCGGCGAGGGCGACATAAGCCTTCTTGTAATGGTTGGCGCGGCCCCGGAGGAGTCCGGCCTTCGTATAACGGGATTTCTTCTTGCCGTGATAGTTCACGGTATTGACCGAAGCGACGTTGACACCATACATCTGCTCGACGGCAGCCTTGATCTGGAGCTTATTCGCACCACGGTCCACGATGAAACCATACACATTGAGCTTCTCGCTCTGTGCGGTCATCTTCTCGGTCACGATAGGTTTGATAATAATTCCCATATCTTCGTCATTTTAGCGGTTGGCCCGGGCCGAGAGGACATCCTGTACGCCATCCACGAACACGAGCTTGTACGCGTTCATGATAACATAGGTGTTGATTTCGTCAACGGTGATGACCTTCACCTCGGGGAGGTTGCGGGAAGAGAGATAAATGTTGTCGGCGTTCTCGGGAAGCACGAAGAGGACCTTGCGGCCGTCAGCCTTGAGGTTGGCGAGAATGCGAAGGAAGTCTTTGGTCTTGGGAGCGTCCATGGTGAACGGCTCGACCAGGGTGATGGCGTTCTCCTGGGCCTTGTAAGAAAGGGCGGAGAAGCGGGCCAGCGCCTTGAGCTTCTTGTTGAGTTTGTGCCGGTAGTCGCGCGGCTTCGGGCCGTGGATGTTACCACCGCCAACGAAGGTACCCGCCTTCAGGGAGCCGTGACGTGCGCCACCGCCGCCTTTCTGGCGACCGAGCTTCTTGGTGGAATATGCAACCTCGCTGCGATCCTTCGTCTTGGCAGTGCCCTGACGCTGGTTGGCGAGATACTGGACGACATCCAGATAAATGGCATGGTCGTTGGGCTCGATTCCGAAAACCTTCTCATCGAGGACGACGGTCTTTCCGGATTCGGTACCGTCAATTTTCAAAACTTTCAATTCCATAGCCTACGCCTCCAAAATTACATAAGAACCCTTGGCTCCGGGAACGGAACCCTTTACGACGAGAAGATTGTTCTCAGGGATTACCTTGACAACCTTGAGGTTGAACACCTTCACCCGCTCGTTGCCCATGTGACCGGCCATGCGCATTCCCGGGAAAACGCGGGAAGGCCAGGACGATGCACCCATGGAACCGGGGTGACGGAGACGGTTGTGCTGGCCGTGGGTCTGGCCGCCTACACCGGCGAAACCATGACGCTTGACCACACCCTGGAAACCTTTACCTTTGGAAGTACCGACGACATCCACGAACTCCACACCCTCGACGATAACGTCGGAGAGGGATACGGTGTCGCCTAGTTTCAGCTCCTGTGCAAAGTCGGCCTCAAACTCGACCAGCTTACGCATAGGATTGGTTCCTGCCTTTTTGAAGTGCCCCTGGAGAGGCTTGCTGGTGTGTTTCTCGGTGATTTCGTCATAGGCAAGCTGGACGGCGGCATAACCATCTTTTTCAACCGTACGCAGTTGCGTGACAACACAGGGACCAGCCTCAATGACGGTGCATGGAATGTTTTTTCCATCAGCACCGAAAACGGAAGTCATTCCGATTTTCTTTCCAATTAATCCAGGCATTGGTTTGTTAATTAATTGTTAATTAATACTTTATATAAATCCGCGCATTTTTGCGGGCTGCAAAGATACGGATAAAAAATGAAATTAACAAAGTTTTCAACAAGTTACGGGATTTTTGTACCTTTGCTTCCAGAATGAAAATCGGTAACATAGACCTGGGGGAAAAGCCGGTTCTGCTGGCCCCGATGGAGGACGTCACGGACGCCTCTTTCCGCATCCTCTGCCGCGAGCAGGGGGCGGCCGCCGTGTATACCGAATTCGTCCCGTCGGACGGGCTCATCCGCGATGCCGCCAAGGCCATCGCCAAGATGAAAACCCTCCCCGAAGAGGCCCCCATCGGCATCCAAATCTACGGGAACGATCCCGATGCCATGGTGGAAGCCGCCCGCATGGCCGACCATGCCGATGAAATCGCCGGCGGTCACGGGTGCGACCTGGTGGACATCAACTTCGGTTGCCCGGTCAGCAAGATCGCGGGACGCGGCGCCGGCAGCGGAATGATGCGCGAGCCCGACAAGATGGTGGAAATCACCCGCCGCATCGTGGAAGCCGTCCGCAAACCCGTCACCGTCAAGACCCGCCTGGGTTGGGACGATAACAGCAAAATCATCGTGGAACTGGCTGAAAGACTGCAAGATACGGGCATTAGCGCCCTTACCGTCCACGGCCGCACGCGCTGCCAGATGTACAAGGGCGAGGCAGACTGGACCCTGATCGGTGCGGTCAAAGCCAACCCCCGCATGCACATTCCCATCATCGGCAACGGAGACATTAATAATGCTGCGCGCGCACGCGAGGCTTTCGACCGGTACGGGGTGGACGGGATTATGGTCGCACGCGCCAGTTACGGCCGCCCGTGGATCTTCCGGGACATCCGGGCGATGCTGGACCGCGGAGAGACCCTCGCGCCGCCGGGCGTGCTGGAACGGGTTGCCCTGGCCAAACGCCACCTGGGCCTGTCCCTGGACCTGAAAGGACCTGTCCGGGGCGTACTGGAGATGCGTCGCCACCTGAGCTGCTATTTCAAGGGCCTGCCGGAATTCAAAGAGACCCGGATCCGCCTGGTTACCGAAAAAGATCCCGACGAAATCGTGCGCCTGCTGGATTATATTGCCGAAAGATGGGGACAAACGCAACTTTCTGCCGAAGAAAGCGTGTACGGATTATAATTTTTACTATCTTTGTATGATTTGATCAACCAATGATAGAAAAAGTCTTACTTTGGCCGTACTATTTTACCCTAAAACTTCGGCATTCCCTGTATGACAAAGGGATCTGGAAGTCTTTTAAGGTAAATGCTCCCACCATCTGCATCGGAAACATCACCGCAGGTGGTACCGGCAAGACTCCGCACACGGAAATGATCCTGCGGACCTTGCAGCAGAGCGAGGAGTGGGGGCTGAAGGAGATTGCGGTCCTGTCCCGAGGCCACCGGCGCAAGAGCCATGGCTTCCAACAGGTTACCAGCCAGGGAAGCTCCGCGATGTTCGGCGACGAGCCCCTGCAGATCAAGAAGAAATTCCCCGGAATCACCGTCGCCGTAGACCGGGATCGCGTGGAAGGCTGCCACTATCTGTTGCATCCCGAAGCGCTCCAAACCGACAAGAACGCACGCGGCGGCGAAAATTCCTTCCCCAAAGCCGATATCATCGTCCTGGACGATGCTTTCCAACACCGACGCCTGCAGGCCTATTACAACATTATCCTGGTAGATTATAACCGTCCGCTGTATAAGGACCGCCTCCTCCCCTTCGGCCGTTTGCGCGACCTCCCGGAGCGTCTGGTACAGGCGGACGTTATCATTGTTACCAAGTGTCCGGCCTTCATGGAGGATTGGGAGAAGATTCGCTGGGCCGAGACCCTGAACATCCGGGATTTCAGTCCCGTCTCCTGTACCGGAAAGAATGCAGAAAACAAGACCACGACCGTCTTGTTCAGCACCATCCAGTATCAACCGCTCGAACCCGTCTATGAAGATGGCGACGTGCGGTTTACTTATTCCAACCGGCTTATCCTCTTTACCGGTATTGCCAAAGACACGCCCCTGCGTCGATTCTTAAGTGACAAATACCACATTGTGAGGCGGTTCACCTTCCTGGACCATCACAAATACACGCGGCACGACATTGCCGCCATCCGAAAGGCTACCCGTTACTGGCCCACCGCCGTGGTGGCCACCACCGAGAAAGACAGCCAGCGCGTCCTGGATTACAAACGCGTCCCCGCCGACCTGCGGCACCGCCTGTTCCAGATTCCCATCAGCGTAGCCTTCCTCTCCGAGCACGAAAAGGACGTCTTCGAGCGTACGCTTCTGGACGCCCTTCGTGCCTTCCCCGGAAAATAGCCCTCCATCGTGGGCAGTTCAGAACCGGGAAGGGTTTCCTTGGGACACATAACGGCTAATTTTGTCCAAATACTGCAATTCTGTAGCATTTGGGACAAAGAACCGCTTTTTTTGTCCAGAAACAGAGCCGAGGAGGGCGGAGGTGGCGGGATGGCCGGAGCCCAACCAGGAGCGGGGCGGGGCGGAATGAGGCGACATGCCACCCCCGGCTAGGGGGTGCCTGAGAAGCGAACAGACATGTGCCGGGAGGGCAGGCGGGGGTCGCCGGTGCCGCTCTGACCCGCGATGGCAAAGGCTGGCAGCCCGGCACGTAGCCCGTTCCTGGCGTTGCCAGTTCGGAAAACAGGGCCGAATCCCGAACCGAGCAGGAAAAAGCAAGGGTTGGTTCGGGTAAAGGGCCATAATTCCGAACCGAGCAGGAAAAAGCAAAGGTTGGTTCGGGTAAAGGGCCATAATTCCGAACCGAGCAGGAAAAAGCAAAGGTTGGTTCGGGTAAAGGGCCATAATTCCGAACCGAGCTGGAAATAGCAGGGATGGGTTCGGAAAACAGGGCAAAAGACAAAAAAAAGGGACCGGCCCAGAAGGGTCGGTCCCGATTCGTTATTCAAGAATCCTTATTTCAGCATATTTGCTGCCTTCGAATCGAAATTCACATTTACTCGAGTCGAGGAAGAAGATGTAACTTTAACACGGTTCTGGTCTTTCATCAAACGTGCCGGAGCCGATGAAGACGAAACAACTTTTGTCAAAGAAAGCGGGACATCTGTCGGGCTGAAGTACACATTGTAGTAACCAATCTTATCCTGTTCAGGATAATAATGGTAGTAACCAAAGAATCCTCCTGCCGTAAGCGATTTCTTGTCATCAGAAACATAGAACAAAATCGGATCGGTCTTCGGATTTGAGTCTCCGCCTGCGCCCAAAATCACCATTGAGCCATCATCAAAAGTATGGGTAGGCTGGAGCGGGTCAATCGAAACAATACCCTTGTCTCCATCCAGCCATCCGTAGATCTGAGTATCGATGGTGCCGAATACATTTACATACGAATTGGCGAAGTACGTAATCTTAATATCTCCCAGCGTAGGATCTTCCGTATTGGCCGCAATTGTCATGGATATAGTCTTTCCACTATTCCAGCCATTATAATAGACATAACCTGTACCCGAATAATCTCCAACCACATCCTCTACCTTTATACCTTTAGACTCATCGGAACGGAGATACTTGAACGACTTAGAAGAAGTAAATGACTTACTTACCAAAGACGTTGTCCCTTCCGCACCACGAATAATACCATAGACATAATAGTCTCCGCTCGGAGCATCTGCCGGCAGCAAAACCGTTGCCTGACCCGGTGCATTCACTTGAGCAACATGTGTTCCCTCGGAATAAGCTTTAGCCGCATCCGTCGCGTTTTGTGCGATAACAACATCAACACCTGAAACCGCCGAGCCAAACATAACGTCAACAAGGGCGCTCGCCTGTGCAGGATCTGTTTCAGCCATATCAGCATAGGCGACAGAAGCAGAAGCGTCAATGAACTCGGTAACCCCCGGGAATAATATCTGGATACGATTATCCGCAGTGGCATCGGCAGTATAGCAACCCAATCCGTCCCAATAGTACAAAGGGGCCAACTGAACAACTGCAGGAAGACCGTTGTCCTGATATTTCATAACATAGTTATATTTCCACTTGGCATCAGTGGTACTCATTGACGTGAGATACTTCGGATGAGCAAGGTACATTTCGGCATTTTCACTTGTATCAAAGAAGCCCATATAAATAGGATCATACACCACCTCATCATCATCAGTAATGGCAACAGCACCAGCAGTATCACCTTTCTTGTACACCGTGAATGACAAATCGGTTGGAGACGTTACTCCGGAAGGCGAAACATAGCCAACAGCCGTATTATACGTCGCATACGGAGTCGGGATTCGGAACTGATTCTTGTTTACAGCATGCTGATAAATCTCAACATCAATCGTGGTTCCGGCAGGGAAACCGCCTTCGTTCAGATAATAATTATCAATGTATTTGCCTGTTCCAACCAAAACCCAGTCACCTTTTCGCTCATAAGTAAAGGATTTCTTAGAAACAACCATCCTGTTAGCCAAAGTCGAGATGCCATCAACAGCAGTAACCTTCGCATACACATAGTATTTACCGGAAGGAGCATCGGCCGGAAGTTTAACCTGATAACTGCCGGAAGCCGTCACCTTCGTTACATTCGTTTCAGCATCGATGGCAGCTTTCGCCTCCGTTTCAGTCGCAGCAATAACAATAGATGCCGCAGAAAGATCCGAACCTAAAGCAACCGATACATTCGCAACAGCCTGAGCAGGGGTATCATCGGCAAGATCGACATAATCAACAGAAGCAGTTATATCCGAATAAGACGTTGTCCCAGGGAAGAGGATGTAGACATTGCCATCTTCCTGTGCATCCGACGTATACGCGCCCAAACCGGCCCAGTAATAGCAAGGAGCCAGTTGAATCGCCGCCGGAGAACCATCGGAGTTCTTCTTTACCACATAACTGTGAAGCCAGAATTTTTCCTCACCGAAGCCAGAGAAAATAGACACATGAGACAAGTACCATTCTTTATTCTGAGAAGGTTCAATAAAGCCCATATAGGTGTTGTCAAATGTAATAATACCGTCGTTTTCAATGGTTACACCCGAGAAAATATCTCCCGCCTTATGAACGGTAAAACACAGGTCATTCGGTTCCGTAACCGTACCGGAAGGAGTATAGCCAGCCGCTTCATTGTAAGCGGCATAAGGAGTTACAACACGATACTTGTTCGGATTCGACACTTCCTGCATAATCTTTACTTCAACATCCTTCCCTTCTGCGAGCCCGGAAGCAGCGACGTATTTCTTATCGAAGAAACGGCCTGTTCCAACTTCCTTCCAGTCATATTTGGCCTTGAACGGAGCCAGGGTCGTGATCTTGCCGCGCTGCACCTCGACATCCTTGGCAAACGGCTGTGTATAAAGGACCGTTCCTTTTTCATCCACGATATCGATCGAGCAGCCTGTAGGCAAGGTGCCCACCGGGACCGGGAGATAGATGCTGGCAGTATGATCCGCCTTCGGGTAGAACCAATACTGGATATTAGTCGTACTGAGGGTTGAGCCGCTGGAAGGAGAAACATATTTCGCACCAATCTTGTAGCACAGGTCGGTCTTATCCAGCATCAGGTAGTAGCCCATGTAAGTCTCGGCCAGACCATTCAGTTTGAGACCACAGGCGGCGTCATCCAGATCGGTCATCTGGATATTCAGGACACCGTAGGCAGCCTGGAACTTGAAGGAACCACCCTCCTGAAGACTACCGACACTCGGGAGGAACTGCAGCGGATTCGCACTGCTCACATACACCCTGGTGCAGTTGGAAGGATCGATATGCGGCGCAATCGGGTTGCTGGACGCATCCACCTCATCAAGGTAATAGGTAACCGGAAGACGGACAGCGGGAGCCGAAGAGGTGCCCGTACTATTCTGTTTGAAACCGGGATAGAAAGCGTAGTCACGGGGAGTATAGGTATCCGGAACATCTCCCACGAATTGCGCGGTAGCACCGGCCGCCTTGGCGCCCAGGGCATACCAACCGTAATCCTTGTTATCACCGCTCACGCAACGGACCTTGATGGAGTCATTGGCTTCCCAACCGAAGGTCTTCAAGCCTTCGTAGGTAACCTTCGTTGCAACATCGTAAGAAGCCGTCAGCGTCAGAGGGACCAGATTCTCCTGTGCGAACTCGGCGTTGGGGGCATCGATTTCCTTGGCGCAGGACACTGCAAAGAGACCTGCCAGTGCAAGGACACTATAAAGTACTTTCTTCATAATCTTTTCCTTTTTTTGAATCGTTTACAAAGAGCACAACATTAAGACCAGGGGTCAACGGTTCCACCGTCGCCCAGGTCCTCACCAGAACCGCCATATTCCAGACTCGAGGTGAGGAAATTGGCCTCAAAGAGGGTGTCGAGATACTCGGCACCGGGAGTTAAATACACTTTTTTCATAAAAACTTATGTTTTGAAGTAATTATCAAAAACGCAATAATCGATGCAAAGTTTTGAAATATTTCGCAGAAAAGCAATATTTAAAACGATTAAACAAGAAAAAAATTCTTTCACAAATCGTAACTTATTGATTATCAACAATATTTTAAAAAGCGTATTGTTGATAGTCCTGTTGAAAACTCCCTTATAAATCGAAATTTGGCATCTTTTACACCCCTCTCAACCCGGCTGAAATAGGCCGTATTTCGGGAAAAACACCCTATTTTTATAAAAAGAATAAATATTTTGAAGATTCCGCCACTTACAGTTTGTAACTAATTTCTCATTTCTGCTTACAGTTTTCTGTTAAATATTAGTTTCGTGCATAATAATTCATACAGTTTAAAACGTTTTCCTGCAAAATATCCCTTTTTTCGGGCCAAATCACAAGGTTTGGATTATTGAAACATTTTCCCGACCTTTGCGGTTTGCGTGGAACGACTATGTTCTCGAGACAGTAAAAATTGTAAATATATTAAGTATGGGAAAACAGAAAATCATCCTGTTACTGACCTGCCTGATTGCATGGACGGGGCTTGCCCTGGGCCAGACGAAATCAGTCAGCGGTACGGTGGTCGATTCCAAGGGAGAACCCGTCCCCGGTGTCGCCGTCTTTGTGGAAGGGAATACTTCCGTCGGTACCATGACCGACATGGACGGTAAGTACACCCTGGCCAATGTGCCGGGCTCCGCCAAGTATATCATTGCCTCCAGCCTGGGTTTCAAGGAAGCCCGGAAGCCGGTGGCCACCACCGTCAATTTCACCCTGGCAGACGACGCCGAGGTGCTGGAAGCTGCCGTTGCAACGGGTATGCAGCAAGTGGACCGCCGTTTAATGACCGGTTCCACCGCCAAAGTCGATGCCGATAAAGCCAAATTAAGCGGTATTGCCGATATCAGCCGTTCCCTGGAAGGCCAGGTAGCCGGTGTGTCGGTGCAGAACGTTTCCGGTACATTCGGTACGGCCCCTAAGATCCGCGTCCGTGGTGCTACCTCCATCTACGGTTCCTCCAAACCGTTGTGGGTTGTAGATGGTGTTATTATGGAAGACGTGGTGGACGTGAGCGCCGATGACCTTTCATCCGGTGATGCCTCCACCCTGATTTCTTCCGCCATTGCGGGCTTGAACTCCGACGATATCGAATCGTTCGATATTCTGAAGGACGGATCCGCTACCTCTATATATGGCGCGCGCGCGATGGCGGGCGTTATCGTCGTTACGACGAAGAAAGGTAAGGCGGGCCAGAGCCACATCAGCTACACCGGCGAGTACACCTATCGCTTGAAGCCGTCGTACTCGACCTTTAACATCATGAACTCCCAGGACCAGATGTCCATCTACCAGGAGCTCCAGCAGAAAGGTTACCTCAACTATGCCGAAACCGCCAACCGTATGAATAGCGGTATCTACGGCAAGATGTACCAGTTGATCTCCCAGTACGATGCCACCTCGGGCCGTTTCGGTCTCCAGAACACGCCGGAAGCCATTGCGGCATACCTCAAGGCAGCCGAATACCGCAATACCGACTGGTTCGACCTCCTGTTCCAGAGTTCCATCCAGCACAACCACTCCATTTCCACCTCCGGCGGTACCGAGAAGGCCAACTACTACGCCTCGCTGTCGGTGATGTCGGATCCGGGCTGGACCCAGCAGAGTGAGGTGCAGCGTTACACGGCCAACCTGAATACGACCTACAAGATCTTGAGTAACCTGACGTTGAACATGATTTCCAACGCATCGTACCGTAAGCAGCGCGCTCCCGGTACCCTGAGCAGCGAAATCGACCCGGTTTACGGTGAGGTAAAGCGTGACTTCGATATCAACCCGTATTCTTACGCGTTGAACACCTCCCGCGCTCTGGATCCGGACGAGTTCTATGTGCGGAACTACGCCAAGTTCAACATCATGCACGAGTTGGAGAACAACTATATCAACCTGAATGTGACGGATTTCCGTATCCAGGGAGAATTGAAGTACAAGGTGATTCCGGAACTGGAACTCAGTGCCATCGGTGCCGCCAAGTACACCTCTTCCTCGCAGGAGCACAACATCCTGGACAATTCCAACCAGGCCATGGCTTACCGCGAAATGGGTACGTCCACCATCCGTAACTCCAACCCGTTCCTGTACACCGATCCCGATAACCCGTACGCCCTTCCGATCTCCGTTCTGCCGAACGGCGGTATCTACGAGCGGACGGACAACAACATGATCGGTTACGACTTCCGTACCACGGCCAACTTCAGCAAGACCTTCGCCGACAAGCACATCGTGAACCTCTTCGGCGGTATGGAAATCAACGACATCACCCGTCACAGCACGTGGTTCCGCGGTTGGGGTCTGCAGTACAACATGGGCGAGATTCCGAACTACGCCTACCAGGTGTTCAAGCAGGGCTCCGAGCAAAACGCCAACTACTATTCCTATATTTATAGTTACGACCGCAGCGCCGCGTTCTTTGCCAACGGCACCTACTCCTACAAAGGCCGGTACGTTATCAACGGTACCTACCGCTATGAGGGTACGAACAAGTTGGGTAAGAGTCGCAGCGCCCGCTGGCTTCCTACCTGGAACATTTCCGGTGCCTGGAACATCAGCGACGAGCCGTGGTGGAATCCCCTTTCGAATACGATTTCGCACTTGAGCGTAAAAGCCTCCTACTCCCTGACGGCAGACCGCGGCCCCAAGAACGTGACCAACTCCACCGTCGTGATCCGGAGCCATACCCCCTGGCGTCCTACCACCGATGTGCGTGAGACGGCGCTGGATATCAGCCAGCTGGCCAACAGCGAGCTCACCTACGAGAAGAAGCACGAGTTGAATATCGGCTTCGAGGCCGGTTTCTTCGACAACCGCATCAACACCACCTTCGACTGGTACAAGCGTAACAACTACGACCTGATCGGTATCGTCAACACCCCGGGTGTGGGCGGCGAAGTCCAGAAGTACGGCAATGTGGCTGCCATGAAGTCCGGCGGATGGGAACTCAGCTTGACCACCCAGAACATCAAGAAGAAGAACTTCTCCTGGACCACCAACTTCATCTATTCGCATTCCCACAATGAAGTGACCCAGCTGGAGAACAATGTCCGCGTGATCGACCTGATCACCGGTACCGGTTTCGCAAAACAGGGTTATCCGGTGCGCGGTATCTTCTCCATCCCGTTCATGGGACTGAACGAAGAGGGCCTGCCGACCTTCCTGGATCAGGAATCCGTGTATGATATGATGGGCGAACTGGAGAAGCCGAGCGTTTCCGTGAGCGGCATCTACTTCCAGACCTCCGAACCCGAAAAGATGAAGTTCCTGGAGTATTCCGGAAGCGCCGATCCTACGGATGTGGGCTCTCTGGGCAACGTGTTCACGTGGAAAGGCTTCCGCCTGAACGTGTTTATCACCTATTCTTTCGGCAACGTGGTGCGTCTGGACCCGGTGTTCAGCAACACCTACAACGACCTGGATTCCATGCCGAAGGAATTCAACAACCGCTGGACCGTTCCGGGCGACGAACGCAAAACCGACGTTCCGGTCATTGCCAGTGCCATCCAGAACAAGACCGACACCCATTTGGCCTATGCGTACAACGCTTACAACTACTCGACGGCCCGTATCGCCAAGGGTGACTTCATCCGTATGAAGGAAATCTCCCTTACGTATGACTTCCCGAGGAAATGGATCGAGCCGCTGAAGATGAACAACCTATCTCTCAAAGTGCAGGCTACCAACCTCTTCCTGATTTACGCCGACAAGAAGCTGAACGGCCAGGATCCGGAATTCTTCAACACGGGCGGTGTGGCCGTCCCGCTGCCGAAGCAGTTCACCGTAACCCTGAAGATCGGCCTTTAATTCATAGGAGGAAATGAATATGAAAAAGATTCTCAATATTTTGGTTCTCGCAACCCTCGTCCTGAACGGCTGCGACAAGTTCCTCGACAAGATGCCGGATAACCGCGCCGAGATTGATACCCAGGAAAAGATCCGGGCCTTGCTCGTATCGGCTTATCCCAGCACCGACTATATGCTTGTAACCGAGTTTATGTCCGATAACGTGGACGACTACGGTAAGAACAACCCCAATACTGACCGTTTCATTGACCAGGTATTCGCCTGGGATGATGTGACGGAAAGCGACAACGAAGACCCCGAGTCCATATGGGGCTCCTGCTACGGTGCCATTGCCTGTGCCAATGAGGCCCTGAAAGCCATTGACGTCCTCCTGGAGAAGGATCCTTCGCTGGACCTGAAAGCCGAACGGGCCGAAGCGCTGCTGTGCCGTGCCTACGGTCACTTTATCCTGACAAACGTGTTCTGCATGGCATACAACTCGGTTACCAGTACCAAAGATGCCGGCGTCCCGTACATCACCGATCCGGAAACGACCCTGAAGCCCGCCTATGATCGCGGAAACGTGGCCGACGTGTACGAGAAGATTGGCAAAGACCTGGAAGCCGCCCTTCCCTATGTTTCGGACAAATACTACACCGTCCCGAAATATCACTTCAACCCGAAAGCCGCCTATGCCTTCGCCGCCCGCTACTACCTCTATCACGAGGAGTGGGAGAAGAGCGTGGAATATGCCACCAAGTGCCTGGGTGCCGAACCGGCCTCCATGCTGCGCGACTGGGCTTACCAGGCTACCATGACGCAGAAATACAGTCCGATTGTTGAGCATTATATCGATGCCAACCTGAACTGCAACCTGCTGCTCATCACCGCTTATTCCAAGATGGGCCTGGCTTTTGGTCCGTATAGCGTCTATTCCCGTTACGCCCATGGCAACTACCTGGCCGAAAATGAAACCGGCCTGGCCATTTGCAACATATGGAACGGCGGTAACAGCACCTATTACATGCCCATGAAGATTTATTCTGCCACCAACCTGGACAAGACCATCTTCTGGAAACTCCCCTATCTGTTCGAGTACACCGACCCGGTGGCCCGTATCGGTTACTATCGTACGGTCTATCCCGCCTTTGCGGCCGACCAGGTCCTCCTGGAGCGTGCCGAAGCCAATATCCTGCGGGGCGAAGAGCACTACCAGGAAGCTATCGACGATATGAACCTTTGGATCAAGAACATTGCTTCCGGCGATGCGGAAAAACTCCCGCGCACCCTGGATAAGGAGCGCATCAACAACTGGTTCAACAGCATGCGCTACGCTGTTTGGGACACTTCGCGTGTGAAGAAACACCTGAACCCGTACTTTGAGATTGGTGTGGAAGGCGGCGACAAAGAGAACATGCTCCAGGCTGTCCTCGCCCTCAAGCGTATCGAGCATCTGGGCCAGGGAATCCGCCTGTTCGACATTAAGCGCTACGGCATCCAGATTGACCGACGCATCATCAATGCAGCCGGCCGGCCTTACCGCCAGACGGGTACGCTCACCTCTCACGACCAGCGCCAGGCCGTCCAGATTCCGAAGAAGGTTCGCGACGCCGGCATTACGGCCAACCCGCGCCTGCTGGAGACTGAAGTTACCGAAATGATTACCACTTATCATGAATAGCCTTATGAAACAGTATATCCACATTTTGCTGGCCGCCGCAGCGGCGGTCACGCTCCTGGGCAGCTGTGTCAAAGATGAGCTGAACGAAGAAAGCGTCATCAAGGTTACCGAAACCGAAAAGAACGATTTCGACCGCTGGCTGGAAGCCAACTTCCTGCTGCCGTACAATATCGCCTTCAAATATCGGTTCGAGATGAACGAATCGAACATGAACTACTTCGAAGTTCCGGCGAAGGAGGACTGGTCTGTCGTAATGGCCCACCTGGTGAAATACCTCTGCGTGGAGTCCTACGACGAAGTGGCCGGTATCGCCTTCACCCGTACCTATTTCCCGAAGATGTTCTTCCTCACCGGCACCTGGGAGTACCGCAACAACGGTACCATCATCCTAGGTACGGCCGAAGGCGGTAAGAAAATCTTCCTGGCCGGTATCAACTTCCTCGAGGAGGCCATGACTTCCGGTTATGGCGACCGCAAGGGAGACCCCCAGGAATCTCTTAACCACTACTACATCAAGACCATCCACCACGAGTTTACCCATATCTTGAACCAGCAGATTGAATATCCTGTGGAGTTCCAGATGGTTACGGGCGGCGCCTATGTGGCGGACTCCTGGAGCGAATCCCCTTACGACAAGGAATACCTGAAGAACGGTTTCATTACCGCTTATGCCCAGCATTCCGACACGGAAGACTTCGCCGAGATGGTGTCCGAGTACATTACCCATAACGAGGCCTGGTGGGCGGAACAGATCACCAATGCCGGAGAAAAGGGCCGGCTTATCAATGCAAAACTGGATATCGTCCGCAATTACATGAGGGACGCCTTCAATATTGACCTGGACCAGCTCCGTGCCACGGTACTGCGTCGCCAGAAAGACGTGTTCGACGGCCAGGTAGACCTTCACAGCGTTACAATCCAATAAATTGATACGGATATGAAAAAGACTACCTATATTATAATTTGCATCCTGGTCCTGGCTCTTTCCGCTACTTCCTGCCTGAAGAGTTATGTGGCCGAATTCGACCAGAGCTCGGCCGAGCGCATGGAAGAATTCCTGAGCGAAATCAAGGATATGCTCATCGCCGAGCCTTATGGCTGGCAGATGGATTATTTCGTCGGAAACGAAGAAGAAGACCGCGGTGGTATCAACCTGGTCCTGAAATTCGGCGAAAAGAAGGATGAGGTCGTTACCGATACGGTCCGTGTTATGAGCGAAGAAGACGAGACGGCAGCTGTTACCAGCCGTTATGTTCTCCGCAGCGACAGCGGTCCGGTACTGGCTTTCGACACCTTCAATTCCATCATCCACAAATATGGAACCCCGAGTTCCTCCGATTACGAGGGACGCGGCGGCGACTATGAGTTCTTCATTACCGGTTACGACAAGACGTCCAAGACCATTTCCCTGAAAGGAAAACGAAATGGGAAAATTTGCGTCATGCGACCGCTTTCGGTATCGATCGAAGACTTTAACGCTCAAATCTACAATAACTCCAGAAACTTCTATATCAGTACCTTCGAAGGCTTTATCGGAGAGAAGAAGGTCACCGGCGAAGTGGATGTCACCACCCACCAGTTCATTGCCTATGAGATGGAGATCTACGGCTATGACGAGAAGACGGGAGAACCTCTCTACGATATCGCCGCCACCCGCGAAACTCCCTATATCCTTACCGATAAAGGCATCCGGTTCTATGAGCCGATTACGGTTTTCGACAAAGAACTGACGGAAATGGATTTCAACTTCGACCTGCCCCACAGCGATACTACGCTCACCAACGGTGATGTGAAATTCAAGGCCTATATCCCCGAAGATTGGCTGCCGTACGAGTTCTACGAAGGGACCTGGACCCTAACTTATGGTACGAACAGCATGATTTCCAATATCCAGCTGGTCCCGGAAGAGCGTGGATTCACCTATCGGGTCAAGGGAATGAGTACGCAATTCGACCTGATTATGAATTATGTTATCCGCAGCGGCAGGATTGAACTTCGCTACCAGGCTCCCCGTAAGCCGGGAACGGACGACACCTTCGTCAAAGACGATCACCTACTCCTGGTCCTGCTCCCCTGGTCGCTGAACAAATCAACGGGAACCGGCGGCTTGTGGATGAATCCCAGCATAGGCATGATGGGTGTCTGGAACAAGAACACCACCAACCCCCTCTTTAACTGGAAGAACAACGAAGGCGGCAGGAACTTTGGCTGCACTTCCTTCCTGCTCTATTACTATGACACGGACGATGCTGCAGAATCTCCTTATTACGGAGAGGCTAACGAGTATAAATTCGCCGGTACCGGCGGAAACGGCCAGTTGGCCTATCTGGCAACATTCAGGAAAACTAAATAATGGGCAATATGAAAAAGATTATATCTATCACACTATTATTGGCATCGGTTTTGACCGTCATTTCCTGCCGGGAGAAATCCTATGATGTTGCTGTTCCGCAGTTGATCACCGTATCTTCCGGCGCCGACATCGCTTTTAAAGCCATTGGAGGAGAAGGTGATATTGAGGTGGAAGCCACTTCCGCCCAGCTCCAGGTCACGACAGACCAGTCAGACTGGTGCCACCTGACCATTGATGGCAACAGGATTCACGTTGTTACAGACGCGAACGATAATCTGGAAAGCCGCTACGCCGTCCTAAACATGCAGGCGGGTGAAGCGACCGGCAAGACCATCGTTCACCAGTATGGCATCATTGTCCGCGAATTTGAAGGCGCGGTAGACCAAACCGTCAAGAACAAAGCGACGGACATCGTCCTCCCCTACGATGCGAACGAAACCGTCATTGTTGCCACCACCGATGCAGACTGGCTGACGCTTGACTGCAAACCCGAGCAACTGGTCATCCACGTTGGCGAGAATGAAACCAAGGAATACCGTGAAGCCAAGATTACCTGGGCGTTCGGCCAGATGACCGACTCTTTTGTCATCACGCAGTTCGACGCCAAAGACGCCGGTCTGCTGGGCTCCTGGGCCTGGGCTTCGACCAACGCCAGCAACAACCGTTCGTTCCCCATGACGGCCGCCCTGTCCCAGGACGAAGACGGAACCGTCAAGATGAACCTGGTTTACAGCACCTATGGCAACTGGACCTTCGAGGTTAAGGTGGGCAAGGCTATCCAGATTCCGCTGGGCGCCTATCTGGGAGAGTATAAGACTTCCTCTATTACCAGGTATGTATATGCCCTGGCCGCTGCCGGTACCACTGCAACCACATATGCCAATGCGGTTCACGAAGGTTTCTTCAACCTGACGCTCAGCAAAGATGCCACCTCCGGGAAATGGACCGCAACGGCCGAAAACCCGGATCTGGACGGAAAGAACTTCCGCCTGGAAATGTGGAATACAGAAATGCCTGAGGGCAACTCGGCTAGCCGAATCGCCCTCAAGAATATCAAGATGACCCAGAATTAATCCTTACTCAGGATTTCATTCTGAACTTGCACGGAGGCTTCGTGGATGGCGTTGAAGACGTCTTTCACGAAGCTTTCCGTTAATCCGTAGCCCTGGCCTTTGGAGACCATCTCTCCCAAGAGTTCGTCCCAGCGGGCGGTCTGGAGGATAGCAATATTGTGTTCCTTCTTGAACAAACCAATCTTGCGGCTGATCTCCATACGGGATTTCAGGGTAAAGAGGAGATTCTCGTCCAGGATATCGATCTGCGCACGCAACTGGTCGATGTTCTCGCGGTAGTCCACGCTATCGGAGTCTTTCTCACGGATGACCAGCGATGCCAGCAGGCGGCCCAGGGCGTCCGGCGTGAGCTGCTGCTTGGCATCGGACAGGGCGCAGGACGGGTCGCAGTGGCTCTCGATCATCAGGCCTTCCAGGCCCAGGTCCATGGCGCGCTGCGAGATTTCCGGCAGGAAATCGCGGCTGCCGCCCATATGGGACGGATCGGCGAAGAAGGGCAATTCCGGGTAACGGCTGCGCAGTTCAATGGCAATCTGCCAGCCCGGAGCGTTGCGATAGGCCGTTTTTTCCAATGAGGAGAAACCGCGGTGAATGACACCCAGTTTGCGGATGCCGGCCCCGTACAGGCGCTCCAGAGCACCTATCCACAGGTCGATATCGGTATTGACCGGATTCTTTACCAGGATGGGAATGTCCGTGCCCTGCAAGGCATCGGCCAGTTCCTGCATCAGAAAGGGATTGGCGGTGGTACGGGCTCCAATCCACAGATAATCCAGCCCGTATTTCAAGCATTCATAGACGTGTTTGGCGCTGGCCACCTCGGTGCCCACCTTCATGCCCAGTTCTTTCTGGACGCGTTTCATCCAACGCAGACCCTCGGAGCCCACTCCTTCAAAGGAGCCCGGATGGGTGCGGGGTTTCCATATACCGGCCCGGAATACGTGGATGCCCTCACGGGCAAGCCCTGCGGCCGTTGTCATTACTTGTTCTTCGGTTTCGGCACTGCAAGGGCCGGCAATCACCATCGGCCGCGGCAGTGTAAAAAAGCCCCAGTCCGCTACCGGGACCAGTTCCCAATTCTTTGCCATTATCGGATAATCTTTTTGATGCGGTTGGCGTCTTCTATCAGTTCCCGCACCTTGGGTTCATCATAATCTTCCAGGGCCTGGCGGAACGATTTCAATTTGTCCCGATAGGTGTCCAGCACCTGGATTACATTGTCGCGGTTCTGCAGGAGGATGGGCACCCACATGTTGGCACCGCTCTTGGCCAGACGCACGGTAGAAGAAAAACCGCCGGACGCCAGGTCGAAAATATGTTTCTCGTCTTTTTCCTTGTCCAGGACCGTCAGGGCCAGGGCGAAGGAAAGGACATGGGACAGGTGCGATACGTAGGCCGTATGCACGTCATGGCTGGAAGAGCGCATGTAGGTAGGATGCATGTTCAGCGTCTCGTACATGGCCTGGGCCACCGCCACCGCCCGCGGATGGGATTCCTCGGTATCGGCCAGGATGCAGGCCCGCCCGTCGAAGAGGTTGGGGATGGCCGCCCAGGGTCCGGAATACTCGGTACCCGCCATCGGGTGCGTCAGCACCAGTTGTTTACGGCAAGGATGATAGAGCACCGACTGGGCCAGTTTCTCCTTGGTGGAACAGACATCCATCACGATTTTATCGGTATAGCCTTCCTTATCGAAGAGGTCCAGGACGCTTCCGATTACCACAATCGCCGCGCTCACGGGCACCGCCACGAGGATGATATCGCTTTCTCGCACACATTCCTCCAGCGGGACCACCCGGTCCACGATGCCCAGCTTTTCAGCCGCGGCAGCGGCTACCGGATCGGCCTCGACACCCAACACGCTGCCCGCAAAGCCGCGGCGGCGCAGGTCGATAGCCATCGATCCGCCAATCAGACCGGTTCCGACAATACCTAATGCATAAGGTTTCATACTCCAACTGCTTTATATTCTCCCAAAATATCCAGGTCCTTGATGAGTGGACGCACCGCCGTAAGCGCCTGCTGCCAGCGGTTATAGTCCGAAAAACAGATATCGGCATAGAAGAAATACTGCCACTTCTCGCCAGGGATGGGAAGGGACTGGATGCGCGTCAGGTTCATGTCGTAGAAGGACAACACCGTGAGGATGTGCGACAGCGCGCCCGGGGTATGGGGCAGGGTAAAGCAGACGGACACCTTATCGGCCGGTCCCTCGGGCGGGGTAAGCTTTTCCGAAAGGACCACAAACCGGGTGTAATTGTCCTGATACGTTTCGATATTTTCCCGGAGGATCTCCAGGGAATAGACCTCGGCCGCCAGGGCGGAAGCCACCGCCGCCACACCCCGCAGGGCATAGCGGGAAATCTCTTCCGCCGCCATGGCCGTATTCTCGGCCCGTTTCACCAGCGCCCAGGGGCATTCCTTTTCAAAAAAGGCGCGGGTCTGGTCGATGGCCATGGGATGGGTACGGACTTCGCGGATATCTTCCAGCCGCTGGCCGGGGAGGGCCAGCAGGTTCTGGTGGATGTGCAGGTACACCTCTCCGATGATCCGCTGGGGATGGCGGCGGAGCAGGTCAAAATTCGGCAGAAGCCCGCCGGAGGAGGTATTTTCGACCGCCATCACGGCTGCATCGGCCCGATGCTCCTCCATTGCCTGATACAAACCCTTGAATGACTGGCATTCAACGATTTGGGCATCCGGGAAAAAGGCCCGGGCAGCCTGGTCATGGAAGCTGCCCCGGACACCTTGAATTGCGACTTTCGTCATATTTCAATCTTGTCAAGTTCGTTTCGTTGGACGGTTAAACCGTCAGGATTTCTTTTTCTTTGGCAGAGATGAGGGCATCCACTTCTTTCACCCGTTTGTCGGTGACCTTCTGCAGTTCGTCCTCTCCCTCTTTCTCGCCATCCTCGGACAGACCGTCGTTCTTCTGGGCCTTCTTGAGGGCGTCGATACCATCGCGGCGGGCGTTACGGATGGAAACCTTGCAGGTCTCTCCGGCCACACCGGCCTTCTTGATCAGTTCACGACGGCGCTCCTCGGTCAAGGCGGGCACCACGCAGCGAATCACTTCGCCGTTGTTGGACGGGGTCAGGCCCACGTTGGCATCCAGGATAGCCTTTTCAATCTTGGAAATCATCGAGCGCTCCCAAGGCTGGATGGCCAGCGTCTTGGCATCGGGCGTGGTGATGGAAGCAACCTGGCCGATGGGGGTGGGGGTCCCGTAATAATCGACCGTCACGCCATTGAAAATGGACGGATTGGCTTTCCCGGCCCGATAGGTCTTCAGGTCTTCCTCCAGGAAGGCCAGGGAATCCTGCATCTTCCGGTCTGCAGCCTCTACGATTTCTTTAGCTTTCGGTAACATATCGATATCTGTTTTAATTGTTTATACGTGTACGAGCGTGCCGATTTTCTCACCGTGAAGCAGGCGGGTCAGGTTGCCGGTCGCGTTCATATCGAAAACGATGATGGGCATGTTCCCCTCGCTGCAAAGGGCGAAGGCGGTCTGGTCCATCACCTTCAGGTGCTTCGAAAGAGCCTCGTCGAAGGTGAGTTCATCATATTTCACCGCGGTGGGATCCTTTTCCGGATCGGCCGTGTAGACCCCGTCCACGCGGGTTCCCTTCAGCAAGGCATCGGCCTTGAGTTCCAGGGCGCGGAGGGCGGCTCCGGAATCGGTCGTAAAGAAGGGATTGCCCGTTCCGCCCGAGATGAGGGCTACGCCGCCTTTTTCCAGGAACTTGACCGCGTTGTCCCGCATGTAGTAGGTGGCGATAGGTTCCATGGGGAGGGCCGTAAAGACCTGGGCGTCAACCCCTTCGTCTTTGATAAAGGTGGCCAGCGCCAGCGAGTTGATGACCGTTGCCAGCATGCCCATCTTGTCTCCGTCGACCCGGTCGAAACCCTTCCCGGCGCCCTGAAGGCCGCGGAAGATGTTGCCGCCGCCATTGACGATGGCTACCTGCAGGCCGGCTTTCGCCGCCGCTGCGATTTCGCGTGCATAGGCACGAAGACTCTCCGGATCCAACCCTTTTCCCTGCGGTCCGCCAAGGCTTTCGCCGCTCAGTTTCAACAATACTCGTTTATACATACTTTTACACCTTTACAAAGTTTAACAAATTTATCAGAAAATTATGAAACTTGCAAGAAAGAGATTATCTTTGCGTAATTAAATTGAAATAAAACAAAAAGAATAATGGCAAATTTCCTGACATCCTCCATTGGTAAGAAATTCATCCAGGGCATTAGCGGAGCCTTCCTGGTTATCTTCATGCTCCTGCATGCCACCATCAACTTCTTCTCCGTTATCGATTCACTCAAAGGCACTTATGGTGCAGATGACGGCTTGTTCAAAATGGGTTGCGACTTTATGGCCCTCCCGATCGTGACCATGATGGTCCCGGTCCTGGCCCTGGGTTTCATCGTCCATATCTGCTACGGTTGCTTCCTTACCTGGCAGAACATCCGCGCCCGCGGAGGTTACAATCGGTACGAGGTTGCCAGCAAGGCTGCCGCAGATTCCTGGTCGGCCAAGAACATGCTGGTGCTGGGTATTGTGATCCTGGGTATCCTCTTCTTCCACCTGACCCACTTCTGGGCCAAGATGCAGCTCGCCGAGTTTACCGGCGGTGAGGCAGAGAACCCGTACCTGCTGCTGAACCTCACCTTTGGCAACATCTGGGTCACCCTCATCTACATTGTGTGGTTCATCGCCGTGTTCCTCCACCTTGGCCACGGTTTCTGGAGCATGTTCCAGACGGTGGGTTGGAGCAACAGCGTCTGGATGAAGCGCACGAAGGTGATTGGCCTCATCGTTGCTGCCATCATCGTGCTGATGTTCATCTCCGTAGCCTGCAACGCTTATCTCCAGGCCAACGGACTGATTGGATAAATTTTTTTCAAATTTTTCTTGCATATTTGATTTCGATTGCTCATCTTTGCAAAAGTTATGAGAATGAACATGGTAAATAACTTCTGGTGGCGCACTTGCAGTTCCAATCTGTAAGTCGCTTTGCCGTAGTTATTACCCTGCACTATATGAGAGGCACGCTGACTTACAGCGTGCCTTTCTTTTTTGCTCGAAACAATTATTATTTATAAACATTTAACAAATAAAGTCATGAAACAGAAAAAGTACCTGCTTCCGGAGTCCGAGATTCCGACCCATTATTTCAACATCCAGGCCATCATGCCCAACAAGCCGCTGCCTTTCCTGCACCCTGCAACCAAGCAGCCGCTGAAGCCCGAGGATCTCTACCCTATCTTCTGTAAGGCTTGCGCCGATCAGGAACTCAACCAGACCGACGAATGGATCCCCATCCCGGAAGAGGTACGCGAGCAGTATGCCGCCTACCGCTGCACCCCGCTGGTGCGCGCCTATGAGCTGGAAAAGGCCCTCGGGACCCCCGCCCACATCTATTTCAAGAACGAAAGTGTGAGCCCCGCCGGAAGCCACAAGCTCAACTCCGCCATTGCCCAGGCTTACTACGCCAAGGAGCAGGGTATTACCAACCTTACCACCGAGACCGGTGCCGGCCAGTGGGGCGGTGCGCTCAGCTATGCCACCAAGAAGTTCGGCATTGACTGCGCCGTATATATGGTAAAGGTAAGCTACGAGCAGAAGCCTTTCCGTCGCTCCATCATGCAGGCCTTCGGCGCTGCTGTTACTCCCTCCCCTTCCATGAGCACCCGTGCCGGTAAGGACATCATCACCCGTAACCCCAACGACCAGGGCTCCCTGGGCTGCGCTATCTCCGAAGCCATTGAATTGGCGGTAAATACCCCTAACTGCAAGTACGCCCTGGGTTCCGTGCTGAACCACGTTTGCCTGCACCAGACGGTAATCGGTCTGGAGGCCGAGAAACAGATGGCCCTGACCGGAGAGTATCCGGATATCGTTATTGCCTGCTTTGGCGGCGGTTCCAACTTCTGCGGCCTGGCCCTTCCGTTCATGCGTCACAACATCCAGGAAGGCAAGAAGACCCGTTTCATCGCAGCCGAGCCTTGCTCCTGCCCGAAACTTACCAAGGGTAAATTCGAATATGACTTCGGTGACGAATCCGGCATGACCCCGCTCCTGCCTATGTTCACCTTGGGTCACACCTTCAAGCCTGCCGCCATCCACGCCGGTGGTCTGCGTTACCACGGTGCCGGTGTTATCCTCTCCCAGCTGATGAAGGACGGCTATATGGAGGCCGTGGATATCGAGCAGATTGACGCCTTCAAGGCCGGCGTGCTCTTCGCCCGCACCGAGGGTATCATCCCCGCTCCGGAAAGCTGCCACGCCATTGCCGCCACCGTCAACGAGGCCCTCAAGTGCAAAGAGACCGGCGAACAGAAGACCATCCTCTTCAACCTCTCCGGCCACGGCTTCGTAGACATGAGCGCCTATGACCAGTACTTCTCCGGCGAGATGCAGAACTACCACGTTTCGGATGCAGACCTGGCCAAATATATTGCCAGCGCCGATGCCCTGAACAAATAATCTCGACAGAAGTGCCGTAAATAGCAAATCGCTCATAATGAACGAGTTATAAAAAGGACCCTGCAAATGTTGCGGGGTCCTTTTTATAATCAATTGATAATCTGAAACATCCAAAAAGCACCAAACGACAGACAGACCTTGCCAGCGGCGCCTGATTCTTGCCAGCGGCGCTTGATTCTTGCCAGCGGCGCCGGGCTGCGTGCCAGGCGGCCGGAGCCGTCTCGCTACGCTCGACCCCACCGTTCACTCCGTTCGCTTTCGCTCACATTCGTTCCGGTCCCCCCTCTTACGATGCCGAGGGCGGCACGGGCTCCGGCCATCCCGCCACCTTCGCCCTTACCGGCTCTATCTCTGGTATTGACAGGGCAAGTGTACCTAGTCTCGGTTAAAAAGGGGAGACTACTATCACCTGGACCCGTTCTCAATCTTGACAAGGTAGGTGGTTCTACCCTCGGTAAAAATGGAGAGAGTAGTGACACCTAGACCAGTGTCTGTAAACATTTTGGGCCGGTTTTGTTTACGGCCCTTCAAATTTTTTACGTTGGTAAACAAAATGGGCTTGTTTTGTTTACCGAAATCTTCCTTAACCACCGACCATCCGGGATCTGGGGCTCTTATATGGATAGTCCCCACTTGAAACAACCCACCGTCCACGCCAGAAGCCGTTTTTCCGGACGGTCACCTTTCAAACCCGGGGACTATCCACGCCAGAGGCCGTTTTTCCGGACGGTCACCTTTCAAAACCGGGGACCATCCACATCAGAGGTCATTTCTCCGGACGGTCAACGCTTGGAGCGGGACGGAGCGGTACAAGGCGACATGCCACCCCCGGCTAGGGGGTGCCTGCGAAGCGATTGGCCTTGTGCGGGTCGCGCAGGCGGGGGTCGCCGGTGCCGCCCCAGCCCGCGACGTTAAGAAGGACGTCCCAGCCTATGATGCCAAGGAGGCCACCCCGTGACGCAAAGAAAACCGGCACCACCGCCGCCGGGCGGCCAGGAGCGGCGGCTACGGCTCGGCCGGGCTGCGGGGAACTCAACCCAAAAGGTTCTCCTTCCCGGCCGGCCGTTGCCGGAGCCAGTCCAAGGGCATTTGAAGGTGCATATGGAGGTGCTTGATACTCAGACATATCCCAGAAAGCCGGTTCCCAAAATACTGGAACCGGCTTTACGGGATGTCGCTGTGCCATAGATAGTTAAGAATGGAGTCTGCCTGCTTTCGTTTAACGTATCTGTTTTTTTTAGTATATTTGTCACCAACGACCATTCATCGAATATGCTTTTCAGAGATAGAATCTACGCAGTCCGCGACCTCATGCGCTCACACGGCTGGGATGCCGTTGTTATTCCCGAGAGTCAGGTGGCCTGGCTTTCCGGTTTTACCGGAGAAGGCGAGATGGTTATCACACAGGACCACGCCGGCCTGTGGACAGACAGCCGATACTTTATCCAAGCCGACCGGGAACTGGCCGGAACGGGGGTGGAGATGCACAAAAAGCTGGTGGCCGACCTGGTCAGCCTGCCCCAATGGATCCGGAAATACTTCGCGGAAACCTATCGCGACATAGTCATTACGGTGGATGGACAAGCCCTCAGTTTCTCGGCGGTAGATGCCATCCGCGAAGCCCTGCTGGACGGCGGCCGCGAGGAAGGGGAAGATTTCCACATTGTGAACGCCCCGGACTGGATAGATGCCATTTGGCAAGATAAGCCGGTTGCCCCGCACGGCCCGGTGATGCTGCTGGACACCACCTATACCGGCTGGACCCGCGAGCAGAAGCTCTCCTGGCTGCGGGGGCAGTTGGATGCCAAAGGCTGCGACGCCATCCTGCTTACCGCCCTGGACGAGGTGGCGTGGATGCTGAACGTGCGGGGCAGCGACGTCCCCTTTGTGCCGGTGGTGCGTTCCTATCTGATTGTTACCCGGAAAGAGGCCCTTTGGTTTGTGCGCAAAGAAGGCATGCCGGAGGACGGCCTGGACGCCCTGCAGGAAGAAGGAATTGAGATCCTGGATTATGACGACGTGGGCCTGGCCCTCGCGGGCGGCCTGTCAGACCGGGGCATCCTGTCCCTCTGGTTCGACCCCGATACCCTGAATTACGACCTCTACGACGCCCTGATGACCCACTCGCTGGCAGACGGAGCCTTGGCGGGCCGCTCTCCGGTTACCCTGAGAAAGGCCGTCAAGAACGAAGTAGAGATAGCCGGAATGAAAAAGGCCCACCTGGTAGACGGCCTGGCCCTGGAAAAATTCTTCTACTGGCTGGAGCGGACCTTGGAAGCCGGCACGGACATCACCGAATGGGAGGCCGCCGAAAAACTGGCGGAAATCCGCCGGCAGATCAGCGGTTATCAAGGCGACAGTTTCCTGACCATTTCGGCATACGGCCCTTCCGCCGCCCTGCCACACTATGTTACCCAGGAACCAAACTCGGTCCGCCTGGCACCGGAAGGCCTGTACCTGCTTGACTCCGGCGGCCAGTATCTGTTTGGCACCACCGATTGCACCCGGACCCTGCCCCTGGGTCCCATCACAGATTTGGAACGCGAAGATTATACCCTGGTCATGAAAGGCCACATTGCCCTGGCGCGCGCCATCTTCCCCAAGGGAACGGCCGGCTGCCAGATCGACGTCCTGGCCCGCAATCCCCTGTGGCAGTGCAAACGCAACTTCGGGCACGGAACCGGCCACGGAGTGGGTTCCTTCCTGCATGTCCACGAAGGGCCCCAGAGCATCCGGCAGGACTTTAACAAACAGGCCCTGCTGCCGGGCATGGTCGTTTCAGACGAACCCGGCATCTACCGCGAAGACCGGCATGGGGTTCGGCACGAAAACCTGCTTCTGTGTGTAGAGGACGGCTCCAACGACTTTGGCACCTGGCTCCGCTTTGAAACGCTGACCCTCTGTCATTACGACACCACTGCCCTGGCCTACGAACTCCTCAACGCCGACGAAAAGGAATGGCTCAACGCCTATAACGAACGCGTCTACCAGACCCTCTCCCCGCACCTCGGACCCGAAATCTCCGCCTGGCTGCGCGACAAGACCCGCGCCATCTAGAAATACTTTTTCTCCTGCCGGTACAGGGCGATAAAGATAAAAATCAGCAGGGTGAACGCCCAAAGGGAGGAGCCGCCGTAACTGAGCAGCGGCAAGGGGATGCCAATCACCGGCATCAGCCCGATGGTCATGCCGATATTGATAAACAGATGCATGAAGATGCAGGACGCCACGCAATAGCCGTAAATGCGTGTAAAATGCTCGCGGCATTGCTCGGCATCCCGGATAATCCGATAAATCAGGAAAACGTACAGGAGCACCACGAGCGCGCTCCCGAAGAAGCCCCACTCCTCGCCCACCGTACAGAAAATGAAGTCCGTACTCTGCTCGGGCACAAATCCATAGGTGGTCTGCGTCCCGTTCAGGTAGCCCTTCCCCACCAAGCCGCCGGAGCCGATGGCTATCAGGCTTTGGTTCACGTTATAGCCCACGCCGGCGGGATCGTCCTTCATCCCCAGCAGCACTTCGATCCGCTTGCGCTGGTGGTCCTGCAGCACGTTGTTAAAGATGAAATCCGTGGAATACACCAGCATCACGCCCGCCGCCAAAACGCCCGCAGACAGGACCAGGAACTGATTCCGTTTCTGATAACCGTAAACCACCGCCCACGGAATCAAGCCGGCACACAGCACCAGCAGAAGATAGATCGGACGGATTTTCTGCGCAATGACCGATGGAAGGAAGGCAAACACCAGCAGCAGCGGCAGGCAGACCATCAGCCACCACCGGAGGCCGTCGCGGAACCGGAAGGCGTTCACCAGGGACACGATGCCCAGCAGGACCAGGATGGACGCATAAGGCGATGCCGTAAGGGTAAGGATAAAGAGCAAAATCACCAGGCCGATGGCCGCCAGCACCCAGCCGGACATCCCCTCGCGGTACAGGACGAAAAGGAAGCCCACGTACACCAGAGCGGAACCCGTCTCGCTCTCGGCCAGGATAATCAGCATCGGGACACCCACCACCAGGGCGGCATACCAGAAGTCCCGCACCCGGGATAACCTGAAGCCCTGCCGGCTCATCAGACTGGCCAGCAGCAACGAGGTGGAAATCTTGGAAATCTCGGCCGGTTGGAACTTAACCGGCCCCAGTTCGAACCAGGAATGGGAGCCTTTTACATCTTTCGATACAAAGATCACCAGCACCAAGAGGAAGGCCACCCCCAAATAGAACAGCAGGGAACCGCTTTCCCAGGTCTGTGGCGGGATGACAAACAGCACCAGGGCCCCCAGCCCGAAAGAGGTCAGGATCCAGATGAACTGTTTTCCGCTACGGACGCTCCAGTCAAAGATAGAAGAAGGCCCCGACGAATGGATGGAGGCATAGATATTGATCCAGCCAATGAGCACCAGCACCAGATAGACTCCTATCAGATGCCAGTCAATGGACTGTTTCAAGCCTCTTTCGTGGGTACCCTTTCGCATATCAGTCTGTCTTTACTCGGGCCATCAGGTTTCCTTCCAGCACCCGTTTCTCCATATCCGGGCGGTTGATGGAACCTTTCAGGTATTTTTCAATAAGCAGCGAAGCAATCGGGCAGGCCCAGGTAGCGCCAAAGCCCGCATTCTCGATATAGGCCGCCACCGCAATCCGGGGATTGTCCTTGGGGGCGAAGCAGATGAAGACCGAATTGTCGGCGCCGCGGGGGTTCTGGGCCGTTCCCGTCTTGCCGCAGATATCCAGGCCGTCCACGTGGGCCACCCAGGCAGTTCCGCCCATGCCCGCGCCGCTGTTTACCGCCCGCCACATGCCTTGCACCGCCTTCGGGAAGTGCTTTTGCTCCACCATGGTATACTGGCGCTCTTTGTATTTGTCCTCGATTTCCACATCCTCGTATTCTTTGATGATATGCGGGATGATGTACCAGCCGCGGTTGGCCATGATGGCGGCCAGGTTGGCAATCTGGAGGGGCGTCACGCCCACCTCGCCCTGGCCGATGGAAATGGATTTGATGGTGGCGAACTTCCATCCGCCCAGACGGGCCGGATAGCGTTTGTCGTAGAGTTTGGAGGTAGGCAGGGTGCCGCCCAGTTCGGCAGGGAAATCACTGCCCAGGGGGTGCCCGAAACCAAAACTCTGCACATACTCATTCCATTTGTCCAGGGCCGCGCCGATAGAGGGATATTTCCGGTTCTCCAACACGTCCCGCAAGGCAAAGGTAAAATAGGAATTGCAGGACATCATGATGGCCTCTTCCAGGTCCAGGGGCGATTTGTGGCCGTGGCAGCCCGGACGGTGATCGCCCAACGTATACCCGTGGGCGCAGGGGAACATCATCTCCGGCCGGAGCGTCCCCTCCTCCAGGCCAATCAACCCGTTCACCAGTTTGAACACGGAGCCGGGCGGATAGGGCGCCTGGACGGCCCGGTTGAACATAGGCTTATAGGGATTGGAAGAGATTTCTTTGTAATGACGGCCGATATCGGCCAGCATATCCACATCGATACCGGGACTGGACACCATGGCCAGGATTTCCCCCGTGGACGGTTCGATGGCGACCAGCGAGCCCACCTTGTTTCGCATCAGCAGCTGCCCGTATTGCTGGAGGTCGGCATCTATCGTGGTCATGATATCCCGGCCTGGAACGGCCTCCTTGTCCATTTCCCCATTGCGGTAGTGGTCCTCGATCTGGTTGCGGGCGTTCCGCAGGTAGATGTGGTATCCTTTTTCGCCCCGCAGGTCCTTTTCGCGAGCCGCCTCGATGCCGGTCTTGCCGGCATAATCCCCGCTGCGATACTCGTCCGAGTGCGTTTTCAGGAAGGCGGCATCCACCTCGGAAACATAGCCCAGCAGGTTCCCGCCCGCGTTTACGGGATAGTCCCGGATGCTGCGGGCCTGCCCCTTGAAGCCCGGGAACTTGTATTTCAGTTCATCGAACCGCATAAAGGCTTCCGGCGGAATCTGCTTCAGCAGCACCACGCTCTGCCAGCCGATCTTACGGCGGAAACGGGCGTACTCGGCCATCTTTTCGCGGATGAAATCCGCTTCCACCCCCAGGGACGATGCCAGCAGCAGGGTGTCGAAGGCTTCCACCTCGCGCGGCGTGCACAGGATGTCGTATGCCACCTTGTTGCCCACGATGATCTTACCGTTGCGGTCGTAGATAACGCCCCGGGTCGGGTAGATGATGTCATAGACCATCGAGTTGTTCTGGGCGCTGGTCTTGTATTTGTCGTCCAGGATCTGGATGGAGAATAGTTTCACCAGCAGAATGGCCGCCGCCACCCCCAAGCCGATCAGCAATCGGACCATCCGGGGATTCAGCTTGTCATCGGTCATTGATGGAGAAATAGATAATGGCCAGGAGGGAAAGCAGGTAACTGGCCGGCAGGGATGCAAAGAAACGGGCGAAGAAGAACCAGCCGGGCCGCATCCCGGAACCGTCTACCCAGATGTAGAGGATCAGGAAGAGGGTCAGGGAGAGGAGAATCACCAGGGAAACCTTTCCCAGTCCGTTTTTGTGGATGGAAAAATCCTCTCCGCGGGCAAAGAGGCCGGTTCCGAAGACCCAGCGGATGAAGGTTTTGCGGGCAAAGGCCACGGGCAGGAGGGCCACCACATTCAGGCCCGGAACGCCATCGGCCAGGAAATCCACCGCCAGCGCCGTCCCGAATGCAATCAACAAGACCTGCGGGGTGGTATACCGGAGGGGGATACTCAAGACCATGGCCGGCAGGAGGGTGAGCATCATATAGGGGGACATCATAAAGTAATTACACAACAGCAGTTGTATAATCAACAGCAGCATGTACCTGCCGAAGAAGCCCAGTTCCTTGGACATCATCTGATGTTCCTCCTACTCATTCTCCAATAATCCTATTTCTTCCCGGCCCAGGTTTTCCACCACCGTCACATAACGGAGGGCGGTAAAATCCTGGAACAGAGTCACCTTGATTTCATGCATAGCACCGTTGACGATGCGCGAATCGCCCGTTACACCCAGGGGGATATCGGGCGGAAACACGGACGAGAAGCCACTGGTATAGACCGTATCGCCTTTTTCGAACTTAAAATGCAGGGGAATCTCTTTCAGCAAGGCCCCGTCCGCCGAATGGCCGTCCCAAACCAGCGGTCCCATGGCCCCTTCCGAGCCCAGGCGGGCACTGACGCTGACCTCCGCATTCTGGAAGGAAAGTACATACGCGTAATGGCGGTGAACCGCATCCACGATGCCCACCGCGCCGTGGCGGGTGATGATGGCAGAGCGCGCATCCACCCCGTCGTCCGAACCTTTGTCGATAATGAAATAATTGTGCTGCCGGTTGCGGCTGATTTTTACGATACTGGCAGGCAGGTAAGAAAAGGCCTGGCTCTGCTGCAGTTCCCGCGCCCGCTGCTCGCCCGTGAGGTCCGAAAGCGCTTTCTGACTGGCCTGCAGCCGGACCAGGAGTTCATGGTTGTCTGCCGCCAGGCGGTCGTTTTCTTTCTTGAGCGAAAAATAACGGCCCATCTGCTGGTTGGCACCCCAGACCCCTGCCATGAAATGATGCGTTACCCGGGACACCCAAAGACCTTGCAGCGTGGAGCTCTTCCGGAGCATGACGAACCCGGCCCCCTCCAGGATCAGGAAAAGGACCAGGCTGACCACGATGGGAAGGATTTCTCGGCTGCGGGGCATCGGATCAGCGCATCAGGAAGGGATAATTCTCGGTATTCTTCAAAGCCAGGCAGGTTCCGCGGGCCACGGCGCGGAGGGGATCGTCGGCCACATAGAACGGAATGTTCACTTTCTCCGTAAAACGCTGGGCCAGACCGCGCAGCAGGGCGCCGCCGCCGGACAGATGGATGCCGTTTTCCACGATATCGGAATACAGCTCCGGAGGCGTCTGTTCCAGCACGTGCATGATGGCGGCCTCGATCTTGGCAATGGACTTGTCCAGACAGTGGGCGATTTCCTGATACGTGATGCTGGCCTCGACGGGATGGCCGGTCATGAGGTTCGGACCGCGGACAATGAAGGGTTCGGGTTCCTCGTCCAATTCGGGCAGGACGGCCCCAACGGCGATCTTGGTCTTCTCGGCCGTAATCTCCCCCACCTTGATGTTATGCTGCTGGCGCAGGTAGTACTGAATGTCATTGGTCAGCTCGTCCCCAGCCGTCTTGATGCTCTCCTGCACCACGATACCGCCCAGGGAGATTACGGCGATTTCCGCCGTACCGCCTCCGATATCCACCACCATGTTGCCCTTCGGGGCCTCCACGTCCAGGCCGATACCGAGGGCGGCCGCCATCGGCTCGAAAATAAGGTAGACATCGCGTCCTCCCGCGTGCTCCGTGGAATCACGGACCGCACGGATTTCCACTTCCGTACTGCCGGAAGGGATACCCACCACCACTTTCAGGCTGGGGGCGAACAGGCTCTTGTGCTTGCTGTTCACCTGTTTGATGAAACCGCGGATCATCATCTCGGCCGCGTTGAAGTCCGCAATCACGCCGTCTTTCAACGGACGGACGGTCTTGATGCCCGGGTTGGTCCGCTCATGCATCAATTTGGCCTTCTGGCCCAGGGCGATGCAGGAACCGGACTGGTTATCGATGGCCACGATGCTCGGTTCGTCCAACACGATCTGGTCGTTCTGGAAGATCACGGTGTTGGCCGTTCCAAGGTCAATGGCGAGCTCTTGTGACAAAAAAGAAAATGCCATATTCGGTTAATTTTTGCTTTCTGACAGTATGTTTTCAAAACAACTTGTAAAAGTACGATTTTTATCGCAATTTTGCAATATGATTCCCAGATATGCCATCATCGTAGCCGGCGGCAGCGGTACCCGGATGGGGACCGACATTCCCAAGCAATTCCTCGACCTGGATGGAAAATCCATCCTGCGCCGCAGCATAGAACGCTTCACGGAAGCCCTGGAAGGCATTCACATCATTACGGTCCTTCCCAAAGAACACATCGATCTTTGGAAGGTCCGCTGCCTGCAAGATAATTTTATTGTTCCGCAAATCCTGGTGGCGGGCGGAATCACCCGTTTCCACTCCGTCAAAAATGCCCTCGCCAAAGTCCCCGGCAATGCGATCGTCGGCGTTCATGACGGGGTGCGCCCTTTCGTATCGTCCGGCCTCCTCCGGCGGATGTACGATCAGGTATCGGGCGGATGCCCGGCCCTCATCCCGGTGCTCCCCTGCACCGATACGCTCAAGGCCCTGCAGCGCGTGACCGGCGAAGACGGCCATTCCCGCCTGGAGACGATTCCCGGAATCGAACCGGACCGGAGCATCCTCTATGGGGCGCAGACGCCCCAGGTTTTCCGCGCCGACGTGCTCAAAGCCGCTTATTCCCAGCCGTTTAACACCGCTTTTACCGATGACGCATCGGTGGTTGCGCACAACGGTACGCCGCTCGCGTACATCGACGGAGAGCGCCTCAACCTGAAAATAACAACCCCGGACGATTTGATTCTCGCCCGGGGAATCCTGACTATTTGAGCGTACCGTTCTCCGCGGCCTGGATCATCTTCTCATTGGCAGAGACATAGACCTCGACCCGGCGGTTCTGGGCGCGTCCTTCCTTGGTGGCATTGTCGGCCACCGGCATGGTGTAGGACTTGCCCTCGGCCTTGATCCGGCTGGAAGCGATTCCGCAGGACTGGAGATAGCCGGCCACGGCGTTGGCCCGCTGGGTGGACAGTTTCTCGTTCACCTCGGCCGAACCCGTATTGTCGGTGTGGCCGTACACGGTCACGTCGGTATCGGGCATATCGGCCATCTTGGCGGCGAATTCCTTCAGTTCTTTCTGGGACTGGGCCGAAAGGGTGGCTTTGTTCGTAGCGAAGAGGATGCCGTTGTCAAAGGTAACCTTGATGGCCTCCAGGCCGTTTGCGTCGGTAACCGTTTCGACCTTGGCGTTCAGGGCGGCCAGTTCTTCGGCTTTCTTGTCCATCTTGCGGCCGATCAGGGCACCCGCTCCACCGCCGACAGCCGTTCCGATGGCGGCGCCGATAGCGGCACTCTTGCCATCATGGCCGATGAGGCCTCCGATAACGGCACCCAGGGCGGCGCCTGCACCGGCACCCGCTACGGTCCCGGTCGCGGTTTTGTTCCAGGAGGAACAGGCTCCCAGCACAAATACGCTGAGAAGGAAAACAGGGATAAATTTTCTCATTATTTTAGTTTTTTAGTTATATACAAAAATAAAGAATAATTCTTGAGGATGCAAAAATAATTGCTACCTTTGAATCTTATGATACGTATTGCCATCCAATCGAAAGGGCGACTGAGTGAAGAGAGCCTCGCCCTACTGGCCGAAATCGGCATTAAAATCGATGATTCGAAACGGAAATTCCTGGCCCAGACGCCCGATTTTCCGTTGGAACTTTTGTATATGCGCGACGATGACATCCCGCAGGTAGTGGCCGCCGGAACGGCCGACCTGGGCATCGTCGGCCTGAACGAAGTGGAAGAGCGGGGTTTCCCCCTGCAGGTGGTCCGCAAACTGGGATTCGGAGCCTGCCGCATCTCCCTCGCCATTCCCAAGGCGGACGAATACGACGGACCGGCCTGGTTCGAGGGAAAACGCATTGCCACCTCCTACCCCGGCATCCTGAAGCGGTATCTGGCCGAGCATCACATCAACGCCAAGGTGGAAGTCATTACCGGCTCGGTGGAGATTGCCCCCGCCGCCGGTATCGCGGACGCCATCTTCGATATCGTTTCCTCCGGTGGCACCCTGGTGTCCAACGGATTGAAGGAAGTGGAGAAGGTATTCTTCTCGGAAGCCGTCCTGGTATCGGCCGCGCCGCTTGCCGATGAAAAACAGGCCCTGCTGGACGAGATCCTGTTCCGGCTGGATTCGGCCGTCGTGAGCCGCAAGAAGAAATACCTGCTGATGAACATTCCCGAAAGCTCCCTCGACGAGGCCGTGCGCATCCTGCCGGCCATGCGCAGCCCGACCCTGATGCCGCTTACCGCCAAAGGCTGGTATTCGATGCATTCGGTGGTGGAGGAAAGCCAGCTGTGGGAGAAGATCCGCCAGCTGAAAGCCATTGGTGCAGAGGGAATTCTGGTTCTGAATATCGACAAAATCATTCCGTAAGATGAAGATTTTCGATCACCCCGCCCAATCCCAATGGGCGGAGCTTTGCGCGCGCACGCGGAAAGACGATCCGCAGGTAGCCGCCCGGGTGGATGCCATCCTGGAGCGGGTCCGCATGGAAGGCGATGCCGCCCTGCAGGCCCTGTCGCTGGAAATTGACCGGCGGCCGCTGGCTGTCCTGCCCGGCGAGGAAGGCATCCCGCTGGAGGTTCCCGCCTCCGATATCGCGGCAGCGGCCGCCCGGGTCCGTCCCGAGGTCCGCGCCGCCATCGCCACGGCCGCCGGCCACATCCGCGCCTTCCACGAAGCCCAACTGCCCCGCGAAATCGTGGTGGAAACGGCTCCCGGCGTGCGTTGCATCCAGCGTCCGGTCCCGATCGAACGCGTGGGTCTCTATATTCCGGGCGGCACTGCCCCCCTGTTTTCAACCGTGCTGATGCTGGCCATCCCGGCCGCCATCGCCGGTTGTCCGGAGGTGATCCTGTGTACGCCGGCCGGCCCGGACGGCAACATCGCCCCGGAAGTGCTGTACGCCGCCTCGTATTGCGGCATCCGGCGCATTTTCTGCCTGGGAGGCGCCCAGGCTGTCGCCGCCATGGCTTTCGGCACCCGCACCGTTCCCAAAGTGGATAAGATTTTCGGACCCGGCAACCGCTACGTGACCACTGCCAAACAGCGGGTTGCGGGCAGCACCGTGGCCATCGATATGCCGGCCGGTCCGTCCGAGGTGATGGTCATTGCCGATGAGCAGGCCCAGCCCGCCTTCGTGGCGGCCGACCTGCTGTCACAGGCCGAGCACGGGGCAGACAGCCAGGTCATGCTGGTGTGTCCCTCGCGCCAGAAGGCCGAGGCCGTCGTGGCCGAGGTGGAGCGCCAACGGGCGCTGCTGCCGCGGGCCGACTTCGCCTCCAAGGCCCTGGAGAACAGCCGGGCCGTGATTTTGGACAAACTTGACGACATTGTCGCCTTTGCCGATACCTATGCCCCCGAGCATCTGATTGTGAATACCCGTGAACCCTGGACCATTGCCGACCGCGTCCGTGCGGCGGGCAGTGTCTTCGTGGGCGCCTGGACGCCGGAGAGTGCCGGAGACTATGCCTCGGGTACGAACCATACCCTGCCCACCAGCGGCTGGGCCCGGTCGTTCAGCGGGGTGAACCTGGACAGCTTCCTCCGCAAGATGACCTTGCAGGAGATTTCCCGCGAGGGTTTGCAGGGCCTGGCCCCGACCATCACGGCGATGGCCGAAGCCGAAGGTCTCGACGCCCATGCGCGCGCGGTGACCACCCGCCTGGCCGCGGCCGGGATCGAAACGGCTCACTTGGCCGCAGCCGGGGGACAGCCCTCCGGCGAGAGAGCATATTCCCTCGTTTCCGCGAACGAACCGGAGGGCTGTCCCCCGGCGGATTCCCTTTCGGCCGGTTCCGCGGAGGAACAGGCGGCGATACGACGGGTGGTGAACCTCGTGCGGGAGAACATCGCCCGGCTGGCCCCCTATTCCACCGCGCGCGACGAGTATTCCGGACCGGTGGGCATCTTCCTCGATGCAAACGAAAGCCCCTATCCTACCGGCTGGAACCGCTACCCCGACCCGCACCAGAAGGTCCTCAAGGAAAAGATTTCCGCCATCAAGGGCGTACCGGTCCAAAGCATCTTCCTGGGCAACGGCAGCGACGAAGCCATCGACCTGGTATTCCGGGTGTTCTGCACCCCCGGGCGCGACAACGTCGTAGCCATCGCCCCCAGTTACGGCATGTATTCCGTGGCTGCGGCCACCAACGACATCAGCCTGCACACGGTGCTGCTCGGAAAAGATTTTTCCCTGCCGGTCGAGGCCCTTGCCGCCGCCACCGACAGCCGTTCGAAGGTCCTCTTCCTCTGCAGCCCGAACAACCCTTCGGGCAATGCTTTCCCGCAGGAGCAGCTCATCGAGGTGATTCGACGCTTCCCGGGGATGGTGGTCGTGGATGAGGCCTATGCCGATTTCAGCACCAAGGGTTCCCTGCTGCCGCGGCTGGCCGAACTGCCCAACCTGATTGTGCTGCAAACCTTCTCGAAGGCTTACGGACTGGCAGGTCTGCGGCTCGGACTGGCCTATGCCCACCCGTACGTGATCCGGCTGATGAGCCAGGTCAAATACCCCTACAACATCAACCAGAGCACCCAACTGCTGGCGATGAAGGCCCTCGAGACCCCCATCGAACCGTATGTCCGGGAGATTCTGGCCCAGCGGGAGCGGCTGGTCGAGGAACTGCCGAAACTGCCCTGCGTGCGGAAAGTCTGGCCCAGCGACGCCAACTTCCTGCTGGTGGAATTCAGCGACGCCGATGCAACCTATGCCCACCTGCTGGCCGACGGGATCATCGTCCGAAACCGCAGCCGTGTACCCCTGTGCGCGGGCTGCCTGCGCCTGACGGTGGGTTTGCCGGAGGAAAACGACCGCCTGCTCGCTTCGCTCCAGCGGCTCTGTCATTTGCAAAAGACTGAATAACAATATATTGATATAATGGGAGATACGATTGCACCAAAAAAAGTCATCTTCGTTGATCGTGACGGGACGCTGCTCGCCGAACCGGCCGATGAACAGATTGACCGCCTGGAGAAGTGCCGCTTCGTAAAAGGAGCCATCTCGGGGATGAAGGCCATCGCCGGTCTGGGATACGAGCTGGTTATGGTAACGAACCAGGACGGCCTGGGCACGCCCGCCTTTCCGGAAGAGACCTTCTGGCCGTATCAGCATTTGCTGCTGGACACCCTGGAAAGCGAAGGCGTCGTTTTTGACAACATCCTCATAGACAAGAGTTTCCCGGAAGATAATGCCCCCACGCGCAAGCCGCGGACCGGACTGCTGGGCGCCTACCTGGACGGTTCGTACGACCTGGCGGCCAGCTTTGTCATCGGCGACCGTGACTCCGACGTGCAATTGGCGGCCAACCTGGGCGCAACCGCCTTGCAGGTGGGTCCGATGACCTGGGCGGAGATTGCCGAACGCATCCGCCGGACGGTCCGCCGCGCCACCGTGGCACGCAAGACCGCCGAGACCGATATCGCCGTAACGGTAGATCTGGACGGGGTGGGAGAATCGACGGTCGATACCGGGCTGAAGTTTTTCGACCATATGCTTACGCAGCTGGTGCATCACGGCGGAATCGCCCTCTCGCTTACCTGCAAAGGTGATCTGGAGGTGGACGAGCACCACACCATGGAAGACTGCGCCATTGCCCTGGGCGAGGCGCTGCGCGAGGCCCTGGGCGACAAACGGGGCATCGGCCGCTATGGCTTTGCCCTTCCGATGGACGAAAGCCGCGCCCTGGTGCTGCTGGATTTCGGCGGCCGGAGCGAGCTGGTCTGGGACGTGCAGTTTACCCGCGAATACGTGGGCGACACCCCTACCGAGATGTTCCGCCACTTCTTCAAATCCCTCTCGGATGCCATGCACGCCAACCTGTATGTGCAGGCACGCGGGGAGAACAACCACCACCTGGCCGAGGGCATCTTCAAGGCCTTCGCCCGGTCGTTGCGCCAGGCCGTGGCCCGCAACGTTTTTTCGTATGAACTTCCATCCAGCAAAGGATTGTTATGATAGCGATTGTCGATTATGATGCGGGCAATATCCGCTCGGTGGCCGGGGCCTTGGAACGCCTGGGCCAGCAGTATGAACTGACGGCCGATCCCGAGCGCCTGCTGGCCGCCGACCGGGTCATCCTGCCCGGTGTCGGCAATGCCGCACATGCCTTGGAAAGCCTGCGCCAGAAAGGGCTCTGTGAGGTGATCCGTTCACTGCGCCGCCCCGTGTTGGGGATCTGTGTGGGTCTTCAAATTCTCTGTCGGGATTCCGAAGAAGGTCCGGTGGAGGGCCTGGGCGTGTTTGACGCCCATGTGCGCCGTTTCCCGGACGAGCCCCAGATCAAGGTGCCCCACATGGGGTGGAATGCCCTGGGAAATCTGGACGGAAAGCTGATGAAGGGGCTGCAGAGCGGCACCTTCGTGTACTTTGTCCACTCTTATTATCCCTCGCTGTGCCAGGATACCGTGGCCACCTGCCGGCACGGTTCCACGCTGTTCAGCGCCGCCCTGCGGTACGAGAACTTCTACGGCACCCAGTTCCATCCCGAGAAAAGCGGAGATGCCGGCAGTCGCATCCTCCAGAATTTCATCGACTTATGATCCGGATTGTTCCTGCCATCGACCTGATCGGAGGCCGCTGCGTGCGGCTTACGCGGGGAGACTATGCCACGAAAAAGGTTTATGACGCCTCGCCCGTAGAGACGGCCCGGCGCTATGCCGACTGCGGGGTGCAGCGCATCCACCTGGTGGATCTGGACGGGGCGAAAGCCTCCCGGCCGTGCAACCTGTCGGTGCTGGAGCAGATTGCTGCCGCCGTTTCGTGCGAATTGGAATGGGGCGGCGGGATCGCCTCGTCCGAGGACCTTGCGCAGGTGTTCGATGCCGGTGCGTCGCACGCCATCATCGGCAGCGTGGCAGCCTTGCAGCCGGAACGTTTCGAGGAGTGGCTGAGCCGCTGGGGTTCCCGCATGATCCTGGGGGCCGATGTCCGCTTATCCGTAGACCAGGCGGTCTCCCCTGTAATGACAGAGGGCCAGCCGGTCCCCCCTTCGTCACAGGGGACGAAAGAAAATGCTCCTCAGGGGGGACCGGCTGGCCCTCTTACGAAGGAGAGTGCTCCGTTGGCCAATTGGCGGATTGCCGTTAAGGGCTGGCAGGAGGAGGCGCCGCTGTCGCTGGAAGACCTCCTGAAGCGCTTTGGCGGCGAGGGCGGCGCCTTGCGCGAAGCCATCGTCACCGACATTGGCCGGGACGGCATGCTGCAGGGTCCCACGACCAGCCTGTACGTCCAATTGCAAGCCGCCTTCCCGCAGGTTACCTTTACCGTGAGCGGCGGGGTGTCTTCTATGGACGATATCCGCGCGCTCGATGCGGCCGGCCTGCAGAAAGCGATTGTGGGCAAGGCCCTTTATGAAAATCGTATCACATTGAAAGATATTGCGTTATGGTCGCAAAAAGAATCATACCCTGCCTCGATGTAAAAGACGGACAGGTGGTTAAGGGCATCCATTTCGAGGGGCTTCGCGAGGTTGGCGACGCCGTTGGAATGGGTGTGCGCTATGCCCGTGAGGGTGCCGACGAGCTGGTGTACCTCGACATCAGCGCAACCCAGGAGGGTCGCAGCACCTTCGTGGACCTGGTGCGTGAGATTGCCCGCTGGATTGACATTCCCTTTACCGTGGGTGGCGGCATTTCGTCCATCGACCACGCTGCCCGCCTGCTGGATGCCGGTGCCGACAAGATTTCGCTGAATTCATCGGCCATTGCCGATCCGTCGCTTATCACGCGCATCGCCTCGCAGTACGGCAGCCAGTTTGTGGTGGTGGCCATCGACGCGCGCACCATCCCTGCCGGCAGCGGCAACTGGCGTTGTACGACGCATGGCGGCAAGGTGCAGACCGAACGCGAACTCTTTGCCTGGGCGCACGAGGCGCAGGAGCGGGGTGCCGGGGAAATCCTCTTTACCTCCATGGACCACGACGGTACGTGCAAGGGCTATGCCTGCGAGGTGTATGCCCGCCTGCACGAGGAGTTGAAGATTCCGGTTATCGCATCGGGCGGTGCCGGCAATATTGCCGATATCGTGGAGGTGCTCACCACCGGTCAGGCCGATGCAGCCCTGGCCGCCAGCATCTTCCATTACGGGCAGATTTCCATTCCCGAACTGAAGAAAGCCCTCGCAGAAGCGGGCGTAAATGTAAGACCGACAGCAATTTAACCCTACCGAATACGATGGATTTCAACGATTTCGACTTGAGCAAGAATGAGGGCGGCCTGTTGCCGGCCATCATCCAGGATGCCCGCACACGCAAGGTCCTGATGCTGGGCTACATGAACCGCGAGGCCTTTGAAAAGAGTGCCGCCGAAGGGCTGGTGACGTTCTATTCCCGCACCCGAGGCTGCCTCTGGACCAAGGGAGAGACCAGCGGTAACTTCCTGCATATCAAGAAGATGTATAAGGATTGCGACAGCGACACCCTGCTTGTCGAGGCCATCCCCGACGGGCCCACCTGCCACCGCGGCACGCTGAGTTGCTTCGATACGCCCGATTCGGAAGGCTTCCTGGGCGAACTGGCCGAGGTCATCCGCGGCCGGCACGAGCAGATGCCCGAAGGCTCGTACACCACGAAACTTTTCATCAAAGGAGTAAAGACCATCGCCAAGAAAGTAGGAGAAGAAGCGGCGGAAGCCGTGATCGAAGCGGTGGACGGCAACCGCGACCGTTTCATCTACGAGACCGGCGACCTGCTCTACCACCTGCTGGTTCTCATGGAGCAGATGGGCGTAAGCCTCGCCGACGTGGAAGGCGAACTGGCCCTCCGGCACCGGTAAATCCGGGTCTATACCAACGCAGCAAGTTTTTCCAGCCAACGGGCATCGACATCGTCAAACGTGCCGATGTCCGTGCTGTCTATATCCAGCACGGCCGTGACCTCGGCCGATTTGCCGAAAACCGGGACCACAATTTCGCTTCGGGATGCTGCCGAGCAGGCAATATGCCCCGGGAACTGCTCCACGTCAGGCACCACCACCGATTGCCGCTTCTTCCAGGCGGTTCCGCAGACGCCCTTGCCGAATCCGATGCGGAAGCAGGCGGCCGGGCCCTGGAAAGGCCCCAGTACCAATTCTTTCCCGTCGGGCGATACCCGGTAGAAACCCGTCCAGAAGAAATGCATCCGCTCCGCGATGAGGGCTGCCGTGTTGGCCATCCGCGCCACCGCATCCGACTCCCCTTCCAGCAAAAGCCGAAGATCCTGATACAGACGCAGATAGCGGAAGGTTTTGAGCGGAACGTGGCAGTATCCGCCCGGATTCTTGTCCAAATAGGCCTGATGCCGTTCCTCGGCCGGAAAAAAGTTCCGCAGCAGCTCCAACTCCACCGCCAACGGGGCGGAATGCCGCTGCTGCTCCTCCTCGAAAACGGCTTCGATGACGCTGCGTTCGGCCGCATCGGTATAGTACACCCCCGTGCGGTAGCGCGTTCCCACATCGCCCCCCTGTCGGTTGAGGCTGGTCGGATCGACGATGGTGAAAAACAGGCTTACAAGTTCCTGCACGGACGTTTTCTGCGCATCGTACACGACCTTGACCGTTTCGGCGAAGCCCGTGGTGTCCGTATAGACCTCCTCATACGTGGGGGCGTTTTCTGACCGGCCGTTCGCATAACCGGCTATAGCTTCCTTTACGCCGAGCACCTGCGCGAAGAAATGTTGGGCTCCCCAGAAGCACCCCGCAGCAAAATAAATCTCCTTATTCATGGCTGCAAGTTACGAAAAAGCAAGAAAACACGAAAAAAATTTGCAAACAAGAAAATTGTTCGTACCTTTGTAGTCCCAACGCGGAAATAGCTCAGTTGGTAGAGCACGACCTTGCCAAGGTCGGGGTCGCGAGTTCGAGTCTCGTTTTCCGCTCCAAGAGACACCAGGAATGGCGTCTCTTTTCTTTTTTTCGGCAAGGAACGAAAAGATATATCCTCTTGTTTGTGTTACTGTTATCTGTGCTGCGGAACAACCCCACCCTCTCCTTGTTGGATATAGTCCGGCTTAAATTAAAATTTGTACAATTTTAAAATTGTTCATACCTTTGCAATAAGGTATAGACATGAGATTTGAAGATATCTTACATAATGGTCGGTTGTGGGCCGTTGTCTACGATGAAGACACACAAGATATTCTGACCAAGACATTTGCGGACTGGCTGAATCCGTCTTTCCTCGAAGATTTCTTTAATAGGAACAGTCAGGATTTGGAGTCTTTTTTTCATATAACAAATATAGACATTGCCATTTACGACACAATAGCAGATGCTTCATCATTGGCTTGTTTGATTTTAGATATACGTCCCGATGCTAATTTGGATCTGCTTTTTCGTCCTCTTGAGAATCATCGTATCCAAGAGATGCTCCTTTCCAGAGAAAAGGCGAAGGGGAAACGGCAGACGACGCATGGCTCATGGCTTAGGATATATGCAATCAAACTTGGCGAAGGGATTTATCTAATTACCGGGGGAGCCATTAAGCTGACTCATCTTATGTCAGAAAGAGAACATACTCTAAATGAATTGAAAAAAATGGAAAAGGTTAGGAATTACTTGATAGATAACGGAATCTTTGATATAGATGGAATAAAAGAAGAATCACTATGAATACCCTAGATTTTCTTAAAGCAAATGAGCACAAAAGCGTCGATGCTTTTATCTCAAAAGCGCAATATCTAAAAGAGAATTGGCCATGGTTAAAGTATTCTTATGCCATTGCTATAAAGGTGCGTCGTAGAATGAAGGAGTTAGGTGTGACGCAAAAGGAACTTGCCAGACGGTTAGAATGTACTCAACAACACATTTCCGTACTGTTGGGGGGACGTGCGAATATGACACTTGAAACATTGGCCAAATTGGAGCAAGCCCTTTCCTTCAATTTAATTGGGAATGGCTTACAAGATTTTTATTACGCTCTCCAAGAAGAGGGAACGGGAGTGTATTTGAGTGACTCGGCGGTGAGCGACCCTATTCCTGAAGGGATCAAAACCAGTGATTTTGTAGATGGCTACAAGCCAAGGAAGAAAAAAGGTCCCAAACGCCCTCCAACGACACTCTAAAACAAATATCGTATTATTACACAATCACCGAATCGGCGCGGTCGGTGTAGACGATGCCGCCCAGGTGACCGCGTCGCTGAAGGGGTCATATCCAGGCCTATTGACAGAGAGAGTTTTAGAATAAATGATTATCTTTACAGGAGAAAAACGAATGAGACATGATGAAGAAACTTTTTTTCCTCCTATGCTGTTGTTTGACAATGACCCCGTTATCTGCTCAGGACTTGCCAAGCAAGGCCGTTTATTTGGCCCAAAAGGACTCGTTGAGCAAAGAGTTTGCTGCAGCGGTCGATAAATGGAACAAGACGATTCCTCCATATTACCGTGAAGCCATTCGTCTGGAAAAGGAAGCCAAGAATCATCCTGAGTGGAAGGATTCTCTTTTAGCCGCCGCTGCCGAAAAGCGAAGGATGGGGGATTCTTTCAAGCCGGAGTTACAAGCCAGGCTAGATGTGATCCAAGCGGAAAAGCGAGCGCTGGGGGACCGGTATGCCTTAATCTTTGAAGAGGCGTTTTCTTACTTCCAGAGACGAAAGGATTTTTCCAAAGACAGTCTTGCCGTTCTGTTGAGCAAGGCCTCTGAGGAAATCCGCGAATCAGAAAAAGGGCGGGCCCTCCGGAATTATATCGAACACGATCAGTTGGAGGAAGGACAGCCTTTCCTGCCCTTCCCTTGCTATGACGTTGAGGGGAAGCCCTTTGATTGGAACCTGACCAAAGGAAAGAAGGTTTTCCTGGTCCACGACGGGCTGTGGTGCATGACGCATGGCCAGGATAACAGTCTGTTTAGCAAGTATCTGCAACACCTTCATGAGGTGGCGCCCGATTGCTTTCCCTTAATTGTTATAAATGGTGCAGACCGGGAAGACATTCGGGATGCCATAACAGAATACAGCCTGCAGGGTTTCCACGTAGTCAGTGAATTCCAGAAAGATTTAGGGATTCTTAACTGGCTGTACAATGACCAAGACACCCCCACCTGTCATTTCATCAATGAACAGGGAATAGTCGTAAAGACAACAGTAGCCGTGGACGACGCCTATCTTGAAAAGGTTTTTTTGGGAATCTAATTTTCGCAAAATACCGCTTTTTCGCTTTCGGTCAATAGGCCTGGATGTGCACGCCGGCAACGGCGCGGCCGCTGGGGTCGTTGAGGTTCTTGAAGGCCGCATCCCATTCCAAGGCAAAAGGATTTATCTAATTTGTTTTTGGATAGACCATAATGAGAATACTAACGAACTGGAATATCATGGCTTCTGACCTCTCGATTATTTAATACAATTGTTTAAATATTTAATCAGAATTCTCCGGAAGCATATTCTATGTCAAGATATCCTGACCCTGGAGAAAGATGTGCTTCACACCAGCCCTCGGGGGTCCCGTTGTGAATGATTTCCGCACGCATGACACCCTTCTGGTGAATGATTCCTCCTGGGCTGGTGATGAGGATTCGATAATCCTCTTCTTCATCGCGGTATCCCTCCACCTGATAACGAATGAATTCCCCTTCTATGATAATCGTTGCCGTCAAACAGGATGTGTATTTATTTCCTCGTTCGTCATCGTTATGATCCGTAATCTGACAAACCCATACATTCTCTTCCAGTTTAGAGAACGCATACCCACTATCAGTTGTTCCTCCTTTAATATATGAACTCCACTTCGATAACACATTAGAATAATAGGAATTGACCAGCGAAGACATATAATCCTCTATCGTCATATTTCTTACCCTATGATCCCTTGTCACAGGTGCCAAACAAGACTGTAATAGAAGACTTATTAACAAAAAAACTCCCAAAAACCGTTTCATACCCATCAGAATTTAATACCGACACCTACCCTGCATCCAGGAACAAGAATTGCTACATATTCAGACCCCCAACCCAACTCTGTAAAACCATAGATTCTTGAACCAAACGTTACGCCTAACCCCGTAACCTGCCATCCAAAATGTTTTTCGGCAAATGAATTATGGTTCCAATACTCTCCTTTGCTATGGAAAGTAGCGCCGAACATCAGTTGGGAATAAATGGACATGTTTTTCTCGTGAACATACTTGTAACGAAGTCCAGCCAGCATATCAAACATAAAGGTTGTCTCCTTGCCGGTCGAGACATCCGTATAGGGATTAAAATATTCAGCTTTCACGATGTTTAAGCCGAAACTGCCGACAATCGCCCACTCCCTGTCCAAGTTATACACTCCATTTATTGAAATAGTAGGCCAAATGGACACATCATAACTCCCACGATGCATTTCCTTGACAGAGGAGGGCTCACCATACCTAACATCCATCACGCCAATCAGAAACTCTTCCGTTGCGAATTCTGCTTCTCCGCCTATTCCAACGTTAACCTCCCACTTATTCATTTTGAAAGAAGATTTCGGTCTGATCGGATTAAACCGATAGTCACGAAGAAACTCCAGCGTATCGGGATTTGCCACACTTAGGATTTCACCCACTATCTTCGTTTTGAATCCATTGGTCATTTCCGTCAGGTTCAACACGTTGCCTCCGGCTATCAGCGCCTCTCTGCTAGCCTGGTATAGAACCGCATTCTGTCCCCCCTGTTCATATATCCTAATATCGTTGACAGAGAGTTCACCCAACACCTCCGCATCCGCAGGGGTTGGAGCATCCACCCCCAATACCCCCACCTGATTATTGGTAGGATACGACGCCTTTTTTCCATTAAGAGAAACGCAAACTCTTGGAGTAGAGCATGCTGCACAAATAAACAAGAGAGCAGGAATAAGCAAAAACCTCATATCTCAGCACAACCGTTTTAGTGTCCTGCACAAAGATAATCTAATTTTCGCAAATTCCCGCTCTTTCGCTTTCGGTCAATAGGCCTGTTCGTGCACGCCGGCAACGGCGCGGCCGCTGGGGTCGTTGAGGTTCTTGAAGGCCGCGTCCCACTCCAGCGCGATGGCCGTAGAACACGCCACGCTGGCTTCCTGGTTCACGCTGCGGGCGGCGGAATCGCTCGGGAACAATTCGGAAAAGATGCTCCGATAGTAGTATTCCTCCTTGTTGAGCGGCGGGTTGATGGGGAATCGTTCCGCCGCGTGTGCCATCTGCGCGTCAGATACCGCCTCGGAGGTTATCCGTTTCAACGTATCGATCCAGGAATATCCCACCCCGTCGGAGAACTGCTCCTTCTGGCGCCATGCCACCTCGGCGGGAAGCATGTCGGCAAAGGCTTCGCGCACGATTTTCTTTTCGATGACCGGGCCGGGGCACATCTTCGCAGCCGGGTTCAACCGCATCGCCACGTCCAGGAACTCCTTGTCGAGGAAGGGAACACGCCCCTCCACGCCCCACGCCGCCAGGCTCTTGTTGGCCCGCAGGCAATCGTAAAGGTAGAGTTTGGACAGCTTGCGCACCGTCTCTTCGTGGAAGGCGCGCGCAGAAGGTGCCTTGTGGAAGTACAGGTAACCGCCGAAGACCTCGTCCGCCCCCTCGCCCGAAAGTACCATCTTGATCCCCATCGACTTGATCACGCGGGCCAGCAGGTACATCGGCGTCGAGGCGCGGATGGTGGTCACATCGTAGGTTTCGGTGTAATAAACCACATCGCGGATGGCATCCAGCCCCTCCTGGATGGTATAATTGATTTCGTGATGGATGGTGCCGATGTGCTCGGCCACCTTCCGCGCTTTGTCCAGATCGGGCGCCCCCTTCAGTCCCACGGCGAACGAGTGCAGCCGCGGCCACCAGGCCCGCGTGCGGGAATCATCCTCGATCCGCATCGCACTGAACCGCTCGGCGATGGCCGAGATGACGGAGGAATCGAGCCCGCCCGAAAGCAGCACGCCGTATGGCACATCGGACATCATCTGGCGTTTTACCGCCGCTTCCAGGGCACTCCGCAGCTGTTTTGCATCGGCCGGATTGTCCTTCACGGCATCGAAATCCGTCCACTCGCGCCGGTACCACCGCTTCATGCCGGGGTCGCCGCTCCAGTAGCGGTGGCCGGGCAGGAAGGGTTCGTAGCGCTCGCACTGGCCTTCCAGGGCTTTCAGCTCCGATGCTACGTAGATGGTTCCGTCGGCATCGTACCCGATGTACAGGGGGATCACGCCGATGGGATCGCGGGCGATCAGGAAGGCGTCCTTCTCCTCGTCGTACAGCACGAAGGCGAAAATGCCGTTCAATTCGTCCAGGAAGTCCGGACCCTTGTCGCGATACAGGGCAAGGATGACCTCGCAGTCGCTGCCCGTGCGGAAATCATATTTCCCGGCATAACGGCGCCGGATTTCCTGGTGGTTGTAAATCTCTCCGTTCACGGCCAGGACCTGCCGCCCGTCGGGCGAAAGCAGGGGTTGTCCGCCCGATTCGGGATCGACGATGCTGAGACGTTCGTGGGCAAGGATGGCGCTGCCGCCACACCAGATACCGCTCCAGTCCGGGCCTCTGTGCCGGATTTTCCGGCTCATTTCCAAGGCTTTACGCCGCAACTCGGCGCTCTGCTGACGGACTTTCAGGATACAGGCAATTCCACACATAGTTGTTTTCCTCCATTAGTTATAACAGCTTTCGCCGTGTTCATAAATATCCAGACCTTCGTCTTCGACCCGCGCCTCGACCCGCAGGCCGTGTGCTTTCTTGATGCCGAAGAACAGCTGCACACCGCAAACGGCCGCCCAAAGGTCGATAACGGCGATGCCGAGGCATTGTACGCCCAGGAAATGCCAGCCGCCACCGTACAGCAAGCCGCCGTCCGTAGCCAGCACACCCGTCAGAACCGTTCCCAGGATGCCGCACACCCCGTGTACGGACGATGCGCCCACCGGGTCGTCGATATGCAGTTTATGGTCGATGAATTCAATGGCGTACACCAGCACGGTTCCGCAGAGCAGTCCTATCACGACGGCACCGCAGGGCGATACCACGTCGCAGCCGGCGGTAATGCCTACCAGGCCTGCCAGGATGCCGTTCAGGGTAAGGGAAAGCGAGGGCTTGCCATACTTGAACCAGGTCACGAACATGGTGGCTACGCCGCCTGCCACGGCGGCCAGGTTGGTGGTAAGGAAGACGTGCGAGATGGCCAAGCGGTTCACTTCACCGCTGGCGGCCAGCTGGCTTCCGGGGTTGAAACCGAACCAGCCCAGCCAGAGGATAAATACGCCCAGCGCCGCCAGGGCCAGGTTGTGTCCCGGGATGGCCCGGCTCTTGCCGTCCTTGCCGTATTTTCCCCGGCGCGGGCCCAGGGCCAGCGCACCGGTCAGGGCCAGGATGCCGCCCACGCTGTGCACGATGGCGCTGCCGGCAAAATCGTGGAAACCCAGCTGCGACAACCAGCCGCCGCCCCAGGTCCAATGACCCTCGATGGGATAGACAAAGAGCGAGATTACGGCGCTGTAAATCAAGTACATCGAGAATTTGGTGCGCTCCGCCATGGCGCCGCTCACAATCGTGGCCGCCGTCGCGCAGAAGACCGTCTCGAAGATCAGGAATCCCTCTACAGGGAGCTCTCCTTTATAGAAAGAGAGGTCGCCCCAGTTGGGGGCGCCGATGAATCCGGCCCCTTCGCTGCCGAACATGAAGCCGAAGCCTACGAAGAAAAAGAGCAGCGAGCCGAGCATAAAATCGACGAAGTTTTTCATGAGGATGTTGACGGTGTTCTTGCTGCGGGTAAAGCCTGCCTCGCAGAGGGCAAAACCGGGTTGCATCCAAAACACCAACATCGCAGCCAATAACATCCATACGGTATCCAAGGATATAGCCAATTCGTTCATAATACTTTCACTGTTAAGGTTTTACTTTCTGTCTCGGAGAATAGAGTCTCCGTGCTCTCCTGTTCGGATCGACCACGTATCGATCACATCGCTCACGAAGATGCGACCATCGCCGACCTCGCCCGTATGGGCTTCGCGCAGAATGACTTCGATGGCCGGCTCCACGAACATGTCGCGGCAGATAATGGTCAGGGCAATACGCTCGATAACGTCCGTGGAATACTGAACTCCGCGGTAGATTCGTTCCTGGCGGCTCTGGCCGATTCCGTGGACATCGTGATACTCAAACCAGTTGATGTCCGATTGCAGGAGGGCTTCCTTTACATCCTCAAACCTTGTTTTCCGGATGATGGCTTCAATCCTTTTCATACTTTTAACACATCTATTTGTTAAGTTGTTTGAATAAAAAAAGGACCGGCTCACTTGAACCGGTCCTACCATTTTCCTATTACAAAAGACTACCTTATCTGACCGGAAAGACAAGATACAACGTTGTTCTGCGAATTATTGGAATTCACAGAACCAGCCTGCTGCTGCTGATTGTAACTGCCTTTCAGATAGACCTTTGTAGCCACTGTTCGTTCGTTTTACGGTGCTAAGGTACAGAGCCCGCAGGAAAAATGCAAGAAAATTTTCATTTTTTTGCAAAAAACGTAACTACCTTTGCACCATGAAGATACAAGGAAAAACCGTGCTGATTACCGGAGGATGCTCCGGGATTGGCAAAATCATGGGCCGCCTGTGCCTGGAAAAAGGAGCCGGCCAGCTGGTCATCTGGGATATCAACGAATCGGCCATCGAGGCCACTGTAAAGGAGTTCTCGGCCCTCGGGAAGGTGAACGGATTCCGGGCGGATATCTCCGATCCGGTTTCCATCGATGCCGCCTTCCAGGCTACCCGGAACGCCTGCGGCGAGGTAGACATCCTCATCAACAATGCGGGAATCATCACCAATAACTACACCTTCGACCGGCAGACCGACCAGGATATCATCCGCACCATCGATATCAACACCAAAGGGGCGATGTTCGTCACCCTGCGGTACATCCGCTCCATGAAAGAGCGCGGCTCGGGACATATCTGCAACATTACCTCCTCGGCCGGCATGCTCGCCCTGCCCAAAATGTCGCTCTATGCCGCATCGAAATGGGCGGCCATCGGCTGGTCGGAATCGGTGGGGATTGAGCTGGAACGCGAAAAGAGTCCCGTGAAGGTTACCACCATCGCCCCCTACTTCATCAACACCGGCATGTTCGATGGCATCCGCTCCTTCTTCCGCGTCCAAGACCCCGAAAAGGTGGCCCGGAAGACCCTGCGCGCCATTGAAAAGGATACCCGCTACAAGGGAATCCCCTTCACGGAACATTTCATCCGCCTGATGCAGGGCCTGGTCCCCGTGAAACTCTTCGACTTCCTGTTTGGCGACATCTGCGGACTCTACACCGTGATGGACCACTTCACCGGCCGTAAAAAATAGCCACCCCGGCACACTCCAAACATTGACCGTCCGGAAAAACGGCCTCTGATGTGGATGGTCCCCGGGTTTGAAAGGTGACCATCCGGAAAAATGGCCTCTGACGTGGATGGTCCCCGGGTTTGAAAGGGGACCGTCCACATAGAAGCCCCAAATCCCGGAAGGTCGGCAGTCTGGGGATAGCTCGGTAAACAAAACAAGCCCATTTTGTTTACCAACGTGGAAAAATTGAAGGCCCGTAAACAAAACAGGCCTATATTGTTTACAGACACTGGTCCAGGTGATAGTAGTCTCCCCTTTTTGACCGAGACTACAAACACTTTCCCTGTCAATACCAGAGATAGAGCCGGTAAGGGCGGAGGGGGTGGGATGGCCGGAGCCCGTGCCGCCCTCGGCATCGTAAGAGGGGGGACCGGAACGAATGTGAGCGAAAGCGAACGGAGTGAACGGTGGGGTCGAGCGTAGCGAGACGGCTCCGGCCGCCCGGCACGCAGCCCGATAGGCGATAGCGGCGGGTAGGAGCGGGACGGGGCGGCATGAGGCGACATGCCACCCCCGGCTAGGGGGTACCTGCGAAGCGAATGGCCTTGTGCGGAAGGGCAGGCGGGGGTTGCCGGTGCCGCCCTAGCCCGCGACGAGAAAGGAGGAGCAGCCACCCTGGCCAGTGGCGGGATGGCCGGAGCCCGGGCCAGCGGCGGGGAGGAAGGCGGGATAGGGAGGAAGGTGGGATAGGGAGGAAGGTGGAATAGGGAGGAAGGTGGGATAGGGAGGAAGGTGGAATAGGGAGGAAGGCGGGATAGGGAGGAAGGTGGGACAGGAGTGAAGGCGGGCGAGGCAACCGCCCGGGCCAGTGGCGGGAAGAAAGCCAGCGATAGGGAAGGAAGGTGGGATAGGGAGGAAGAGGGAAGAATGATGAGATATTCGTATGGAAAAACGCCAAAAAAGTATATATTTGTAGTATGAATATCCGTATCAGGTCTATAGTTGTGTTGAGCCTGTGCCTATTGGCCGGAAACCCCGCTCTTCAGTCCCGGGAAATCCGAGTCCGGAGGCCGGAAGCCCTTCAGCGGGCGGTGAACAAGGCCACTGCGGGCGACACCATCGTACTACAGAAGGGCGTGTACCGTCTGCGCCAGACTTTGCTGGTGGAAGGGAAGAGCGATTTGGTCATCCGGGGAGAGGGCGCCTGTCTGAGTGGCGGCGTACGCATTCCCCTGAGGCGCCTGCATCGTGCCGGGAAGAAGGAAAAGGCGGAAGGCCTGGTACTGGCCGACGGCGTTCAACAGTTAAACCTGCAGCGCTACCCGGTGGGCGCCATCTGCCCGAAGGGCGACCCCCATCTGACCGGCCCCGCGTGGTCGGAACTCTATGCCGATGGCGTTCCGCTCCGCCTGAGCGAGTGGCCCGACGGAACGGCCCTGCCTCTTGATTCGGTAGTCGTGGCCGGCCGCGGCCATATCCGCCCGAAAGACGGCGAGGGCTTCGGCACCATCTCTTTCCGCGAAGATCGTCCCATGGAATGGCAATATCCCGAAATGGGATGGCTGTGGGGCTGTTTCCGCTTCGGATGGACCAGCGAAATGGTCCCCATCGCCCGAAGGGGTGCGGACAAGACCATCGAGGCGGGCAGCCTGACCAACTACGGCTTTGGCCGGCAGAAGGGGGAACAGTTCCAGCGCTGGAAGGTGCTGAACATCCCCGAAGAGGTAACTGTGCCGGGCGAATATGCCCTGGATATCGAACACAAACGCGCGTGGGTGATGTTGCCGGAAGGGACCCGCACGCTGGAAATGAGCGTGATGGAGGCGCCGCTGGTGCGGCTAGTCGGCTGCAACCGGGTTGTCCTGTCCGGCCTGGAACTCTCCTGCTCGCGGGGTGACGGGGTCAAAATCCTCAGCTGCCGCGACACGCGTCTGGAAGACTGCCGCATCCACGGGATGGGTCACGCAGCGGCTACGGTCGATTCGGCCAGCCGCACCAGCGGCCTCTCCCGCTGCGAACTCTACGACCTAGGTGCCGGAGCGGTAGAACTCGCCGGCGGGGACCGGAAAAACATCGTCCTGGGCGATAACTACGTGGAAAACTGCCGCATCCACAACTACAACCGCATCGAAATGCAATACCGCGTGGGCGTGGTCATGAGCGGCCTCGGCAACCGCGTATCGGGCTGCGAGATTTACCAATCGGCCACGATGGCCCTCCTGATGCTGGGCAACGACCAGACGGTGGAATACAACAACATCCACCACGTCTGTATGGATATCGAAGACAACGGCGCCCTCTATTACGGGCGCAACCCGACCCAACGGGGCAGCGTCATCCGCTGGAACTATGTCCACGACATTGAAGTACCGTTCAACGTACGCGCCTTCTACCACGACGACGGTTCGGGAGCGGCCGAGGTATACGGCAACATCCTCCGCAACATCACCTCGCCGCCCGTCCAGATTGGGGGCGGCAGCGACATCCGCTACCACGACAATATCTTCATGGACCTGCCCTGCGCAGCCGTCAAGACCGACGGGCGGCTGAAGACCTGGGGTGCCGACCGACTCATCGCCCACCGCGACTCGGTGGCCCTGGTGGACGGACCCGCCTTCCGGGCACACTACCCCGAATTCGCTTCCTACTACGAGGGAGATCCGGCCGAACCGCAGCGGAACGAATTCATCCGCAATGCCTTATACAACGTGCGCTGGGCCTTCGAGAAAGTCATTTGGAGCGACCATTTCTATAATGATGACATCTCCGGGCAGGCCAATTTCATCTCGACCCTGCGAGACAATTGGAAGACCACCACGAACCCCGGCTTCATCGACCCGAACGACCCCCTGAAGGGATATTCGGAGCATCCGCCGGTACTGGACGCCATCCCCGGCTTCGTCCTCCCGCCGGTAGACCGCATTCCATCCACGTCCGCGGTCGATTCCAGCTGGCTCCGTGCCACGAAGGCCACCCGTTCCACCTACGGTTTCTCGGGCATCGCATACGGCGTGGCCGACGAGGCGCACACACCCGCCGGATTACAAGAGGAAAAGTTTGCCGACCTCTTCGGTTTCCTGCCCGGGAACGATGCACAGGCCAATTCGGAAGCCCTGCAACGCTGTCTGGACGGGGGCGGAACCATCCGCGTCCGGAAGGCCGGCGTCTATGATATCTGCCGGACACTGAAGGTGGATGCCGGCACCCGCCTCTCTTTCGACAACGGAGTCATCCTCCGCCGGACGCCGGCCCCGGACGGAACCATCGCCCGTTTCGTCCTCATCAACCGGGGCGCCTTCTCCCGCACATACGATAAAGACATCTGTATCAGCGGATTGAACCTGTGCTGCAACGGCCTCGATGCCGGGGCGGGCCACCCCATGGACATCCCCACCATCGTGGGCCTCAACTGCCAGCTGGGCTTCTTCTACGTGAAGCATCTGCACATCGACCACCTGGCCATCGCGGACCTGCCGAAACACGATTTCGCCCTGCAGATCTGCACCTTCGAGGACGCGGTGGTGGAAGATGTCCGCATCGAAGGGATGAAGGACGCCGTGCACTTCGGCCCCGGACGGGGATTCGCGGTGCGGCGCGGCATCTTCAAAACCTACGACGATCCCATCGCCCTCAACGCGCACGACTATACCACCTCGAACCCCGAACTCGGGTGGATCGAGAACGGTATCATCGAGGATTGCATCGACCTGGACGACCCCGAGAACGGGACCACCGGCTTTTTCGCACGCATCCTGGCGGGCGGTTGGCGCGACTGGGAACCCGGCATGGACATCCAGTCCTCCGGCGATGCGGTGGTGTGTGGCGGCCGCATCTACCGCAGCAACGGCCCTAAAATCAAACAGAATTACACCTCAACGTGCCGGCCGGACCATCCGGAGGGAACGGTCACCTACCCCGACGGCATCACCTGGACCCTGTCGCAGGACCGCAACCTCTGCCACAGCTGCGGGGTGCGGAATGTGGTGTTCCGCGATATCCGTCTGCAGAAGAAGCGCCACGTAGCCCTGTGCCTGCACTTCGACCACGACCAGTACTCGCGCAGCTACTACCCCTATGCCGAAATTCCTGTCCAAAGCAACATCGTCTTCGAACGGGTATCGGTGGAAAACGAAATTCCGGCGCTCATCCAAAGCCGCACCCCCGTGGACAGCATCATCCTGCGCGATTCGCGCATCGGCAGCAGTAAAATCCTGATGCTCAATGCGATCGATGCTCCCGGGATGCAGTACGATACCACCCTCATCCGCCTGGAACGGGTAGAGGCAAGCCCGATCGATTCCGTCGTAGTGGCCCCCCGCCGTCCCGTCCGTATCCTCGTCAATCAACACTAAAAAATACCCAAAATGCGTACATTCCGCCTCCTCCTGATTGCCACGCTCGCGACCCTGCTCACGGGCGCCTGCTGCGGGGAAAAGACCCCCGTCGTGAATTATCAACTCTGGTACAACTGGCCCGAGCGCTATCTGCCCGACTTCTCCACCCTCGGAGAACCCGACCTGACGGGCATCAAGAAAAACCTCGACCTGGAGGAACTGCCCGACTCGGCCAACCACTTCGCCGTGCTCTTCGAGACCGACCTGTGCGTAAAAAAGGCCGAAGAATACTCCTTTAAAGTATGCTCCGACGACGGCACCCGCTTCTATGTAGACGGCGAAATGCTCATCGAAAACGACGGCGCCCACGGTCCCATCCTCAAGGAAGTCTCGCTCCCGCTGGCCAAGGGAACACACCAGCTGCGCATCGAGTTCTTCGATTACGACAAAGGACAGACCCTGGACTTTACCTATTCCACGCCCACCATCCCCTGGCGGCAGCTGAACACCCGGATCATGGAAGAGGAAGACGCCCTTACCAGCGACGACCGCTTTGTGATGCCGCAAATCGAGGAGGCCTATGCCCGCTTTGCCGAGTGGAAGGGGGACGACGAGGTGCTGTGCTACCCCATCCTGACCGATATCCACACCGCCGGCCGCTTCAGCTACAAGCACATCGGCTATGCCGCCAAAGCCGCCCCGCTCTTCGGCTTCGATTTCATGGCCCTGCTCGGCGATATCGGCCTGAACTCCTATCCCGCCACCCTGGATTCGGTCTATGCCGCATCGGTGGTGCGCAACACCCTGGAACAGATGCACAAATACGACGGCATCTGGCTCTTTGCCCCGGGCAACCACGACTGGGATGCCGGCAAGGGGAAAGACCGGTATTTCACCGAAGAAGAAGTCTCCGCCAACTTCCAGAAACCCTGGCAGGAAAAGGCGGGCGATGCCTACCAGCTGGTGCCCGGAAAGACCTGGGGCTGGTACGATGTGCCCGGAAAGGACATCCGCATCATCCTGCTGAACAGCACCGGTACCCGCACGCTGGGCGATTCCTATTATCTATTTGACGAGCCGCAGCAGGAATGGCTGAAAGGCCTGCTGGCCGATACGCCCAAAGACAAGACCGTTCTGGTCATGGCGCACTACATGCCGCACCCGATGGGCCGCTGGAACGCGGTCTCTAACGTAAGCCAGACCCATACCCAGGAAAACAACATCCGCCTCATGGCCATCTTGAGCGATTTTGTCCATAACGGCGGCACCCTGGCGGGCATGCTCTGCGGCGACAGCCATGCCAACTGCCATGTCGATGACAACGACGTAGATTACTACATTACCCAGGGTTATGGCTGGGTGAGCCCGGACCAGATGATTGAAGGGACCACCCACGATTTCTTCGACTACCGGCAGATGATGTGCGTGGATGTCATCGCCGTCAAACCTGAAAAGCGCGAAGTCCATACCTTCCGCATCGGTGCCGGCGGCGCGGATTACGATTACCAATGGACCTATTGAGATGAACAGAAGGGAAATGATTAAAGCCTCCGTGGGGGCCGCCGCCATGACGGCCCTGGGGATTCCCCTGGCCGGGAAAAACGCAGATAAGGAGGTGAAGGGCAAAAAGAAAATCCTGGTCATCGGCGCCCATCCGGACGACCCGGAGACCTGTATTATTTCGAGGCTATGACCGGTACGCAGAGCCAGCTGTTCCACCCTACGGATTGGGTGGATATCAGCCCGGTCATCGAGCAGAAGCATGCGGCCTGCCGCCGCCATGAGAGCCAGGGCATGGATCCCCTGCTGGACGAATGGCACATCCCCATGGAACGTTTCCGCGGCCTCGAATGCCGCTGCGCCTACGCCGAAGCCTTCGTCCGTCACACCGTTGCAAGAAATTTATGAGACCCATTTTTGTCTTCAGCCTTCTTCTGGCAGTGGCCGCCTGTTCCACGCAGGAAGACCCGCTGGCGTGGGTGGATCCCACGCTGGGCAGCGGTGGCCACGGACATGTGTTCGTGGGCGCGAGCGTGCCCTTCGGCATGGCGCAGCCGGGTCCGACCAGCATCCCGCAAGGGTGGGACTGGTGCTCGGGCTATCACGCATCGGATTCCACGGTGATCGGCTTCAGCCAGACGCACCTGAGTGGAACGGGCTGCGCTGACCTGTTCGATATTACCGTCATGCCGGTGACCGGTCCGGTCCGCTATGGAAGGGGAACGGAAAGCGACCCCGACAGCGGACAAGGGTCCTATGCCGACCGGTCCCGCGAAATCGCCCAACCCGGCTACTACAGCGTCCCGCTGGAACGCTATGGGATTCTTGCAGAGATGACGGCTACGGCGCGCGTAAGCCTTTACCGCTTTACCTATCCCGCCTCGGACGAAGCCGCCCTGGTCTTTGACCTGGAGCACGGCGGAGGCTGGGACCACGCCCGGGACACGCACATCGAAGTGCTGGACAGCTGCACCCTGCAGGGTTGGCGGCACTCGCGCGGCTGGGCGAAAAACCAGAAACAGTTCTTCTACGCCAAAAGCAGCAAACCTTTCACCGAGGTAAGTTTCCCCAAGGGGCAGACCGAGGTGGAGACCGACCAAATCCGCTATGCCCGGCTGGCCTTCCGGACGGATGAACAGGAACAGGTTCTCCTGAAAGTGGCTCTCTCGGCCACCGGAACGGAAGGGGCCCGGAAAGCCCTGGAGGCCGAACTTCCCGGCTGGGACTTCGACGCCACCCGGCAGGCGGCACAGGATGCCTGGCGCGAGGAACTTTCCCGCATCCGCATCCGCACGAAAGACAAAGCCGTCCGGCAGATCTTCTATACCGCCCTCTATCATACGGCCATTGCGCCCTCGCTGTTCTGCGACGTGGACGGAAGTTACCGGGGTGCCGACGGAGAAGTCCATCCCAATCCCGGCTTCCCGGTCCACACCACCTTCTCCCTGTGGGATACCTATCGGGCCGCCATGCCCCTGTACAACATCATCCAGCCGCAGCGCAGGGCCGATTTCGTCAATACGATGGTGCAGATTTTCCAGGAACAGGGCCGGCTTCCGGTCTGGCACCTGATGGGCAACGAAACCGACTGCATGGTGGGCAATCCGGGGGTGATTGCCGTGGCGGACGCGATTGTCAAAGAAATTCCCGGGATCGATCCGGAAGAAGCTTTCCGCACCTGCCGGCTGACGGTTATGCAGGACGACCGGGCACAGGACCTGCGGAAAGCGTACGGGTATATCCCGGCCGACCTGGCCCGTTATTCCGTGGCACAAGAGATGGAATATGCCATTGCCGACGGCGCGACGGCCGCAGCGGCGGACTTTCTGGGCTACGATGAATTCGGGGCCGAAATGTGGGAGCGTTCCCATTCCTGGCGCCGGTATCAGGACGCCTCCTCCGGTTTTGTGCGGCCGATGCTCGCCGACGGGAGCTGGCGGACACCCTTCGACCCGTTTACCGTTAACCATGACTGGGACGACTATTGTGAAGGGAATGCCTGGCAGTATTCCTTCCTGGCCCCGCACGATTTCAACGGTTTGGTCCGCTTCTTCGGCTCGCGCGAAAAGCTGATCGAACGCCTGGATTCCCTGTTCACGGCGGTTCCGCCGCGGGAAGAAGAAAACGTGCCGGACATGTCCGGCTTCATCGGCCAGTATGTGCATGGGAATGAACCCAGCCACCACATCATCTACCTTTATACGATGGCGGGCGCACCCGGGAAGGCCGCCGACCGCCTCCGCGAAGTGATGTCCACCCTCTACACAACCGGCCGCGCCGGACTCTGCGGCAACGAGGATGTCGGGCAGATGAGCGCCTGGTACATCCTCTCCGCCCTGGGTTTCTACCAGGTGGAACCGGCATCGACCCGGTTCTGGTTCGGCTCGCCCCTGCTGAACGGCGCCACCCTCCAGGTGGACGGCGGGACCTTCCGCATCCGGGTGCATGGAAACAGCGACCGGAACCGCTATATTCAATCCCTCCGCCTGAACGGGCGGCCTTACCGGCTTCCGTATCTGGAATATGCCGATATTGTCGCCGGCGGTACCCTGGATATCGAAATGGGCCGCGAACCGGTCCTTTGGTATGATAATTAAGATCCTTCCGATATGAAAAAATTCCTCCTTCTGGCTGCCCTTGCGCTGAGCGCGGGCGCCTGCTGCAACAACAAGACGGTCACTTTTATGCACCTGTCCGACCCGCAGATTGGTTTCCTGGACACTACGGCCCATTATGCCCAGTCCGATTCGCTGATGGGCCTGGCCGTGGAAGCGGTAAACCGCATCAAACCCGCCTGCGTGGTCATTACCGGCGACCTGGTGAACAATACCGCCGACGCGGAGCAGAAAGCCGTTTACGAGCGGCGGCTGGCCGAAATCGACCCGTCCATTCCGGTTTTTGCCCTGCCCGGGAACCACGACGAGCGCCCCTACACGTCCGAAAATCACGCAGCCTTCCTGGCCTTCAACGGCTACGACCGCTTCTCCTTTATGAAGGACGGCGTGGCCTTTATCGGCTTTGACAGCTGCCCCATCAAGGACGGCGACGTGGCGGCCGAGGAAGAGCAACTGGCGTGGCTGAAAGCCGAACTCACGGCCGCCCGGAAAGCCCGCCAGATCCTGCTCTTCACCCACTGTCCGGTGATTCGCGAGTCCCTGGACGAACCGGAAGACTATTTCAATTTCTCGATCCCCAAACGAGAAGAATACCTCTCCCTCTTCAAGGAATACGGGGTGGACGCCCTGTTCGCCGGCCACACGCACACCTGCTATTACACGGAGATCGATGGCATCCAATTCATCACCGCCGGTCCTGTGGGCAGTCCGCTCCACGACGGTTTCTCCGGCTTGAATGTGGTGAAAGCCGCACCGGATGGCATTACCTATCAATATACTACCTGCCCTGAAGCAACGGTCGACTTCTGATGGAAAAGATTCAGCTTACCCGCGAGGCCGCCGTGGTCGGGACCTACGACGTGGTCGTCTGCGGAGGGGGCCCGGCCGGATTCATTGCCGCCATTGCCGCTGCCCGGGAGGGGGCGAAAACCGCCCTGATAGAGCAATACGGCTTTCTGGGCGGAGCCGCCACCAACAGTCTGGTTGCGCCGCTGAGCGTCTTTACCTACAACGGGGAAAAGGTGATCGGCGGCATCCCATGGGAATTCCTGGAGCGTCTGGAAAAGATGGGCGGAGCCCTCATCGAAAAGCCGCTGGGCAACGTAGCCTTTGACCCGGAGCTGTACAAACTCTGCTGCCAGCGCATGGTGCTGGAGGCCGGCATAGACCTGTACCTGCACTCCTGGCTCTCCGGATGCCAAACGGAACGGGGACGGATTTCCCACGTTTTCATCGAAAACAAAAACGGAACGGAAGCCCTTGCCGCCAAGGTATTTATCGATGCCACGGGCGATGCCGACCTCTCCCATTTCGCCGGGGTGCCGATGCTGCCGCCGGGCCGGCCGCTCCAACCCGCATCCACCTACTTCGTGCTCGCGGGGGTCGATACCGAATCGCCCCTGGTTGCGGAAGCGATGCACCACAACAAGCAGGGCGAAAACTGCCACTGCCTGCCCGTCCGGGAAGCCCTGCTGCAACGCGCAAAGGAACTCGAGATCCCGGATTTCGGCGGTCCGTGGTTCTGCACCCTGCTGCATCCGGGCGTGGTGGCCGTGAACATGACCCGCACCCAGACCGATGCCTGCGACAACCGCGACTATACGGCCGCAGAGTGCCGTCTGCGCGAGGATGTCTATAAAATGGCGAGCATCCTCCGGGACAATTTCCCGGAGTTCCGGAACAGCTATGTGTCCATGATCGCCCCCCAGGCCGGCGTCCGCGAAACCCGCCGCATCCAGGGGGTACACGTGATTTCGGGCGAGGAGTATGTGAACGGGATCCGCTATCCCGACAGCATTTCGCGCGGAGCGCATCCGATCGATATCCATTCCTCGACCGGCGCCACGCAGAGCGTCACCTTCCTCAAACAGGCGGCGTACGTTCCCTACCGCGCCCTGGTGGCCAACGGCTTCCCCAACCTGCTGGTGGCGGGCCGCTGCATCAGCGCCGACCGGCAGGCCTTCGCGTCCCTCCGGGTCCAGGCCAGCTGCATGGGCATGGGCCAGGCCGCCGGCGTGGCCGCCGCCCAGGCCGTACGCGGAGAAACGGAAGTCAATGTCCTGCAATTAGATACCAAGATGCTGGCCTCCCGGCTCCGGGAAATCGGCGCCTGTCTGTAGAATTGTCATCCCTTTTTTAGCAAAAATCGGTCCCCGTGTACGTGCACGGGGACATTTTTGGGTAAAAATGGAACATATTATTTTATTTTTAAAGGAATTGTCCGTACCTTTGTAACTTGAAATAATAATTGGGGTACTAGCTCAGTTGGTAGAGCGTTAGGTTCGCAATCTAAAGGTCAGGGGTTCGATCCCCCTGTGCTCCACAAAAGTTATTCATTTACAAACCCGTAATTTTCCTGTTTTCCGCACATTTTCGGTCCTCTGACCAGAACCGGCCCTACAGTTGCGTGAGGTGCTGATTCGAACTTCGATTTGGGTGTCCCGCGGCAAATTGCTACCTTCGTAGCATGTTTGTCCGGC
>Ga0256407_10000084_pt1 | contig 232172 bp, 182 predicted proteins | sample RumenRJG_04DNA_FD_193489 | JGI IMG/M metagenome (GOLD analysis project Ga0256407, IMG submission 193489) | Bovine rumen microbial communities from Lethbridge, Alberta, Canada - RJG_04 | ecosystem: Host-associated > Mammals > Digestive system > Stomach > Rumen | place: Canada: Alberta...
TGATTTTGCCAAGTTACACTCCATAGCAGAAACAGCTATGAAGAATGGAAACTCCAAATTCAATGCAATACTTGCTGTTGTACGACAGTAAGGTAACTATTCATACCATGGGGTGCTGAGTAGTTACCATCGTTTTTCACAAAGCTAAAAAAAGTGAAGTGAACCCCAAAAGTTAGACAAAAACTTTTGGGGTTCATCATGTATATACATCACACATTAGAAGAAAAGAAAGAAATCATCCGCCTTCATGAGTCAGGTGCCAGTATGGTTGAGTTGATGAAACGTTTTCATGTTCGTGACCATTATCTGTATATTTTGTTTGGCAGATATGAGAAATATGGTCTGTCTGGCTTGGAGAAATACAAGGAAAGAGTCGTTACAGATGAATTAAAGCAGTTGGTAATAGAAGAATATGAAAAAGATATTTTACCTTTGTGGCGTATCTGCGTTGAGTATGACGTGAGTTTTACCAGCGTTTGCCGCTGGGTGCATCAGTACAAGCATGGTGGATATGAGGGATTGCTACGTCATGGTCCACGTGGACGGCCAAGGAAAGAAATGGGACGACCAAGGAAGAAAAATCCACAGACGGAATTGGAGAAGCTTCAGGCGCGCGTGCGTTGGCTTGAGGCAGAGAATGCTTTGCTAAAAAAAGCGAAGGCCTTAATGGAAGAAGAGGGGTCCAGGCAGCACGGTTCTGGACACAGGCCATCCATGCATTAAGGCCAGAGTATGGTCTCGACTTGTTATTGGAGATCAAAGGGATGGCCCGCTCCACGTTCTACTACCACCTAAAGGCGCTTAGCAGGACAGATAGGCACGAAACGACGAAGAAACGTATCTATGAGATATTCCACGGCAGCAGGGGCCGTTACGGCTACCGCCGTATAACCCAACAGCTGCGCAACGAGGGCATCATCATCAACCACAAGACTGTGGAGCGGCTGATGAAAGAACTGGGGCTGAAATGCCGTATCCGGCAGAAGCGATACCGCTCATACAAGGGCACGATAGGCAAGATAGCTCCAAACATACTGGATAGGGATTTTAAAGCCGAAAGACCATGTCAGAAACTCGTTACGGATGTTTCGCAGATAACCATCGGCACGGAGAAGAGTTTCTTGTCGCCTGTATTGGATTTGTTCAATGGTGAAGTGCTGTGCTATGACATATCCGACAAGGCAGACCTTGCACAGATAAACAACATGCTTGCAGGTGTCTTCGCCGTCATCGATGAAATGCCAGGGGAACAGGATGTGCTGATGCACTCCGATCAAGGATGGCAATATCAGCACAAAAGTTATCAGGAAGCACTCGCAAGACACGAAATCACTCAGAGCATGTCACGTAAGGGAAACTGCCTGGACAATTCCGTCATGGAGAACTTCTTTGGAATCATGAAGTCGGAACTGTTGTATGCAAACGAATACAGGTCAATGGAGCAATTTAAAAAGGATTTGAAAGATTATATCGATTGGTACAATAATACTAGAATAAAAATGAAGTTAAAAGGAATGAGCCCGGCAAAATACCGAGCTCAATACTTAGAGAGTAAATAACGTGTTTAACGTCTAACTTTTTGGGGGCACTTCATTTGAACACACCCTCATAAAATCTTTTTTCTCGAAAGAGAAAGAAATGTATCATTCTGCCTCTCCGGAACCAAACCCACCTACCCCTGGGCCATCTTCATTGCCACTAATCACTGAATATGAGTAAGTGTCCTCATATTCTACAGTACTGGATGTCAATATGGCATCAGAACTGACTATCATCGATTTGATGCTTGGAATAGAATAAATCTTTTTCATTTTCAAGATGGTTTTATTTTACTATGTATTTTTTGTTGTTCACGATATACACACCGCTTGGAAGGTTGCCGAGAACGGTCTCCGCCCTTCCCACATACATGCCACTGAGAGTATATACATTACCTTTTGTCACAGTTCTGACATTTGACGGGAGTTCATCGACAGAGGTTTCTTCATTGTCAACATAGAAACCGAGGTTGGCATTTGCTTCGCTGGTCTTCATCCCTTCTATCAAAATGTAACCGCGAAATCCTTTGATGGTCGCCGTCCCATCTGTCACATACAGAAGATTGTTTTGCAAGAAAATGCCATTTTCAGGTATAAGGCCGACATTGCTTACCGTTCCTACGAACTGGGCTACATCACCGCGCTCACTATTGTCGATTGTCACAGTGGTGGATTCGGCAGACTCAACCATCACTTGTTTGGCTTGAATCTCCGTGATGTCGGAAGAAGTCTTGATGATGTAAGGATGGTTGGCACTGATGCCTTTCTCAAGATCAATACCTTCGAAGAACAGTTTGTAATTCACTTGGTGACGCCTTTCGTTGTCAATGATTTCCTCTGTCTCCTCCTTCTTTTCATCCACCAATTCTGATATTTTGACATCATTTCCAAATGCTTCCTTCAAGGCACTGCCCGTCATGGCGAAAGGCAAGCAAATGGTTGACCAGTTGTTTGCCTTGATGGTACGCTTCACCACCACATCCTCCGGTGCGACGGAAGGAGCTGCCACGGCCTCGTCGTCTTCGCTCAAATATCTGCTTTCACCCTTTCCAACAACGAAAGTAATGGTTTGTTGTGGCAACTGTATTTCCTGACCATCAACTCTTGCCCATTCCATCCTGCTTGTTACGACGGGATATTCACCTTCCACCATATCCTCGCTTGCTGTGACCGTAAAAGTAAACAATTCCAAGTTCTCGCCTATTGGAAAACTCTCAAATAATCCCTGTACAGTCGACCCTAAAAAAACCGTCATATTATCATCAGGTCTTCTATCGGTATATTGAAGAACGAAATCGGTAATACCATCACATATTGAAGATGCAGTAGCACCTGTGACATGAAGTCCGTCAGGAAGCATAAATTCAACCTGAAAACCGGGTAAATAATCGGTTTCACCATCCATAGTGTAGTAAACAGTCACATCTTGTGACTCTCCAGGCTGTATGGTCACCTTGTCTACACTGAAAAAGATTTTGTCTGTGGCATGGACGTTGCCAAGAAAGGCGAACAATGTCATGCTGAATAAAAAAAGAAATTTTTTCATGTTGTTTAATATTTGGTTAATGATAAAAATGGAAACACCTCAATACTCCGGTTTAGCTCATTAACCAATTGTCTTGGAAAAATGAAGCGTAGACCATTGCCATACGCCATTCGGGTCTGCTACAACCCACACATCATTATGGATAGCCTACGCTTATGCGCACGCTCTCTCACGATGTGTTAAAAAAGCTCTTATCGTAATCGGTGTAGCAGTTCGAATGGCGAAGCGAGCAATTTCAATATGTCTGTGCAATTACTTACACGTTGCAAATATACGAATTTTTCTCATATCTCAAAAATAAAACCTCTATTTTTCGCAAAAAAAGTTATAGCGGACGCCGATAAAAAAAAACTTGAATCAAACATATCTGTGCGACCTTGCAGTAAAGTTGATTACTACCTTGCTGTGCTTATGTCAGACGGTTGTCTTTAACAAGGTGCACTGTCAAAAAACCTGCAGTTTCACGCCTAAGGAGAGGCCTACGATATCCTTTGCTTTCACACTGCGGTTGCCGAAGAAATCGAGGAGATAAAGGTCGCACGTGCTCAACTCGTAGAAGGCTGTGATGGAGCGAGGGCCTCTTCTACCCTTCCCGAACGTCCATGTCACCCGCTCGCCTATGAATACATTGATGCGGAAACGCGTGGAATAGAGATAATAGTTGTTGGGATACCTACTGGGCAGATGGCTCCAGAACTGGCCTCCGCCTATCGTGTTGACATATAGGCCGCAAGAAAGTGGCTCGAGCATCATCCGTTGATTGAGCATGATGCGCCACGGCATGAAATTCTCCTTGATGGTGAACGTGGGTTTGGCAGAGCCCGACTTATACTTGGGTACAAAGCCCACCAACAGATGGGTCTCCCATTGGCGGCTGCGGCCATACGACCACCCTACCCCAGCCGACAGCCATCCCATGTTGCCCGCATTCTGCACCACGAGTTGTGTAGGCAGGAGCGAATGCCACGAACGATGCCTCGACGATGCGCCCCCGTCTGCTGCGGAGATAGTGTCGGACGGGATGTCGGCTCCCATTGCAAACGACGCCCACGCGAAGAGCAGGAAGAGTTCAAAAGCGAATGACTTCATGGGAGTAACCTTCGGGGGTGATGGTGAACAGGAGATAACTGCGGCGGTTGGCACTCTCACTCACAAAATAGGAGATACCATCGTCGAGCGGCGAGAAAATGTCGTTGCGGTGAAGATGTCCGGCGGTGCAGAAGAGTAAGCCGGGAAAACGACGAAGATATTGGTGAAACTCCTGCAGCCTGTCGTTGTTGAACTGCTCGCACAACGGAGGAGCGTGCATACAGACCACCGTGCGGTCGTAGAGAGAGCCATCGCGCGCCAGTTCCCCTTCAAGGAAAGCCATGTCGGGGATGGCATCGTCGTCGTTGCCTTCAAGCGCGTTGGTGTTGAGGCAAACAAACTTCACCCGTGCCGCGATGAATGAGAAATTGGTGGGACCAAACATCTTCTTATAAGTCTCCTCGCCCGTGCCGAGGCAGTCGTGGTTGCCTAAAATCACCACATAGGGCATATCGAGACGGTCGAGGATGCCGCGCTGCATGACATACTCCTTCGTGGAACCGTAGTTGGTGAGGTCGCCACCATGGATAACGAAGTCGGCCTTGCCCTGGGCATTGATATGGTCGACCATGTCCTCCATCTCGTCATACCAGCCCTGCGTATCGCTCATCACCACCACACTCAGCGTGTCGTTGCCGAGGCAATCTCTTGAGATTCGTGCCGCATGGCGGGCATTGATGTCGGTCTCGCCATCGAAATCCACTGCATAAGGATGCACGTCGAACACATCGGAGCATGAGGAACACAGCACGATGGCGAGGAGCAGCAGACTGACTGTGTCAATTGTCCTTCCAACCATACTTATAATAATACCAATAGGTGCGACCGTAGGTCTTGCGCATGACACTCTGCAAGGAAGCCTTGGGGATAGACTTCTCTTTCATGCAGAACTCATCGTAGGACTGCATCATCACGCTATCGACCACATCGATGGAGTCGTTGGTGGCAAGCCGGTGATGCATGGCGACGGCCTCGGCATAGTGCTTCGGCATGAGTGAGTCGGGATAGGCTTTCCTCACCAAGGCAGCAAACTCGTTGAGCCGGCGGTCGGTCAGCAACTGGATGAGCCTGTAGTCGGCACGCACGCCAGCCTTTCGGGAAAGGATGGTTATCAGGCTGTCGGGCATGATGACCACACGGGCTTTCTTGCCATCGGGCAACAGCGAGGCGGTGGATTCCGTGACAGGGAACTCGAAGAAGCGGTTGCCGAGTTGTCCTTCACGAGCCAGTGCATAAGCCCGCAGCATGGTGAGCGAGGGGTCGGTGACCTCAGACTTCCTTCCCACCCGCAAGGCTTCCTTGTTTTTTCCATCGAGCAGGAGGCGCTCCATCCGCATGCGATAATGGAAGGCCGTGTCGCCATTGCTGAACAGCCCGACGAGTATGAACATCACCACCATCGTGAGCAGATTAATCCAAGACGTGCGGGAGAGGAAGCCACTGCCAGTGCTCTGCGGCTCGAAGGGTTCCATCTTCCTGAGCAGCACCACGAGGAAGCCATAGCCCACTGCGATGAGTGGGACGGCAATGAGCCATCCACCAAAGGAGAAGCCCAGGTCGATGTTTGAACTGACATCGGTGATTACCGTCAGCACCAACAATGAAGGCAGGTAGGTGAGCGCGTGGGCACGCTTACGCAACTGCGTGAGGTGGAAGATGAAGCGTTGGAGGATGAGGAGCACCAGCGTGATGAGGACAGCGCCCACCAGCCGCCGATAATGCGTCTGACCACCCGACAGCACATGTTGTCCGGCAGCCAGCACATCAGACTGGTAGAAATAGAGGTAGACGAAGGTGAAGACCACAAACACCAACAGGCACACCCATTCGGTGTGCCTGGAGGAGGAACGTTGGTTTCGTTCGTCAAAATCGAAGTAAGACATTCTTCAATTGAAAATTGAAAATTCAAAATTGAAAATCGGGCTTCGCCTGCCTATCCTCCAACCATGCTTTATGGAAGAGATAGATATTGGCGTTTAGTTCTTCTTCAGCACCACTGCCGAGCGGGCGGGGAGATAGAGTTTGAGCCACTCCTTGTGATCCTCTACATAGAGCGGGTCGAAATTGGTGAAGTGGGTCATGCTGTCGTCGGCAAGGCCATTACCACCGAAGTCCTTGGAGTCGGTGTTGAGCACCACGTCATAGGACCCTGTGGGTACGAGGAAGCCGTAGTCGGTGAACGAGCGGTTGGGACTGAAGTTGAAGACGAACACGAGGTCGCCACGCATGAAGGCGAGCACCTGGTCGCCGTCGTTATGCCAGATTTCCTGCACGGGAGTCTTCTGGAAGTTTTTCTCCGACTTGATGACCTTGAGCATCTGCTTGTCGAAATCGCCAAGCCAATGATAGCAGAGTTCGTGGTTGTCGACGAGGTTCCACTGACGGCGGGCATACTTGTAACTCCAGCCATTACCCTCACGGGGGAAGTCAATCCATTCGGGATGACCAAACTCATTGCCCATGAAGTTGAGGTAGCCACCGTTGATGGCAGCAGCAGTTACCAGACGTATCATCTTGTGGAGCGCGATGCCACGATGAACCATCTCGTTCTCGTCGCCCTTCTTGAAGTGCCAGTACATATCGGCATCGATGAGGCGGAAGACGATAGTCTTGTCGCCCACCAGTGCCTGGTCGTGACTCTCACAGTAACTGATGGTCTTCTCATCGGGACGGCGGTTTTTCACCTCCCAGAAGATGGAACTGGGTTTCCAGTTCTCGTCGCTCAGTTCCTTGATAGTCTTAATCCAGTAGTCGGGGATGTTCATTGCCATGCGGTAGTCGAATCCATAGCCGCCATCCTCGAACTTCGCTGCCAGTCCGGGCATGCCGCTCACCTCTTCGGCGATGGTCACGGCATGAGGGTTCACCTCGTGGATGAGTTTGTTGGCGAGTGTGAGATAGCAGATGGCATTATCGTCTTCATGACCGTTGAAATAGTCGCCGTAGTTGCAGAACGCCTCACCCAGTCCGTGGCTGTAGTAGAGCATGGAGGTGACGCCGTCGAAGCGGAAGCCGTCGAAATGATACTCCTCGAGCCAGTACTTGCAGTTGGAGAGGAGGAAGTGGATGACATCGTCCTTTCCATAGTCAAAGCACAGGGAGTCCCATGCCGGGTGCTCATGCCTGTCGCCGGGATAGAAGAACTGGTTGGGATCGCCGGCGAGGTTGCCGAGGCCTTCCACCTCATTCTTCACGGCATGCGAGTGCACGATATCCATGATGACGGCGATGCCGTTCTGGTGAGCGGTATCGATGAGCGACTTCAACTCCTCGGGGGTGCCGAAGCGGCTTGATGCCGCGAAGAACGAACTGACATGATAGCCGAAGGAGCCATAGTAGGGATGCTCCTGAATGGCCATGATCTGGATGCAGTTATAGCCATCGGCGATGACCCTTGGCAGCACATTCTCCTTGAACTCGGTATACGAGCCCACCTTCTCTGCATCCTGCGACATGCCGATGTGGCACTCGTAGATGAGAAGCGGGTTGACGTTGGGCTTGAAAGACTTCTTCTTCCACACATAAGGTTCGGCGGGAGCCCACACCTGTGCAGAGAAGATTTTCGTATTATCATCTTGCACCACGCGCTGTGCCCATGCCGGGATGCGCTCGCCCTCACCACCGTTCCAGTGGACATGCATCTTGTAGAGGTCGCCATGTTTCATGGCTTTCGAGGGCAGTTTCAGTTCCCAGTTTCCCGTTCCAGCCACACGCTTGGCACGGTATTTCTCCGTTTCCTGCCAGTCGTTGAAGTCGCCGACGAGATAGATATCGGTGGCGGTAGGTGCCCACTCGCGGAACACCCACCCACGGGCGGTGCGATGGAGTCCGAAATAGTCGTATCCGGAGGCGAAATCCTTGAGTGTGATTTTGCCATTGCGCGTGAGTTGGTTGAGTTTCCACAGGGCATGGTCGTGTCGCCCTGTAATCGCGCCCTCGTAGGGTTCGAGATATCCGTCGTGTGCTACCAGACCGATGTGTTTCGGTGCTCTCTTACGTGTCGTTCTTGTTTTCACTACCTTTTCATTGGCAGTGGTTTTGGGGTTATTTTTCTCTGCCATATTTCAAATATGTTTGGTTTCTTACTGTCATTTTGCAATCCTTATTTCTTCGAGACCTTCATCACGCCTCAATTGTCCCCACTTACTTAAGATGGGCTATTTTGAAGATTGCTTTTTTAAACTGTGGTTGGGTGGAGATGCATGGAGCGTGTCCATCTTGCGGGAAGAAGACGGTGAACATACCGCGCTTGCAGGTGACATAACTCTGCGGGGTGATGCCGGGGAAGAGTGTCATGTCTCTTGAGGCATCATATTCTGCCCCCGAGAGTTCACAGGCTGGGGAGAAGCCGAATGTCTCGTCGGAAGAGATGGGCACCTGGATGTCGACCATCTTGACGTGGGTTTCCAGAACAGCCTCTTCAGGGGTTTTGCCCTTGGCCAACTGCACATTGACGAACACATCGTCGCCCTGAATAACATGCTTACCCTCGGAAAGGGAGTTGAGGTCATTATCACGCAAAAAATCAGCCACCACCTGGAAGAGGGGGTTGAGGCACGTGTATTGCTCCAAATGGTCTAGTGTGTCTATAATCATAATAGCATTAAATATATGGTTTATCTGTCGGTATAACGTATGCCGTCGGCATAATGGCCACGGGCAATGACCTGCCCGTTCTTGTTTTTCTCGACGAAGTTGCCGTCGCGCTCGCCGTTCTTGTAGGAGCCTTCAAAGCGCTTGCCGTCGGCCGACTCCTCGATGGCCTCGCCATGGCGGATGCCACGGTGATAGTTGCCACGGAAACGGGCTCCGTCGTGGTAGCGGATGATGATGAGCCCCTCGAAATTGCCGTCGCGGAACGACCCTTCATAGACGTCACCGTTCTTCTTCGTCAGTTTGCCGGTGCCGTTATGCTTGTCCTTGGCCCATTGGCCGGTATAGACGTCGCCATTGCTCCACTTGAACGTGCCGGTGCCCGAGCGCTCGCCATTGAGGAAGCGTCCCTGATAGACATCGCCGTTCTTGTAGGTGACCACACCGTAGCCTGTACGCTCGTTGTTGACGTAGTCGCCCTCGTAGACATCGCCATTGGCAAACTCATAACGTCCCTTGCCGTTGGGGAGGTCGTGCTCCCAGTTGCCAATATACTTGTCGCCCTCAGCATAGTAGTTCGTTCCCTTGCCTGAGCGCTCATTGTTGAGCCAGTTGCCGGAGTAGTAGGCATCGCCCCAGTGGAAGACACCATACCCGTTTTTCTCGTCGTTCTTCCAGTTGCCGTCATAATACTGTCCGGTGCAGAAAGTATATTTCCCCTTTCCACTCCGTTCACCGGCATACCAGAGACCCTCGTAGACATCACCGTTGTAGTAGTACATCACTCCTTTTCCATGAGGGATGTCACGATACCAACTGCCAACGTACTTGTTGTTGTTCATATAATAGAAGGTACCCTTTCCATGACGTTGGTCCTGAAAATAGTCACCCTCGTATTTCTCACCATCAGCAAAGGTGTATACCCCACGCCCCTGTCGCTTGCCTTTCACGTATTCGCCCTGATAGACATCGCCATTATCATAGGTGGTGACACCTTTCCCATGCGGTTTTCCTCCCATCATCTCTCCTTGGTAATGGCCATGGTCTTTGGTGGTGTAGGTGCCAATAGTCACTTTCTGCGCATTGGCATGCACCACGGCCACCATCATGGTCATCAACAATATATATAAGCGAATTTTCATTATATTCTTCGGATTTTCGCCCAAAATTACAAAAAAAGTGGCAAACGTGAAAAACTTTTGCGTTTTTTTAATATAAATAATACCAATATCAACACAAAGGCACAGAGATACAGAGTTTCATATCCTTTGTATCTCTGTATCCCTGTGTTGAAGTAATAAAATGCAGAACGCTTTTATTTCTCGGCTTATGTGAAAAACGGTTCTATAATTATGGAATAAATTCACTTACCTTCTGCACATCATCGTCGCCGGGTGTGAACACCAGCCCCTTGCACAGGACGTCTGAGGCCTTGTAGGGAATCAGTTCTAACTTCGACCAGTCGATGCGGTCGGTAGACTGCGCCACGGGCACTTGTGGGATGAGCGAGCCGTCGGCCACGAGGATGATACAAGGGATGGCGCCTGCCTTAATGGTGTGGTAACCGCCATCATACACTTTCCCGTCCTGATAGTCAATCCACTTGCCTTGGGGGAGATAACACACCCGTTCGTTGCCCGACTCCATGAGCGGTGCCACGAGAATCTGGGAGCCAAACATATACTCATCCTCCACGAGCCAAGCGCCCGGGTCTTCGGGGTACTCCACGAAGAGCGCGCGCACCATTGGCAAGCCTCGGTTGGAACAGTCTTTCGCCTGCGCATAGACGTAAGGCATGAGTTTGTATTTCATCTCTGCACACTGGCGGAAAGCATCGGTGAACGACTCACTGATGAGCCACGGTTCGGTAGGAGGAGCACCGTGGGCACGCGTATGGGAGGAGAGGAAGCCAAAGGGCAGCCAACGGCGGTAGATGTCTTCGGGCGATGCCGTGACGAAGCCTCCCATGTCGTGACTCCAGAAAGAGAAGCCACTCAGGCCGAGACTCAGTCCACCCCGCAGGTCACCCATCATGCCGATGTCGTTGGTAGCAGCGTCGCCGCCCCAGTGCAGCGGATAGCGTTGTGAACCGGCCCAAGCGCTGCGCGCCCATATCACCCCCTCGCCAGAATTGTCTTTCACGGCATTCCACAATGCCTTGTTGTAACGCAGCGGGTAGAGGTTATGTTCATAGAATCCTGTACGCCCACTGGCATAGAGTCCATTATAGGGCGCGGCCTCACCGAAGTCGCACTTGATGGCACCCACGCCCAGACGGATGAGGGCACCTATCTTGCCCTGATACCATTCCACTGCCTTGGGGTTGGAGAAGTCGACGACAGCATCCTCATAGGGCATGCCACCCTTCGCATTGGTAACGACCATCCCGCCATCAACAAGTTCGTTGAAATAACGGTTCTTCGGCGTGAAATAAGGAAGTTGCCACAGGCATGTATGGAAGCCATCTTTCTTCATCGACTTGAGCATGGCAGCAGGATTGGGGAAACGGTCTTTCGCGAACTCATAGTCACACTGCCAGTCGACACCAAACCACCCCGTGTCGAAATGGATGACATCCGACGGGATGCGATGGGCACGGAGTTGACGTGCTATCTCCAGTCCCTCTTCCTGAGAGAAATAGGTGATACGGCTCATCCATGTGCCAAAAGTCCAGAGCGGGAGCATCGGACTCTTTCCCGTCACGTTGGTATAAGCATCGAGAATCTCCTCCGGCTCTCCGAAGAAGACAAAGAGATCGACTGCCTCGTCACCCATAAACAGGCGCTGTGCACCGATATAGGAAGCGCCGAAGTCGCAAGTTGCCGGCGCGCTGGTGTGCATGAAGATACCATAGCCCCTGTTGCTGAAATAGAACGGCACCGGCTTATACATGCCATCGGTCTCAGGTCCCTGCGGGTCGGTGACATAGAGATGCACCTTCTGTCCCACCTTGTTGAGAGAAGTGAACGACTCCCCACAGCCATAGATACGTTCTCCGGGCGAGAGGAAGAACACCGGATTGACACTCCTGGAGTTGTCGGCGCCACGCTTGATGAAACAGAACGGTAGGAGTTTCACCTGCGTGGAATCGTTATCGATGATGGCACGCGTCTGTGTGAGCACCTTGCCATTGCTGTCGCGAAGGATGACACGCCAGGGATAGCGCTGCACCTCTATACTACCATTGTTGCCCACATACCTGATGCTGTTGGCATCCTGCTCCACACGCCAGCCATGGGCGGAAGGACGGCTGTCGTTGGTCTTCCACATCGTCTTGAACTCATCACAGAACATCGGGTCGGCATCGGTATCGTCGGGAGCGGCGATAGGCGTGGTGAGCATACGGATACGCACCGTGCGGTAGTCGATGAACTGCAGTTGGAAGGCGAAGTCGGGGTCGTTGTCATACTGCGTGTCGGGGAAGTCGAGCATCTGCATCCGCACCGGCCAGTAGCCATTGAGGTTGAAAGCCTGACGGGGAGAGAGCCTGTAGCGCTTCCAGTTTACCTTTCCCGAGGCGGTTGCAGCATCAAAGGCAGAGAGGCTGTCGGCAAGGAAATAGGTGTTGGAAAGGTCGCTGAAGTCAGTAGACATATCCCTGGCATTGTTTTGCAGGTATTGCACACCGGCATTGGTCTGCAATTGAGCGTTTGCCATTGATACTAGACAAGAGAGCAGTAGTAGTAAGAGTGTTCTTTTCATTGCGTGTTTTTTTTAATATTATCGACAAAGTTACGAATAAGTGAGCGTAACTCCAAATAATATTTGGTATTTCGCTCACTTATTCGTACTTTTGCTACTACGAATAATCGTATCACATCATGACAACCTATCCTATTCTTGATTCCCAACTCGGAATACTCCTTGCCTGTGGCAGTAGGCCTGCATCAACGGCATGGAACCTGCCGTCGGTCATAGAATTCGACAAGACCGTATCGGCAATGCAGTTGTTGGAAGCAGTAGGGAGGATATGTGACGCACGTACCGAACTGCATATCCAGTTCGTGCGAACCGAGGCAGGGGAGATACGTCAATATGCCGACCGCACCATGCCCATTCCCTTCGATGTGAAGAGGATGACCGATGAAGAGGCAGAGCAATATATGCAGGAAGGATTCGTGAGGCCCTTCACCCTTTTCGGGAAAGAAGCATTATGCCGGTTTGAGGTAGTGGAGACCGACACGCGGGTGCTGCTGCTCAGCGACCTGCACCACAGCATCGCCGACGGCTTCACTATTGCCGGAAGACTGATGGGCAACGACGTGCCCGCCGCCTATGGACACCGACCGCTCCTCATGCCCCGGATGACACTCTTCGACTGGGCACAGCATGAACACGAGATGCTGCGAACGCCTGTCTATGAACGAGACAAGGCCTTCTACCAGGAACTGTTTGCCGACTGCGACGCCACGCACCTCTTTTCCACGACATCAGACGCATGGGGCAAACGGCTTTCCACAAGTTTTCGCTTCGGCATCAACAGCATCGAGAAATGGTGCCAGGCCCGTCACGCCTCGGCGCACCACCTACTGATGGCCGCTTTCTGCTTGACGCTGAGCAAACTGTCGCATCAGAAGAGAGTGGTCTTCTCCACCATCAACCACGGCCGTTATGACAAGAAACTCAGCGAGGCCTACGGCATGTTTGTCAACACCGTCCCTTTCTTGGCCGACATCGATGCCAAGATGACCGTTGCCGACTTGATGGCACAAATCAGGAGACGGCTGATGCAAAGCATGCGCCACCACACCTACCCATACACCCACTTCTACCAAGACACAGGCATCATCCCCAGGATATCGTTCGGTTTCCAAAGCAATGAGGTGATAGAGCAGGCCATCATCGACGGACGAAGATTCAGAGGATGGCAACTGACAGGCAACGAGACTGCCAACGACCTGAGCGTGACCGTATACACTACCCCGACAGACTATGAGGTGCGTGTGGATGCCAGCGATGCCCTCTACACTTTGACCGACCTAAAACGGTTTGGAGACGCCATGCACGAATGTCTTGTGCAACTGATGCAAGACGACAAGCAACCAATAGGCTATATCGACCTTATCGACAAAGCGCAGAAGGCAAAGGTCATGGCACTCTCGGCAGGAGAGCGGAACGACCATTGCCATGGGGAAACCGTGGTGAGCCTGTTTCTCCGACAAGCCACGACAACCCCCGAAGCGGTGGCCATCGACGACACCCGGCAGGCGCTGACCTACAGAACTTTGGAACAACTATCGGGGACGCTGGCTCATTGGCTGACATCGCAAGGTGTAGGCGCAGGCACGTTTGTAGGCATAGACACCAAGCCCTGCTGCGCCTTCCTCGTGGGAGCACTCGCCATCATGCGTGCCGGTGGTGCCTACGTACCCATCGACCCCGACCTGCCGCCCAAGAGAAGGCAGCACATCCTCCATGAAGCCGCCATCAGCATCATTCTCGACGAATCTACCATCAACCATATTGCCAAGACCCACCAACCGAGTGACGTTGCAGACCACTCGCAACCACAAGGCGCTGCCTACATGATTTACACATCGGGAACGACAGGCATGCCCAAGGGCGTGGTGGTGAGCCATGAAGCACTGACCAACCTCATCCTGTTCTGTGTGAGACGATGGCCCCTTACCCCAGAGAGCCGTATCGCCTGCCATGCCGACCTCGCCTTCGACGCATCGGTGGAAGACCTCTTCCCCGTGCTCACTGTAGGAGGATGCGTGATGCCCGTGCCCGAGGAAATACGAACCGACATCGATGCCCTTGCCCAGTTCATCAACGACCATCATATCACGGGAGGATGCTACACCACGTCATTCGGTGTGGCACTGACCAAGACCCACCAGCTCAACGTGGACTATCTCTGCCTGGGGGGCGAACGACTCCTCGTCAACCCAGAAGTCAACGGCCGTGTATACAACACCTACGGACCAACGGAGTTTACCGTAGACGCCACCTATTACGAGTTGGAGAAAGACAAGCCCTACCGTAATATTCCCATCGGACGGCCCTTGGACAACTGCCATGCCTTCGTGACAGACCCCTTCGGGTGCCTCTTGCCACAAGGAGCCGTGGGAGAACTGTGGCTGGCAGGGCCGCAGACAGCCATTGGTTACTGGAACGACCCTGTGCTCTCCTCCGAGAAATTCACGGAGTGTCGCTTCCACAAAGGCCATGTATTCCACACCGGTGACCTGGTGAGATGGAACGAAGAGGGACTTCTGGAATTTGTGGGACGTACCGACAGCCAAGTGAAAATCGACGGCATACGCGTGAACACCGAAGAGATAGAGCGGCGGCTGCTCGACATCCCCACCATCACCCATTCTACCATGACCGTGCAGGAGATGAACGGAAAGCCACGACTGGTGGCTTACTACACCAGCGAGGGCATCATAACAGAGGAAGAGATATCCAAGATACTCAGACAGTGGCTGCCACCACAGATGATTCCCACCCGAATCATCCCCCTGAAGGAGATGCCACTCACCCCCTCGGGAAAGACCGACAAGCGCCACCTGCCCCACCCCATGCCGACAGCCATTCACGGAGAAGCACCGAGCAGCGCCATCGAAGTTTCGTTATGCACACTCTTCGGTGAACTACTTGGCGAGGAGAATGTTGCCGCCACCGACAACTTTTTCCTTCTGGGCGGCACATCACTCATGGCCATGCAACTCGTGGCAGAAGCGAGGAAGAAGGGGATAGGTCTTACCTACAGCGACATCTTCGCCCACCCCACCCCACGAAGTCTGGGCACCTTTCTCACCCAAGGCAACCATGCAAGAGAAGCCGACATCACCCCATACGACTACCAAGCCATCGACAACCTGCTCTCACAAAGTGAGCCGAAGACTGGCGCAGCACCTCATCGGGGTGGCACACTACTTCTCACAGGAAGCACGGGATTTCTGGGCATCCACCTGCTCCGACGGCTACTCCATTCCGGCATGTTGCAGGTGACTTGCATGATACGATGCCGTGACAAGGAAGAAGCAATGCAAAGACTCAGCGACAGATGGAAGTATTATTTCGGTGACACCTCCCTTGGCTCCTACAAGATAGACATCGTATATGGCGACCTCACCGACCCCTCCAGTATCAGGGCACTGGCAGGCCACCATTTCGATGTCGTGGTGAACTGTGCCGCCGACATCAGGTATTTCGCTAAAGACGACAATATCCATCGGGTGAACGAAATAGGAGTGGAGCATCTTGCACAAGCCTGCATCGACACCAATGCCACACTCATACACATCTCTACACTGAGCGTGAGCGGCTTCGACGCCCAAGGTGGCATCCCAACCCTCACCCCACAGCAACTATTCTTCCACCAACACTTCATCGACCAATACTCGAAATCGAAATTCATGGCAGAGAGGCACCTGCTCGAAAAAATGGCCCACGGTAAACTCAAGGGCACTATCATCCGACTGGGACACCTCATGCCAAGCACTATCAGCAAGAAGCCACCGCTGTTTGCCACGGAGGATTTGTTGACCGCCGCCCTCCATGCCATGCGCGACATGGGAGCCGTTCCCGCTACAGCACGACACATCAAGGTGGGGGCAGTGGACGTTGACTTGGCGGCAGCACGCATCGAAGATATCATCAATGCCCCCACCACACGCCCCGTGTGGCATGTAGGCGACGAGCATGCGCAAAGTCTGAAAGACCTGGCCGAGCGTCTGGCAGCCAAGCCGCTGCCAGAGACCAGCGACAACTCTTTCGTGGAGCATCTGCCCAACACCCCACACTCCCAACTGCTGATTCGCTTGTTCGAAGCCATCACCCATTAACCCCTACAACCATCACCAATCATGTCGCCTCGCCAGATATACCCCTCTACCATCACCCTCATCAGCGCTGCCATGCACTTCCTTGTGGATGGGCTGTGCCTCTGCACGCTATACCTCATGTCGCCATCGTTCGAGGCATGGAACCTGACAGGTATATTCATCACATACAACATACTGGCATTTCTTACCCAACCCCTCACCGGCCACCTTGCCGACCGCACCCATCAGAAACACTGGATGCTGTTCGTGGCCATCCTCTTGCTGACAGCAGGTGTAGCCGCAGCCTCGGCAACACTCCACCTATGGCATCCTGATGCAGCATTCGGCATGCTGCCCACCGGCATATTGTTGGGAATAGGCAACTCTTTCTTCCACACATGGGGAGGGAAACAGGTGGCGATGAAGACACACAATGACATCAGGGCACTCGGCGTATTTGTATCGACAGGAGCCTTCGGACTCGCCATAGGCGCCGTGTTCTGCTCCTGGGCACTACTCTTCGCCTTCCTCCTCATCCTGAGCCTATTGGCGATGGCCTATCTCGCCATTGACTTCAAGCACGACGACCTCTCTCAGGACACGAAGAGAATCACTGGTACAACGACAATCAACGACAACTATAAGTGGCACTACGGGAAAAGGGCAGCAATTGTAGCAATCATCATCCTGATGCTGCTGGTAATGCTACGCTCATGGGTAGGCAATGACTTCACCGCTGCCATAGAGAAGAGCGACAGCCTCATCCTCACCATTGGTGCCATCGCCATGCTGGGGAAGATGGCAGGAGGATGGATAAGCCGATGGATGGGCATCGTGAGGGCCATGATGGCAGTGCTCGTGGCAACATTGGCATGCCTGCTATGCCAAAATGTCCATTTTGCCATAGCACTGGTGGGACTCTTTGCCATCAACTGTACCATGCCCGTGACGCTCTATCTGGCTAACGAAGTGCTTGAAGACAGAGAGGGACTGGCCTTCGGACTTCTCGCCGCAGCACTGGTAGTGGTCATATTTTGAGGTCCTCGTACAATTATATTTACCACTGTGTAAAAAATATTTTCATTCTATGATAGATTACGGAATAGTATTTGCTTCTATATTGACAGTACTTATAGAATATGTCGTGCTGAGGTGCCTTGGAGAGAGACGGCGAAGTGTGCTTGGGGCATCCGTGGCCATCAACATCCTTACCAACGTGCCACTCAACCTCTATCTTATCCACAACCCCTCGGGCATGCCGATCATCCTCCTGCTTGAAGGCATTGTAATGGCCATAGAAGCAGCATGGTACTACCTCTTCGTGAAAGACCTGCGGCAAGCCGCCGTCTACAGCGTGCTCTGCAACGCCATCAGTTTTCTCATCGGAATACTCATAGAATCGATTCTCGTATTGCTTGAAACCATATAATCCATGACAACTCAACAACCCCCAAAAAGAAAACCACTCACCGTTTACAAAGCCAGTGCCGGAAGCGGCAAGACTTTCACGCTCGCCGTGGAGTATATCAAACAACTGATAGAAAATCCGCTCTTCTACCGCAACATCCTCGCGGTCACCTTTACCAACAAGGCCACCGAGGAGATGAAGATGAGGATTCTCAGCCAACTCAACGGTCTGGCACATGGATATGACGACTCCAAAGACTACTTGGAGAAAATCACCAAAGAACTGGGCTGCGACGAACAGCAAGTGAGAAAGAATGCCATGGTGGCCCTCACCAGCATCATCCACGACTACTCCGCCTTTCGGGTGGAAACCATCGACAAGTTCTTCCAACGCGTGCTGCGCAACCTTGCCCGCGAACTCGACCTCACCGCCAATCTGAGAATAGAACTCAACGACAAGCAGGTGGAGCAGTTGGCCGTCGACACAATGATTGAGTCGCTGAACGAAAAAGACGACGTGATGGAATGGCTGATGATATATATATTGGAGAGCATCGGTGAAGACAAGGGCTGGAACATCATCTCGAAAGTGAAAACATTCGGCGAGAACATCTTCAAGGATGCCTACAAGGCCAAACGCAAGAAGTTGCAAGAATTCATGACTGACCCGGAATATTTCGAAAAAGTGAGAACGCAACTGAACCAGACGAAGAAAGCGTGCGAGGATAGGATTCCCGATATTGCCATGCCTTTCTTTGAAGCCACAAAAGGCTATAGCATCAACGATTTCTACCAAGGACAAAAAGGCGTTTACGGCTTCTTCGACAAGTTGCGTTCGGGCATCCTGCCCACCTCTGTCGGCTCGTATGTACTTAAGTGCACCGAATCGGCAGAATCCTGGGCGAGAAAGACGTCACCCAAATATGCTGCCATCGTAGCATTGGCAGAGAATCAGTTGATGGAAATCCTCAACAATGCCATCAAAGAGGTTGAGAGACGTGCCAGATTGGCCAAGACGGTGACGGTGACATACAAGAACCTCAATCAGTTGCGACTGCTCGGAACTATTGAGGATAAGGTGCACAAACTGAACACGGAGTCGAACAGATTCCTGCTCAGCGACACCCAAGGGCTGCTCAACAGCCTCATCAACAACAGCGACAGCCCGTTCATCTTCGAGAAAATCGGTGCCCCACTGCGTAGCATCATGATAGACGAGTTTCAGGACACAAGCGCACTGCAATGGAACAACTTCAAGGTGCTGCTCAACGAATGCATGAGCCATGGCACCAACAACCTGATTGTGGGCGACGTGAAACAAAGCATCTACCGTTGGCGCAACGGTGACTGGCGGTTGCTCAACGGCATCAAAAAGGAATTCCACAATGATGACTCTCTGTTGGAAGTATTGCCCCTCGACACCAACTACCGTTCGTGCCGGAAGGTAATCGACTTCAACAACCAATTCTTCATCCTCGCCGCAAAAAAAGAGCAGGAACGGCTGCAAGAGATGGTGGGGGCTGAAGCCATGGAACTGGGTACGGCCTATGCCGACGTGCGTCAGAATGTGCCGAAAGGTAAAGCCGACACCGGCTATGTACGCATCGAGATGATGGATGCCGACACAGAAGAAGACACCATCATGGAACACCTTGCCGACACCATCAGGCAACTCATCGATAACGGCACGCCACAAAACAAGATTACCATACTCGCACGAAACAAGAAAGAAATTGAGAATACCGCACACTACTTCCAGAACAATGTGCCGGAAGTGTACATCATATCCGACGAGGCTTTCATCCTCGGTTCTTCTATCGCCGTGACCATCATCGTAGATGCCATGCGGCTGATGGCCAATGAAAAAGACGAACTCTGTGCCGCCACACTGGCAAAAGCCTACCAGAATGGCATCATGGAAGCCAACGACTGCGACTATATGCTGATTGATGACGGCAAGGACAAGGATGAGGGCAACGGACAACAACTCCCTTTCGCACACCTGCTGCCAGAAGGGTTTCGCAATGCCGATGACCTCGCACACCTTCGCTGTCTGCCACTCACCGACCAGACAGAAGCCCTCTACAATATCTTTGAACTACGGAAACTCAAAGGTCAAAGCGCATATATCTGTACCTTCTATGACAAACTGGCAGACTATTTGAAAGACAACCCATCAGACATCGACCGTTTCCTCGACACATGGGACGAGAACCTATGCAATGAGAAAATTCACGGCGACCAGGTGAATGGTGTGCGCATGATGACCATCCACAAGAGCAAAGGACTGGAAAGCGACAACATCATCATACCCTTTGGTAGTTGGGCACTGGAAAAACCAGGCAACGTGATATGGTGCGAGACCGATGTGCAACCATTCAAATTGCTCCCTGTGCTGCCCATCAACTACAGCAAGTCGCAGATGGTAGGAACGCTCTACGAGAAAGACTACGACCATGAGCACCTGCAAAACAGCGTAGACAACCTGAACTTGCTCTACGTGGCTTTCACCAGGGCGAAGAGACGGCTTTTCGTCATGGGAAAAGTAAAGAAGAAAACAAAAGAGGAAAAGAAAGAAAGCAAGTCTTCCCCATCGTTGCGAAGCGAACTTATCTGCGACTGTCTGCCGGAGTTGTCGAAACTATTGGAAGGGAGCGTGCTCGAAACGGGCGAAAACGGCGAAATGACCTTTGAATACGGCCAATGTTTCGAAGAGGTGGAGAAGAAGAAAGAAAAAGAAGAAAGCAAGAACGTGTTTCTCATGCCCGAGCAAGGCTGTTCGTTTGCCATCACTTCATACCCCTCGCGGGCGAAATTCAGGCAGAGCAACAGCAGCCGTGCTTTCACCACCACCGAGGAGGCTGAACTCCTGCGCGCCGAATACATCAGCCGCGGCAACCTGTTGCATGCCATCTTCTCACGGCTGAGAGACATCTCTGACATCGACCGCGTGCTGCAGCAACTCACCAACGAAGGCATCCTCTACGACGAGGTGCCCGAAGAGGAACTGCGCCAGTTGCTGAGCAGAGCGCTCTCGAACACGAAGGTGAGGAAGTGGTTCTCGCCACACTGGAAACTGCACAACGAATGCACCATCCTCTACAAAGACCCCAAGACGGGTTCGGCAAAGGAATGCCGCCCCGACCGCGTGATGACCGACGGCAAGAAGACCATCGTAGTGGACTATAAGTTTGGCAAACCCAACGACGAGCATGAGAAGCAAGTGAAAGCATATATCAAGCAACTCGTTGACATGGGTTACCAAGAGGTGGAAGGCTATCTGTGGTATGTGTCGAGAAACAGAGTAGTACCGGTAAACTGATAACAAAAAAAATGATGACGATGGAAAAGAAATCTCCTTTCTTGAAATATGTGGCTGAGGACCTCTTGAAACGGTACGGCCACGACATGTCGGGCGTAACCCTGGTGTTTCCCAACAAACGCGCCTCACTATTCATCAACGAACATCTCGCGGCACTCACCGACAAACCTATCTGGAGTCCCACCTACACCACCATCAGCGAGATGCTGCAGGGCAAGTCGGACCTTGTCATCGCTGATGACATCAAACTGGTTTGCGAACTGCACAAGAGTTTCAACCAATGCACCGGCAGCAAGGAATTGCTCGACCAGTTCTATGGATGGGGCACCGTGCTGCTGTCGGACTTCGACGATATCGACAAATGCATGGCCAAAGCCACCGATGTGTTTGCCAACCTTCGCGACCTGCATGCCTACGACAATCTTGACTACCTGAGCGAGCAACAGATAGAAGTGCTGAAACACTTCTTCGATAATTTCGACGAGCACCAAAACAGTAAACTGAAAGAGAAATTTCTCCATTTGTGGAGTCATTTCGGTGAAGTGTATACCGACTTCAACAAACGGCTACGTGAACAAGGACTCGCCTATGAGGGAGCACTCTACCGCAACGTGGTGAGCGACGAAAACATCAGTTTCGGCGAAGGACCTTACCTCATGGTGGGCTTCAACGCCCTGCAAGAAGTGGAACGGATACTCTTCGAACGGCTGAAACGAGAGAGCCATGCTTTGTTTTACTGGGACTTCGACAAATACTATATCGATGATGAGACAAGACCATACGAAGCCGGCACGTTTGTGAAAAATGCACTGCTCAGGTTTCCCAACGCCTTCGACAACGACAACGATGCCATCTACAACAACATGGCCAACGGTAAGCGTATGCGCTTCATCGGTGCCCCCACAGGCAACGTGCAAGCCCGCTACGTGGGCGAATGGCTCAGCAACGACGACGACAGGGTGAAAGCCGGCAACAAGAGTGCCGTGGTGATGTGCGACGAGACATTGCTCCCCACCGTGGTTCACAGCATCCCCCCTGCGGTGAGCGACCTGAACATCACCACGGGATTCCCCCTATCGCACACCTCGGCAGCATCATTGCTCACCCTGTTGCTCGACCTCAACATGTATGGCATTCGCGGCAACCAATACCGGCAGAAGTATGTGAATGCCGTGCTCCGGCATCCCTATGCCATGTTTATCTCGCCCAAAGCCGCAGAGGTGTCGGAAGACATCACCCGACGCCACCGCTACTATCCCAGGCGCGAAGAACTGGCCCAGGACGACGGTCTACAACTGCTTTTCAGAGACCTGAGCAAGAACGACGGAAGCAAGACCTACAACGAGTTGGAAACCATCAACGAATGGCTGCTCGCATTGCTGAAAGGCATCGCCATAGAGGCACATCAGCAGAAGCCCGACAGTCCTTTCGACCATGAGTCGATATTCCGGGTCTATACCCTCATGAACAAGATGAGCGGACTGGTGAAAAGCGGTGACCTGGCCACTGACAAGGTGACCTACTTCAGGCTCATCAGACAAGTGGTGAACGCCACACGGGTGCCCTACCACGGCGAACCGGCAGTAGGGCTGCAGGTGATGGGGGTGCTCGAAACCCGTAACCTCGACTTCGACCATCTGCTGATACTGTCGTGCAACGAGGGCAACATGCCACAGGGTGCCGACCTGTCATCGTTTATCCCACAGTCTATCCGCAAGGCCTACGGACTGTCGACCATTGACTACAACGTGAGCCTCTACGCCTACTATTTCTACCGGATGATACAACGGGCGAAAGATGTGACCATCATGTATGTGAATGCCGCCGACAACAAGAACACCGGAGAGATGAGCCGCTTCATGCTGCAACTGTTAGTGGAGAGCGGAATGACAATAGACCGTATGTCACTGCATACCGAACAGGTGCCCATTGTATTGGAGAAACATCCTATCGAGAAGACACCCGAGGTATTGGCGAAATTGGAGAAGAAGGACTACCTCTCGCCTACTTCCATCAACCGCTATCTCCGTTGCGGACTGCAATTCTATTACTACGACATTGCGGGAATCAAGGAACCGGATGATGACAGCGACGAGATAGACAACCGCATCTTCGGCACCATCTTCCACAATGCCTCACTGTTTGTCTACGACAGCATCACCGGTGTGGACAGGAAAGCAGTAGACGAGGCCCATCCCTTCTCGGCGGAGGGCCATCAGGTGGAGAAGCAGCAGATAGAGAACGTCATCAAATCGAAAACACAGATGGAGTGGGCGGTGAACAAAGCCTTCTGCCAGGACCTCTTCAAGGTAGAAGAGAAAGAAAGCCCTGAGTATAACGGACTGCAACTCATCCACCGCAACGTCATCATGCACTACCTGAAACAACTGCTCATCATCGACAGTCAACTGGCTCCTTTCGCCATCCATGGGCTGGAAGGCAAGGTTACAGGCACTATCATGGCAAAGACCAGTAAAGGAATGAAAAAAGTCTGCGTGGGCGGATTCATCGACCGTTTGGATGAAGTGACGGGAAAAGACGGTGTGCAGCGGCTCAGGGTGCTCGACTATAAAACCGGCAGCAAAGACCTGAAATCACTGTCGTGTATAGATGATGTGTTCTCGCCCGAGAAGATAAAAGACCACAGCGACTATTACCTGCAAGCCATGCTCTACTCCTGGATAGTGAGCAAGTCGGCAGAGGTGAATCCACAAGGATTGCCAGTCAGTCCGGCACTGCTGTTTATCCAGCATTCTGGTAAAGAAGACTATTCGCCCGTGCTGAAGTTCAGCCAGGGTAAGGGAAAGTCAAAGGAAACGATAGAAATCAACGACATTCGCGACTTTAACGACGAGATGGAAGAGCGGCTCAGTCAACTCATCGGCGAAATCTTTGAGCCTACTCACCCGTTTAAGCCTACAGAAGACAAAACAACCTGCAAGAACTGTCCCTACAAGCGGTTGTGCAGGTCGATTGTGAAGAAGTAGGCAACGCAAAGAAAAAAGACACAGAAGAAAGAGAAAGCCCTTACCTCTGTGTCTTTTTTTTGTTGATATGGTTTACATCACTCCGTCTTCACGGAGTTTTTCCTGCCATTTCCATGCTGAGGCGAGAACATCGGCAATGGGAGTGTCGGCCCGCCATCCAAGAACTTTATTGGCCTTGTCAACATTGCCCCAAACCTTCTCGATGTCGCCCTCGCGACGGGGGGCATACTCCCAGTTGACTTTCACGCCAGTGGCTTTCTCGAAGCCCTCGACCACCTCGAGAGTACTCAGACCACGACCGGTGCCGATATTGAAAATCTCCACAGGGTCGGTGTCTTTCTCGAGCACGCGTGTCATGGCTGCCACATGGGCTTTGGCCAGGTCGACCACATAGATATAGTCGCGGATACAGGTGCCGTCGGGCGTGTTGTAATCATTGCCAAAGATCTTGAGTTGCTTGCGCACGCCGATGGCCGTCTGCGTGACAAAAGGAATGAGATTCATCGGCACACCGATGGGCAACTCTCCTATCAATGCCGAGGGATGCGCACCAATGGGGTTGAAATAGCGCAGGATGACCGACTTGATGTTCGCCCCGCTATGGATATAGTCCTGGATGATTTCCTCGTTGATTTGCTTGGTGTTGCCATAGGGGCTGAGTGCCTTCTGGATAGGAGCCTCCTCTGTCACGGGCAGATTCTCGGGAGAAGGTTGTCCGTAGACCGTGCACGACGAAGAGAAGATGATGCCCTTGACCTGATATTTGGGCATGAGTTCAAGCAGGTTGATGAGACTGTTGAGGTTGTTGCGGTAGTAGAGCAGCGGTTTCTCCACGCTCTCGCCCACGGCCTTGCTCGCAGCGAAATGGATGATGCCCTGGATGCCAGGATATTTGGCAAACACGCCTTCGAGTGCCGGCATGTCGCAGCAATCTACCTGTTCGAAAGCAGGGCGTATGCCTGTGATTTTCTCAATGCCATCGAGCACTTCGGCTTTGGAGTTGGAGAGATTGTCGATGATGACTACATCGTAGCCCGCCTGTTGGAGTTCCACGGTGGTATGCGAGCCAATGAAGCCCGTGCCACCCGTTACCAAAATCGTTTTCTTCATTTTTCCTTGAAAAGATTATAATAATTAAGTGATACAATATACATGAAAAGTCATAGGGTGGGAATCCCCCACCCTATGTTTACTTAGTCGAGTCCGAAGAGTGTCTTCAGTCCGCCATCCACACCCGAGAATCCCATGAAAGCCAGACTGAGCAAACCGGCGGTAACCATGACGATAGCCATGCCGCTCATGCCCTTGGGCACCTTGACCAACGCCAATTGTTCACGGATGCCGGCAAACACTGCCAGGGCGAGGGCGAAGCCTATTGCCGTGGAGAACGCATACACCACCGACTCGAGCAGATTGTAGTCTTTCTGTATGACAAGGATAGCCACACCCAATACGGCACAGTTGGTGGTGATGAGCGGCAGGAAGATACCCAATGCCTGATAGAGGCTTGGCGACACCTTCTTCAGTATAATCTCCACCATCTGCACAAGCGAGGCGATGACAAGGATGAACGCCAGTGTCTGGAGGTATTCCAGCGAGAAAGGCTCCAGCACGTATTTCTGCACCAGGAAGGTGACGATGGTAGCGAGTGTGAGCACGAAAGCCACTGCCCCGCCCATGCCGAGTGCGGTATCAATCTTCTTCGACACGCCGAGGAAGGGGCAGATGCCGAGGAACTGCGACAACACAATGTTGTTGACAAATATTGCCGATATGAATATCAAGATGTATTCCATAGTTATGCCTTTCTGAGTTTATTGACGATAGCGATGAGATAGCCCAGCGAGATGAAGGCTCCCGGAGGCAAGACGAAGATGAGGATGTTGAGGGTCTCGGGCAACAGGTGGATGCCGAAGAGCGACCCTGCGCCGAAGAGTTCGCGCATCATGCCCAGGAGGGTAAGGGCAAAGGTGAAGCCCAGTCCGATGCCGATGCCATCGAAGAAACTTGCCACGGGGTTGTTCTTGCTGGCAAAGGCCTCGGCACGTCCGAGGATGATGCAGTTGACCACAATGAGCGGGATGAAGAGGCCCAATTCCTTGTCGACATCAGGCAGAAATGCCTTGATGACCAACTGGATGATGGTGACGAACGAGGCGATAACCACGATGAACACCGGTATGCGCACCTTGTCGGGCGTGAGGTTCTTGATGCAAGAGATGACGACATTGGAGCATATCAGCACCACCATAGTGGCCAGACCCATCGACAGGCCGTTGATGGCCGAGGTGGTGGTGGCCAGCGTGGGACACATGCCGAGCATGAGGACGAAGGTAGGATTCTCCTTAATCAGTCCGTTGACGAGAATTTTCATATTACTCATAGTTGACTCCTTTCTTATTTGATGGCTACCTTTTTCGTGGCACCGCTCTTGGCGTCGGTGTTCTGTTTCACATAAACTTCATAGGCTTGGTTGACCGCCTTCAGGAAAGCCCTGGAGGTAATAGTAGAGGCTGTGATGGCATCCACCTGTCCACCATCCTTTGTCACGGAGAGAGGCGTGGCGGGGTTAAGGCCGATGATGCTCGCCTTTCCGTCTTTCTGAAACCACTTGTCGGCTTTCGCACCCAAACCCGGTGTCTCGGCATGAGCGAGGAGGGTGTAGCCCAGAATCTCGCCTGCAGGATTGAATCCCACGAGCACTTTCAGGTCGCCGCCGAAGCCCATGGTGGTACTCTCCACGGCAGCCCCCAGTTCCTTTCCGCTGGCATCAGAAGCCTTGTGCACGACAAAGACCTGCTCCTTGCCGTCGATGTCCTTGCGGATAGTGTCGTTGGCTGTCACCTTGAGGTTGTCGCTGCCGAGCACTGTCTTGATGCCATCGGCGAGAGCCTTCTCTGCCTGCAGGCGTATGGGTGTCTCGGTGACATGGTTGACTATGGCGAGCAAGCCGGCCATGATCAGCGCCACGACGACGAGCACCGCTACCATATTGAATAATGATGATTCGAGTTTTTTCATTTTTCCACTACCTCCCCAAATCGTTTAGGTTTGACATAAGCATTGATGAGCGGCGTGAATGCGTTCATGATGAGAATGGCAAACGACATTCCCTCGGGATAAGATCCCCAGTTGCGAATCACGACGGTGAGCAGGCCGATGCCGACGCCATAGATGAGTTGTCCCTTGTGCGTCATCGGTGAAGTGACATAGTCGGTAGCCATGAAGATGGCGCCCAACATCAGACCACCGCTGAGGATGGCGGCAAACGGGTTGGCATAGACAGGATTGGCCAAATGGAGAAGGCCACAGAACACGAAAACCGTGGCAATGATGCTGACGGGTATATGCCAAGTGATGATTTTCTTCCACAGCATATAGACCAGTCCGAGGAGCAGAGCCAAGGCACAGATTTCACCAATCGTGCCTGCACCGCCTTCGGTCACATTGCCAAGAAGCATGTTGAGCGAACTGGGCAACTTTTCAAGCACTGAGGCATCGCCCGTTTTGATGGCCTCTTTCATGATGCTCAACGGAGTGGCTCCGGTTGTAGCGTCTACATAACTCCCCCACTGTCCGACAACGGGCCACGAGGTCATCTGCGCCGGGAAGGAGACGAGCAGGAAGCAACGTCCCACGAGGGCTGGGTTGAAGGGATTGCAGCCCAGTCCGCCAAAGGTCATCTTGCCGATGCCTATGGCTACCAGCGCACCGATGAAGATAATCCACACCGGTAAGTTTGACGGCAGGTTGAATCCGAGCAACAGTCCGGTAAGAATGGCCGACCCATCGGAGATGGTGGGTGTGCGATGGAGCAAATATTTAGAGATGGCCCATTCAAAGAACACACAAGCGCCCACGCTGGCGGCACACACGATGGCCGAACCCAGTCCGAAGAACCAGAACGACACCAGAAGAGCCGGCAGCAGCGCGATGATTACTCCATACATATTGCGCTCCACGGAGTCATTGCCGTGGGCATGTGGAGAAAGAGAAATGATTAATTTTCCCATAACCTAAAAACTATTTCTTGGCATTACGGGCACGGATGATGCCCATGACGGTAGATTTTCCCAAACGAATGTTATCGAGCAGCGGTCGGTGGGCAGGACAGGTGAACATGCACGAGCCGCACTCGATGCAAGAGGTGATGTCCTCGGCCTCGGCCTTCTCCCAGAGGTGGAGCGACGATACCGATGCCAACAGGTAGGGCTCAAGCCCCATCGGACAGGCACTGACGCATTTGGCGCACCTGATGCAAGGCTGTGGGGTCTTTCTCACTGCCTCGTCACCGCTGATGATGGTGACGCTGTTGGTGCCCTTGCACACCGGTACATCTATGGAGGTGAGCGCACGGCCCATCATCGGACCGCCAGCGAGCACCTTGTTGTCGTCTTCAGGCATTCCGCCACAGAGTTCAATGAGATTCTTCATTGGCGTTCCCATTCTCACCAGGAAATTCCCCGGCTTCTTGAGTTGCTTTCCGGTGATGGTGGTATAGCGCTCGAAGAGCGGTTTATTCTTCATCACCGCCTCATAGACGGCGAAGGCTGTGCCCACGTTCTGCACAATGGCACCCACATTGACGGGGATGGCAGGAGGGGCAGGCACCTGACGGCGAATAACGGCATCAACCAATTGTTTCTCACCACCCTGAGGGTATTTCTTGGCGAGTGGCACGATTTCGATATCATCCCTGCCGGCTGTCTTCTCCTCGAAGAGGGCGATGGCAGCAGGTTTGTTGTCCTCGATGCCGATATAGCCTTTGTTGACCTTGGCTGCCTTCATGAGCAGTTCGAGTCCTACCAATATCTCATCGGAATGCTCCATCATCAGGCGGTAGTCGGCAGTGATATAGGGCTCGCACTCCACGCCATTGATGATGACGCACTCGGCCTTTGCCGTGGGAGGCGGACAGAGTTTGATGAACGTGGGGAAGCCAGCGCCACCCATACCGGTAATACCCGCCATCTTCACGCGTTCGACGATGACCTCGGGAGTGAGTTCAGGGTGATTGGCCAGTGTTTCGAGTTTGTCGGAGCGGTCGATGGTCTCCTCCCACTCATCGCCCTCGACCTTGATGATGACAGAAGGTTTGAGATAACCGGTGGCATCGATGGCATTGTCGATCTTGAGCACCGTTCCAGAAACGGAGGAGAAGATTGGCGCGGAAACGAAGCCGCCAGCCTCGGCAATCATAGTTCCGACCTTCACGCTATCGCCTTTCGCCACGACGGGCTTGGCAGGTGCGCCAATATGCTGAGAGAGAGGGAACACGGCCTGTTCGGGCAACGGAGCCTTGACCGTTTTCACCTCGGAAGACAGTTTGTTTTCTTCGGGGTGCACACCACCCATTCTAAAGGTTCTCAGTTTCATGATTGCGCCTCCTTCTCATTATTAGGGTTCGTATTCTTCTCTACTGTCTGTGGCTTTGGGGAAGCAGCCTGGGCAATGGCTTCCTTCACAGGCGTTCCCGCCTTCGCGGTGATGGCAGCAGGAGCAGCCTCTGCCGGTTTTTCCTTCCTCGGTGGGAAATTGACGGCGACAATAGACCCTGTGGGACATGCAGCCTCACACTTGCGGCAGAGGCGGCACTTCTCGGGGTCGATATACGAGATATTGCCCTCGACGGTAATCGCCTCGAACTTGCATTCCTTGGCGCATTTTCCACAGGCGATGCAGGCCGCCTTACATGCTTTCCTTGCCACTGCCCCCTTGTCTTTGTTTACGCAGCGCACATATATCCTACGGCTCTTGGGGCCACGTTTGCGCAACTCTATGATGTGTCGCGGACATGCCTTCACGCAAGCGCCACAGGCGGTACACTTCTCTTCCTCTACCTCGGGAAGACCTGTCTCCTCATTGATGACTATTGCGCCAAACTGGCATGCAGCCACACAGTCGCCACATCCCAGGCAGCCATATCCACACCCCGTCTCACCTGCCGCACAGGCATTCATCGCAGAGCAAGTGCGTAGGCCGTCGTAAGCCACCACCTTAGGTCTGTTCTCACACGTGCCGTTACATCTCACCACGGCCACTTTCGGCTCGCTGTTGGCCATCGCCATTCCCAGCAAGTCGGCTACCTTGGCCATGACATCAGGTCCTCCCACCGGACAGTTGAGTCCGTCGAGCGACCCTGCGTCGGCACCTTTCACCAAGGCATCTGCCAATCCCCCGCATCCGGCGAATCCACAGCCACCACAGTTGGCACCCGGCAGCAGTTCGATGACCTTTGGCAAGCGCGGGTCTTCTTTCACAGCAAACTTCTTGGAGCAGAAATACAAGATCAACGCGGCGACCAATGCTATTCCTCCAAGTACGATTACTGCACTTAAAATGAAATCCATAATGTTGTGTTTTGGTTATTTTGATTTGTTTTCCAAGACGAACGAGAACCTCTTCTTCAGTTTGGCTCTGAAAAGATAGAGAATCAGATAGTAAGGTATCAGGCTACCTATACCCACCAATGCTGCCGCCGCCTCGTCGGAAGTAAGCCGGAGGCAGCAGTAGAGTACCACCACCATGATGATAAAAGGCAGGACAAAGGCAAAGACGACCGCATCGCGGCCATTCACTCCCGACATCGACACAACGACACTGTCGCCCACCTCTGGCATATCATGCCCCTGAATTCGGGCTGTGACCAGTTTCTCCTTGCTCTCGGCAGCACTGCAATGACTGGCTGCCTTGCAAGCGGCACATGCCGATGTCTGCACGATACGCACGACGGCGCAATCGCCTTCCAGAGACTCCACAATGCCTTGGTGAGATATTTTATTCATAATATTCGATTATCGTGAAAAGAAGTGCCGAAGATGTATCAACATGCAAAAATAGCATAAAATCTTCATTCTTCCAATTAAAAATGAAGAAAATATATCTGATTTTCCGAAATCGTTTCCGTGAAATCGTTTCCGTTATGGCGACAAGGCCGCCCTTGGGTCATTTTATCCTCACCACCCTGATACCGGCGCTTGACGTTTGTTTTTGCAAGTATTGATAAAGCGTCATGGGCTCATCGACCACTTTCTTATGCAAGGACGATGCATTGAACAGGTGGAGTCCGTCGTCATGCCAAACGGCAAGTCCGACATGCGAGATGTCGAGTCCTTTCTTGTTGGTGACGATGCCGATGATGTCGCCGTCGTGGATGTATTCCCTGTATTTGTTGGAGTCGCGGAGTTGCGCCTTGGGGATGAAGGTGAACGAGGTGCCGTTGACCTCTTGTTCCATCTCTTGGATGGCAGGAAGCCACTGGCGGTGCGCATTGAGCATCTTGTAGGCCTCTACATGCGTGGTCATGTAGTCGACATGAGGTTTGCGCTTGGCAGAGAGAGGAGACTGAGGCAATGCGATATCCTCGATAAGTCCGTCGTTCAAGTTGTCGGCAATCCAAGTCGTGAAATAATGCTGTCTTGAAGTATATGCCACCTTGCCATGGATGTACCTCACATGGGTGAGTACGTCGCAGAAGTCATGGAAAGAAGTCAGTCCCCTCTTCACGCAAACCGTGAGGGCGAGCACATTTTCCACAAAGGTGGTGCAGTCGAGTCCCCGGGTGTTGATGACCAATTTTTCCTCCTTGTTCTGGTCGAGGGTAAACGCCACATAAGGAAGACCTTTGAATTGGTTGGCAAAGAAGAGGGGGATATTGTCTTCGGGTTGGAGAGCCGCCCCTTGCTGAAGGAGGTCGACGATACGTGCGCTGTCGCCCTCATGGGTAAGGGAAATCTGGTAACTCTGCTGTTGGTCTTTGTCAGAAGACGGCGAGCCAATGCCGGTGGACGATGAGTCGCTGTCGACAGGCGCCACGGTGCTGTCGGTGGTCATGGAAGCCGTGTTGTCGGCCGTAGCACTGGGGTTGTCGGCACACGAAACGATGGCCACAAAAGCGAGCGAGAGGGAGATGAGGATTTTATTCATAATGGTTTATTGTTGTTTATGGCTTTTCTTTCTACCAAAGTTCACTCCGACATACACATACACGTTGCCGAAGTAGTTGTTGGTCTTGAACTGCGATTTGGAGTAATTATAGGTATGCACGACGCCATAGGAGCCGAAATACCATTTTGAGTCGTTCCAGATGAACCCCACCCTGCCAACGCCGTCGACGTTGAAATTGCTGAGTGAGAAGTCATTAAAGAGGAGCAAGTCTTTTGCACTACTTCCCGAGGAGTGCTTGTAGCCGATAGCAGCCGACAAGGAAGCAGAGAAGAGCCAGTTGCGGGCGAACACCCAGTTGTAGCCATAGCCCAGCGACAAAGAGAGGTCGGTATATTTGATTTTGTCGAACATCATGCCGCTATCCACTTCCACGGTTATATCGGGCATGGCATCATCCAAAGTCTCCTGGAGTTTCCTGTGGTCGAGGTGGAGCGAGTGACGCGTATAGCCGGCGCCAAGCATCAGCGAACCGGCACTCTTTCTCTGGCATGTGCTTTGGTTGAAAGCCGCGGGATAGGAGAATTTCCTATGATTGAAGATATAATAGACATTGAGTCCCGTAATCGACACGTCCAACCCTTCAAAAGGCACCCCACCCAATTCGGTCGCCTTGTCTTTGCCGGAATTCCAAGAGCGTATCATGTATTCACCTCCAGTCCGTCTCCAGAAGAAGTCGAAGCCGAGCATGGTGGTATATCCGCTTAAGGAAAGTTGCCTCCTCGTTTTTGACGGAATATAGCCCAGGTCGAAGGTATACCCCCAGAAGAGGAGGCTCCACCCGATATATGGTCCGACCTTGAATCTCGATTCTGGAGCGAAAGTGACCTCCTGTCCCGATTTGCTTCTGATGCTGTATTGCTCGAAAGAATAAGTCGACATCAGCGAGGCAGTGAACTTATAATGCTGCGGCTCGATGTATGTCGTATCGAAGTTGTTGAATTCCTTCAGGACACCCACCACGCCATCCAAGACCTTCCTCCCAAACGTGCGTTGGCGGGGAATGGAATCGTTTTCGGCAACAGCCGTCAACGAACAGACCGACAAGATGACAATGACAATATTTCTTAACATCAGAATTTTCCTAAAATACGGTCGAGGACCCAATTGGTGGGCGTCGCCGAGACGCTCGTACACTCACACACGTTGAATCCCTGCAGGTGTCGTATGACCTGCTCGATGATAGGCAGTTGCACATATGGCGGGTTGGGCACATCGATATACACATCGTCGTCGGTCGTCACCAGGTGGATCGGTTTGTAATTGAACACAGAGAAACTGATGAGCCCTCTGTCGCCGATGACCTCCACCCTATCCTCTTTGGCTGCCTCATGTCCGACAAAGCACCACGACCCACTGCCCGGGAGGCCGCTCTCGAACTCAAAGCACGCACTGAGGGTATCTTCTGGAGAGTATAGTCCGCCCCTATTGGCACATATTCCCTTTGCGTCGACGATGATGCCGAAATACTCCTGCAACAAGTCGAGTTGATGAGGAGCGAGGTCATAGAAATAGCCTCCACCCGAAATCTCCGGATGAAGTCGCCAAGGCAAGTCATCGGGTTTGGCAAAATCGACGTCTCTTGGAGGACACGCGAACCTCACCTGCACATTGATGATTTTCCCTATCACGCCATTGTGGATGAGCTCTTTTACCCGTATGAAATAGGGCAGGTAACGGCGATAATAGGCAACGAAACAAGGAATGCCCGTCTGTTCGCTCACCCTGTTGATACGCGCGCAGTCTTCATAACTGGAAGCAAGGGGTTTCTCCACGTAAACGGGTTTTCCCGCCTTCATGCTCATGATGGCATAGGTGGCGTGGCTTGAAGGAGGTGTAGCCACATATATGGCATTCACGTCGGGGTCGGCAATGAGTTGCTGGGCGTCGGTATACCAACGGCGTATGCCATGACGCTCGGCATAGGAGCGCGCTCGCTGCTCCCTTCTGCTCATCACAGCCACCACGCTCGAACCTTCTACCTCGGCAAAGGCAGGGCCGCTCTTGATTTCTGCCACCTCGCCACAGCCGATAAATCCCCATTTGATATATTTCATACAAATATTAATTAGGTCTAGTTGGAATGAACACTACATATCACCGGTTGTCGGTCCCGCAGCATCCGATTGTTCCGACAGCCGTGCCATGCTGAACTCACATCCACAATATCGCTGGTTGTAGAACTGATATTGGCGGAGCAGTTCGTTACGTCGTTCATAGAGTCCGCCCTTTCTCCAGTTCTGTGCCCAAAACAGCGTTCCGGGAACCGCCCTCTCGGCCTCGGCACCAGCGAGGGCGATTTGGGAGAGGCTTTTCCACCTCGACGATGCCAGGGTTGTGGAGAAGCAGGTGATTCCACGCTCCTTCGCCACGGCAGCCGTTGCCTTCAGTCGGAGAGCAAAACAAGCCTGGCATCTCCTTCCCCGTTCGGGCTCATTCTCCATTCCTTCCATCACTTCCAGCCATCCGTCGTGGTCATAATCACCGTCTATCCATTCCACCCCAAGACTATCAGCATGACGTTTGCTTTCCGCCTTCCTCGTCTCATACTCTTCGCGAGGAAAAATATTCGGGTTGTAATAGAAGATGACGGGTCTGATGTGATGAGCCAGCATCCATTCCACGATGGCAGAGGAGCATGGCGCACAACAAGCGTGCAACACTACTTCTGTGATGCCGTCAGGTATGTAGAGAGGCGATTTCTTCTTTCCCATATTCCCAAAGACATTGACCTGTATGCCGTACGAGGTTACCTGAACAAACGTTTCAACGACCGTCCTTCGGGCAGCCGGATGACGTTAAGTCCCTTTTGAGCCGACCTTTGCTGCCTGCCGTCCACGGTGAAGAATTGCGGGCTGGCGGCGGTGTCGCCTCTCATGTGGGATATGCCATCAGGGTCTTGCATCTCCTGTATGTCGGCAAAGAAGAACATCTCGTATTCTTCGGAATAGAACCCACGCTTGAGGAAGTAATAGTCGACCATCCCCGGTTTGACAAAGAGTGTGCATGAGGTAGGCACATAGCCCTCCTCGTCAAGAAAAGCATAGGGCGCTATGTCGTTGTCGGCAATGGCATCGGCATACATCCATACCTCGTTTAAACCGCTGCATCCCGTGACGAGAAAGTCGCCCAGTCGGCTCACCCCCTTGCCGAGGATGAGTTGAACCATCCCCGTGGAATAGGCGAACGCGCCTGTCCCTATCTCCGTGACATTATCGTTGACATAGACAGAGGGGAGTCCGATGAACCCTGTGGCAGCAAAATCGCCTATCGAGGTAACGGTAGCAGGCAAGTCGAACGACTTTGCCAAGGCTGGTGCATATATCAACCGTGAAAGAGACTTGTCGTAGACAAATCCATTTTCATCGGAAGCGAACCAAGGGTTGTCGTTGTCGACAACAATACCTTGCAGACTTGTATTACAGAAGAAAGCGCCGCCTTCGATGACGGATACCGAGGCTGGCAAGGCCAGTTCGCGAAGCGAGGTCTCTGAACCTGATGTGGCCCCGAAGGCACCAAAGGCAATGCTTTCGGTATGTGCACCCAATTCCACCCTTCCGAGCGACAGGCAGTTGAAGAATGCCAACGAATCGATGATGGCCAGCGAATCCTGCATCGTTACCCCTGTGAGATACTTGGCACCATAGAAAGCGCTGTTGCCCACCCTTGTCACTTCACTGGGTATGGTATATTCATAGAGTTCGGAAGCAGGTGGGAACATCAACAACGTGTCTTTCTCACAAGAGAACAGCACCCCGTCATCAGAAGAGAGATATGGGTTGATGTTGGGCACATTGATTTCGCGCAAGGAAGGCGCCGTGTAGAACACGATGGGATGGAAAGACTTGAAATCCCTGCCAAGGTTGATGACCTGGAGACTGTCGTCGCCCAAGATAAGAGAATTGTCGATGCTTGTAATGCCATTCCCCAAGGTCAGTTCACATAAGTGCGTCATTTTCTGGAAGGCGCCCAGGGCAATCGAGTCAACACTGTTGGGAATGGAGAGCGTCTCGATGCTCTCGCAGCCCACGAAAGCGCCATAACCGATACGCTGGAGACTGAGAGGCAATTCGATGGACTTCAGCGAACTGCAACTGGCAAGGGCGAAGGAGTCGACCACCATCGTGGTATTGGGCAACTTGAGTTGCTCCAGTTGGTGGCAGTTGTAGAGGAAACAGCACCCGAACACGTCATCGTGAGAAGTGAAGTCGATGCCATAGAGCGAGATATACGGCTCATCGGAATCGACAATGAAAGCCTCGCTGAGGTCGAGTTGTGTGAGTACTCCTTCCGTGGGGGTGGATATATCCTTCACGCCACACAATTCACGAATAAACATCATGTCCTTGCCGTTGATAAAGCCGTCAACTTTCAGTCTCACCGTCGTGGTCATGGCATCGGGTGCAATCAAGAGCAACTGCTCTTCAAGTGTTCCCGCCGTGAAGACCGACAGTTCTATATCTTCCTGTGCAACAGCCGAGAGTGAGAGCAACGGAAGGAAAAACATCAAAAAAAAACGTTTCATACGACAGTTTTATAATCTTACATTGAAAAGGAGAATGACATTGTTTGCCCCCTTGTCTACGGTCTGGCAACAACACTCCGTGACAAAGTTAGTGCATGGTGAGCGAAAAGCAAAATAAAAACGGAAGTTTTTTATTTTTTTACCATCTGCCGCCTTACGGCTTAGGGGAAAGACAATGGGATAGAAACAAAAAAAAGGAAACAATCAATGTTTCCTTCTGCGGTGCGTACGAGACTCGAACTCGTGACCTCCTGCGTGACAGGCAGGCATTCTAACCTACTGAACTAACGCACCAAATCAGAATTGTAGGCGGTGCGTACGAGACTCGAACTCGTGACCTCCTGCGTGACAGGCAGGCATTCTAACCTACTGAACTAACGCACCAAAAACGTGTCTGTTCTGATTTGCGGATGCAAAAGTATCAATAATAATTTAATCTACAAAACATTTTAAGCATTTTTTACAAAAAAACATTCATCATGTATGCATCAGAAAAATGCTCGCCATCATACATCCAGTCTTTGAGCAAAGAAGCCTTGGAAAAACCTGCTCCGAGAAAAAGTTTCACAGAATGGCTGTTGTTCATGTCGACCAAGGCATAAACCTGATGAAGGTGCACGATTTGCCTGCAGTAGTCGATGGCCTTCAGCAATGCGGCATGTCCAAACCCCCTGTCGCGCTCTTCTCTCAGTATCGCCACCCCTATCTCGGCACGACGATGGCGTGGGTCGAAATTGAAGATGTCGAGAATCCCGACAGGCGTGCCATCTCTCTTCTGGATGATGAGGCGCAGTTGACGGTCGGCATAGATGTCAGACGACGATGTCATCACGTAATTGTTGAGTGTAAAGCGTGAATAGGGTACGTTAGTATTGCCCACAAGCCACATTTCTCTGTCGTTTTCCAACGAATAGAGGAAATCCAGGTCCTCGGGCTCAACAGCCCTCATCGATACCTCTGCAGCAGATTCCTTGCTTGAAGGCCTGTCAGAATGGTTGGGTGTCATCTCAATATCTCCTCTGCCGTTATGATGGTTTTTGTGCGCTGATTATACGTACCCACGAATACATTGGGCATGTTTGTCTTCGAGAAGTTCTCCAGAATGGTCTTGTAGGAATAGGCATCGGTATCGTAGACGATATACACATAATTGCGTGAAGCATCGATATCATCTAGTATGGACAGGTGGCCCTCGGGCCTCACTTTCTCATTAGCCACGATAAACTCCCCGGAGAGGCCTTTCTTTCTTGCCAGTTTCCTGCACTGTGTGATAGATGCCACCGACCCAATGAAGATATAGTCGGGCTCCCGTCTGTGCCTGGGCGAGAAAAAGCCCAGCATCTTCCTCAGTTTCGACGTCTGCATCCTTACCAATGCCAAGGACGCCTTGAGGTAGATAGCAATCTTGATGGGCACGGTGAGCCAAAGGCTCGAACTCCCATAATGTTTTCGGAAAAAGATGAGCATGGCTTCATAGAACACATGCACATACCTGAACGACGATTTCTGCGTGCTCTCCCCCTTGTAATGGAGGATGGATACCGGAAGGTACCAATTGTGGTATCCCCCCTTGAGCAACCTGTACGACAAGTCGATGTCCTCTCCATACATGAAGAAATCCTCGTCGAGCATGCCCACCTTATCCAGTGCCGAACGCCTGACCATGCAGTAGGCGCCACTTACCACCTCTATCTCCACCGGCTTGTCCCAAGGCAAGTATCCCATATAATAATGTCCGAAACGACGACTCTCGGGGAAACGCTTGCACAGTCCCGTCATCTTGTAGAACGAGGTCATCGGGGTAGGCAGTCCCCGTCTCGACTCCATGGCCTTTGTTCCATCCGACTTGAGCATCTTCACGCCCACAGCGCCAGCATCTTCATGCTCTTCCATGAAGGCGAGCGTCTCACGAATGGAGTCCTCTGACACAAACGTGTCGGGATTGAGCAGCAAGACAAATTCCCCCTGACTCTGCCGGATAGCGATGTTGTTGGCCCTGGCGAAGCCCAGGTTGTGGTTGCTCTCCACATAGTTCACCCGCTCAAACCGGCTCGACACATAGGATATGCTCCCATCGCGTGAGTGGTTGTCGACGACGAACACTTCGGCATCGAGACCCTTTATTGCCCTATAGACGCTCTCCAGACACTGGTAGAGGTAGTGCTTGACATTATAATTGACTATAATTACCGACAGTTTCATGCGAATCAATCGTTTTTGGGGGCTGTCGTTTCCGACACGCACCGCTCCATCGAAGGATAGATGAACAACATGCTGATGAGCAAGATAATGGCGATATATCCAAACGAGGCATTCAGGAAGAGATAGTAAAGCAAGGCCGACATGACCATCGGCAGACCGAGGATGAGTATCCGTATGGTGCCCCAGATGGCCAGCGCATGTTCATTATCCTCATACAGGCGTTGTCTGACGGCGCCGAACTTGAACAGCCGTAGTGCCAGCGGCACAGCTATCAGGGTGAATAGTTCCACTATCACAGCAGCGAAATACTCCATACGCTTGTCGAGGGCGCACATACCCTCGGCCAGTGTGCCGGTCTCGAAAAGAAGGACAATAATCCCCACGACCAGCAAGGTCGCGAAGAAAAGTATTCTCAATCGTAATGCCGTTTTTTCCATCATTATTTAAAAATCGCATTCGCCCAACTATCAGGAGTTAAGGGGGGATATGACGGGAAGATAAAGAGGAGTGAAACCATCTTCAGGCCTCATCTTTGCCTTACTTGCTACAGCCTTGCTGATGAACTATGCGAAAAACAAAACAGTTATTATTGACGAGTGTAAGGTAAATTACTTGTTGAAAGGTGTGCGGTTGACGATCGACCTGCCCAACGTCACCTCATCGGTGTACTCCAACTCATCGCCCACTGAGATGCCCCTTGCGAGGACAGAGAGAGCCACGTCGTAGGGAGCCAACTTGCGCGAGATATAGAAGTTGGTGGTGTCGCCCTCCATCGTACTTCCCAAGGCGAGAATCACCTCTTTCACCTCGCCCTGCGACACCCGTTCCACGAGGGAGCCGATTTCAAGGTCGGAAGGGCCTATGCCGTCGACAGGAGAGATGACGCCACCCAACACATGATAAAGACCATGATACTGTTGGGTGTTCTCCACTGCCATCACATCCTGCACGTTCTCCACCACGCACACCAACTGTCTGTCACGACGCTGGTCGGAGCAGATGGGACAGACCTCGGTGTCGCTGATGTTGTGGCACACCTTACAGTACCTCACCTCACGACGCATCCTCGCCACGGCCTCGGCAAGCGTCGACACATCATCGACAGGTTGCCGCAACAGGTGCAGCATCAAGCGCAAAGCCGTCTTGCGCCCGATGCCGGGAAGTTTGGAGAACTCACCCACCGCTTTCTCAAGCAACGAGGAGGGAAGTTGTTGGTACATGTGAGGTTACCTGTCAGAAGAGGTAAATGCCCAGGCCGAGCCTCAAGCCCACATTGGAGTACTTGCTGTGGTCCTTGAACGACTGCTCATAATAGATGGCAGGCTCTATGGTGACATGGCGGTTGATGAAGAAAGCATAGCCTATCTCCACACCAGGCATGATATCATTATAGTTGTGGTTGGCATGCTTGTAGGTAGCACCTGCACCAAGATATATACCATTCTGGATGATGTAGTAACGGCCCTGCACTCCCAACGACACACGGTCGGGCGTCTCGTCGTCGCCACCAACATGGTTATAGCCAATCAAGCCTACTACGGCAAGGTTATCGGCAAGGAAATAGCCACCTTTGGCCTGAAGCCCCACATTGAACTCAGAGGAGCCGTTATACCCCATATCGAGTCCGGAGAACGAGGCACTGATGTATTTCTTACCTTGTTCGAACTGAGCACTGGCCGAGAGTGCCACCATGAGCGTGAGCAACAGCAATGATAATTTCTTTCTCATAATGATTGTAGTTTATTGAATGTTTCTTTCTTTTCTATACCACACACAGAACCAAATCAACGCTATGACGGTGCAGAGTGCGCCGAGAGGATAGCCTATGGAAGGATTCAGGTACATGGCTTGCGGACTGACAAAAATGAACGTGGAGCACACCGAAGTCATGAACAGCGCCGGGATGAGCGAGATGATATAGGGTTTCTTCTCGCGGACGAGATACACGGTAATGGCCCACAGAGTGAATACAGAGAGAGTCTGGTTGCCCCATCCGAAGTACTGCCAAATGGTGTTGAAGCCATCGGGGTTCTCCATCTGCCATATCAGTAGGAGAATGGAAGCCGCGAACATGGGGAGCGCGATGTAAAGACGCTTGACGATGGTACGCTGGTTCACATTCAAAGCCGAAGCGATGATGAGTCTGGCGCTGCGGAATGCCGTATCACCACTGGTAATGGGTGCTGCCACCACGCCAAGGACGGCGAGTACACCACCGAAAAGGCCAAGCCATCCTGCACAAACATATTGAACGACATTGGGAGCCGTGAAGAACTGGATGAGGGTCTTCGGGCTCTCACCCGTCAACTGGTCATTGAACTGGGCTATGACATCGGCCGGCACCACCTCGCGCCATCCGCCATAGTAGAAGAAGTAGGCAGAAGCAGAAGCCCAAATCAGCGCCACGAGTCCCTCGGTAATCATCGAGCCGTAGAACACCGGACGGGCAAGGCGCTCGTCTTTCAGGCAGCGAGCCATGAGCGGGCTCTGCGTGGCATGGAAGCCACTGATTGCGCCACAGGCGATGGTGAGGAAGAGGCAGGGGAAGATGGGGTTCTTCGCTATGAACGACTCCGTACCCAGCAACGACTGCGGGTCGTTGAGATTGGATGCAGACAGGTCACTCCACAACTCCGGTATTGCCGGCCATTTGATGAAGAGAATCAACAATATCGATGCAGCCATGAACAGGAGCGAGAAGGCGAAGATGGGATAGAACCTACCGATAATCTTGTCGATGGGCAACATTGTAGCCAGGATATAATACAGGAAAATCACGATAACCCATGTGATGAGGCCCACAGAAGGCACAAGGCTCTTCAGGAGCAGTGCGGGACTATAAACGAACACCACGCCTACCATCACGAGGAGAAATACCGAGAATACCAGCATCACCCCCTTTGTTGCCTTGCCCAAATACTTGCCGATGAGTTCGGGCAAGTTGGCACCGCCGTTCCTTATCGAGAGCATGCCACTGAAGAAATCGTGCATGGCACCGGCGAAAATACATCCCAACACTATCCAGAGATACGCCTTCGGGCCATACCATGCTCCCATGATAGCACCAAAGATGGGGCCTGTGCCAGCAATGTTGAGAAACTGTATCATGAACACCTTCCAGGTAGGCAGTACGATATAATCCACACCGTCTGCCATCGTCACGGCAGGCGTAGGCCTGTCGTCGGGTGCTACCACCCGCTCCACGAACTTGCCGTAGATGAGGTAACCCAGAATCAATGCGACAAGGCTTAATAAAAATGAAAGCATAAAAAATCAATTATTCGTTTAATCATGCAAATATACATTTTTTATTTGAAACAAGGAAAAATAATAGGATTTTTCACTAACTTTGCCCCTCAATATGACAAAAACAAGCAAAATGAAGTTGAGAAGAATGCTTTTGGCTTCCCTCCTCTGCCTCCTGTCGGTTACATCATGGAGCCAGGTACCCAAATACGAGGTGCGTGCCGTATGGCTGACCACCATCAAAAGCCTCGACTGGCCCAAAGCCAAAGCCACATCGGCAACAGGTATAGAACAGCAAAAGCGCCAACTCTGCGACATACTCGACCGTTTGCACCGCTCCAACGTCAACACCATCCTCCTGCAGACACGCGTGCGGGCCACCACCATCTACCCCTCGAACTATGAACCCTGGGACGCCTGTCTCACGGGAAAGGGAGGGAAGAACCCTGGCTACGACCCCCTGCAATTCGCCATCGACGAATGCCACAAGCGAGGCATGGAATTGCATGCCTGGGTTGTCTCCATCCCTGTGGGCAAATGGAACGACATCGGCTGTAAAAGGCTGAGGGAACGCTACCCGTTGATGATACACAAAATCGGTGACGAGGGGTACATGAACCCCGAACAGGGCCAGACTGCTGAATACATCGGAAAGATATGCCGTGAGATTGTGGAGAAATATGATGTAGACGGCATTCACCTCGATTATATCCGCTATCCTGAGAACTGGAAGATTCGCGTGAGCCGCCAACAAGGCCGCGACCATATCACACGTATCGTACGGGCAGTGAACCATCAGGTGAAGTCGCTGAAGCCGTGGGTGAAAATCAGTTGCTCCCCCATCGGGAAATCGAGGGAGATGAGCCGCTTCACCAGCAGGGGTTGGAATGCGTATGACGCAGTGTGCCAGGACGCGCAAGGATGGTTGCGCGACGGACTGATGGACCAACTCTATCCGATGATGTATTTCAAGGACGACAATTTCTATCCCTTCGCTGTAGACTGGGCATGGAACACCTATGGACGAACGGTGGCACCCGGACTGGGCATCTGGATGATGTCGCGCACCGAAGGAAGCAACTGGTCGCTGATGGACATCACGCGCGAGATGAACGTACTGCGCAGTCTCGGCATGGGCCACACCTACTTTCGCAGCCGGTTCTTCACCGACAACCTGAAGGGCATCTACACCTACGCCAAGGATAAGTTCGACCAATACCCGTCGCTCACCCCACCCATGACATGGCAGTCAACCGCCATACCCAGTCGACCGGAGGGGATGAACATGACATCCACGGCAGGAAAACTCGTATTACGATGGTGGGGAGGGACCGACACCAGCGGCAGTTCCTCTTATATTATGTATAATGTGTACACCAGTAAGGTATCCCCCGTTGATGTTAACGACGGGCGCAACCTGATAGCGCGACGCCTCAGGCACCCCCAACTGGTCTTGGCCAATGACGACGGAGAACACTTCTTTGCCATTACCGCCATCGACAGATACGGCAACGAGAGCGCGCCGTTGCAGAGCAAGGAACCTTATAAGAGCAACATAGAATGGCTGAAAAACGACGGCAGCCAACTGTCGCTGCCTCCCATCGACCCCACGCTTGATGCCTACTACGTCTGCGTGGAAAGCATGCAGGGCAATGTGCTGATGACCCGCATAAAGACCCCGACTCTCAATATCAGGAGCTTACCCAACGGCGTGTACTCACTGAAAGTCATGAACCGCCAGAAGAAATCGTTCCATATAGGACAGTTCATTATCAAGCGATAACCGGAACATCCTACGTTCAACGCCCAACGCAGGGATATAGAGAAAGACTCTGTATCCCTGCGTTGGGCGTTGTGTGATAACGGGATTCTCCGTTTAGGCCATCAGAATGGCAAATCCCCCGCATCGTCGCTTTCGGCGGCTGGTTGAGGAGAAGTAAATGAAGTGGGGGTAGCGGGAGGAATGGGATTGGCAGGAGCAGGCGTCACGAACGGTGGATTGTCGGTAGGAGCCTGAACGTTGGGCACCACGGGACGCACGTCAAAAGCACGGATGCTGTTGAACCATCTGCCTTGATACTCATGAGCATCGATGTCGAACGACACGTTCACATCCTGTCCTACCTGAATATTGAAACGCTGGAGCCTTTCTTCACCGAAGACCGAGAAGACCATCCTTCGGGGATACTGAGCATCGAGAGTCTCGAGCACGAATTCCTGAACTTTCCAATCACCTCTTGCCGAGGTACCCGTCTTCACAGGGAGCGCCTGTATGATTTTTCCTTGTAATTCCATAATAATTGCTAATATATAAGATATGTTGAAAATTTACTCAATCTAAATCGAATGCAAATTTAATAAAAAAATGGCGTACCGCGAGAAACTTTTGCACTATTTTTTTGTCATGTGGAGGGATTTTTGTATTTTTGTAGTCACTAATCCGATTATCCTGTTTGCTATCAAGCATATTGCCATCCATTGGTCAGAACAATAACAACTAAAATCATATAACTATGAGATTTACCCTATCGAGCACCACTCTGAGCAGCCATCTTTCGACGCTCTCTAAGGTCATCACCAACAAGAATGCCATTGCCATTCTGGAATGTTTCTTGTTCGAAGTTCGCGACGGCCAACTGATCATCACCGCCTCTGACAGTGAGAACGTGATGAAAGCCACGTGCCAACTCGACGAGACCGACGGCAACGGCAGTTTCGCTGTCAGTTCACAAACCATCCTCGATGCTGTGCGTGAGTTGCCCGAGCAGCCCCTGTCGTTTGACGTTGATACCGACAAACTCGTGGTGAAAGTATATTACCAGAACGGAATGTACAACTTCACGGTACAAAATGCGGAAGAGTATCCCCAGACACAGCCACTTCCCACCAACGTCACACGGATTACCTTCGACAGTGGTGTGCTGCTGGCCAATATCAGCCGCACGCTCTTTGCCACCGCGAGTGAGGAACTTCGTCCGGTGATGAATGGCATCTATTTCGACATCACCCCGGAATTCACTGCCATAGTGGCCAGCGACGGAAGCAAGTTGGTGCGCAACCGTAACTTCTCTGTTCGCGGAGAGGGCAACGCCTCGTTCATTCTTCCCAAGAAGCCTGCTACCCTGCTGAAGTCGGTGCTTTCCAAGGATGGTGGCGACGTGGTGATACAGTTCAACGACCGCAATGCGATGATCAACTTTGCTGACGGTGTGTTGATTTGCCGACTGATAGAAGGCCGTTACCCCAACTACAACTCTGTGATTCCCCAGGACAACCCCAACCAGATACGCATTGGTCGCAAGACCCTCATCAGCACGCTGCGCCGTGTGATGCCTTTCGCCAGCGAGAGCAGTCAACTGGTGAAGTTTGTCGTAACCCAAGGTAAGATAGAAGTATCTTCGGAAGACATCGACTTCGCTACAAGTGCCAAGGAGGAAATCACGTGCGAATATGAGGGAATGAACATGTCGATTGGTTTCAAGGGCTCGTCGCTGTCGGAGATTCTCACCAACCTGGAAGGAGAAGAGGTCATTGTGGAGTTGGCCGACCCCAGCCGTGCCGGCGTGGTGGTTCCTGCGGAACAGCCCGACCAGGAAGAGGTGCTCATGCTCATCATGCCCATGCTGCTTAACGAATAAGACCGTCTGTCTGAAGATATGAAACTGAATCTGAAGAAGCCCCTGATTATCTTCGACCTGGAAACCACGGGACTTGACCTTGTTAAAGACAAGATTATTCAAATAGCCTATATCAAGGTATATCCCGATGGGAAAGAGGAAAGAGAAAGTCTGTTCATCAATCCTGGAGTGAAGATTCCGAAGGAGGTGACAGCCATCACGGGTATTAGCGATGAGATGGTAGCCGGCAAGCCCACTTTCAAGGAATTGTCGTCGCAGTTGCTGTCAGTTTTCGACGGGTGTGACATCGCCGGTTTCAACTCCAACCATTTCGATGTTCCCCTGTTGGCAGAGGAATTCCTGAAAGCCGGTATCGACTTCGACTTCTCCAAATGTCGGCTGATTGACGTCCAGACCATCTTCCACAAGATGGAGCGGCGCAACCTCGAGGCAGCCTACGAGTTCTATTGCGGCAGGAAGATGAAGGAAGATTTTCCCCCTCATCAAGCCGACAACGACACCGAAGCCACTTACCGTGTGCTGCAAGGGCAACTCGATATGTACAGTCCCGAGCGTCAGGAGTCTGCCGACCGGCAGTTGGTGAACGATATAGAAGCATTGGCCGAGTTCTCGAAGACCAATAACAACGTGGATTTCGCTGGCCGCATCATCTGGAAGGAAACGGTGAATGCTGCTGGTGAGAAGGTACGTCAAGAAGTGTTTAACTTTGGCAAATACAAAGGTATCTCCGTTGCTGAGGTATTACGCAGAGACCCTGGCTATTATGGTTGGATACTGAATGGAGATTTCACCTACAACACGAAGCAAGTGCTCACTCGCATACGTCTGCGTGAGTTCAGCAACCATTAAGACGACAAACCAAAAACCAATAAGATGAAGGCATCCGAGCAAACCATCCAGCAGATAGAACGGCTGATCAAGAAGATTGCGCAAAAGTTCCCTGAGGAAGAAGACCCCACGCGTCTTACCGATATCCACCTACGTGTCTATCAAGACAGTGGGGAGATTCTGGCCTACGACGACGATGACGAAGAGATAACAAGGTGTGTCGTCAACGACTGGATAGAGAACAAGGATGCCGATTTCTACGAGCATGCCACCAACATCCTCCGCCAGGTGCTGAAACGTCATGGCAAACTGGTGGACAAGATGGGCATTCTGAAGCCCTTCAGTTTCGTGCTCGAGAACGATGAGAAGGAAAGTATTGCCGAGTTGTATATTGCCGATGACGACACCATTATCATCACCGGTGATTTGATGGACGGGCTCGACAAGGACCTCGACTCATTCTTTGAGAAACTGATGAAGGAGTGATTTAAGATTTAAGGTTTGAGGTTTGAGGATTGAGGATTGAGGATTTATTCTACGACCATACTAAGATAGCGGGAGGCTCACAAAAGTGAGCCTCCCGCTGCTTTGAATGTATGTGATAGTCTTAATATTTCACTTTCTTCACCACCCCTTTGCTTTCGTTGCTCATTCTGTCGAGGGCAGTTACCACATATACAGATTTGGTTTTTCCTTTTCCTTCCGCCACTGGCAATCTGTAATAATTGTTGGCAGTGATGGAAACGACCTTTGAGGGGTCCGACAAATCGATATCCTCTTTCTCTTCGAAACGGTAAACCACATATTTCACCGCCTTGTCTTTCCAACTGCTGCCTTTGGGAGCCGTCCAGAAAAGCACCTCTCCGTCATTGGTCTTCACCACTTTCACCTTCTTGGGATTGCCGGGAGCCTTGTCGTCGATGAAAGGCATCAGTGGCTGGAGAGCCCTGTATCTCCAAAAAATATTACGCAGGTTGGTACCATAGTTGCCCACATTGTCGACAGCCGCCTTGGCATACCACAGCACAGTGCCGTTGACGTTGGGCGACTCCTTGTGCAACTTGAACTTTGCACCCATCTGATGGGCATTGGGATTATCGGGGTCGGGGTATTTTACAGTCCTTTCCACATCCTCGCCGATATACAGCGGACGTTTGGAGGCATGTTTGTCCCACCACTTGATGAGCGTGGCATAATCCGCCGCCTTATGGCCTATCTCCCAATAAAGTTGCGGCACACAGTAGTCTATCAATCCATTGTTCACCCACAAGAGCACATCGGCATAGAGGTCGTCGTAGTTCTGCGTGCCGTTGGTCTTGCTTCCCACGCCTGGAGCACTCCGCTCATTGCGGTAAATACCGAAGGGAGACACGCCGAACTTCACCCATGGTTTGCGTTTATGGATGGTCTTCGACAACTCCTCCACAAATTCATTCACATTGTCACGGCGCCAGTCGGCAACATTGCGAAAGCCTCTGCCATACTGTTCAAACTGTGCCCTATCGGGAATTTCCTTCCCTGCTACGGGATAGGGGTAGAAATAGTCATCGATATGCAGTCCGTCGACATCATACCTTGCCACGATATCATCCACCACCTTGCAGATATACTCCCTATTCTCTTTGATACCCGGATTGAGGATGAGCAGTCCATCGTATTCGAACACCAGGTCGGGCCGACGCGAAGCAATATGGTTGGAAGCCAGCAACTGGGTGGTTTTCGTCCTTGCACGGTATGGGTTGATCCACGCATGCAATTCCATGCCTCTTTTATGGCACTCGTCAATCATCCACTGCAAAGGGTCCCAGTAAGGCTGTGGCGCCCTACCCTGCTGTCCTGTGAGGAATCTGCTCCAAGGTTCTATGCTGCTCTGATAGAGTGCGTCACACTCTGGCCTGACCTGGAAGATGATGGCATTCACCCCGTCGCGCCATAACTCGTCGAGTTGATAGGACAGCGTTTTTTTCATCTGGTCGGTGGGCATACCCTCAAACTGGCCGTTGACACACTGTATCCATGCCCCCCTGAACTCCCTTTTCTCTGGAGAGGAAGCGGTGGGAACCACCGATTCGGTAGCACAGGAAGCAAGCAACAAGGTGTAGAGGGCGACAAGGCCCCATTCTGCAAATCTCTTCATTTTGAATAGTTTATCTGTTTATTCAGCAAAAGAGGGTTTCCTTTTGGGAAGCCCTCTTTTCCTTATTGTGAGACATCTCTTAGAAGAAGAGGTATCTATTGTCAACTACATTAGCATTGATATACAGTTCCTGCATCATCGACCTGAGCGACTGCATGTAACTCTGAGCGGTCCTCGTAGCCGACTCCTTAGCATCGAACTTCCCGTTGAGTGTCCTGCGGTCTTTCACTTGGAAGACATACACACCAGCGTTGCCCACAACAGGCTTTGCAGAGAACTTGCCCTTTTCGGTAGCAGCGACGGCACCACTGAGCGCCGGCTCCCTTGCCTGGAGGGCAGAGACGAAGGAAGGTGAAGCGAAGGTAATCTGTGTCACCTCTGTGGTCTGAGCGCCCTTGGCCTTTGCCTCGGCAACACTCTTCACGCCATTGAGTTTCTCAAGGAGCATCTTCGATTTCTTGTCTTTGAGCACCTCATTCTGCACGTATTCCTTGATTTCGCTGTTTTCAAGAGGCATATAACCCTTCGGATAGATGTCGGTAAGCACCATAACCACCATTTCGTCGCGGTTGGCACCACAGGTGATGACCTCGGAGACATCGTTCTTGTCGGCCTCAAACACCCACTTCAGTGCATCACGCGAATTGGTGATGCCGGGGATGGAACCCTGAGAGGTGAGTACGTTTTTGGCCTCCAGTATATCATATCCTGCTTTCTTGGCGTTCTTCTCCATAGCCTCCAGACTCTGGTTGGCAGCCACGAACTGCTTGAACTTGTCGCTTGTGGCGTGAGAGGTCTCATCCGAATAGGTGATATCGCGCTTCACCACTGCCACATCATACTTGTCGACCATATTCTTGCGGTTGGTCACCTGAATGATGACATTTCCCTGAGCAAGAGGCAGGTTCTTGGTTTCGTTGACACCCAGATTGTTGAGGGTGTTGATGAATGTAGCGTCATCCTTCGACATACTGGTGGCACGCTCATACTGTGCGGTAGTCATCCAGTTCTTTGCTCCATTCTGGGCATATTTCTTGGCAATAGCCTCGAAGTCGCCGCCACCCACCACAGCATTATACACACTGTCGGCCTTGGTCTTGGTTTCTTCGTTGTTCTTGCCCTGTACATAGATGGCACGATACTCTACAGAGTCGGGAAGAGTGTTCTTGGCAATGACCTTGATGACGTTGAGCGTATTGTCAACCGTGCTCTCCACGGGACCGAGCACGCCACCCACTGCCACGGAGTCGAGGCGTGAGGCGATGTCGTTGGAGAATGCGGTCTTCTTCACGGGCACGCCCAGATAAGCCACGTTCGAACGGCTCTCTCTCACCACTGTCTCGGGTGAGGCGCCACCTCTCAACTGTTCAGCAAACTTAGTGAGATCGCTGTTGAGTTTGGCACGGTCGGCAGCCGAAGCCACTTTCTTCACGAGGATGTACTTGATGCTCCTGATTTCCTCAGGAATACGGAACATCTCCTTCTTCTCGTTGTATTTGTTCTTCAGGTCATCTTCTGTAATCTTCACATCCTTGTCGTTAACCGACTTGAAGTCGAAGTAAGCCAGTTCGATGTCGCTCTCCTGGTTGGAAGCGTCGAAGTTGAATTTTGCCTCAATGGGGTTGGAGAGCACACATGCTGCGAGAAGAGTCTGATACTTCTCGGCGAGCAGTTGTTCTCTGAGTTGTCTCTCCTTGAAGAGCACGAACTTGTAGATTTTATCGTATTGCTCAGCCAGTTGTGGATTGGCATTGCGCTGTGTCTTATACTCGCTGATGAACTTCTGATAGGCATTGAAGTCGAACCTACCTGTCTGCTGGTTGACGAAACCGGTGACATTGGCCACTTCCATGAGCACATTGTGAGTGCCCTGCTTCATCACGTCATTCAACTCATCAATGGTCACAGTGATACCCAATTTGTTGGCCTCGTTCTCCAAAATCTTGTTCTGCAAGAAACTGTTCCAAGCCATCGACCTGAGTTGGTCGTCATTGGCTTGAGGTGCGGTGATTTTGGTACACTCCACGAATTCCTCGACGTAAGCCTGGTAATCCTGTGCTCCGATTTTCTCTCCCAAGATTTCACCGACGCGATTGCTTCGTTCCCGTCCTGTTGACTCACAGGAGCGGAACATATCGCCGGCAATGAATCCAAAAAGGCCAAGTCCGATAATGATAATCAGGAATGTGCCTTTGCTTCTGATTTTTCCTAATGCTGCCATTACTGTTTGTTATTGTTCTTTAATTGTATTCTCTCTATAAATCAATGCATTTCCATTCTATCAGAGGCTCTCCAAGCCCCTTTATCGCAAAATGCGCACAAAGTTACGAAGAAATTAGGAAACGGGCGAATTTTCGGCTTCAAAATTACTCATTTCCCCACAAATAATTTCACGAGTTCGATTTTTGTCATCGTATTCTTGATGATTTTGAACTGGAATTGGCCGATTCTCACCACTTCATTGAGTTTGGGGAAACTCTGGTATTCGTGCAGGATAAGTCCGCCGACGGTCATATATTCGTCGCTTTCGGGCAGTTCGAGTCCGAACATCTCATTCACCTTGTCGATTTCCAGACGGGCGGAGAGCAAATACTCCCCATCGGCTGTTTTCTTGGCCACATAATTCACGCTGTCGTGTTCGTCTTCGATATCTCCGAAAATCTCCTCTACGATGTCTTCGAGTGAAACGACGCCACTGGTACCGCCAAACTCATCTACCACCACCCCGAGGCTTTTCTTCTGCTGAAGGAAGATCTGCATCATTTTCTGTGCCGACATGGTTTCGGGCACAAAAGGCATCGTGCGTATGTCTTTCCTCCAGTCGTCAGGTTTTCTAAACATCTCCGAGGAATGTATATATCCGATGACGTGGTCGATATCTTCTTTATATACAACGATTTTAGAGTGTCCGCTCTCGATGAATTTCTGGTTGAGATGCATGATGTCGCAATCTTCCGGCACGGCATCAATTTCCGTTCTCGGCACCATGCAGTCGCGCACCTTTGTCTCGGAGAAATCGAGGGCATTCTGGAATATCTTCACCTCCTCGTTGATTTCGTCATCATTCTCTGCATTGTCGATGCTCGACTGTACCAGATAGTCGAGGTCGACTTTGGAGAAGACCTCCTCGTCTTGCTGTTTGTCAATTTTCACCCCCACAATACGCATGAGTACCCGTGAGAGGAATGTGGCAAACTTGGATATGGGCCATAACAGTATATAGCAAAGATAGGCAGGTAAAGCAAAGATGGTGAGCAATTTGTTGGGCAGGTTCTTAAAGAGAGTCTTCGGCAGGAACTCACCAGTAAAGAGCACAATAATCGTGGAGAGGATGGTGTCGGCAGGCACGGTGATACCTGCACTCATCCCCTTGAAGATGGTGGCATCGAAGAGTCGTGCGATTAGTATGCCATAGACCACGAGTGAGATGTTGTTTCCCACAAGCATCGTGCTGACGAAGTCATTGGGGTGTTTGTAGAACAATGAAATGCACCACTGCGAGAGTTGGTTTTTCTCCTTGTCCATCTCGGCAAGCATTCTGTTGCTGGCGACGAATGCTATTTCCATGCCCGAGAAGAAGGCAGAGAATACCATAGTGACGAGGATGCCCAGAATCAATTGCCAGTCCATATTTTATTTCAAGTTTCGCATTCGTTCAACTTGCAGGATTTCAGTTCCCTTGGTTGATTCTACGCGGCGAGGCAGGTCGTCGACCCTGAGTCCTCGCCGAGTCGGTTTGCTGTTTTGTCTTTTTTTCTTCCGACTTGTCTATTTCCTTTCTGTCAAAATACCCTTTGGTATTTCTCACCGAGTATTTTGTCATCTTCTCATCGCTCCTGAACCGGTTGCCCTGCAACTCCTTGTCGGGAGTGATGAGGTGTGAGAACTTATTGGAATAGATTTCATGTCTGTTCTCATCCCAGAACAGTTCCTCGCTGCTGAACCGGAGTCCGTTTTTGGTAAGAATCCTTACCCTGCCATGCAGTTCCCACAGCCGTTCCACGTCGTAGTAGTAGGCCGTGTCGCACTGTATGAACGACAGCACGTGCATAGCCAAGTCGAAATTTTCGAGCAAGAGTCCTTTCTCGAAAATCCACCTCGAAGGCTGTCTCTGCTGGTTCACCTCCCATTGTTCTGCCACGATGCGGTATTTGATGACGCCCGAGTCGGAGATGAGCGTGTTGACCCCATACGACACCATCACAGCCACCGAGTCGCGCGGATTGATGGCTGGAGCGATGTGCTCCTTCTCTTCCGCACAGGCTGCAAGTAGTGCTATGGCGAGGATAGCAATGGTATGAAGCAGTTTTCTCATGAGCGGGCATTCGGTCTCAATCCACTTTCCACTTCATGAACCATCTCTCGTTGAAAGTGATGCCTATGTTGATGCGGAATGTGTTCTCCTTGATGAAGTTCGTGGCGTCTGTCCTCACCCACTGTCCACTGATATTCAGGATAGGCCTGCTATTCCATACGTTGACGAGGGGTATGCCCAATCCTGCGCTCACGCTGATTTCCTTTGGTCCGTCATGGCCGCTAATATTAAAATAAGGTGTGGAGTAAGATGCTCCAGCCCTGAACCTCATCCTTCCGAAGAAATTGCGTGCCGCCGGGTTCTTGCAGTATTCTGCTCCCACCGTCACCTTGTGTCGGTCTTTATAATAGTTGTCGTTCAGGGAATATGAAGGAACATTGTTGTTTACCTGATATTCAGGGAATCCCACGCTGGCCCATTTCTGCAGCGAATAATCCGCTCCAATCCGAAGTTGGTTATTGAGAGTGAGCATGGCGCCTCCGCTGAGGGTGGTAGGCAGTTTCAAACCATCTTTCACGACGTATGCTGTAGTGTCTGACACGCTTGTCTGAGAGTTGTTGGAGATCACCTTGCATTCCGGGTCGGCATGCAGGCTCTTTCCCAATCCGTAGGTGAATCCCAGGGTAAGTCGGCTCTTCTTGGAGAAAGGAACGGTGATTTGTGCACCAAAGTCGAACTTCACGTCAGACACTTCCACATTATAAAATTTGGAGAGGGTATTGACATAGTTGTCGCTGTAACTATTGACGACCGACCTGTCGTAGTCGCCCCACAAATATGCTGCGCTCGCTCCGACGGAGAAACCCTTGAACAGTTCCCATCCCATACCGATATAGGCTTGGCGGAAGCCACCCGAACCCTTGTAGGTATTGGTATAGGTGGTGGAGTTGATGTCACCCACCTTGTTGGTGCTGGAGTATGAATATCCCACGGTAGAAAATGGCAACACGCCAAAACTCATTCCCACGTGCTTGAACACTCTGAAAGCGGCAACAGCATAGTCGAAGTTGGCGTTCTTGGCATTGAGGCGTTTCCCATTCTCCTCGAAATTGGTGATTTGCCCCGACATTCCTGCGTCGAAGATGAAAGTCAGGGAGTCGATTGACGAGAAGGAAGCCGGATTGAGCACATTTACCTGACCACCGTCTCTTGAACCCACACCAAGTCCGTTCATTCCCTTGTTGCCTCCCGTTGACTGGTCGGAGAGGATACCTATACCATATTGGGAATACGGCGAATTAGTGCCGCTCTGTGCCACGGCACTGACCGAGAGAGCCATCATGATGGCAATCGATAAGAGTTTTTTCATTTCTATTGCAATAGTATCCACAGACCGCCTTTTTCGTCCTTTGGGGCTATAGAGACGGCCTGTATTTGAAAATCGATGCAAAGTTGGCGATTTTTTTTGAATTATGCAAGTAGTTAGGCCATTATGCCGTTAAATAAAGCAAAAGTTTAGGTTATTTAAGACTCAAGTTTGGCATTCGCTCCACTTTTAGGAGTTAAAGGAAAGAACATGGGCAGCCATGCAAATTGGTCACTTTTCTAATCCATCTTGTCGTATTTGTCATAGTCGAGGTCTTCGAGCAGTTGTCTGAAAGACACCTCGGGGTATTTTTGCATATACTTGTCGAATTTCCTCACATACTTCGATTTGAAGAACGCATATCCCAACACCTTGTTGGCTGCCCATTGTATCTTGGCTACATGCAGGTCGAGGTCACGCTGAGGTGCGTTGTAGAAATTGGGCAGTGGATAAAGGCTCAGCAGATAGAAACAGATGAAATCGGGTACGATATATTCACGTGACATCGACTGGCGCTGCTGCTTGTCATAGTATTTCTCATAGATAGGATAGTTGGCACCGAGGTATTTGTCGAGACAGATACCCACCGAGCCGTCGCCCACAACTATACTATGGTCGAGGGCGCAGATTTGCGCGTAGACCATGGGGATTTTTATATCGGGAATCCAAGTCTTCAACGTATGGAAAGCCTCCGTCAACTGCGTGTTGAGGTCGCTCATATTGGCATATTGTACCTCTGCGTCGGAGATGACCGTCTGTAGCGTGGAGTCTTGATAGAACCGGAGCAGTTTGGAGTTGATTTGAGGGTCGCTCACATCGCCGAGTCCCAGCACGTCCTCGATGAGTGTGCGTGTCTCATTGGGATAGTCTGTACTCATCTGCTGGAGGGCGGAGAAGTCACCGGTCGTCAGGTAGAGGCTCTCAATCCTGTCATATCGTTGTATGGTAATTTCCAAAGTATCGTCCATCATCTCACTAAACGGCTTCAGTTTGAAGTCGCAAGAAGCGAGCAAGGCAGCCCACAAAGAAATAAAGATGAGAGACTTGAATTTCACACGTAATACTTAATTGTTTTCCTTTGCAAAAATACTAAAAAATATTTTTATTTCCAAATAATTTGCTAAAAAAGTTAAAAAATCAGCATAAAAACCGCCTCAAATCCATATTTTTGTTAAAGAAATGTATGAATATCTACCCATTGGGGGGCTATCCCGAAAGATTAGATTCTATTTCCCCGGATGATTGAATGGTGGTATTTCCTATTTCCTAACCTTCATTATCATGCCATCGGCATGGATGAGGTAGATGCCGTGTGACAAGGATTCCAGCGAGACGGAAATGGATGGATGGTCGATAGAGAGAACCTTCCTGCCATCTACGCCAAAGATTTCCAGCCGTGAAATGTTAGCCGGCAGATAGAGGGTATGACCATCGAAACGGGCGGCAGAGTCCTCCGCAATCCACCTGTCGGTCACCCCCGTCGATGTGGCATAGCGCAGCCAAGGGCAGATGGCAAAAGAAGTGGGGTCATCTACGTTCTGATACCAAGTATAAGTGCCTGTAGGCTGATAGTAAACATCCTCATCGGCAAGCAAGTGGTAGGCTGTGCATTCCTCCCCTACCGGCCTCCGCACGCACTCGATGGCGAGGCCATCTCCATTGGCTTTGGGAAAACCACCGATGACCACGAAGAAAGGTCCGTCAACCCTCACTGCTTCAGCGAAGCGGAAGAAAGTGTTCTCTCCCGCTGTCCTATTGACTTGCGAAGCCAACAGCGAGGTAACACCAAGCGGTTCTCCAGGCATGCCATTCTCATCCACGGCATTCACCGACAAGGTGATTTCGGCACCCTCTGTCGCCACGTCGACCGCACCGAAGCGCACTGCCACGCTGTCGATATAAGCCGTTTGCATCGGATCATGGAACGCCTCAGCAAACTTCTCCATCCCCAGCCAATTGGTGCCGCCATAATAGCCATACCACGCCAGCGCGATGGTCTCCAACCGTTCCACCTCTTCACTGGCAATGTTCCACACGAAATTGGCATCACCAGCCTGGATGACTTTGTCGAAGTGCAATGCTTTATCCACCCCGTTGACATTAGCCTCAAGACGCACGTCATAAACACCTTCCTCGGCATATACCACCGCCGCATCCTGTTCCTCCACGACTTCAGGAGTGGCACCGGGCAATTCCCATCGCCACCCCGTGGCCGATGCCGGGAGCGCATTGAAATGCACCTCCGTGTTCAACGGTAAGAGATACTGATTTTCTGGAGTGTGATATCCCTCCGACGGCCATGCTATCGTCAGGTCGTTCTGTTGGGCATAAGAGGTGAAGGCCATGGCAAAGGCCAGTGTTACGAGCATGCAACGCTTCATGACTAAATTTGAATTAACAGGTAAAACATGTTCAATCGCATTATAGCCGCTAAGTTATCATTATTCCACATAAAACGCACTTGCTTTTAACGAAAATTAGCACAAATTTCAATGTCTTTTCCGAGAATAAAACTAAATTTGCAAAAAAATCGCATAAACTTACAAACTTACTATGGAAAAGACATTTGAAAACACCCACGAACAAGGAAAAGCCATGCTCGGCAGTGAGCAACTGATGGAGTTGGAAGAGCAATACGGAGCCCACAACTACCATCCCCTTCCTGTTGTCCTCCACCGAGGGAAAGGCATCTACGTATGGGACGTGGAAGGCAAGAAATACTTCGACTTCCTCTCCTCTTATTCCGCAGTGAACCAAGGGCACTGCCATCCCCGCATCGTGAAAGCCCTGAAAGACCAGGCCGACCTGCTCTGCCTCACCTCACGGGCATTCTACAACGACGCCCTTTGCGAATACGAGAAGTTCATGCACGACTACTTCGGCTACGACCGCGTGTTGCCGATGAACACCGGTGCCGAGGGTGTGGAGACTGCCCTGAAACTCGCCCGCCGCTGGGGCGCTGTGAAAAAAGGTATTGAAAACGACAAGATCAAGGTCATCTGCTGCGAGGGCAACTTCCACGGCCGCACCGTGACGGTGATTACGATGAGCAACGACCCCAGTTCCTACGCACAGTATGGTCCCCTCACACCAGGTTTCATCCGCATTCCCTATAACGACACCGAAGCATTGAAGAAAGCCCTCGACCAATATGGCAACGAGGTATGCGCCTTTATCGCCGAACCCATACAGGGAGAGGCAGGAGTCTTCGTTCCCGATGACGGTTACCTAAAGACCTGCTACGACCTCTGTCATGCGCACAACGTGCTGTTCATCGCCGACGAGGTGCAGACCGGCATTGCCCGCACGGGCAAGATGCTCTGTTCGGAACACGACGGCATACGTCCCGACATTGTCGTGCTGGGCAAGGCCCTTGGCGGTGGTGTCCTCCCCGTTTCCGCCTGTCTGGCCGACGACGACATCATGCTCAATATCAAGCCCGGTGAGCACGGCTCCACCTTTGGTGGATTTCCCCTTGCTGCCCGTGTGGCCGTAGAAGCGCTGAAGGTGGTGCGCGATGAGCACCTCGTAGAGAATGCCGAGGCTATGGGCAAGATTTTCCGCGAAGAGGTAAAGAAGATACAATCACCGTTTATCGAACAAGTCCGTGGCCGCGGCCTGCTCAACGCCATCGTAACCAAGCCTGTGAACGGCAAGACCGCATGGGATATCTGCCTCAGCATGAAAGAGAAAGGCCTGCTCGCCAAGCCCACCCACGACCATATCATCCGTTTTGCCCCACCACTGTGCATCAACGAGGCTGAACTGATGGAAGCCATCAGCATCATCAGGGAGACATTTGAGAAAAATTGATTCACGACTTGTGTTCGCTCACCTTATAGGAGCGAAGGGAGAGATGAAGGGACGTATGAACTATTTCTTCAATCCATATCTCTCCATAGTTGCAAAAGTGGAGTAATTGAACAAAAACCAGAATTCGACCGATTGAAGATGATGCTGAACCAAACCACTTCACATCTTTTGATGGTGCGGCCTGTGCGCTTCGCCTTCAATGAAGAAACTGCCGGCAATAACGCTTTCCAAAAGCGGAGTGACGTAGCCGGGGAGAACGGTCTGCAGCAACAGGCCCTGAAGGAGTTCGACGACTACGTAGCCCTGCTCCAGCAGAACGGCGTGCGGGTGACCGTCGTCGATGACACCCCACACCCTTTTACCCCCGACTCCATCTTCCCCAACAACTGTTTCTCCACCCACCTCGACGACAAAGGGCGCACACTGGTGCTCTACCCCATGTTTGCCCCCAACCGCCGCGACGAGCGTGAGAAACTGCGTCCCCTTTTGGTTGAGATGCCATTCGACAAGGTTGTCGACCTCACCCATTGGGAGAACGACGCACATTTCCTTGAAGGCACCGGTTCACTCATCCTCGACAGGCAGCGGCACATGGCCTACGCCTGCCGCTCACCACGCACCCACGATGAGGTAGTGGCCGACTGGGCCCAGCAGTTGGGCTACGACTATTTCCTCTTCGACAGCACCGACGACAACGGCACACCGGTATACCACACCAACGTAGTGATGCACGTGGGCATCGACGTTGCCGTGGTATGCCTCGACAGCATCCGTGACGACCATCAACGTGCCGAACTTGTGCAACGCCTTGCCGACAGCGGCAAAGAGGTGGTGCCCATCACCCAGGCCCAGGTGCGCCAGTTTGCCGGTAACATGCTTGAGGTCAGCAATATCCATGGTGAACAACTATTGGTGATGAGCGACACCGCCCGGCAGTCGCTCACCCTCAGTCAGTTCGACACCCTCTGCCGCCACACTCGAATCGTAGCACCCCCTATCCACGCCATCGAGACCGTTGGCGGGGGCAGTGCCCGGTGCATGATTGCCGAGATTTTCTAAGACATCACAACAACCATTTTAATACTATCGACACATGAACAATTCCATCATCACATTCCCCCTCCCGGCTAATGAGCCGGTGAAGACCTATCTGGCTGGCTCGCCAGAGCGCATCGCCCTTGAGAAAGAACTTGAGCGGCAGAGCAACACCGTTGTCGACATCCCCATCATCATCGGCGGCAAGGAGATACGCACAGGTGACACAGGCAAGGTAACCTGTCCGCACGACCACCAGCACGTACTCGCCACCTACCACAAGGTTGGCAAGAAAGAGATAGAGTTGGCCATTGAGACCGCCATGAATGCATGGAAGGAATGGAGCCGCACGCCATGGACCACCCGTGCCGCCATCGTGATGAAGATGGCCGAACTGCTCGCCACGAAGTACCGCCCCATCATGAATGCCGCCACGATGCTCGGTCAGAGCAAGAACTTCTTCCAGGCAGAGATTGACTCCGCCTGCGAGACCATCGACTTCTTCCGCTACAACGTGCACTACGCCTCGAAAATCTATGCCATGCAACCCAAGGACGGCGTGGCACAACTCAACCATACCGAATACCGTCCGCTCGAGGGCTTCGTCCTCGCCGTCACCCCATTCAACTTCACGTCCATCGCCTCCAACCTGTGCATGACCCCTGTGCTCATGGGCAACGTGGCACTGTGGAAACCATCCACCACCGCCCTGCTGAGCAACTACTACCTCATGCAACTCTACAAGGAAGCCGGACTGCCCGACGGCGTGGTAAACTTCCTCCCCGGAAGTGGTGCGCTGATTGGCGAGGTAGCCACACAGTCGAAACATTTCGCCGGCATCCACTTCACCGGCTCCACCGCCACCTTCAAGAGCCTATGGCAACAGGCGTGCAGCCAACTCGACCGATACATCTCCTATCCCCGACTCGTGGGAGAGACAGGCGGCAAGGACTTCATCTTCGTGCACCCCAGCGCCGACACCAAGGCAGTGGCCACGGCAGCCTTCTGCGGAGCCTTCGAGTTCCAAGGCCAGAAATGCTCTGCCGCCTCGCGCATGTACATCCCGAAGAGCCTGTGGCCCGACGTGCTCGACGGCATCAAGCGCATGGCCAAGGAGATCAATATGGGCGACGTAAAAGACCCCATGAACTTTGTCAACGCTGTCATCGACGAGGCCTCGTTCGACAAATGCCAGTCGTATATCGAGTTTGCAAAGAAAGCCGACGATGCCAAGATTGTGCTCGGAGGCACCTGCGACAAGACGAAGGGATGGTTTGTGGAGCCCACCGTCATCGAGACCACCAATCCACGGTTCAAGTCGATGGAAGAAGAAATCTTCGGTCCCATCCTCACCGTCTTCCCCTACGACGACGACAAGGTGGAAGATACAGTACGCCTGTGCGACGAGACATCACCCTATGGACTTACCGGGGCCGTCTTCGGCCGCGACCGCATGGCTGTGGAGAAGATTACCGAGGCACTGAGTTATGCCGCCGGCAACTTCTACATCAACGACAAGCCCACGGGTGCCGTGGTAGGCATGCAGCCCTTCGGAGGAGCGCGTGCCAGTGGCACCAACGACAAGGCCGGAGGAGAGTTCAACCTCATCCGATGGATTATACCACGTGTAGTAAAGGAGACCCTTGTGTCGCCCACCGATTACCGATATTCATACATGAAATGAGCACCGACATACACCCATGCAATATCAATGTGGGCTCGGAGACAGGCCGCCTGCGGGCGGTACTGCTCCGACGGCCCGGCATTGAGATAGAGCGCATGACGCCCCTCAACGCCACCCAGGCTCTCTACAGCGACATCCTCGACCGTCCGACTGTCGACAAGGAGTACGACCTCTTCAGCGGGGTGCTGGAGCGTTGGTGCGATGTCTATTACGTGAGCGACATCCTTGAACAGTTGCTCAACGACAACGACATCCGTCAGTATCTGGTTGCCGAGAGTCTGCGCCACGACCGGCGCACCTCGCAACAGCAGCAGGTGAACAACGGACTGTCCGAATACCTGATGGAACTCGACAGCAAGGCCCTGGCACGCATCCTCATCGAGGGCTATGAGAAGGAGCAATGGGACGGGTTCTCCGACGACCGCTACCTGCTGAAGCCCCTCTACAACCTCTTCTTCACACGCGACGCCTCCTCGACCATCTACAACCGTGTGCTCATCAACTCGATGAGTTTCGAGGTGCGTGAGCGCGAAACACTCATCTACGATGCCATTTTCCGCCATTTCTTCAAGGCGGAGATGCTCAACGCCGCCACATGGAACCCCATGGCACGCACTGAGGGAGGAGACATCCACATCGCCTCGCCCGACCTGCTCTGCATCGGTGAAGGCATACGCACCAATGCCAAAGGCATAGAATACCTCGCGCAGACCTTCGCCCGCGAGCGCGACCACTTCAATATTCTCGTGCAGGAGATGCCCACCGACCCCGACTCGTTCATCCACCTCGACATGGTGTTCACCTTCCTCTCACAGCACCATTGCATGGTGTTTGAGCCGATGCTGAAGAAAGAGGGGTTCTTTGCCAACAAGGCCACCACACTCATACGCATCCACAACGGCAAGGTGACCTACCATCAGGTGCGCGACATCCTCAGCGGACTGCGCTCACTGGGATGGGACTTGCAGCCAGTGGTCTGTGGCGGCAGCGACTCCTGGGACCAACTGCGCGAGCAGTGGCACAGCGGTGCCAACTTCTTCGCCCTCGGCGATGGCAAGGTGATGGGCTATCAGCGCAACACTCACACCATCGACGCCCTCGACAAAGCCGGGTTTGCCGTGCTCAATGCCGAGGACATCGTCAGCGGTAAAGTCGACATGAACGACTACCCCTCCTTCGTGGCAGCCTTCCCGGGTTCGGAACTCCCCCGCGCCGGCGGTGGCGCACGCTGTATGACCATGCCTATACTGCGCGACTAACAACATCGTTTCGCATTCGCCCCACTTTGAGGAGTTATAGGGACACATGCGCTGACTTATCGAAGATGCCTCGTGGCATATACGGCCTCCACATTGGAAACAGTGTGGAGGTCGTTGTTTAAAAAAAAGTATAAAAACCAGCCTAGAAGTTGTTCATGTCAGATATAATGTATACATTTGCATGATAACATTGAAACCAATAAGGATGAACTCTAATAAGATATGACAGTATTTCCCTGCGCAAAAATCAACCTTGGACTCAACGTGGTGTCGAAACGCCCTGACGGATACCACAATCTGGAAACCGTGTTCTACCCCATCCCGCTCTACGATGCCCTCTCTGTATACAAGATGGACCACCACTTCCCCAGCGAACGCCCGTGCGACATCAAGACAACAGGGATTGCCATCAACAGCGACGATGACAGCAACCTCGTGGTGAAAGCCTACAACCTGCTGGCACAAGACTTCCGGCTGCCCCGTCTCCACGCCCACTTGCTCAAGCGCATCCCATCACAGGCCGGACTGGGAGGCGGTTCGAGCGATGCCGCCTTCATGATCAGGTTGCTCGACGAGGAATACCACCTCAATATCGGCAATGCCGAGATGGAACGCTATGCTGCCCGCCTGGGAGCCGACTGCGCTTTCTTCATCACCGCTGAACCCGCTTTTGCCACCGGCATCGGCGATATCCTTGAGCCTGCCGACGGGGAGTATGGCAATCTCAACGGCTATCACCTCGCCTTGGTGAAGCCCGACATCGCCGTCTCCACCCGCGAGGCCTACGCCAACATCCATCCCCGCAAGCCCGAAAAGAGTTGCCGTGAGATTGTATGCCAGCCCATCAGCACATGGCGCGACGAACTGGTCAACGACTTCGAGTCGCCCATCTTCGCCCTCTACCCACGCATCGGCGAGATCAAGGAAGCCCTTTATGCCGATGGAGCCCTCTATGCCCAGATGACAGGCAGTGGCAGTGCTGTCTTCGGCATCTTCGACCACCAGCCCTCTGGCATCGCCGAGCAATTCAACGACTGCTTCACAGCAGTGATGGAGTTATAGATGGGGGAATAAAAAGGACATCAGCACAGCGTTTATCGTGTGCGTATTGTAATTATCTATTTTCATTATTATAAATGGACAACCAGAACGAGCGCTTTCCTATTGTCGATGAAAACGGCAACGTCATTGGCAGCATCAGCCGGGGACAAGCCCATGACGGCACGAAGATACTGCATCCCGTGGTGCATCTCCATCTCTTCAACAGCCAGGGCATGCTCTATTTGCAGGAGCGGCCGCAGTGGAAAGACATACAGCCCGGAAAATGGGACACTGCCACCGGCGGACATATCGACTATGGTGAGAGCGTGGAAGACGCCCTCGTACGCGAGGTGCGCGAGGAACTCGGCATCACCACCTTCACCCCCGAGTATTTGGGGAAATATGTTTTTGAGGGCAAGCGAGAGCGCGAACTGGTATACGTCTTCCAGACCGTCTACGACGGTGAGGTGCTCCCCGCCCCCGACGAGTTGGCTGGAGGCCACTTCTTCAGCCCCGATGAGATACTACAGAAGATAGGAAAAGACTACTTCACACCGAATTTTGAAGACGAATACATGAAATTTTTCGGCAACCGATAATTTTGGCACAATGTTTGATTGTATTTTTGTGTGTACTGAATAGACCATAGAATTGACATTAAGGTATTAATTTTTTTAAGGTATAAAGATGATGACAAGCCAATTTTCACCAAAAGTATCCGAAATCCTCTCCTACAGCCGTGAGGAAGCCACGAGGCTTGCCAGCAAATGGGTGGGTCCGGAGCACCTGTTGATGGGCATCCTGCGCGACCGTGCCAACGAGGTACACTCGTTGTTTGAGCGCATGCACATCAACCTCAAGTCGGTGAAAGACGACCTGGAGTCGCTTGTGAAAGCCGATGAGAGTGACCAGCCCCTGACCAACAGGGAATTGGTGCTCAACGACAAAGCCAGCAACATCCTGAAGTTGGCCGTTCTTGAAGCCCGTCTGCAGCGCACCAGCACTGTCGACGTGCGTCACCTATTGCTCGCCATCCTCCACGACCAGGTGGACAATGGCGCTAAGAAAGTATTGGAGGACAACAACATGAATTACGAAGACGCATTAGCATATTTCCAGCAGGTGGCCAACCTGCCGCAAGACGGTCTCGGCATCCCCGATGATACCGAGGACGATGACGACGGCATGCCACTCGACAACCACGGCAGCAGCGGCAACACTGCCACGCAGACCCGCAAGCCTGCGGGCAAGACCCCTGTGCTCGACAATTTCTCCACCGACCTCACCAAGGCCGCTTTGGAAAACAAACTCGACCCCGTGGTGGGCCGTGAGCACGAGATGCAGCGCGTGATGGAGATTCTCTGTCGCCGCAAGAAGAACAACCCCATCCTCATCGGTGAGCCCGGTGTGGGCAAGAGTGCCATCGTGGAAGGCCTTGCCCAGATGATTGTGCGCCACCGCACCTCGCCCATCCTCTTCAACAAGCGCCTGGTGAGCCTCGACCTCACGTCGGTGGTGGCAGGCACGAAATACAGAGGACAGTTTGAGGAGCGCATCAAAGCCCTCATCAAGGAGTTGGAGGAGAGTCCCGACATCATCGTCTTCATCGACGAGGTGCACACCATTATTGGTGCCGGTTCCACCCCCGGTTCGATGGATGCCGCCAACATCCTCAAGCCCGCCCTTGCCAGAGGTACCATACAGTGCATCGGTGCCACCACCCTCGACGAATACCGCAACAGCATCGAGAAAGACGGTGCCCTGGAGCGCCGTTTCCAGAAGGTGATGGTAGAGCCGACGACCACCGAGGAGACCCTGCAGATACTCCATAACATCAAGGACCGCTACGAGCAGCACCATCACGTAGACTACACCGACGAGGCCATCAACTCGTGTGTGCGGCTCACCGAGCGCTACGTCACCGACCGCGCCTTCCCCGACAAGGCCATCGACGCCCTCGACGAGGTAGGTGCCCGTGTGCACCTGCAGCATGCCCAGATACCCCCTGAGATTGCCGCCAAAGAGAAGGAAATCGAAGAGGTGAAGAAGAAGAAGAGCAGTGCCGTGCAGAATCAGAACTACGAGTTGGCAGCCAGTTACCGCGACCTGCAGAGCCGCATGGAAGAGGAGTTGCGCCAACTCAATGACGCCTGGAGCAACGGTGTGAACGATGAGCGCGAGACCGTCACCGACGAAGAGGTGGCCGACGTAGTGTCGATGATGACTGGCGTGCCCGTGCAGCGCATGGCAGAGAGTGAGGGCGTACGCCTTCGCCATATGGGCGACGAACTGAAGAAGGCTGTTGTTGCCCAGGATGCTGCTATTGAGAAGATGGTGAAAGCCATCCAGCGTAACCGCGTGGGCCTGAAAGACCCCAACCACCCCATCGGTGTGTTCATGTTCCTCGGTCCTACGGGTGTGGGCAAGACCTACCTTGCCAAGAAACTCGCCGAGTATATGTTTGGCAGTGCCGACGACCTTATCCGCATCGACATGAGTGAGTATACCGAGAGTTTCAACGTGTCGCGCCTTGTGGGAGCCCCTCCGGGATATGTGGGTTATGAGGAAGGCGGTCAACTCACCGAGAAAGTGCGGCGCCACCCCTACTCCATCGTCCTGCTCGACGAGATAGAGAAAGCCCACGGCAACGTGTTCAACCTCTTGCTTCAGGTGCTCGACGAGGGACGCCTCACCGATGGCAACGGTCGTCTCATCGACTTCCGCAACACCGTCATCATCATGACCTCCAATGCCGGCACCCGCCAGTTGAAGGAATTTGGTCGCGGCGTGGGCTTCAACTCCACCGGAACGACAGGTCTGAGCATCAACGAGAGCGACAAGGCCTATGCCCGCTCTATCATCCAGAAGAGCCTCAGCAAGCAGTTTGCGCCTGAGTTCCTCAACCGTCTCGACGAGATTATCACCTTCGACCAACTCGACATGGAAGCCATCAAGCGCATCGTCGATATCGAGTTGCGCGGACTCTTCACCCGTGTGGAGGCCCTGGGCTACCACCTCACCATCAGTGACGAGGCGAAGGAGTTCGTCGCCACGAAGGGCTACGACGTGCAGTTTGGTGCCCGTCCGCTGAAGCGCGCCATCCAGAACTACATTGAGGATGGTCTCTGCGAGCGCATCCTCGGTGGCGACGTGAAGGAAGGCGACACCATCGCCATCGGCAAGCATCCTGAGAAAGAAGAACTGACATTCGAATAACCAACACGGCATGGGGCACACGCTCCATGCCGTGATTTTAAGCCAACAATACCATGACCCAAGAATTCATTCTACGACTCTTCGCCGCCGCCGTTATGGGCGGCATCATAGGTATGGAGCGCGGTTACCGTGCCAAGGAGGCCGGCGTGCGCACCCATTTCCTCGTGGGCCTCGGCAGCGCCTTGTTTATGATTGTCTCACAGTTTGGCTTTGAGACTGTCCTCGGCCTGCCCTACAACATCCGTCTCGACCCGTCGCGTATCGCCTCACAGGTGGTTAGCGGCATCGGTTTCATCGGTGCCGGCACGATTATCTTCCAGAAACATGTGGTGAAGGGACTCACCACAGCCGCCGGACTGTGGGTGACCGCCGCCATCGGCATGACCTGCGGTTCCGGACTCTATATCCTCGCCAGCGCCACTACCCTTCTCGTGCTGCTCTGCCTGGAGACGCTCAACCTTATCATGCACCACTTCGGCACCCGCAACATCGCCATCACTTTCTCCTCGCCGAGCATCAACGATGTGCGCAATGTACTCGACCGTCTGCGCAACGATGGCATGAAGATTGACAACTACAACATGCGTGAGGTGCAGAAAGACGGCAAGACGCTGTTTTCGGTGACCACCGACGTCATCGTGAAACGCGACAAATACGAGTCGCGCGTCCTTGGCATCATGGAAGAACTCAATGGAGTGAAGATTGAGAGCATAGAGTAAGTTTCTGTCTTTGAATACAACTTTTGGAGTATTCGGCTCACGGCTTTTGCCAAGACTTTATAATCATTCAGAACAGCCCCCGAAGATTATAGATAAAAACGACCGGGGGTGATTCTTTCGAAAAGAACCACCCCCGGTTTATTGTTTCTACCCCACTTTATTTGTCGAGCAGGATGTTCATCATCTCTACGGCAGCCTTGGCCACGGAGGTGCCAGGACCGAAGATGGCGGCAACGCCTGCCTTGTAGAGGAAGTCGTAGTCCTGTGCAGGAATCACGCCACCAGCGATGACCATGATGTCCTCACGACCCAGTTTCTTCAACTCCTCGATGAGTTGCGGGATGAGCGTCTTGTGACCTGCGGCGAGCGACGAGGCACCTACGATGTGTACGTCGTTCTCCACTGCCTCGCGTGCAGCCTCGGCAGGAGTCTGGAAGAGCGGTCCCATGTCCACGTCGAAGCCACAGTCGGCATAACCGGTGGCAACCACCTTGGCACCGCGGTCATGACCGTCCTGTCCCATTTTAGCAACAAAGATACGAGGCCTACGGCCCTCTTTCTTGGCAAACTCCTCAGTGAGTTGACAAGCCTTCTTGAAGTCGGAATCGTTTTTGCTTTCTGCTGAATACACGCCTGAAATAGTTCTGATGATTGCTTTATAACGGCCCACGATTTCTTCGCAGGCATCACTGATTTCACCCAGCGTACAGCGCAGTTGGGCTGCCTTCACGGCGAGGTCGAGCAGGTTGTCCTTGCTCTTGCGCCCCTCCTTGAAGTCGCGCACGCATGCGGTGATGGCTTTGAGTGCCTCCTGGCAAGCAGCCTCGTCGCGAGAGGCACGCACCTGTGCGAGCGACTCCTCCTGCTGTTTGCGTACGGCAGTATTGTCTACCTCGAGGATATCGATGGGATCCTCATGGTCGAGACGGTATTTGTTGGTACCGACGATGGTCTGCACGCCCGAGTCGATGCGCGCCTGTGTGCGTGCGGCAGCCTCCTCGATACGCATCTTCGGAAGTCCGGTCTCGATGGCCTTTGCCATACCACCCAGTTTCTCGATTTCCTGAATATGCTCCCATGCCTTGTGCACCAGTTCGTTGGTAAGTGTCTCCACATAGTAAGAACCAGCCCACGGGTCAATCTGCTTGCACACCTTCGTCTCGTTCTGGATATAGATCTGCGTGTTGCGTGCGATACGGGCGGAGAAGTCGGTAGGCAGGGCGATGGCCTCATCGAGGGCGTTGGTGTGCAACGACTGTGTATGTCCGAGCACGGCAGCCATAGCCTCGATACAAGTACGGCCCACATTGTTGAACGGGTCTTGCTCGGTGAGCGACCATCCAGAAGTCTGCGAGTGGGTACGCAATGCGAGCGACTTCGGGTTCTTAGCGCCGAAACTCTTCACAATTTTCGCCCAGAGCAGACGTCCGGCACGCATCTTCGCAATCTCCATGAAGTGGTTCATACCGATGGCCCAGAAGAACGACAAACGTGGTGCGAAAGCATCCACATCAATACCTGCGTTCACACCCGTGCGGATATAGTCCATACCATCGGCCAGGGTGTAAGCCAATTCGATGTCGGCGGTGGCACCAGCCTCCTGCATGTGGTAGCCCGAGATGGAGATGGAGTTGAACTTCGGCATCTTCTGTGAGGTGAACTCAAAGATGTCGGCGATAATCTTCATCGAGAAGGCAGGCGGGTAGATGTAAGTATTGCGCACCATGAACTCCTTGAGGATATCGTTCTGGATGGTACCAGCCATCTCCTCGAGTTGTGCTCCCTGCTCCAGACCAGCCACGATATAGAAAGCAAGGATAGGAAGCACGGCACCGTTCATGGTCATCGACACCGACATCTTGTTGAGAGGAATGCCCGAGAAGAGCACCTTCATGTTCTCCTCGTTGCAGATAGACACACCAGCCTTACCCACGTCGCCCACCACACGGGGGTTGTCGGGGTCGTAGCCACGGTGTGTGGGAAGGTCGAAAGCCACGGAGAGGCCCTTCTGTCCGGAAGCGAGGTTGCGGCGGTAGAACGCATTCGACTCCTCAGCGGTGGAGAATCCGGCATACTGACGGATGGTCCACGGACGGAAAGGATACATCATCGAGTACGGACCACGGAGATAGGGCGGTATACCTGCTGTAAAGTCGAGGTGCTCCATACCCTCCAGGTCTTCCTTCGTATAAACCGGTTTCACCTCGATGTGCTCGGGGGTTTTCCAGTTGTAGTCAATGCCGTTGGCCTGTTGCCACTCAGCACCATTCTGCGGCTGAATGCCAGCATAAATATCGATATCTTTAAAATTCTTTCTCATGACTGTAGCGATTTAAATTCCCAACTTGGCATTGTATTCACGGAGTGTCTCAAGCACGTTGCAGCGCACATGTACGAAGTTCTCGATACCGGCTGCTTTCAGGTCTTCCATGCAAGCGGGAGCACCTGCCACGACAAACATGGCGCGGCCGTCGAGATACTTGAAGGCAGGGATGGCATACTCGGCATATTCGTCATCGCTGGAGCAGAGGACCACGATGTCGGCCTTAGCCTCGAGAGCGGCATCGACACCCTCCTCAACGGTCTTGAAGCCGAGGTTGTCGACGACTTTGTATCCTGCACAAGCGAGGAAGTTGCACGAGAACTGTGCACGGGCCTGGCGCATGGCCAGGTTGCCGATGGTGAGCATGAACGCTACAGGCACTCGGGTGTTCTCGGTATGGATGCGGAGGTCTTCGAAGTCGGCAGCCAGGCGGGTGGCCTTAACAGCCTTGAAGTCGGCCTCCTCTTTCTGGCAGCAGCAAGCGCACTGACGAGCGGTCTTGCCATCTGAAACCTCGGTGAAGTTGGGGAACTGGTTGGTGCCGAGGATGAACTCCTTGCGCTTGGCTGCATCGCCATGACGCTTTTCGTTGGTGGCGTTGATGACGTCCTGCACCTTGCCCTCCTTGGCAGCGGCGAGGAATCCGCCATCCTCCTCCACAGCGAGGAAGATTTTCCATCCCTCTACAGCGAGGCTATCGGTGAGATGCTCGATATAATAGGAACCGGCACCCGGGTCGACGACGGCACCGAAGTGGCACTCCTCCTTGAGCAGCAACTGCTGGTTGCGTGCGATACGCTCAGAGAAGTCGTTGGGCACCTCATAAGGCTCGTCGAACGGAGTGACCACCATGGAGTGTACGCCAGCGAGGGCAGCACTCATGGCCTCGGTCTGCGAGCGGAGCAGGTTGACATAACTGTCGAAGAGAGTCTGGTTGTATTTCGAAGTGGTGGCGTTGACGCACATCTTGCAGGCGCAGTCGCACTTGGGCTCATATTGCTTCACGATTTGTGCCCAGAGCAAGCGGGCGGCACGGAACTTGGCGAGTTCCATGAAGTAGTTTTCGCTTACGCCCATATTGAACTTGATCTTCGATGCAGCCAGGTCGACATCGACACCAGCCTCAGTGAGTTGCTGCAGATATTCGTTACCCCAAGCCAGGGCATAACCCAGTTCCTGCACGATATAGGCACCGGCATTGTTGAGCGCTTCGGAGTCGACAGTGACGCAGCGCATCTGCGGGTAGTCCTTGAAAGCCTCCACGAGTTGGGCGGTGATGCCGAGCAGTGGTGTGGCATCCTTTCCCTTCATGACGATTTTCTCAATGGGGTCGAATTCGACGCTTCCCACGAGTTTCGTCTTGTCGTAGCCTTTCTTCTCGAAATAGGCCTTGAGGATTTCGGCCAGTTCCAGGGTGTGGCGCGGGCACGTCTTGAAATTGATTTCAATGTACTCGCACTCAATATTCTTTAATAAGGTGTCGATGAACTCCTCGCTCACCTTATCACCGGGAATCTTGAATCCCAGGGAATCAATACCCTTATTGAGCACATCGAGGGCTTTGGCGTTGGCAGCGGCGGCATCCTCGGCGAGGATATTCTGACGGACAAACCACTCGTTGTTGTCCTTTTTGTTGCCGCGAACGAACGGGAATTCTCCGGGCAAGGCCTCGGGTGTTTTCAGTTTCAGAACGTCTTCCCTGCGATAGAATGGTTGTACGTTGAAACCTTCGTTAGTTCTCCATACGAGTCTCTTGTTGAAATCTGCTCCCTTGAGGTCGACTTGAATCTTGTCAAGCCATTCTTGTGTGGTAGGAGCCTGAAACTCAGTAAAGAGTTTTTCCTTGTTGTTTGACATAGCGAAATGTTTATTATATAAGTTTGAAAAATTATAAGGTACAGAAGGCCCTTAAATCATTATGCAAAGATACAAGTTTTTTGCGACATCATGAAAGAAAAACGGATAAATTAATAATTAAACGTGAAAAATTCAAAATCTTGTCGTTTTGCGGAGAATTAATTGCACAAAAATTATTCTTTGAGCAATAAAATGAGTAATTTTGCAGAGTTTTTTTTCAAAAAGATGGATTGGCTCATTAATCTCTTTACAGAAACCGACTCTATCGCCCACACCGTGCTCCTCTATGCCTGTGTCATCGCATTGGGAGTGTATCTGGGCAAGATCAAGGTATGTGGTATCTCGTTGGGTGTTACCTTCGTGCTCTTCGCCGGCATCCTGGCAGGTCACGTGCATTTCACAGCACCCATCACTATTTTGGATTTCATCCAGGATTTCGGACTCATCCTCTTCGTGTTCATGATAGGTTTGCAAGTGGGTCCTGGTTTCTTTGAGAGTTTCAAGAAAGACGGTCTTACGCTCAACGGCCTTGCCGCTGCCATCATCCTGCTCAACATCCTCGTGATGTTTGGCTGCTACTACCTTTTCTTCGACACGTCGAACCCCAACAACCTGCCCATGATGGTGGGTACTCTCTACGGAGCCGTGACCAACACCCCCGGTCTTGGTGCCGCCACCGAGGCTTTGGGAACGGTGTTCTCTGACAATGCCCCACAGATAGCGTCAGGCTATGCTTGCGCCTATCCGCTCGGTGTCACCGGCATCATCCTCGCTTCCGTTGCCATCCGCTTCCTCACCCGCTCGAAACTGGATACGGAGGAAGCCCAGTTGGAGGCCCTTGAGGCAGAAAACCCCCATGCCAAACCCTACATGATGCACCTGAAGGTGCAGAATTCCTACTTGGCGGGGCGCACACTGAAGCAGATCAGCGAGTTTCTGAACCGCGACTTCGTCTGCTCTCGTTACCTCCATGAAGGGCAGGTGAGCATCCCCAACCGCGACACGGTGTTTGAAATCGGCGACGAGTTGCTCATCGTTTGTGCCGAGGCCGATGCCGAGCCTATTATCGCCTTCATCGGTCCGAAACTGGAGAGTGAGTGGGACGTGAAGCAAGAACAGCAGCCGATGGTATCGCGCCGCATCGTAGTGACCAGTCCGCGTATCAACGGCAAGACCTTGGGCAAGATGCACTTCTCGAGTGTCTATGGCGTGAACGTGACGCGCATCACCCGCCACGGCATTGACCTCTTTGCCGGACGTAACCACCATTTCCATGTAGGCGACCGCATCCTCGTGGTAGGTCCAGAAGACAATGTGAACCGTGTGGCAGAGATTATGGGCAACTCTGCCAAGCGTCTCAACGCCCCCAACATAGCCACCATATTCATTGGTGTGATGCTCGGCATCATCTTCGGCAGCCTGCCCATCGCCATCCCCGGCATGCCCATCCCCATGAAACTGGGTCTTGCCGGCGGCCCGCTTATCATCGCCATCCTCATCGGCCGTTTCGGCTACCGCATCAAGTTGGTGACCTATACCACCACGAGTGCCAACATGATGCTGCGCGAGATAGGTCTGGTACTCTTCCTCGCCAGCGTGGGCATCAAAGCCGGCGCGGGATTTTGGGACACCGTGATTGCCGGCGACGGCATCAAGTATGTCTACAGCGGCGTGCTCATCACCGTGTTGCCCATCCTCATCGTTGCCACGATAGCCAAACTGGTCTACAAGTTCAATTACTTCACGGTGGTCGGCATGGTGGCAGGCGCTTATACCGACCCTCCGGCCCTTGCCTATGCCAACCAGATTTGCAGCCGCGAGGCCCCCGGTGTTGGCTACTCCACCGTCTACCCCCTGAGCATGTTCCTCCGTATCCTCACAGCGCAGGTGCTCGTGCTCTTCTTCTGTGGTTAGGAAACAAGAATCTATCAAATATAATACATTTCGATGAAAAAGAAGTATTCACTTATTGCAGTATTGGCTGTGTGCCACCTCATGGTGTTCGGGCAAGGTGCCAAGAACATCAAGATCAACGAGGTGATGCCTGTCAATACCGAGAGCATCGTGGATGAGTACGGCGAGCACCTGCCCTGGATGGAGTTGGCCAACACGTCGTTCACCACCTTCAACGTGCGGGGTATGTATATCGCCACCGACACCGCCGTGCTCAACAAGGCACTCACCGTGCCCGAGCGCGTGTCGATGATGAGCATCATCCCCAACAATGAGACCCGCACCAATCTATCGGGCCGACAGCACCTGATTTTCTACCTCAACAGCAACCCTGCTAAAGGCTCCACCCATCTGAGTTCAACACTTCCCGCCGAGGGCAACCTGTGGATTGGACTCTTCGAAGGCAACGGTGTCAACCTCGTCGACTCTGTCACCATCCCCATGCCGATGAAGCCCAATGCCTCGTATGCCCGTCAGAAAGACGGTGCCGACACCTGGGAAGTGAAGGCTGTGGATGCCGTGACACCCGGCATAGAGAACTATATCAATATCTCCGACAGTAAGGTGGCTCAGATCAAGCGCGACGACCCCCACGGTTTTGGCATCACCCTTCTCTCGATGGGTATCGTCTTCTCCTGTCTTGCCCTGCTGTGCATCTTCTTCACCATTTTCGGCAGGATTATGAAAGGCCGGCAGAACCGCAAACTCAATGATGCCAAGCAAGCCCATACCAAGAAGATCCTGAGCAAGATGAGCCTCGAGGAAGAAGACGAGCGCGCCTTCCCCGGTGTGGTGACGAAGCGTCGCGAGGAAGACCCCGACGTCATCATGGCCGTTGTTGCCATGGCATTGAAGGAGTATCTCGACGACACCCACGATGTCGAGAGTGGCACCATCACCATCATCCCGAAATTCACGAAATGGACAAGAATCTAACCACATAAAACCAGATATACAATGAACAAGTATCAATATAAGGTCGATGGCATCGACTACACCGTAGAGATAGAAGACATAGAGGGCAACATCGCCAAGGTTATCGTCAACGGCAAGCCCATTGAGGTAGAGATGGCTCAAGCCGCCACCAAGCACCCCCACCCGAAGAAGGTGAAGCCAGCCGCTGCTCCTGCTCCTGCCGCCGCCCCTGCCGCCAAGGAGGAGACATCTGCCAAGCCGCAGGTGGCAGCCGGTCCCGGCACAAAGGTCATCGCCCCACTCCCCGGCACCATCACCGAGGTGAAGGTGGCTGTGGGCGACACCGTGAAGAGCGGCGACACCGTCATCGTGCTCGAAGCCATGAAGATGCAGAACAACATCGAGGCCGACCATGACGGCACGGTGACCTCCGTATTAGTAACCCGTGGCGACACCGTGATGGAAGGTGCCACCCTGATAACCATAGGATAGCGATATGGGAACGTTTGAATTCATCTCAACCAAGTTTTTCGACTTCTTGTCGTATACGGGCTTTGCCAATGCCACCATCCCCAACATCATTATGATTATCGTGGGTGGTATCTTCATCTGGCTCGCCATCAGAAAAGACTTCGAACCCCTGCTTCTCGTGCCCATCGGTCTCGGCATCATTTTGGGCAACATACCTTTCCGTGCCGATGCCGGCCTGGAAATAGGACTGTATGAAGACAACTCCGTGCTGAACATCTTCTACCAGGGCGTGCGCCAGGGATGGTATCCGCCGCTGGTGTTCCTCGGCATCGGTGCGTTGACCGACTTCTCGTCGCTCATCAGCAACCCGAAGTTAGTGCTTATCGGTGCTGCAGCACAGTTTGGTATCTTTGGAGCCTATATGGTGGCTTTGGCCCTCGGTTTCGAACCCAATCAGGCTGCCGGTATCGCCATCATCGGCGGCGCCGACGGTCCTACCGCTATTTTCCTCTCATCGAAACTCTGTCCGAACCTTATGGGTGCCATTGCCGTGTGCGCCTACTCCTACATGGCCCTTGTGCCGGTGATACAGCCGCCATTGATGCGCCTGCTCACTACGAAGAAAGAGCGTGTGATTCACATGAAGCCCTCACGCCACGTCAGCCAGACCGAGCGCATCCTCTTCCCCATCATCGGACTGCTGCTCACCACCTTCATCGTGCCCTCTGGTCTTCCTTTGCTCGGCATGCTGTTCTTTGGCAACCTGCTGAAGGAGAGCGGCAAGACCACACGTCTGGCAAAGACCGCCGGCAGTGCCCTGAGCGACGTGATTGTGGTGCTCCTCGGTCTCACCGTGGGATGCAGCACCCAGGCCAGCGAGTTTCTCACCCTCAACACCATCAAGATTTTCGTGCTCGGTGCCATGGCATTCATCATTGCCAGTGCCAGCGGTGTGTTGTTCGTGAAACTGATGAATCTCTTCCTCTCCGGTGACAAGAAGATCAACCCACTCATCGGTAACGCCGGTGTGAGTGCCGTACCCATGAGCGCCCGTATCTCCAACAATCTCGGTCTGGAGTACGACCGCCACAACTTCCTGCTCATGCACGCCATGGGTCCGAACGTGGCAGGTGTCATCGGCTCTGCCGTGGCAGCCGGTACGCTATTGGGCTTCTTCTCATAACGGCAAATAAAGATAGTCAAACATTCTTTCTATCTATACAAAGGCGTGGTGTCACCACGCCTTTTCTTATTTTTGTGTTTCCATATATTCAACTAATTACAACTAGAGAAAGTGGTTTTCTGGCAATAATCCTTGCTTATATGGCAAAAAATCCCTATTTTTGCAAAAACACCCTATCCATATGAAAAAGACCCTTCTGCTAACCATTGCCATCCTCTTTGGCTTTCACACACTCAGTGCACAAACCTTCCCTTACCAAAACCACGCCTTGAGTGCGGAGGAACGGGCAGCCGACCTTTGCAGCCGACTTACCCTTCAGGAGAAAGCACGGCTGATGATGAACTCCTCACCCGCCATCCCACGTCTCGGTATCCCACAGTTTGACTGGTGGAGTGAGGCCCTTCATGGTATAGCCCGCAATGGTTTCGCCACCGTATTCCCTGCCACCATCGGCATGGCGGCATCGTTCGACGACGACCTGCTCTTCAAAGTGTTCAACGCCGCCAGCGATGAGGCACGTGCCAAAAACAACACCGCCCGTCGCTCTGGGGTGGTGAAACGCTATCAGGGACTGTCGTTCTGGACTCCCAACATCAATATCTTCCGCGACCCGAGATGGGGACGCGGTCAAGAGACCTACGGTGAAGACCCCTATCTCACCGGACGCATGGGACTGGCCGTGGTGCGCGGTCTGCAAGGCGACGGCACCCACCGCTACCGCAAACTGCTTGCCTGTGCGAAACATTTCGCCGTGCACAGCGGACCGGAGTGGAACCGTCATGAATTCAACGTAGAGTTACTGCCCGAGCGCGACCTCTGGGAGACCTATCTGCCCGCCTTCAAGCAACTTGTCATAGAGGGCGAGGTAGGCGAGGTGATGTGCGCCTACCAACGCTTCGATGGCGCCCCCTGCTGCGGCAGCAGCCGTCTGTTGCAACGTATCCTGCGCGACGAGTGGGGATTCAAGGGCATCGTGACGAGCGACTGCGGTGGAATCGATGACTTCTGGCGTCCTGGCCGCCACGGTGTATCCGCCACCGCCCATGCAGCCTCCGCACTGGCGGTGCGCACCGGCACCGACGTGGAGTGCGGCAGCAGTTACCGCACCCTCCCCGAGGCCGTGGCAGCAGGAGAAATTTCCGAGGCGGAGATTGACGTGAGTCTGAAACGCCTGTTGAAAGCCCGCTTTGAACTGGGAGATTTCGACAGCGAGGAACTCGTAGACTGGCAGAAGATTCCCGGCAGTGTAGTTGCCAACCAGGCACACAAGCAACTGGCCCTCGACATGGCGCGCGAAACGATGACTCTCCTGCACAACAACGGCATACTGCCCCTGCGCAAAGACGGCAGTCGCCTAATGGTGATGGGTCCTAACGCCAACGACTCTGTGATGCAATGGGCCAACTACTCCGGCTACCCCACCACCAACGTCACTATCCTTCAAGGCATCCGCGAGAAAGTGGGCAATGTGAAATACTTTCCTGCCTGCGACCTGACCAAGAACATTATTGATGAGAGCCGTTTTGGCGACATCGTGAGTCCTGAGGGCAAGAAGGGACTGCGCGCCACCTACTACAACAACGCGACATTTGCCGGTGACGCTGTCACCGTGGTCACCCTCTCCGAACCCGTGAACCTGAGCAATGGCGGTAATACCGTCTTCGCTCCCGGTGTAGCGCTCGAGGATTTCAGTGCCCGCTACGAAGGCACGTTCTGTCCCACCCACGACGAGGAGGTGACCTTCAGGATAAAGTTCGACGACGGCATCCGCTTCATCCTCGATGGCGACACCCTCGTGAATGTATGGGGAGGGCGCGACCGCATTCAGGCAGCCGACCGCACCAAGCGCGTGAAAGCCGGTGAACAATACAAGATACAACTCGACTACCACCAAGGCAAAGACATGGCAGCCCTTTATTTCGACATCATCCATCCGTTAGACGCTACCATGGACGAGGTGGTGGCACAAGCCCGTGACTGCGAGACAGTGATTTTCGTGGGTGGCATCTCGCCACGCCTTGAAGGTGAGGAGATGAAGGTCGACGCGGCAGGATTCAAGGGTGGCGACCGTACCGACATCGAACTGCCCGAAGCCCAGCGTAAAGTCATTGCCGCCCTGCATGCTGCCGGGAAGAAAGTGGTGCTGGTGAACTGCTCCGGCAGTGCCATTGCCCTGGAGCCAGAGACACGCACCGCCGATGCCATCCTTCAGGCGTGGTATCCGGGAGAGGCGGGCGGCACCGCTGTTGCCGACGTGCTCTTCGGCGACTACAACCCAGGGGGCAAGTTGCCCGTGACCTTCTACCGCAACGTGAACCAGTTGCCCGACTTCCTCGACTACCGTATGACGGGGCGTACCTACCGTTACTTCAAGGGCGACGCACTGTTCCCCTTCGGTTTTGGCCTCAGTTACACGACCTTTGAAATAGGCAAGCCCAAATACAAGAACGGCAAACTGACGGTAAGTGTAACCAATACGGGAAAGATGCGCGGGAGTGAGACCGTGCAGGTATACATCAAACGCGTTGGCGACAACAACGGCCCCATCAAGACCCTCCGTGGATTTGCGAAGACGATGCTTGAGCCCAACAGAAGTCAGGTATTGACCATCGAATTGCCCCGCGAGCGGTTCGAGACATGGGACGAGGCAACCAACACGATGCGTGTGGTACCTGGGAAATACGAAATCGTGGTGGGCAACTCAAGTGCCGACCCCAGCATGAAACACCTGACGGTAAAGATTAAATAACCCAGTTTTTCCTTCAACACAGGGAGACAGAGAGGCAATTTTTTGTTTCTCTGTATCTCTATGTTGAGATATATTTTTTTGGAGCAAACCCTTGCTTTATCCGATATAATTAAGTAATTTTGCAGCATGATAGAATTAGGAAGACACATTGAAATACTTTTGCTGAACAACGACTGCGTGATTGTCCCCAATCTCGGCGGTTTCCTGACCCATCATGTGGAAGCCCGCTACGACAATCGCGACAGCATGTTCATCCCCCCATTGCGCACGTTAGGCTTCAACCCCCAACTGACGATGAGCGACCCTTTGCTCGCGCAGTCGTATGCCGATGCCTACGACATCAGTTATCCTGAAGCCGTTGCCATGTTGGAGCGCGAGGTGGAATCGGTGAAGAACCAGATAGAGCAAGAAGGCCAATATGAGTTTACCGACCTTGGCGTGCTCTCGCTGAGCGATGAGGGACGCTATGAGTTTGAGCCCAATGAAGCGGGACTCCTCACCCCCATGCTCTATGGCCTGAGCAGCATCGAGATGCCCTTGCTCAGCGAGGTGCTGAAACATGCCGACATCCCCGGCACCATATCCTACGATACCGCCCCCATCGGCATTACATCCCCCAACCCAACATTCCAACCCAGTCTTGCAACCATCATGTCACAAGTATCTCCTTCCGACCGTCATCGCGAGGAAAAAACCATCAGCATAAAAGTCAGTCTTTTGCGCAACCTGGCCGTCACTGCCGTGGCTGCCGTGGCCTTGCTGTTCTTTGCCCGTCCGGTAACCAACGACCAGGTCATGGTGAGCGACCACCAAACCGCTGAAGCCAGTCTCCTTACCACCATCACCCCCAAAAAGGAGGTGAAGGAAAGCGTCAGTCTCACGACTGTAGCCGAAGCCACTGCCACCGACGCCCCAGCAGAAACGTCTGTTGAAGCTGCTGCTCCATCGAGAAGCATTGCCGGTGCCTTCGAGCAACTCGCCCAGCAGATAGAGCAGATGAATGAAGAAACTGTATTGCCCTCTGCCGGTCACTACACCGTGGTGCTTGGATGCAGCCTCCCATTGGAGAATGCCCAGAACTTCCTTGCCAGCATACAGGAGAAGGGAGCCAAGAAAGCCGTTCTCTTCGAATACAACAACGACCACATGATCGTATATGGCGACTACGCCGACAAGAACGACGCCGTGGCACAGTTGCAAACGCTGTTGGACGCTGGCACCGTTGCCAGCGGATGGATTATGGAAGTGAAATAGCCGCATGAAAAGAGTACGCTGTCCGAAATGCGACAATTTCATCACTTTTGATGAGACAAGATACGAGGCAGGCCAGTCATTGGTCTTCGAATGTCCGAACTGCGGAAAGCAGTTCGGTATTCGTATGGGCGTATCACGTCTCCGCAATACCCAGAAAGAAGAGAACCCCGAAGAAGAAGCCACCGAAGCCAACTGTGGCAGTCTGTTGGTAATAGAGAATGTTTTCCATTACAAGCAGGTGTTGCCCCTACGGATAGGTGACAACACGATAGGCCGGTATATGAAAGGGAGCAAGACTTCGCTACCTATCGAGACCAACGACCCCAGTGTAGACATGTTGCATTGCATCGTGAATGTGTCGCGTGGAAAGAACGGCGCACTGAAATACGTGCTTCGAGACGGTCCGAGCAATACGGGTACATTCGTTGACAATGAAATCCTCGGCGACCGCGAACGCCGCGTTCTCGAAGACGGTTCGCTCTTCACTATCGGTGCCACAAGCATCATCCTTCGGACTGCAGAATAAGAAACACGAAGTTATATATAGACGACCACGAATCATACGAATATCTCGATATTATTTCGGATAATTCGGTTGACTCGTGGTCGTTTTATTTTTATTTCGCGCTGATGGGGTTATTTCCGGAGTTGGAGTTTAGGAATGCGATATTTTTCTCCCGGTTGAGGATTGTCATTGCCATCGTTGGCCACAATGAGATAGATAGGATTATCGGCTCCAAGCATCATCATGGAAAGGGAGGCTGCCGTTTGTCCCTTAACCACCGTGATAACGGTGTCGATGGCCACGATATCATAAGCACCATAAGGTATCTTCGCATTCATCGCATCCAAATTGATGGTATCGGCTGAGGCTATGGCCTCTTTGGGCGCCACAGTATCAACGGGAAGTATAGCCTTCACGGAGTCTGAGGAAGATTCTGTGGTCTGAGAAGCCACACCGGTCTCCTCGTCGTTGCTACGACCAAAGAAAAGGATGACAAGACCTATGAGTGCCACTACTCCCAACAACACTATCAGTCCGGTGTAATTCCTCTTAGGAACATTTTTCTCTTCGGTGGTTTCCGGAGAGGATAAGGGGGGTAGGACTATTGAAGCATTCGAGTCTTCTGGGGCATTAGAGTCATTGGAATCGTTAAGGGCAACAGGGGCTTTAGCATCTGCTTGATCTATAACGTCTTCTTGCTCAATAACATCTTCTTGATCTATAACGTCTTCTTGCTCAATAACATTTTCTTGATCTATAGCGTTTTCTTGCTCTATAGCGTCTTCTTGCTCTATAGCGTCGGTGTTTTCGGTGATGGTTTCCATGACGAAGGTGTCGGAGGCGGGGTTGGGAGAATCAGTGGGAGCAGTGGTGGTCTCCACATCATCGAAATGCACGTCATCGCGCAATTCTACGGGTTGGAAATAGGAGAATGGCCTATTGACGATATCAGACAACGCACTGTCGGAGCGGAAAGACACCTTGCCGTAGACCGAGTTGTTGAGTTTTACTTTTGTGAGTTGGAATACGCCCAATGCCGCCACACTCACTTCCCCCTCGTTGTTCATCGCATGAAGCAAAGCCTTGAAAAACTCCACTACAGCCATTTCTGCCACATTGGCAGGCACCTGGAGTTTGTTGGCCATTTCGCCAGCCACTTGTTCCATGGGGTAGAACAGCCCTTTCTCCTCTTCACCGAGCAATGGATAAGGCACAAAATGCATGGAAAGGTGCGGTGGCATGAGAGTCCGTTTCCTTGTGATGGCATCGACAACAATATACTCATTGCGCTTCTCCACCAGGAATTTCCCGAAATCACGAACCACGAGTTGTGTATTGGCGATGGTATTGTCGGTTATCCATTTCACAATGGCAGAGACATATTGTTCGGCCATTTCGGTTGAACAGCCCAGTCTGGCAGCAAGAAAAATGATGAATTGACTATTGTTCATGGCAAAAATGATTATCTTTCCACCTCACCATAGAGGTCGAACTCTTCTGAACCGGTAATCCGCACGTTATAGAACCGTCCGGTGCGCAACTGGCGTATTCCAACAGGAACAAGCACTTCGGGGTCGACCTCTGGCGAGGAGAATTGTGTGCGACCCACATAATAGTCGCCTTCTTTCCTGTCGATGACAACCCTGACGGTCTTCCCCACTTCGCCTGCCTGTATCTCGGCACTGATTTCCTGTTGTACTGCCATCAATGTATCGAGTCTTTCGCGTTTCACCTCTTCCGGCACATCGTCTTTATAATGCAGGGCGCTGTAAGTGCCTTCCTCCTCGGAGTAGGCGAAGGCACCAAGACGTTCGAAACGGGCCCATCGCACGAAGTCGAGGAGTTGCTGAAAATCATCGTCGGTCTCGCCAGGAAACCCGACCATCATCGTCGTTCTCAGCGTCACCCCCGGTACCATCTCTCTCAGCCGTGTGATGAGTTGGCAAGTCTCTTCCTTCGTAGTATGCCGGTGCATCCGGCGGAGCATGTTGTCGGAGATATGCTGCAAGGCGATATCGAGGTATTTGCACACCTTGGGGTTGTCGCGCATCACCTCAAGCAAGTCGTCAGGAAACTGGTTGGGGTAAGCATAGTGAAGACGTATCCATTCTATGCCCTTCACCTCGGCAATGCGCGAGATAAGTTCAGCGATATGCCTACGGCCATCGATATCGATGCCATAATAGGTGAGTTCCTGAGCGATGACCTGCAGTTCGCGCACACCTTTGTCGGCGAGCATCTGCACCTCATGGAGGATATCCTCCATCGGTCGGCTCTGGTGTCGCCCGGTAATAATGGGGATGGCACAGTAGGCACACTTTCTGTCGCAACCCTCACTGATTTTCAGATAAGCATAATGATGAGGCGTGGTGAGGTGACGCTGGTCTTTATAGGCAGCGATGGGCGCCTTCCCCAGGTCATTGAGCAACTGATGGTAGTCGAACTTCCCGTAATACTTGTCTACATTGTCAATCTCGCGAAGCAGTTCATCGTGATAGCGCTGCGACAGACACCCCATGACAAAGAGTTTGTTGATACGGCCCTGTTCCTTGGCCAAGGAGAAGCGCAGGATTTCATTGATACTCTCCTCCTTGGCATCCTGTATGAACCCACAGGTGTTGATGACAACAATTTCCCCCTTCGGGTTCTTGCTGTCGTGCTTGCATGTATAGCCATTGGCTTCGAGTTGCCGCATGATTTTCTCGCTGTCGACGAGATTCTTCGAGCAACCCATAGTGATGATGTCGACCTGGTTTTTTATCATTACGATGATGGAAGGAGAAGATGGATTATCTTTCGCCGAAAAGCGAATCAACGAACTGGCGTTTGTTGAAGAGTTGCAGGTCTTCCATGCCCTCTCCCAAACCGATATACTTCACCGGCACCTTCAACTGGTCGCTGATACCTATCACCACTCCACCTTTTGCCGTTCCGTCGAGTTTGGTGATAGCCATGCTGGTGATTTGTGTGACAGCCGAGAATTGCTTGGCTTGTTCGAAGGCATTCTGCCCCGTACTGCCATCAAGCACGAGCATTACCTCGTCGGGAGCATCGGGCAGCACCTTCTTCATCACGTCCTTCACCTTCTTCAACTCATTCATCAGACCCACCTTATTATGCAAGCGCCCTGCGGTATCGATGATGACCACATCGGCCTGATTGGCCTTTGCAGAACTCAAGGTATCGAAAGCCACGGAGGCAGGGTCGGACCCCATCTGCTGTTTGATGACGGGCACTCCCACGCGCTCACCCCAAATGCAGAGTTGCTCCACGGCGGCAGCACGGAAGGTATCGGCAGCACCAAGAAAGACCTTCTTGCCTGCCTGTTTGAACTGATAAGCCAGTTTGCCGATAGTGGTAGTCTTTCCCACTCCGTTAACGCCTACCACGAGAATAACATAGGGTTTGTGGTCGGTGGGCAAATCCCAGTCGTCGTTGTCGGTGGTGTTGTTCTCGGCAAGCAGTGCCGCTATCTCCTCGCGCAGGATTCCATTGAGTTCGGAAGTGGTGACATATTTGTCTCTCGCTACCCGCTCTTCGATACGCTCGATGATTTTCACGGTGGTGTCAACCCCAACATCGGAAGAGATGAGCACCTCTTCCAGTTCGTCGAGCACTTCGTCGTCGACCTTTGACTTACCTGCTACGGCTTTTGAGATTTTGGAAAAAAAACTTTGCTGTGTGCGCTCAAGCCCCTTGTCAAGGGTCTCTTTCTTTTTCTTATTGAATAAACCGAATAATCCCATAATAAAACTCTTTTGGCGACAAATATAGTTAAAATTTGCGAAATACAAGCCTATTAAGATAAAAGAATTGCATTTCTTCAACTCAAAGCGGGAAGAAGAATGTGAGAAACAAAAAAGAGTGCCCCTTAGAGCACTCCTCTTGTGTATCGTATAAGATATTATTTCTTGAAGAAATTCTGCACTTCCTCGTTGGGAACCATTTGCTCATCAAAGATATAAGCACCTGTCTTGGGGCTCTTCACCATCTTGATGACTTTTGTATAAGAGCGACCATCCTGAGATCCTTCATGGAAGGTTGCAACGGTTTTCTTTGCCATAGTTCAGTGATTATTTAATTTCCTTATGAACGGTCATTTTCTTAAGGATGGGGTTATACTTCTTTAATTCCATTCTCTCGGGAGTGTTCTTACGGTTCTTGGTGGTCACGTAACGGCTGGTACCGGGGAGACCACTGTTCTTCATTTCCGTGCACTCGAGAATGACCTGCACTCTGTTACCTTTTGCTTTCTTTGATGCCATTTGATTATTCTCCTATCACTTTAATGTCTTTCCAATCGCAATAACCTTTGGCAACAGCCTGCTTCAGTGCGGCGTCAAGACCAACTTTATTAATAAGACGCAGACCAGCAGCACTAATCTTAAGACTGATCCAGCAATCTTCCTCTACATAGTAGAATTTCTTTGTGAACAAGTTCACATCGAAAGTGCGCTTTGTGCGATGCTTCGAGTGGGAAACATTGTTGCCCACCTGGGCCCTTTTCCCCGTAATCTGACAAATCTTCGACATTGCTATCTAATTTTTTTGTTTTCTTGTTTTTGATACCTATTCCAAACAGGGTGCAAAATTACAAAGATTTTTGTAATCGCCAAAATATTTTTTCAATAAATCCTTGTTTTTAAAGAATTTTTAGGAAGATTTCATTCAAGAAACCAAAGATACCGAAGTTTATGAAGAGAATCAAGTTTCGTATACGCTCAATTTAGGGAGGCAAAAGTGATAAAAAGATGAAAGAAATGAGAGATGATGGCCGCCTCGGCGATAAGATGAAGGGGAGCAGGAGTAACGTCTGTACCGCAAATCTTGACATTCATGGAGCATTACAGCGGAAACACGTATCTCAGCGAGAAATACAGTTCGGCAATGAGCACATGAAGAACAATCAACGGTGTAGCATCAGCCAGTCCGCGACAGAGCGACAGGAATACCTCAGAGGTCGACCTCATGGTGGCAGTGAGGAGGCCGAAAGTGATGGATATCATCGCCACACAGAAAGCGACAATGGGTATGAGGCAAATGCTGAAACTACTGGGAAAGAGTTCTCCGGTAACACTGAGCAAGGCGGCATGAGGGATGAAAGCCACCACCACGATGATTATGGCGAAAAGCAGCAATTCTGCCAATACGATGCGCAACGCGAACGCCTGGCGGTAAGTCCTTGGCTTCGGTTTGGCGAGCGTGCTTATCATGCCACTCTGCCGGAGTGCGCCATAAGCCATGGCGGCAACGACGATCCACGTCAGTGGGGCCGATGCCACGTTGCTGGTGAATGTCCCGAAGAACCACCTGATGCCTTCATTGCTGAGCAGCGAACGCACGGAGGTTTCTGGCGAGGCAGCCGTAATGAGCCACGACACCAAGAACAATGCCACCTGCAGAGCCGCGACGATGGCAGCCACGATGGCACATCCCCTCATCCATCTCCTATTCGTCGTCGGCATGCAAGTTGTCGATATCGATGATACGCAGTTCACAGGCCCTCACCACGAGCCGTGTGGCATTCACGCCATATCCACCGTTGCCGTTGGGGAATAGTTTTTGCACCAGTTCGTTTTGTCTTTTCTCCAAACTCTTCACGCCGAAGGGCATTCCCCGGAGGTTGGTGATTTGTTCCTTGGTATAACCCAGTGCCAAGTGTCTCAGGAAACGCTCGTCGTACTCGTCGATTTCGTAGTTGACCAATGCCTCCTGGCGCATGAGATGGCTGCCCACGCTGTATTTGAACCTTTCCACGATTTTCTCAAGGATTGGCTCGTTGAAAACCAGTCGCTTGCCGCTCATCACGCTGAACACGTCGCCCCTTGTGAGCAGTTCGCCACTCTTGAGGATAATACCGTCGGCTCCGGCATCGAGCACATCGACCCATAGTTTTTCATTGAGTATCTCACCTGTGAAGATGAGCACTTTTACGTTCTTGTACAGTTCCTTGGTATGACGGCAAATCTCCACGCCTACGGTAGTGGAGCCTCCCAGTCCGAGATCGAGGAGCACAAGGTCGGGCATCTCCTGTTTGAGCAGTTTCCAGTACGAGGCCTCGCTGTCGGCAGTACCGATGATTTGCGCTTCTGGGATGTCATTGCGGATGATGCCCTCGGTGCCTTTGAGTTCGAGTGCCACATCCTCAACGATAATCACTTTGAATTTTTCCATATTATCAGTATTTATTGATGTTGTTTCTTGCTTTTGACGAGTGTCACGACGATATCCACGCCACCGTTGTCGTTTTGCTCGGCGAGGATGCCGCACCCCCTGGCATTGGCAGAATTGCCGATATCGCGCACAATTTGCCGGCAGAGGAGGAAAGGCAGGTTGTGCATGGAGGGATTGAACAGTTCATGGCACTCTTCGTGATTGAGGTGCATGCCCGGGTATGTTGCCCTGAGCGTAACATAACGGCTGTCCTTGTCGGCCACCGTGAACGTGGGTTTCTCTCCCCCACCCTGTTTGCGCAGTATTTCGAAGAGATATCGCAACATGAGTTCGTCGCCAAGAACCAGAACGTCGGTGTGTTCATCCATCCTTATGTCTTTTACCAGCGACCGCAGGCTCACTGTCACGCAGTCGGGTTTCACGCTCTCCACCTGACGCATGGCCTGCGCACTGAGGAGAGAATAGAGCATTTTATAGTAATCAGCCAACTCACTGATGTTCTGCAGGTTGTCGTCGCCCCCCTCGATGAGAGTGCGGATTCGGGAGGGGAAATACATAGTCTCGTGCTTCAAGGTGCTGAGACAATTGTCGAGCACGCTGTTGCACACATAGAGTCTGTCGTTCTCAAATTCCCCCTTGCGTACATCGTCTTTAGCCAATTCGATGTCGACCATCCGCTCCTTGTTCTTATCGACGGCTTTCTGAAGTGTCTCGATGATCTGATCGGCCACGGTCTGAAGTTCAGGAGGCAATTTCTCGTCGTGGTAGATGGATTTCCTGCCCTTCGAAGTTTCCTTTCCCTCTGACGGATGGCCTGCAAGAGTCCGGATTCTGTCGAGTTTTCTCTGGTCGGTATCGTCGGATACCAGCACCTTGTTGATGCCGATGACCCTGTCGAGACAGAAGCGGTAATACACCTGGTGCCTATAGTAGAGCAAGAGATAGGCCAGGATGATGACCACGAGCAAGATGACCAAGATGGCAATGGCCATGTATTTGTTTGACTGCGACTTCTGCATCACGCTGCAGTAGTCGGCAAGTGTGGTATCGGCCGACTTCTCCTTGAAGAGTTGGGTATACACCTTGTTGTTGTATCTATAGAGCGACCATTGATGCAAAGCCAGTGCGGCGACAGCCGCCTCGTTGCGGAAGTCGAGGATGATGTCGTAGTTCATTGGCAGATGGAGGTGATACCATTCTATCTCGGCCTGTGCCGAAGCGCTGTCGCCCTCCGCCACCAGTGTATCCGCCCCACCTGGCACCATCAGAAGATATGCTTTATTGAGATACTGCCGAGTGGAGTCGGCAAAGTTGAGTGCCTTCTGATGGTTTCGTTTCACGTTGCTGTAATAGGCACTGTCGGCCATGGCACCCGCTTTCTCGAGCATGTTGCTCACGCTATTGGCCTGACCTGCTGTTGCCGAAGTCGCCATCAGGGCAAGTGCTATTAGGGCACGGGCTACACCTTTCGGCAGGCGGAAGAAGAAGCGGCTGCCCTCCCCCACCTTGCTCTCCACGCCAATGTCGCAGACATTGAACAGCGTGCTGATTTTCTTGTACTTCTCGATGATGCCTTTGCAATTCACCAATCCGAATCCATGACCATGCTCAGTATGATCGGTCTGTGTATGCTCTGCGGGCCTGTCGGAAGAGAGCGTCTCGTCGCTGATATTCTTCATCTCCACCTTGAAGGCAGAAGCCATCTGCTCCTCTGTCATCCCCACGCCCGTGTCGCTTACCGAAATCTCCACGTATGCGTCGGCATCAGTGGCATAGATGCTGACGCTTCCCCCCTCTGGTGTAAACTTCCTCGCGTTGTCGGCCAGCGTATTCACCATGAAGAGGGTGAGGATACGGTCGGCCTTCACCCACGACTCCGACGGGCGCACATCGAGATTGATATTCTTCAACTGGAAGCCCGCCCTGCCGCGGGATACGATGTCGAAAAGTCCCTGAACAGGGAAACTTTCTATATGGAGACTGAGTTCACCCTTTCTCAACTGTATCCATTGCGTGAGGATGGCATTGTATTCGATGATATGGTCGGTGAGTTCCGCCATATACTGGTATCTCTCCTCTCTTGTCGACGCATTCTCGTCATGGGCATTGAGCCGATGTATCTCATGCAGCATACGGTCGATGAACGGAGTGATGTTGTTGACAAGCGATATCTTTGCCCTCTGCTCGAGGTTGAGGCGCTTGTTGTTCTCTTTATGAAGTGCGCTCATGGCTTTCCGTTCCATGATTTCCTCATACTGTTCATCGAGTTGTTCCATATACGTCTCATTGTCGCTCTTCCACTTGGCAAGAGGCAGAAGGAGTTCGTCGAGAGAATTCTCCTTCGACCGTTTCCGCCTCATGTAGGCGAAGAAGAACATCAGCGCCACTGCCGCTGTCATCAGCACGAGGATAGCAATAATCATCATGTTGAGTTGGCTGACAGAAGTCTTCAACTGTTCGGCTCGCGACTCAAGATAACGGTCTTGGCGCGTCTGTTCCTGTTTGTCGAGATAGAGGTTGCGGTTGGCGTCGCTCTGCTCCTTATCGTCGAGAGCAGCATAGACCACACTCAGTTGCTCACGGATGGAGGCCACGAGGTCGGGGGCCTGCTGGATGGCCGTATCTGTGGTGAGCGCATCGTTCAGGCAGTCGAGCGACTGCTGATACTCCCCTATCTGCCAATAACACTGTGCAAGGGTACGGTATGCGCCTGCCACCTGGTAGACATCACCATACTGCTGGAAAATATGGAGCGAACGCAGGGCGAAATTACCTGCCAAGAGACTGTCGGGCAAGTTCTCTACATTGATTTCACGAATGGAAGGGAAACTCTCGAGAATCCTTGAGCGGTGCTCATCGACCTGGAGATGCTCGCTCATTGCCTGGAGCGAGTTGGCTTCCCAAAACACATATCCCCCCTCCACTGCCATGAAATAGCACCTGACGAGATAGTCCATCTCCTCCAGCGCCACCTCCATTTGCGTGCCCTGGGTGAGTATGCCTCCCGCACCGACATTGTAGAGATAATTGAGGAGTTGGCCTTTGTCTTGCTGGATTTCGCCATAGGGCTGTATGTTTTCTATGGCTTCGATGGAGGGCTGTTCGAGACCCACATAATAATAATAGGTTGAGGTGACGATATCAAACTCCGACTTGGCGTAGGTCATCCGCAGTCGCTGGTGAAGGTTGAGTATCTGCTCATCCTCAGCAATGCGTTTCATGCGTGCCAGCGCATTGCCCCTATAGGTATAGAAATCCTTGTTGCGCGACCGACGCTGGCACAAGCGCATGCGCTGGACGTCGGCAATGAGCAACTCCACTTGATTGTCGGTGACCAACTCTACAGAGTCGAGTTGGCGTGCCGCCAGGTCGTACTGCATACGGGCAATGCTCACAAACGCCTTGTTGTTGAAAGCCTCTGCCAGTCCGCCGTCATAGCGTGCCGCCCCGTTTGCTGCCTTTTGGGCAAAAAAGAGTGTGGAGTCAAGATTTTTGTAATGGAAATCATATGCCTTCTCATTCTCACTGTCGACCCGCCCCACATTGATGCGTGAACAGCCAGAAAGCACAAGAATCAAAGCCAGCACGACATGCCTGCATCGCCACCAGGAATGATGTACATCACAGAGACACAGCCGAGAGGCAATGAGGTGTCCTCCTTGCACTAAATTGGCGATATGGTTGTCTCTATGATTCCTCATGTATGTACTGCTATCACCGCAACTGTCCCTTTTGCCATATTAGCGCAGCCTTCCCCTTTCAGGGTAGCATGCTAAGGGCAGAAGGGACAGTAGACGGGAGAAAAATTATCCGCGAGCCTTGGCAATATATCCCAATGCTTCGGCACATTTATCAGATACAGCCTTCCAGTTCTTGGCTGCCACAACCTCTTTGGGGAAGAGTTTCGAGCCCATTCCCACACAGAGTACACCAGCCTTAATCCAGTTGGTGAGATTCTCTTCATCGGGCGACACGCCACCTGTCACCATGATATTCGACCAGCGGAGTGGTGCCATCACATTCTTGACAAAAGAAGGTCCACCGACGTTGCCGGCAGGGAAGACCTTGGTGACATCGCAGCCCATGGCCTGCGCGTTGTTGATTTCGCTCACCGACCCACATCCAGGGCTGTAAGGCACCAGGCGGCGGTTGCACACCTCGCAGATGGCGGGATTGAAGTTGGGCCCCACGATGAAGTTGGCCCCCAGTTGCAGATAGAGCGCTGCCGTGGCAGGGTCGATGACGGTACCCACACCCATAATCATCTCAGGGCAGTTTTCTGCCACCCATTTGTTCACTTCGGCAAACACCTCATGGGCATAGTCGCCACGGTTGGTGAACTCAAACACTCTCACGCCACCGTCGTAGCATGCCTTAACCACATTTTTTACCACTTCTGGGTCTTGGTGATAGAACACGGGCACCATGCCTGTGGCACGCATCGCCGTGATGACCTGTACTTTATTGAATCTTGCCATTTTGCTATTCTTTTCTTTTTTTGTAGATGAACTAGAGATTTTAGATTATCTAGAGACTCTAGAGTTTCCTCATTATCTTTGCACGCGTCCGGAGGCGTCGCCGCCGGCGAGGTTTTCCACCTCTTCCTTCGACACGAGGTTGAAATCGCCGGGGATAGTGTGCTTGAGGGCCGATGCTGCCACAGCAAACTCCAGTGCCTTACCCTGATTGTCGGGATAAGTAAGAAGGCCGTGGATAAGACCACCTGAGAAAGAGTCGCCGCCACCCACGCGGTCGATGATGGGATTGATATCGTAGCGTTTGCTCTGGTAGAATTCCTTACCATTGTAGATAAGGGCTTTCCAACCGTTGTGAGAGGCTGAGAACGACTCACGCAGTGTGCTCACCACATACTTGAACCCGAAGGTCTCCATCATGCCCTTGAAAATGCCGTAGTAGCCCTCGGCATCGGTCTTGCCGCCTTCTACATCGGCTTCGGGCTTGAATCCAAGACACAGTTGGGCGTCTTCTTCATTGCCGATGCACACATCAACATATTTCATCAATGGTTTCATGATGCTCTGGGCTTTCTCTGACGTCCACAGTTTCTTGCGGAAGTTAAGGTCGACGCTCACCGTCACGCCATGGCGCTTGGCAGCCTCACAGGCCAGGCGGGTAAGTTCAGCAGCCTTGTCGCTGATAGCCGGCGTGATGCCGCTCCAGTGGAACCACTGTGCGCCCTCCATGATTTTGTCGAAGTCGAAGTCCTCGGGGTCGGCCTCTGCTATGGCACTGCCGGCACGGTCGTAGATGACTTTCGAAGGACGCATCGAGGCACCTGTCTCGAGGAAGTAGATACCCACACGGTTTCCGCCCCGTGTGATATAGTCGGTCTTCACCCCAAACCTGCGCAACGCGTTGACAGCGCACTGTCCTATCTCATGTTTGGGCAGTTTGGTAACGAAGTAAGCCTCGTGCCCGTAGTTGGCTGCGCTAACGGCCACGTTAGCCTCGCCGCCGCCATAAACGACATCGAAAAAATCACTCTGGATGAATCTCTTTTGACCTGGAGATGAGAGGCGAAGCATGATCTCGCCCAATGTTACAACTTTTGCCATTTTTTGAATTTTGATTATTTTATTAGATTAATTGATGTTTGAATTTCCATCATTACATTTGTCAATCGCAAGTTTTCCTGAGCCTTAAAAAAAGACCATTTTGCAATTGACTTACAAAAATAGGAAAATTTTGTTGAACGAAGAAATAAAAAACCTTAAAAAAGGAGAAAGTAGTGGTATTTCGGGCTTTGCCTGATGAAAAATGATAGATGAAAGATGAAAATCATGTGTTTCTTCATGACTTTGCAAAATAATCGGTACTTTTGTAACATCAAGGGTCGTGCAAGCCGAAAACAGTGCCCCATCTGGATGAAAAAGGACGGAACAGCCCACAGAATGAAGCACCCAATATCCATATCTGCACAGAGCCAAACCTCAAACCTCAAATCTCAAATCTCAAACCTCAATGAAATACTGGTTTGTTTTCTGCAAGTCGGGCTTACTGCTCGAGAGCCATGTAGATGGCACACTTAGCGTACCATTCCAAGAAGAGCCTCCCGTGGAGGTGAAACCCTGGACCACCGTCCACCATATCACGCAAATCGACGGAGCCGACGCGATGGCATATGCCATCGACCATCCTGTGGCGGGCGACAGTCCGTATGTGATGTGCGGTCTGCGCGAGTCGTATGGCTATCTGCCCATGGCTCACTATCTGGCAGCAGGAAAGAGTCATGAAATCCTCTATTGGGACAGTACCACCAAATTCTGTGGTGTGTGTGGTGGCGAGATGCGCCTGCACACCGACATCTCCAAGCGCTGCACGCGATGCGGCAAGGAGGTGTGGCCGCAGTTGGCTACCGCCGTCATCTGCCTGATTAGCAAGGGCGACGAGGTGCTCCTTGTTCACGCGCGCAATTTCCGACGAGATTTCTACGGACTGGTGGCAGGTTTCGTGGAGACCGGCGAGACGCTCGAGGAGGCCGTGGTGCGTGAGGTGCGTGAAGAGACAGGCATCGAGATTCACCATCTGCGGTATTTTTCCAGTCAGCCATGGCCCTACCCCTGCGGACTGATGGTAGGGTTCACGGCAGAGTATGCCGGAGGGGAATTGCACCTGCAACGCTCAGAGTTGTCGAAAGGAGGATGGTTCAGGTATGATGCGCTGCCCGAGATACCCGAGAAACTATCAATAGCCCGTCGCCTCATCGACCACTGGCTCGAGAGCAAAAAAACACCCTAAGGCCTTTGGGGCTTTAGGGTATTTAGGAACTTTAGGGACTTTGGTGTCCCTAATTAATTTACTCACTTGTCATTATCATTTCCGGCAGCGGGCATAGAGGTCGGCCAGGGCGGGACGTGAGATACCCTTCTCCACTGCCAGGTCGAGGTCTTTGCGTGCATCTTCCATATGCTGCATCCTGATACGCACGTCGGCACGGTTGATGATGAAATCGGTGTTGTCGGGGTCGAGCCGCATGGCCTCAGTGAAATCATATTCAGCCAGTTCAAGCATTCCCCTTTCACTCTCCATCCCCGCCCTCGCAGCATAAGCCACCGCATGGTCGGGATATTGCTCTACCAGATGATTGATGCGGTTCATCGCCTCGGTGTAGCGCAAGTCTTTCTGGAGGAGGAGAGCAAGACCGAGTTGTCCGTTGAAGTCACCGGGGACGATGGCAAGCATATCCTCGTAGTCTTTCCTGGCAAACTTATACCGATGGAGTTTCTCGTTGACATAAGCCCTGTAATAGAGTGCCGCCACATTGCGCGGGTCTCTGTCGAGCACGATATCATATTCGCGTTTGGCATACTCCCACTGTTCGAGCAACAAATTCCATGATGCTTTCTTCAGTCTCAGGTTGTTGTCTTCAGGGAATTTCTCCAACAGTTTCACGGCAGCCTCCAAAGAGTCGCGCATCTCCTCATAGGTCTGGGCCTGAGCACGAGGAGCGAAGTACAACGCCAATGCGAGCATCACTATCTGAAGTCCTCTTCGCATCTCACTGCTCTCCATCTGTTTTGCGAAACGAGAGAACACGAACAACAATTCCATCATGCTTTCTTTATCCAGTCGACTATCCACTCGCCTACCTCGCGTGTGCCATACTGCTCGCCCCCCTCGACCTGAATCTCAGGTGTACGTACATTAGCATCAAGGCTGGCATCCACAGCCCTCCTTACGAGAGCCCCCTCTTCTTTCAAACCGAAATGCTCGAGCATCATCGCCACCGAAAGAATCTGTGCCAAGGGGTTGGCAATATTCAGGCCTGTTGCCTGAGGCCATGAGCCATGAACGGGTTCAAACAATGGTGTATGTTCTCCTATGGAAGCCGAAGGGAGCAGACCCATCGACCCTGAGATGCAACTCCCCTCATCAGTGAGGATGTCGCCAAAGGTATTCTCTGTCACCATCACGTCGAAGAAGGTAGGTTCAGCAATCATCCGCATCGATGCATTATCGACGAACATATAGTCGACGGTCACATCAGGATACTGAGGTTCCATCTCCTTGGCAATCTGGCGCCACAGACGGCTCGATGCCAGAACATTGGCCTTGTCGACAACAGTGAGATGGTGTTTCCTGCTCCTGGCATAGTCGAATCCCACTTTCAGTATACGCTCCACCTCCGGACGGGTATAGTAGTTGGTATCATAAGCCACGTCGTTGTCTTGATACTTCTCACCGAAATACATTCCTCCGGTAAGTTCACGGATGCAGATGAAGTCGGCACCATCTACCAGTTCTGCCCTCAGCGGACTCTTATGCAAGAGACATTTGAAAGTCTGTATAGGACGGATGTTGGCAAAGAGACCAAGTTTCTTGCGCATGGCGAGCAACCCCTGTTCGGGACGTACAGGCGCCGTGGGGTCATTGTCGTACTTGGGATGCCCCACCGCTGCAAAGAGCACGGCGTCTGCCTCAAGACATGTCTGGAAAGTAGACTCAGGGAAAGGGTCTCCCACCTTATCGATGGCATCTGCGCCGCAGATGGCTTCTTTGTATTCCACTTCGTGACCGAATTTTTCGGCCACAGCGTTCATGACAGCCACGCCCTGACGCATGATTTCAGGGCCGATACCGTCGCCTGGCAATATAGCAATTTTCAATTTCATAAGGATATATGGTTTTTGGGGATTATTTATAGAAACTATAGGGACTATAGGTAGCATTTACGGAGTTTCTTCGCCTTGCTGCTCTTCAAATATGTTGAGCATGCGGAAGGTGGCTTTGATGGCTGCAGCGGTCTGGTCGGCATCCAGTCCGCGGGTGCGGATAATCTTGTCGCCATTACGCCATGTGATAACCGTCTGCACGAGAGCATCGGTGCGCCCACCCGGGGGGATGGTCACCGCATAGTTGGCGAGGATGGGGAAGGTGCGGTCGAGGTAGGTCTTGTAAATTTTCCTCAATGCCTTTACAAAGGCATCGTACTGACCGTCTCCTGTAGCATCGGAGGCATACTGCTGGCCGTTGATTTCCACCTTGATGCTGGCGATGGGACTCAACCCATAAGAGGAGCACACCATATAACTCACCAATTTCACCTTTTCTTCGGATGTGGTATGCTTTAGCACATCGTTGACAATATAAGGCAGGTCGTCTTGAGTCACGATTTCCTTGCGGTCGCCCAATTCGGTGATGCGTTTCAGCACCTTCGCCATCTGTTCGGGTGAAAGTTGTAGTCCGAGTTCCTGTAAGTTGAGTTCGATGTTGGCCTTCCCACTGTTTTTCCCAAGAGCATACTCCCGCCGGCGCCCGAAGCGCTCCGGCACAAGGGGGTTGAAGTAGAGTCTGTCTTTATGGTCGCCGTCGGCATGCACTCCCGCTACTTGCGTAAAGACATTGTCGCCCACGATAGGCTGGTTGGGCGAGATGGCGATGCCACTGTATTCCTCTACCAGACGTCCGATGTCGTTGAGTTTGTCTTCATGGATATTGGTGAGCGCCTGGAACTGGTCCTTGAGAATCACCTGCACACTGGCCAGCGGGGCATTGCCGCACCGCTCTCCCAAGCCGTTGACAGTGACGTGCACGCCCTTGGCCCCGCAGAGCACGGCAGCGAGGGTGTTCGACACCGCCAGGTCGTAGTCGTTGTGTGCATGGAAATCGAAATGCACGTTGGGATAGCGTTTCCGCATCTTCCTGAAGAACTCGATGACCTGCAATGGGTTGGTGATGCCCAAAGTATCGGGAAGCATGAACCTCAGGATATTGGTCTCGACGAGCCTGTCCATAAGATGGTAGATATAATCAGGCGAGTCGGTCATGCCGCTACTCCAGTCCTCCAGATAGAGATTCACCCCCATCTGTCGGCTGTTGGCATAGTCGAGCGACCTCAAGATATCATCGATATGCTCTTGTGGTGTCTTGTGAAGTTGCTGTTGGCAATGCCGTAGCGACCCTTTCGCCAAGAGATTGATATTCTGGCAGCCACAGTCGCTTATCCAGTCGATGGACTGCTGTCCGTCGACGAAGCCGAGTACCTCCACTTTTTTGAGCATACCTACATTCTCGGCGTATCGGCAAATCATCTTCACGGCATCCTTCTCACCCTCGGAAACCCTTGCCGACGCCACCTCAACACGGTCGACATTGATTTCACTGATGAGCATCCGTGCTATCATGAGTTTCTCATGAGGCAGGAATGCCACGCCACTGGTCTGCTCGCCGTCGCGAAGAGTGGTGTCCATAATCTCCACGAAGGGGTGGGTATAAGGCTCTATCCTTATCGGTTCTGAAGTTCCCATTTTACTGTCTTGTCGGAATGTTGAAGCAGAAAATCAATGTCATCGAGTCCGTTGATGAGGCAATGTTTCTTGTATCCGTTGATGTCGAAATGCTCGCTGTGGTTTGTCGTGAGGTTGGTGACCGTCTGTCGGGGAAGGTCAACCTCCACCTCAGCCTTCGGGTTCTTTGCGATGGTATCGAAAAGTTCCTGAAGGAATGCCTCGGTCACCACCACGGGCAGCACGAAGTTATTGAGTTCGTTGTTCTTGTGGATATCAGCAAAGAACGAACTGATGACCACCCTGAATCCATATCCGGCGATGGCCCATGCTGCATGCTCGCGTGAAGAGCCCGACCCGAAATTCTTCCCTGCCACGAGGATACAGCCACCATAAGTGGGGTCGTTGAGCACAAAGACCTTACAGAGAGAGCCGTCATCGTTGTAACGCCAGTCGCGGAAAAGGTTTTCGCCGAAGCCGTCCTTGTCGGTAGCCTTAAGGAAGCGTGCCGGAATGATCTGGTCGGTGTCCACATTTTCGAGTGGCAATGGCACACACGTACTTCTTATTATATTGAATTGCTGTTTCATAAAGTTGATTTTTATGGGGAAATAGGTGACTATATCACATCTCTTGGGTCGTAGACGACACCATGGATGGCGGCAGCAGCGGCAGTCAATGGACTAGCAAGGATGGTGCGAGAGCCTGGCCCCTGGCGTCCCTCGAAATTGCGGTTGCTCGTAGAGACACAATACTTTCCAGGGGGAATCTTATCGTCGTTCATGGCGAGGCAGGCAGAGCATCCGGGCTGTCGGATTTCGAATCCCGCCTCCTCGAGAATCCTGTCGATGCCCTCCTCATGGATTTGGCGTGCCACCGCCCAACTGCCCGGCACCAGAAGAGCCGTCACACGGTCTGCTTTCTTATGTCCCTTTACTACGGAGGCAAAAGCCCTGAAATCCTCTATCCTGCCATTAGTACAGGCTCCAAGAAACACATAGTCGATGCCAAGACCGACAAGAGGGTCACCTGGGTGCATACCCATATAATCCAATGCCTTTAGGAAGGAGGGGCGTGCCTTTTCCTCAATCTCCTCGAGCCTGGGCACACACTCCGTAATGCCAATTGCCATACCAGGGTTGGTACCATAGGAGACATAGGGAATGATGTCGGAGGCATCGAAAGCCACTTCTTTGTCGAACACGGCATCATCGTCGCTGCGCAAGGTCTTCCAATACGCCACGGCACGCTCCCATTCTTCTCCCACAGGCGCATATTCACGTCCTTTGACATAGGCGAAGGTGATGTCGTCGGGAGCCACGATGCCCCCGCGCGCGCCCATCTCGATACTGAGGTTGCAAAGGGTGAGCCTTCCTTCCATCGACATCTGCCTGATGGCGGTGCCGGCATATTCCACGAAATAGCCTGTTGCCCCGCTGGTAGTCAGTTTGGCCATGAGAAAGAGAGCCACGTCTTTAGGAGTGACACACTTGCCCAATTCACCATTGATAGTGATACGCATCGTCTTCGGCTTCTGCTGCAAGATGCACTGCGAGGCCAGCACCATCTCTACCTCTGACGTGCCGATGCCAAAAGCCACAGCCCCGAGGGCGCCATGGGTAGAGGTATGCGAGTCGCCGCAGACGATGGTCATCCCCGGCAGCGACAGCCCTTTCTCCGGTCCCACCACATGGATGATACCATTGTCGGGCGACATCATGCCGAAATGCGTGAGGCCGAACTCTCGAGCGTTTTGCTCGAGCAAGTCGACCTGTCTTTTCGACACCGGGTCGGCGATGGGCTTGTTCTGGTCGTGTGTGGGGGTGTTGTGGTCGGGCATACAGAACACCTGCTTCGGACGAAAGCATTTCAGTCCGCGCTTCCGCAGTCCGTCGAAAGCCTGTGGAGAGGTCACTTCATGGCAATACAGCCTGTCGATATAGAGTTGCGTGGGACCGTCGTCAACGATTTGCACCACGTGCTTGTCCCAGATTTTATCAAAAAGAGTGTTCATTGTCTCAGTCTTTGAATTTGTTGATACAGTCGATATATGCTTCCACCGATGCCGTAACGATGTCGGTGTTAGCACCAAAGCCATAATAGAGTCCGTTGTTGTACTCCACCTGCATGTGCACCTTTCCCACATCGTTGGAGCCTTTCGAGATGGCCTGGATGGTGAACTCCTTCAGTGTCATCTTCTTCTGGATGATTTTCTTCAGGCCGTTGATGGCTGCGTCGACAGGACCATTGCCCGTGGCGGCAGCCTCAAACTTCTGGTTGCTGATATCGAGGCCTATGCTTGCCACGCTGCGCACGCCCATGCCTGTGGTTACCTGCAGGTAGTCGAGTTTCACCGCATGGGCTTCTGCCGTGTCGGCACCCGCCAGCATGAGGATGTCGGCATCAGTGACCTCTTTCTTCTGGTCGGCCAATTTGAGGAATTTCTCATAAATCTTGTCGACACGATGATCGTTGTCGATATTCACTCCGAGCACGCCGAGGCGGTATTTCAATGCCGCCCTACCCGACCTTGCGGTGAGCACGATGGAATTATCGTCGATGCCCACGTCCTTGGGGTCGATAATCTCATAGGTAGAAGCATTCTTGAGCACACCATCCTGATGGATGCCACTGGAGTGGGCGAAAGCATTGCGCCCCACAATGGCCTTGTTGGGTTGCACCGGCATGTTCATCAATCCCGACACCATACGGCTGATGGGATAGATTTTAGTGGTGTTGATGTTGGTGTCGATGGCGAGCGACTTGTGACATTTGAGAATCATGGCTATCTCTTCGAGCGAAGTGTTACCGGCTCGCTCACCAATGCCATTGACGGTGACCTCTACTTGTCTGGCGCCATTGAGCACACCGCTGAATGTGTTGGCAGTGGCGAGTCCCAAGTCATTGTGACAGTGTGTGGAAACAATGGCCTTGTCGATACCGTCGACGTGTTCGAAGAGGTATTTGATTTTCTCTCCATACTCCTGTGGAAGACAATAGCCCGTAGTGTCGGGAATGTTGACCACTGTGGCACCCGCCTTGATGGCGGCCTCCACTACCCGTGCAAGATACTCATTGTCGGTGCGTCCTGCATCCTCGGCATAGAACTCCACGTCTTCGACATACTTCTTGGCATACCTCACTGCAGCAACCGCCCGTTGGATAATCTCCTCGCGGTTGGAGTTGAACTTGTACTTGATATGCATGTCGCTCGTTCCTATTCCCGTATGGATGCGCTTGTGCTTGGCATACTTCAGCGACTCCACCGCCACATCGATATCCTTCTCTACCGCTCTTGTGAGCGCACAGATGGTAGGCCATGTGACGGCCTTTGAAATCTCTATCACGGAGTTGAAGTCGCCAGGGCTTGATATGGGGAACCCTGCCTCTATCACATCCACGCCCAACAGTTCCAGTTGGCGTGCCACTTGGATTTTCTCCACGGTGTTGAGTTGGCACCCAGGCACCTGTTCACCATCACGGAGAGTTGTGTCAAAAAAATACAGTCTGTCGTTCATCAAATGATATAATTAATAATACACGTATTTGCCTTTGTTTGGTACAACAAAAAAGCCTTCCGCACTCCTGGAAGTGAGAAAGGCCGTATTAGATTGTATCATGCAATCATCAGCACACCCTACCACTTCCGGCTGCATTGTGCAGTCGAAGGCTAATAATGCTGATAATCAAACCAAGATTCGTCATACCTTATTATTATAACATGCATCCGCCGGTCAGGGATGAGCCAACAGCAGAAAGCATTAAACTGGGTGCAAAAGTAATTAATCATTCTCATACAGACAAACAAATCGTCACTTTTCTGCAAGAAAACGTGACGATTTATAACTTTTTATCATTATTTCATTGTTTTATCACATCGAGCACCTGACGGGCAATAGCCTTCATTCCCTCTACCGACGGGTGTCCGTTTATCTTATGGATATCGTGGAGCGTGATGCAAGGTATGCCATAATGGTCACAGATAGTATGGCATGACTCATTGATGTCGTCTCTGAGTTCGGAATTGAGAAGGAAATAGATTTTCACATGGGGATAACGTTTTTTCATGTGATCGAGCAGGAAAGCCATTGCCGGGCGGAAAGTATAGAAGTCGCCCTTCTGCCATCCACCATACTTATATTGTCCTACCTCCTCGCCAGCCCAACTGTCGTTGGTGGCACCGAAGATGAGGATGATGTCGGGATTGCCGAGATGGTCCATTCGGGTGAGAAAAGAACGGTCGGAATAATCGTTGCCATCGTAACCGCGGTAACCGATGGTACTGCCACTATAGGAGTTGTTGACGCAGAGGCGGTAACCGCCCTGGTCGGCCACCTGCCACCACCAAGTCTGGGTGACATCATCGACATCGGTGCGGTTTCCCGGTTGCTCATAATACCACATCTCGTTGGTTGAAGGAGTGACATACCCCTCGAAAGTGGAATAGGAGTCGCCGAGGATGGAAATCGACGGAGCCTGGGCACATGCCAACAGTGTGAAGCAGGCGGCAATGAATGATAAAAAGAGATTCTTCATGACGTTATTATTCTAAGAGTGAAGGTATTCTAGAAAAACAAGATGCGGGAGAGGCTCTAGAATGGTACTGCTGGAGGTGGCGGCGGTCCCAGGGGATCGTCGTATCCACCGTTGATGCGCGAGCCCATGATTTCGCCTCCCTGGGTGGGTGGCACGTAAGTGTCTTCTGGATTGGCAAAACGCGTGAACTCGCCACGGAAGTTGAGAAGCACGTCGCCCACGGCACCTTTTCTGTGCTTGGCGATGATAATCTGAGCCATGCCGCGGAGGTCGTTACCCTGTTCGTCGTGAAGGATGTGGTAGTACTCCGGGCGGTGGACGAAGAGCACCATATCGGCATCCTGCTCGATGGCTCCCGACTCGCGGAGGTCGCTCAACTGAGGGCGTTTTCCCCCTTCGGCATCACCACGCTGCTCCACCGAACGGTTAAGTTGCGAAAGTGCCATGATAGGGATATCGAGTTCCTTAGCCAATTGCTTCAGCGAGCGGCTGATGTTCGACACCTCCTCCTGGCGGTTGCCGAAGCGCATGCCATTGGCATTCATGAGTTGCAGATAGTCGATCATAATGAGTTCCACCTTCTTTTCGCGTGCCAGACGACGGGCTTTCGTGCGGAGTTCGAAGATGGAGAGGCCCGGGGTCTCGTCAACATAGAGCGGTGCCCCCTCAAGTTTGCGGATATTGCGGTCGAAACGGTCCCAGTCGGCATCGCTGAGTTGACCGGTCATCACCTTCTTTCCCTCTATCTCACAGGTATTGGAGATGAGGCGGTTGACCAACTGCACATTGTTCATCTCGAGCGAGAAGAAGGCAACGGGGATACGCTGGTCGACAGCCACATTCTTCGCGATGGAAAGTGCAAACGAGGTTTTTCCCATGGCAGGGCGACCGGCAATGATGATGAGGTCGCTCTTCTGCCAGCCCGACGTGATGTCATCGAGTTTGGTAAACCCGCTGGGCACACCCGTCAGACCACCCGTGTTCGACGCTGCCTTCTGCATGATGGCCACCGCCTGTTTCACCACAGGGTCTATTTGGGTATAGTCCTGCCGCATGTTCTTCTGCGAGAGTTCGAAGAGTTGGCCCTCGGCTTCCTGCATCACCACCTCAATGTCGTTTGACTCATCGAAAGACTTCGTCTCTATATCGCTGGCGAAGTGGATGAGTTGGCGTGCAAGGAATTTCTGGGCAAGGATACGTGCGTGATACTCCACGTGGGCCGAAGACGCCACATTGGCAGTGAGTTCATAGATATACAACTGTCCGCCTACATCCTCGAGGGTGCCGTCGCGCTTGAGTTGTTCGGTGACGGTGACGAGGTCGACCGGACGCTCATTGACACTCAGCGTCTGTATGGCGGCAAATATCTTTTGGTTGCGAGGCTCGTAGAATGTCTCAGGACGGAGGATTTCGCTGACGACAGTGAATGCGTCCTTGTCGATCATGAGCGCGCCGAGTACAGTGCGTTCGGTCTCCACCGACTGTGGCGGCATATGACCTAATCCGGTGTCAATAGGTGTAGTGGCACGCTGTCTGCGGCGTGCCGAATTGTTGGAGGTATTATTGTCGGGCATATTATTTTAGGTGTTTCGTTATAAAGGTGTGTAAAAGAGTATATTCAATCTGAGTGTGGTGTATGTCTTTGAAGGCAATATGGCCACAAGCCGTGCAAAGTTAATGAAAATTGGCGGAACTCTCATTTTTTTTTCGTATTTTTGCCGACAAATTTTTCGTTATGGACATCAAGACATCTGTATTCACCCTGAGCAGCCCAACGATAGAGAGTTGCCCCAAAGATTTCCTTCCTGAATATGCCTTCATCGGCCGTTCAAACGTAGGCAAGTCGAGTCTCATCAACATGCTCTGCAACCATAAAGGCCTTGCCAAGACTTCAGCGACTCCGGGCAAGACACTTCTCATCAACCATTTCCTCATCAACAAGGAATGGTATCTTGTAGACCTGCCCGGATATGGTTTCGCCAAACGGTCGAAGACCATACAGCAGAAAATTGAAAACATGATCAACTCCTACCTGCTGATGCGGCAACAACTTGCCAATGTATTCGTACTCATCGACATACGTCATGACCCACAGAAAATCGACCGCGACTTCATCGACTGGCTGGGCGAGAGCAGTATTCCCTTCTCACTGATTTTCACCAAAGCCGACAAACTCTCCAACCAGAAAGCGAAGGAGAACGTGCAGAAGTATATGGACTCCTTGCGGGATGTGTGGGAGGAATTGCCCCCCTATTTCGTAACCAGCAGTGAAAAGAAAACAGGCCGCGACGAGGTACTCAACTACATCGGCAGCATCAACAAGCAAATCAAACAAGGTTAAAACCCCACCATGATACCCTACCTCGACGTTCAGAACCTGACAAAGACCTTTGGCGCGCTGACACTCTTCGAGAACATCTCGTTCTCGGTGAGCGAGGGGCAGCGTATTGGTCTGATAGCGAAGAACGGCATGGGGAAATCCACGCTGCTGTCGATTATCACGGGTCACGAAGGATACGACAGCGGCGAAATCATCTTCAGGCGTGACCTAAAAGTGGGGTACCTCGAACAGTCACCGCGGTTTGACCCTGAGGAGAGTGTGCTCGACGCTTGCTTCAACCACCACGGTGACGACGAGAAGGTGCTGCGCGCGAAACAAGTGCTCACCCAACTCAAGATACAAGATCTCACACAGCCCATTGGACAATTGAGCGGTGGTCAACAGAAACGCGTAGCCCTTGCCAACGTATTGCTCACCGACCCCGACATGCTGATACTCGACGAGCCAACCAACCATCTCGACCTTGACATGATAGAATGGCTGGAAAGTTATCTCTCGCATGGCAACAAGACCCTGTTGATGGTTACGCACGACCGTTTCTTCCTCGACCGTATCTGTGACCAGATTCTGGAACTCGACGACCACACCATCTATTCATACAAAGGCAATTTCGCCTATTACCTTGAGAAACGGGAGCACCGGCTCGAAGTGGCACGCGCCGAGACAGCCAGGGCGGTGAACCTATACCGTCGTGAACTGGAATGGATGCGCCGGCAGCCACAGGCACGGGGTCACAAGGCCAAATACCGCGAGGATGCCTTCTACGAATTGGAGCAGCGTGCCAAACGAAGAATTGAAGAGCGGCAGATGCGTCTGAAATCAAGCAATGTATATATAGGGAGCAAGATTTTCGAATGCCGGTATGTCTCGAAGGCTTATGGCAACACTGTTATCCTTCGCGACTTCTACTACAACTTCGCACGTTTCGAGAAGATGGGCATCGTGGGCAACAACGGAACGGGAAAATCGACGTTCATCAAACTGCTGCTGGGCATGGAACCTGTAGATGCAGGAAGGTTCGACATCGGCGAAACCGTGTGTTTCGGTTATTTCTCGCAAGAAGGCCTGAAATTCAATGACCAGCAAAGGGTCATCGACGTGGTGCGCGATATCGCCGACTACATCGACCTTGGACGTGGCCGCCACTTCACCGCCTCACAATTCCTTCAGCATTTCCAGTTCACTCCCGAACAGCAATACAACTATGTCTACAAGTTGAGTGGTGGCGAGCGGCGCAAACTGTATCTCTGTACAGTACTCATGCGGAACCCCAATTTCCTGGTGCTCGACGAGCCCACCAACGACCTCGACATACAAACCCTGCAGATACTCGAGGAATACCTGACCGACTTCCCGGGATGCGTGATTGTTGTGAGCCACGACCGCTATTTCATGGACAAGGTGGTAGACCACCTGCTGGTATTCAAGGGAGATGGCGTAATCAAGGATTTCCCCGGCAACTACACACAATTCCGTGAGTGGTTGGGGCTGAAAGGCAAGGAAGAGGCACAGCAGACAGAGAAAGCCGCCAAACAACAACGCCGCGACTACCGCAATGCCGACAAGCGGAAGATGACGTATAAAGAGAAGATGGAGTTTGCCAACCTGGAGAAAGAGATTGCCGCCTTGGAAGAAGAGCAGAAGCATATCGAGTCTGCCCTCTGTGGTGGAACCATAGACATCGAGGAAATCACTGCCATGAGCAAGAGATTGCCGCAACTCAAGAACGAACTCGACGAGAAAAGCATGCGTTGGTTGGAACTGAGCGAAATGGCGTAGCTCTTTCTTAATCCCGAATTGTAAGATTTTATAGTATTTTTCTTTTCGACCACTGTGACGGACTCGCAGCCGGACAACATCGCAATGAGACCATTGGAGCCTTGCACGGTGTGAATACAAAAATAGCTGATATAGGAAGCATCCCATATCAGCAAGATTATTGGTTTCTTGTTTGGTCAATATAGGGGTTTCACTATCTCTACTCGTAAGCCAAGAGCATTGATCAGCCGATAGAACACTCCAACGCTGGGAGTGATTATACCATTCTCCACTTTGGAAATGTAAGACTTCGTGGTATTGGTCCTGCGAGCCAATTCCTCTTGGGTCACCTTCGCTTCTCTCCGTGCATCATGAAGGATTTGCCCGGAATAGAAACTGTATGCTGCTTCTTCTGCCATCGTTCGCTCGGGGGTTCCTTCCTTCCCGAACTTGGCATCCAGAACAGTGTCATAGTCAACGATTTTGTGATTGTTTGTCTGCATAATATGCCTCCTTTATCTTTATTGCTTTTTCTATTTCATTAGCTGGGGTCTTCTGCGTTTTCTTCTCGAATCCATTGAACAAGACGACTATCTGCCCCTCGTCAAAGATGAAAAACACACGGTAGATATTACCGCCATATTCAGTCCGCAGTTCATAGATGCCGTCTTTGATAAACTTTACAAACTTCTTCGATAGCCAGTCCTGCGTTTTCAAGAGGAGCAATCCGTATTGAATTTTCTCCTGTACCTTTTCCGTGAGCGTTTCCATAAACGCTTCAAAGTATCCGCCGTATGTAAGTATCTTACGTGCCATGGTGCAAAGGTTCTGCAAACGAGCGCAAAAGGAATCTTGTTCCAATTTTGCCGAGTGCAGCTTAATCTTTTGCAAAGTTAAGAAAAGTTGTCATATCTTACAACTTCTTCGGCTGTTTTTTTCTGTATTTCTGCTATTTCCCTCAATTCTAGTCTTTTCCCTCGCTTTTTTAATAATGTATCTTTGTGCCATATCATTTTGAGGTAGTATTAATATGGCTAATTGTTAATCTTTACAAACAAAACGGGCGCTTTTTATACTTTTTTCAATGTTTTTCGTCTAAATGACTATAATTTAGATTTCAACAACTTATTATTTTTTTTAAATCATTCTTTTTTTGCCTATGAAACGTGTGTTTCTTATGATGACTGCTTTTGCGGCAGTGGTGTGCAGTGCTCAAGTGGTGGAAGATTTCAAGCCTGCCAGCACCAACCAAGAGGGTCAGGAGTATCCCATGGTCAATTCACAACGTATGGTACGCGCTAGAATTTCCGCTCCCGATGCCAAAAGCGTGAAACTCGACATCGGAGGTGTGAAATACGACTTGGTGAAAGATGCCGAGGGAGTATGGACCGGTGAGTCGGCCCCACAAGACGAAGGATTCCACTATTACCAACTCAACATCGACGGTGCTTCCGTTCCCGACCCGGGCAGCAGATACTACTATGGTGCTAGCAGATGGGGGAGCGGCATCGATGTACCAGCAGCCGATGAGGACTTCTACACCGTAAAGAACGTGCCCCAAGGTTCGGTGAGCGAGGTATACTATTACTCTACTGTGACAGAGAAGATGCGCCACTGCTACATCTATCTGCCCGCTGCATACCGTGAGAACCCCACAAAGAAATTCCCCGTGCTCTACCTGCAGCATGGCATGGGTGAAAACGAGACAGGCTGGTCGGCACAAGGCAAGACCGGCATCATCATGGACAATCTTATCGCCCAAGGCAAGGCCTTGCCATTCATCATCGTGATGGACAACGGACTCAACGCCATACCCGCACATCCCGACACCATACAGGCACAAGGTTTCGGAGGATTCCCCGGCATGGGCCCACGTCCACAAGGTCAGGGTGGCGCTCGTCCACAAGGCATGCGCCCCGGTGGTCGTCCCGGCGGTCCCCAAGGTGGCAGGCCCGGCGGTCCACGCCGTGGCTTTGGAGGTTTCAACGGATTCCAGGAAGTGCTCCTTAAGGATATCATCCCCATGGTGGAGAAGAACTACCGCGTGATAGCCGATGCTGACCATCGTGCCATGGCAGGTCTGTCGATGGGTGGAATGCAGACCCACATGATTACTTTGGCCAACCCCAAGACATTCGCCTATGTGGGCATGTTCAGCGGCGGTACGTTCAATGTAGAGGAACTGCAAGACGCTACCGATTTCAAGAAGACCAACAAAGTGTTGTTCATGAGCAGCGGAGGAAAAGAGAACATGGGAGGTGTACAGCACATGGGTGTTGAGAAGGCTGCCGAAGACCTGAAGGGCTTGGGCATCAATGCCTATTCCTATGTATCGCCCGAGACTGCCCATGAGTGGCAGACATGGCGCCGGAGCCTCTATCAGTTTGCACAACTGCTGTTTAAGTAATTCAAGTTTTTTCTATAGGGACTATAGTAAATATAGGGGCTATAGTAATTATAGGCCTTGAAAACTCAAGAAAGAATACTATAATGAGAAAAATACTGTTTTTCAGCCTCTTGCTGCTCGCCATAGCCGCCGAGGCACAGACCGCGAGGAAGTTTACCATCAACCTCACCGATGATGGTGCCGCGCAGATGGTGGTTTTCCTTCCAGCCAACCCATCTGGGAAAGCCATCGTGGGCGTGCCCGGTGGTGGCTATTCCGTGCTGTCGAACACACACGAAGGAACACAGTGGTCGGATTGGCTCAACCAACAGGGTATTGCCTACTTCGTGGTGAACTACCGTCTGCCCAACGGCGACCGCTCCATCCCCATCAGCGATGTGGAGAAAGGCATACGTATTGTGCGCGACTCTGCCGCTATATGGCACATTCATCCACATGATGTAGGAATCATGGGCTTCTCGGCTGGCGGTCATCTGTCATCGGTCATCTCTACCCTCTCCGATTTCGACGTGCGCCCCGACTTCACCATCCTGTTCTATCCCGTCATCTCCATGGACGAAAAGGTATCACACAAATATTCCTGCATCAACTTCCTTGGAGAAGAAGGACACAAAGACCCCGCTCTGGTGAAGAAATACTCTACTCAGAACGCCGTGAAGCGCCATCTCACGCCACCCGCCATCATCATCATGGCCAGCGACGACCGCCTGGTACCCCCCGTGACCAACGGAGTGGCATACTACTCTGCCATGCGCAATGCGGGCAACGAGTGTGCGATGTATATCTATCCCACCGGCGACCATGGTTTTGGATGTGGCCCCTGGTTTAAATACCACGACCAGATGCTCAGCGACCTCGGCAATTGGCTCAACAACCGCAAGGCCCCCAAGGCCGACGCCCTGCGTGTGGCCTGCATCGGCAACAGCATCACCGACGGCCATGGCATCGATATGGCAGACCAACATGGATACCCGGCATTGCTGCAACAAAAGTTGGGCAACGACTATTGGGTAAAGAATTTCGGTGTGAGCGGACGTACGTTGCTCAACAAGGGCGACATGCCTTACATGAATGAGACAGCATGGCGCGACGCACTGGCTTTCGACCCTGACATCGTCGTCATCAAACTCGGAACCAACGACTCCAAGCCCCAGAACTGGCAGTATAAGGCCGAATTCAAGAAAGACCTGCAGCAAATGCTTACCTCGCTCTGTCCACAACTGGCAACGCCCTCCAAGAAGAAAGGCAAGAAGGCGCGGCAGGCACTCCCCACACGCCCCAAAATCTATCTCTGCACACCTATTCCTGCATTCAAGTCGTCGTGGAACATCAATGAAGATGTCATCGCCAACGAGATTATCCCCATTCAGCAAGAAGTGGCCCAAGAATACGGATTGGAGATCATCGACCTGCACACCCTATTTGCCAACGACAGCGACAAGGTGCAAGACGACGGCATCCATCCCAACGACAAGGGTGTAAGGCGAATGGCGGATATCATCGCCGATGCCATCAAGAAACAATAACCATACTCTGGTATATTGACAAACAAAAATCTCACGAATCTGCCGAATTACTTTTGAGTTATCAGGTAGATTCGTGAGATTTTTATTCCAAAAGAGTCCTCCCTCTACGACTTCTTTTTCCCTTTCCCTTCCTTTCCTTGTTTTTTTTCATTCTCCCCTCATTTTTTTCTTTTGATTTTTGGATAATCGTTCAAAAAAGTGTAATTTTGCATCGATTTTCCAAACACAATCCGGATTTTCACATCTCGAAAGTCCGTTTTACAAATCAACAACATCATTTTTATGTACAGCAAAGACGATTTATTATCGAAAGATATCTCCGAATTGGTGGATATCGCCAAACAACTTGGCGCTAAATGCCAACCCGATGACACCCTGGAGAATATCGCATATGCCATTCTCGACGCCCAAGCCGAGAATCCAGCCCCCGTAAAACGCAAGCGCACAAGGATAACGAAAAAAGACACCGACCATGTGTATAGCGTGAACGGAAAAGACGGAGAGAATTTCGACATCAAGAAGAACAAGGTAAGTGCAGAGCCCCTGCCTCTGTTCAAAGACGAGATGTTCCCCGAAGCAGAGCCGGCAAAGGCCCCTGAGCCACAGGCAGAAGTGGAGCCTGCGCCGAAAAAACGCGGTAGGAAGTCGAAAGCCGAGAAGGAAGCCCTTGCTGCCGCAGCCGCAGCAGCCGAGGAAGAGGCAAGGCAAGCCGCCGAGGAGGCAGCCAAACAAGAAGCCGACACTCTTGAGCCTACTGCTCCCGAAAGCGCTCCTGTAGTAGAAGAGGAATCAGTGGCTACCAACGACGAGACCGAGCCCCAGGAGTCCAATGAAAACATGTCGGACCTCCTGGCACAGTTGCAAGCCAAGGTCAACGCACACAACGAAGCCCAGGAAGAAAAGGCTCAAGCCCTGATGAACGGCATTTGGGAAGGCGACCCCGGTGACGGCACCGACTTCATCCCCGTAGTCGACCTGCCTATAGAAGACCATTCTGCCATCCCCAACTACGATATGTTCGACAACCCCACCACGCCAATGGCCCAGCAGGCCAATGTGGGCTTTACCCCACAAAAGGAGAGTCAGCAGAGTGCCACTTACAATTTCGACAACCTCATTGTGGGCAACGGCGTGCTCGAAATCATGCCCGACGGATATGGTTTCCTTCGCTCCAGCGACTACAACTACCTCTCCTCCCCCGACGACGTGTATGTCTCGACCGTTCAAATCAAGCAATATGGACTGAAAACCGGCGATGTGGTGGAATGCCACGTTCGTCCGCCCCACGACGGAGAGAAATATTTCCCCCTCACCAGCATCGACAAGATTAATGGGCGCAAGCCGGCTGAGATACGCGACAGGATACCTTTCGAGCATCTCACCCCACTCTTCCCCGAAGAGAAATATGACCTTTGTGGCGACCCAGCCACCACCAACCTCTCCACACGCGTAGTAGACCTCTTCTCGCCCATCGGCAAAGGCCAGCGTGCGCTCATCGTGGCACAGCCCAAGACGGGTAAGACCATCTTGATGAAAGATATTGCCAACGCCATCGCTGCCAATCATCCCGAGGCCTATCTGATGATGCTGCTCATCGACGAACGCCCAGAAGAGGTGACCGACATGGCCCGCACGGTAAACGCCGAGGTCATAGCATCGACCTTCGACGAGCCTGCTGAGCGACATGTGAAGATTGCCGGCATCGTGCTTGAGAAAGCCAAGCGCATGGTGGAATGCGGTCACGATGTGGTGATATTCCTCGACAGCATCACCCGATTGGCACGTGCCTACAACACGGTGTCGCCAGCCAGTGGAAAGGTGCTTACCGGTGGTGTGGATGCCAATGCCCTGCAGAAGCCCAAGCGGTTCTTCGGTGCAGCGCGCAACATTGAAGGCGGAGGTTCGTTGACCATCGTCGCCACCGCGCTGATAGACACCGGTTCGAAGATGGACGAAGTGATTTTCGAGGAGTTCAAGGGCACCGGCAACATGGAGTTGCAACTCGACCGCTCGTTGTCGAACAAACGTATATTCCCATCGGTGAACCTTGTGGCATCGAGCACACGCCGCGACGACCTGCTCCAGGACAAGACAACGCTCGACCGCATGTGGATTCTACGCAAGCACATCTCCGACATGAACCCCGTAGAGGCGATGAATACCATCCACGACCGGATGCTCCATACGCGCAACAACGAGGAGTTCTTGCTGACGATGAACTCATAACCGCTACAACTCATGATAAAAGATTGCAGGCAAGCCTCTCGGCTTGCCTGCTTCGTTGATAGGTAATCGGTTTTGATAGTAGTGCTTGTCTATGAAGTTAGGTCTTAGGTTTTGACTGCAGCACTTGTCTATGATGTTAGGTTTTAGGTTTTGGTAGTATAGTTGGTATTACTTGTCGATATTATATCTTAATCCGAACTGGAATCCGATGTTGGTGGGACGGTCCTTGAAGGCGTTCTCCACATCACTTCCGTTGTCGAAATAGTATTTCAGCGTAGGCTCCACATAAATTCCCACTGACGGTACGAAATTGTATTGCAGGCCCACACCAACAAGAGTGGAGAACTGCACGCGGTCTTTGTCGATGCTTTTCTTCACGCCCTCACTCTTTAGTGTGGCTTTCACACAGAAGTCGGCCTGCGCGCCGGCAGTGGCATACGCAGAAAGGCCATACTTACTCCATACCGTATACACCACCTCTACTGGCACACCCACATAATGGAGCACCTGGTTGCGCTCAAGTGTGGTACCTCCCATTTCGTATATATAGTCTGACCTGAGGTTGCTGTATACCACGCCGGTTGTGAGGGCGAGGCGTTTTGCTAGTCCAAACTGTGCACTGAGACCCATTGATATGGGTCGGTGGTGGCGCGTCTTCTCCTCGTAGCCAGGCAGGCGTAAGTACGACATGCTGTTGGCGTCGCCGAGTTCAAACATGCCAATATTGGCCATGGCATAATCGATTACAGGCTCGGAGCCAGAGAAAGAGAGGGCGTCGTTAGAAGCAAAGAGTCCGAAAGTGAAAGGTGAATTTCCTTTTCTCGCCGAACCAACAGGCATTTCCCAATTTGTCGGCAGATAGCTCACATTGCCTTGCTGAGGTTGTGGCGTTGGCGTGGTAACATCCACCTCGGGCTGATGTCCTGCCTCGGGCTGGCGGTCAGTTTCGGTTTGACAGTCTGTCTCCGGGTGTCTGTCTGTTTCTGTTTCGACATTCGCTTGGGCAATCAGCGAGGGAGCATCTTGCGAGGAGGAGAGCACCGGTGTAGCAGGCTGTTGGGTGACGACAGGACGCGACACACCATCGGATGATGGGTTTACCCTGCTGGTAGTTGGTGTCGGTGTGGAAGACAAACGAGTGTTATCTTGAGCCACGACGGCATTCTCCACCTCCGGCATGTCGTCGGCAACCATAGTCCGGTCATTGTTGTCAACCCCCTCTGCAGTATGTCCTGGTTTGTCGGCGGAGGCCAGAGTCTCAGGATTGCCCATCCCATATCGCTGCCACAGGTAGGTACCGCCGCCCAACAAGGCAAGTGCCATGGCAGCAGCCACCGACCATTTACGCCAAGGTATCATCGAGACACGACGCTCAGGACTTGCCTGAGGAAGCGAAGCCTCGATATCATCCCATAGCCCTTCAGGCACGGGTGCCTGATAGTCGGACAGTTTCGACTTCAGGTTTTTGGTCCAGTCTTGCTTTGTCATGTCTTGTTTGTTGATATTCATTAATCAGTTTCTTGAGCATTGACTTTGCTCTTAAGTATTGAGAGGCCGATGAGTTCTCTTTAATTCCAAGCATTGCCGCTATCTGCTTATGGCTTTTCTGCTCGAAGACGAAGAGATTGAACACCGCGCGGTAGCCAGGGGGCAACAAACCAATCATCCGTGTTATCTCCTCTGGCGGCACCGTCTCCACATCGGGTGGGTCATCGTCGGGTTCGTCGGGAATGTCGCTCACGAAAGTGAGTCTTGAAGTCTTCCTCAGTGCGTTGATGGCTTCGTTGGTGACGATTTTCGTCATCCATGCCCTCAGTGAGCCATCGCCCCGGTAATTGAAGTCGTGGATATGTGAGAACGCCTTGATGAAACTGTCGTGCACCACATCCTTAGCATCCTCGACATGCGGGAGGTAGCGTATCGCCACAGCCATGGCATAGCCAGCCAACTGCTCATAGAGTAAACGCATGGCCTTACGGTCACCGTCTGCTATGCCCTGGATGATGCTTTGCTCCTTCTCCACGTGAATGATTGATTAAATATCCGACTCGAAGATCAGTGTGTGGTCTTCCTTAGAAACCGCCACGACCTGACCATTTTCACTTTTTTCGAGCGAAGTCTCCACAATCTTCACGACTACCGACAAACTATGTTTCTCCTCTTGCAGCAGTGCCACAGACCCCGTGTTGACGGTTTGCAGTTTTACGTCGTAGGCCACATGGTCGACAGTCATCCCGAATGTCATTTGAGCAGCGGGCAAATCGTAGTATCTGGATGTATGCGACACCCCTACGTATTTGGCCTTCATTCGCAGTGGAGAATCCCCGACTTTGACAGTGGCGTTTGTGCTGTAATGGTTGAGATTCGCCATCAAGGCAGAAGCCATCTCGGCTAAGGGAACCCTCATCAACACTTGTGTAGAGTCGATGCTCACCATTCCATTTCCTAACGACTGTCCGTCGAGAATCCACTGTCCTTCAAAACGAGTCAATGCCATGGGAGACATCATCTCCACATTAGCGTTGTCATCGTCGGCCGAGCATGAGGTCATCCCCGGTGCCATCGCCCCCAAAACTGCGGCAATGAGTAGAATCTTGTAACTTGTCTTTTTCATCTGAGATTAAAGATGGAGAAACAGACGTTTTTCTGTTCTCAGCAATCTTCTTTTTCCTGTAAAAACATGTACATTTTTTAAATAAACACAGAATATTGAAAATCTTGCACGAAAAAGAGGATTATTTTTCACTGTTCCAGCATTTCTGTCATCATATGCGCCTCGTAAGAGGAAATGCCGTTGGCCAACAAGATATGGCGGTCGTTCTCGAACTCTTGTGAGATATCTGCCTTGCTGTCGACTCCAGCCTGCTGCAGGAATTTCCTGAAAAGGTTGGCAGCCGCCTCTATTCTCCCTAGGAACCACTGGCAATACCCTGCATTGAGGTCATCCTCTGCCACATGGTGTGGCAAGGCGAGCAACCTGGCATACTCTTTCTCTGCCTGCTCAATCTTTTTGCCAGTGAGGAGTGCCCACGCCAATGCCCGCAGCACATTGGCATCATCGGGATTGTCGTAATTGAGTCGGTAGAGAATTTTCACGGCCTCATCCACCTTTTGGCCGTGGATGAGCGCGATGGCAAAGTTGAGCGCATAACTGGTGTTTGCCTCATCCAAGAGCATCAGTTTGCCATACGCCTCCTCTGCCTTTTGGTAGTCACCGGCGAGCAATGCGGCACGAGCCATGGCAGCCAACGACTTCTTGTTGTCGGGTTCCATCTCCAGCGCCTTGTCAAACGAACGCATAGCCTTGGCATACTCACCCTCATGCACCTCGAGCGACCCTCTCAGCACGAGATATCTCACATTATCATGAAGAGTGGGATAGGTATCGAGCAATTTTCCGAGCGCTCCATACTGCTTCCGTTTGTGCAGGAAATTCCCCAAGGGCAGCACCTGAAGGCTCAGTTGGGTAGATGAGAAGACAGGATTGGCAAAGAACAACGCGTTGATGCCCTCCGTACCACCAAAAGGATTGTAGAAACCACCCCGTCGGTCGCACAACCTAAAGAAGCGGTAAAGGTCTTGCAGATAGGTCAGCCTCACATTCGACGGGGAATGGAGTTCTTCCTCCGAGGCGGTGGGACCAAAAGCCACCTCACTGTCGAGCATCGACTTCATGTTTTCGGGCAGTCGGTCGATGACTGTTGCCATTGCCAGGGCAAAGGAGTATTTGTCGCTGTCGCAGAAAGGTCCGTTCTGCAGAAGGTTCTCCAGGAATTTCGCCCCCTTGAGTTTATCCATCGTGGACTCTATGCCAGGATGGTTCACATAGAACGGTGCGAACCAATTGGAGAGGTTATAGAAGAAAGGATAGCGTTTCATCTGAGAGAACCCGCCGAAATAAATATCGGCGCCACTCTGCTGCATCTTCATCATTCGCTGCATGCTCTCCTCCAGTTCCTCCATGGCCTTGTCGGCAGCCTCGGGGTGCAAGATGTCGTCCATGGGGTCGTCTTCTTTCTCCACGATGCCCATGCGGGTGACGTCGAAGCCTCTGTTTTTGATGAGGTTGGGCATGATATTGCGCTGTATCTCCTCGCGGTCGCGCTCAGCATTCATGCAGAAATACATCTGCATCTGCATCTCAAGCAGTTGGCGTGCCGCATCCTCGTCGTCGGTCATCCTCGCCACCACATCTTTGATTTCGGGATATAACCGGTATTGGCTTGTCGAGGTGAGTGCCCATCCCACCAGCGCCCTTTGCTTCACCCGTTCGTCGGAAGTCTGTCGATACACCTCGCCAAGCATGGTGTATTTGTGTATGTCGAAGTGCGTCATCGTGGCAAGCGAGATGGCACTCACGAGATGCGCGGCATCGCCACTGTCGATGGTGGGTGAGAGAAGGAGTTGCTGGTAGAACTGTGCATCGTCGGCATGCCATTGCATGGAGAAACACAGACATTCGAAGAGGGCCGACATGTCTTCGAGATGCTTGCGGTAGATGGCTTTCTTGCGCTGCTCGGGAGTTGTTTCAAACTCCAGCAGCGCCACGTCGCTCACAAATCCCTCGAGCATGGCTTTCACATGAGCATGGCTACTGTCGAAGGCTTCCACCCTCGCTTTCACCCCCGACATAGTGACGTCGTTGGCAAGTCTGTGCAGAAGAGCGGCATCGTGAGACAGACGGTCGAGTTTGCGCAACAACGAGGAATAGAGTTGGTTGCGCTGTGGGTCAGGATACCCTTGTTTCCAGTAATCTACCATCAGCCGGTAGTCGTTCTGTATCTTGGATATTCGTTCGAAAAGCGGGGCGAAGGTTCTGTCGCCCTTGAGTTTCTCCATCTCGTCAAGTGCTTTTCCTAATTGGTCGGCCTTGATGAGGCGTCGTGTGTTGTAGATGACTTTTGCATCCATATCGTAGGGTTTGGGGGTGGAAATCAATTGGTGCGCCACGTCACGTTGTGCGTGCGGTCGATATCACGCTGCCGTGGGGCGGCTACATGGGGGAATAAAATCTTGGGAAGGGCTTTCACCGTAGCATCGTCGACGTGGCAATAGGCCTTGATGATGCCGGCATAATGCTGCAGGCCAAAATGGCTGATGGAGTCGCAGGCTGCATTATAGGCCTCGACGAAACGGCGCACCTGCTGCTGCCTGAAGTTGTCGGCGATGCGTGAGGGACGTGCTGCCACCACGCCGAGCCAGATGCCCTTGTCGCGGGAGTCCATCACCACGGGATGTTTGGCAAGGCGGGCAGTGGTGGCCTGTGGCTCGGGCAGCATCACGGCATCCATCTCATTATTGAGGAGCATCATCAGTCTCACCATGACATCGTTCACCTGTACGCGGAAGACGGAGTTGGAGGGCTTCATACTGTCGATGCCCAGCGTGGCGAGATAGTCGGTGGCAGAGTATCGTGCCATGGCTATCATTTTGTCGCCCAACTGCTTGCCATCAGTAAGACGGGCTTTGTGGTTGAGGATGAACTGCCAATAGACGTTGGTAGCGGTGACATACTCCATGGCGATGCCTTTCCGCTTCAGCCTTTCGGTCCGCATGAGGTCGCTGAAGGCCAACTCCACTTCGTTTTTCCTCAGCATCTCCTCGCAGTCGAGGGCAGCATTCATCTCTTTCACGCTGACATCAACCTGCAACGTATCGAAAATACCTTTCTCCTTGGCGATAAACACCGGCAGACAATCGAGTGTGGGTGTGGTGGCCACCTTCAGGGCAAGGGAGTCCTTAATCTGTATCTCTTTGTTCTTCTCCTTGATATCCTTCGACGACGGGCCACAAGCCACAAAAGCAGCCGCAATGACGACCGCAATAGCATAACTCCAATATTTCATTTTCACTTTTATCACGTGGATAGTTTTATTGAAAACTGCCTGCTATTCAGCACTCAGAAGAGAGAAAACCGACATATCAATCTACAAATCAACATGTTACATCTTTTCACCTCTTTTTATTGATGAGTGCAAATTTAGCAGAAAAAAACGGTATTCTCTACGAAATGGCCGACTTTTTCACCCCAAGACAGCAAAAATCAGGCCAACAAATGAAAAACTATCTCCTCAAGGGTTGGCAATCATCAGTTTTTTTATAATTTTGTAAACAAAAACAATAAGTGATGATACGCAAAAAGTTTTCCCTCATTCCCCTATTGCTGTTGTTTGTCCTCTCATCCGCAGCAAAAGAGACGATACCCTACAATGGATTCGTGTATGTGAAGAACCTCATCCCCGACCTGATAGAAGACCTGCGCTATGCCGGCAACAACAACTTCATGGGCGAGCCAGCCACTGGTTACCAAGCCAACCGCGTCATCCTCTCCCGACAGGCCGCCACGGCGCTGAAGGCTGCCGCAGATGAGTTTCGGAAGTTAGGATATGTCATCAAGATATACGACGCCTACCGTCCGCAGAGTGCTGTCGACCATTTCGTGAGGTGGTCGAAGACCAGCGACCAGCGCAACAAGGCCGATTACTACCCCACCCTGTCGAAGCCCGCACTCTTCCCGCGCTATATCGCTACCAAGTCGGGACACAGCAAGGGGAGCACCATCGACATGACCATCTGCTATAAGGACACGGGCAAGGAGGTAGATATGGGCAGCCATTTCGACTATTTCGGCGAAGCCTCCCACACCATGTTTCTAGGCAAATACAATGGTGGTGAAGTGACCAAGGCGCATCAGCAGAACCGCCTGCTGCTTCAGCGTGTGATGAAGAAGCACGGCTTCAAGCCCTACTCCAACGAATGGTGGCACTTCACCTTGAACAACGAGCCATATCCCAAGAAATGGTTCAATTTCCCCGTGAAATAAGGGGAGTTAAAGGGGAAATATGCTCTCCTCCTTACCCCCGTACTCCAAGAGCCGGAGGTTGGAGTGAGATTCTTTGTAAGTTTCACTAAATGAGTGCCATATCTTGCGATATTTGCACTACTTCTGTGCAATCACAACAGATTTCTTCAGCCTGTTTATTTCCTGATTGCTGACAGCATAATTGTAGATGCGCAGGTCGGCTACATCCGTTTGCGTCAGATACTTGTCGCCACGGAATGGAGCACGGCCTATCCAGCAGTTGGCAGGAGCACCATGGAAAATCTCTGCGAGGATGGGCATCTTTTCGTTGCGCCCGATGAGTTTGCCGTCGAGGAACAACTCACCCTTATGTCCTTGCTGGCGGTAGAGGGCATGAACCCATCTGTCGCGTTTGGGCTCCCCCCCTTGCATGATGATTTCCTCATGCTCATAGCCTCCAGTAGATGTTTCGAAGCGCTGCTCGTTCAGTCGCATGGCCATGTATGGGCCTTCATGGGCGCTATTCTCTGCCAGTTGGGAGAAAGCAAAAAGGAAGTGGCCGTAACCATCGAGTTGGTTTTCTGAACTGACCTTGAACCATACGGAAACGGTGAAGTCACGCAGGTCTTTGATGAGTGCGCCCGTCTCTGGCGTGAGGTCATAGAATCCATTATTGCCAGTCAAATGAAGAATGGCAGGATTCACGTCAGCAATCTTGGCACCATTCCTGAGGTATTCTGGTTGCCATACAAAACGATACTCTGCCTGTTGCTCAGTCTTTATCACCGGCTCTGGCAGGGCGGAGGTCATCTTGCTGGTAATACGCTTGATATGGTCTTTCAGAATCTTGTAGGCAGGCTGCGGCATGGCACCGTGGTCATAGCCCTGCATCTCGTAGAGGGTAACGTCTTTATGCCCCACGAGTTTCAGCATGCGCCAGAAATAGGCCTGTTCTTCATAGCGCCCGAACAATTCCAGTTCCCTGTCGCCTGATATGATGACGATAGGAGGTGCATCAGCCCTGACGAAGGTAAGTGGAGCATACTGGTCGATAGTGGCCTGCAGGGGTGAAATGCCCTGCTGCTTGCGGATGTTGTAATGGGTGATGCACTGCCCGCTGAAAGGCACGAGGGCTGCCAGCGAGTCGGCATCTACGCCATACTTGGCGAGCCAGTGTTTGTCTAATCCTATCATATCGAGCAGGTAGCCTCCGGCAGAGTGTCCTGCCACGAAGATTTTGCGCTTGCTTCCGCCATATTTCTCAATGTTCTTGTAGGTCCAGGCAACAGCAGCGGCAGCATCGTCGAGAATGTCATCGATGGGAGCCTTGGGCAGCAGGCGGTAGTTGGCTGCGACCACCACGAGTCCGCTGTTCTTCAGTTGTGGGTCGATGTGCTTGTTGCCGCCCTCTATGCCTCCACCATGAAACCATACCACCACGGGGGCATCCTTTAAATCGTTGGAATAATACACATCAAGTTTGCAGCGTTCCTTAGCGTAGGCATCGGCAGACTCCGTGTAAGGAATGTCGTTCTCCTGTTGATATTGTTGTGCCCTGGCGATAGTAGTGCACAACAGGAAAACAATAACGAGGATAGTGCTTTTTCTACATTTCATATCAGAAGAATTTTACAATTTCATCCAAGTTTTTTCTCTCCGGACGATTAGGCTCCTCTGCCCTGTAGCCGAGTGAGATAACAGCCATGACCGTCTCGTTTTCAGGTATAGAAAACAGTTCTCTCAACTTATCGGCATCGCGCATGCCCATGATAAGTGTATCGAAGCCCATGGCACGGGCCTTCAAAATCAGATAGCAGTTGCTCAAGCCATTGTCGTAGGCTCCCCAGCCATCACCGACCTCATTACTCTGCTCGCCTTGGAAGAAGCCCGACTTGCCACGTTCATAAGTTGAGACGATGAGTACGGGAGCGTCCTTTATGCGTTCCTTGTTACCGCCCACCATATCCTGCACAGCAGCCAATTTCTCAGGGCTGATGGCAACATAATACTTAGTTGGCTGTTGGTTAGCCCATGAGGGGGCATCCTGAACTGCTTTGATTAAGTCGCGCACTTCTGCCTCCGAGATTTTCTTTGACGCGTCATATTTGCGAACGCTTCTGCGCGAGGTTATTACGTCGTCGAACGACGGATTGGCGGAAGTAGCATTCCCATTGCTGTTTCCGTTATAACAACTTGACAGTGACAGTAGTGCCATAAAAGCACCAAATACATAATTCCTATTCATATCCAAATTGTATTGGTTTGTTAATCATTCAAGTATTACATTCGCTCAACTATCCTGGAGTAAAAGGGAAAGTTGAACACAAACGGCCTGCTGACACAAATAATGTCGTGGATCGCTGCACAGGCTACAAATATAACAATTATTTCCTATTCACACAAATTTTATTGTCTATATATCCAACTCGATTTTTACTTGGCATTAGCAGTTGTCAAAGACTCCACGGCACCCATGAGCCTGCAATTTGAGTTAATGCCTACATGATTTTCACTATACAAGTGCCATTTTTATACGAATTTTGCACTACTTTAGTGCATTTTTTGTACATTTGCTTGATTATTACATCATTAATGTTTTGCATTCACTCAACATACTGAAGTTTAAATTACACCATAATAGTTTATCAGCATGAAACAATCGTTCCTTGCCCTTATCTTCATACTCACCACCGCCCTCACCGCTATGGCTCAAGCCACGCAGCCTTGCGTGGTGAAGCAATATAACCAGAAGCAACAGAAGACGCCACTGGCGGGGGTGCAGGTAGAGGTACGCGACGCGGGGACAGCGGCTTCGGGCAACGACGGACGACTCACACTGTCGTTCCGCACGCTGAAGCCGGGTGACCGTGTACCTTTCCGTGCTGCCACGAAAGCAGGGTATGAACTGATGAACAAGACCGCCGTAGAGCAATGGAATATCTCTCGCACTCAAGAGGTGTTCGAGATTGTTCTGGTGCAGAGTGCCTACTTCTCACAACTGAAAAACAATCTGAAACAGTCTTCGGTGGACAGTTACCACCAAAAATACGAGCAGACACTCGCTGAACTGGAGAAACTCAAGAAGGATGGAAAGCTCAAGGAACAAGAATACTACGACAAACTCAACGAACTCGAAGACCGCTACGACAGTCAACTGAAAAACCTCGATGCCTACGTCGACCAGTTTGCCCGCATCGACCTCAGCGAGTTGTCCGAGCAGGAGCAGCAGTTCATCGAACTCGCCCATGCCGGCCGCCTTGACGAGGCTGCCGAGGCATACAATTCCCTCAACGCCGCAGGTAAGTTCATCACCGCCGTGGAGAACGTCCGCCGTCTCAATGAAGGCATCGCCAAACTCGAAGACGAGAAAGCCAAGCAACAAGAAGCCGCTGATGCCTTCTTTGCCATGCTGCTACGACAGGTCAATACTCTGAAACTTGCTGGTGGTGAGGAGAACTATCGAAAGGCGGGAGAATTGCTGAAACGCGCTGCGTTGGCAGATACTACGAATTTGGTAGTGGTAGAAGCGTATGCATTATTTGCATATAACCAACATTATTTCGAAGATTCGGAGCATTACTATCTCATTTGTCTTAATAGCAGTAATGACAATCTATACCTTCAAACGGGTATCCTGAACAATTTGGGGAGTCTATACATGGATATGCACGAATATACTAAAGCAGAAAAATGCCTTCTCAAAGCACTAGAAAACCATACTCTGCTGTATGACCAAAATCCCGATGCCGACATGGCAAACTTGGCCATAACCCAAAATGATTTGGGTAATTTATACTCACGCATTTATGATTACGTCAAGGCGGAGGAATACTACCTCAAGGCTTTGGAGAGTTACACACTGCTGTTCAACCAGGACCCAGATGTTTACCACGATGGTTTGGCAAGGCTCAAATCTAATATGGGCGTTTTTTATACCGACATCCATAATTATACCAAGGCAGAGGATTATTATCTCCAGGCGTTAAAGAGTTTTGGCCAACTGTTTAACCAGAATCCCGATGTCTACCGCATTTGCTTGTCTAAGACCTCTGTTTGTTTAGGAAACTTATATGTTACAACACATGATTACTCCAAGGCTGAAGAATACTACCTCAAAGCACAAGAAAACTGCATCCCGCTGTTTAACCAAAATCCTGTAGCCCATCGCGAGGATTTTGCTGGCATTCTGCATGGTTTAGGGCGGGTGTACCATGACAAACATAATTATGTCAAATCTGAAGAATACTACCTCAAGGCATTGGAGAATTACACTATATTGTTTCATCAAAACCCAGATGTTTACCTTGAAGATTTTGCCAATATTCAAAACAACTTGGGGGGGCATTATTCAGACCTTCATAACTATACGAAAGCGGAGGAACACTATCTCAAGGCTCTTGAGAACTTCACCTTGCTGTTCTCTATGAACCCAGATATTTATTGTGCTGATTTGGCAAAGATCCAGTACAACTTAGGACTTTTGTATAAAAACCTTAAAGATTACAATAAAGCAGAAATATATTACCTCAAGGCTTTGGAAAATCGAACAATGTTACTTTCTAAAAATCCTAGCATATATTATGCAGATGTGGCAGATACACAAAACAATTTGGGTAATTTGTATATGGCCATTCGAAACTACTCTAAGGCTGAAAAATACTATCTACAATCACTGGAAAATTATTCAATATTGTTTGTTCAGAATCCCAATGTCTATCGTACAGTTTTTTCCTTGATACAGTATAACTTAGGCTATATGTATTTTTGCATGAAAGACAATAGTCGTTCAGAGCAATTTTTTAATACAGCATTGGAGAACTATACAATACTGTTTAACGAATCGTCCGATAAATATCGTGCCAGACTCGCATGGACACAACTCGGCCTCATGTTCATATACGAGGAAAGAAATGATATGTTAGATATATACGAATCGATGCTAAATGATGCTCTTGCCAATTTTGAAGTGCTGTTTATTCAAGACGAATCATGTAAAGATATAGTTATAGAGTTACGAAATCGTAAAGGATATAGATTATTATCCAAAGGTAATACTGACGATGCTTTAACTCTTTTTAAAAATGCTTATTTACTTAATCCGAATGTGTCTGCTCCCTATCTCGCTACGGGCTGTAATGCCAAAGCCTATGAGTATGCCAAGGCTGGTGACTATGCTAAAGCCATCGAGTCCATCGACCGCGCCATTTCCCTTATGCCCGAGGAAGCCAATCTTTACGACTCCAAAGGCGAGATTCTGCTGATGAAGGGAGATGAACAAGAGGCAGTGAAGATGTGGCGGAAGGTGCTGGAGTTGGAACCGGAATTCCTTTCTAAACATCATGGAGAAACAGAACTACACCGACAACTAAAAGAAAAAAGGCTGATAGAATGACGGGCTTCGCCCGATTGAAAATTGAATATTGAACCAACAAAAACCAATACAACTTCAAAGCAGGTGAGTATGCCTACATGGCTGTGTCGTTAGTTACCGTCTTCATACTTCATCTTTCCTTGCATTCCGCTGGGCTAATTATTCACATGGAATCAAACTTTTTTGTTGTTTTGGCTGATTATTCACCTATTTAGTGTATTTTTGTGAGCGTTTTGTGAAAAGACGCAGAAAAGGACAGAATAATCACTTAAAAAACATGAATGAAAATGATAAGAACTGTTAGAACTATTCTTTGCCTTATGGCACTCGCCGTCATGACACCGATAATGGCCCAAGACAGTGACAATGGCTCCTGGCCGTGGGATTTTCCACAAGGCGTGAAACTGAAGATGGAGGTGGGACAAACCGTACTCAGTCCCTACACCTACTATCCCAGTTCGGTAGAAAAAGGTAAACCGTTGCGTGAGGCAGTGCTCATCTTCTACGACACCACTGTGAAAGAGGTGGGCGCAGAGAAGTCGGTGCTTAGCACGCATAACGGTGAGGTGGAAATGCCCAACGCCCTTATCATCCCCCTGCCCACCAACGCAAAGGCGAAGAAAGGCGACGTGGTGCTTACCTGGTGGCAATCAGGAAGTGGACTGGAACGGGCTATCGTCGTTGACGACAGCAACTCGAAGGAACCGAAGGTATGCTACCTTGACCTGAGATGGCCCGACAATCCCGAGAGTCCCACACTCGAGGAGAAAAAGAAAGGAGAGGCACTGAAACCCGGTTCGTTTGCCATACTCAAAGACGGACAGTGGCAGAGCGGCGCACAGGTAGCCATCAAGAAAGACAACGAGTGGCTGAAGGGAACCCTCATCCACGTGGAGGGCAACAGGGTGCTGGTACTGGGCTTCGGCAGCAAGATAGAAGCCTACAACAAGGCCGACGTGCGCCTCATCCCCTTCAAGGAGAAAATCAAGGTGGGCGACAAGGTCTGGGCCACTTGGGTCAACACTTACCGCCCGGGATATGTAGTGACAGCAGTGGACAATGAGTCGGGCCACGTATACGTGAAAGGCGAAAGAAGCAGCAGCGTAGAGTCGAGAAGCATCGCCGATGTAACGAAAGTATTGGAATAAGTTTTTCATCTTTATTTGCCTATGACACCTAAAGAAAAAAGAAATGAAAAGTTGGCCGAGAAACTGATTGCCAACCTTGAACGTCGCCACTTCGAGGCATACTACTGCCATACCGCGAGCGACATCATCGACAAAGTGAAGGAAATCATACCGGAAGGCAGCAGCATCAGTTGGGGAGGATCGATGAGCATCCGCGACACCGGACTCACCCAAGCCCTGAAAGCCGGCAACTACAACATCTTCGACCGTGACGACGTGACCGGCGAGGATGCCAAGCGCGCCATTTATCTGAAAGCCTTCGACGTGGACTTCTACCTCGCCAGCGCCAACGCCTTGTCGGAAGACGGTATTATCGTGAGCATCGACGGCAACGGCAACCGCGTGGCTGCCATCACCTGGGGACCACGACGCGTCATCTTCGTGGTGGGTCTGAACAAGGTGGCACAAGACGTGAACGCCGCCCTGCAGCGCGCACGCAGCATCGCCTCGCCCATCAATGCCGCCCGCTTCGACATCGACACCCCTTGTCAGCAAGACGGGATGTGCCACAACTGCAAATCGCCCCAAAGTATCTGCAACTACGTGCACTTCCTGCGCAATTCCCATCCCGCGAAGCGACATATCGTCATCCTCACCGACCTGGAATTGGGATATTAGAGTCGGGCTTTGCCCGATTGAAGATTGAAAATTGAAGATTGAAGATTGAAGATTACCGCATTGCGGTGAAGTTGCTCTCCCTTAATGGCAACTATGAAAATTGAAATGGAACAATGATTGTCTGCATAGCCGAAAAACCCAGCGTAGCGAAAGACATCGCGCGCATCATCGGAGCCAATAAGGCGTGTCAGGGATACATGGAAGGCAATGGTTACCAAGTGACATGGACCTTCGGCCACCTCTGCACGCTCAAAGAACCCGATGACTACACCCCGCAGTGGAAGCGATGGAGTCTGGTGGCACTTCCCATGATTCCACCCCGCTTCGGCATCAAACTCATCGACGACGAGGGCATCCGCAAACAGTTTGCCGTGATAGAGCAACTGATGCAAAAAGCCGACGGCATCATCAACTGTGGTGATGCCGGCCAAGAGGGAGAACTGATACAGCGGTGGGTGATGCAGAAAGCAAAAGCCACCTGTCCGGTGAAACGTCTCTGGATTTCGTCGATGACCGACGAAGCCATCCGCGAGGGATTCCAGACCCTGCACGACCAGCAAGACTACGACCCCCTCTACCGTGCCGGTCTCTGCCGTGCCATCGGCGACTGGATTCTCGGCATGAATGCCACACGCCTCTACACCCTGAAATACGGACAGAACCGACAGGTACTCTCCATTGGAAGGGTACAGACTCCTACCCTCGCCCTCATTGTCAACCGCCAGAAGGAAATCGACAACTTCGTTCCCGACCCCTACTGGGTGCTCTCCACCCTTTACCGCGACACGCTCTTCACCGCCACGAAGGGAAAATTCACCTCGCGCGAGGAAGGCGAGCAGTCGTTTGCCCTCATCCAGGACAAGCCCTTTACCGTGACCGACGTGCAGAAAAAGAAAGGCACCGAGGCCCCGCCCCATCTCTACGACCTCACCTCGCTGCAGGTAGACTGCAACAAGAAATACAGTCTGAGTGCTGACACCACGCTGAAAATCATCCAGACACTCTACGAGCGCAAACTCACCACCTATCCCCGTGTCGACACGCAATACCTCACCGACGACATCTACCCCAAATGTCCCGCCATCCTGAAAGGACTCCGCGGCTTTGAAGCGCTGACAGCCCCACTACTGGGGAATGACAACTCGCAACGTATTGCACTCCGCAAGAGCAAGAAGGTGTTCGACAATTCCAAGGTCACCGACCACCACGCCATCATCCCTACCGGCGTGCCCGCCACTGGCCTTACCGACCTGGAGCAGCATGTCTACAACCTCGTTGCCCGCCGCTTCATCAGCGTGTTCTATCCCGACTGCCAATTCACCACGACCACCGTTATGGGAAAGGTTGACGAGGTGGAGTTCAAGACCACGGGAAAACAGATTCAGGAACCGGGCTGGCGCCTTATCTACGCCAAGGATGCCGAGGTAAATACCGAAGACGGCAAGAAAGACGACGAGGAAAAGACACTGCCAGATTTCGTGAAAGGAGAAAGCGGACCCCACACCCCCACCCTGACCGAGAAATGGACCACTCCACCGAAATACTACACCGAAGCCACCTTGCTGCGCGCGATGGAGACCGCCGGAAAATTCGTCGACGACGAGGAGTTGCGCGCCGCGCTGAAGGAGAACGGCATCGGCAGACCCTCGTCACGCGCCGGCATCATAGAGACACTTTTCAAACGCCATTATATCCGCAGGGAGCGCAAGAACCTGCTCGCCACCGCCACCGGCATCGAACTCATCGACACCATCCGCGAAGAACTGCTGAAGAGTTGTGAACTCACCGGCATCTGGGAGAAGAAACTCCGCGACATCGAGCACAAGAAATACGATGCGGCACAGTTTGTAGACGAACTGAAACAACAAATCCGCGACATTGTGACACAAGTGCTCACCGACCCCACCAACCGACAGATTACCATCCTCACCGAGGAAGACCTGAAGAAGAAAAAGGCTGCACGACCGAAGGCAGCCTCCACTCCAGCCAAGCCCAGGGTGCAGAAGAAGGCCACTCCTGCCACGGATACACTCGTAGGAACCATCTGCCCGAAATGCGGCAAGGGCCACCTGCTCAAGGGCAAGACCGCCTATGGATGCAGCCGATGGAAAGAGGGCTGCGACTATCGCGTACCTTTCTGACCAATCACCACAATAAAAGCGCGCAGAAATCGTTATTAGGATAATCATGCGAATCATCAGATACCTACCGGCACTGATACTTGCCGTGCTGCTCGCCACGTCGTGCGGAGCAGACAAGAACTTGAAGCGGGGTGAGAAATACCTCGCTTTGGGTGAGTATTACGATGCTGCTACCGAATACAAGACCGCCTACTCGAAGACTCCCGCCAAGATGCGTGACCGCAGAGGTCAGATAGCCAAGAAGATGGCTTTCTGCTACGAGAAAATCAACTCCACCCAGAAAGCGATAGCCGCCTACCGCAATGTCATCAGATACAAGCAGGCCGACGGCAACACCTATCTCTCCTTCGCACGGCAGTTGATGAAAAACGGCAACTACAAAGAGGCTGCCGAACAGTTCCGCATCGCCCTCGACTCGATGCCCGACAACCAAATGGCCCGCGACGGACTCGCCGCTGCCCTTGAAGCGCCCCGACTCAAGGAAGAAGGCTCACGCTATACCGTGAAGAAGATGGAAGTTTTCAATTCTCGGCGTGCCGACTACTCTCCCATGCTTCTCGGTGAGAACCATGAATATCTCTACTTCACCTCCACGCGCAACGAAGCACAAGGCGACGAACTCAGCGGCATCACGGGGTCGAAGAACGGCGACATCTTCTTCTCGCAGAAAGACGACAAGGGCAAGTGGGGCAAACCACAACGCGTGGAGTCGGGACTGAACAGCGAGTACGACGAGGGAGCATGCTCCTTCACCCCCGACCAGCGCGAGATGTACCTCACGCAATGTTCCTCCGACCCGTCATATCCACGCTATGCCAAGATTATGAAGTCGAACCGTTCGGATGCCGCATGGAGCAAGCCCTCCGACGTGCAACTCACCCGCGACACGCTGTCGAGTTACGCCCACCCCGCCATCTCACCCGATGGCGAATGGCTCTATTTCACCAGCGACATGCCCGGCGGACAAGGCGGTCTCGACATCTGGCGCGTACGGCTCTCCTCCAATGGTCTGGGAGGCGTGGAGAACCTCGGACCCATCATCAACACTCCCGGTGATGAGGAGTTTCCTACCTTCCGCCCCAACGGCGACCTCTATTTCTCATCAAACGGCCATCCCGGCATGGGCGGCCTCGACATCTTCATTGCCACAGTAGGAGACAACGGAAAATGGCAGTTGGAGCATCCCGGCTATCCGCTCAACTCACAGGGCGACGACTTCGGCATGACGTTTGAAGGACCACACAACCGAGGCTTCTTCTGCTCCAACAGAGGAGACGGACGCGGCTGGGACCATATCTTCAGTTTCGAGAAGCCCGAAATCATACAGACCGTGAAAGGCTGGGTATATGAGCGCGACGGCTATGAATTGCCCGCCGCACAGGTCTACATGGTAGGCAACGACGGTACCAACGAGAAGTTCAGCGTGCAGAGCGACGGCTCCTTCGAGCGCGTGCTGACCCCCGGAGTAGACTATGTGTTCCTTGCCACTTGCAGGGGTTACCTGAACCACAAGGAAGAACTGCAGGTGGTGCAGACCACGGAGTCGAAAGAAACGGTGCTGCAGTTCGCCCTCGCTTCTATCAGCGTACCAGTGATGATCGACAACATCTTCTACGACTACGACAAGGCCATCCTCCGTCCAGAGGCCGTGCAGTCGCTCAACGAACTGGTGGTGTTGCTCAACGAGAACCCCAACGTGACCATAGAACTAAGCGCCCACTGCGACTACCATGGCAGTCAGGCCTACAATATCGGTCTCTCGCAACGCCGTGCAGAATCCGTGGTGAACTACCTCATTGAGCATGGTATAGCCCCCGACCGCCTCACCCCCAAGGGATACGGTAAGGAAAAGCCCAAGGTGGTGCGCAAGAAACTTGCCGCCCAATACCCTTGGATGAAAGAAGGCGACGTGCTGACCCAGGAATACATTACCGCCCTCGACGAAGAGAAACAAGCCATCTGCGACCAGTTGAACCGCCGCACCGAGTTTATCGTGCTGCGCACCACGTATGGCATGTTCGACAGCGACGGCAACCTCACCAACCCACCCAAGCCCAAGCCCCAGTCGACCAGTGGCGACGACGATGAAGGATTCGATATCGAAGAGTGATGAAACTTCCCGAAGCATTCCTCGCACACTGTCGCGACATCATGGGCGACGCACTACTCACCCGACTTACCGAAGGCCTGTCGGCTCCTCCCACGGTGAGCATACGACTGCATCCATGGAAAAGCGACGGCAAGCAAGTGAACCCAGCACTCCTGCCACGACAAGTGGCGTGGTGCGAACGAGGATACTATCTTGACCAGCGCCCCAACTTCACCTTCGACCCTCTCTTGCACGCGGGTGCCTACTATGTGCAAGAGGCCTCATCAATGTTTGTCGACGAAGTGGCACGGAAAATCATCCACCAGCCCATAACAGCACTCGACCTCTGTGCCGCGCCCGGCGGCAAGACCACGGCACTGCTGGCCGCCTTGCCTGAGGGCAGCGTGATGGTGTGCAACGAATATGTACGCCAGCGCGCCCACATCCTGGCCGAGAACATCATGAAATGGGGACATCCCAACGTGGTGGTGACCAATAACAGCACCAACGACATTCGGAGAAGCGGCATGACCTTCGACCTCATCCTCGCCGACGTGCCCTGCTCGGGTGAAGGAATGTTCCGCAAGGACGAGGGAGCCATCACAGAATGGTCGGAAGACAACGTGCGGCGCTGCAGTGTATTGCAACGCGAGATTCTCGAAGACGCATGGGCATGCCTGCGCCCCGGAGGATGGCTCATCTACAGCACCTGCACATTCAACATCCACGAAGACGAAGAAAACGTTGCTTGGGCTATCAGCCATCTCGGCGCGCAACTGCACGATGTGGAGACCCCAGCCTCATGGAACATCACTGGGTCGCTGATGTCTGACCTAAAAGGCAAAGTATGCCGCTTCATCCCCGGTGTGACCCAAGGAGAAGGACTTTTCATGGCCCTGCTGCACAAGCCTGCTGATGCTACCCCTGTGGCGGAAAAGAAACACAGAGACAAACGACAGAAGAAGACATCAGCGCCATCAATAACAGACGATGCGAGGGCGTGGATAGAACATACCGACGACTTTGTCTTCCTGCAGGAAGGCGATGCCATAACAGCCATCCCACGTGGGTTGGCAAGTCTCTACGACAACATGAAAGACTTGAAGGTGATGCATGCCGGTGTGCCCATCGGCACCTGGCGAGGGAGAAAACTTGTTCCCTCTCCCGCACTGGCCCTCAGCACCTCGCTTCGCCGTGAAGCCTTCACGCAGTGCGAAGTCGACTACCCCACTGCCATTGCCTATCTGCGCAGCGAAGCCATCTCGCTGCCTCCCACAATGCCACGGGGGTACATCCTGATGACCTACCATCACATGCCACTGGGGTTCGTCAACAATATCGGCAACCGCGCCAACAACCTCTACCCGCAGGAATGGCGCATCAGGAGCAGTCATGCCCCCGATAGTCCGTGCGAAATATTCATCTGAAAAAATTCAATCACATGAAACAATATCTCGACCTGCTCAACAGAATCATGACGGAAGGCGTGACGAAGACCGACCGCACAGGAACGGGTACGAAGAGCATCTTCGGACACCAGATGCGATTCCACCTCGACGACGGCTTCCCTCTGCTCACCACCAAGAAACTCCATCTGAAGTCAATCATTTACGAACTGCTGTGGTTTCTCCGCGGCGACACCAACGTGAGGTGGTTGCAGGAACACGGCGTACGCATCTGGAACGAATGGGCCGACGAGAACGGCGAACTGGGTCCCGTATACGGACACCAGTGGCGGTCGTGGCCCGACTACGAAGGAGGGACCATCGACCAGATACGCAACGTGATAGACCTCATCAAGCATCACCCCGACTCTCGACGAATGATAGTAAGCGCCTGGAACGTTGCCGAGGTAGAGAAGATGGCATTGCCACCCTGCCACACCATGTTCCAATTCTACGTTGCCGACGGGAGACTGAGTCTGCAACTCTACCAACGGTCGGCCGACACGTTCCTCGGCGTGCCCTTCAACATCGCCTCCTATGCCCTGTTGCTGCTGATGATGGCCCAGGTGACAGGACTCAAGGCCGGCGACTTCATCCATACCACCGGCGACACCCATGTCTACCTCAACCACACGGAACAGGTGACGCTACAACTCTCACGCACCCCACGCCCATTGCCCACGATGCGCCTGAACCCCAATGTAGACGACCTCTTCGGCTTCAGTTATGAAGATTTCGAACTGCTCGACTACGACCCATGGCCACACATCGCCGGCACCGTATCCGTATAGTTGTTTTCAAATATCATTCACCATGCGTATCAACATCATTGCCGCCGTGGCCGAAAACCTCGCCATAGGTTACAAGAACCGACTGCTCTACTGGTTGCCCGACGACCTGAAGCGTTTCAAGCAACTCACCACAGGACATACTATCATCATGGGAAGGAAGACATTCGATTCGCTTCCCAACGGAGCACTCCCCAAACGGCGGAATATCGTGCTGAGCCGTTCGGAAAAGGTATTCGAAGGCTGTGAGCGTTATGGTTCGTTGAAAGAGGCCATCGCCCATTGCTCAGCCCAGGAAGACGTGTATGTGATTGGCGGGGCAAGCGTCTACAAAGAAGCCCTTGCCATTGCCGACCGGCTTTGCCTCACAGAGATACACGACATTCCTTCACAAGCCGACACATTCTTCCCCTCCTATGACGATTGGCATGAGGTGTGGCGTGAAGAGCATGCCGCCGATGAGCGACATGCGCAGGCATTTGCCTTTGTAGACTACGTACGGGAAGAGAGCACAGATGAATAACCCCAATACTACAACCGACACGCGCCAGCCCTTGAGGACTGGCGCGTGTCGGTAATGACAGCCACTACACCTTACTCTTCGTTGAGTTCCATGACAGGAAGTTGCCTGTCGATGGCAGCGTTGAAGGAGATGATGGTCTCGCTCCTTGACAATCCCAACGGTTGGAGTTTGTCGTGAATGATATTGAGCAAGTGATGGTTGTTGAGCGCATAGATCTTGATGAACATGTCGAAACCACCCGTGGTGTAATGACACTCCACCACCTCGGGGATTTTCTTCAGTTCCTCGAGCACAAAGTCGAACTGTCCCGGGTCCTTCAGGAAAAGACCGATATAAGCACAGGTCTCATATCCAATCTTCTCTGGGTCGATAATAAACTGTGAACCTTTGATGACCCCAAGATTAGTGAGTTTCTGAATGCGCTGATGAATTGCTGCTCCACTCACATTGCAAATCCTGGCTACTTCCAGGAAAGGCATTCTCGCATCATCGGCAATGAGCCGAAGAATCTTTTTGTCTAATGCATCTAAGTTGTGTTGTGCCATAATAGTTTAGTATTTATCCGCAAAGATAGGCTAAAAAAAACACATTTGCAACAAAAAGCAGAAAAAAACAAGAAAATGCCAACTTTACAAGACTAAAAGGAAAGTATTTGTAACGAAAACGGACGCCATGGCCCAAGAAACACGAGTATCAGTGTGTGCGTTGTGACGAGGAAGGCACCTTGGATGCCGAATAGTGCACCTTCAGCGTATTGGCCTCGCGCAGTGCTGCCTTTACATCGGCAATCAACCCCATGGGCACATCGCGGTCGGCCTTGATGACCACGGTCATCTCGGCGTCACCATTCATCTCCGTGCGCTCTTTCTCTGCCTTCATCACCTCAGCCAACCGTGCCACAGGCACAAACATGTCGTTTACCTGCACCACCACGGTGTCGCCCATCGTGGCCTGCAACTGTTTCAGAGGCTTTCCTATGAAAATATAAGTGGTAGACGCCCGCTTGGTGACACGGGTAAGTTGGGTTCCCTCTGGTGTGCGGTAAAGCACATTCACCGGCACGCTACGCATATGCGTCACAATCATGAAGAAGAAGAGCACGGTGAAGATGAGGTCGGGAAGCGACGAGGTATTGAGGTCGGGAATCCTGCGCTCCTTGCGTGAAATGAAACTCATGGTTTGCCTCCTTTCGCCACAAAGTTTTCCGACACTTTCTGAGGATAGTATTTCCTCAGTGCCATCCGCTGCTCTTCGCTGCACTGTGCATAATGCTTCTGGAAACGATGCATCGCCAACGAGTCGCGGAGTTGGGCGTAAGCCGCCACAATCTCGTGTTGGATGGAAAAATAGGTATTGTAGTCGCTCTCGCGGTCGGCCTCTATCTGCACCACATGGTTCTCGGTGACCATGCACTTGCCCAAGGGATAGATGTCGCGCTCCACCTTTTCGGGCAGGTTGGGATCATTGTTGGGGTTGTCGACAAATTCCACGACACGCTCCCTCAATGTCTCGACGGAAACCGTATCGTCATTAATGGTGATGTCGTTGTTGGGTGAGACCACAATCCTCAGCACGTTGCGCTGGCTCATGGCCGTTGGCTGCTGTTCGGTAGCCAGCGGAGGAAGCATGCGCGACATTCCATTGTCGTCATCCATCGAGGTGACGACAAGGAAAAGGATGAGCAGGGTGAACGAGATATCCGCTATCGAAGCGGTATTGATGCCCGGCACCCGTCGGCGCTTACGTACAAACCTCATGCTATCGTTTGTTGAGATACGACCTAACGGTGGCAAACGCCACCAGCAACACAGCCAGCACAACCATGGTCACCGAGGCGATGACGAACATGTCGGCTGTCCTCAGCCACAAGGCATCAGCGAATTGCTTTCCGTTGACTTCCACCACCTGTGAGGAGCCTAAAAGGAACGCGACGACCAAGACAGCCACTGTCGCGGCCACGACGACCAGCGAGATGACAGCGACAGGTATCCTGTTGACCACCCGCGGCTGGTTCTTCTTCCTCTTTACCGCTACTGCTACAGCCCAGATGGCCGTGCATAGGGCAAACAGCACCACACCAGCCATCAGCCACAGCAACACATCGGTGAGACGAGGCTCGTTGAAATCAGGGTCATCGGGAAATGGATGGTTGAAGCCTACGAGGTAAAACAAAGCGAAGACCACCGCCGTGACAGCGATAATCGCAAAGAGCACACGTTGTGACCCCCGCTCCGGCATCCACTTGAGTCTTTTCATTATAGGGAGGCTTTGTGTTTTACAATAATGTCCATGAGCGTTACTGAGGCATCCTCCATCTGAGCCGTGAGCATCTCTATCTTAGTGAGAATGAAATTATAGAACAACTGGAGGATAAGCGCCACGATGATACCGAAGATGGTGGTGATGAGCGCCACCTTCATACCATCTGCAACAATAGTAGGACTGATGTCGCCCGCCTGCTGGATTTGGTCGAAAGCCATCACCATACCGATGACCGTGCCAAGGAAGCCCAACGACGGCGCGATGGCAATGAAAAGGGTAATCCATGAGCAACCTTTCTCAAGATTGGCCACCTGCACCTGACCGAAAGACTGGATGGAGCGCTCAATATTCTCCACGCTCTCACCTACACGCATCAGTCCCTGATAACAGATGGAAGCCACCGGGCCACGGGTTTCACGGCATAGTGTCTTGGCACCCTCCACGTCGCCGGCAGCCACTTTCTCATCGATATCGTCGAGCAGTCGCCTACTATTGATTTCCGACAACGTGAGGTAGATGATTCTCTCGATGCAAAAGGCAAGTCCAAGAATCAGCGCCAGTGCCACCAGCGACATGAAGCCGGCGTTGCCCTCGATGAATTTCGTCTTCAGCGACTTGTACACCCCTTCGCCTTCCTCAGAAGCAGTGTCTTCTGATGCTGCCAATGCCTCGGCCTGGGCTATATCGTCGGCTACCATCGAATCGACTGCCGCATTGTCCTCATACTGCGCTGCTATCTCCTCAAAATCGGGGATGCTGCTCTCTTCTTGTCCCATGGCCAGTGAGAAATGCCCGACCAACAATGCCACGATGAATATCCATCGGGCTATCACATATTTCATCATTATGTTGAATAAAGTGGATTTCAAATAATGATGCAAAGATAGTGCAAATCATGTGGAAAGCAAAAAAAATAACATTGTTTTTAATTTCTTTACCGGGATGAAGCCTGCGTTTGCCACAAAGCGACAAAGCAATCTGCCCACATGTCATGGTAAAAAAGAATCGATAAAGTTTCTTGTTGAGAAAACAATTTACAACCATTATTCACATATCGAGAGGAAAAATCAATCGATTACGCAGTTAAAATTATTAAAGATTGTTAAATTTTACATTGTGCGGGCACACGGACAAATGTTGTTATAAAAATATTAGTTAATAAACTTTGAGGATATGGAAAAAAACTTTAACTTTGCATCGTTATCCTGAAAACAATCTTTTTACCTTAAAAAAAACTAATACCTATTGAAGATTCGAAGCGGTCGCCTGAGAAGGTCATCGCTTTTTTTAGGCCCTTATTTTTCGGCCTTCCCCCTCCCCTATTCGCGGTATAGCATCCGACGAGGATTTCTTCAGATGCACTACATTATATTAATATAGATAAATCCCGCAGGATTGATTTCACCCATCCATGCCCTGCCACGGGCTGGTCAACACCAAAGAAGAGACCTCAAACTTGAAAGTGAACTTTCGTTTGAGGTCTCTTCCTTTGGTGACTCTCGCGGGAAATAGTTTCAGGCTATTTTCCTCTCCACATATTGTCTGTCGATGACTATCTCGCTTTTGTCTAATCGGAACATATCTTCGTCGAGCAATTTGAACATGGTAGATTTCAATCCTCTCACGCCAAGATGCTTTCTGTTGGCATACGACGCGATGGCCTTGGCGCCATCATTGGTGATGGTGAGTTGGATATCGCGAAGGCTGAAGTAGTTGGCGAAATAGGAGAATGGCGAATCCTTGGCCTTCATGAGGATATCGACCATCACCTCTTCCGAAAGGCTGTTGACGTAAGCATACTGCTGGATACGTCCGGCAAGTTCGTCGCGGTGGAAGAAGGCCGAGAAATCCGATTCCTCCACGTATTTGTGGAAGTCACCTTCCATCCCCACGACGTCCGACTGCGCAAATCCGATGGCATTGGCGCCCAATCGCTTCCTCACCACCTCTTCTATCCCGCTGAACACACCAGAGAAGATGAAGAGCATGTTCTTCGTCGACACCCTCTCTGAGGTGAGCATACCGGTGCTGAACGACACCGAGTTGTTGTCATCGATGATGTTGAGCAACTCATTGAGCACCCTTTCGTTGAACTCTCCCTTAAGGAAGAGTTTGTCGAATTCATCGAGTAGGATTACCGCCGATTCCACAGGTTCCAGTTCCTGGTTGCACTCATCGTAGATTTCGGAAAACACATCCGTGAGATGCGCGCCGTGGATACCCTCCTGCACGAGGTTGTTGCAATTCACCACTCCCAGTTTGAGGCCAAACAGTTGGGCGAGTTTCTGTGGGCCGAAAGTCTTCCCCACTCCCGACGGTCCAAAAGCCAATAGATTAGGCTTGGGCATGTTGAGGCTGGAGTTCTTCCTCATCAGGTGGATGTAGAAGCACAGCGACAGTTTCCTGGAGTATTCCGGTTGTCCGATGAGATAGGTGTCGAGCAATTCGGAGATGGACAGTGGCGTGACATGTTCGGGAGCGATGTCGAAGATTTGGTATTCGGTATCGTCCAACAGGTCGACGATTCCCTGAAGGGGGATGCGCCCATATTCATTCTCCCAACTCGAGATATGCTCTATCACACTGTCACGTGTGGCAGTGTTGGAGGTGTCGGCCGTCTCGATGACGAACTCGTTGCGTCGGTTCTTCAGCACCTTTATCCATTGCTCCTTCTCCTTGATCATCAGCGAAGGCAAGGAATCAATAGTGCGCTTGATGATTTTGGAGTGATTACGAAAAAAGGCGGGGAATTCCCCGCCTTGATAGTGATAGGCTTGATATTATAGTGACTATAGGAACTATAGGAACTATAGGAACAATAGTGACTATAGTGGCTATGCGGTTATCATCGCTGATAATATACTATCTTCCGTTGTTCTATTCTCCTGAGTACGGTTGGTTCGCCTTCGGGCTCATCATCTATGGTATGTTTGGCTACTGAATGAGCCTCACGTTCCGTCCAGTTGCCTTTTTCATCGAATTTTTTATAAGTATAGGTGATTACCGTGGAATAATGGTCGCCCTCGTCTTCCGACTCACAGTTTTCGCGGTCGGGGTAAACATGGTCGTCGGTATAGGTGAAGATTTGATCGATTGTTGACTCCCAACCACCTATATTCACTTTGCTCATACGGTTTTGTGCGTCGTATGCAAATGTTATGGTGAAACCCTGGTCATCTTCTTCATCCATCCAATTCATATACTCGACGACACGTCCTTTCTCGTCGCGCTTCATCTTGCTCTTCTCTGTCAATCCTTTGACGAAGTTGCCTTTGTCATCATATTGATAGATGTTTTCATAATTGTCGCGCACTATCCTTCCGCTCTCATCGAAAGCCAGTTGCAGGGAGTCCTTGCTTTCCCAGAAGTCATCTTCGCTATCCCCGGTGTATTCGCGGATGGAGAGACGCACTTCCTTCACGTCGCCCAATAATCCAAAACACCTCACGTCGGTGGGGGTGTTGACATGATCTGCCACTTCGGCTGAGGAGGCAGTTCCTTCAGCAGTGGCCTCACCCGTCGGTTTCTGCGAGGAATTGGCACTGCAGGCGAATATGGCCAAGAGGGCCATCATAGGGATGATTTGTATTGTTTTCATAACAGGTAAAATGATAAGTGATTATTTAAAGAAAAGGCATAACTATCCTGATACGGGTCACTCCATCCTCTCCCATTCTACGTCATAATCTTCACCATTGTCGGTGAGTTTGAGGTCGTATTCCACTGCTATGGTGTCGTTGAGCACGCCCTTAATCATCCCCTTAAAGTCTTTCTCGCCATTGGGTTCGATAAGGATGGTGTCGATGACCAACGTCCGCCCACTGTCTTTTTCTTCGGTGATGACCGACTGGCTGACGATTTCCCTCATTTTGTCGAGCGACACTTTTTTCTGGCACGACACAGCCATCCCCATGAGCAGGGTAATGAAGCACAGGCACAAGATATGTTTTCTCATCATAAAAAATAAGGTTGGTTTGTATGGGCAAAAATAAGCATAAATATTGAGAATCACACAATATTACTGAAAAATGATGAATTTTTTCACTTAACCAGCACAAAAGGCGTGGGGATTCAGTTTTTTTTCGTAACTTCGCAGAGATAATGCAACAAACCATGCGCGGCAGGCGAGAGCCATCCCACAGGTCTCCTTCGCAGGAGTAGTGTGACGCCGGCGCAAAAAATGCTAAACTATGATCAACAGACAACTTCTTAGACCAGAGAGTATTGTAGTGGTGGGTGGCTCGAACAACACCCACAAGCCGGGAGGTGCTGTAGTGCGCAACCTGCTCAATGGCGGCTACAAGGGCGTCTTACGTGTCGTCAATCCCAAGGAAGACGAGGTGCAGGGCGTGAAAGTGTTCCACGACGTGAAGGAAATCCCGCCGACCGACCTTGCCGTAGTGGTGATTCCGGCAAAATTGTGTCCCGAAACAGTGAAAGTGCTCGCGTCGGAGAAAGGCGTGAAAGCCTTCATCATCATCACCGCCGGCTTTGGAGAGGAAACACCTGCCGGTGCTGCCTTGGAGAAGGACATCATCGACACCTGTGAGCAGTATGGCGCAGCCCTCATCGGCCCCAACTGCATCGGCCTTCTCAACTCCTGGCATCACAGTGTCTTCACCAAACCCATCCCCCACCTCAATCCCAAGGGAGTAGACTTCATCAGCGGCTCTGGAGCCACCGCCGTGTTCATCCTCGAGTCGGCAGTCATCAAGGGATTGCAGTTCAACTCTGTATGGAGTATCGGCAATGGCAAGCAAATCGGCATAGAAGACGTGCTGCAATACATGGACGAGAATTTCGACATCGAGCACGACTCCAAGGTGAAGTTGCTGTATATCGAGAACATCAGCAATCCCGACAAGTTGCTCTTCCATGCCAGTTCACTCATCCGCAAGGGATGCCGCATTGCCGCCATCAAGGCCGGCAGTTCGGAAAGCGGAAGCCGTGCGGCATCGTCGCACACCGGTGCTATCGCGAGCAGCGACTCCGCCGTGGAAGCCTTGTTCCGCAAGGCCGGCATCGTGAGGTGTTTCTCGCGTGAGGAACTCACCACGGTAGGCTGTATCTTCACCCTCCCACCCATCAAGGGAAAGAATTTCGCCATCGTGACCCATGCCGGCGGTCCCGGCGTGATGCTTACCGATGCCTTGTCGAAAGGCGGGCTCAACGTGCCGCCCCTTGACAAGGAGATTGGCGAAGAACTCAAGACGAAACTCTACCCCGGTGCTTCTACCGCCAACCCCATCGACATCCTTGCCACCGGCACGCCGGAGCATCTGGGCATCGCCATCGACTACTGTGAAGAGCGTTTCGACAACATCGATGCCATCATGGTCATCTTCGGCACACCAGGTCTGGTGCAACTGTATGAGACCTATGACGTGTTGCACAAGAAGATACTGGAATGCAAGAAGCCCGTCTTCCCCATCCTGCCGAGTCTGCACACTGCCGGTCCGGAGGTAGAGGAATTCCTGCGCAAGGGACATGTGAACTTCAGCGACGAAGTGACCCTCGCCACCGCGCTGACACAAGTGATGCGCACTCCCCCACCCGCTCCACCAGAGATAGAACTCTTCGGCATCGACGTGCCCCGCATCCGTGAGATTATCTCCGGCATCAAGGAGAGCGGCTATATCTCGCCCAACCTCGTACACGACCTCTTGGCATGTGCGCAGATACCGATGGTGCCCGAGATGGTGAGCGACAAATGCGAGGAATTGGTGTCCTTTGCCGAGCGCACGGGCTATCCCGTGGTGGCGAAGGTCGTGGGTCCTGTTCATAAGAGCGATGTAGGCGGTGTGGCACTCGACATCAAGAACGCCAAGCACCTGAAGATGGAGTTTGAACGGATGATGAAAATCAAGGACGCTACCGGCGTGATGGTGCAGAAGATGCTTCGTGGCACGGAACTCTTCATCGGAGCGAAATATGAGTCACGCTTCGGACACATCGTGCTCTGCGGTCTTGGAGGCATCTTTGTAGAGGTGCTCAAAGACGTATCGAGCGGTTTGGCCCCACTGTCATACGGCGAGGCCTATTCGATGATCAAATCGCTGCGTGGATACAAGATTATCGAGGGAACACGCGGCCAGAAAGGCATCAACCAGCAGCGATATGCCGAGGTCATCGTGCGGCTCTCCACCCTTCTGCGTTTCGCCACCGAAATCAAGGAAATGGATATCAACCCACTCCTCGCCGACGAGAATGGCGTGACCGCTGTAGACGCCAGAATATATATAGAGAAATAGGAACTATAGAAACTATAGAAACTATAGTAACTATAGAAACTATAGAAAACCATAAAAAAAGAATACACTAATGATACAAATTGGAGACAAAGCCCCGGAAGTGCTGGGGCACGACGAGAACGGCAATGAGATTCGTCTCAGTGATTTCAAAGGCAAGAAACTGGTGCTCTATTTCTATCCGAAAGACATGACATCGGGCTGTACTGCCGAAGCCTGCAACCTGCGCGACAACATCGGAGCCCTTGAGGCCCAAGGCTTTGCCGTATTGGGAGCCAGTGTAGACGACGCGAAGTCGCACCAGCGGTTTATCGCCAAGCACGAACTGCCCTTCCACCTGATTGCCGACACCGACAAGCAACTTGTGGAGCAATTTGGTGTATGGGGAGAAAAAAGCATGTATGGCAGAAAATATTTTGGCACGTTCCGCACCACCTTCATCATCAACGAGGAAGGCATAGTGGAGCGCATCATTGGTCCGAAGAAGATCAAGACCAAAGACCACGCCAGGCAAATCTTGGAGGTTTGAGATTTGAGGTTGGAGATTTAAGGTTTGAGGTTTAAGGTTTAAGGTTTAAGGTTTATCATGCTGCGCATGATGAACATCGGCGGCGCCTCGGCATACAGAAAGTAAACTTTCGTCTGCACTCGGCTTGCACGATGTTTGAGATTTGAAATTTGGAAAAGATGAGACTGAGGACAACTATACTTACCGTGCTCTTCCTGTCGATTGCGATGGCCATGAGGGCACAGCGCCACGAGATTTTCAACGACCGCATCTCATCGCTTCAGGTGGTGAGCGGCAACGACTGGCTGTCGCCTCCCGTCACCACGTTAGGCGGTGCACCCATCCACATCTCGTTCGACGACCAGACTCACGAGTATCACCGCTATACCTATCGCATCGAACACTGCGAGGCCGACTGGAGCGTCAGTGAGGAAATATTCACCAGCGACTACATTGATGGATTCACTGAAGGCAACCTCATCGAAGATATCGAGGAGTCGCTCAACACCAATGTGCTCTATACCCACTATCACCTCTCCATCCCCAATGAGCATTGCCGGTTGAAGATGAGCGGCAACTACCGCATCACGGTGCTCGACGACAACAACGACGATGAGCCGATGTTCAGTGCCTGTTTCATGGTAGTAGACCCACGGATGAGCATCTCGCTTGGTGTGACCACCAACACCGACATTGATGTCAACCAGTCGCACCAGCAAGTGAGCATGCTGGTGTCGTACAGGGGATTGAATGTCAGCGACCCCTCCACGCAGATCAAGACCGTGGTGATGCAGAACGGCCGATGGGACAATGCCAGAATAAATGCCAAGCCGCAGTTCACGATGAACGAGAGTCTGCGATGGGAGCACTGCCGCGACTTCATTTTCGACGCTGGCAACGAGTACAGGAAATTCGAGGTGCTCGATACCGACCACCCCAGCATGGGTGTCGACAAAATCAGATGGGACGGGGAGATGTTCCATGCCTACATCTTCGCCGACGAGCGGCGTCCCAACTACCTCTACGATGAGGACGCCAACGGTTGTTTCTACATCCGCAACAGCGACAATGTGGAGAACGACCGCACCTCGGAGTATGTGGTGGCCCATTTTCAGGTGTTCAGCGACAAATACGACGGCGAGGTTTATCTCAATGGCGTCTGGACCAACGACCAGTTTCTGCCACGTTACCTCATGGAGTATGACTATGCCACAGGTAGTTATGAGGCAGCGGTGATACTGAAAATGGGCTACTACTCCTACCAATACCTGCTGCTTGATGAGGCCGGCTATACCCATTTCCTCCCCTCTGAGGGCAATTTCTTCGAGACCGAGAACCAATACCAGGCCCTGGTCTACTATCGTGAGCCCGGCGGGCGCACCGACCTGCTGCTGGGTTACCAGCAAGTGAAAACGAGATAAGCAAGAATCCTAATGAACATCTCCATCTACACCCTTACCTCGGCCTTGCACGATGCCAAGGCCGTGGATACCGTGACCCGGGAATTCCTTTCGGGTCTCGACATCGACTATACCCTGAAAGGCGACGACTACAGCGACTATGGCCATGGCTTCAGCCTCATCTACGTACGCACCGGTGGTACCGAAGGCATATTTGCCCGACTCCTGCCCCTGTTGCACGAGAAGAGCCGCCACCCTTTCTATCTCCTCACCTCGGGCAAGAGCAACTCACTGGCCGCCTCGATGGAAATCCTCTCCTACCTGCGCCTACAAGGCGAGGAAGGCGAGATACTGCATGGCAGTCCTACATTTGTAGCCCACCGCATAGACGTGCTGTGCCAAGCCCATGAAGCACGCGCCAAACTCCGCGGCATGCGTTTGGGCGTTATCGGCGCTCCGTCCGACTGGCTGATTTCCAGTCAAACCGATGATGCCGTTGTATATGAGAAAACAGGCATCCAACTGGTGCACATCGACATGAAAGAGGTCATCGAAGCCATCTCTCCGCAAGAGGAGCCGGTGTCATGCGTCCCCACCACCCCACAGGTTGTAAAAGAGGCCTTGCCCGGTGCGACGGCCATCTACAAGGCACTGAAACATATCGTGGAGAAGCATCGGCTTCAAGGATTCACCATCCGTTGTTTTGACCTGCTCACGGCCGTGCACAATACCGGCTGCCTGGCACTGGCACGCCTGAACGCAGAGGGTATCGTAGCGGGATGTGAAGGCGACGTGCCCACCATGCTGACGATGGCGGTGGTGCGTGCCATTACAGGTGTGTCTGGTTTCCAAGCCAATCCTTCGAGCATCGACCCCGAGACAGGCGAGATGGTCTTTGCCCACTGCACCATTCCCTTAGACATGGTGGAGAGTTATGAACTGGACACCCACTTCGAGTCGGGCATTGGTGTAGGTATCCGAGGTCGGATGCATGAAGGCGGTGTGACCATAGTGAAACTCGCCGGCGATTGCTCAAGGATGTTCGTAGCCGAGGGAGAGTTGCTGCGCAATGAGTCGAAGCCCGACCTCTGCCGCACCCAACTGGCCATCGGTCTCGACAACCCCCGTCACACGGCCTATTTCCTCACCCATCCCATCGGCAACCATCATGTCATCGTAGCCGGAAGATGGAAAGAACAATTGAAAGCGATAGCCAAATATTTATTATAGGAACTATAGTAACTATAGTAACTATAGAAACTATAGAAAAAAAACAACCAAGAATGAAAACAAGAAAGATGGCCGCCATCGTGGCCGCATTACTCGTGCCACTCGCCTGTTTCTCGCAGCCCGATGAGATGACCCTTGAAGGCATGTCGCGTATGTCGTGCACCAGCATCATGGTGGGAAAGGCAGCCTCCACCGACGGGTCCGTTATTACCTCGCACACCTGCGACTCGTGGTATCGCACCTGGATGCAGGTGGTGCCCGCCAAGGACCACGCGGAAGGAACGAGAGTAGATATCTACGATGGCAGGATGCACACGCAAAGCGCCGCCGACAGCACGAAGATGCATGTCAGGGGGAGCATACCACAGGTAGCCCACACCTACCGCTATCTCGACACGGCATATCCCTGTCTCAACGAGAAACAGTTGGGCATCGGCGAGACCACCATCACTGGCCGTAAGGAGTTGCAGAACAAGAAAGGACTGTTCTTGATAGAGGAATTGGAGCGAATCGCCCTGGAGCGCTGCTCTACCGCCCGTGAGGCCATCCGCCTGATGGGCGACCTTGTGAAACAATATGGCTATGGCGACAGCGGAGAATGCCTCACCATTGCCGACAAGAACGAGGTGTGGATTTTCGAGATCTTCGGCGAGGGAGAGAAGAACATCGGTGGTGTATGGGCCGCTGTGCGCATCCCCGACGACGAGGTAAGCGTGTCGGCCAACATCAGCCGCATCGGCGAGATTGACCTCAGTGACCACGACCATTACATGGCTTCCGACAACGTGCTGGATGTGGCGAAGAAGATGAAGTGGTGGGACGGCAAGCAACCCTTCTGTTTCTGGAAAGCCTACAGTGGGGGCAACTACCTCAACGAGGTGAAGAACTACAGCGTGCGCGAACATTTTATCCTCAACGCCCTGGCACCATCACTCCACCTGAGCGATACCGTAGCCAACCTGCCACTCAGCGTGCGCCCCGACGCGAAAGTAAGTGTGGAACAAGTGATGCGGCTTTTGGGAAGTTATTTCGAAGGTACGGAAAAGAACCTCAGTGGGCGTCACAAGATAGTGAATCCCAAACGCAAGGACAAGGACGGCAATTTGGTGGAAGGAGAGCCCGACAGCATCGTTTCACCTGTCTCCAATCCCTGGATGCGCCCTGATGAAATCAACATGTATTACGCTATGGGCGACTCGGTGATGAAGAACATCCGAACGGTGAGCGTGCCTTGGTGTGCCTACAGCACCGTGATACAGTTGAGGTCATGGCTGCCCGACGAAGTGGGAGGCGTAGTATGGATGTGCCTCGACAATCCCGGGGAGAGTCCACGTTTCCCCATCTTCAGCGGAACGACACAGTTGCCCACTCTCCTCAGCATCTGTGGTCAGCATAGCGAGCGCGACGATGCAGCACTGTGGCATTTCAGGAAAGCCAACAGGCTCGCCACCCTGAGGTGGGGAACCTACCGCAAGACTCTGGAGCCACTACGCGACTATTTCATGGAGAAAGGTGCAAGAGAGTTGCCTTTTGTAGAACAGACCTGGCAAAGGCTACAGTCGGAAGACCCGAAGCAAGCCGAGCGGATGCTCAATGGCTACACCGCCGACTTCTTTGGCGCCACCATACTGCGATGGGACGAATTGGCCCGGCTGCTGTGGCGCCAGACATGGGCGGGCTGGTGATAAATACCTTATAGGCCGCAGAGACCCTATTGGCACTAAAGCCCTTAAAGGCCGCGCTTGCGGCCTTTCTTTTGTTTGGTTTGTTGCTGTAATACAGCAACATACGGGACAGAGGGAGGACGAAGGGACAGGGGGGGGGGACGAAGGGACAGAGGGGGATGGAGGGGAATCACAAGATATCGACGACCAGTCCCTCCTGAGCGAGGATGGTGTTGGGGAAGATGCTCTTCGCCTCATCGAGGAGCGGCTGCTCATCGTTGTAGCGCGAACTGTAGTGTCCTATCATGAGTTGCCGGGCCTGTGCGTCACGTGCCACCGTTGCTGCCTCGGCTGCCGTGCTATGGTAATAGAGGCCTGCCAATGCGGCATAGGTCTTCTCGTAAGTACTCTCATGATAGAGGAGACTCACTCCTTCTATTTGCCGGTGAAGTGTGGGAATGTATTTCGTGTCGGAACAATAGGCAAACGACCTTGGCGCATCGGCCGGGGTCACCAACAGGCTGTTGGGCACCACTTCGCCATCTTCCGTCACCCAGTCGGCCCCCTGCTTGATGTTATTGATTTGACTGACGGGGATGCCATAGAAGTCAATCATATCACGCCGGATATGAGGAAGAGTCGGTTTCTCCCTGAACAGGAAACCGCAGCACGGCACCCGGTGCTCCAGCGGCAGGGTAACGACAGAAAGAGTTCGGTCGTCATAGACAAGTTGCTGCCGGGTGGCATCGAGCGGACGGAACATCACTTCATAATCCAGGCCACCACAGAACATCTTCATCATCTCATGGAAGAGACCTTCAAACTGTGCCGGGGCACACACCAACAGCGGTGCTTTACGTCCCAGCAAACCGAAGGAACTGATGAGGCCTATAAGCCCGAAGCAATGGTCACCATGGAGATGTGAGACAAACACCCCCTTGATTTTGTTGAAATTGATTCGCGCCCTCATGAGGAGCATCTGCGTTCCCTCGCCACAATCTACGAGAAACATCTTTCCCCGTATCTCCACGACCTGCGACGAAGCATAGTGGCGCATCGTAGGGCGCGCGCTGCCACAACCGAGCACATGAACCTTGAAGTCCTCCATGCGCCCCTCTATTCCAATTGACGCTTGTAGGCGTAAATGCCCTTCTCGTTCTCCAGATAGAGAGAGTCGTTGCCGATGGAGAGAATATTAAAGGTATCCTTGGAGAGCACGAGTTTGCCATTGAGGATTTTCCACTCCGTGTAGGGGTTCGACTCATTCTGCACGTGCGACTCCACCACACCACCGTCCTTGATTTCAAAATTCTTGTCGAGGCTGGTCCAACGCCCCATGAGCGAAGTGACGTTGATGGCTTTCCTCACCACCAGTCCCTCTTCACCCGGAGTAGCCATGACAGCCATCTTGTTGCCGTCGTAGAGACCGCCACATACCACGTCGCCGACGACCAGGCTGTCTTCCGGACTGAGGTATTGCTCCTCAACGATGAAGTCGAGTGTGTCGCCATCTATCTGCACCAACTGGAAAGAGTGGCTGGTAGCGTTGACACATTCTCCGAATTTTGTCTCATCACCTTGGGCGACGGCCTTCGTCTCCTTGATGACGGGGATGTTTGCTTCTTTCTTATCCGTACAACCTACGGCCATCAGTGCCAATGCAGCAACGAATGTGATTTTTGTTATTTTCATGCCTATAAAAATATTCAGTTTTCAATTAATGTTTTCTGTTTTCTTTGCCTCTTCCCAAAGTTTATCCATCTCTGCCAACGTCATCTCGGTAAGCGGCTTTCCCTCGCGGATGGAGTGTTGCTCCACATAGTTGAACCGTCGGATGAACTTCTGGTTGGTTTGTTCGAGGGCATTGTCGGGGTTGAGGTGATAGAGCCGGGCAGCATTGATGACACTGAAAAGGAAGTCGCCGAGTTCTGCCGTCGACCGTTCCTTGTCGTCACGTTCCAGTTCGGCTTGCAACTCATCGAGTTCCTCTCTCACCTTTGTCCATACATCCTCACGCTTGTCCCAGTCGAATCCCACATTGCGGGCCTTGTCCTGTATGCGGTAGGCCTTGATAAGACTCGGCAGCGCCTGTGGCACCCCCGAGAGCACGGTCTTGTTGCCGTCTTTCTCACGCAGTTTGATTTGTTCCCAGTTCTGCAACACCTTCTCTGCAGACTCTGCCACCACCTCACCATAGACGTGAGGGTGGCGGAAGATGAGTTTGTCGGCCTGTTTCTGACAGACATCTGCCACGTCGAAGTCGCCTTTTTCCTGACCGATCAGGGCATAGAAGCAAACGTGCATGAGTACGTCGCCCAATTCCTTGCAGATGTTCTTACTGTCGTCTTTCATCAATGCGTCGCACAACTCAAACACCTCTTCGATGGTGTTGGGTCTCAGGCTCTCGTTGGTCTGCTTCCTGTCCCAGGGACATTCCACACGCAGACGGTCGAGCACATCGAGGAGCCGTCCGAACGCTTCTATTTTTTCTTCTCTTGAGTGCATGGTTGAAACATTAATATATTTGTGGAGACCCCACCGAGAATAACCGCTCCCTGGAAGGCCAACGCCTATTGAGGAGATTCAGGGAAGATAATCTCATTCAACAGCCGCTCCAAGTCGTTGAGCGAGTGTTCTTTCGGCCACACCTCGCCCGAGGAGGTGATGCGGGTGCCATCGGCATAGACCATGGTGAGCGACCAGTGTATGCCATCGAGCACCCTCTCCATGGGGATGTTTGGCAAGTTAATCCTACGGTGGAAATATCCCGGATGAATCTGGTAGAAATGCTGTTCGGAGAACAAGGCACGTATACGCTCAAGTCCACCTTTTGCCACCTCCTTTGGTGTTTCCTGCCATCCAGTCTTGGCAATGTCTTTGTCGCCTTCGCCCTTCTCCAGGCTCATGGGCATACGGGGGTTGTGTGCCATCCCGCTGAAATCAAACTTCACATACACCAACTCTCCTTGAGGTTCTGCACGCTGTTCTGCCTGACGGTTGTGTTCCAGGCGGGAACATTCTTCGGTGAAGCACTTATACCTGAGTTGCTCGTGCTCCACGCTCCGTGTGGTACGTCTGCGCTGCACGGTATCCTCCACCACGTATTTGATGGCAGGCAGGATGAACTCGTTTTCCTCGTAACGCGCCTTCATGCTGTCGGAGAGCAGATGAAGCGCCTCGGTACTGAGTTCTTCAAGCGCATAGACACCTTTTTCACACTCGAGGTCGTTTGTCATCATCTTGGGCAAGGGCTTGCGCGACGATGGGTTACGCAGCATCTTCCTCACGACGTCGAGTTGCTGGCTGCTGTAAGCCTGCTGAGCCTGAGCGCAAAGACACAGCAAGAACAGAGTAAGGAATAAAGAAAGTTTTCTCATATTTTCTTTTCTTTTTGCAAAGATACGACAATTTCTTTATCCAACAGGCTTAAATTATTGGATTTTTTTATACTTTTGTACCCTTAAAAGAAAATAGGTATAAAATATAATATGGAATTAGCAAGTAAGTACACCCCGCAGGACGTGGAGTCGAAATGGTATCAGTATTGGCTTGACCACAAGTTATTCAGTTCTAAACCCGATGGCCGTGAGCCATATACCATCGTCATCCCCCCACCCAACGTGACGGGAGTTCTCCACATGGGACACATGCTCAACAACACCATCCAGGACATCCTGGTGCGGCGGGCCCGTATGGAAGGAAAGAACGCCTGTTGGGTGCCCGGCACCGACCACGCCTCTATTGCCACCGAAGCCAAGGTGGTGAAAAAATTGTCGGAACAGGGCGTGAAGAAGCACGACCTCACCAGGGAGCAGTTTCTGGAGCATGCTTGGGACTGGACCCATGAGCACGGTGGCATCATCCTGAAGCAACTGCGCCGCCTGGGTGCCTCATGCGACTGGGACCGCACCGCTTTCACCATGGACGAGAAGCGCAGCAAGAGCGTCATCAAGGTGTTTGTAGACCTTTACAACAAAGGCTACATCTACCGTGGTCTCCGCATGGTGAACTGGGACCCGAAAGCCCTCACCGCCCTCTCCACCGAGGAGGTGATATACAGGGAGGAGCAGAGTCATCTCTTCCATCTGAAATATTACGTCGACGGTCTCACCACCCTCGACAACGAGTCGGCCCTTGTGGAGGAAGGCAATGTCATCCATAAGGATGCCAAAGGCTATTATGCCGTAGTGGCCACCACCCGTCCGGAGACCATCATGGGCGACACCGCCATGTGCATCAACCCCAAGGACCCGAAAAACCAGTGGCTGAAAGGCCGCAAGGTCATCGTTCCCCTTGTAGGCCGTGTGATTCCGGTGATTGAGGACCGCTACGTGGACATCGAGTTTGGTACTGGCTGTCTGAAGGTGACTCCCGCCCACGACACCAACGACTACATGCTGGGCAAGACCCACAATCTGGAAACCATCGACATCTTCAATGCCGATGCCACCATCTCTGAAGCCAGTCCGCTGTATGTGGGCATGGACCGCATGGACTGCCGCAAGCAGATTGTGATAGACCTCAAGGAGGCAGGTCTGATGGAGCGTGTGGAAGACTATACCAACAAGGTAGGCTATTCGGAGCGCAATCCCGACACTGCCATTGAGCCCCGTCTCTCGCTGCAGTGGTTCCTCAGCATGAAGCACTTCGCTGAAATCGCCTTGAAACCAGTGATGGAAGGCGAGATGCAGTTCTATCCTGCCAAGTACAAGAACACCTACAAGAATTGGCTGGAGAACATCCAAGACTGGTGTATTTCACGCCAGTTATGGTGGGGACACCGCATCCCGGCATACTATTACAATGATGCCGATGACTTCGTGGTGGCGGAGACTCCCGAGAAAGCCCTCCTGCTCGCGCGTGAGAAGAGCGGCAACGCACAGTTGCAAGTCGGCGACCTGCGCCAAGACGAGGATGCCCTCGACACCTGGTTCTCGTCGTGGCTCTGGCCCATCAGCCTCTTCGACGGCATCAACAACCCCGGCAACGAAGAAATCAAGTATTACTATCCCACCTCCGACCTCGTGACAGCCCCCGACATCATTTTCTTCTGGGTGGCACGCATGATCATGGCCGGCGAGGAATATATGGGCACATTCCCCTTCAAGAATGTCTATTTCACCGGTATCGTGCGTGACAAACTGGGCAGAAAGATGTCGAAGAGCCTCGGCAACTCCCCCGACCCCATCGAACTCATCGACAAGTATGGAGCCGACGGCGTGCGTATGGGCATGATGCTCTCCGCCCCTGCCGGCAACGACATCCTCTTCGACGAGGTTCTCTGCGAGCAGGGACGCAACTTCAACAACAAGATTTGGAATGCCTTCCGTCTGGTGAAAGGACTTGAGGTGGCCGACATCGAACAACCTACGGAGTGCCGCATCGCCACGGAATGGTTTGCAGCCAAACTGCGTGAGGCGAATGCTGAACTCAACGACCACTTCAGCAAATACCGCATTTCTGATGCGCTGATGACCGTCTACCGCCTGTTCTGGGACGAGTTCTCCAGTTGGTACCTGGAAATGGTGAAGCCTGCCTACGGCTCTCCCATCGACCGCAAGACATTGGAGACAACCCTTGGTTATTTCGATACGTTGCTCAAGATGCTGCATCCGTTCATGCCCTTCATTACCGAGGAATTGTGGCAGCACCTCTACGACCGCGCCGAGGGCGAAAGCATCATGCGCGAGTGCCTGAAGGTGGATGCCCAGAAGGAAGGCGACAACGACATCATTACCAGCATCGAGAAGGTGAAGCAAGTGGTGTCGGGCGTGCGCCTGGTGCGCAACCAGAAAGTCATCGCGCCCAAAGAGAAACTCCCCCTGCAGGTGGTGGCTACCAACAGTTATGCGCGCTTTGCCGAAGTCATCACCAAGATGGCCAACCTTGAGTCGTTTGATGTGGTGGACAGCAAGCCTGCCGATGCCGCGCAGTTCATGGTAGGTACTGACGAGTTTGCCGTACCACTTGGCAGTCTCATCGACGTGGCTGCCGAGATAGAGAAGCAAGAGGCGCAGTTAAAACACCTCGAAGGCTTCCTCGCCGGTGTGGAGAAGAAACTGTCGAACGAGCGTTTCGTCGCCAATGCCCCAGAGGCGGTGGTTGCGCTGGAGCGCAAGAAGCGCAGCGATGCCACAGAGAAAATCGCGTCGCTGAAAGCCTCGCTCGCTGAACTGAAGAAAAAATGACCCTATCATCAAGCCCTTTTGAAAGAACACCTTTCAAAAGGGCTTGATTGCCTCTTATCGCCTAAAATCCTTTGATACCTGAGAACTCCATACCACCTAATACCCATCACCCCATGAAACGCAAAACATTATTATCCATTCTTTTTCTCATCGTCGCCCTGTTTTGCGACGCGCAAGTGATTACTCAGCAACAGGCACGCCAGAAGGCCATGTCGTTTATGCAACAGCAAGGCATGCCGACGAAGAAAGGCATCGTGGTGGCGAAAATTTCACGTCCCCAGGCCCAGCCTGCCCCTTACTATGTTTTCAATGCCACAGAAGGCAAGGGTTTCGTCATCGTCTCTGCCGATGAGCGCACCGAAGAGATTCTAGGCTATGGCATGGACAGCCAGTTTGATGAAACCCGACTTTCCGAGACCATGCGGATATGGCTGGAAGGATATGCCGACCAGATTGATGCTGTGAAAGACGGCCGGATGGAGACAAAGCCCCTGTATGTGGAGAACCACGCCCCCATCGGCAAACTGGTGTCCTCCATGTGGGGACAAGGCGACGACACCGCCGAGGGTGAGGCCTACAACCAACTCTGTCCCACCATCGACGGGAAACATTGCATGACGGGATGCGCTGCTACCGCCATGGCACAGGTGATGCGCTACTACGAATGGCCGAAAGCCTATACTGCCGTGATTCCCGGATACACCCCCAACGAAGACATCGGTTACCTGTCATCGCTCTCGAAACTGAAATTCTCCTGGAAAGACATGGTAGACCGCTACGACGAGGGGCAGACGGCGGCTCAGCAGAAAGCCGTAGCACAACTCATGCGCTACTGCGGACAGGCCTTGGAAATAAACTATGGCACCGACGCCTCCTCGGCATCCGCCAGCAGTTTTACCAAGGCACTGCGCGACTACTTCAACTATGACGTGAACACACGCTATGTGAGACGTTCCGACTATTCTGCCGAAGGATGGGACAATCTAATTTACAACGAGCTGAAGCACGGGCGGCCAGTCATCTACCATGGTTCCAACCCTGGAGGAGGACATGCCTTCGTCTGCGACGGCTACGACGGGAAAGGATTCTACCACATCAACTGGGGATGGGACGGCTACTGCAACGGCTTCTTCAAACTGTCGATACTCAACCCCAGAGGTGGCGGTACGGGAAGCAGCACCTCGAACAATGGCTATTCCTCCGACCAAGGTGCAGAAGTGGGTATCCAGAAACCCACCGACACCACTGACGAGAAGCGCACGCTCACGCTCGACGACTTCACCAACGAAGGACATACGCTGATGGCACAGTACTGCAACCTCACTGGCTTGCCCGGTGACTTTGAATATGGGTTTGCCTATCAGGATGAGAGCATGTTTGGCGGCACCACGTTTAAAGTGCGTAAAACCACCGCCCATTACGAGCATTACGATGTCAACACCTACAACCTCGACCTCGACAACATGTCGCTTGACAACGGCACCTATCGTTTCTATCCCTATGCCATCCTCTCAGGGTGCGGGTGGTATCATGTCATCGGCGACTACAAGAAATATTATGAAGTGAAGTTCAGCGGTGGACAGGCAACATCCATCACCTATCATCCACGTGCCCAAATGGTTATCGAAAACGTAGAGTTTGTGGGCAACAAGATAGTGAACCAGCCTCAGGAAGTAAAGATTACCGTAAGCAACAACGGTGAGGAGTACAGCGACCTCTTCTATCTCTTTGCTTCTCGGACGAACAACAAGGGCGAGACTGTCGACGAGGTGAACATGCCCATAGAGTCGGGAGGAACGGAGCAGGCCTCACTCTACTTCTTGCCCGATGCCACCGGGAAATGGAAGATATGGCTCGACATCCTGGAAGATGGCTCCAACAACCTCTCCCCCTGGGAGGTGGATATCAAGGCTGCTCCCACCTCGGCGACCAACCTCAGTGTCGTATCCTACGAAATCGACTCCTATACCGATGCCGTATTCAGGGTGAAGATACGCAACAACAATTCTGATGGGTATTACATGCCTATCTACTGCTACCTGTTCGAAGAATCCAAGACCTACAACATTGCCTACGACAAGACACAAAATCTTAACATTGCCCCCCATCAGACAGTAGACCTGTCATTCCGTTTCGAGAGCCTGCAGATGGGCCACAACTATGCCTTGCGAATGAGGGCATACACCGACCACCAGTCGAAGACCCTCGACTGGCTGGGCGGCCGTTACACCTTTACCGTGAACAGTGTCTTCGACCCCGTCGACGTGCCGGAGATACCCAGTCCCACCACGGTTTCCTCTGATGTCTATTCCATCTCAGGGGTGCTCGTAAGAAAGAATGCCACCACCCTCGACGGACTGCCCAAAGGCATATACATCGTCAATGGGAAGAAAGTTATCTATTAAACGCGCTGCGCCCGATTGAAAATTTAGACGAACACGAATCAACCGAATCACACGAATAAGAAAATGGCTTATTTCGTGTAGATTCGGTTGATTCGTGTTCGTTATGATAAGAAATATCTTTTATACGGTAAAGCCCCGGTGTCAGTCTTACAAGACTATCTCTTCATACGGCAGGTTGAAGACATCCGCCACGGCCTTGTAGGTGACCTTTCCTTCCACCACGTTGAGTCCCTTGAAGAGTGCGGGGTCGTCCTTGCACGCCTTCTTCCATCCCTTGTCTGCCAAGGCGAGGGCATAGCGCAGCGTGGCATTGGTGAGGGCGATGGTCGACGTGTTGGGCACGGCGCCGGGGATATTGGCAACGGCATAGTGCACGATACCGTCGACGGTATAAACCGGTTCGGAGTGGGTGGTGGGTTTTGAGGTCTCGAAGCACCCGCCTTGGTCGATGGCCACATCGACGAGTACGGTGCCCGGCTGCATGAGTTTCAGCATGTCGCGGGTGATGAGTCGCGGTGCCTTGTCGCCGGGGATGAGCACCGAACCAATGACGATATCGACATCTGCCAGTTCACGCTTGATATTATGCTTGTTGGAGTAGACCGGAACCACGTTGGCAGGCATCTCTGCCGTGAGTCGTCTCAACAGCGGCAGTGAAATGTCGGTGATGATGACCTGCGCGCCCATGCCAGCGGCCACACGAGCAGCAGCCTGTCCCACGACGCCACCACCGAGGACGAGCACCTTAGCCGGTTTCACTCCAGGAACGCCACAGATGAGTTTTCCCTTTCCACCCTTTGTCTTCTGCAGGTAGTATGCGCCATTGATGGTAGCCATGCGTCCTGCCACCTCGCTCATCGGGATGAGAAGTGGCAGCGAGCGGTCGGGCAACTGCACAGTCTCGTATGCCACGCATACAGCCCCACTCTTGAGCATCGCGTCGGTAAGGGGCTTGTCGCAAGCGAAATGGAAATAGGTGAAGAGCACCTGTCCCTTTTTCACCAGTTTATACTCTGGTTCGATGGGTTCCTTCACCTTCACAATCATATCTGCCACGGCATAAGTCTCTTCGATAGTAGGCATAATCTTTGCACCCACTTTCACATATTCATCATCGCTGAATCCGCTACCCTCACCGGCGGTATGCTGCACATAGACCTCATGGCCATGATGCACGAGTTCGGCCACCCCTGCGGGAGTCATTCCCACACGGTTCTCGTTGTTCTTAATCTCTTTTGGAATACCAATTTTCATAGTCTTACAGGATTTTATGTTATACATTCAGGTGTGATATCAAAGGTGTTTTCAGCATTTTTATCCCGAGATGGAATAACTTTGTGATTCATCGCAAAGATAAAAAAAAACATGATTGGTTGTACAGATTTGGTCGAAAAAATGAAAAAAAATTATCCATTTTGACACAAGGAAGTATGTCAAAATGGATAATTCCATGCCCCATTGTTGTCATTCGTTGTTGAGGATGCGGTTGATGATGATGGTGACATCCGTAATATTGATAAAACCGTCGAAGTTGAGGTCTCCCCTCTGCCACCTGAAATCGGTGACTTCCTTTCCGAGGATATAGTTGATGACCTGTGTCACGTCGGAGATATTGATGAACGTGTCGTCGTTGGTGTCGCCAAGGAGTCCGCTCACCACACTCTCGTCGATGGGGAGGATGGTGGTGAATCCGCTCCAATGCTCCGCATTCTTATAGTCGTCGACAGCCCTTGCCAACACATAGAGCGGCACACTGAGATTCGTCTCCGTGAATGTCGTCTCGCTGATGGCAGGAGGTTCGGCGGCATAATACACGATGGCCTCCAAAGCCGAGCAAGCCACGAAAAGATTGTCGCCCAGCGTGGTGACCGAAGCCGGCATGGTAATGGTCTTAAGTCCGCTGCAGAGACGGAAGGCCCCATCCTTGACGGTCTTCACCGAGGTGGGCAGCACAAGACTTTTCAGCAAGCGTGCAGAATAGAAGCCATACTCACCGATGGTGTTGACGGTAGAGGGCATGTCGAAGTCGCCCAACTTCGCACTGGGGTAGCACAGCAGCGTCTGCACGGCCTTGTCGTAGAGCACCCCATTGAGGCTGCAGAACGACGAGTTCTCTTCAGCCACAGTGATGGCTGTCAGGCTGCTGCATCCACAGAACGCCAATGTAGCAATTTCCGTCACCTGTGCGGGGATGGTGATTTTCTTGAACTTGCTGCAGTTCTCGAAAGCGCGGTAACCAATGGTCTTCAAGTTGTCGGACAACGTGATACTTGTCAGTCCATAACACAGGCTGAACGCATAGTCGGCGAGTGTCTCGACGGAAGCAGGCAGTGTGAGCATCGTCAGTTTGTTGCAATGGTAGAATGCCTTCACCCCTATGCTGGTCACCGTGGTAGGGATAGAGATATCAGAGAGCGCCGAACAGTAATAGAACGTGCTGTCGCTGATAGTCGTAATCCCCTCGGGCAGATTGACGGTGATGAGTTGAGCACATCCTTGGAAAGCGTGTTTACCAATATCCCCCACCGTTGCGGGTATGCTAACGGACGTGATGTTTGTACATCCCTGGAAGGCAGAGGCAGCAATGGCAGTCACCGTCTCCGAGATGGCAACCTCACCCGTCGTTTTTCCCGGACAGGCGATGAGTGTAGTGACTTCCTTGTCGTATAGTAGACCTTCGACAATGGTGTAGGCAGGATTCTCCTCTGCCACGGAGATGAAAGCCAGACGGGGACAGTCGGCGAATGGGGCATCACCCAAATCGGTCAATGTGGCAGGAAGCGTGACGCTGGTCAACTTCGCCGACTCACGGAAGGTGCCATTCCCTATAGCCGTCACGGTATAGGTTGTCTCACCGGAAACGACGGTCTCAGGGACGACAATATCCCCTTCATAACATTTCCGGAAGGAGAACGATGTGCCCTCCTCCGACGATGTAGACTCTTCCACCACTTTCACAGTGTTCTCTGAGGTGGGTTCATACCAAAGACCGCCGAACTCGAAAGGCTTTGCCCATAGCCCTTGTGTGAGCATGAGGGCCAACAGGAATAGGAGATATTGCTTCTTCATATATATTGTATCTGTTTTTTACTTGAGATGCCAAGGGAATATTGTTTTATTTAACATGAATACCCAGAAATATACCATGAATTATCAGAAATTATGTTTTCCACTTGAATGGCCACGAATTTTTCCTTTTAACAGGAATGCCCAGGAATTTGCCAGGAATTACCGAGAATAATTCTTTTCTTCTAATAACAATCATTATAGAAAGGATCCATGTTCTTGTCTAATAATATGCATTCATTCGTATCTTCGAGATATGCGTAGCGTTCACCCTGTAGGCTGGGTTTACCAAAATTGATGAGCAGACCGATAGGCTTCCTTGTCAACCTCAGGTAATTGAAGAGTTGGGCACGATGGGCCGAATTCAATTCGCTGACAGATTTCAATTCCACGATAATATCACCTACTACCAAATCCATTTGGTATTCTTTTTTAAGTTGATGGTGTTTGTAGAAACACTTCACAGCCATCTCCCTTTCATGCTCAATGCCGCTATCAAGGAGTTCCAAATGCAGTGCTTCGTTATATACTGGTTCCAACAGTCCCCAATTCAGTTCGCCATGAACTTTCATTGCAGCACCGATAATCTTATACACCAAATCTTTATATATCTTTGGATCCATAGTTTCATGATGATTTATCCAAGAAGAATACATAAAAGAACAATTTCTGAAAATTCATGGTCAATTCATGGAAATTCATGTCAAAAACCCATACAATGACCATTCATGTTAAAACAACCAACAGCAGTCACATTATTATATATGATGCGACTGCTGTTGTAACATATCTGTAGGATATCGGGAAGACATTCACATGTCTCCCGATACCCATTCTCTCTCAATTATTCCTCCCATAGGTTGAACTTATTGACATCGCCCTCCAGGCCTTCAGTATCGTCGTCACCATCGCCACCGCTTTGGGAGTTGCCATCAACATCCAGACTAACTTGTAACACCGATGCGTTCAATACCGACTCTGTGAGTTCAGTTTCCGGTTTAATATATTGCTTTCTCATTTTCTTCTTTGAATAAGTTAAGTGAATAAAACCTTTATTATTTCACAGTGACCTTCTGGCCATTGATGATGTAAACACCCTTCTGCAGGGAGTTGAGGTCGCCATCAACCTTTATCTGACGGCCTTGCAGGTCGTAGACAGCATCCGGGGTGCCCTGCCCCATAGTCACGCCCACTATCTCAGTGGCCTGCTCATCATCAACGAAGAAGTTGATGTTGGCAGCGTCTGCCTTGCCCGCACGATACTGTGCCAAGTCATCCAAATCGAAGTATCCGCGGAATGACTTCAGTTTGGTCTTACCGACGGCTGTGTAGAACTGGTTGCCGGAGAGGAACATATAAGGATGATCCTCGCTGCCCAGATTCTTGATGTATTTGTAGTTACCCACAAAGGTGCCACCGGAAACAGAAACCGAGGGTTCGTTATCGGAGAATGAGGTCTCATCCACTACGAATGACTCTACATCATCTTCTACCTGAATCAGGTATGGGGTGTTGGCTGCAATGATAGGTGTAGTCATGGAAGTAAAGTGAAGTCCGAGACCAGTCACCTTATCGCCCTTCTTATAGGTCTTGCACTCTGTGAACTCAGCAATCTGCACGCCCTCGCCGAAGGCAGCGGTAACCTGTTCATTGGTCATGCCGAACGGCAGGCAGATGGTGTTCCACTTACCAGCACCAATAGTACGCTTCACGGTAACCTTGCCAGTGTATTCGCCAAACGACCCATAGTCCTTCACCTCATCCAAGAGCATGGGCATGATAATCTTGAAAGTGAAGGGATCTTGAGTATATTTATATTGGTTACTCTCCTCGTCTTCTCCCGATATTAATATTGGCGAATTATCACCACTTTGACCACAAACAATCGCATCACCACCAGTTGCAGTAGCATCTGCTTCTATTACAATTTCAACTAACTCACCTTGTTCCAATGGAACACCAGAGATATTTGCAAAGAGGAAATTAAAATGTTGATCATCAATTTTTGTTGTTCTTATACTGTAATCTTCATCTTGAGCAGAAGACATTGTAACCTTATACTTCTTTTTTTTCGTGTCATACTGGATGGTTATACCTTCAGGAAGAATAATACTAAATTGTCCATCTCGAAGATCCACACCCGCATCTGGTGCCAACTTTGTCAACTCTAGCACTACCGTAGCAGTACCACCTTGTTCGATTTCAACATCATCAGCAGCAATGGCATCAGGAAATGAGATGTAATTTTGACCCATTCCCAAGCCACAAGTTGCCAATGCAATCAAGAAAAATAATACTCGTTTCATAATCTATTATTATTAGTTATTATTATCATATATTGTTTTTAAAATCCTTAATTTTGGTCTACAGGACCGTCATCTTGCCCACCTTTTATCCAAATACCAGTAACGTCTATCACATCATAACTGACAACTATTGTTTCAGGTTCTATTAGATCAAGGGCTATGTCAATCGTTGGTGTCACATCAAAGACAGTTATCTCACTACCATCTTTATCTACATCGGCAAGAACAGAATATGAACCCGATAGAGCCATGTCGATAATAATAGTAATATCGAAAACATCTATTTCACCATCCTCATTAACATCACCCAGCAGAGCGGTATTCTTATTGGTTATCTGATAGTGCTTCAATGGCGTACTAATATACTCTACACCGTCAGCCGACTTCAGTTCGCCTTCAACAATCTGCTCCTCACCATTCTCAACGATGGTGAAACTCGTCTGTGCGGAAACAGCCAACGGTAAGCAGAAAAGACATAGTAAAAAATATAATTTATTCATTGTTACCTCCTTTCTGTGTAGGTTCATCGAAATCAAGGGTATATGCCTCATTGGCACTACCAGCGGGGAGTTCCAGCCATGCTTTGTTGGCCTTCATCACCGTATTAGAATTCTTGAAGAAGCCCAGACGTCCGGAACTGGAGCCCACACCAAGCACATACACCGCACCTTGACTGAACGTGGTGGTGTTATGCAAGTCGAGTTGGGCAGAATTATTGGTTCCACTCCTATTGTACTGATAATCGAAGGGAGTGTCTTCGTTCTGGTAATATGTTCCCTTCAGCAGGTTGGTACCCGTGTAATTCGTGGCAGTAGTGGCGGCAGGGGCATACTGAGCAGGGGATGTCGTGCTATCTCCCAAACCTGAAATAGTATTCAGTGGACTATAAAGCGGCACCTCACTGGTCAGGTTCAGGTAACATGCCGAAGGGTCATTAGACGCACACTCCAGCACCACTGGCGTGCCTGCAGGAATGGTTCCGTCTATTTTCTGCTTGATTACCTTTACCGTCCCGTCGTCTTGATTTTCCACACCTGTGACGACATAGGCATTGAGCACATCACCACCGAGAGTATAGGCGAAGGGCACATACATCGTTGTATAATACTTTCCCTTATACTCCAGCGTCGCCTTCACATTCAGTTTGGAAACTGATTCGGTATACCATTTGGCGTTGTTGTCACTGTTTGACTGAGTGATACCAAAGGAACCATTGTCATCAATAAAATAGCGCGTTCCCAAGTTGGCATAACTAACAAACAAGGATTGTCCAAGGGCGAATGCCAAACTATTATAACTGATATTCTCCACACCGGCAGCCTTAATCTCTACAGAAAATGTATAAGGAGAAGAAGAACTGATCGTAGTATAAATATCCTTGAATATTGGTCTTACACTTGCCTCATACACACCTGTTGTCAGGGTCAACAAACTTGTTCCCTGACCGATGATATTGAATTTTGAGCCATTACCTTTTTGCAGATAGACAATCGTTGAAGCGTCTATTCCATCAGCATCTTCCACCAAATGGATGTCATTTTTCAATAATACCCCCGCACCATCGATAATGATAGGCTTAACAACACTCGTGTGATCCTTAACATTTGAAAACCCACCGGCAATTTGGGGTTTGTTGCCGAAATGCCTGTCATTTGTTTGTCCAAATAGGAACTGATAACTGAACTTATCATTGGCCATGCTGATATAGCGGCCGCTCCCTGCATTCTTTACACGATAATAGCCAGCCCGGGGCTGTGCCATCGCAGGAAGACAGCACAACCACAATAAAACAAAGAGTGTATAATGATGCTTTTTCATATTTAAATACATACTATTCATTTGAAGATAGTATAATATCTATTAAAGGAGTTACATCAAAGACATTAATTGATTCATCTCTATTAATATCTGCAACATCATAATCATACTTATCCTCGTATTGACGTGGAGTTGTTTCCAAGACGATATCAATTAAAGCGGTCACGTCAAAAACATCAACCTTTCCATCCCTATCGATATCTGGCCATACGGGAAGTTTCACTGGATCATTTTCATCGATGAGGAAAGCCTCGTTGGCTTTTACCTTCTCCCATATGTCATGGAATCCAAGAATGTTGTCTCCTTCGTAGCCCATGCCCAGCACACGGAGGTTCTCCACCTCATTTAGGTCGTCGGCAGAAAGCCCGAAGAAATATTTGTTGTTCACCGTACCGGCATTTCTCAACATCAGGTGCTCATATTGGGCAATATTCTCTTCATAGAATGTAGAATTCTCGCCCAGCAAGCCTTTAGCCATATCGAAGAGTGTCACTAATAGTGGAGTCTTGATTTGGTATTCATTGACCAAGTAATCAGGGCCTTTCAGCAGATTTCCTTCGGGCACTGTGCCACTCTCCAAAGAGAGTTTCAATTCTGCGGTGGTCTCGGTGGACATCAGCAGCACGGGGGTCTGAGCGGGCACTACACCATCAAACTCGGTCAGGCCAGCCAGTCCACCTTCTCTCAATGCCTTGATGTCGGTCACGGCATAGGCCTTGCATCCCTCAGGCACCTCAAAGCCGAAGTCGGCATAGAAAGTGGTGAAGTATTCTTTTGCGCCCTGGTATACCGTGCGGTAGGTGTTCTCGTCGAACTTCTTCGTGAAGGTTTTGCATTCCTTTACTGTCCAGATGGCGCAGGGGTCGTTGTTAATAATCAAGGCATTGCCCTGGCTGATGAAGTCAACACCATTGCCGTCGGCCACGATATAGTAGCGGAAGTCGGGATGGACATTCTCAATCTTATCGAAATATTTAGAATAGTCGCCGAGTTTCGCAAGATACTCCTGAGCGGTAGGACTGGCCTTTACCCTCTCCCAGTACATCATCACCGACTCATAAGCGAAGTTCCACACATTGTCCTTGTTGGTGAGCACATCGTCGTAGAACTGAAGGATGGCAGCAGGGTTACCTGTCACAGGCTCTGTCAGCCCGCTGCTGGCGCCACCCATCCTCGTCCACACGTCGTGGATATAATAAGGCTTGAGGATGCCGGTGCCACGGCCATCGAGTTTGTTGAGCACCTTCTGTATCACCTCGTTGATTTTATCTTCGAGCATCGGGAGTTTGGCCTGAATCTCTGCCTGGTGTTCGCCATAGAACTCCACTACCGGCTGCATGCTTGGTGTCTTGCCATAGATGCGATATTGGTCGGTTCCGGCAGGCTCAAGATAGAGATTGTAGTCAAAACTCTCGTGGAACTTGTCAAGGATGGCATCCACGCCATTTTCACCGAAGAGGTTGCCACCACCTTCGAGGCGCAGTTTCTGTACGACGATATCCACGATTTCGTCCACATACTTGATGCCGCGGCTGGCATATCCCGGCAGGTCGATGCCCTGTGAGCGGAGCGTAGTCACAGCATAGTCATTCTCTTCTCCTTCGCCGGGGTTCTTTTTCTTTTGATCTGCCTGAATGAGGTAGACTGTACCCGGAAGAGAAGTATTGTCGGAAGCAAAGCCAACGGTTTTGCGCCCAAGAACATTGATGTATTTTCCATTGTTCGTGATGGTATAGTAGCCCTTCTCAATCTGAGCCTGAACACCTATCACCGCGAACATGGTGAGCAGTAAGGATAATACAGATTTTCTCATGATATATAATAATTTTTGTTACCTATGGTTTTGACATTGATTAATAAGTTCATTATCTTTGCAAAAGTACATTTTTTTGTCAAAACAACAAAATATTTTGTTGAATTTTATTAAAATGAATGCATTTCGGAGACACTATTAAAAAATACTAAATATAAACAGGTATAAAAAACAGGAAAAAAGTTCCGAAATAGCCAACACTTCGTCAATTTCATGATAAATCCCGTCATCAAGTGTAATTATTCGGATAAAGTCATTACTTTTGTGACCGAAAAAACAAAGAGACATGAGATTTATCGGAATCATCCCCGCCAGGTATGCGTCGACACGTTTTCCTGGCAAGCCACTTGCCATTCTTGGTGGCAAGACCGTGATACAGCGAGTATATGAACAGGTGTCGGGCGTTCTCGAAGACACCTATGTGGCCACCGACGACGATCGAATTTACGATGCCGTGACGTCGTTTGGCGGCAAGGTGGTGATGACCTCGCCCGACCATAAGAGCGGCACCGACCGCATTGCCGAGGCAGCACGGAAAATCGGTGGCGACTACGACGTAGTGGTAAATGTGCAGGGCGACGAACCCTTCATCCGTCCGGCACAGATTGAGTTGCTCTGCCAATGCTTCGATGATCCGACGACGCAGATTGCCACTTTGGGCAAGCCATTCGCCGACATCGATGCCGTAGACAACCCCAACTCCCCGAAGATAGTCACCGACAACCACGGCTTCGCCCTCTATTTCAGCCGCAGCGTGATACCCTTCGTCAGGGGGGTGGACCATAAGGATTGGCTGGGGCACTATCCGTTTCTGAAGCACCTCGGACTGTATGCCTACCGCACCACGGTGCTTCATGAGGTAACCCGCCTGCCACAGTCGCCACTGGAGAAGGCAGAGAGTCTTGAGCAACTGCGTTGGCTGCAGAACGGCTACCGCATCCGTGTCGCCATCACCGACTTCGAGACCGTAGGCATCGACACGCCCGAAGACCTGGAGCGCGCCGAAAAATGGCTAAATTCTCAGGAACGACCCTAAAGACCTTAAAGGGCCTTAGAGACCTTTGGGGTACTATACCCTCACCACCTCTATCCCGCTCCTCACAGGGTCGGCACGCTTCACTTGTATCTGAGTGAGGATGCGGCTTTTGAGTGCCTCGACATGACTGATTACCCCTACCCTACGACCACCGATTTGGTGAAGCCGTTCGAGGGTGTCCATCACTGCGTTGAGACAGTCTTCATCGAGAGAGCCGAAGCCCTCGTCGATAAACAGTGTATCGATATTTGCCTGGTTAACATTGAGTTGCGACAACGCCAATGCCAACGACAGCGACACCATGAAACTCTCGCCACCTGAGATGACCTTCACCGACTGTGGCGACTGGTTGCAGAACCTGTCGCGCACGAGGATGGTGAGTTCTCCGGGGTCGCACGTCAGTTCGTAGCGGTCGGTGAACTGTCGCAGGAAAACATTGGCATGTTTGAGCAGGTAAGCGAGGATAAAACTCTGGGCGATACGGCTGAAACGTGTGCCGTCGGTGCTGCCAAATTCCTTGCTGAAGCGTTCCCACCGTTCTTTCTCTTCCTTGCTACGCTCACATGCCTGCAAAGCATCCGCTGCCTTTGCCCGATTCTCTTTGTCAGTGGCGAGTTCCTTACGCAACTGCCCCATTTGAATCAACAGTTGCTCCCTGACACCGGTCTTCTCCTGAATGACAGCATTGAGGTTGTCGAGCGTATCCTCCTCGTCAATCTCCGGGCGGTTGGCAAGATGGTCCTCGAGTTGTCGTTGAAGGTTATCCAAAGCCCCTTGTCGCTGCAAGAGCATGTCTTCCACCACCTTATGCTCACTCGCCAAGCGTTGGATATCCTCATCGGCTATCGCCGACAATGCTGTTAGCCGCTCCATAGTCAGTTCATTGTGAGAAGAGAGAAAGGCTTCTATCTGGCGGCGTTTCGTCTCCATTGCCGCCTGATTGGTCTGGAGTTCTGTATTCCATGCCGTGAGGTGATTGGAAAAAGCCACCCACTCTTGCTGAAGGCTGGCAGGAGAAGCGGGAGGGGTGATAGTGTCTAAAGGGGCTATAGTGCCCTTAGTGCCCATTGTGTCTATAGTGCCTATAGAAGCGATGCTCTGCTGGGTGTGCTTGATGGCATCAAGTACCATCTGGCGATTCTCTGTTTGCTGGATAAGTCTTTGCTGGGTTTTCTGCTGTTTGTCGTATTGGGTGGCATCATCCTCCAAACGGCTGATAAAGTTCTGATGGTCAGTTTCCCATAACGCGCGCCAATCGTCATAGATGATGATGTCGTCGAGTTCACTGAGCGTAGTTGTTGTCATGGTCTTCAACTCCTCTATCTGCACTTCAAGGGAATGGATTTTGTTCTTTTCTTCGGCAATTTGGGCCTCCGCTGCCATAGTGGCATGATGTGCTTTTGTCGAGGAAGCGACGAGGCCGTCTTTGCGTTTACGCAATTCTTTTATCTCCCCATCAAGCAAGTCGAGGGCATCGAGTCGCTGTTTCATCTCCTCCTTGGCTTTAGTCTGGGCTTCTTTCTGCTGTTCCAACGCCAGATTGACGGCTTCAGTATCGATGGGGCCTTCGACGGTCAGGCCCGTTTTTTCCAAAAGCGCCTTCGTCGCGGTATACTGCGATTCGAAGTCAGCATATTTCTTCTCACTTTGGGCCTTTGCCTCCGGCACCTTACGCTCCAAATCCTGGGTCTGGTTCCTGTTCGCCTTCAGCAATGCCTGCGCATCATGCAACACCTTCTCGGCGGCATTGCGCTCGTCGACTAAGGGCTTGATGACAGTCGCATAGTCAGGGTCTAGCACATGGTCGTGCTCCACCTTGCTCAAGCAGAGCGGACAAAGATCGCCCTTCTTCAGCATTGCCCTTGCCATTTTGAAACTATCTTCGAGCGAGTTTTTCCACCGGTCGCAGACATCCCTTGCCCTATCGAAGTCGTGCTGCGCCACCCTCACCCTCTCATCAAGCGCCGGCACCTCTTTTTCCAGCCGTTCCTTCTCGTCGAGCAAGGTTTTATAGGCTTTCTCTGCCTCCCTGGTCTGCTGCGTGCAGTTGGCGAGGAGTTGCACGGAGGAAATCGCGCTGTTGGTATCGACTATAGCACTATTGAGCCGCTCGTTATCGGCATGGAGTTGCTGGGGATTCATCCGTCTCCGTGCCTCCTCCTTCTCCGAGATGGCCTGTGATACAACACCCTGCTGCTCCGTCAGCAACTGTTCCTCTGCCAGGCATTCCTGCTGTTTCTTTTCCTTTTCGGGAAGAAGCCTCATGGCCTCATCCCTTGCCTTTGTCTTTTGGTCGATAGACTTCTCATCCGCAATTACCCCACGCAATTTCTCGGCAATGGTTTGCGACTCGCGGAACATCGGAACATACCGTTGTTTTCCATCTATCCATTGCACGATGTCTTCGAGCAGGCTCTTCTCCTTGTCGTGGTGTTGTTCTAACGACACCTTGGCTTGGCACAATGTGGCGTATTGCCTTTGTTTGTCAGCCACCTGAGCGGAGAGGCGGTCGACCTTCTTGCGTGCCGCCTCCATCTCGGAGAGCCAGGCACGAGGCTGCACGGTGGCGGCATAGTCGGCAAGGGTCTGCCGTTCCTCCTGATAGTTCGCCTCTGCCATCGTTGCCTTTGCCTCAGCAATACGTTGGCGGTGCTCCAGGATGGCCTTCTCAAGAGTCTGCCTGCCCGAGAGCCATTCTTTCTTCGACGTAAGAGCGAGGATTTCCTTTTCCTGAGCGGCACTCTCTGTCTCATTTTGCTGCAAGGTGGCATTCTTCTCGGCCACCTGCTCTTCGGTAAGCAGTTGGATACTGTCGGCCATTGCCTTCAGCAGTTCATATTGAGCGCGTTTCTCGCTGCACTCCGAAGCAATCTTTTTGCTGATTTCCGAATATAGTTCGGTGCCTGTGAGCCGCTCCAGAATTTCCGACTTCTCTTTCGACGTGCTCTGTATGAACCGTGTGAACTCCCCCTGGGCGAGCATGGTGGTGCGGCAGAACTCCTCGAACGACAAGCCGACAATCCCCAAGATATATTCCTTGGTATTTTTCTCTATCACCTTGTGGGTACGTAGGTTCTCAATACTATTTTTAGGATTTTTCAACTGACCATCCGCTTTGAGATAGGCTCTCGACACATACCATCTTGCACGATAGTATTCGCCATCTGAGGCCTCAAAATATAAATCTGACCAGCCTTCTCCTGTTCCCCTTCGAAGCAACTGTCCCTTATGGTTGACAGATATCTCATTCACTCCCACCACGCGCTCTTTGTCGGATTTTTTCGAAGCATTATAATGGTCGGAAATCCTCACTTTGCTCTCTGTTTTCACCATCCTCGGCGTCTCGCCATAGAGAGCCAGACAGATGGCATCGAGGATAGTAGACTTGCCACTCCCAGTAGGACCGGTGATTAAGAACAGCGGTTCGTTGGCGAGCACGCCATGCTCGAAGTCGATGACAGCGTCTTCGATAGAAGCGATGTTGTGAATATGCAGTCGGTTGAATTTCATCGTGTTTTCTCCTCTTCTATCTTCATTATGGTCTGCTCCATCATCTTCATGAATTCCTCGGTGGGAAGTCCGCGTTGGAGCAAGTAACGGCGGGTAATCTCGAGCGGTGACAATTGCCGGAGTTCGTCGGGTGTAATGTCTACAATTTGGTGCGACGCAGCGTGACGACGCTCTTCGACAATCTTGAACGTGCAAAAACGGCAAGCCTTGCGACGAGCCACGCCAAGGGCTTGTTCGCTGGCATCGGGAGGGATGCCGAGCGTGGTACGCACGTTGAGCCTGATGTAGCAGGGGTCGTCGTCGGGAAGAGCGGCAAGGATATTGAGGGCGTCGTCGAAGGCGACAGCCTCCTCGGGAATGGTCTTCACCGGCCGGAGGAGCGTGAGCGGTATCACCTCGACATCGGGTGCCACTCCCGGCAGCACCTCGACGAGCGTCACGGAATGCTCATACTCCTCATCGAACGTGATGGCGAGGGGAGCACCGGCATACCGCACACGGGGATTGGCGGGAGGCACTTGGTGCGGACGGTGAAGATGGCCGAGGGCGGCATAATCGTATCCATTTCCCAAGACAGAGAGGGGGAAATACTCCATGCCCCCCACCAGGTCGGATTGCTGGTCAGACGGTCGGTGGGACACCGCGAGATGGGCCATCAACACCACAGGCAGACCGTTGGTGTTGACCTCCCTCACACGTTGCATCAGCCCCTGATAGAAGGCTTGCTGGCGGTCGGCAGTCGCATCGGGTCCCGGAGGGAAGTTCTGGCGGAAGACATGAGGCACCGCCGCCACGATGCCCTTGTCGGCGATGTGGAAGATGAGACTGTCGAAGTCTGCCCCCTCGTTGGTACGGGGAATACCCCCTACAACATGCACCTTGAAATACTGCCACAGCGAGCGGTCGACCTCGAGGCGCGAGGCACTGTCGTGGTTGCCCGCCGTGACGATGATTTCCATCGTGGGGCATGCCTCGTGCAGGGCGAGCATCGCCTCGGTATACATCGTTTGCGTGGCAGCGCTGGGCACTGCCGAATGGTAGACGTCGCCACTCACGAGAAGCGCGTCGGGCCGATGCTGCCTGACGATGGCTGTAAGTTGCCGGAAGAAGTCGTCGAACTCGTCGTTCCGCTTGTAGGAGTGCATCTCATGTCCGAGATGCCAGTCGCTGGTATGAAGGATACGCATGAGGGAAATGGATTGTTATCGCATGGTTAGCCGCAGTGGAAATAGGTATTGACGAGTTTCTGCACCTCGTCGGGGTATTGCTCCACCTGACGGCGGAGGGTGCGGTCGTCGAAAGCACGCAACTGCTCGATGATACTGTCGATCATCGCGCTGCTGAAAATACCATTGCGCTCATAGTAGGCGCGCTGCTGTTCCAGGCAATCGGCAGAGGCGACACAACTGTCGGGGAGTTCGGAGAGTTGACTCAGGCGTGCGGCATTCGCCTCATCGTGGATGTTGACATTCACATAGGTGCGTTCGGCAAGGGCGAGGGCATCATCCATCTCGAAGCCAGTGCGGCAAGCCACACACAGACCGGCGATGAGTTGGTAGAGGTCGGCAGAGCCGTCGGGCGAACGCATCTCCACGGTCTGCTTCATCGACGTGTCGGTATGCGAGGGCTGCTCATTGGGATTGGCCACGCTGCACATGTCGACCTGTGCCGTCCATCCCAGGGGCACCCTGACGAGCACCGAGCGGTTGCGGTCGCCCCAGCACACGTTGGTGGGCGCTTCCTGATGGGGCACGAGACGGAAATACGACATCGGGTTCTTGTTGCCGAAGGCGGTGATGCTGGGCGCGAGGAGCATCATGCCAGCAATCATCTTGCGGGCCTCGTCGGAGAGTTTCCCGTCGTGCAGCATCATGTTCTTGCCGTCGCGCATGATACGCATGTGGATATGGAGTCCGGAACCTGCCTTGCCCGTGGTGATTTTCGGAGCAAAGGTGACGTTGAGTTGCATCTTGTAGGCGAGATTGCGGATTACCCATTTGGCGAGCATCAGTTGATCGGCGGCATTCTCTGCCTTCACGGGCAGGAACTCTATCTCATTTTGCTCATACACCTTGCCTTCGAGCACGAAATTGCCCACCTCGGAATGGCCGTATTTGATTTGTCCGCCCGTCTGTGCGATATACTGCATGCACTTCGCCCGGAACTCATTGGCCTTGGCATAGGGCGACGACTCATGGTAGCCGTGCTGGTCGATGGCGGGGAAGAGGTAGTTGTCGTCGAAGATGACATAGTATTCCAGTTCGCCCATGGCCTGGAACTCCATGCCAGTGACCTTAGTAAATGCCTTGCAGGCCTTGGAGAGGGTGTGCTCGGGAGCACTCTCAAGCAGTTGGCCGTCCTTGTCGAAGAACGAACAGAGCATGGCAATGGTGGGTATCTCAGCAAAGGGGTCGAGGAATGCAGTGGCAAAGCGCGGCAGTACATAGAGGTCGCTGCTGCCCGCCTGGACGAAAGAGAAAAGGCTGCTGCCATCCACTCGCTCACCACAGGTAAGGATGGTGTCGAGATAGGTCCTGTCGGTGATGACGAAATTGAGGGTTTTCAACTTGCCGTCGCCTCCGGGATACATGAAGTTGACCATGCGGATGCCATTGGCCTCGGCGTAACGGATAATGTCGGCCTTAGTGAAGTCGACAGCAGGTTTTTGCAAGAATGTCACCAGTGGGTTGGCATTCATCATCAGGTGCGTGTCATTCATAGGATGTCTTGTTTTGAGTTAATGCCGCAATGAGCGGCTGTTGGCTTGTTTTTACATTTTCCTTGCAAAGATAATCAATGTTGAGTGAAAAACAAAAGTTGTGAAAAGTTTTTCTCGCTCTTCAGCAAAAGAATCATTCCCCCTCACTTAGAGTAAAGATATAAAAAAACATAATAAATGAGTGAGAAACTTGGGGCAAATGTCAATTATTTGTATTTTTGCTTTCAGAAAATCACATCAAAACATTAAAATCTACTTTTATGAAGAAAGCATTTGTTTTTGGCGTCATCGCCACAGCAGCGTTGGCATTCAACGCATGTACAGAGAAGACCGACAAGCAAGCCCCCGTCGACGACTTCACCATGGAACAATTGGCTGCCGAGGAAGCCAGGTGCGACACCATCAGCGATTCCGGGCTCGACCTTCTGGCATCCACATGGTCGGGCATGGTTATTCCCACCATCTCCGACAAGGAGGCTGGGGTAAAGCCCTTGATGCGTGCATTCTGCAAGAATTATCTCGACTTCAAGGGAAACCGCAAGATGATGCGCTACCTGCTCGACGAGAATGGCTACAGTGCTGAAAAAGACAGTTTCATCGTTGAAGACAAGCCTGAAGCCAACTACATCAAGGTAGCCACCACCGCCGACCTGAGTTCCGCCACCACCGGAAAGGTATGGAAATGCCAAGACGGTCATCTCATGCTCGGTGTGCTCATGGAGCAGTTTGTGGAGAAACCCAACCGTCCGGAGCGTGTGGCAGCCTTCTTCGACTACAACCCTGCCAAGGGTGAGTTGGTACCCAACCCCAATGTGGCACAGAAGATAGCACAAGCCATGGACTGCATCTACGGCGAACTGACGATGGTCTTCCCCGTAGAGGGCAACAACATCGAGATGCTGGAATACACCGACAAGAAAGACTCTCTCGCCTATAAGATTCACTTCGACGGCACCTCTTTCAAATTCGACCCCAAAGGCAGGAAAATCTCAAAATAAACCTTAATCACTAGAGCCTCTAGAAAATCTAGAATCCATAAAAAAACAACCCGATGGAAAACAAGAAATACGGGCATTTTGACGATGCCAACCGCGAATATGTGATTACCGACCCTCAGACCCCATGGCCCTGGATCAACTACCTGGGCAACGAGGACTTCTTCTCACTGATATCCAACACCGCAGGAGGCTACTCTTTCTACAAAGACGCCAAGTTCCGCCGCATTACCCGCTACCGCTACAACAACGTGCCGATGGACAATGGCGGGCGGTATTTCTACCTGAAAGATGGCGACAACGTATGGAACCCGGGGTGGAAGCCCTGCAAGACCCCACTCGACCACTACGAGTGCCGTCATGGCATGAGTTACACGCGCATCACCTCTGCAAAAGACGGCATTGAAGCCAGTGTACTCTTCTTCGTGCCGCTGAAGAGTTGGTGCGAGGTACAGAAACTCACCCTCACCAACACCACCGACAAGCCGCGCGCGCTGAAACTCTTCTCGTTTGAGGAATGGTGCTTGTGGAATGCCGCCACCGACATGGAGAATTTCCAGCGCAACTTCTCTACAGGAGAGGTGGAGATAGAAGGGTCGGTGATTTACCACAAGACCGAATACCGCGAACGCCGCAACCACTATGCTTACTACAGCGTAAACACCCCCATCGACGGATTTGACACCGACCGCGAGACATTCGTGGGACTGTATAACGGCTTTGACTGTCCCGACGCCGTGATGGAGGGACGTCCACGCAACAGCCACGCCCACGGCTGGAGTCCCATTGCCTCACACTACATCGAGGTGACACTGGCTCCGGGCGAGAGCCGCGACTTCGTGTTCGTACTCGGATACGTGGAGAACGAGCAGGACGAGAAATTCATTGCTCCAAAGGTCATCAACAAGAAAAAAGCCCTGGAGACCATCGCCCGGTTCGACACCACCGAGAAAGTGGATGCCGCCTTTGCCGAGTTGAAAGACTACTGGGACGCACTGCTCGACATCTTCGTGGTTGACACCGGCAACGACAAACTCGACCGCATGGTGAACATCTGGAACCAATACCAGTGCATGGTGACCTTCAATATGTCGAGGTCGGCGTCGTTCTTCGAGAGCGGCATCGGAAGAGGCATGGGATTCCGCGACTCCAACCAAGACCTCGTGGGATTCGTGCACCAGATACCAGAAAGGGCACGCCAGCGCATCATCGACATCGCGTCGACACAGTTCCCCGACGGTGGATGCTACCATCAGTACCAGCCGTTGACCAAGCGCGGCAACAACGACATCGGAGGAGGATTCAACGACGACCCCTGCTGGCTCATCTTCGGTACGGTGGCGTATATCAAGGAGACCGGCGATTTCAGCATCCTCGATGAACCGGTGCCTTTTGACAACCAACCCGGCAGTGAAGTGTCGCTCATGCAGCACCTTCGCGTGTCGTTCGACCACGTGGTAGAGAACCTCGGCCCACACCGCCTGCCCCTTATCGGGCGCGCCGACTGGAACGACTGCCTCAACCTGAACTGCTTCTCATGGGATCCCAATGAGTCGTTCCAGACCACGGAGAACAAGACCGAGGGTTCGAAAGCCGAGAGCCTGATGATTGCCGGACTGTTCGTGGTCACGGGCAACGAATACGTAGACCTGTGCCGCAGAATTGGCGACGAGGCAGAAGCCGCACGTGCCCAGCGCCACGTCGACGAGATGGTGGAAGCCGTGAAGCGCGGCGGTTGGGACGGCGAGTGGTATCTCAGAGCCTACGACTACTACGGCCGCAAGATCGGGTCGAAGGAGAACGAAGAAGGCAAGATTTTCATCGAAAGTCAGGGATGGTGTACGATGGCTGGCATCGGTGCCGAAGAAGGCATGGTGGCCAAGTCGCTCGACTCTGTGAAAAAATACCTGGAGTGCGAGCATGGCATCGTGCTCAACAACCCCGCTTTCACGAAGTATATCTATGAGTATGGCGAAATCAGCAGTTACCCGGAGGGATACAAGGAGAATGCCGGCATATTCTGCCACAACAACCCATGGGTAATCATCGGTGAGACGCTCGCCGGACGGGGTGACGACGCCTGGAGCCACTACCGCAAGATACTCCCCAGTTACGTAGAAGAGAAATTCAGCACGCTACACAAGGTGGAGCCTTACGTCAACTGCCAGATGGTGGCAGGAAAGGATGCAGCACGGCCAGGAGAAGGCAAGAACAGTTGGCTCACCGGAACTGCCGCATGGATGTGGCTCACCGTCAGCCAGTATATCCTTGGCATCAAGCCCGACTACGACGGTCTGCGCATCGACCCATGCCTGCCCAGCACGGCACAGGAATATTCGGTGAAACGCAAGTTCCGCGACGCGGAGTACCGCATCCGCGTGAGCAACCCTCAAGGCGTGAGCAGAGGAGTGGCAAGCATCGAGGTTGACGGCACGCCCATCGAGGGCAACATCATCGGCTACGCCCCCGGCAGCCATGAGGTAACCGTGGTGATGGGCGAATAGCCCAAAACTATAGGAACTATAGATGCTATAGGATACTATAGGAACTATAGATACTACATAGCCCATGCACCATTTGAGGTGCATGGGCTTTTTTTGGGCAAAAATGCCTATATTATCAAAAAAAAAGCGTAATTTTGCACCCGATTTGCAGAATGCAAGTTAAGGGGTGCCCGATAGTTCGGGCTGAGATCATACCCTCATACCTGATCCGGGTAATGCCGGCGTAGGGATTTCCGTTTTTCTCTCCCCCTTATCATATTCATTATATTATAAGGTATTATGAAAAGAACCTTTTTATCGTGTGCCCTGCTCTCCCTGACAGGACTGATGGTGGCACAAACTCCCGACTCGCTGAGGCTGGAAGAACTGCATGAAGTGGTGGTAAAAGGCGTGCGCGCACAGAAAGACGCACCCTATGCCATGTCGCACATCAAGAAAGCCGAACTGCAGGAATTCTCGAAAACAGGAAAAGAACTGCCCTTCCTCTTCTCGCAGACCCCCGGCGTCATCGCCTGGAGCGAGAACGGACTCGGCACCGGCACCACCTATATGCGCATCCGAGGTGCCGGCGACTCCCGCATCAACGTGACGCTCGACGGCGTGCCACTCAACTCACCCGAAGACCAATGCGTGTTCTGGGCCAACATGAACAGTTATGGCTCACTGTTGGGCAGCGTGGAGATACAGCGCGGCGTGGGCTCGTCGACCAACGGCGACGGTGCTTTCGGCGGATGTATCTCTCTGTCGTCGAAAGCCGCCTCTCCCACCCCATCGGCAGACCTGAACTTCAGTTACGGCTCCTACAACACGTTCAACGTCGGAGGGTCGTTCACCACCGGACTGCTCTGGAACCACTTCGTCTTCGACGGCGCATACCATGAGACCAATACCGACGGCTTCATCCACGGAACTTCAGGTCGCTCGGGAAGTTACTACGGCAGTCTCCGATACCTCACCGACAAGTTCATCATCCGTTACAAGAACTTCGGCAACTTCGAGAAAACCGGTCAGGCATGGAACGGCGTGACCGCCGGCGACAACGACCTTTCGCTCATGGAAGGCACCTATGGCGCACATACCGGCATACGCACCTACAAAGACCTCTACGACGCGGGACTCGGCAAATACAACACCCTCTACGAAACGCTGGCATACAATGCCGACGGAGGTTTCCTGACTGATGCCAACGGCAAATACGTGACCAACCGCTATACCTATGTCAACGGCGACCCTTGGAAGCAGGCCACCGACAACTTCTGGCAGAGCCACAACATCCTCTCCTTCACATGGGATGTCAATACGCACTTTAATACCACGGCATCGCTCCACTATACCCACGGCTATGGATACTACAACGAGTTCAGGTTTGACAACAAACTGAAGAAATTCGGACTCCAGAACTTCACCGACAGCGAAGGGAAGACTGTGAAGCGCACCGACTTCATCCGCAAGAAGGGACTGAAACAAGACACCTATGGCCTGATATGGAACGCCAACTACAAGAACGATGACTGGGACATCATGGGAGGCGTCTCCCTGCAACGCTTCAGCGGCAATCACTTCGGGCACCTCACCTATATTGCGCACCCCGAACTGAGCAAGAAACTCCTTGCCAACGGCAAATACACCTATTATGACTCCGACGCCAAGAAAGACGACTACAGCGGTTACGTGAAGGCATCCTACAAGATTACCCCTCACCTGAGTATCTTCGGCGACGTCCAATACCGCCATGTGTACTATACCACCGACGGCATCAACGACAAGTTCTATGAGAACGAAGACGGGTCATATACCAACCAGCGCCTCGACATCGACAAGAAATACGACTTTGCCAACATCAAGGGCGGACTGAGTTACCACACCGACGAACACCGCGCCTACCTGTCGGTGGCGACAAGCAACAGGGAACCCGAGCGCAACAATTTCACCGACAACGGCAGTTATCCCGCTCCCAAAGCAGAGAAACTGCTCGACTTCGAGGCCGGATACAGTTTTACCAGCCCCCTGTGGCACGCCGGCATCAACCTCTACTACATGGACTACAAAGACCAGTTCGTACAGACAGGACTTGTGAGCGACATCGGCGAGAGCCTCACCACCAACATCAAGGATTCCTACCGCATGGGTGTGGAGTTGACCGCCGGCTACAACATCACGCCATGGCTCTCCATCGAAGGCAATGCCGCACTGAGCGCCAACAAGATCAAGGACTTCGACGAGGTGGTGGAAGACTGGGACAACGGGAGCCAGACCATCCACTATGACAACTCCACGCTGGCGTTCTCGCCCTCGGCTATCCTCAACGGATTCGTCAACGTACACAAGAAGGGATTCCAGGCCACATGGCACACCAACTATGTGAGCCGTCAATATCTCGACAATACCGAGAACACCGACCGTTCACTGCCTGGCTATAGCGTGTCGAACATCCGCATCAGTTACACCCTCAAGCCACGGAAACTGGTGAAGGAAACCGTCTTCGGTCTGAACTTCAACAATGTGTTCAACCACCACTACGCCGGTAGCGGATGGGTATATTCCGCCATCTGCGAGAGTGCCGGACACCCCAACGACAACCGATACTACCAAATCGGATTCATCCCCATGGCAGGATTCACCACCATGGCAAGCATCACCCTGAAATGGTAAGCCATGGACACCACATTCCTTGAGAGCCACTGGCTCGACATCACCACCACACTGCTGGGACTCGCCTATATCTTCCTGGAATACAAGGCGAGTATCTGGCTGTGGCTGGTGGGATTCGTCATGCAGGCTCTCGGCATCGTGCTCTATTACCAAAAGGGACTGTATGCCGACTGCGGCATGGAATGCTACTATATCGCGATGACTATCTACGGATTCGTGAACTGGAAATTCTTCAAAAGGAGCAAAAATGCCACGAGCAAACAGGAACTGCCCGTCACCCACTTCAAACGCAGCCTCATCTTGCCTTGGACCATCGCAACGCTCGCTATCTGGGGGGCCATCTGGTGGTTGCTGGACACTCAAACCAACTCCACCGTGCCCGTGGCCGACAGTTTTACTACCGCACTGAGTTTCGTGGGCATCTGGGCCCTTGCACGGAAATACCTTGAGCAATGGCTCATCTGGATAGTCGTCGATGTGGTGACCTGTGTGCTGTATGTATACAAAGACATCCCGTTCAAGGCTGGCCTGTATGCCTTATACGTCGTCATCGCCATTTTTGGGTATGTGAAATGGCGAAAAATGATGAACATCCAGGCTCCCTGCGCTGAGAAAACTATTGTCTGAAAAAGACGGCAAAAAGGGCTTTTCTGGCATTATTTCATGTAAAAAGCGCAAAATTGTATCAATTTAGCGACACCTAAATAATTGTGTCCGCACACGGCTCGGGGGTAGTGAAAATAATTGCCTAAATATTTGCAAAAGTGAACAAAAAAATATAATTTTGCATCGTCAAAAAATGATTGTAAAATCAACCCTTAAAATTGACGCGATTTAGACAAAGACAATAATAATTTTCGCTAAAACCTCACCTTTGTGAGGTAAAGTCCCCTCGAGAGAGTCGACATCTTTGAGTTAATTTATTTTAGTAAGTTATAAGATATGCACTTGTTCGTGAGAACAGGTGCATGTTTTTTTATGGCATCTAGAGTATCTAGAGAATCTAGAGCCCTCCTTAAACACGAAAAAGGAGGATGTATCGCTACATCCTCCTTTTCGAAGTTAGAGTGTCAGTTATCATTTAAGTTTGAAAGAATTTTCAATGCTGATGATCTCATCCTGGAACTGGCGGTCGACCTTCATGCGCTCCTCCACCTTCTCGCAACTGTGGAGAACAGTGGAATGATCGCGACCGGCGATGAGTTTGCCAATCCTTGATGCCGGCATCTTGGTGTGCTTCTGTGCAAGATACATCGATACCTGCCGTGCTACAACGAAGTCGCGCTTGCGGCTCTTCCCACTCACATCCTCTGGCGCTACATGATAGTGCTGGCACACCTTCTCCAGAATCTCGTCGATGGTAAGCGGGTTGTTGTCTACTTTCACCGAACGTTTCACAAGACTCTCGGCAAGTTGCATGTCGATGCTCCTGTTATAAACGATTGAATACGCCATCAGGGAGTTGACCACGCCTTCGAGGTCACGCACGCTTCCATTTGCGGTATGTGCGATATAACGCACCACATCTTCGGGAATGTCGAGTCCGTCGTGAAGTATCTTGGCATTGAGGATATCGAGGCAAAGTTGCTCATTCGGGCGCTCCAGTTCGGCGATAAGCCCGCAACTGAAACGAGTAATGAGCCGTTCGTTCATTCCCTGCAGGTCGACTGGCGGTCTGTCGCATGCCAGGATGACCCTCTTGCCCGTACGGAAGAGATGGTCGAAGATATGGAAGAAAGTATCTTGAGTCCTTGGTGAGGTCATCCACTCCTGTATGTCATCGACAATGAGCACGTCAATGGTTTGGTAGAAGTTGATGAAATCATTGAGGGTGTTGAATCTCACGGCATTGGTGTATTGCACCTGGAAAAGTCGGGCACTAACATACAGTACTCTCTTCTGGGGATAGAGTTTCTTTATCCTTACACCAATGGCATTGATGAGATGAGTCTTTCCACACCCTGAAGGCCCAAAGACAAACATGGGGTTGAACTGGGTGGTGGAAGGATTCTGTGCAATGGAGAGTCCTACCGCACGTGGAAGTTTATTGCTGTCGCCTTCAATGAAGTTCTCGAAAGTCTGCTGGGGGTTGAGTTGTGGGTCAACGGGCTGAAGCCGGGAAGCGTCGAGGACGCCATACGACTGATTGGCATTCTCCCGTGGAAGAGGTTTTTCAATTTGGTCTTGCGTATTATCAGACTGCAGCACCATGCCCTTGTCGTTTGTCTTGTCGGTAACGACACGATAGGTGAGACGCACGTTTTGTCCAAAATACCTCTTCAGAGCCTTTCCTATCAAGTCAACGAAGTTCTCCTCCAAATACTCGTACACAAAGGGGCTGGGCACCTGCACGAGTATCGTCATCGTGGCCGGTGAATACGACACGAAGACGATGGGCTTGAACCATGTTTCGAATTGCTGCTCCGACACATTGCCTTTTATCAATTGGAGGCTTTGCTGCCAGAGTTGCGCTGGACTTACTTTCATTGACTATTTGTTTTGAAAAGGTGAAGGGCACTCACTCCCTTCCGAAATCGAATGCAAATATCGCAATAATTTTTCTGATAAGCAAATGTAAGATTTATGCTACTTTATAACCAAACAACGTAAATACTTATAAACTCGGCACTTAGGCTGCAATGTGGTTGCGTGAAAAATTCTTTACATTTGCATCTTTGCAAGTTATTGTGTTATTGGCACTTAGAGAAAAGAACACCGAAACGAAGCATCATGTAAACAGTTAGTATAAAGCCAACGGAAATGCCTAAGAATTACGCATTTTGGTGGATTGGATAAAGTGATTTCTACGCAGACAATTATTTAGACGCATTCTATTTTACGCCTAATGGAGCATTTTTTTTCATCCTTACCCTGTGGTATTTTCAAATACCTTTTTAGGGGGATATTTGGGGCCGTCAGGTATCAGGGATTAGCAGGTTTGTCTTTTTTCCCAAACACCGAGAAATGCACATATCTCTTGGGGTGCTGTCTCAGGTCGATCATGAGGGAATCGACATGGGTGAGTGTGGCATCGAGTTTGTCGTATACCTCACGGTCGTTGAGCAGTTTAGCCACCGTACCGTTTCCGCTGTTGATTTGTTCGGTAATCCCCTTGAGGTTGGCAAGGGTCTGGTTCAGTTGCTCCAAGGTAGATTGCAGGTCTAGGGCGGCGAGATTACTGGTCAGGCGCTCTGCGTTGTCCATTACCTGACTTGCACTGCCGATGGCCGTTCCAGCCTGTTGCAGCACGCCATCAGCCCTTCCCACGAGTCCCGGCACGTTGCTCTTGAGGTCTGCCATGAGATAGTTGATGTCTTTTGTGGTCTGCGTGAGGTCACCCGAGAGTTGGTCGGCATGATGGAGGGTGCTGATGATAGACTGGTCGGCAAGGATATAATTGATGGAGGAGAGGATAGCATCGAGTTTCGGCATCATTTCCTGTATCTGCGGCACCATTTCCTTCACCTTGGCCATAGCGCCCCCATTGAGCCTTCCCTCAAAGGTGTCGCCTTCCTTGAGGTAGCCGTTGGCAGCATCGCCCAAGATAAGGTCTACCTGCACATTTCCCAACAGGTCGCTAGAGATTTCTGCCACCGTACCTTTGGGAATTTTGAGATGGTCGTCGATTTCCACCTCGGCGATAATCTTGTCCCGATGGTTGTAATCGTAATTGATTCCCCTGACCAATCCCACCTTGTATCCATTTTCCTTGATAGGACTGGAATCCGTGAGGCCACTGACATCGGAAAATGCCACATAATAAGTATTGTCGTCGGAAAAGTGCGTCACGCCCTTGAGAAACTGCATGCCGAAAAACAACAGCACAATGCCTACAATTGCCACCAAGGCTATTTTTATTTCTTTGGTGAATCCTTTCATCTTATTTGGTTTGTTTAGCGTTTCTATATTCTTTTATGGCCTGTGCCAGAGGTATTTTTATGCCGTCGCGGAAGGCTATGATGAAAGCCTGTGGGAACAACTCACTGACAGTCTTGCGCAACTGGCTGATTTCCTCAAAGTCGGGAGTCGCCCCAACGGTATACTTGTAAAGGTCGTTTTCTACATACATATCTACTCCTTGCAACCCTTTGAACACAGCATCGTCTACAGGCAGTTGCAAACTGTTGGCTGCTATTTGCACCTTGAATATCGGTCTTCCGCCCGCTTCAAGCGGAGGAGCGACAGGGGTTGGAGGTGGAACAGACGGACTATCCTGGGCAACTGGTTGCTGGGAAGTTACGGGAGTTGGTTGTGTCGGAGGGGGTGGAATGGTCGCAGTGACGCGGGCAGTATCAGAAGAGGGTAAAGGAGTTGGCTGGGGGGCCGGTGTTGCGGGGCGTGGAGCCGCAGCGGTAGTCGTAGGCGGCTGGGGAGCCGGTGTGGCAGGGCGTGGAGCCGCAGCAGTAGTCGTAGGCGGCGGGGGAGCCGGAGTGGCGGGGCGCGGAGCCGCAGCGGTAGTTGCAGGCGGCGGGGGAGCCGGTGTGGCGGGGCGCGGAGCCGCAGCAGTAGTCGTAGGCGGCGGGGGAGCCGGTGTGGCGGGGCGCGGAGCCGTAGCGGTAGTTGCAGGCGGCGGGGATGCCGGTGTGGCGGGAGGAGGTGAAACGGTGGAAGTAGTGGGCAACTTCCTTACGCTTCGTTGTTCCGCAAATTGTGTTACAGAAGTGGTATCGTCTTCCACAAACGGACGAGTAGCCATGGGATGTGCTGTAGATGAAGAAGATTCCGTGGTGGAAGAAGGCTTTGGGGTGGAAGGTGCTTTCGGAGTTGCAGAAGAAGGTGCAGAGGTGGAAGTCGAGGGCTTCGGAGTACTTGAAGGCTTCGTTGCGGAAGTAGAAGGCCTTGGGGCCGGGGCCGGTGCAACAGGAATGGTTTGCTGAGCCAGGACAGGGGTATTGTCAGAGGCATCCGAGGCGCCATCGGCAGCGATTTTCGTTGAGCCGTGCTGTTTCTTGTATTTCAAGAAAGCGTTGTAGATGCCTTTCGCCATGAGGTTCTGCCCGTCGGCGCTATTGAGGAATTGTTCCTCATCGGGGGTGGTAATGAATCCCAACTCTATCAGGCAACTCGGCATCGAGGTCTCCCTGAGCACGAGGAACCCCGCTTGGTGTACCCCCTTGTTTACCCTTCCACTTACGGCACACACCTCGCTCTGGATGAGTTTGGCCAGGTCTACACTCTTAGCCATGTTCTTGTCTTGCATGAGTTCGAACATGATATAACTCTCCGACGACTTAGGGTCGAAGCCGGCATAGCGCTGCTTATAGTCTTTTTCGATAAGGATGACAGAATTCTCGCGCTTGGCCACATTGAGGTTGTCGTTGGCTCTATGCATACCGAGCGTATAGGTTTCGAACCCACGAGAGATCTTACCACCGTCGAGCGCATTGGTATGAACAGAGATAAACAGGTCGGCCTTGTTTCGGTTGGCGATGTTGGCCCTTTCGCTCAAGGGAATGAAGACATCTGTCGTCCTGGTGTAGATGACTTTCACGTCTTGGCAGTTTCTCTCCACCATTTTGCCGAAAGCCAGCGCCACCTTCAAGTTGATGTCCTTCTCTTTGGAGATGGCACCTGGGGCACCCGAGTCGTGGCCGCCATGACCAGCATCGATGACGAGCGTAAACTTATTTGCCGCCAAGGCAGTAGCGATGGCGAGTGACAAAAAGACAAGGGTGAGTAAGGTTTTTTTTCGCATTTCCAATTCTATTCGACTGCAAAAATAATGATTTTTGTGCAAAACACCGCCAATAACGCCAATTTTAGATATTTTTCACATGGATTTTCACACTCGCCGACCGGCAAGCGGCTTTCAATGGTGGACTAACCTTCTCTATTTCCACCCAGAGTTCGCTGACCGTGGGGAACGACTCGCACACCTTCGCGGCGATGCGGCCTGCCACATGCTCGAGCAGGCGCGACGGTATTGCCATCTCCGCCCGGACGATATCAAGCAGGGCGGCATAATTCACCGTATCGTCGACAGCATCGGTGAGCAGCGCTTTGGAAAAGTCGGTCTTCACCACCACAGAGACCACGAACTCGCCTCCGGTGAGCCGTTCCTGATCGAGCACGCCATGACGTGCGAAGACCCTTATTTGATTGAGCGAAACAAGCCCTTCGCTGAATGTCATCATCTATTATCCACATTTTGAGTGACCACAGTTCTTGCAGATGAGGCATCCCTCCTGATAGACCAGTGTCTCGTTGCCACACTCAGGGCATTTCTTTCCCTTAGCCACTGTGCCGTCGACAATGTATTTCTTGAGCGCCCTCTCCACACCATTCTTCCAGGTATTGATGCTCTCGCTCTTGAGTTGCAGCGAACTGACCAGTTTGATGACATGTTCGATGGGCATCCGGTAGCGCAGCACCCCTGAGATGAGTTTGGCGTAGTTCCAATATTCGGGGTTGAATTTCTCACTCAAGCCCTCCACCGTGGTTTTGTAGCCACGCTTGTTTTCAAACTGGAAGTCATAGCGGTGGCTGCCATCCTCGTTGGTCTGCTTGATGATTTTGCCCTTCGTCACTGTTTTCGGAAGAACGATACCCTCGTCGTCGTCCTGAAGACCAGTAAATATCTCATAGGGATAGCCATGGAGCAAGCCCACGAAAGCCACCCATTTCTCCTTGTTGTTCTGGAACCTCACCACGTCGCACTCAAGGACCTGTGGCCTCACCTCGGTGACCTCGGGGTGTACAGGACAGTTCTCCTCAGGCTTCGTCTCCTTCTTCTTTTTCTTGTCTACAGCCACCATCACACCAGCACGGCTGCCGTCGCGATAGATGGTACAGCCCTTGCAGCCCGACCTCCATGCCTCGATATAGAGTTTGTTTACCAGTTCTTCATCCACGCTGTTGGGAAGGTTGACGGTCACGCTGATAGAATGATCGACCCATTTCTGTATCCTGCCCTGCATCTTCACTTTCATCAACCAGTCTACATCATTGGCAGTGGCCTTGCAGTAGGGCGACTGTGCCACCAGTTGGTCGATTTCCTCTTGGCTGTAGCGCTTTTCGGTATCCAGTCCGTTGACCTTCATCCACTGGAGGAATTTGGGATGATAGACGATATACTCCTCGAAGGAATCACCCACATCGTCGACGAAATCCACATGGACGTTGGCATCACCGGGGTTGACCTTGCGACGGCGTTTGTAGACCGGCATGAAAACAGGCTCTATGCCGCTGGTGGTCTGCGTCATCAGACTGGTGGTGCCTGTAGGCGCTATGGTAAGGCAAGCGATGTTGCGACGCCCATACTTCACCATATCGTCGTAAAGTTCGGGAGCAGCCTCCTTGATACGTCTCACAAAAGGATTGTTCTCCTCGCGCTTGGGGTCGTATATCTTGAAAGCCCCACGCTCCTTGGCCATCGTTACCGATGAACCGTAAGCAGCGAGAGCCAGGGTGCGCTGCACCTCAACGGCGAAGTCGGTGGCTTCCTCGGTACCATAACGCAGTCCGAGTGCTGCTATCATGTCGCCTTCGGCAGTGATACCCACACCAGTTCTCCTTCCAAGACCACTCTTTTCGTAGATTTTTTCCCACAAGTGATACTCTGCGCCTTTCACCTCATCACTCTGGGGGTCGTCCTTCACCTTCGCCTTGATACCCTCGATTTTCTCCAGTTCCAGGTCCACGATATCGTCCATGATGCGCTGTGCGAGAGCCACATGTTTTTTGAACTTGGCAAAATCAAACCTCGCCTCTGCAGTGAAGGGGTTGTCGACATAGGAATAGAGGTTGATAGACAGCAGTCTACAAGAATCATAGGGACAGAGCGGGATTTCCCCACACGGATTGGTGGAGATGGTACGGAAGCCGAGGTCCGCATAGCAATCGGGGATGCTTTCACGGATGATGGTATCCCAGAAGAGCACACCTGGCTCGGCGCTTTTCCAGGCATTGTGCACAATCTTCGCCCAAAGTTCTTTTGCGTCGATGGTCTTCTCAAACTCCGGTGTGGCGCTATCTACAGGGAATTGCTGCACGTAGGGCTGGCTGTTGACCACGGCTTTCATGAAATCGTCGTCGATGCGGACAGAGACATTGGCACCGGTCACCTTCCCCTCGGTCATCTTTGCATCGATAAACGCCTCACTGTCTGGATGTTTGATGCTCACGGTGAGCATGAGGGCGCCACGACGGCCATCCTGGGCCACCTCACGGGTGGAATTGCTGTATCGCTCCATGAAGGGAACCAGTCCGGTACTGGTGAGGGCAGAATTGTTCACTGGTGAGCCTTTAGGCCGCAGGTGGGAGAGGTCGTGCCCCACTCCACCCCTTCGTTTCATGAGTTGCACCTGCTCTTGGTCGATGAGAAGCACTGCGCCATAGGAGTCGGCATTGCCATCAAGCCCCACGACGAAACAGTTCGACAATGAAGCCACTTGATGGTTATTCCCTATTCCCGTCATCGGACTGCCGGCAGGCACCAGGTATTTGAAATGGTCGAGAAGCACGAACACCTCCTCGGCCGTTAGGGGATTGGGATATTTGCTCTCTATGCGTGCTATTTCGTTTGCAATACGCCAGTGCATGTCTTCGGGCGACTTCTCGTAGATGTTGCCAAAACTGTCTTTCATGGCGTATTTGTTCACCCATACACGCGCGGCGAGTTCATCGCCTGAGAAATATGCCAACGAAGCAGCATAGGCTTCGTCGTAGGAGTAGGTTTTCTGTTGACTCATGATAGTAATAATAAAATTGGGCTTGCAAATCTACAAACTTTTTATGAGAACATGAAAGGATTGTGAAGAAAAAAAAAGAGAGATATGAATATTTGAAATTGTATTTTTAGTACACCATGACATACACGAAGTTGCGGAAAAACATTACAATTTAAATTAAGCCATTATAAGTATTTTACTGTTATACTTATTATTAAGCAAGAAGATTAAAGTAAATTTTTAATCATCAGATTGCTTTTTTGGAACACTTCGAAATCAATCCAAGGACAAAAGTTTACCAAAAAAGATAACCAATGAAGAGTTAAAGGGACATATGTTCAGCAAAATTTTTCAGTGTTCCTCTCGGCTTTGAATAAAAACCTCCCGCTCGAAAAAGCAAATACATTTGTTTTTTGCTCGCTTATTCGGTTTTTTTACTAATTTGCCACTGCGTGGCCAATATAGGAGGCGCCTCGGAAACAAAAATAAATCTAATTTATTTTGTGTTCCTCTCGGCTTTAACTATATTTGCAGCACAAACGAAAGGAATAATGCAACCGTCGGCAAACAAATCATCACAGGTGAAGTGGAAAGGCAAGATATATGGTCTTGCCGCCATTCTCTTGTGTGCCATCATGCTGACGGGTTGCGACCGGACAACACTCCGGAGAGCCATCGACCTCCTGGGCCACCGCGACGAAAGCAAGCCTCCGATATACCATGAGTACGAAGGCTACAGTCCCGGGATACGCAGGAGCCGTGTAGCCGAGGAGTTCTCACGCTACCACTATTACATTGCGCCAGAGTCGATAGCCCCCGACCCTGACCCCGATATATACTTCAGACAAGACTTCGAAGGTGTGGAGCCAATGGTGACCTTCGACGAGGAGCAATACTGGCGCGATCATCCCCTGCAACTCGACATCGACGAAGAGAATGAATGAATGAATGATGGCCTTTCCATCGATTAAACGACATCACAGCAACATGAAGACAAAGGTATTTCTCACCATCATCGCCCTGTTCTGCCTCTCTGCCACCTGCATGGCAAAAGACGGCAACCGCCTCCGTGTGGGTATAGCCCTGGGAGGAGGAGGTGCACGAGGAGCCGCCGAGGTAGGCGTGCTGAAAGTGATAGAGGAGATGGGCATCCCCATCGACTACATCGCCGGCTCGAGTATCGGTTCCATTGTGGGAGGACTCTATGCCATCGGCTACGACGCGCAACAACTCGACACCATTTTCCGTCAGCAGAAATGGCTGTCGCTGATTGGAGGGCGCAACGACGATTACAGCGGCGACCCCATCAGGCAGGAAGGCGGCATCACCTATGTTTTCGGATTCCCTGTACGAGGAAGACAAGCCAGCAGCACCGAGGGTGCCTATGGCGTAGGACTGAGCGGCGACAGCATCACCACTATGCTCGACCATCTCACCAAGAAGTATGATGGGGTGAGGAGTTTCGACGACCTGCCCATCCCATTCCGCTGCGTGGCGGTGGACATTCACACCCATGAAGAAGTGATAATGGACAGTTGCGAACTGGAACTGGCGATGCGCGCGAGCATGGCCATCCCCGGAGCCTTCAAGCCCGTGAAATGGAAAGGCAGGACTCTGGTCGACGGTGGAATGCTCAACAACCTCCCTGTCGACGTGGTGCGTGCCATGGGGGCCGACGTGGTAATTGCCATTGACCTTGACCAAGTCGACCATGCCGACCGCGACTTCTCCCTAAAGGAAGAGTTTGGCATCGGCGGTCTGCTCGACTGGCTGGTATCACGCCCTGACTGGAAGAAACTCAAGGCCAACCGCGAGGATGCCGACGTGTATATCCGCCCCAACCTCTGGGAGTTTGGGGTGTCGAGTTTCAGCGACGACAGCATCGAAGTGATGATATTACGTGGCGAGGAAGCCGCCCGGAAAGCCAAGGACGAATTGCTCCATCTGCGCGACAGCATCTACTCTGCAGACGATTAATGTTCCGCTTTCGCTCAAATTACGGGAGTCTGAGAAACCTCTGTGCTGCGCATCTGCTATCTTTGGCCATCATCTTCTGCATATTCCCTTATGGCGGCAACAAGCCAGTCGTTCTCCTCTGGCGATTGGGTGGAAACACGGAAATGACGGGGAGTGAGTCCTTGGAAATTCGAGGCGTCACGAATAAGGAGATGATGGTTCTTAGCCAAATAGTCTTTCAGAAGGGCTGCCGTTCCCTTTTCTGTCTCCGCCAAGAAGAAATGAGTATGAGTAGGATGGACAGTGACACCGGGTATTTGGCTGAGCATACGGCTTAGTCGTTTGGTCTCACCGAGGTAGGCTGAGAGCGAGGGGAAATGGCTGACATCGTTTTCCATCAGCCATTTCCCTGCTTCTATCGCCAGCGTGTTGACCGACCATGGACGGATATTTTCCCGGAGCGAGTGGATGAGGTGACGAGGCGCCACAACATAGCCGACACGCAGTCCGGGGATAGCATATTTCTTGGTGAGCGAATGAATCTGGATGATGTTGTTGGAATCTGCAGCCTCCTGATGCGTCATTACCGGTGCAAGGGTGAAGTCTTCATACGACTGGTCGACGACAACGATACCATATCTTTGCGCCAGCATCTCTACCTCTTCCCGAGTATAGACATCGCCAGTGGGGTTATTGGGGTTGCATACCCACCGCAGCACCGCTGAGGCCGGCACGCCGTCTTCTTCTCCCCCACCCCAACGTGTAAGCCCTGCCATCCGGCAAGCATCTCCATATTCACAAAACGTAGGCAACTCGCCAATGTCATCATGCACGCAACCTTTGCGGGCAAAAGTCTGAGCGATGAGGTAAATGGCGTCGGTAGCGCCATTGGTCACCAAGATGTTATCTGCCGATACACCATATTTGCTGGCGATGGCCATTTCGAGTGAACGGGGGGAAGGCTCGGGGTAATTGCCTATCAAATGAATGTGACGGCACAAGTGCGCTTTCAGTTCTGTCATGTCGGCATGGGCGTAGATGTTGGAACTGAAATTGCACTGTATACCGAGATAGTTGAAAAGGTCGTCTCCGTGGCCGTGTATCATTGTTATTTCCTCAGTTTAAGTTTGAGTCCCACCACCACCATCCTCCCCGGGCTGTAGAGGGCATATTTCCGTTTCGAAGAGTCAACCCGCCGGTCCACCCGGTCGAAGATGTTCTCCACTCCCACACTGGGTTCCAGGGTTGCCCATCCGAGACAGTCGAACGAATGGGTAGTGTGGATGTTCCACACCCCATATCCCGGAGCATCTTCATAATCCGGATAATAAGTTTTCGACTGCAACCTTCCGTTAAGGTTCACATTCAGTCCGTATTTTCCCCACACATGGTGATAGTTGGCTGCAATGACTGCGGCATGCCGGATGCTACGTTCGAGCACACGCCACTCTTCGCCACTCTTCGTACGGGCATGGGTATATGCATAGTTCAGAGAGAGGTTGAATCCACGGAAGAGATTGGCCGATACATTCGCCTGCATACCTTTCACGTCGCCTTTGTCGCTGTTCTGATAGAGTGCGTAATGCTCAAGTTTGGCAGCCTGGTCGTCGGTCATTTCCGGGAACTCCGTCCTCAACTTCGTCAATCCCGCGTCATCCACCGCCACATTGTTCTTCACCACCATGTCATTGATGCGGTTCACGTATCCAGTGATACTGACGGCAAGAAACTGTGTGCGGTATTCCGCGTTCAGGGAGAAGTAGTTGCTCTTCTCAGGAGAGAGTGCCTGGTTTCCGAAACTTATCTGTGCCTTGCCCCTGTTCACGGAGAAATAATGATAATAGAGTTCATCGAGTCCCGGTGCCCGGAAGCCAGCCGAATAGGTGGCTCGCAGGCGGAAATTCCCCGGTGCATACATCAGCGTGGCCTTCGGGGTGAGATGTTGTCCGAAAGTCTCGTGATGAGTGAGGCGCAGTCCGACGGTAGCCGTGAAGTTGCCGAGAAACTTCGCCTCGTGCTGCGCATAGGCAGCCATGGTATACACGTCTTTATCGATATTCCCTGACGAGGCATTGAGTTTGTCATTGCGCCAGTCGGCACCGACGATGGTAGTGGAATTGGTGGTGAATCCGAGGATGGCTTTCACCTCGCCTTCCATCGACCGCTGTTTCTTCGACTGCACATAGTCGCCCACCTCATAGTCTTTTGTTGCCACATCATATTCCTTGCCGTAGCGGAAGCGGTCGATGGTGAAATCGGCCTGCAGAGAGTTTCTGGATGAGAACTTGAGAATCCCACCCACATTCCAGCGCAGGCCTCTATAGTGCATCTCATAATCGAGTCCTCCTGTAACGTCGGGGCGGGTGTCGGGACGGTCGGTCAACTTATCGGAGTAGTTCACCCCGGCATTCAGTGCCACGCGCCCATTGGGCGAGAAGGTGAATTTTTGTCCTACGACATTGGAGCGGTAGCCAGTGAAGAAGGGTGCGACAGTCTGCTGAGTCTCCGTTTCCGACCCCTTCACCAATTCTAAGTCGTTGTTGCGGTAACTGTCGGCCCTGTCGTGAGCGAACGAGGTATATGAACCGAAACCGTGGCTGAAGATATCGAGCGTCACGTTCTCGGTGAACTGTCCTTTTCCCGACACCCTTGTATCGGAGGCTATATTGAAAAGATTTTGTGTTGGTTGATCGGTGATGATATTGATGACACCGGCGATGGCATCGCTGCCGTAGAGCGATGATGCCGCCCCGTCGAGCACCTCGATGCGTTTCACCCTTGCCATGTTGATGCGGTTGAGGTCGACATTGTTGGAGATGTCACCAGAAAGTTTCTGTCCGTTTACCAAGATGAGGACATACTTGTTGCCCAAGCCGTTCATACGCAGGAACGTCCCCATCGAGTTGGGTGCCATCGACACCTGCGGCATCATCCGCTGTATGGCGGCATCAAAGGTGGTGATGCCCTGTTCGGCAATCTCTCTGCTGGATAGCACGTGCACGGGGGTAGCCGTCGACTTCAGCCGTTGATGGTGTCCCGACCCCGTCACCACGATGGGGTTCAGGTTGTGAGTGCGACCAGCCATCGACGAGTCGCGCCGTTCCGTCTGGTGTATCTGCGCGAAAGCGGCACTCCCCGAAAGGAGTGCCACTGTAAGGATAAGTGTTTTCTTGTTCTGCAACGATGCCATTACTCTTCAGGATTCTTGGAGTGATAGTAGTCGAGAGGCTCGCCATTGATAGCATCCTTGGTATGGTTCATCCAAACCTGACGGATGGAAGGCCATTCGAGCAGACCTTTCTCTACCATCGTGGAGTTGTCGCAACTGTATCCCATATGGCTGAAGAACATCTTCCAACTGGTGTCTTCCACTTCGCCTTCTTTGTTGAGTTTGAATCCATTGTCCCATGCATCATCGTCACCTGCCATGTCGTTGTGTCCATGGTCGCCGTCGATAGACATCAGTGGAGCACAATACACCGTGCCGCTCATGATGCCGTTGGCCTGCATGCGCTGCAGCACATTGGTCTTGAAATTATGCATCATGTCCACGGTGCCCACATAGTAGTTCTTGCTGTACTGCTGAAGGGCCTTCTCAAGTTGAGTATAGCGAACGTTGGCCTTGTAGGTGTCGTAGGAGTCGGGGTTGCCATGTCCCATGAAAGTCACGATGCCGTCTTTTGCGATGGAGGCGAAGAGCGTGTGGAGTTGCGAGGCCACCTCGTTCACATCGCTTTCAGCATCCTGCAACAGGGGCACACCAAGTTTCAGTGTTACATTTGCCAGGTACTTGTCATCGATATCGCCATTGGCGTTGTTGGCGAAGTCCTTGATGTAGTTGATGACGCGGGTGTATTCCTCACCGGGGATGACCTGCAGCGACTGCACCACAATCTCACTGTATTTCACTCCTTCCTGGGCAAAAGCATTGAGCCAGAATGGAGGAGCGTAGAAGTTGCGTGACTTCACGTTCTCACCGGCAGCGGCACGGTTGATGCAGATGGCGGACGAGAAGGAGAGGAACACGTCGTAGCCGGGGAATGCTGCCTTGTAGGCATCCACGGTAGCATCGAAGGCATCGTATGCCTGCTGCCATGTAGAACCGAAGGCGACGAGGAGAATGACCTTTGAGTTCTTCTTCTGCGACTTCACCATCTTGTTGACGGCATTTTGGTAAATGATGTAGTTGTTTTCTTTGGAGTCATCGTCATCACTACATGCAGTGAAGTTCATTGCTCCACAGATTGCCATGATGGCAATCATCAAATACTTAATTTTCTTCATTGTCTCTTGTGTTTAAGTTGGACTTATAGTTATTCTTGAGTTTCTTTCCTTTGTTGAAGCGGATGCCGAACGACACGTAGAAAGTGCGTCCGGGCGTAGTGGTACCGAGATGCAGCCCATGAGGGGTGCGGTCGGCATAGTCGAAGATATTGTCGACACCCGCCTCCACATGGTAGGCCATGGTCTTTGAGTGGCCGAGGTCGTGTGTGGTAGACAAGCGCCATATCTGGTAGCCTTTGCCGTCACCGTCGATCTGGTAGTAGCGTTTGGTGGAGAACCGGCAGTACACCCCTACGCCAAGGCGGTAGCCGGACGAGAAAGCATGGTTCCAAGTGGCGAATGCATTGCCTTTGTGGTGTGCCATGCCGTCGATGGTCACCTCTTTCATCCTGTCGTGCGTCGTGTCATACTGGTTGGCCTTGGTGTCCAAGTAACTGTAGCCGCCTCCTACGGCAATTTCTTTCCAAGTGTAGCGCACATTCACATCCACGCCATAGGTTTTGGCATCCTCGATGTTCTGATACTGCCGGGTCTTCACTGGGTCGTACAATACGATATACTCGTCGGGAGCCTGATAATTGGGGATGGTGACAAGGGCTATCATATTATCCACCTTGTTATAGTATGCAGATACCGTCAGGCTGAGTCCTTGCCAGGTGTATTCACCGCTTACGCTATAGTAGTTGCTGGTCTGGGGATTGAGTTGGGTATTGCCCAAATAGAGATAGGTACCACTCATCTGCCGCACATAGCGGTAGTAGAGTTCTTTGGTGGTAGGTGTCTTGAACCCCTGGCTCCATGTGGCTCGCAACCGCCATGGATTCCCGATTTTCCACATGGCAGACACCTTCGGCGTGAGCCGTGTACCGAACTGTTTGTTCTGGTTGAGGCGCAGGCCGGCAGTGATATTGATGTTACGGATGAGGTTGAACTCATCCTGCACGTACAGCGCTCCCGTCCAGTCGCTTACCCTTCCCCCTTCCACGCGGTTGGGTGCATCGAGCCAGTCGTAGCGGTATTCCATACCTGCGCTCAGCCTGTTTTCGTAGGGCAGTTCAAATACCCCTTTCAGATGAGCCATTGTGCGTTGCTGGTCGCTCTGCAACTCTTCTTGACCGGGGAGATAAGGGAAATAAGGGTAATACATCGTGCCTTTGCTCTTTTCGTAATCCTCCACGAGGGTGTTTGCCGTGAAATAGTAATAGTAGGCATGGCGGTTCCAGTCGATGTCGAGCGTGATGTGGTCGGTTTTGTTCAGTTTCCATTTGCCGCCCACCGAGGCAGATGCATTGCGGTATTTCATGTCGTAGGTCTTCACGTCATAATGGGCGTACTTGCCACTCGTTCGGTAGATACGTTTCCAGTAGACACTCCCCTCAGCATAAAGTTCAAGGTCTTTCATCGGTGTGTAGGTCAGCCGTTCCGACACCTGCCAGTTGGTATGGCGGTTGACGGTCTTGTTGCGGGAGTCGGTAATGGGAGGTTCCGAACCTTCAGTATGTTCTACCGCCGTGTTCTGCCAACCGTCGGAATGCTGCAGTTGAAAATTCGTGTATGAACTGAGTTTGCCGTAGTTCAGGGCAATGCCATTGTGCTGGCGGATGTCGCCATAACTGCCCACTCGGCTGGTGTTCTCCAGGAGGATTCCGTCCTTGTCGTGCCGTTTCGTGATGATGTTTACCACCCCCGCGATGGCATCCGAGCCATAGAGGGCGCTCGACGCACCTTTCACCACCTCTATCTTCTCTATATTCAGTGGGTCGATGAGCGAGAGGTCGTTCTGTCCCCCCACGTCACCATGGATGCGCTTGCCGTCAATGAGTATGAGGATATAACTGTTGCCGAGACCATTCATCTGCATCTGCGACCCCATGTCGTCTTCGTTGAAGGCGAAGGAAGGCAACAGTCCCGACAGGATATCCTCGATACTCTTTCCGGCATATTGGCGAAGCATCTTTCCGGTGATTACCTCGGTCTGCACAGGGGCATCTTTCAGGAAGTGCTGTGTTCCTGTTCCGGTAACCACAATCTCCTGCAGGCTGTCTGTGCGCCAGATGTCACTCTGCGCCCAAACAGCCACGAAAGAACATAATGCCAGCAAGGTTGCTGTCAGTTTTCGTGTCATTGCAAATTTGATTTTACGCCTACGCATCTTCCTGTACGGGCGTCGTTATCATTGAGGCAGGTCTTCTGACTTTCCCCAGTCTGCCTTACCTTCCCGGCTCCTTGCCAGTGGCGTTATACAAGCAAACCTCCATAATGGGGATCACAGCAGCAGGAACTGTCCTGGACTCTCACCAGGTTCCCTTACATCGCGGCAGCATCAGCCACCCGATTGCCTATTTCGTGTGCAAAATTACAACATTTTTGCTAATCCGCTCAAAATAGGATATTTTTTTTTATTTTTGCAGCAACTAAACCGACTTTTGAGCCAATGGAACCGACAAATGAGCCAAAGAAGCCATGTTTTATGATAGCGGCCCCCATGAGTGGCTCGGGCAAGACAACCATTGCCCGGGGGTTGATGGCTTTGTATGCCTCGAAAGGCATGGCCGTGCAGCCGTTCAAATGCGGCCCCGACTATATCGACACGAAATTCCATGCGTCGGTTTGCGGCAGGCCCAGCATCAATCTCGACACGTTCATGGCCACCTCTGAGCACGTGTGCCAACTCTTCGCGCGCTATGGCGCCGATGCCGACATCAGCATCGTGGAAGGCATGATGGGACTGTTCGACGGTTACGACCGCGACCGTGGGTCTTCGTCGGAGATAGCCCGCCTACTCGGTCTGCCCGTGGTGCTCGTTGTCGACGCCCGTTCGGCAGCCTACTCCATGGCGGCATTGCTGTCGGGCTTCATCCATTTCAGGGAAGATGTCCATATCGCGGGCGTGTTATTTAATAAGGTGAGTTCAGCGCGTCATTACAAGATGCTCACCCAGGTGTGCGACGACCTCGGCATCACGAGTTTCGGCTACCTGCCCAAATCCGGTGTCCTGGAGCAACAGTCGCGTTATTTGGGTTTGGACTTCTCAGACACAGCCATGCCCCATCAGTTTGTGAGTCTGCTCGAGAGCCATGTCGACTGGGAGGGTTTACGCTCCCTTTGCCCCACGGCTCCCATCAGCCAAGGTGCCGCCCTTCCCCGGCGCGACACTCCCCGCTTGGTCGTGGCCCGCAACAAAGAGTCGTTTTCCTTCATTTACCAAGAGACACTCGATGCCTTTCAACATGTGGTGTCTTTCGACCCCGAGACAGAAGTGCCCTCCCTAGCCGACGGAGACCTATTATACCTACCGGGAGGATATCCGGAGAAGCATCTTGAGGCACTGACCCAAAATGAGGCGGCAATGACCGCCATCCGCCTTTTTGCTGAGAACGGAGGGAGGGTTGTTGCCGAATGCGGCGGCATGATATATCTCTGCAAGAGCATTGTAGACGACACGGGAGAATATCCCATGTGTGGCGTGCTTCCCTACAGCATTACGGCAAGGAAACAAGACCGCAAACTCTCGTTGGGCTACCGGCGTTTCATGCTCGACGGCAAGGAATACCGTGGACATGAGTTCCACTACACGCAATTCCTCGGGGTGCTCCCCGACCCCGAAAGCATCACACAGGTTTACAATGCCAAAGGAGAGCCTGTCGACACTCCCCTATTCAGATACAAGAACGTACTGGCCAGTTACACCCATTTGTACCATCTACTATGAAACGACTCCATCCCATCATGTTTGCCGGCACCGGCAGCGACGTAGGCAAGAGCATCCTTGCCGCCGCCTTCTGCCGTATCTTCAAGCAGGATGGCTACCATCCTGCCCCCTTCAAGGCCCAAAACATGGCGCTCAACTCCTTTGCCACTCCCGATGGGCTCGAGATAGGAAGGGCTCAGGCGGTGCAAGCCGAGGCGGCAGGCATCCCGTGCCACACCGACATGAACCCCCTGTTGCTGAAACCCCAATCCGACCACACCTCACAAGTGGTTCTCAACGGGAAACCCATCGGCAACAAGAACGCCTATGACTATTGGAGAAGGGGGGCTTCCGACATTGATTTCCGAAAGGAGGTGTGCGCCGCCTTCGACCGCCTGTCAGGCCAATACAACCCCATTGTCATGGAGGGTGCCGGAAGCATTTCAGAAATCAATCTCAGAGACAGAGACCTCGTCAATATGTCGATGGCACGCCATGCCAAAGCCGATGTCATCCTTGTGGGCGACATCGACAGGGGAGGTGTCTTCGCCTCCGTCTATGGCAGCATCACCTTGCAGACTCCTGAAGACAAGCAACTCATCAAGGGCATCATCATCAACAAGTTTCGTGGCGACATGAAACTGTTTGACGAGGGCCGCCGCATGATGGAGGAACTCTGCGGCATTCCCGTCCTCGGTGTCGTGCCCTATTTCAAAGACATCCATATTGAGGAAGAAGACAGCGTGGCCCTGGCACAGAAATCCATGGCCATGCAACGCGGCAAGGTGAACATTGCCGTGGTGATGCTGCAACACCTCTCCAACTACACCGACTTCGACTCGCTCGAACAAGACCCGCGCGTACACCTCTTTTACACCAATAATGTTGACGACCTGGGGAAAGCCGACATCATCATCCTGCCCGGCACGAAGTCAACCCTCCACGACCTGTATGAACTGCGCCGGAACGGTTGCGCCCAGGCCATCATCAAAGCCCACCGAGGCGGCACCCCTGTCCTGGGCATCTGTGGCGGCTATCAACTGATGGGCGTAGAGGTTTGCGACCCCGACCATGTGGAGGGCGACATCGACCGCTTGCCCGGACTGGGACTGCTGCCCATCACCACCAATATGCATGGTGAGAAGACGACAAGGCAAGTGACGTGTGAGTATGGCCGTGGGTATGAGATACACATGGGTGAGACCTTGCCTTTCGGTGATGCGAAGCCCTCGCCGCTGCTCCATCTCAGCGACGGCAGAGACGACGGTTATATGGTCGACGGGAAATGTATGGGCACCTATGTGCACGGTATTCTGGACAATGCGTCCTTTGTCGATTTCCTGCTAACACCCTTTACCGAGAAAATCAAGCAGGCAGGCACCCCCTTCGACTACCCTGCCTTCAAGGAAGAACAATACGACAAACTTGCCCTTCATGTGCGCCAGCATACAGACATGAAAAAGATATACCAAATATTGACCGATGACTAACGCCCTTTCGCTCCTTGCCGGCTGGTTGCTCGACCTCGTGTTGGGAGACCCTCAGCGGTTGCCACACCCTGTAGTGGGGTTTGGCAAGATGATTGCCTTTGGCGAGCATCGGCTCAACCGCGGAAAGCATCGCAAGTTGAAAGGCGCATTGATGGCCATCATCCTCATCATCGTGGTGTTTCTCTGTGGATGGCTCATACGCCGTCTCCTTTCTCTGGCAAGTGTATATCTTGCTGTCGGCTTCGACATCATCGTAGTGTTCTATTGTCTGGCAGGCACCACGCTTATCCGTGAAGTGCGTGCCGTATTCATCGCCCTCGACCGCTCCTTGGAAGACGGCCGCCAGCAGGTGGCGCGAATCGTAGGACGCGACACCTCGGAACTGTCGGCACAGGAGGTGCGGGCAGCAGCCCTTGAGACCCTTGCCGAGAACCTGAGCGACGGCGTGACGGCACCATTGTTCTGGCTCGCCATTGGCGGCACGCCGGGGATGCTCGCCTATAAGATGGTGAATACGCTCGACTCCATGATAGGCTACCGCACGGAGCGTTACAAGGACTTTGGCTGTTGGGCAGCCCGTATCGACGATGTAGCCAACTACATCCCTGCACGTCTTACTGCCTTGTTCATGGTCATCGCTTCCGGAAGAATACGTTTGCTCTCTTTTGTCGCCAGATATGGCAGAAACCATGCCAGTCCGAACAGCGGCTATCCCGAAGCTGCCCTTGCCGGCATTCTCGACTGCCGTTTCGGAGGCCCACACTACTATTTCGGCGAACTCTTCGACAAGCCCTATATCGGCGAGCACAAGCGCCAGTTCACCACCGCCGACATGGAAAAGGCCGTCCGCGTCAACCGTATCGCAGAGGTGATGATGGTGGCATTGACCACCCTCGCCCTATATCTCATACCATCTTTTCCATAACCCCCATCAGCCATGAAGAAAATCATCATTGCAGGCATCGGACCAGGCAGCAGCGAAGACATCACGCCCGCCGTGGTCGAAGCACTCCGACAGGCAGACGCCGTCGTGGGCTATCAGTATTATTTCCAATTCATCAAGCCTTTGCTGCGCGACGGCTGCGAGTGCGTGGACACAGGCATGAAGAAAGAGCGCGAGCGCGCCGAACAGGCATTCGAACTGGCCCAGCAAGGGAAGATCGTGGTGGTCATCTCCTCTGGCGACGCCGGCATCTACGGCATGACGCCACTGGTGTATGAGATGGCCCGCGAGAAGAAGTCGCAAGTACAGATAGAGTCGCTACCCGGCATCTCTGCGTTTCAGAAGGCAGCGTCGCTCTTAGGAGCCCCCATCGGTCACGATATGTGCCTCATCTCGCTCAGCGACCTGCTTACACCCTGGGAGGTGATAGAGCGACGCATCAAAGCCGCAGCCGCTGGCGATTTCGTCACTGCCATCTACAATCCGAAGTCGCACGGCCGCTACTGGCAACTCTATCGTTTGCAAGAACTGTTTCTGAAATGGCGCTCACCTGAGACTCCCATAGGCTATGTGCGGCAGGCGGGTCGTGAGGAGCAAGAGGTGAAGGTCACTACCCTTGGTGATATCGACCCGGAGGATATAGATATGTTCACCGTCGTTCTCATAGGCAACTCACAATCCTATATCAGCGAGGGCAAAATCATCACGCCCAGAGGGTATTATGCACAGGAAAAAGACGATGACGTGAAACCCGGGCAGCAGATCATGATGGACTCCTTCCGTACCATTGCGGGCGAGTTGCATAACAAGGACTTGCCCCTCGACCACAAATGGGCACTGCTCCACGCCATCCACACCACCGCCGATTTTGAGATGGAAAGATTGCTGAAGACTGATGAACACGCGGTGGAAAACCTGTTTCAAAAAGTGAAGGAGGGCGAACTCAAGACTATCATCACCGATGTGACGATGGTGGTGAGCGGCATACGTAAAGGAGCCTTGTCGCGTCTTGGCATGGAAGCCAAATGCTACCTCAGCGACCCCCGAGTGGCAGAGATGGCTGCCACTCAAGGCATCACCCGAACCCAGGCTGGCATCCGGCTGGCCGTGGAAGAGCATCCCGATGCCCTGTTCGCTTTCGGCAACGCCCCCACAGCACTGATGGAACTATGTGCCCTGATACGCAAGGGCAAGGCATCCCCCGCCGGCATCATCGCCGCTCCCGTAGGTTTCGTCCACGTGAGAGAGTCGAAGCACATGGTCAAGCCATTCAGGGATATTCCCAAAATCATCATCGAAGGACGCAAGGGCGGCAGCAATCTGGCAGCCACACTTTGCAATGCCATCCTGACGTTTGATGATGCCGAACAACTCAAGCCAGGGAGGGATTTATGAAGTTTACAGTCATAGGTATCACAGATGCACCACAACCGTTTTTCCCACCAGAGGTAAAGGGAATCATTGACGACGGCCGTGTCTTCTCGGGAGGCAAGCGGCACCATGAAATCATGGCTCCGCTATTGCCAGAAGAGGCTCAGTGGATTGACATCACAGCACCCATCGATGCTGTCTTCGAGCAATATGCGCATCATGATGGCCATATCATCGTCTTTGCCTCCGGCGACCCCCTCTTCTTCGGATTCGCCAATACCATCAAGCGCGAACTGCCTGAAGCAGATGTGGTGCTCTATCCCTCATTCAACTCTTTGCAGATATTGGCCCACCGCCTGGTGATGCCCTATCACGACCTGCGTGTGGTGTCGCTCACAGGGCGCCCCTGGCCGGCATTAGACCAAGCCTTGATAGAGCGCACCCGAAAAATCGGTGTGCTCACCGACCGTGAGCACACCCCTGCCACCATTGCCCGGCGGATGCTCGACTATGGTTACAACTACTACATGATGCACGTGGGTGTGCATCTCGGCAACCCTACGCGTGAGCAAGTGGTGTCGCTGACGCTTGAAGAGGCTACCCGCAAGGTCTTCGACCATCCCAACTGCCTCATCCTATCAGCGGGAGAAATGCCACCTGCCCGCCCTTTCGGTCTCCCCGACCAGCAGTTCGACTTACTCAACAACCGTGAGAAGATGATTACGAAGATGCCCATACGCCTGCTCACGCTGCAAGCCCTCGGACTGTCAGCAAGACACGTCTTTTGGGACATTGGCTTCTGCACAGGCAGCGTGTCTATCGAAGCCCGACTGCAGTTTCCCCACCTGCAAGTGGTGGCCTTTGAGATACGGCCGGAGTGCGAAGAACTGATTTGCCACAACAGCCGCCGGTTCGGCACGCCGGGAATCGACGTGCATATCGGAGACTTCCTGCAAACCGACACGTCACACCAGTTCCGTCCCGATGCCGTATTCATCGGTGGTCATGGCGGCAGACTGAAGGAAATCATGGCCAAGGTGCATCAGGTGTTGCAGCCTGACGGCTGCATCGTCACCAACAGCGTCTCCTCTCCTGTCGTACAGCAGATGACCGACCGAAGATGCAGCAAGGACCTGTTCCATGAAGCGTGCCAGGAACTCGGTCTGAGAGAAGAACTTCCCACCCATATACAACTCAACGACTACAACCCCATAGACATACTGAAATGCGTAAAATAGCCCTCATACAAATCAGCGAGGCAGGCAAAAACACCGCCCTTGTGCTGAAAAGCCAGTTGAATGCCACCGTCATCAACCGCAATGATGCAGGAAAGCGATGGAAGGAATTCGATGCTTTCGTCTTCATCGGCGCGATGGGTATCTGTGTGCGCACCATCTCGCCCTTTATCAAAGACAAGCACGAAGACCCTGCCGTGGTGTGTGTGGATACCTTCGGACAGAATGCCATCTCCGTGTTGTCTGGTCATGTCGGCGGTGCCAATGACCTGACAAACACTATAGCCGGTATACTGGGAGCCAACCCCGTCATCACCACCCAAAGCGACAATGCCCGACTTTGGGCACTCGACACGTTCGAAGAGCGATTCGACTGGCCGATAGCCAGCGATATCGATGACATGAACGACTGCATCTTTGCTTTTGTCAACCGTGAGCCTACGGCATTGCTGTTGGAGGTGCGCGACCGGGGCACTGACTATCTGGAGAAGACACTCCCTGCCCACGTCAGCCTCATCAATGACATCAGCGAGGCCGACCCGAAGAAATACAAATTGCTCATCATGGTGACACCATACAAGCGCTATGCACCCAAAGGCATGCTCGAACTGCACTTCGTACCGATGGTGGGGACCATAGGTTTCGGACTCGCCCATCACCCCGATGACTACGAGTTCATCTACGACCAGATAGACGAGGCCTTCTCTCACAAGGGTATATTGCCCTGTGCCCATCGCTATTGCACCATCGACGTGAAGGCCGATGAACCTTTTGTCGACGTGCTGAGAGAGGAATACGAAGAAGAAGTGGTGTTTTTCACTGCCGAGGAGTTGGCTGCCGTGGAAGTTCCCCACCCCAGTGATGTGGTGGAAAAGCATGTGGGAACACCGAGTGTGTGCGAGGCAGCAGCATTGCTGGGTTCCAACCATGGCAGGCTGATTGTGGAGAAAGTGAAGGGCAAGAACTGGACTGCCGCCCTCGCCATCGACCACCAGTATCTGCGCCACCGGCAAGGTCATGTGGAAATCGTGGGTGCAGGTCCCGGCGACCCCGACCTGGTGTCGGTGAGAGGCCGCAGGATGCTGGAGAAAGCCGACCTTATTCTTTATGCAGGCAGTCTTGTGCCACGCGAACTGACCACTTGTGCCAAACCCGGTGCCGTGGTGCGCTCGTCGGCAGCGATGACCCTCGAAGAGCAATGCGAACTGATGAAAGCACATTACGACAAAGGGGATTTCATCGTGAGGCTGCATACCGGCGACCCCTGCATCTTCGGTGCCATACAGGAGCAGATGGCTTTTTTCGATGCCAACGGCATGTCCTACCACATCACGCCGGGCATCTCATCTTTTCTCGCCGCCGCCGCCGAACTGCAGAGCCAGTTCACCATACCAGAGCGCACACAGACCATCATCCTCACCCGTGGCGAAGGGCGCACGCCGATGCCCGAGAGAGAAAAACTCCATCTGCTGGCACGCAGCCAGAGCACGATGTGCATCTTCCTCAGCGCTGCCATCGTGGATGACGTGCAGCATGAACTGCTACAGGAATATCCCGCCGACACGCCCGTGGCAGCCTGTTATCACCTCACCTGGCCCGACCAGAAAATCTATCGCGGTCAACTGAAAGACCTTGCCAAGATCGTTCACGACAACCACCTCACGCTGACCACCATGATTGTAGTGGGTGAGGCCATCGGCAACCGTGAGGGACTCTCCGAACTCTACAACAAGCACTTCACCCATCTCTACAGGAAAGGCGACCCATCATGATACTGGTTTTCGGCGGAACAACAGAAGGGCGCAAGGCAGTGGAGGCTCTCGAAGAAGCCGGTTCGCGATACTTTTACTCCACGCGAGGCGACGGACAAGCGCTCGACCTGGTGAACGGTGTTCACCTGAAGGGCGACATGCGGCTGAGCGACATGACTGCCTTCTGCCACGACCATGACATCCGCCTGCTCATCGATGCTGCCCATCCCTTTGCCGAGGCGTTGCATGAGAACCTGATATCTCTGGCACGGCAAAACCACCTTCCCGTCATCCGTTACGACCGCATCTATCCCCCACGCACCGATGACATCATTTGGTGCGACGACTACCAGGATGCCATCTTTCAGTTGGAAAGCCAAGGCATCAAGCGGCTGCTGGCACTGACAGGAGTGAACACCATAGCCAAACTACGAGGATACTGGGAGCAACACGAATGCTGGTTTCGCATCCTCAACAGGCCACAGTCGCTGGCATTGGCTCAAGACGAGCACTTCCCGGAAGACCACCTGGTATACTATGAGAGCGACGACACCGCTGCCCTCATCCAGCGAATCCTTCCTGATGCCATTCTGACAAAAGAAAGTGGGCAGAGCGGCGGGTTTACCGAAAAAGTGGAAGCCGCAAGACGTCACGGACTGCCCGTCTTCGTCGTCAAGCGCCCACCCTATCCCCCCTACTCCATCCCATTCTCCGATACGCAGGTTGTGTGTGTAAACGGTCCGCATGGACTGCGCAGGGCGGTGGAGAAATGGCTTCCTGAATTCTATCCCCTGCACAGCGGCCTTACAACAGGCACCTGTGCCACTGCTGCCGCCATCGCCGCCACAACCCGCCTGCTCCGCGGCGAGATGCCCGAAGAGGTGCCTGTGGTACTTCCCGATGGCGAGACCATCAACGTAGGAGTGACCTATGGCGACGGATTCGCCGCTGTGTGGAAAGAAGGGGGCGACGACCCCGACGTGACCGACGGTCTGGAGGTACGCGCCAGTGTTACCCCTCTGCCTGTCACCCACCAGCCACAAGTGGAAATCCTCGGTGGCGAAGGGGTGGGCACCTTCACCCTTCCCGGTTTCGACTACCCTCCAGGTAGCCCTGCCATCAACAAGGTGCCACGGCAGATGCTCACCGACAACCTGAGCACCTTCGGGGTGCCGCTGCGGGTGACCATCTCCGTGCCGAAAGGTGCCGAGACAGCCCTCCGCACGTTCAATCCACGCCTGGGCATCGAAGGTGGCATCAGCATCATCGGTGTCTCGGGCATCGTGAAGCCGTTCTCCGAAGAAGCATTCATCGACAGCATACGCAAGTGCATGGAAGTGGCCAAGGCGAGTGGCTCGCCACGGGTGGTCATCAACAGCGGGGCAAAGAGCGAGCGGTTTGTCAAGGCCATCTATCCCTCCCTGCCACGACAAGCCTTCGTGGAATACGGCAACTACATCGGTGAGACACTGAAGATGGCCAAAGAACTGGGAATAGCGCAAGTGACTATGGGAGTGATGCTGGGCAAGGCCGTGAAACTGGCCGCCGGCCAACTCGACACCCATAGCCGTCGGGGTACGATGGACAAGGCATTCATCAAAAAGATGCTGGAAGAAGCGGGATGCCACACCGACATCTCTCAACTCACCCTTGCCCGCGACCTGTGGAACATCATCCCTGCCGACAGAACAAAAAGATTCTGCCATGTGGTCATCAGCCATTGCCAACAACAATGCGCTCCTATCTTCGACAGCAATCGGCTCAAGATACTACTGATAGGGGAAAACGGGGAAATATATGATGGGGAATAAGGAAAAGCCTTATTCACGCACCTCATCCTTTCGCCTTCTGAACAACACGCTCGCAATGACCGGCGCGCCGACAAGGGCTGTCACTGAATTGACGGGCAAAGCCCCCTCAAAACCCGGCAGACGTGCCAGCAGATTGCAAACCAATGCCAGTGCCCCACCAACCAGCATCGTGCCCGGCATCAATACCCGGTGGTCGCTGGTGCGGTAGATGGCACGCGCAAGATGTGGCACCGCAAGGCCAATAAACATTATCGGGCCACAATAGGCAGTAACGATGGCCACAAGCACGCCCGAACTCAGGATGACCAACAGCCGCGACCGCTGTACGTTGAGACCTAAGTTACGGGCATAGGCCTCGCCCAACAACAGCAGGTTCATGGTTTTCACCAACAACATGCTCAACGGCAAGAGGATGACCATCAGCGTGACGAAAAGCAACATCTGGTCGCCCGACACCCGGGCAAACGACCCCAGCCCCCACACCACATAAGCCTTGATATCCTCCTCGGCAGAGAAGAACTTCAGCACGCCTATAATGGCATTGGCCAGATAGCCTATCATCACACCGATGATGAGCAATGTGACATTACCCTTCACTTTCTGTGAGATATAGGCTATCAGTCCCAGGATAGCCAACGAGCCGATGATGGCAGCCACCGACATCGCCACATCGCCCAAGTAGCCCAACCTACTGAGCGCGACACCACCCAACGATCCCGACAGCAGCACCACAAAGGCCACCCCCAACGAAGCACCGTTGGAGATGCCCAGCACCGAAGGCCCTGCCAGCGGGTTATGGAAGACGGTCTGCATCTGAAGGCCACTCACCGCCAGTCCGGCACCCGCCACCAACGCGGTGAGGGCTTGTGGCACGCGCGAACTGAGCACGATGTTTCTCCATATCTCGTTCTCGCCACCATCGCCGAACAATATCCTGCAGATATCAGCCACGGGGATGCGCACCGTGCCCAGCAACAAGTTGAGTATAAACATGAGCACGATAGCAAGCACCAAGAAGAGGGTCAGCGTGAGGTTTTTTCTCATCGGCTTATTTCAGCAAATGGTAGTACGTTGGCTGATAGTCGGCGGGCATCAGTTCTGGATGGAAGATAGCCACGAGGTCGGCCAGCACCACGTCGGGACTGACAGGTGAGGTTTCGTAATATGGTGTTTCCTTCATGTTGCAGTAGATGACATGGTGGTCCTTGAAGGCCTTGAACAAGGCATTGCGCGGCTCCGATGCCTTCAGCGCGTCATAGGAAAAGTCGCCTGGAAAACTATTCAGTATACGCCAATAGTCGGCATTTGCCGCCGTGGCATACATCTTCTCATACTCGATGGGCACGCCGCCGGTGTTATTGTCTTTCATCACATATTCTGCTCCCGCGTCGCGGAAAATCTGGGCGAGGTGGTTCTTCCCTCCCACAGCATACCAGTTGCCACCATGCATCTCTCCACTGAATACCGTGGGACGCTCCTTGGTGGCTGCCACCTTCTGTTTCAGTTCTAGGTAACGCTGCTCTATCTCTGCGAAAAGTTTGTCGGCCTCCTTCTCCTTGCCGATGAACATAGCCACATATTTGATCCACTCTGCCTGCCCCAATGGGTCGAGTTCCTTGTATCCCAAGTGGGGGATGAGGGTGATGCCCGTCTCCTGAATGACATCATACCCTCCACGCTTGAAGGGGGAGATGAAAATCACCTGGGGATTGGCGGCAAGAATCAGTTCGGGGTCGAAATCACCTTCCATTCCTATCTTCACGATACCCCCTTCCTTCACGCGGCGAAGGATATCCTTATTAAACAGGTTTTTGGTTCCGGTGATACCCTTCACCACATCATGAGCATCCAGCGCGGTGAAGTTCGACAGTTGCAGCATCGTCATCACGATAGTGCGGTCGATGGGCACACGCACCTCGGTATAGCCCTCGGGAAGAGTGGCCTTCACATTCTTCGGCACCAGGGCAAAATGATAAGTGGCAGGCATGCGGTCTTTGTCTTTCTGGGGGTCGGCCACATCCACAAGTCTTACCCCGTCGGGCAACGTCTTCACCGTATACCCCTTGGCATAACGGGGACCATTCACTGAGTCAGCACTCACGTCACTGCTACCACCCGACGGTGTATGCTGCCTGCATGAGCAACATACGAGCACGGCTGCGCATATCGCGCAGAACGTCATCATCTTTTCCTTCATCTTGACAATTGTTGCGCCTGCGCCCTTACACCGAGAACACAAGCATGGTTAATCAATAGCAGAGGCAGGTCTTCTGACTCCGACCCTACCCCCAAGCGCCTTCCCGCCTGCATCCGACAGACAGTGGCATATTGGCTTGGGAGCCATAAAAGGGTCATACAGCTGCGGGACAGTCGGGGAATCTCACCCCGTTCCCTTTTCATCGCGCACGGCGAACCTCTGTGTTACAGCCGACAAATATAGGAAAAAACCTTGAATTATCAGCCTTTTGGTCGATGTTTTTAACATTCCCGGCAAATAATTGAGACGCGACAATGAAATGCAATGTGTATTTTTTGTTGTCAATCATCCCCGTAATCCCCACTTTTTTGCTATCTTTGTGGCATATTTGAAAAGGTACTACCATTATGCCATACACATACAAATATCCCAGGCCTGCCGTCACCGCCGACTGTGTAGTGATTACTTCCGAGGAAGAGCCGCGAGTGCTGCTCATCGAGCGTGGCGAAGAACCATTCAAAGGATGCTGGGCCATCCCTGGCGGATTCCTCAATATGGATGAGACAACGGAGCAATGTGCCATACGGGAGTTGGAAGAGGAAACCGGACTGAAGATAGACCAGGCAAATCAGATTGGGGCCTACTGCAAGGTAGACCGCGACCCACGAGGGCGCACCATATCCGTGGCCTACCTCGCCATTGTGGAACGGCCGTTGGAGGTAAGCGGACAGGATGATGCCGCCAAGGCGAAATGGTTTCCTGTCAACGCCCTTCCCCCACTTGCTTTCGACCATGATGAAATCATGGCCGACGCCATGACGAAATACGCCCAACTAAAACCTTAAATTTGGAGAACATCAACATCATGCTGATACTCCTTGCCATCGTCATCGTTGGCTACGTGGCGGGCAAGTTGAAGTATATGGGAGGCGACTTCGACCGTCGCCTCTCCAACATCATCATCGACATCACTTGTCCTGCCCTTATCCTGTCATCGACAATGGGAGGGAAACTACCCGACCGCAGCCTCATCCTGCCGCTGCTGGGCATCAGCCTGCTTACGTATGTGTTGCTGACCATCGCAGCATGGACGCTCCCACGATGGCTCACCAAGAAAAGCGAAGACCGGGGAACGGTGGGGTTTGCGCTGATGTTCGGCAACGTGGGGTTTATCGGCTACCCTATCGTTGGCGCCATCTTCGGGCACGAGGCGGTGTTCTATGCCGCCATCCTCAACGTGGTAAACACTCTCTCGGTCTTTACCGCCGGCGTGATGCTGGTGAACGGAGAGAGACAACGGATGGCATTTCAGTCGAAGATACTGGTTAGCACGCCGATGATATCGGCATATCTCGCCATCCTGATTGTGGCGCTGGGCATCGACAATATCCCCTCCGTCATCAGCCTGCCCATCACAATGATAGGTGGAATCACTGTGCCGGGGGCATTGCTCATCATTGGTTCGTCGATGTCGAGGCTGTCGTGGCGGATGATGCTCGGTTCGGGCGTGGTGTATGTCACCACCGCTTTCCGCCTGCTCATCCTGCCATTGCTGTTGTATGTCATCTTCCGCACCATGGGTTTCGACTCTCTCGTCGTCAACATCAACACGCTGGTCATCGCTATGCCAGTGGCCACCTACGGCACCATTCTCTGTCTGAGGTATGGCCGCGACACCGCGCTCATCACTGAGATTACCTTCATCAGCACGCTGCTCTCCGTGCTCACCATCCCCCTTGTGGCGCAGTTGCTCTTGGGATAGGTATAACAGAATATACTAACCATAAACACTTTATATATATGCCTGAAAAGAAAAACGACCCTCACATCGGCCTTTGGATTCCTGCCGTCTATGCTGCTGCCCATGTGGCCAGAAGACTCCATCTTGGTCAATACGACAAGGGTGGCAACGACTACTTCACCTCACACTTGCTGAAAGTCGGTGGTGCTGGTGAAACGTGGAAACAGCAAGTCGTCGGCTTCCTCCATGATGCGGAGGAAGACACCCATCATGATGTTGACACCGTGCTGCGCATGGTCAAGCAACTGCTTCAGAAATGGAGCGAACACCCTGAAGACAAGTCGTGGTTGGACATATTTAAGGGTCATGATATACTACCCTGTTCCAACGACGCCATCATCTTCCCTACTGACGACGACTGGAAGGAAATAGCCGACGCCCTTCGTTTCCTCAACCACCATACCGAACCTGTGCGTGAGAAGTATATCCAGCGATTCGGCGGCAACATCCTGGCTTTGCACGTCAAGATGAAGGATATGGAAAACAACATGGACATATCAAGGATATCCAACCCCACTCCAAAGGACTATGCCCGATTGGAGAGATACCATAAGGAGTACGAGATGCTGAAACAGATGCTCCGGGAGTTTGAGGGGAAAGGGTGAAGTTTTCCTCCGGCGAATCGTCTGGCACTCGGAAATAGTCCGAAAAATGGGATTTTTCGACATTTTTCTCTCGCTTGTACCACGATTTGGGACAGGATGTGATTATTTTTGCAATCAAATAAATGTAATATGGAAGGAAGCAGCATTCAACTCGGAGACAAACTGGTAGGCGAACTACAGGGTGATTTCTACATTCCATCATATCAGCGAGGCTATAGATGGGATGAAAGCCAAGTACGTGCCTTGCTTGATGACATATATGAAAGCGAGGGGAAACCCTATTGCCTTCAACCATTAGTTGTCCGCAAGGATGACGATGGGAGATTTGAGGTGATAGATGGTCAGCAAAGGCTGACCACGCTCTACATCATCTATAAATACATGGTGAAGCGATGGCCTGATTATATCGAGGACATACGCTATTCCCTGTCATATGAAACAAGGAAAGAAAACGTCGATTTCTTCAATCATATAGATGATGAGGGGAAAGCGAACTCAAATATTGACTTTTATTACATCAACAAGGCATATAAGACCATCAAGGAATGGTTTGCCCAATCAAGACCGAAGAAACCTCTCCATATAGCCGGTAAACTGACCGAATACTTTGACAACAGCGTCAAGGTTATTTGGTATGAGTTGCAATCTGCTTCAGAGGCCGAAGCCATCTCATTGTTCACCCGACTGAATATAGGTCGCATTCCCTTAACCAATGCGGAATTGATAAAGGCACTCTTTCTCTGTAGGCATGATGACGACGATTCAAACAAACAATTGGAAGAAAAAAGACAAACAGAAATAGCCATGCAGTGGAATACCATTGAACGTGAACTGCACGATGACCATTTCTGGTATTTCCTGACACGGAAACAGACCGAGAACTACCCGACAAGAATAGAACTCCTGTTCGATTTTATGGCCTGCAAACAAGAAGGAGAATGGGACAATTTGGCCACATTCCTATGGTTCAACAATCATCGAGATAACCTTCAGGAATTATGGACAGATATTAACAAGTATTTCTACCGTCTGAAAGAATGGTACAAAAAGGACAACTGGTATCATAAGATAGGCTATCTCGTCGCTTCAGGATTCTCCACCATCGACCTGTTGATGAAGGAAACGCATGAACTGAAGAAAACGGAAATGGATAAGTTGTTGGATGATTACATCAGACAAAGCGTTGATTTCAAGAAACCCTACGCAGACCTATGCTATGACAACGACTATGATGCCATCTCCCGACTGTTGCTGCTCTTCAATGTTGCCTCGCTGATGAAAAGTGATGGCAATTCACGCTTCCCTTTCAAGGAGTTCAACACAAACAAATGGAGCCTTGAACACATTCACGCCCAAAACTCACTGAAACTCAATACAAAAGAAAAGTGGAAGAAATGGCTGGAGCATCATGTCGATTCTGTTCAAAGTATGGTGAATTCTGACGGTGAGAAGACTGCATCTAAAGAATTGTTATTGGAAGATATAGGAAAATCCATCCTTGATATAGACAAGATGACCGAGGCGCAGTTCAATGAACTTTCTGACCGTATTACGAGTTTGCTGTCCAAAAGTGACGAGCCTACGGAATACATCCATTCCCTTTCCAACATGGCACTTCTCCAGTCTTCTGCCAACTCCGTGCTCAGCAACGGACTGTTTGATGCCAAACGACGTGAAATCATAAGAATGGACTCAGAAGGCATGTACATTCCCTATTGCACAAAGATGGTCTTCTTGAAATATTATTCCTCGGTCCAGCAAGATAGTATCAGTTTTCATTTTTGGGCAGAGGATGACCGCCGTGATTACATCAAGAGAATGAATGAATTGTTATTCAAGGACTATAATTATCTAAAGGAGGAGATACTGCTATGATGGTGACTACAGCCCATAATTTCAAGGACATTTTCTTTCAGGAAGGAAACATCGATGGAATAGTCATTCCCAAGGTACAACGAGACTATGCGCAAGGAAGGGTATCAGACGAGGTAAACCGCATCCGCAAACGTTTCTTGGATGTCCTGTATGAAGCCGTTGTGGAGGACAAGCCCACAACACTTGATTTCATCTATGGCAACATAGAAGATGGTAAACTAGTTCCTTTGGATGGACAACAAAGGCTGACCACGCTCTTCCTACTGCATTACTATGTGTCAAAACATGAGTCTGTAAACGAAGAAGATTGTGAATTTCTGGGTTACTTCACATACGATACACGCATCAGTAGCCGCGAGTTCTGCAAGAATCTGATAGGTTACAATCCAGACTTCAGCCAGACATCATTATCGACGCAAATCAAGGATGAAGCATGGTTCCTGTTGGAATGGGAGAATGACCCGACAATACAAGCCATGCTGGTCATGCTGGATGCCATCCATGAGAAATTCGTTTCCACCAATGGAATCTGGGAAAAACTGACAGGCGACCGCATCACATTTTATTTCCTCCCATTGGAAGAGATGGGCGTTACCGACGAGCTGTATATCAAGATGAATTCACGTGGGAAGCAACTGAGTGCTTTCGAGCATTTCAAAGCGGAACTGGAACTGAGGATGAAAGAGGTAAACCTGGAAATCGCCCAACGTATCGCACCTAAGATTGACAGGGAATGGACGGACTTGCTCTGGCCTTATCGTGACAGCGGAACGAGGAAAGGAAGCGATGACGAGGTGATTGATGATGAGTTCCTCCGCTATATACATTTCATCAGCGATATGATCTGCTATAAAAATGGTTGCCTTGAGATTTCAGATGACTTCGAGATTATAGAAAAGTTGTTTTCTCAAAAATGCGAAAATGCTGAGGAGAACATTCTGTTCATGGAAAGGTGGTTTGACCTTTGGCTTTTGAGGAACCCAAACTATGAAGATAAGGTGAAACTCGACATCTGCGATTTCTTCGACAGTTTTGTTTCAAAAGACACCCATCAACTCGATAAAATACTAATAGAGAGAAGGGACGATACTGACACGATACCTGATTTGTTCAGTGAGTGCTGCCGTAACTATGGAAGGAAGAATGGATTGCGCCCAATGTTTCCTTTGGGACGCTCATTGCTGCTTTACTCCTTCCTCCTTTATTTGGACAATAAAGACACCATTACAGAGACTGACTTCCGTCGCCGTCTGCGTGTCGTCAACAATTTGGTCAAGAACTCCCAAAACACGTTGCGTTCCGATTATATGAAAGAATTGCTCTTGCAGGTTGACAAGATTGTCCTAACCGGTGTTGTCGAACAAGTGGAAGAAGGCAAAGCCAGATTCCAATCGAAACAAATAGAAGAAGAAGCGGAAAAACTGATATGGACAGCGCAGCACCCAGATATGGCAGAAACTCTCTTCAAGTTGGAAGACCATAAGTTCCTTAATGGCCATATCGGTGTCATCGGCCTTGACCACGTGGGTTGGTGCGATCGGTTATACAATCTGTTTGAATGCAACTTGTCAAGCGTAAACAGGGCCATGCTTGCCACTGGCGATTATTTCGAGGAGGATGGTTGGCGATATCAAATAGGCACTGCTAATCCTCGTTCATTTATGAGTGTATGGCGTTCATTATTCAGCCCCATACGTAAGAACGAGGGCTTGAAACAGGTAATTCACCAACTCCTTTCAGAGAATGAGTATTTCACTAATGATAGTCTTGATGAGTTAACAAGGAATTATCTTATGACAGCCACGGAAAAGCCTGTGCGGTATTATCTGGATAAATATCCATCCATGTTGCCCAACAAATTCGGAAAGTATTACTGGCGTGACCATCAGAAGGATGGCCGAAACTCCTATAAGGTAATTATGATGACAACCGAGTTTAATTTCGGTTTCAATTATGACATATTCCTAAAGACACTCTATGATATTGTCGGCGGAGAAAGTGCCGGGCTACTGATTGGTAACTATTCCTACTCAGAATACAACAAAGGAGGTAAGGACAAACTGCGCATGACAAACCAGAAAATGTACCTCACATTGGACGAGAATATTTATACTGTCTATGACGAGAACAACGAAGAAATAGAGTCGCGCCCTATTTGTCAAAACGAAAATGGGATTGATATGGAAGACCGTGTTCTTGTTGGGTTACAGTTACTCAATAAATATATGAACAATGATTTATAACCACTCAACAATCATAGATTATAAACTCTAAAGAAGATCCCTACCCTATCCAATGAATATATTGGCTTATCGAGACCATCAATCGTGCTGGGAAGATTACTTTCTCTGAAATTAACGAGCGATGGAAGCGGAAGGAAGAAAGTGGAGTACGAGATGCAGAAACAGATGCTATCTGAATATGAGGGGAAAGGATGAAGTTTGCCTCTGGCGAATCGTCTGGCGCTCGGAAAAAGTCCGAAAAATGGAGTTTTTCGACATTTTTCCCTCGCTTGTACCACGATTTGGGACAACCGACTTCTACCTTTGCTTCCGTAAACATGAAATTTAACTAAAAACATACAAGATTATGGAAGCAAGGAAAAAGTTTTTCATGGATTGCCACCTGGCTGGCCGCAAGTACCACGATGCCGATGAAGTGTGGGACAAGTTGAAGGTAGGTACGTTGCTCCGTCTGGAGCGTGAACTCGACAACCGCTACGACCCAGAAGCCGTGGCTGTCATCTTCGACGATGAAGAGATAGACGATTCGTTCTGCATCGGCTACATCCCCCGTGATAACAATGAGACCATCGCCGGTATTCTCGAAATGGGTTGGACGGATATGTTCGAATGCCGCATCAGTAAGATTAATCCTGATGCACACCCAGAATCCCAAGTTCACCTGACCATCAAAATTGTAAGACGCAAGTGAATCACTAATACCATTCACTATGCCACAACAAGGAACAAACATCGTGAACATCGGCCAGGTAGAACCATCAGGATTCAAGTCAACTTAATGCCGTAATTACATCTATCAAGTAATAGAGCAATGAGCGAAGTGTTAGACTACACCAAACTCCGCGAAATGATCTCCCGCTGTCAGTGGACGTTTGCCAAGACGATGCCGTGGGCACCTCACGAGTATATCGTGCGAGGCAAATGTGCGCTGACAGAAGAAGAGTTCTTGTATTTCATCGATATGCAGCGCCGGTTCGGAATACATGAACACTGGGGAAAGTATTACCATCCCTATCTCTATATCGATGATTACAAATATTGGACGATGGGAGCGCCTTATGAGGAAACCATTGTGATAAATAGGGCGAAGGTGGAAAATAACAGTTAAGAAAAAAAAGAAGGTTGTATTTCAGGCAATTGGTGTGAAAAAACAGTTTTGTTATCGGCTATGATAGCAAAAGATGATGATTTATGCTTTTTTATTGTTGCTCGATATGGGATACATCAAATAATTGTGTTATCTTTGCATGAGCGTGTTAAATAGAAAAGATTTAATGTGATAAAACTATTTAATTATGAAAAAAGCAGTATCTGTAATTATCTTTACCTGCCTCGCACTGTCGTTAATGGCACAGAATGGCATCAAAGTGAACTATAAAGGTTCCAGGCCCACCATCACAGATTTTGTATGGGCCGCATTTCCTGCATTGAACTATGAAGACGAGGATGAGACTGGCGACCGTCCATGGAAAGCATTGGAAAATGCCATGAAACTTCACAGTAAAGGTCTTCCACTTGAGAAAGGCGGGACGTTGACCATCGACACGAAAAACGGATATATCCTTTATGAACATTCAGGCGATGAAGACGCTGATTATATTTTCAGGTTGGAAGCATGTTTCTGGAATGAGTCGGACGGAAAACACAAACTAATCGCTTTTAACGATATGGCAAGTTACACAGAGGGAAAGCCATGTATAACCGAACTGAGTGACATGCGTTTCTTTCGTTACAATAATGCCACGAAACGTATGGTAGGTTGCGATTCTCCCGGATTCGAAATTGAATACGGCGGCATATATGAACTGCCGCGTGTAGGTAAAAACATTATTTACATTAAATATCATGACGACGGCACCACCGAACGGAGAGTGCTAAAATGGAACGGGAAACGATTTGCATTTTAGTCTGATTGGATGAATATGAAAAGAAATCTTATACTACTAAGCCTTGCCCTGATGCTTGCGGCATGCGGACAGAAAGCAGAACAAAAAGAGGATACTATGGATTCAACAGACGTTGTAAAGATGGCTCTTACAGGTAACGGAAAGATTGACCTGAACGCCCTGCAATGGACCCGTGAACCAAAAAGTGTCGAGATGAAAGGTGATACCATCTTTGTCACGACTGCCCCTCACACCGACTTGTGGCAGCGTACATACTATCATTTCCAGAACGACAATGCCCCCGTGCTACAGATGAAGACACGGGAGAAGTTTTTCAGTTTTGTGGTGAAAACCGACTTCACACAAAGCCATCACCGTTTCGACCAGTGCGGCATCGTGATGTATCTCGACAGCGAGAACTGGCTGAAAGGCTCTGTGGAATATGAGAACGAGGAGTTCCAGCATCTTGGCAGCGTGGTGACCAACAATGGCTATTCGGATTGGGCCACGACAGCCATCCCCGCTGATGTGAAGACGATGTGGTATCGTTTCTCCCGCCGTGGGGACGACTATTGTATCGAGTGCTCCACCGATGGCACGAACTTCAGCCAGATGCGTATCTGCCACATGTATGCAGGTGCAGAGGAAATCAGTTTCGGCATCTATGCCTGTTCGCCTGAGGAGTCCTCTTTCACGGCAGTATTTTCCGACATGAAGATTACAGAATGCGCATGGAAGGCACATGATGGTCAGCAACCTGATGCATAGTGGTGAAGAACCAAAGAAATCACGATGAAAAAATACGGATTATTGTTTATGGTGTTATGGGCTGCCATGTCGTTGATGGCAGCAGAACTGCCTGTCGTGCGTATCACCACCACGACAACACTCTCCAGCAAGAAGAAAGTGCCGGCACGGATGCAGGCAGGTACGTATGACGGTGCCATCGGCATCAAGTTGAGAGGAAACAGTTCGCTCAGTTTCAACCAAAAAAAATACACCATAGAACTTCGTGACGAGAATGGCAAAGAAAAAGACTTCTCCTTGTTGGGGATGCCTGCCAATAGCGACTGGGTGCTGCTGGCTCCCTACAACGACGTGTCGATGATGAGAGACCCCATGGCGTTTCAACTGTGGAGAGACATGGGACATTGGGGGCCAAGAACGGAAATGGTGGAACTGTATGTCGACGACGACTACCGCGGCATCTACATCCTGAGCGAGGCCATCAAGCGGGGAGAGCAGCGGGTGAATGTCTCAAAACTGAAAAAGACGGATATAGAAGGGCGTGAACTGACAGGAGGATATATCCTTAGAATAGATGCCTATGATGAGGACGATGCCACTTTCGCGTCGAAAGTGCCGGGAATCGGTGAGGGCATCTTGACGAGCCAGATAGTGTGGTCGTGCATATACCCAAAGAAAAAGAACCTACAAGAAGAGCAATTAGCATACATAAAGGCCTTTGTCGACTCTGTAGAACTCACCATCCAGTCGGAGCACTTCACCGACCCACGATGGGGATATGCCCGTTTTATCGACGTGCCTTCGTTCGTGGATTATTTCATCCATACCGAACTGAGCCTGAATGCCGACGGATACAAGCGAAGCGCATACTTCTACAAGGAGAAGGACAAGGAGGACGGAAGTATCGGGAAACTCTTCGCAGGACCTGTTTGGGACTACAACCTGGCTTATGGTAACTGCAATTTCTGCAATGCGAACAACATTGAGGCATGGTGCTTCGAGGGTGGCAACACCCAGCCCACTCCTGCCTTATGGCAACGGTTGTTGCAGGACCCGTCGTTCCGCAAGGCTGTTAAAAAGCGGTACAAGGAGTTGAGGAAGGGAATATTAAGCGACGAGGCCATCGGCAAATACATCGATGCGCAAGCGAAATTGCTCCAGCCGTATGTGGACCGCCATTTCAAAAAATATCCGGAATTGTTGGTAACCGAGGAGCAGAAAGCCAATTTCAAATCAGGAACCTTCGGAGGTTTCCCCTTCGGTGGTTTCCCACCTATGGGCAATGACTCCATCCCCGGAATGTTCGGCGGATTCCCCTTCGGCGGTTTCCCGCCTATGGGCAACGACTCCATCCCCAGAGCATTCGGCGGTTTCCCCTTCGGCGGTTTCCCGCCTATGGGCAACGACTCCATCCCCGGATCCTTCGGAGGTTTCCCCTTCGGCGGCTTCCCGCCTATGGGCAATGACTCCATTCCCGGAATGTTCGGTGGTTTCCCTTCAATGGAAGGCTTTTCGATGGAAGGATTTGGCGGCTTTGGAGATGCCATCGGCATGTTTGCAGCCTATCGTGTGTGTTCATACGATGAGGAAATAGCCGTGCTGAGGAAATGGCTGGTCGACCGGCTTGCCTTCCTCGACCGCAACATTGAGCGTTTTGACAAAGACTTTGAACCCCGTGTTCAGGAACTGAAAGAAATCACCATTCCCCAGTTCAACGGATTCCCCTTCTTCCGATAGAATGGATTCAGACGCCCATATGCAGATATAGAGAATATAATTGAAAACCAATACAGTCAAGATGAAAAGACCATTGCTATTTTTCCTGATGTTGGCTATTTCGATAATCAGTCGGGCTGGCGACCGACTGTCTGCCCTCCCCTATCCAATCCTTGGCGGCGAGTTGAGTAATTCGGCCACCACGTCGGTGGAGGACATCGACGAAGTGATGCCACGAATGAAAGCCTTGGGGCTGAACACCGTACTCGTTCCGGCTTATTGGGAACTGATGGAACCTGTGGAGGAACAGTTTGACTTCACCCTTATCGACCGAACCATCGATGTGGCACGCCAAGAACAGTTGCACGTCATATTCCTCTGGTTCGGCGCATGGAAAAACAGCATGTCGTGCTATGCGCCGGGATGGTTCAAACAAGACACCAAACGATTTCCCAGAGCCGTGACCGCTGAGGGAAAGCCGATGGAGATAGCATCGTGCTTCAGCGACAACGTGCTTCATGCCGACCTGAAGGCATTTTCTGCCTTGATGAAACACATCAAGGAACGCGACCCTCTACGCGAGGTAGTCATCATGATGCAGATAGAGAACGAGATTGGCATGCTGGAGTCGGCACGCGACCATTCGTCTTTGGCCGAGAAAGCCTATCAGAAGGAGCGCTGGGCAGAGCGGTATGGTACGGATGACTACGCCGATGAGCAGTTCATGGCACTATACTATGCCCGCTACGTGGAACACCTGGCCAAGGCAGCACGACAGATTCACGACATGCCACTCTATGTCAATGCCGCCATGAACAGCCGCGGACGCCGCCCGGGAGAATACCCTTCGGCAGGACCGCTTGCCCATCTCATCGACTTCTGGCGCGAGGGTGCTCCAAGCATCGACCTGCTCGCCCCCGACATCTACGACACAGGGTTCAAGTCGTGGGCAGCGCAATATGCCATGCCCCTGCGACCACAAGATGGCGGCAAGGTGAAAAACCGTCTCTTCATTCCAGAAAGCCGTTGTTGTGAGAACAGTGGCGTGCGTGCCCTCTATGCCTTTGGCGAGCATCAGGCTTTAGGCTTCAGTCCCTTTGCCATCGACCAGGCAAGTTCGGCAGAAACGTCTTCTGTGACAAAAGCTTATGCATTGTTACGGCAGATATTCAACTATCAGTCATCCATATTCAATTCGAAGACATGGGGATTACTTTTCGACAAGGAAGACAAAGAGCGTGTCATCGATGACAACGGTGTGGTGATGACCTGCCGGCATTTCTTCACTCTGCCGTGGGATCCACGTGCCACCGACGGCAGTGTCTGGCCCGAGGGTGGCGCCATGCTCATCCGACTTGGAAAGTACGACTATCTTTTGGCAGGGAGTGGCGTGGTCGTAGACTTCAAGACTCCCACAGAGAAACAACAGGAACAGCAGAAACTACTGGGTGAGGACGGTTTTGCCGAGGCAGGCAACACTCCTGGCCAATCGTCAAAGGCAGGAAAACGGTTTCGCGGCAAGCGCCTTGGCCTACTCTCCGTCGACGAAGTGGAGGTTGACAGCGAAGGCAAACTAAAATACCTGCGTCGCCACAATGGCGACCAGAGCCACCAAGGACGCCACGCCCGCATCAGCGTAGGTGACTGGAAATTGCTTCACATCCGGCTCTATGAATATGAATGATGGCAGGACGTGGATACTTGCTGAAGAGGAATTATACTGGAGCCAGGGTGCAATGGAGATGATTGAATGCATCGGTGCACAAAACTGGCTGTTTACACAAGTCTAACATAAAAAAGTGCTATTATGAAAGAAAAAGTATTACAGGCCATGCGCGAGTTCGGCGCTCCCGTGAACGCAGGCAAGATTGCAGAGATTACCGGTATTGACCGTAAGGAAGTGGACAAGGCTTTCGCTGAATTGAAAAAGGAAGGTGCGATAGTGTCGCCCGTCCGTTGCAAGTGGCAGCCCGCTTGATGAACCCTCACGGCATATACCCTTTGGTTTAAGCCGTTTTCTCGATTTACGGAGGCACTCAAATCTCTAATTGGGCGGTGAGCAAGGTGACTGAGCCTATGGCAGGAAGACACTGATACTAACCGCCCTTTCCTACCCTAAAACGACAAAAAACATCATAGCAAAATTCAGATGTCCCTGTAAGTAGTATACCTGCTAACCTGAAAAGAGTGCACCCAAGCAGGACATCCCTTCCGGCACCCCTCTGAAGGAATACCCGACAGATGGCGCTGCCCATGCTGCAAGCACAAAAAGGAGAAATACGTAACTGTAGAAGAATAAAAATCATATTATGGAAATCAAAGCAATAAAATTCAGAAAAGAAGGCTTTTATACCCAGCCCTTCGTTATGGGCGGTGAAGAGGGTATGGAGAAGTTTGACAAGAACATCCGCTATCGCGGCAGTTTGCAGAACTATCTGATTGATACAGGCAGCGAGGTGATTCTAGTGGATACAGGAATCCCTGCTGGTACACCTGAGGAAGTACCCGACGAGAATTCTCTGGCCTTTACCGGCAAGGATATCTGCACCTACATGGAGGCTTTTGCAGCACTTGGCTACAAGCCTGAACAGGTGACGAAAATCCTGCTCACCCACCGCCATGCCGACCACTCGGGCGAATTGAAAAGTTTCCCCGATGCGAAGGTCTATGTGAATAAGGATGAAATGGATGCCGCAGAATTGCAGGGACTCACCAACCTCGTGCCTGTCAGTTATACCGATGGAGCGTACTACAATTTCCCCGAAAGTCAGAAAATCGCTGACGGCATCTACCTCATCAAGGCCAAGGGCCATACCAAGGGCAACAGCATCATCATCGTAGAGGACGAGGGCTTGTTCTACATGCTTCATGGCGACATCACTTATGTGGACGAGGCACTCTATGAGGACAAACTGTCGGTGGTCTTCGACGACCAGCCCGCCGCCCGCGAGACACAAGACCGCATCCGCGAGTTTATCCGCAAGCATCCCACCGTCTATTGCGGCACTCACACCCCACAGGGCTATGAGAACCTGGAGGCCAAGCGTGTCATGGATCTCGACAACCCCGTACCCACCATCCTGGCAGAAGTCGATTTCTCCAAGCAGGAGGTCAGCGGCAAGTACGTCTGCTCTATCTGCGGCTACGTCTATGACCCTGCTGAGCACGATGGTGTGGCCTTCGAAGATCTTCCCGACGACTGGCGTTGTCCACGTTGCAAACAGCCGAAGACAAAGTTCAATAAGGCATAAGCAATTTTTACATCATGGTATTCGGCAATACCGGTGCCATCCGTCAGATTGCAACCAACCCCAAGACCGGGATTTACGCCTTCAAGACCCAGACACTCAGCATCGAGTGTATGCTGGTGGACGACAATTTCATAAAGCAACATTAACTGATTGGATAGACTGCTATCTTATATTGTGCGTGTAGTGGTGTGGCTCTCAGGCTTCACCAAGACCTTGTCGCGCCTGGGGCTGTGCCATTATGAGGAACATACCAAGGGGCAACCATTGAAAATTCTACTCATAGGCTCGCCCGACATTCTGCGTGCCTCTGACATCAGTTGCCAGCCTCGGCTCTTTGTTGACCCGGTATTCTGCGTTGCCGCGCCGATGGCGAAAGCCCATCAGGACCGTCAGTTGCTGATGCCCTTTGTGAGTCGACGCGAAAAGTACATCATCTCGCCCTATATGGACTGGCTCAGTTTCTTCTTCAACCGCTCGTGGCGGAAGCCTATGGACGGCATGGTGAGTCTGATGATTAAGTTGGCCGACGTAGAAGAGGGCGACGTGCATCATAACAAGATGCGCAAGACACTCACTCCCCTTGACCACCAGCGACTGCAAGAAGGAGTCAAAGACTGTCGTGAAATCCTGATGCGTATGGGTGCCAAAGAGCACGACATCTTCCTCGGCACCCTCAATGCTGGCCATCCCGGCGGCATGTTGCCCCTCACCCAAGCCGAGGCCACATCGCTCCACTCACCATTGCTGCCCGACAACCTGTACGTCTGCGATGCCACCATCCTGCCCCAATCGCTGGGTCTGCCACCCATGCTCACCATCATGGCCCTGGCCAAGCGCATTGCCAGGAACATTATTGCAGAGAAAGGATGAAACAAAAATACCATCACTACTTAGAAGTCGTTCTATTTCTACGAATATCAAGGTTGTTGGGAATGATGAGGCTAATTTGGGCATGATAGCGTAAACTATTGATACTGCGTTGGTTTGCTGTCATTTGCGCTTTTAACATTCTTTCGGATTGGAAAGAATGTTGAGTTTGTTCCGTTACCTAAGTGTTACCTCGTTTACTACGTTTGGTAACTGGTAACTATGTATATAGCTATATAAACTTTTTTCTAAAGAAATGAATATCTGGGTAATTATATGAGTGAATAAGTATATGCTTATACAATTATTCAATCATCCAATTATCCGGCTATTGAAACATCAATGTGTTGATTCAATAAACCATCAGTGTATTGAAATACCTAATCATCAATGTATTAAAGTGTCAAGGTACTGATTCGATGAACCGTCAATACATTCATGAATTCATGCATTCACTAAAACAAGGTCTCTGACGGCACATGGCTGTAAGGTGGCTGCAAGTGGCGGTTGATGGCTATTGCCCAATCGGATTAGTCGCAGTATCTTTGCACCCACAAAAAGCACTAAAGCCAATGGCATGGAGAAAAGGAAGGCTCCAGTAAACGACATCCGCTTCAAGAGCGGATTATTATGTTCGATAGAACATAGCAAGGTATGTTTTCTGCTGCACGAAACTCCGTTTGCAGCACAAAACTCCTTGCTCTTCCGAGAGCGTAAGCCAGACCTCCAAAGTCGGTCTGCCTGTCCATACTTGCCGTAAAAGCAGTGCCTGACAACCGTATGTCAAACTAGTAGAATTAAAAATGAACAACAAGAGAAACAGAGGTGGGAGACGTGTTGTTGAGCGATAGCGAAAAAATCCCAAGTTAGACCCAGCGACAAACCGCTATTCAGTGAACTTCAGTAGTGAAGAATATGTGCGTTTTCTAAAGATGTTTGACCGTTCTGGCATAACAAGCAAGTCCGCATTCATCAAAGCACGAATTTTTGGCGAGCCATTTCATGTGGTGACATTCGACAAGAGTCAGCATGAATATTATGCAAAGTTGAGTGAATTTCACTCTCAATTCCGTATGGTTGGAAACAACTACAACCAGACATTGAAGGAACTGAAGAGCCACTTTTCAGAGCGCAGAACCGCTGCATTGGTGTACAAGTTAGAGAAGTATATGATGCAGTTAGTGCAGATTATGCATAAAGTGACAGAATTAACAGACGAATATCAGGAAAAGTATGCGAAAAAGTGAAGAAAATGGAAACAAAATGAATAATAAACTTAAATAAAGCGTAATATTGTGTGTTTTCTAAAAAGAAATTACTAACTTTGTTTACAAATTATAAATAATCCCAAGAATGGAGAAAGAAATTAACCGCCTAAAAGTAGTCTTGGCAGAAAAGAAGAAAACTAATAAATGGTTGGCAGAGCAACTTGGTTGTGCTCCTACAACAGTGTCTAAGTGGGTTACCAATGCGTGCCAGCCCCCAATGGAGACATATTTGAGGATTGCCAATGTTCTTGAAGTAGAACTTGATGAGTTGTTGAACAAAAGATATGTCATTACAATGGCAAAAGAAAACAAATGAATAGACGTATTGAATATATTATAGATGAGATATTGGATCAGTATATGTATGCTGACACGACTTTCCGTCCTTGGATAATAGGATTTAGTGGCGGAAAGGACTCTACTGTTTTGCTTACACTTGTTTGGTTAGCTCTAAGAAAGATAAAAGAAGAAAAGATAACTCCATTCCAACTTAGGCGTCCCATTTATGTAGTGTGCAATGATACAATGGTTGAAAATCCAATCATATCCTCATATGTTGATGATGTTTTGGCGCAAATAGAGAAAAAAGCTGTGGAAGAAGATTTTCCTATTTTTGTCCGAAAGACAATTCCAAGATTAGAGGATTCTTTTTGGGTTAATGTTATTGGTAAGGGTTATCCTGTACCAAATACTGCCTTCCGTTGGTGTACTGATAAGATGAAGATAAAGCCGACTGCACGTTTCATTACCGAACAGGTTGATGAATGTGGTGAGGCAATTATTTTAATTGGTACTCGCAAAGCGGAAAGTGCCACTCGTGCAAGATCTATCAAGAAACACGAAATTCATGGTCAACGACTTACACACCATACGATATTACATAACACATATGTTTATGCCCCTATTAAGGAACTGATGCTGGAAGAAGTTTGGTATATAATCAATGCTATACCATGTCCCTGGGGATTTGATAACAAAATACTATTTAATATCTATATGGATGCCAGTGCCGATGACTACGAATGCCCTACAGTAGTCACCGACAAAAGCCATGGCTCCTGTGGTCAAAGCCGTTTCGGTTGTTGGGTCTGTACAGTTGTAAAGGACGATAAATCTATGCGCTCACTCATAAGAAATGGTCGTGAGTGGATGCAGCCATTATATGATTTTCGCATAGAGTTAGATACGGAAAGGAATAATATTGAGAACCGGATGCCGTTTCGGCGTGATGGGAGACGAGCAGTTAATGATATGGGACCATACATTTTTAGTTATAGAGCCAAAATACTTCGAAGATTATTAGAAGTACAACATGAGTTACAGCAGCGTGACCCCAAGATCAAATTAATCTCAGACCAAGAGTTGATTGCAATACAAGTAAATTGGTATCGAGATTTCAATTTTGGATATCAAGTTTCAGAAATATATAATTCAATTTATAAAGAGTCTTTCAAAATGGATGAGAATGTAAAAAACAAATTAGAGGCGGATTTAATGCAAGAGATCTGCATAGACAATCCAGAAGAAGGTGAGTTGATTGAGCAACTCCTCCTTCTACAGAAAAGCAAATCACTTATGCAACGACGCAGAGGGTTAAAGAATGAAATAGAGTCTCGTTTGAAAGAATTTATAAGTAGTAAGAAGAAATGATTATAAAATCAATAGAACTAAATAATTTCCGTATCTACCGAGGTGTCAACAAAATAGATTTGACACCAAATGGCGAACGTAACATAATCATTGTAAGTGGAAACAATGGCTATGGAAAGACCACTTTCCTAATGTCTCTTGTTTGGTGTCTTTATGGAAAGAACATGGAAAAAGTCGATGAACTTTACAAAAAGGAGATTGACGAAAAAGGGTCTTATAGTAAATATATTGGGAATAGTTTGAATTCGTCAGCAGCACAAGAAGGTGAAACACGATTTTCAGTAGCTGTTACTTTTACTGACGTCGAAATCCCCAATACGACATGTACTGAAATAACACTTATTCGTTCTTATGATAGAGCTACTAGTACATCGGATGAGTTGAAGATTCTTATTGATGGGAAAGAGAGTGATTTGTTTAATGATAAAGATGAAGAAGAAATGTTCATCCGCGATTACATTTTGCCTATAGAGATTGCGAAATTCTTCTTTTTCGATGCAGAAAAAATCGTATCTTTTGCACAAGTTAATACGCCTAAACAGCGTGCAGAACTAAGTCAAGCATATTCTCAGGTATTAGGTATTCAAAAATATGTTGAATTAAAAAGTGAATTGGAGAAATTGCAGGACGATTATCGCAGAGAATCTGCGCAACCGAAAGATAAAAAAGAATTTAATGAGTTGTTAGCGGCAATTGCAACAGACGAAGAATATATAATGGATTGTGGCAAACAAATTTCTGAGAATCAGGATAAAGTATCTTTACTAAAGTATGAGTGCAATGAATTGCAAGAGAAACTTATTCGAGAAGGAGATTTAATGAGTATTGAGAAACTGAATGAGCTTAAGGAGAAACAAGAACAACTTAAAAATGAAGTTTCTGACGCTCAGGAAGGTCTAAAAGATTTGTATAATTATATACCTTTTGGATTGGCAGGAAATATTCTTTCTCTATTGGCAGGACAACTTAAAGAAGAAAAAGCATATAAACAAAATAAGTTGCAATTAGAGGGCGTAGAAGAAAAAACGGATGACATTCTGAACGATCTTGACAAAGCAAGAAGTAACTTTAATGGTCATATTGATATTAAAATTAGGAATTTCTATGAATCAGAAATCAAAAAGTTGATTTTAAGACATTTCTATAATGATTTTGATATAGAGAAATATAAGAGTTTTCAGATGCTTCACGATTTCACAGATATTCAATATGATGATTTCTTGAACCTAGTATCAAAAATAAAGGAAAGTCAGTCATTGTTTGAGAATCTGTCTAATAAATATTCCAAGGCTAAGGCTGAATTGTATTCTATCGAGAAGAAAATACGTGAGGCAGAAAAGAATGCAGAAAGTGAATATATACAATCGCTTAGAAGGAAGAGAGATACCTTGGAAGGAGAAATAACAGGCATTCAAGAAGATATAGCCCGTCTTAACGTTCAAATTGAGCAGAAAAAGGAGGAAATAAAGACTGCTAAGCAGAAGAAAGAAATTCTTTCAAAAAAGATTGATGTTTCGGCAAAGAATAAGGCTGTAGATGATGAAGCGACTGCTCTGATTCATACAATTCAGAAATTTCTACTACGTTTTAAGGATGAAAAAAAGAAGGCACTGGAAAAGAGATTACAAGATAAATTAACCAGTTTCTTGCATAAGAAAGACTTGGTAAACAATGTAGTTGTAGATATTCAAGGCAATGGTGAAGATGTAGACATAAACCTGTTTGATGTGAATAACCGAAAGATAGACAAAGGTATTTTGTCTATGGGTGAACGCCAGATGTTTGCGTCTGCTTTATTGGGGGCATTAGTTGAGGAAACAGGATTAGACTTCCCTGTATTTATTGACAGCCCTATGCAGAAGTTTGATATTAATCATAGTCAAAACATTCTTACTAAATTCTATCCGAATGTCTCGAAACAGGTCATTCTATTCCCCTTGCTTATGAAGGAATTGACCGAAGATGAATATACGTTAATAGAACAATATGTTAATAAGGCATATCTAATCGGGAACGAGAAAAGTGGTTCTCGTTTCCATGAAGTAGCACCAAGTGAATTGTTTGATAATTATAAGAATCAGTAATATGCAAATAAATATAAAGACATCGGCTGCAAATCAGGTAGTTGTATCTAACCTAACTCAAAAACTACCAGGAGGGGCTAAAGAGAATATAATAGCTCGTGTTGCATTAGGATACTCTTTGGCTACAGGCAAACGTTTTCAACAGAATGAATTTAATTCATATGACTCTCAAGGAAAAGAGTACAAGGAACATATTCTGTTTGACTCTGCCAATAGAGATTTTTATGTAGCACTTATTTGCCAGGCATACGGTATCAATAAGAATAGTGATTTAATACCCAAATATGTTAAACTTCATATTGACCATGGCTTGGAGCAGATTAATTATCTCTTTGAGAATCGTCCCCAATACACATTTTTTGATTTCTTAGTTGAGCACTTGGGTAAAGGCATTGACGCAATTGAAGATGCTCCAGTTCCTTTAGATGCTGTTAGGAACAACAATCAACATATTAGTAAAACGACGTTTACAGGGCCAATTGACATAAAAATAGGCTATAATCCTAAAACACAGGAGCCTATTGCTTTCTGCTTTAATAACACTAAAATCTATAACAATCAGCATATTGCCGTAGCAGGAAAATCTGGTTCTGGCAAATCACAATTTGCACTGGAGTTTCTACGCCAATTAGTTACTAAGACACAAGGACAGGTTAATTTCTTGTTTTTGGACTTTAAAGGAATTTCACAAGAGGATAGAAAAAAAATGGAGGGATTCTTTACTGAAACCCATACTACATGTATAAATGCCCCTGATGTTCCATTTCCTTTAAATCCCCTGTCTTTTATTGACAACATTAATGATAGAAACAAATTGGTTGGCATCAACAAGTTTGTTGATATCATAGCCAAATATTCCAATATTGGCAAAAAGCAGCAACAAACTTTAAAGGATGCTGTACAAGAGGCATTTATACAACATACGAGTGGCGATTATCCTTCACTGAGAGAAGTTTATGACCTCATCCTAGAACAGGTTGGTGACAGCCGTGATACACTCACGGAGATTATGGGGCGTCTTAGCGAATATGAGCTATTTGCTTCTAAGGTAAATAACCCAAGTGCATTCTTGAATAGCAATTATTATTTGTCTTTGTCTGGAGAATTAGACAGTACAGTTCGTTTTACTTCTGTCTTTTTGATTATTAACTATATCTTTAATGTATTCTCCAACATGGGAGGGACGGAGGTTAATGGCGATTATCGGGAAATGCGATATGTCTTAATGATAGATGAAGCACATGACTTGTTCCGTGAGAAGAAATCATTAGAGATATTAGAAGTTATCCTAAGAAAGATACGTTCTTATGGCGTATCAGTATTCTTGCTTTCACAAGGAATTGCAGAATATAATACTGCTAATTTCGATTTCTCTCAGGAATGTGAGACCTCCTTTTTGTTACCAATCAATGATATGGCAAACACTAAGGCAATCAATAAATTTTTAGGGCTGACTATCAAAGATGGTAATACTGCTATAAGAAACTTAGAAAAACTTGGTAACGGTCAAGCAATATCTAATATGAAGGAATATCCGAGAACTGAAGTATTTGATGTAGTTCAATACTGGAAAGAAAAATAGTAGTTATGAATAATAAGGCAGACCCTAGTGAAATGAACATAGGCAAAGAATTATGGTATCGGTTCTGTAAACCTTGGTGTACAAGTTTTACTTTGCACTTTGTCCTCATGGTTGTTATTATAGGAGGTTTAGGCATAATTTTGTCAATTTTTGACTTTTTTATGCGGGATTCACCAGCATGGAATATAACAGAAAATATAATATCTTATTCTTTAGCGTTAGTAATTCCTTCAACAATTCCGATACTTCAGAGTTCAAACAAAACAAACAAGAAAGTCAGTTTAATAGAGGTCACTATTTTCTTTTTCATTCTTATCCCATTGGGGATAAGTATCATTTCATATGTATTTCGATTATCAATATTACCCATTATTTGCATGATAATCTCTTGGTGTGTATGGGTTATTGCGAATTATGAAAATGGCGATTTAAACGATAGTTCTTTTGAAGAAAAGATAAAAAAAGAAACAAAGCAACATGGCAAAGATTGGGATTAAAGGTTTTCCTGTTACACAAAATGGGCAGGATTTCATAATAGGGAAAGCTAAAATTAATGAACTGTTGGAGTATACAATGTATACTAATCGTTTAATTGTTGGTTTCGATGAAGATGAGAAGCCAATATATAATAATCAAGTTCAAAGAAGAGTAGACGATACAAGAGCAAATAAAATTGCGGATTTTCTTATAAATGACAATACTGCAACATTTCCGACGAATATTGTATTGGGTGTTCCAACAAGCATAATACATCATCAAGAAGCCCAAGATGGCATTATTTCTATTTATTTTGAAGACTTTGTATTTGAAGAAGTTACTGAAGCTAAAAAAGGAAATAAAAATGCCAATGTTTATGTGACCATAATCGATGGACAGCATAGAATTAGAGGTATTGAGAAAGCCATAGAACGTTTACAATCTTCTATAAATATATCAGTTGGTAACGCCAAGAGACAGGCTCAAGGCAAGTTGGAAAATTTATTAGAGATGGAGCTCGTTATTTCTTGTTTTATTGACAAAAGCCTAGAATATCAGGCCATGATTTTTTCAACAATTAATAGAACTCAAAAACGTGTTTCCCAGGATCTTGTATACAGTCTGTTTGGTATATCAGATAAAGATACTCCATATAAAACGGCTTTAGAAGTAACATTGGCATTAAATGCTCATCCAAAATCTCCTTTTTATAATAGAATTAAGCTGTATGGAAATAAATATGATAAAAGTTTTGTTCCGCCTCTATCTCAATCTACCATGATTAAACGGATTGTATCAATGATTTCGGAATCTATAAGAGAATCAGAAAATGACAGATTCAGAGACAGGAAGTCATTAAGGAGCCAGAAAGTAAAGAAATATCTTCCTTTTAGACTTTTTTATGCAGAAAATAAAGATTATGAAATATCGGATTGCCTTTTCTACTTCTTTAATTCCGTACGAAGTGTTTTCGGAAACCTCTGGGAATATGATACACAGAATAAACCAGAAAACGTTTTGCAGTCAACCATCGGCTTCGAAGCTCTGATGGCAATTATGGCAGACATATTAGAGAGGAATGCAATAAATGATTTTGACAAGGATACGTTTCCATCATATATTGCTAAAATAGCTTCCTTAAATTTGTCTGATAATGTATTGTTCCCAATGACAACCAAAGGTCGGAAAATTTTATATTACTCTATGTTTATAGAAATATTTCCCAACGATGTGACTGTTGCCTCAAAAAAGGAAGAATTGATTTCACTGAGAAGTTAGCATTTCTCGGATTAACAAAAGATACTGTCAAATTAACAAACGAAGGAATCATATTTAGCAGGCAACAAGCGTTATATATAAGTCGGATTAACAAACGTACAAAGTATGACAGAACAAGCATTACAACAATATCTCATCAAGCAATACCCAAAGGAGGATGAGGGTTGCGAGTGGAAGGAATTCAAGAACCTGAAGAATGACTTCAGCGGGCATGAGAAGGATGATGTCATCTCCTACGTGTCGGCATTGGCTAACATGGAGGGTGGGCATCTTGTCATTGGTGTTGAAGATAAGACCTTGAAGATTGTCGGGACGGATACCTACAACTACGATGTGCAAAAAGCACGACTACGCTTAATTGATCAATGTGCCAATCTACCTTCAGAGGGCCTGCTCGTTGAGGAATTTATCACAGAAGATACTCACAAAACTGTATGGGTCATCCATGTGCCAAGACACATGAAGAGACAACCCGTTTATGCGCATAACAAGGCATGGCAGAGGCTGGATGACTCATTAATAGAGTTGACGGATTCTCGCAGGAATGCCATCTTGGACGAGCAGGACGAAGTGGAAAAGGACTGGTCTTCACAGATTATCCATGATGCAACTATTGACGACCTTGATCCTCGCGCGATTGCCAAAGCCAAGGAGAAATTCATAGAGTTGCATCCAGAACGAGAAACAGAAATAAAAGCGTGGGACGATGCAACATTCTTGAACAAAGCAAAACTTACGATAAAAGGACAGATCACAAATTCAACAATCATTCTCTTAGGCAGAGAGGAAAGTGAGCATTTCCTTTCGCCTGCTGTTTGTAAAATCAGATGGATGCGCAAAAAGAATGGGACAGACGAGAATGAAGAGTTTGGTATATTCTCTATTCCAATGATACTCGCAGTAGATGAGGTTGCAGGGAAAATAAAAAATGCCACATACACTTATACGATAGAGGGAAACATGTTCCCTGACACCTTATTGCGCTACGATGTTTTCACTATCAGAGAGCCTTTATGTAATGCCATTGCACATCAGGATTATAGCCTGTCAGCGAGAATAGAGGTAGTAGAATATGAAGATGAACGTCTGCGTTTTAAGAATTATGGTACATTCCTACCATTGTCCGTTGAGTCTGTGGTCGAGAATGACTTTCCGGAATCAAGATACCGAAACAAGTTTTTGGTGGAAGCCATGCGTAACGTGAAAATGGTGGAGACAGAGGGCGGTGGTATTCGCAAACTCTATATGCAGCAAAAGAAGCGTTTCTTTCCAATGCCAAAGTATGACTTAGGCGGACAGACGGTAATTTGTGAGATAGAGGGAAGAGTGTTGGACGAGAACTTTGCCAAAATACTGGTCAACAATCCCAATTTGACTTTGGCGGATATTATCTTATTAGATAAAGTACAAAAGCATGAGCATGTTTCAGAAGACTCCCTTGCATATCTTAGGAGAAAGAAATATGTGGAAGGCAGAAAGCCAAATGTTTATTTGGCCTTCTCTGTTGTTAAGCAATCTAAACATGTGGAATTAAAGACATCTTATATCAAAAACAAAAGTTTTGATGACGATTATTTCAAAAAGCTCGTCATTGACTATATAACCAATTTTGGAAAAGCCACTCGTCAGGAATTAACTGCATTATTGGAAAATAAGTTGCCAGAATCGCTTTCCAAGCAGCAGAAGTTTGACAAGGTCACCAATCTTCTATCTTCGCTTAAGAAGAAGGGTATTATTAAAGTCATTGATAGAAAATATTGGGTAATGGCAAAGTCGGATTAACAAATCAAACAAACGAAATTCACAAACAAAAAGTGATAATAATAGCGTAAAATGGGGCTTTATGCAGATGTCGGATTAACAAATGGAATCCAATTAACAAACCAGAATTAACAAATAAGATTTGGTTATGTCATATTCGTTTTATACCTTTGCACCCAAGATGAGCGATCTTTGGTTTAGTGAGAAATGTGTAGGAATATGTAAGTCCTCTCGTTTCTAAAGTGTTACCTGTCTCTTTTTTGCTCAAAGGTAACTCTCTGATATTCAAATCGAAAATAGAAGTTCTACTATTTTGAGACCGTTCTACATGAAACAAACCATTTTAGCACTGCTCATGTCTGCTGTCGTATTGTCGACAGGAGCACAGACGCCTGTAGCCATCAAGACAGCCCTAACTGTTTCTGAAATCCGGAAGCCAGGCTATTTCCCGATAAGTGATGCTGTCATATACACCGATGCTAAAGACTACAAAGTGGTTGACATCACCGCTCACATGCTGGCCGATGATGTGGAACGTGTCACTGGCCGGCGTCCACAAGTGACCACTGCCACATCGGTCAAGAATATTCCGAAGGGGGTGTCCGTTGCTGTGGGTACGGTCGGGAGTAGTAGGCTGATTGATGAGTTGGTCAGGCAGAAAACTATCGATGTATCGGCCTGCATATTCCGGCGATACCCGTTCACCAATTCCGATGATATCCGTTCACTCGGTTGGTGATTTTCTATATCGTCGGCAAAGTTAATATTTTTTTCTGAGACTTTCACCAGATAGTGAAAATCTCCT